>Ga0164241_10000023_pt1 | contig 427663 bp, 337 predicted proteins | sample OricomyardsoilBY_FD_108780 | JGI IMG/M metagenome (GOLD analysis project Ga0164241, IMG submission 108780) | Backyard soil microbial communities from Emeryville, California, USA - Original compost - Back yard soil (BY) | ecosystem: Environmental > Terrestrial > Soil > Unclassified | place... | reverse complement strand
CCCCCACCTCCTCCCGACGCGCGCTCCGCGCCCACACCTCGCTCACTGTCTGCCCCGCACCCACCTTCTCGCCGTTCCTCTCATTCCGCACACCTCACACTTAGCTAAGCGAGCGCATGAGGCCCAAGACCGCCGGCCCTTCGTGTACCGTCGCGAAACAAAAGAGAGCGCCGAAGAGCGACTTGGGCCCACAGCGCCCGAGGTATCGCCAGAGCGCGCTCCGAGTGCGATTCAAACCTAGCAATCGGCTCCAACTGTGTTGGCAACACGGCGAAGTACTTTCACAATTGTAGGAATGCTTCCGTTCCTTCGTGTAAGCCCTCGAGTGCCCTGGGCCTCAGTCTCCCTCGCGCTCCTCGTCGCGTTCGGCTGTGCAGGCGAGAAAAAATCACCTCCACCGATTTTTAACACTCCTACGGGCGGCAGTAGCAACGCAGGGGACGCCAACGATGGCAACGACGGCGGAGCCGATGGCTCAGACGCAAGTGGAGGCAAATCGGGTGTTTGCAAAACCGAAAAGACGGGCTGCAGCTGTGATGAACCCGGTAGTACCTTCGACTGTAAAGAATACGAAAATTTCGAGGACTACGTGACCTGCACCATAGGCGTGGTCACCTGTCAGGAGGACCTGCGCTGGGGTCCGTGCATCGGTGAGCGAACGACTCAGCCGGCTGCGACGACGGGCCCCAAGGACGGAACGCGTGAGAACTGAGCGCCCTTGGTTACGCATCCCCCACCGCCCTGCAAGTACACTTCGTTTCTTGGTTGGGCTGGCCTTCCTCACCCTGGGCGTCGGTTGCAGTAGCGGCACGCTCTCTGAAGCTCCTCCCCCCGTTTGTGACTTAGTCAAAGAAGGCTGCGCCTGTGAGAACCCAGGCGACGTCCTCGATTGTGGAGAAGTCGAAAGCCTAACCGAGACCGTCGCCTCGTGCATGATGGGCGACCGCATCTGTCAACCTGACGGAACCTGGAGCGCGTGCTCGAAGGACCGCTCCACCAAGGTATCGCTCAAACGAGAGACGCTGGCGCTCGGCTCGTTTGGCAAGTGCGATCCCATGTTCGACACGTGCGATCCGGCTTGCCACATCACCACCGACAGCGCCGGTGACTTTAACGCCGGTACCGGCTTCAAGAATACCACCGCCGGCCTCACGCTCGATGGCACGGTCAAGCTCAACTGCAACTCCCTCACGCTGACCCCTTCGACGAGCAGCGTCACGCTCTCGGGCAGCTCTATCAACTCGCTGTCGGCTCCCAACGTGACCTTCACGCTCACGGCCAGCCCCGCCGCCTGCGTAGGACCCAATTTTGCCGTAACTTGGATCGTCGATCGCTTCGATCGCGCAACCATCACCGGCTCGACGAACTCCAACGGCCTGATGAAGGTCGCCGTGCCCATCGCTGGCACCATTCAGGTCAAGGCCCTCGCGGCTGGTATCACCGCCACCACCAACATCGCGGTGAAGGTGAACGTGCTCGACGTCCCCTCGAATGCAGCCGCAGCTTCGCCGAACACCGCCGCTTCTAGCTCGCGGGCCACCACCTTCGGAACGTTGGCTGCACCCGCGGCGGGCTCGGGCGCGAGCACCGCGAGCTGGCTCTACCCGTACGCTGGCACCTACTTTCCGCTCGCCTTGCCGCCGCCGGTTTTACAATACCTCTATACCCGGGCCAGCGGAGACAGCACCACCACCGCCTCGGCGCTCAAGGTCTCTTTGCGCTATCCGGCGGGTTCCACGGCCACGAACGCCAAGTTTAACTATTCACTCATCGTCAACGAGAACAACTCGGTTTCGTGCGCCCAAGACTCGGCGACCTGCAACTTCATCGACCCCCAAATCGCCCTCCCCAAAGACGCCTGGCGCTATTTCGAGCTCTCCGCGCGCGGGCAAGACGCGACCCTTTCCGTTCAGCGCCTCCGCGAAAAAACGAGCGGCAGCCCCACCCTCGAGACTGAGACTACCCGGACCATCCATTTCGTGGATGGTCAGCTCAAAGGGACCGTCTACTACAACTCTTATACCTCGCCCCAAGCCGGCAATACGGGCGCGATCTTGGCCATCCGGCCTGGCGCCACCACGCCAGACCTCGCCGTTTCACCCTCCGGTACTTGCGTGACATGCCACACCGTCGACTTGACGGGAACGCAGCTCATCAGCAACGGCGCCAAAGTCTCCGGCGTGTACACCTTCGACACCTCGAAGGCTTACAACATGAACACGGCCGGGCCCTCACCGAGCACCACCGCCACCTTCACGGACAACAAGTTTACGTTTGGGGCGCCGTGGCTCAACGGCAAGTACTACATGTCCCACGGCGGCGGCGTCGAGTGGCACTCACCGTCGAGTACTACGAGTGCCTTCTATTCGGTGGCGAGTCCCCTTTTGGCCGTCTCTGTTACGAACTGGCCCAGCAACGCACAGGCCTATTTCCCGCGCTTTTCAACGGACGGAACCAAGCTGGCGTTCTCGTATCTGGCGGGCTCGAGCCTTGTCTGTTCTAGCAATGCTTCGGGGAGTTGCAGCGGCAATCCACGCAAGCTCGGCCCTGATTCGGCGATGGATCGCATGGTGGTGATGGACTTCTCTTGCACGAGTCCTCCTTGCACCTCGAACTCCTCCGGCTTCAAGGTCACCAACGCGCGAGACATGACGCCCACCATCAGCGACCGCGTATCTCGGCCTACTTTCTCGCCCGCCGGGAAGGTCCTCGCCTATCAGAGACAATTACGCTCATCTAAGTCGATTCTAACTTGGGCCGCGTCCGACGTGGGCAGCATCGCCGGGGCTCAAGCCGAGATTTGGGGCTCTCCTGTTCCGGAAGATGGCGGCACGGCGGCCGTCCCTACCCGTTTCAACGCCCTCAATGGGCTCGATTCGTCGGGTGTAACCTATCTGCCGCAGCGTGCCCGAAGCCTCATCGATGACGCCCGCCCGCTCTATAATTTCCGCATTATCAGGCACGAAATGTCGCAAACGGGCGGCACGGGTCCCGCTGTTACATTGAGCGGCGAGCCGAGCGGAACCTGGAACTTGAAGTTCGACATCATAACGGGCGGCGCGCGCGGCACGGCCACTTTCAAGTACTCCACGGACGGCGGCAGCAGCTACCAGCCTACCGTCTACGTCACGAACGCGTCGGTCGCGATTGGAACGACGGGCCTCAAGGCCGCTTTCCCGACGGGAACCTATTCCAACGCCAGCATCTACACCATCCGCACCGGCAACGTGCGCATCAAAGGCACCCCCTCGGCGGCCTCCGGCCAAGATGTGCGCATCAAGATTGATACCGCCGGCAACCGCGGCACCGCGAAGATCAAGTACTCCACAGATGGCGGCTCGACTTTCAGCTCCTCGGCCCTCACTACCGCGGCCAGCGTATCGCTCGGCACTACCGGACTCATCGCCGAGTTCGACAGCGTCAACTTCGAATCGACGAGCTGGGTCTGGGGCGCGCTCGTCGCGCACTATCATCAAGACGACGCCAACTACACCTTGGTCGAAGCTGATGACTGCTCGAACAACGCGACCATGACGGGCAGCCGCGACACGCGCGCCAACTATTTCCCCTCCTTCGCGCCTTCGCTCGTGGGCGACATGGCCTTTCTCGTGTTCAGCTCCAGGCGCATGTACGGAAACGTGGCCGTGGACGACGGCTGGGACCCTGAACCGACCGAAGCGTGCTCGACGGGCAAGATCCCTTCTAAGAAGCTGTGGATCTCAGCCGTGGATCCGGACGTGAACGGCGGAACCGATGGCAGCAAGCCTCCCTTCTTCCTACCCGGGCAGGAAACCGCGGCGGGCAACTCCGATGGCTATTGGATCGGAGCCGCCTGTACCGCCGTCGAAGGCGCCTGCGATACCGACGAAGATTGTTGCAACGGCACCGGCTCATCCGCGACCAGCCAGTGCCGCGTCACAAACTCATCAGTCTTCCCACCGACCAAGGCCTGTAAAGCTCGAAACTCTTGCGCCAGCACGGGTCAATCCTGCTCGGCGACGTCTGACTGCTGCCAAGGGCTGCTCTGCCCCGGTGGCGGAGGGCTCTGCTATCAGGAGCCCCCGTTGATCTTCGAAACGCAAACGCTGACCCGCCAGTACACGGCTAGCTGCGAAGAGCAGACCTCGCCCGTGTGGCGCTTCTTCGAGTGGCAAGCCACCATCCCCAGCGGGACGAATATTGAAGTGCTCATCCAGACCCGCGACAAATCGAGCGAGAGTTGGGAGCCAAGCACGCCCCTGCTGGCCGCGACGATGACTCAAACCACCACCGGCAGCCAGTGGCGTCGCGGAAGTTTGCCCAACAACTTCCTCCTCAAGCAAAATGGTGTAGGCGACTTCAGGCAGCTCCTCGTGACCCTGCGTTTCAACCCCAATTCGACCGGCACCCTCGCCCCCACGCTTCACAACTGGCGGCAAATCGTCGACTGTATTGACGACGAATAGCCCATGACACGTATTTGGCCATTGCTCCTCGCCCCCGTTCTGGCGGGGATCGCCTGCGGCGGCGCGGACCACGCGAGCCCTTTCACCCGCGGATTTCCCTCGAGTACGGGTGGCCGGGCTAGCGTGAACGGCGGTGAAGGTGGAGCGGTGGTGCCCGAAACGGGAGGCGCAGCGAGTGGCGGCGCCGAGGCGTTCGGCGGTGAAGGTGGCGTTCCATTGGGTGGAGAACCCCAAGGTGGCGCTGGGCCCGAACCAGTCGATACGTGCCCCAGCGACGGCATAGCCCCACCCGACAGCGTCCCCTGGGCTTGCCCGCCGCCGAATGGATTCGAGCCTCTAGCCGCGCAGCCGCTCGCCACGGGCGCAGGCTGGCTGATTGGGATGACCCCCGACGAAATGGTAGCTGTTTGGGGGACCTATGGTCCCGCCGGCGCTCGTTACTATACGGCCGAGCGCGGCCACACAGCCTACGGCTTTGGCGACAAGGTCGCGCTCAGCACAAACGATTTGCCGTTAGCTTTGAGCCCAGACGGGCTACGTCTAACGCTCGTAACGCTGAACGGCGAAACCTTACGCGAAGCCAGCCGCGACGCCTTGGGCGAAGATTTCGACGCGGAAGGCGAGGGCCCCTACGCCGAGCTCAATGATGAGCTGGCACGGACGGGTGATCGCCTCATCGCGCTCACGGTGAGCCCGGATGACTTGCATGTGGCTTATGTCACCTATGACGCGATGCAGAATAAGTCGAAGTTGTGGGTGAGCGCTCGCACAACCAACTCGATGCCGTTTGATGTGGGCGAGGCGCTCTCGGCCTGCGAGACCGAGGGCCAAGAGAATGTCGCACGCTACCCTGCCTCTTTCTCTCCCGATTCTCTCACGCTCTTTTACTACGACGATGTTCGCCAGACGGCGCGCGCTGCCTATCGTCGAACAACCACCAGCCCGTTCCAGTGGTTTGTCGACCTTCCGACGGAGCACTACGTCACGGTCAACGCCGACTGTTCAAGGGCCTATTTGAGCGCCGCCGAGCGAAACGACGCCGTCTTCGGCGCCGAAATCAACTAGAGCCCGTCCTGTCGAGCTATCCCTTCGGCGCGGGCGCGCTATAGACTCGCCGCCCTATCATGCCGATTCTGGATGCACAAAACCTCAGCAAACGCCTCGGCGACCGCGTTCTCTTCGAGTCCATCAACTTGACCATCCGGCGCGGTGAACGCGTCGGCCTGGTGGGCGAAAATGGTTCGGGAAAAAGTACTCTGGGTCGAGTGCTCGCTGCTCGGCTCGACCTCGACGCAGGCGTCATCCATCGCCGCCGCGATTCGACTTTCGAGTATCTGCCGCAGGCGCCCGAAATACGCGCTGGAGAATCAGCCCTAGAACACGTCTATGCGGGGCGACCCGCATTTGACCAAGCACGCTTAGCGTGGCTCTCGGCAACGGAACGGCTCGAAAGCAGCCAGGGTTCGCTCGGACAAGTGACCCTCGCCAGCGAGGCTTTCGAGACGGTAGGTGGTTACGTGCGAGAAGCCGAGGCCCAAAGGCTGCTGAAGGCGCTCGGCCTAGAGCAAACCGAGCTGCCCATGGAGCGCCTCAGCGGGGGTGAGCAACGCCGGGCTTCGCTCGCCCGCACCCTGTTCGCTGAACCCGAGTTCGCAATCTTCGACGAACCAACGAATCACCTCGATGCCGAGACCATCGAGTGGTTCGAGGAATATTTGCTCGAGACCTTTCGCGGCGCTTACTTACTTATCACTCACGATCGCTTTCTCCTGAACCGAGTGGTGGAACGCACCCTCGAGCTCGATCGCTCTCAGCTATTTTCGTACGATGGCGGCTGGGAAGACTACCTCTTGGCCCGGGCGGTGCGCTCCGAATCTGAGGCGCGCAGCGAATCGAACCGGCAAAACTTCTTGCGCAAGGAGATTGAATGGCTCAGGCGCCAACCCAAGGCGCGCAGTGTCAAGCAGAAGGCGCGGGTGTCGCGCGCCGAAGCGGCGCTCGATTCGAACGCGCCCAAAGCTCGGCAAAAACTCGAGCTCAAGGCCGAGCACACTCGCCTCGGCGGCATTGTGCTCGAAGCCAAAGACCTCTCCATTCGCTTCGGTGAACGGGTGTTGGTCGACAATCTGGAGCTTCGCCTGGAACGCGGCATGCGGCTCGGCATCGTCGGCCCGAGCGGTTCAGGCAAGACGACACTGCTGCAAACCCTGCTGGGGCATAGGCAACCCGATGCCGGCGAGGTGACGCGAGGCAAGACGGTGCAGGTGGCTTACCTAGACCAGATGAAGAATGAGCTCGATCCGAATCAAGCTGTGCACGAAGCGGTGTCGGGCACTAGGCCCAGCGTAGAGTTCGGCGAGCAAAGCTTGAGCGTTTACTCGTATCTGGGTCGCTTTGGCTTCGACAGTCGCGCAGCGCGCCAAAAAGTCCTCTCCTTGTCGGGCGGGGAACGCGCACGGCTAGCCTTGGCTCGCCTGCTGCTGCAACCGGCCAACTTGATCGTACTCGACGAGCCGACCAACGACTTAGATGTGATGACTTTGGGGTCGCTCGAAGATCTGTTGCTATCGCTCCAGGGAGCGCTGCTGCTAGTCAGCCACGATAGGTATTTCTTAGACCGAGTGGCGACCCACATCCTGAGCTCGGAAGGCCAAGGAGCCTGGCGCCTGTGGACGGGTGGCTTTTCGACTTACATCGAACGCAAGCGGGAGTTGGGTGGAGCGCCACGGCCGGAACCAGGAGCTGAGCAGCGCGCCGAATCCACCCGAAAACCTGCGGAAGTGCCGGCGCCTAGCCTCAAGAAGCTCACCTACGCGGAACAGAAGGAGCTCACCGGTCTCCTGGAGCGGATCGACCAAGCCTCTAACAACGTGAAAGCACTCGAGTCTGCCCTGGCCGATCCATCGCTCTACGTCGAGCGACGCGGCGAAGCCGAGAAACTCCGGAGCGACCTCGAAGCGAAGAAGTCAGACTTGGCCCTCCTTGAGGAACGCTGGCTCTTCCTCGAAGAGCGGCGCGCCGCCTTTGACTCTTGAATCAGGAGTTCGCCCTGGCCTACTTTTTGGACTAACGTGCTCCTACTTTGTGCACCCGCGTTGGGTGTGCCTCGGAGCTTCGAAGCCACCATGATCCCCCTGCTAGCTCGCCTATCCCAACGACCTCTCGCTCGTCCCCTTAGCCTGGGGGCAGCTTTTGCTGTGACCTTGGCGTGCCAAAATAGTTCACCCAACGAAGACGATGGCGACAGTGATCTCCACGAAGACGGCAGCGGTGGCAAGGTCGGGGCAAACGGGGGCGCGGCGGCCGAGGATAGCGGTTCAAGTTCGGGGAGCCGCGGAGGTTCCACATCGAGCGGGGGTCGAGGCTCGGGCGGCCGCGTCGCAGCAGGTGGACAGGGAGATGGCAGCGGTGCGAGTCAGCCCGGGGGCGATGGCTCCGGCGGCGGCAGCTCGCCCTCGGGCGGAGCCTCGAATGCAGGTCAAGGCGCGAAGGACTTGGCGAACCGGCTCGGCCGCGATCATTTCCTCATGGGCATGGGCAATGACATCGGCGATGACGTCTCGCTCTCTCTCGGCCCTACTCTCGATTTACGTTACGCCTATCTGTCCGGCCTACTTGGCCAGAACGGCTGGCCCGATTGGAACGAGGGTGGCATGTACCCCGTCTATTTCGCTCAAGAAACGGCAGAGGCCGGCGTCGTTCCCATGTTCACGCTCTACTCGATGGCAGCGAGCGGCGAGGGCAACGGCAATTCAGCCAATGATCCGAGCTACATGGATCCCTATTGGCAGGGCGCCAAGTTACTCTTTCAAAACCTAGATACTCTCGATGGAATGTCCGTGGTTCATTTCGAGCCCGACTGGTGGGCCTTCGCTCAACAGCTCTCCGAAGACCCAGAACAGATGCCGGCCAAAGTTGGTTCGGTGATCGAAGAGTGCGCCGACTTGCCCGAGAATATGACGGGCATGGGCCGCTGCTTGGTGAAACTCGCGCGCATGTATTCGCCGAAAACGTTGATCGGCTTTCATGCCTCGACCTGGGCAAGCCCCGACCCCGCCAAAACCGCCGAGTATTTGCTCAAAATTGGCGCTGGCGAGGCCGACCTCGTGATCACTGACATCTTGGATCGAGATGCGGGTTGCTTCGAGGCGCGCGGCGCTGAATGCACTCGAGACGATGGCCCTTGGTATCTCGATGAGACGAACCAGAGTCATCCCAATTACAATGACCTAACGAGTTGGGCGAAAGAGGTCACCGACCGTATGCTGCTCCCCATGCTGTGGTGGCAAGTTCCATTTGGTGTTCCAAGTGATGAACCAGGCGGTGAGCCCGGCAATTACCGAGATAACAAGGTAAAATACATCTTCGAACACATCGACGAGTTCGCGGCTGTAGGAGGAGTGGGCGCGGTTTTCGGCGTGGGTGCTGGCAATCAGACGTACCCGGGGACAGACGGCGACCAGTTTAAGAACGCCGTAAACACCTATTTTGATGCTCCTTACAAGCTATAGCCGGAGCGCTCGCGCTGCGCGGCGTGCCGCTCTGCGCCAGGTCGCGATTGAACGAGGGCGTCTTTTTCCACTCAATCTGGGTTTCGAGGGTCTAGGCCCGTTCGACTTGAGGTTTACAACTGGGCGCCGACATCCATGGAGTTATCGTGCGGCCCATGTCGCGGGCCCGTGTCTCCTTAGCTTCTCTGTTTGCCGTTACTCTTTCCCTCGCCGCCTGCAGCGGAGCGGGGCCTGACGTGGGAGCCAGTGGAGGCGCCGCGAGCGGCGGGGCAGCCAGCGGCGGTAACGCGAGTGGTGGAGCAGCTTCGGGCGGGGCAACCAGCGGCGGTAACGCGAGCGGCGGCGAGACAGCCAGCGGCGGTAACGCGAGCGGCGGCGAGACAGCCAGCGGCGGCAATGCGAGCGGCGGCGAGACGGCCAGCGGCGGTAACGCGAGCGGCGGCGATGGCAGCGGCGGCGAGCTCGGTTCGGGCGGCGGCTCCACTGTGTTTCAGCTAACGAGTCCTGAATGGGATGTGATCGACAACGAGGAGTGTACAAAGGACAACACTCCAGTCTGCGCCGTTTACCCAGAGGAGAGCACCAACCTCTCCACGACAGGAACCAAGAACAGGTCACCGGAGATGAGCTTCGAGGGCGTGCCCGAGGGGACGCAAAGCTTCGCCGTCGTCCTCGGAGATCTATCGAATGGCATGGCGCATTGGGTAATTTGGGACATCCCCGCCGACGCCACGACGCTGGAGGCGGGTCTCGCTGGCACCGCCACGCTGACAGAGCCAGACGGCGCTCGCCAAGCTTCTGCCGTCGGCAGCGGCTATTTTGGCTCAGGAAAATGCGGCAACGTCTACGAGCATCGCGTCTATGCGCTCAAGATCCCAACGTTGACGCCCGCGCCGACATCAGCGAGCGCGGCGCGCACTGCCATCATGGCTCTGGGCGACGACATTTTGGGCGAAAGCTTCGCGCGCCTGCAGAGCCGCGACTACTGTACCCCGTAGGCGCGAGGTCGACTAGCGATCCTTCATGTCAGAACCGAACGTCGTCGTCTTCGATTTGGACGGCACCTTAGTCGAAGGCGACTCTTTTGGGCTATTTTGCGTGCAACTCGCCGCACGGGCCCCCGTGCGCATCGGCCTCTTGCTCCTATTCGTGCCGCTCTTCGTAGCGGCGGCTCTACCCCAGGGCAGACGAAAACGAGTTCTTTCGCTCGGGCTATGGCTGTTGAGTTGGGGCATGACGCTCGCTGACTACCAAAAGCAGGTGCAGGCCTTCGTCGAACGGCGGTTCGACAGGGGTACTCGTCATATCATAACAGAAGCGGTTCTTCGTCTTCGCGCCCACGCCGCCACCGCTTCGACCCTTGTGGTCGTCACAGGCTGCGAAGAAAGGCTGGCACGCCAGATCGCGAATGAAGCGCTCGGGCTCGCCCCGGATGCACTCGTCGTGGGTTCGAAGATCGAGCGCAAATGGGGCGGATTTGTAGCCCAATTTCACTGCTTGGGCAGGGCGAAGCTGGGAGCGCTCGAACGCTCCCATATCTTGCCCCCGTACGACCTCGTCTACACCGATAGCGCGCTCGATTTGCCTCTCTTGCTCGCGAGCCGTGCGGGCGTGTTGGTTCGTCCTAGCCGGCGCAATCGCGCCAAGATCGAGGCGAGGCTGCCTCAAATCGAAATCTTAGATCAGAGGACCGTAAGCTAGAATCCATCTGGGTCCACGGCGTCGCTCGACCAGGCCCCCGCCTTTCGGCTCTGCGCTCTTGAAGCGATTTGAGCCATCGCGTCGATTCGGGACAAGCTACCCAAGATGTCCTAGACTTAGCGATATGTTCGCTCGCGCCCGCCTCGGCCTAAGACGATTCCCCCGCCTCACCTCGGCACTTCTTGCGGTAACGCTAGGTTGTCAGGGCGATCCTGACACTTCGGACAGTGGGGGTGCGGGCGGCGCTGGCGGAGATAACTCAGACCTCAACGACTCGACCTGCGGCACCTCCGAACTCGTGATGCCGGCATTGGTCGAGTTGGAGTTGATGGAGGGCGAAAGGCCCAAGGCTCGCGGGGGCAAGGTCCGGCCGGGCATCTACGACCTGGTCGCTTGGCGGCTGTGGCTCGACCCTCAGCCTGGAAACATCGCGACTTCCCTTCGCTCAACGGTGCTCGAGCTCGGCGAAATCGGCACGCTTCGCCTCTGGGTCCGCAATCAAACCAGCTCTTCGCGACAGTCTGGAAGTTACTCCACCTCGGGCAGCAATATCTCATTCCGCTACGAATGCCCTGGCATCACGAATGCTCCCGCCACGCCCTACTCGGCCTCAGACGATGAGCTCGTGATCTATAGCGAGGATGGGCAGGAGTTCGTTTACGCCCGCAAGTAATGGGCTCCTCGCGCGGAGGGGGCGTTCAACGCCGCATCGAAACGCTCATCAGTAGTCCGAGCGAAACGAGCATGGTCAGCAAACTACTGCCCCCGTATGAGAAGAGCGGCAGCGTCACACCCACGACGGGCAAGAGGCCCATCGACATCCCCATGTTGAAGAAGGCCTGGAAGAACAAGATGGCCCCAGCTCCAACGGCCAAGGCCGCCCCGAAGCGATCCTTAGCCTGGGAGGCTACATGGAGGGACCAAATCGAGAGAAATAGATAGAGACCAATCAGCACCAAACAGCCCAAGAAACCGAACTCTTCGGCAAAAACGGCGAAGGGAAAATCTGAGTGCTGGTCGGGCAAAAAACCGAACTGGTTCTGCGTGCCCTGCATGAAGCCCTCACCCCAGAGGCCCCCGTTGCCGATCGCGGTTTGGCTCTGGATGGCGTGCCAAGCGGTGCCGCTCGCGTCCTTTTCAGGTTCGAGAAAGCTCGTAATGCGCGCCCTTTGGTAGTCTTTCATACCAAAGTTCCACATCAAGAGGCTCACCGCGGCGAAGGCCCCGGTCATGGTCAGCACAGTGCCGGTGCGAATGCGAGTCATAGCCAGCATGGCCGCACTCGAGGTCACGTAGATAAGAGAGGTACCGAGATCGGGCTGGAGCATAACGAGCGCCGTGGGCACGAGTGCGATGCCGATCGGTAGGACCAGGTCCAGGAAAGTTCGAGCCTCGGTTTTGGTGTCGTTCTGGATGTGTCTCGCCACCATCAACACCACGAGCGGCTTCATGTACTCACTCGGCTGGAAGTTGAAACTCCCGAGCTGAATCCAACGCGCAGAACCTCGAACGTCTGTGGCGAGCACAAACACCAAGGCCAGCATGACGAGCCCAGAAACATAGAGGATCGGCGCGAGGCGCTCAAAATGCCGATAGTCGATGGCCGCTACCAAGGTGGCGGCCAAAAACCCGATCACGAACCAATAAATCTGCGTCACATAAACGTCAGCCAGCGCGCCCCGTTGAGTCGCGTCGACGTAGGCGCTCGTCGCGCTGTAGAGGTTGATGATGCCGATCGAAGCGATCGCGACCACCACCACCAAGAGTGGCATATCGACCTGCAAGGCCCCTCGAAACGATCCGCGCGACGTGGCCATACTAGTTTTTGCCTCCCCGCTGAGCTGCTGGCGCAGCCCGAGGGTCCTGGCCAGACTGGCCCTCACGCGCCGCTTTCAGGCGCTTCTCCTTGAGCCGCTGGTAATCTTGAACGATACGCATCGCTACGGGCACGGCGTTCTTTCCACCGCCGCCGCCGTGTTCAATCAAGACCACGACCGCGATCTCCGGTGAGCCGGCCGGTGAGTAGCCGGCGAACCAGGCGTGATCGCGATTAAAATAGGCTACGTCGCTTTGATCTGAGCCTCGGGGAGCGAGCGGACTGACCTGAGCGGTACCAGTCTTGCCCGCCAAATCGACGCCTTCAATGCGAGCTCCGTGCGCGGTACCGGTCTTCTCGTTGACGACTCCGGCCATGGCGCCCTGAATGAGGCTCAGTTGAGCCGGCTCGGGCTCGATCAAGCGGCGCACACGAGGCGGGAAGTCCTGAACCACCATGCCGTCAGCCGTCTCGATGCTGCGCACGATCTGCGGGCGATACAGCGTTCCACCGTTGGCCAACGCTGCATAGGCTAAGGTGAGTTGCAGCACGTTGACGGTGGTCGCACCCTGTCCGATCGACGCCAGCAGTGTGAAGCCGCCACGAAAGGCGCCTCGATATTGGCGGGTGTACCAGGCGCGCGTAGGCATGCGCCCGCGGGCCTCCGGATTGATGCCGATACCGGTCTTCACGCCGAATCCAAAGCGCGCCCCCATATCGGCTAGGCTATCAATCTTGGCTCGACTGCCGAGCTCGTAGAAATACGTGTTGCACGACTGGACCAAGGCCTGGTGCATGTTGACGTGCCGGTGGACCCCTGTGCAACGGAAGTAGCGCTTGCCGTACTCGTACCCGCCTCGGCAATCGACCTGCTCGGTGGGCGAGATTAAGTTGGATTCAAGCGCCGTAAGAGCCGAAAATGGCTTAAACGTCGAACCAGGTGGATAGGCCGCCGATATGGTTCGATCGAGCGTGGGGCTCATCGGGTCTTTATAATAACTTTGAAATGCCTCACGAACGGCAGCTTGCCCGTGTCCACCCGAGGCGACGTTTGGGTCAAAACTGGGCTTAGAATGAGCCGCCAGGAGGCGCCCTGTTCTCACATCAACCACGACCACCGCGCCCGCGAGCTGTCCGCGCATAGCTCGCTCGGCCGACTCCACGAGCTCCATATCGAGCGTGAGTGAGATGTCTCGTCCCGGTGCCGGCTCTTGGAGCCGATCGTCGCCGAGGTAACGTTCTTCTAAGTCTTCCATGCGCTCGCGCATGGCGCGTTTGCGGATGAACTTGCGAAAGCCCCTTTGGCCGCGCAAATAGCTCTCCCAGCGGCGCTCAACGCCGACCGCACCCAGCCGGTCTCCGGCGCGATAGGCAGCATCGGGATGCATGGCTAGGGTCTCGGCGTCGACCTCCCGCATGTAGCCGAGCAGGTGGGCTCCTAGCGCTCCGTACGGGAAAGTCCGAACCGACGAAGACATCACACTCACTCCGGGCAGCTCGCTGGCGAAGGTCTTGAGGGCTGCAACTACATCGCGAGGTAGGTCGACATAGAGCAGCGCCTGCTGGTCTTTATGCTGTTCGCTTTTCTGCAACTTGCTGAGGGTCTCGCGCAGCGTAGTCGCCTCGACCTCGCTCCATTTGCAGAGGCCAGCCAACCGCGGAAAGGTCTCGCTCAAATTGAGCCGACCCGGCACAACGTACAAATTGTAGGAGGGGCGGTTGGAAGCGAGCACCTTGCCGTAGGCATCTCGAATTACGCCTCGTGTGGTCGCTAGCCGTCTCTCTCCGATGATATTGCGACGAGCGCGCGCGTCGTATTCCTCGCCATGCAGCACCTGCAAATAGAAGAGACGGCCCAAGCACGCCCCAAAGCACAGGAACATGAGCAATACGAGATAGCGATAACGCCTTCGAAATTCGCCGACATCCGAGCGCTGGAGCAAAGTCGCCATAGAGCGCTATCCCCCTGCGCCCGAGGCGCCCGCTTCTGCGGAACTCCGTGTCTCGAGTTGCATGCGATGGGCCAACGAGAAAATCAGTGGCGAAAAAAGCGCGGTGGACAGCGCGTGGGGGATGACCTGGTCCCCAAGATCAACTGGACGTTGGCTGTCCGGCCCAAAGATCGCGAGCAACATGAGCACGATCGAGCTTTCGAGGAGTGAGCCCAGGAAGGCCAGCATCACCCGCGAAACCAGCGAAAAGGCGCTGACTCGCGTCGATAACGAACGCGCGAGACCCCACACCGCCACCATCGCAAAGCGAAACAGAAACGCGGGCCCTCCGCCGAGGATGTCTAGGACCCAGCCGAGCCCAAAGGACAAGAACGCGCCACGCGCCATGGAAGTCTCCACGATGCCCAGATAGAGGACGAGCGGTAGGACCAAGTTGGGCGTCGCACCGTGCAACAAACTCGCGAGCGGTCGACCAAAAATCGGAAAGGAAGAAAAGGGAGCCCAAAAGCGATAGAGCACGCCCTCGAGCAGAGCCAGCAAGATGCCGGAGACGACGAAGGCCACTCCGCGCACGCTCATTTCCCCCGAATTTGCACGCAATCTCGCGGTTCGCCCACCAAAATCAAAACCTCCTCGAGTCTCGAGAAGTCAACCGTGGGCCGAGCCAACACTTCCTGGTAGCTGCCAAAATCTCGCTTGATCACCTCGGTAACCTTGGCCACAGCGATGCCCTTTGGGAAGCGGCAACCCGAGCCGCTCGTGACTAGCAAATCTCCCACCTCGACATCATCGGTTCTATCGACGTCTTGGACGCGAACCACATAGCGATCTTCGTCGCCCGTGCCGCGAATGAAACCCCGCGTGCCGGTGCGGCTCACCGTCACGTCAACCCCAAAGCCCGCGTCCACGACCAGCTCAACGCTAGCCGAATCGCCGCTCACGACCTTAATCAGCCCTACTGCGCCTCCTAGCGCAATCACGGGCATATTCTTCTTCAGCTCGACGTTGTCTGCGTCGACCACCAGATGCACGACGCGGAAGTATTCTGTGTGTGATTTAGTAGTCACAACCGCACTGACTGCCTCAACCTGCAAAGACTCTTTGAGCCCCAGTAGGTTTCGCAGGCGCTCGTTCTCGCCTTCAAGGTTGGTCAGCCTGCGCACCTCGCTCGAGAGTCGATCCACTTCTCGCGAGAGGCGGTCGTTGTCTCGTCCGACGTCGAAACGCAGGAAGTAGTCACTCGCGAGCCCCGTGGCCGTCCGAGCCACCTCCGATGCCGCGAACTTGAGCGGATCAGCGATCAGCGTAAGCCCGCGATCGACGGCGTTCAGCTCTTCGGGGCGACTAATCGAGGCGCGCAAGAAGAAGAACGGCACCGCGAGCAGCAGAATCACCAAGAAGATGTCGCGGTAACGCCGATAGAAGCTCATATCGCATGCCCCTCGGAACGAACCAAAACGCAGCTCCCCCACGACGTGGAGTGAGACCCGGGGCGCGCTGTCAGCGGACTAGCGTCGCCCCGCCGCTGGTCATCAGCCGATGGTGACCTCTTTGAGGAGCTCGATATGATCAAGCGTCTTACCACTCCCGAGTACCACCGCGCTGATCGGATCGTCGCTCACCATAACGGGTAAGCCAGTCTCTTCGCGCAAGAGCACGTCTATGTTTTTGAGCAGCGCGCCGCCGCCCGTGAGGATTATGCCTTTGTCGACGATGTCAGCGGCGAGCTCGGGCGGGGTGCGCTCGAGAGCGATGAGAACTGCATCCACGATGGCGTTGATAGGCTCGGCAAGAGCTTCTCGGATTTCGTCTGAATTGACGAGCACCGTTTTAGGTACGCCCGCCACCATATCGCGACCTTTGACTTCCATCGATAACTGCTCTTCGAGCGCGTACGCGTTGCCGATGGTGACCTTGATGCGCTCAGCCGTCTGCTCGCCGATGGCGAGGTTATATTTGCGCTTCATGTAGGCCATAATGGCCTCGTCCATTTTGTCGCCACCGACCCGCACGCTTTGCGAATAGACGATGCCGGCCAGAGAGATCACGGCTACTTCCGTCGTGCCCCCGCCGATATCGACCACCATGTTGCCGCTCGGCTCGGTAATCGGAAGGCCAGCTCCAATGGCGGCTGCCATGGGCTCTTCAATCAAAAACACCTCGCGTGCCCCCGCGCTCTCGGCGCTTTCACGCACAGCGCGCTTCTCGACTTCGGTGATACCGAAGGGAACGCAGATGATGATGCGCGGCTTCACTAACCCTTTGCGGTTGTGCGCCCGAGCAATGAAGTAGCGCAGCATCGCCTCGGTGATCTCAAAATCGGCGATCACCCCATCCCTAAGTGGTCGAATTGCTTCGATATTTCCAGGGGTACGGCCGAGCATCTCCTTGGCTTCGCGGCCAACTGCGAGCACTCGCTTCTCACCGCTCGCGTTGCGCTGCACTGCCACGACGGAGGGCTCGCAAGAGACAATGCCCTTGCCCTTCACATAGATCAGTGTCGTCGCCGTGCCGAGGTCGATGGCAAGGTCGTTCGAGAACAGGCCGTAGAGCCAGTCGAATATCATTGCAACAATAGATGGGTTAAACAGTGCGTCGAGGGGGAGTTCCCCACCCGACCGGGGGCAAGGGTCCTAGCATGGGGAATCGTCCCTGAAAACACTTCGAAGGTAACCGGGGGTTCTAGCCCCAACGCTTTTCGTCACAGACGGAAATGCTCACCCGAAGAAAACAAAAAAGATGGGACTATTCGTCTTCGTCATCCCATTTTTGCCAGCTACCGCCGCCCCCACGTTCGCGTCGCTCGCCCCTTTGGGGAGCTAAATTCGAACGTTTGGGTTTCTCAGCTCGCTTCACCGGTTGACGATCGGGGCGCCGCGCTGCGTCCCCCTCTTCGCCTTCTGTTCGCGCTGGAGGCGGAGCGCCCCCTAAGGCGGGATCGCGAAAGCGCGGAGGATACGCGGAACCGGCGTGCTCGGGGCGCGGGCCACTCGCACCGCCACCGCCACCAGGCCCTTCTGGCCGGGTACCCTTGGCTTGAGCGCGACTCACTACAATGGCGCGCCCCTTCACAGTCAGATCTGTGAGCTTTTGCACAGCGTCTTCGGCTGCCGCCTCGCTCTCGACCGATGCAAAACCGAACCCTCGCGGACGGCCATCTGGACCGAGCGGCAAGGTGACACGCTGCACTGCGACACCCCGCGTCGCGAAGAGTTCTGTCACCTCTTCGGGCGTAATATCGTAGGGAAGCTTGCCGAGAAACAGCGAAGCCTCCGGCGCGCGACGAGGCCGCTCTGCCTCCGGGCTTCCGCGTTTCGGTCCATCCTGAGAGAAGGGTCGAATCCGAAGCGGTCGGCCGCCGCACATCGCGTTGTTGAGCGATTGCGACGCGCGCGTTGCCTCTGCCTCTGAAGAGAGAGTCACGAACGCGAAGCCACGGGGGCGACCCGTGTCGCGATCCCGAGGAACAGCGACATGCTCCACAGAAAAATTGGCTGCCTCAAATACGGCCTTCAGCTCGGCATCTCCGACAGTATCGGATAGGCCACCCACGAACAGCTTGCGTGCGTCCTCCGCACTCATGACATTCCCTGACGATTACTCTGGCTTGCTTAACGTTACTGATTCCGAGTACCGAAGCGACAAGCGCGCTTCGCCTCCGGCGGCGTGGGCCTATCCCAAGGCGCCATACGTGAAACGATATCCGCGTCTGGCAACAGCTTCAAGGTTCCAATCCGACGCCTGTGAGGAAACTGACACGGGGAGCCGCCTTACCCTAGGGCGCACCGACCGCCCCCGGTACCCGGCGCCACCCGAGAGCGCCCCTTTCAAGCCACCGGTCAAGCCACCGGTCAAGCCGCCTGTCATGCCAGCGCCCGCCAGGCCGGGCCCTGTCAAGCCAGCCCTCGTCAAGCCGGCCCCCGTCAAGCCAGCGCCGGTCAAGCCGGAGCTCGGCTAGAACCCAGGCAGGCGGCTTCGACTTCGTCGACCGACTTGGGCGTGTCTTGTGTGAGTACTACGGGACCATCCGGGGTGATGAGGACATCGTCTTCGATGCGTATACCGATGCCGCGAAATTCGGGGCTCACGCTCTCGTCGTCTTCTGCAAAGTAGAGCCCCGGTTCGACCGTGATCACAGCCCCGGGCACGAGCGGAACGGCCTGGCCTTTTTCGTAGTAGGTGCCGACGTCGTGCACGTCGAGCCCCAGGTAGTGGCTCGTGCGATGCATGTAGTACTTCTCTACGAGCCGTTTGCCGAGCGCATCACGAAGCTCGCTGAGGACTCCGAGCTCGAGCAAGCCAGTTTCGAGTTTCTGGACCGCGAGCTCGTGAATTGCATCGATGGTGCTTCCTACCTGACAGCCGGCGATCGCCGCCAACTGCGCTTCGAGCACGAGTTCATAGAGTTTTCGCTCAAGCGCGGAAAAGCGCCCGCCGATGGGAAAAACTCGCGTCACATCGCAGGCGTAGCCTTCGTATTCGGCGCCAGCGTCGATGAGCACTAGGCCTCGCTCGGGCAAGGGGGCGTCGTTCTCTCGATAGTGGAGGATGGTCGCGTTCGCGCCAGCGCCCACGATGCTCGAATAGGCGACGTGTCGGCACCCGCCCCGCCGAAAGCCGTCCTCGAGCACACGCTGAAGCTCGAATTCCGTGATGCCCGGCTCCGCGGCACGCATCGCGGCCAGGTGACCATCCCGAGTGGCACGCGCGGCGACGCGCATCTGCTCGAGTTCGAAAGGCGACTTGATGAGCCGCATCCCGCCCAGGAGTTCGGCAGCGTCATGAATTGCTACTGGAGAATCGACCTTCTTGCGACGACGCGCTCGGACCGAAAAGATAGCTTGGGTGAGTTTGGGATCGATGAGATCGGGGCTGCGAAAGATCGTCCAAAGCAGCGACACGTTCTCTAAAAGATCGGGCAGTTTCTCCGCGAGCGCTGTGATGGGGTGAGCTTCATCTGCTCCATACTCGGAGACGGCACCTTCCACTCCGGCCCGACGACCATCCCAGGTCTCTCGTTCCCGATCGCGGGGCGGAACGAACAGCACCGTGTGGGGCGGAGTGGAGCGGAGCACCAAGACCGAATCGGGCTCTAGAAACCTCGTCAAGTACAGGAAGTTCGAATCTTGGCGAAAATCGTATTCGCTATCGCTATTGCGACGCTTCGACGAAGCACCAAAAAGGACGAGAGCGCCGCCTTCCAACTTTGAAATGAGCTCGACGCGGCGCTCGTGGACTTCTTTCTTCCAAGTCGAGGGAACTTGCACGTTTCTTTTGTAGCAAGGGAGCTTGCGGCCCGCACCCCGAATGCTCGATCCAAGGCGGACAACGCGAGATCGGTCGCGTCCGATTGACGCTGCGTGGCCTCCGAGGTACCGCGCGCTCGTGGCGCCCGACCCTAGAACGAAAAAATCCCCACTCGCCGGCCAAGAGATCGATGCCTGGTGTACCCGCTGCCGACTCGACTTGGGTCACCGCATCGTGGCACTCGTATCGGATACGCCGAAGCGAGTCATCTGCATGACCTGTGGAAGTGAACACAACTACCGCGCCCCCAAAAGCCAAGAGGCTCCGGCCAAGGCAAAAGGAAAAGCAAAACCCGCGCGCGCACTCGCAACTAAAGCCAGTGGCGGAGCAACCAAAAAGCCGACCAGTAAGATCGCCGCGCGCGAAGAGTGGGAAGCCGCTGTGCGCAGCGGGCGACCCTTCCGCGTTTATGCCGCGAGCAACCGATTTCAACCCGGCGAGCTCGTCCAACACACGAAGTTCGGCGATGGGTTCGTTCGCGACGTTTCAGGCACGGACAAGATCATCGTCTCTTTTTCGGATGGGGACCGGACGCTGATCCACGGGCTGAGCGCGTAGAGTCGCCCTTCGGCGGTCGCGCGTCCGAGCGGCGTGCGACCGTGCCTGAACTCCGCCCAGCAGAAGGCGTGCTGCGCCCCGATGCACTGCGCCCGGCAGAAGGCGCACTCCGTCCGGCAGAAGTGCGTCCAGATTCACTCCGCCCAGCAGAAGGCGCGCTCCGCGCGGCAGAAGTGCGTCCAGATTCACTCCGCCCAGCAGAAGGCGCACTCCGCCCAGCGCCACTGCGCCCGGCAGAAGGGCGCTCCATCCGGGGTTCCGCCCGACGCGTCTCATCACGATTCGCTAATCCTGCTCGGCCACTCGGCCTTCCGCTGCTCGGCCTTCCGCCACTCGCTTCTCTCGAACGGGCAGGCCCACGTTCAGCGCGGTCGTTTGTTCGTTCTTCGCTGGGCGTTCGTACTCGATCGGAGCGGCCACCTCGGGCGCTGGGGCCTTTCGCAGATCGCACCCCTAAGGAGCGCGGCTCAGCCGACCGCACCTCTAAGGAGCGCGGGGTAGCTGTGCGTGAACTCGCTTCTCGCGAGCTTCCTCCTCGCGCGCCAGTGCTCCGTGAACTGGACCCTCGCGAGCTTCCTCCTCGCGCGCCAGTGCTCCGCGAACTGGATCCTCGCGAACCCGAGTAACCAGAAAATTCCGGGGCGTCGTCGTCTCCCCCAAAACCCATGTGAGAACTCTCACGATCGTCTTTCGAACCACTGCCAAGCCGACTGGGCCGGCGGGGGCGAACCGGGCGCGGATCGTATCCGGGCAGCTCTGCCAAGTTCATAACCGCCCCCCGGACCCGGTGGGGTTGCCCATAGGCTGCTTTCAGGGCTTTGAGCTCATCGAGCGTGAGGAGCCGAAATTGCCCTGGCTCGAGATCGTCGATGGTGATCCCCGCCTGAGAAATTCGCGTCAAACGAACCACGGACGAACCGGCGTGGTCGCCAAGCCGACGCACCTGCCGGTTTCGACCTTCATAGAGCGTAATCTCGAGCCAAGTGTGGCCGCGCTCGCGCTTGAGCAAATGAACATTGGCCGGTTCGGTTCGTCGTCCGTCGATCTCGATGCGGTCGGCCCAGCGCTCGAGCTGGGATTCGTCGATTTCGCCTTCAACCTTGGCCCGATAGAGCTTCGGCACCTTCGAGCGCGCGTGGGCAAGCCCAGCGGCAAAGTCACCGTCGTTGGTGAAAAGCAGCGCGCCACTGGTGTTAAAATCAAGGCGCCCCACGGGCACGACACGGAGGCCGACGCGTTGGAGGATTTCACCCGCAGTCGGACGCCCCTCCGGATCGGAAAGCGTCGTCAGCATTCCCCTCGGCTTGTGAAGCACCCCGTAGCAGAGAGGTGCGCGCACGAGGCGCTTGCCGTCGAGCTCGACCTTGGCGGAGGTTTCGGCTTTCACGCCGAGTTCCGTCACGACGTGGCCGTCTACGCGAACGCGGCCCTGGGCGATCATTTCTTCAGCCTTGCGGCGCGAGGCAACCCCGGCTTGAGCCAGGATTTTTTGGAGTCTTATAGGAGGCATGATGTGGGTGGACTTCGGAGGTACCACCCATTTAGGCAACACATAAGGCTCAATGTGCCGCGTTCTCGCTAGACTCCGGAGCACCCCCTTGGGCCTCACGGCGCTGCCGGTCGGCATCTTCGAGCTGTTTCTTCACCAGCGTCTCATCGCGATCCCAGCGGTCGACTTGGCCATCGAAATCATCGTCCACCCCGATTCGATCGAGCTTACCGTCGCGATAGACCTCGAACTGGTCCGGGTCGCCGTCGCCGTTGGTGTCCCGTTGGACGCGGGCCAAGGTGCCGCCCACATAGAGGCGCGTCTGATCGGGGACCCCGTCGTGATTGGTGTCGACCTCCACCTTGCTCGGGGATGAACCCGAGAAGGTGATCCAGGTATCGAGCTTGCCGTCGTAGTCAGCGTCGGCCTGTTCGGTGAGTTTTTCACCCTGGTCGTCGTAGACTCGCACTAGGTCTTTGATGCCATCAAAGTTGGTGTCGACCTCGCGGCAAAGCAGGATGCGTGCGCGCTCCTCACCGCTCCCGAAATAGCCGTAAACACGCCTCACGTTGTTTTCTTTCGACGCAGGTGAGTTGGTCTCGACGACCTCTCGATCGCTTCGACCCAGAGAGCTACAACGCGACTGATCGTCGGGGCGAGCGTCTGCAAGAGGAGCCGCTTTGGGTGGAGGCGCCTCTTTGCTGCCACAAGCGAAAAGCAGAAATCCCAGAAAAATTGGGCAAAAAAGCGTAGAAATGCGCGGGCCGATACCGACCGCCCGAGAACGAATCATGGCGAGGATCCTCCTGCTGCGGGGGTGGTGGAAACGGCGGGCGCGCCGCCGGCGCTAGCCGCCCCCGAAGCTTGAGCAGCTTCGTCACCGCTCACGTTGGAGATCTCTCGGATCTCTCGCGGTTCGTCCGTCGGTTGAAAGTCGCGAGGCACATTCGGCTGGGCGGTACGCACCTCTTCGGGAGGCACGTAACCGGTGACCTTACAGTAGTCGATGGTGGTGGAGGGGTCGGGCCGACCGTCCCCGTCCCCGTCACTGTGAATCAAGGGGCACGAGGGAGAAGGGTACTCCCACCATTGATCGATGACGCCGTCGCCGTTCTTGTCACGCTCGGTGTGCTCAATCTTGCCTTGAACAAAAAATTCCCACGTATCGAGCTTGCCGCTCAAGGTCGTGGCCCGATGTTTTTCCTTGAGGACACCCGCCTCGAACAGGGCAATTTCATCGACGCGGCCATCGCGATCGAAATCGCTCTCAACGCGCCTCACCTGCCCCTTGTCGTCGAAGAACGTGGTCCGATCGAGCCGTCCATCGGAATCTAGATCGGCCATGCGGCAGCTCTCCTTGCCACCCCGAGCCTGCACAAGGACCTCCGCGCGCCCATCGCTATCCGCGTCGAAGGCGCGAGCCCCTTCGGTGTCGCATTTCTCAAGCTCGATCTGGGTCGAACGGCGGATATGCGGGTCGGCGGCCGACTGCGCCACTCCATCTTTCTTGCCGCCACAACCCGACAAAACGAGCGCAAGGGCGAGCACACCCGCGGGGAGCAGGGTTAGTCCGCTAAACTCCAGCATTAGTGAAATACTGCCCCGCTGCATTTTGATCGAGAACCCGGACGCACCGAGAGGGAGCGCCCCACGATATTGCTCAGGAAAGCATCGATTGACCACGGAAGATAGAGTGGAGCGATGAAATTCGAGTTCCAGGCGGGGCCCAGCGGAGGGGTTCTGGTTCTCGATTTCGAGCGAGATGCCCGCCCGTGTTTCCAGAATATTCCCAATAATTTTGATAACTTATTCTAAATCAAAGCGATAGAACTGGATTGACGCCATACATATGGGAATCTAGTGTAACGACTGGCCATTTGACGGCCACGGCGACTCCGGCCAAAAGACCGGCCCCTCAAGGGAACCCCCTTCCATGGCGCGCAAGAAGATCTCCACCACGGTGTACATCACACCCGAACAGAACGACGCGCTGCACCTCCTTCACGAGCGCACCAAAGTTCCTGTGGCGGTTTATATCCGCGAAGGGATTGACCTCGTGCTCCGCGAGCATGCCGAGAAGCTGCCGGGTCAGCCTTCGCTCTTCGAAGGTGCGCCAACCAAAAATAAGAAGTAACCCTCGCCGCGCGAGTCCCCCCGCGAAGCCCTCGGCCGTCCGAGGAAGCTCGGGCCACTCGGCGCCGCAAGCCGCGAGGCAAGTCGCGCTCGCATCTGCTAGGACTCGCGCCCCATCGACATGAGCGTCCCCAAATCCCACATTCGCAACTTCTCGATCATCGCGCATATCGACCACGGTAAGAGCACGCTGGCCGACCGCATCATGGACATCACGGGCGCGCTGCAGGATCGCGAAAAGAAGGAGCAGTTTCTCGACAAACTGGACCTCGAGCGTGAACGCGGCATCACCATCAAAGCTCAGTCGGTTCGCCTGCAATATACGGCAAAAAACGGCGAAAAGTACCAACTTCAGCTCATCGATACGCCCGGACACGTCGACTTCAGCTACGAGGTGTCTTCGGGTCTAAGGGCCTGCGAGGGTGCGCTGCTGGTCGTCGATGCAACCCAGAGTGTTCAGGCGCAAACGGTGGCCAATACCTATCTGGCGCTCGAGAACAACCTTGAGATCCTACCGGTACTGAACAAAGTCGATTTGCCCTCTGCCGATGTCGATCGAGCCGCCAAGGACATCGAAGGCGTGATCGGGCTGGATTGCAGCGGCGCCATGATGACGAGCGGCAAGACGGGCATTGGTGTCGCGGATTTGATCGAGGCCGTCGTGGAGCGCATCCCGCCACCCGGTGGAGATCCAGAGGGTCCGCTTCGCGCCCTCGTTTTCGATTCCTGGTATGATTCGTATCGCGGCGCGATGGTGATGCTGCGCGTCGTCGATGGCTCGCTCAAGAAGGGCGAGAAAGTGCGCTTCATGTCGACGGGGCGCACCTTCGAAATCACCGAACTCGGTTGCTTCTCTCCGCATCCCACCTCTCTCACTCAACTCAGCGCGGGTGAGGTGGGCTTCGCCGCCGCCAGCATCAAGAGCACCGAGGACACCAAAATCGGCGATACGGTGACCTCGGCCACGGGCAGTGCAACGGAGCCTTTACCGGGCTTCACTGAGGTCAAACCCATGGTATTTGCTGGGCTTTTTCCGACCGACTCGGCCGAATACGAAGACCTGCGCGACGCGCTCGCCAAACTTCATCTGAACGACAGCTCTTTCACTTACGAGCCCGACACCTCCGAGGCGCTCGGTTTTGGTTTTCGGTGCGGCTTCTTGGGCCTCTTGCACATGGAGATCATCCAGGAGCGACTCGAGCGCGAGTACAACCTCGACCTCATCACCACCGCTCCGAGCGTGGTGTATCTCGCCCATACAAAGAAGGGCGGCACCATCCTCGTCGACAACCCCTCGAAGCTGCCGCCCCCCGGCGATATCTCGAGCATCGAAGAGCCCATCGTCAAAGTGAACATTCACACGCCCCAGGCCTACGTGGGGGCCGTGGTGACCCTGTGCGAAGAGCGGCGCGGCATCCAGAAGAACATTCACTTCGCCAGTCAAGATCACGTCGTCATCACTTATGAGCTCCCACTCGGAGAAGTCATCCTCGACATGCATGACAAGCTCAAGAGTGCAACGCGCGGCTTTGCGAGTATGGACTATGAGCTCGCAGGCTATCGCACCGATGACCTGATCAAGCTCGACATGTTGGTGAACGGCGAGCCGCTCGACGCGCTCAGCACCATATTGCACAAAGAAAACGCCTTTTATCGCGGTCGCGCCCTGGCCAGTAAGCTGAAAGAGCTGATCCCCCAACAACAGTACGAGGTCGCGATCCAGGCTGCGATCGGCGCGAAGATCGTGGCGCGGACCACCATTCGGGCCCTGCGCAAAGACGTCACCGCTAAGTGTTACGGCGGCGACATTTCGCGCAAGAGAAAGCTGCTCGAGAAACAGAAAGAGGGCAAAAAACGCATGAAGGCTGTGGGCAACGTAGAGGTGCCTCAGGAAGCGTTTTTGGCGGTGCTCCGTCTGGACGACAAGGACAAAGGATGAAGATGAAAAGCACTCGCGGCAAGTTCGCGAAGGTCCTCGAAAAGCTCGGAGCTGACGCGCCCGAATATGGCGGCGTCGAACACAGGGAGACCCTTCCCTTCTCGGGCGAACTCGAGCTCGAGCGCTTCGTGCTCGACAACGGGCTCCACGTCTTGTTGCTCGTGGATCCTGCGGCTCCAGTCATCGCCTATCACACTTGGTTCCGCGTCGGCTCACGCCACGAAAAGCCTGGAAAGACGGGCCTCGCTCACCTCTTCGAGCACTTGATGTTCAACGCCATGGAGGGGCTGCCCCCTGGCGAATTCGACAAGCGCATGGAAGCGAGCGGCGCCGACAATAACGCGTCAACCTGGCTCGACTTTACTCAGTATCAAGAGGCCTTTCCCAAGGACCAGCTCAGCAAGATCGTTGAGCTCGAGGCGCTCCGCATGCATAGGCTCACCTTGGGGCAACCCGAGCTCGACGCCGAGAAGGACGTCGTCAAAAACGAGCGCCGTTTTCGAGTCGATGATGACGTCGACGGACGCGTAGAAGAACTCTTGTGGAAGACGGCATTCGAAAAGCATCCCTATCACGCGCCAACCATCGGCTGGATGAGCGACATCGAGGGCTTTACGATCGAAGATTGCCTCGGCTTTTATCGCCGTTACTACGCGCCGACCAACGCTACCCTGGTCATTGTAGGCGACTTCCGCATTCCAAATGCGCTCGGCCTGGTTCAGCGCGCCTACGGTAAAATCCCGCGTGAAACTGTGCCTTTCGAGGATACCTATCCCGAGCCAGTGCAAACCGCTGAACGCCGCGTCGACGTCAGTTTGATGGCCTCGAGCGAGCGTCTCGTGCTCGGCTACAAGGGTCCCTCACTGGGTGACCAAGACCATGTGCCGCTGAGTCTCTTGATCGAGATCATGACGGGCGGCGGGGCTAGTCGGCTCCCCAAGCGGCTCATTCGGGCCGAGGGGCTGGTGAGCGATGTGCGGGCATCGGTCGGGCCTCATCGAGATCCGAGCTTGATCGAGTTTTCGGCGAGCGCGCGTCAGGGCGTCAGTGCTGCCCGGGTCATGTCGGTGCTCGAGGAAGAGATTCGACGTGTGCTCGAGGAGCCCGTCTCTCAAGCCGAGCTGGATCGCGCGCGAGCGCGAGCGCGCCTCTCTTTGCTTTCGGGGCTCGAAACAGCCGACGGAAAGGCCTCTACCATCGGCTTTTACGAGACGGTGCTGCGCCGTCCCATCGCCGCGTTTGAGCGACTTCGCGCCATGGATGACCAAGAACCCGCCGATTTGCTGCGGGTCGCGCGCCGTTATCTCGATGTCTGTAGTCGAACTGTCGTCGTTCAGACCGTGCCCCCCGAAGCGGCCGTGCCTGTTTCGCGGGATGCCGATCCATCGGCTCGCCTCGAGGGCGCAGCATGAGCCTCTTCGAAGTTGATACTTCCCTGCCCCTCGTGGCCATGAACTCCGCCATTTCGGCTGGCAGCGAGCTCGATCCGGCGGGCAAAGAAGGACTAACCCGCCTGACGCTGCGCCTGATGCGGCGCACGCCTCGCGGCCGCGACGCCGATCAGACGAACGAGCTGCTCGATGGCCTTGGCGCGAATCTATCGGGCGACGTAAGCCGCTCGACCACGAGCTTCAGTGGCGTCGTCTTGCGCGAAAACCTCGAGGCTTTCGCTCAGGTCATGAGAGACGTTTGGGAGGCACCTGGCCTCTCGGCCAGCGAGTTCGCGCTCTTGAAGGCCGAGTGCCTCGCCGAGTGGCGAGAGTCACTCGACAACGATCGCACCCTCGTTTTTCGGGGACTCGACCGCACTCTTTATGGTGAAGAGGGAGCGAACCGCGCCGCTGGGGGGACCTTTGCCAGCCTCAGCCAAATCGAGCTCGCAGATGTTGAGGCTCATGCAGCTCGGCTCGTTCAAATCGCTCCGCGTCTTTTGGCCGTGACCGGCGACTTCGAGCCCGAATTCATCGCAGCGTACGCGCAAAATTTCAGCCGAGCATCCTCGGCACCTGCCGTCGAGCGCGCGCCCGAGCCAACGGTGCCCCAGGGGCGAAGGCTATATTTCATCGACAAGCCAGAACGAAGCCAGAGCCAGATTGCGATCGGTGGGCTTGGCACTCACCCGAGAGACGAAGACCATTTCGCGCTGGCCGTCGCCAACACTATTTTTGGTGGCACGTTCACAGCCCGTCTCAGCCAGGAAGTGCGCGTTAAACGCGGCTGGTCGTACGGCGCGTACAGCTACCTTTCGCTTGAGCGCAGTCGCGGTGCGTTCAGCATTTGGACTTTCCCTGAGGCCGGCGACACGCCTGCTTGCATCGAGTTAGTGCTCTCGATGATCGAACGCTGGGTCGATAAGGGAGTGTCGGAAGCCGAGCTCAAACGGGCCAAGACCTACCTGAAGCGTAGCCACGTCTTCAGCATCGACACCGCCAGCAAACGCATCCAACAAGAGCTCGACGTTCGGCTGTATGACTGGCCGAGCGATTACTACGCTCGCTACCTCGGTGCGATCGCCCAAGTTAGCGTCGAAGATATCAACCTTGCGCTTCGCAGGCGCATCGATCCGGGCGCGCTCGCCATTTCGGTGGTGGGCACGGCCAGCACCTTGCTCGGGCCGCTCCAAAAGAGCATCTCGGGGCTCGCCAACACCGAGCTGGTCGCTTTCGATCGCCCCGATTAAGGCGAGTTTCGTCGTCTTTTATAGGCCAAGCGGCGAATCACCTGCCATGGCCATCGCGCCGTCTGCTGAGCCCTCCGCTGGAGTCGCCCAAAGCGGCAGTTTTTGGGGCACCGGTAGGTTGATGCCGCCGCGGACAGCCACGGTAATCGAATCGTTGAGCATACCCTCGATCCGCTCACACTCGGGTTCGGGCTCGTGGCGTTCGAGCGAACGCTCTTCTTTGCAGCGAGCCTTATGGGCTTCGTAGCTCATGCGCACATACTTCGATTTGAGCAGCGCGCCCCGGGTGTACCCGTCGAGCGAACGCCAGCTTATGGGCGCGTTCCTCACTTCTCGCATCTGGTGTGGAACAAACATTTCTTTCGAGACCGTGGCGCACGTTCCATCCCAACGAAGAACGTCGATATCCATTGAGCTCGCCACTGCCGCCCCTGCACCGTTCGAGCCGACGTCACGAAGCACAATCACTTCTTCACCAAATAGAATCGGCTCAGGGGTACTGCGCACGCCGTAGGAGTTGACGGCTTCGATGCTCTCCGCCTTCAGATAGAGGCGCTGCCAAGGGGTGTGTCGCTCAAACATCGCAATGGCCATATCGGGATAGCGGCCCTTGCACGCGGCTGCGGCAAAATCGCGCGGCGGAGCGCACGACGAACCGCCTTCACAGCTCGTTGGCAGGACGCCAACCAGGTTTTTGGCAGGCGCTGGGGGCCCCGGCCGGGCGGCTTCCGCCTGTGCCTCTTCGGAAGCTGGCGCCGGCGCGGGCTCGGCCTTGGCAACCACAGGAGCCGACGTTGGCGCTACCTGCGGTGGCGCGGCCTCGTGCGCGCAAGCGGGGACTAGACACAACGCGGTCAAGAGTCGAACGAATTTGCGCATCTTCAGCGCATGAACGAGCGCCCGCGACCTGACTCAAGCGCCAATCCCCGTTCGCTGAAAAAAGGGTGCGCACCTCGCCTACCCGGTAGCTCGACGTCACCGAGGCCTACTCAATCAGCCTGGCCCACTAAGCCGAGCACCCGCGCCACTCAACCCCTATTCAACCCCTATTCAACCAGGCCAAGCCGTTCGATGAATGCCGCTCCGAGATCCGTGCCGATACTCGTGAGCTTCAGACGCAGCGAAGCGCACTCTTCGAGAGCGGAAACGCGGCATCCCACATGCACGTAGAACTTGAGTTTGGCCTCGGTGCCGCTCGGCCGAACATGCACTCGAGCCGCCACACCGTCTTGCCGCAGTAGCTCAAAGCTTTGAAGGTCCTGACGCCCAGCAAAAGGCTCAGACGCGGCCGCGCCCAGATAGTCATGGCCGCCGACAACTCGAAAGCCAGAGATCTCCCGAGGGGGATCCCTTCGGAGCTCCTCAGAAGCAGAAAAAATCTTCAAGCGCGAAGCTTCATCTAGAGCGCGAACTTGGCGCGGAGCGCTCATCCACAGACCATCACGAAGAGCGAGTTGCTCCAGGCGCGTGCGTAGTGCCCTCCCCGCGGACGCGCCTTGAAATGCCATTTGCCGACGCGCAAGGCCGAAAAGCACACTGATCGCAGCCAAGCCATCCTTGTCGAGTACGGGCCTCTTCGGGCCCTCACCAAAACAATAACCAAGCGCTTCTTCGTAAGCGAAGGCGAAGTCGTCTTGATTGGCCGCACGGCAAATCCATTTGAAACCGGTGAGCGTGCGCCGCAGCTCACCTCGATAGTGGGCGACGACAGCTTCGATGGCTGGGCTCGAGACGATGGTGGTGACAACGAGCGGTTTCGGGAGCGTGAGGGCCTCAAGCCAAGTGTCAGCGAGCAAGACCCCGAGCTCGTCACCGCTCACCATGGCCAGCTCCGTTTCGGCTGCAGAAAGGGAGCTCGAGGTCGGAAGGACGAGCGCACAGCGATCGGCATCTGGATCGTTCGCTAGCGCCAAGTCGCATCCGTTCAGGCGCGCCGCGGCCAGGAGTTCATCGAGTACGCCCCGCTCCTCTGGATTCGGAAAAGGGAGGTGAAGAAATCTTCCGTCAGGTTCACGCTCTTTGGCCGGCACCACGACTTCGACTTGGAGTTCACTCGCGAGCCTAGAAACCGAAGCAAAACCCACACCTGACAAGGGCGTATAGGCGACCTTGAGCGGAGCTCGACTCGAGTCGATCTTTCGGGCGAGACCCGTGATCCACGCGAAATACTCGTCTATTTCGGCGTCAGTAACCCACAAGAACGCGCCACCGGATTCGCGAGGCTCCTGAGTCGACGCTTCAAGTCGTTCAATCCAGCCGAGCGCCGAGGCGCCGCCCATCCTTTCCGCGATCTCACGATCCCAAGGGGAAGCAATCTGGATCCCAAGATCGTCGTAGACCTTGATACCTGCATCGTCGCGCGGGTTATGGCTCGCCGTCACCACGACTCCTGCCTTGGCCCCCCCGCGTCGGACTAGGAATGGGACAAAGGGCGTCGGGCTAGGCCCATCGAGCCACTGCACACTGTGCCCGAACAAAAGCAGCTCGGTGACAATATGCTGGGCGAAATTGTGGCTGTCTGGCCGGGCATCATAACCCAAGGCGACAACCGATTTACCAAATCGCTCACCCAAGAACCCCGCTAGCGCCTGCGCGAAACAGCGCACGGTGAGGGGGTTCATACAGGCGGGGCCTGGCCCGACCGGGCCCCGTAGACCAGCCGTGCCAAAGCTGAGCGGCTCGGCAAAGGAGCGCGATATCTTCTCTGTTTCAGCGTTTTCTAGCCAACCCGCGAGTTCAACCTGGCTTTTCTCTTGGGGATCGAGTGCAAGCCAACGCTCGGCGAGAGCGAGCTCTGAAGTCACGCTTCAGGCCTACGCCCCAATGGCCGTGGCGCCACCGCCTGCAAGGCGAGCTGACCGCAGGCTGCCGCGACATCGTCCCCCCGACGAGTCCGCACGAAACAGCTTAGCCCTGCGCTCGCCAAGCGCTCACGAAACGCCACCACCGCTTCGTCTTTGGGCGCGCGATAGGGTGAATCAGTAATAGGGTTCATCGGTATCAGGTTGACCTTCACCGGCACGTTGCGCAAGAGCCGGCTCAGCTTGTCTGCTTGTGCGATGCTGTCGTTCAAACCATCGATCAGCAAGTACTCGATCGTAATCCGTCGCCGGGCCGGTAATGGGTACTTGCGCAGCGCGTCCATGAGCGCCAGGACCGGGTAGCGCTTGTTCATGGGCATAATCTGGTTCCGCGTTTCGTCGTCGGGTGCGTGAAGGGAGAGCGCGAGCCCCACTTTACCGCCAAAGTCAGCGCCCAAACGCTCGATTCCGGGGATGAGCCCTACCGTAGAGACGGTGATGCGACGCGGACTCATAGCTACTCCGTTGGGGTCAGTCAGGCGCTCGAGAGCCCGCTTGGTCTCCTCGTAATGGTGGAGGGGTTCGCCCATGCCCATGAACACCAGGTTTCTTAGGTCTTCGTTAGGTTTGAGATAACGACGCGCCACCAGCACCTGGTACAAAATCTCGGCTGCGCCTAGGCCGCGAAACAGCCCGCTCTGTCCACTGGCGCAGAATGAACAGCCCATCGCGCAGCCAAATTGGGTCGAGATGCAGAGGGTGATGCGCTCACGCGCTACGGCGTCGTCCTCGTCATCATCCTCAACGGCCATGGTCAGGGCGCGCGACATGGGGATGAGCACGCACTCCACCTTGGCCCCATGGGCGAACTCGAGCAGCAGCTTCCGGGTGCCGTCTTGGGATTCATGTACGAGCTCGACGAAGCCCGGTTCGCCGAGCCCCGCTTCCGCAAGCTTCTTGCGCAAATCGAGCGAGAGATCGGACATCAGAGCCGGATCGAGCACGCCTCGGGCATGAATCCAGCGGTAGATTTGGGTGGCTCGGAAAGGTCGTTCGCCAAGGGCGACGAGGAACGCTTTCCATTCCTCCAAGCTGCGAGAGAGCGGATGAACCTGAGCGTCGGAGGAGGAAGAGGCGGACATGGCAAAGCTAGCGGCGGCGTTCGAGCTCTTTGGCTTCGTCCCAAAACGAGTCGAGCACCTCGAGCGCGACACCCTTCGTAGCTCGCCCCTCTTCGCGCGGCCAGTCGCCCGAGGTCGCCCGGACTCGACGCTCTACGTGCTCGAAACGGCGGCGGAATCGGGCCGAAGTGCTGCTGAGGGCGTGCTCGGGATCGATACCTAAATGCCTCGCGAAGTTCACGAGGGCAAACAGCACGTCCCCGAGTTCATGTTCGATTTCGGCTCGGGACCCCTCGTGCACGGCTTCGTCGAGCTCTTGAATTTCTTCGGCTACCTTGGCCCGAGAGCCCACCACGTCCGGCCAATCGAAGCCGACGCTGGCTGCGCGCTCACTGAGGCGACGTGCGCCGTCGAGGGCGGGCAAGGAACGCGGGATGTTGTCGAGCAAGGGTCGATTTTTCTTCTCTTCAGCCTTGATCAACTCCCAGTTCTTTTCGACCTCATCGAAGGCGAGCCCTGTCTCCGCGCCAAAAACGTGGGGGTGGCGGCGCACCAATTTCGTCACGATGGCGCGCACGACGTCGTCGGGGCCAAACTTGAGGTCTTTGCGGCCGAGCTCCGACAAAAACACGACTTGCAGGAGCAGGTCGCCTAGTTCATCGACGATGTGTTCGCGATCGCCAGCTCGAACCGCATCGATGACTTCGCAGGCCTCTTCCAGCACGTAGCGACAGAGCGAGTCCATCGTCTGAGCCCGATCCCAGGCGCAGCCATCCTCGGCAAGCAGCCGTTGCATCAGCTCCACCAAGCTGGGCAGGCTCTGACCTTTTTGCTCGGAGAGCGGAAGCGTCTCGGGAACTGGAAAATCGGCACCCATCGTGAATCTCAAACAGCAAGCTCGTCGCTAAAGGTTACGCTGACCCAGAAAAACAGGCTCTTTGCCCGCTCAAAACAGATACCGCTCGCCAGAGTCGCACAAGATGGTCACGACATTGCCGCCCGGGAGCTTCTTGGCTACCTCGACTGCCGCGTGCACATTAGCGCCCGATGAGGGCCCCACCAAAAGGCCAGCCTTGCGGGCCAGGAGCGAGGCCATTCGCTCGGCAGCCACGTCGCTAACAGTCATCACTTCATCGATCAGAGCTCGGTCTAAGATGCTCGGGATAAACCCGGCCCCGAGGCCTTGAATTCCGTGAAGGCCCGGGCGGCCCCCGCTCAGGATGGCGCTCGATGCTGGTTCAACGGCGACCGAACGGAGCGACAGCCCAAACTCGCGTCGAAGCGCGCCGACAACGCCGGTCAGCGTGCCACCCGTTCCGACGCCAGCAACAAAGGCTGCTATTTGGCCGTCGAGTTGTTCGTTGATTTCGCGAGCGGTCGTGAGCTCATGGGCCCGCGGATTCTGTAGGTTTTCGAACTGGCTCGGCATGAAAGCGCCCGGAGTATCGGCCACGATCTGTCGAGCGCGCTCGACCGCCCCAGCCATGCCTCGATCCGCGGGGGTGAGCTCCACCTCGGCGCCGTAAGCCCGCAAGATGTAGCGCCGCTCGAGGCTCATGTCCTCGGGCATGACCACGATACAGCGATGCCCGCGGACCGCGGCCATCATGGCCAGCGAGATACCTGTGTTCCCGCTCGTAGCTTCGACGATAGTGCGACCCTCAGTGAGGAGGCCCTGTTTCTCCGCGTCCAAAATCATGAACAGCGCAGCCCGATCCTTGACGCTACCGCCAGGATTCTTGAACTCACACTTCGCCCACACAGTCGCGCCGCCCGGCGGACTGAGCCGAGCCAAACGCACCAGGGGTGTTCCGGCCACGAGCGCGAGAGCATCGTCCGCCACCACATAGCCCGAAGGCGTCGTTCTCCGACCTTCCATGCCTGTCTTTTTCACTCCGTCGACTCTATCAGGTGCGCGTCAAACCGCCCAAGCTGTGCCAGGTTCGAGTGCCGAGACGCTGCAGCGAGCGCCGAGTGCCCAGACCACCGAACCGGCCGCGTCATAGGGGGCCTTCAGCATCGCCAGCGCCCTCGACCCATGTGCGGTCGTTGTCTTGCCGATCACATCGCCTGTTTCCGTGGTCACTGGCGTGCCAGCGGTGAGCTCCAAAGAGGCGGCCTCGGCGCTCAAACGCACGATCCTTCGCTTCACTTTGCCACGCATTTCCTGCATGCACACGACCTCTTGGCCCAGATAGCAGCCCTTGGAAAAACTCACGTAAGCCCGCTCGAGCCCCGCTTCGTGCGGATTGTCACTCGAGCCGTAATCCGTACCAAACCACGGCAGGCCCCATTCGAGGCGGAGCTCGTCCCATGCGGCCCCGAGGCTCGGTAGCTCGCGGCTCAAGAGCGGTTCGCCGCGCGCGATTATCCAGGCTGTTTCAGCGCCGAGCATCTGAAAGCCATGGACTGAGGCCTCACTGCCCAAAAGGACGCTGTCCGCAGGGTCGTGCTCATTCGTCGGCATTTGCACAAACCAACGCGCTTTAGCGTCGATTTCAATCTCTGCATCCTCCATGACGAGATAGTGATCGAGCTCTCGCCGCAGAGCTTCAACTGCGGCTCCGCTGTCGCCGGCCACGCTCTTACTTTCGGTGGGAGCGACAAGCCCCTCGGGGTTCACTACACCGAGGGTGACGCGCTCTGGCTCGCGGAGGACCACGAGCGAAGCTCGAATCTTGCCTTGCTTGGTCAGGAAGAACGACGGCTGCAAAAGACGAAGATCGTCTTGGGTAGTGACTAGCTCCTGCGTCACGAGACCATTCAACCAGCTCAAGGCATCAGGCCCCGTCACGGTCAGCGTCGCCATAGGCGGCGACCAGAGCCGGCCACTCACGGGCCGCTCCGCGTCTGTGGGAGCTCGAGGTCGTCATCATGGAGCGGGTACATCGCCCCTTCAATCAGCATCACTTTGCGCCGATCGCCGCTCTTAAACCACACGTCGAGTTCGAGGCCCGTTCGAGCGTAAGTGTTGATTTTACTCTTGATGCCGAGTGCGTCCATCGCCATCACGCTTTCGCCTTGGATGGCCAAGATGCGATCACCGGGCCCGATACCGAGCCGCGACGCTGGCGATTGTCCCACGACGCGCGTAACTCGGACACCGTCCGAACCGCGAAGCTCGTAGTAAAGTCCGATCCCAATCAACGGGCGCGCCGGTTCGACGTGCACGTTGAGCCGCGCTCGAGAATCACATTCCAAGTCGGTGGCTCGTTCGTCCGTTAGGTCGCGGATGTTGTGGATCGTCTTCTGACAAATGGGCACGTCCATAATCGCATCTTCGTCCCAAAGCTCGACGACCACGTCGTCTTTGGGCCCGATGCGATAATTCGCCAGTGTCTGGCTAGGCCAAGTGGGCTTCCTCTGATTCCTCTCGACGGGCGTCACGAGGATATCTTCGCCGTTTACGATGAGCTTCGCGAAAGGATCCGGATTCCATGCGCGACCGTCCCGGGTTCGATTCGGAACGATGGCCGATTCGAAGTAAATGAAATAGAGATCGTCGCCGGGCGGAGGTTCAGCCGAAATCGCCTCCGGAGCGCGTACCGCCGTCTTCATTTCCGGGAAAACTGCCGCACATCCGGCGATGAGGAGCAGACTGATGGCAAACCCGCGCACATTCAGCGAGCTCACCCCCAACACGCGAAAAATCTTCATAGTCGTCCAACGTTAAAACAGACCAGACAGAAAAAGGAACTGCCTCGCGACTGAAACTTCCGTATTCCGGCGCACTTTCATCCTGCCCTGAATCAGCCACATCCGATCCGCACCTCTTTCGAAATTATGAGGTTCTCCGGGCGGGAAGCCAAAACTGTGATAATGTTGACTCAAGAATGTCGATCACCTTCGGGTTCGTGGGCAACCGGCCGGATGTCGGGCACCTCATAGCAGCGAGCGAAGCGGATCGGTTGACTCTGAAGCCATCCGACGCTCCGAGCTCCTCGAGGACTCTAGAGGTGCGACCGGGGGAGCGCTCGATCGCTTGGGGCGTCGGCTTCTTTCAATCCGACGAGGTCCTGCTCCGTCGTCGGCCGGCCGATCCGAGGCCCGCGGTCTCTTTGGCGCAAGAAATGGGCGAAGTTCGTGCCCACGCGTTGCTCGCTCAAATGCGGCTCGTTCCTCATGGGGAGCTCACAACAGAGAGCACCCCGCCACTCCGCTTTGGCCATCTCTTATTTGCGAGCACGCCGCTCGCCCTCTCGAATCCGCCGACCACGACTCCGAACCTGAAGAGCGCCGTGGTTGCGCGACTCCCGGTGTTCCTTCACACGACTGTCGGTTCAGGTACGTTGCCAGAACTCTTGCTCGGCCTCTTCCTGAGTGCGCTGCCTCACGCCCAGCTCGAAAGAAGTCGCGACGTACGCGCGGCACGCGGCGCGCTGGGTGCTGAGCTGATTCGGAACGCCATCAAGGCGACCCTCGAAACGTTTGATCAAATCCTTACGGAGGTGGGTGGTTCTGCGTTTATGGGAGATATCTGGGTCTGTTCAGGCGAACACCTCGTCGTCGGCCATCGCGCAGGGATGCTCGCCATGCGCGTATTCCGCAGCCGCCGCGAGCTTGCCGAGCTGGCGGCGAGCCCTGGCACGCCCGCCATCGAAATTTCAGGGGCGGATCTCGCTTATTCTGTGGGCGTTCTTGGCGGCTCCGAGCAGCTCGGTCCGGGCTGGGAGCGCCTGCCAGACCAAACACTTCTGACCATCGGTCGCAGTGGTCCGCCAGAAACGGCAACGCTCTTGGCGTCCGAGCCCCCCTCGTCGAGTCGCCCTGGCTCAAGCAAGCCAGAACGATAGCGCGCTCGCGACCCTTGATTCGGCGGGTATTGCAGGAGACCCTAAAGCCTGAATGCGGAGTAGTCTGTCCGAGCCCGATCCCATTCCCATCGTGACCTGGGTCTTGCTCGGAGCGGCGGCGTTAGTTCTCGCCACGGCCGCAATGATCGCCGCCAAGGGTCCACCGAAGGCGACGCCAGTCTCCGTCGCAACGAACGGCGCCACCGAGTCGAATCCAGAAGTGGATCCTGCACCGGATCCGCTGTCCATCAGAAGTCCGATTAACATCACAGCCGAACTCCTCGATGCAGAATCGAGATCCCACCTTTGGAACTCGGAAGCAGTCCTGGCCTCGATTCAAACCGTGATCGGACCTGGAGGGACGAAGACGCCTATCGAGATTGAGTTCGGGATACCGAAAGCCAACAAATTCGCCGGAGCCGGCTCACCGCTCGGCACGGAAAGGCTCGCTGTCCTCTACTCGAACGGCCGCGCAGTGCAGACCCCCAGAACCGGCAAAGCGAACGCACTCGGCGCTGCACCTCCTGATTGCCCGCTCGATGTCGCCAGTTTGAAGACGCCGCTCGGTAGGCCAACCGACAAATCGGTAGCGGTTCTATACTCGTTTTCGAAGAAGCACGGTCGGCCCGTGTGGCACTTCACCGATACGGCCGGCTCGGTCCATCGAGTCGACGGACATAGCTGCGCCATCCTTCTGCATTAGCCATTCGGCGCTAGCTTTTACGTGTATTTCTTAAGCGGTCGCGCCTCTGGGGCCGACTCGAAGCACGCAGCGCTACATGCCAGCGCGGATCTTGTAGGAGTCTTCGAACGGAATGAGCACCAGCCGGTTGTCACCAATCGACCGCTTCCATCGCTCGCCGTGCTGCGTCGGGACCTTGTAGCTAGCGCTGAACGTATAATCGACGAACACCTCGCCCGATGGATCATCGGTGATAGCGCGGTAGCGGATGTCGTAGCGGACGCTGCGCGTCTGCCTGAATTTGGTCTCGAGGAAATCGCGCAATCCCGCGTAGTCGATGTCATCACTAGCGTCGATGTTGCCGCCATCCTCGTAGTAAGCGGGATCGGCGAGGCCGAGCAATTCTCCAACCTTGCCCATCTCCACCGCTCGTCGGTAGTTCTCGCAAAAGGCGATTACGTCCCTATGGGCCGGTGAGTCCGGCACGTCGGTGTTAGGAATGTACTGCCCCTCGCAGGCCACACCGAGCAGGCAGGCGGCTAGAACGAAAGGGCGCAACAAGATCCTCGATAGCAGGGGCATACGACAGTCACCGAACAACAACTAGGCAGGGCCAAGGCTTCCCGAAGCCAACCGAGTTCGGCTGGGCCATATCACGCGCCCCGGTCGCGAGCAATTTCAACGAGCTTTTGGGGTTCGATTCCGTCTGCCTCGGCCCGGAAATTCCGCACCAAGCGATGACGAAGCGCCGGCACCAGCGTGGCTCGTACGTCCTCCAAATCGGCGACGGGGCGACCCAAAATGCCGGCCCTGGCTTTGGCCGCGAGCACGACTGCCCGGCTACCTCGGGGACCCGCGCCAAAGCGAACATATTTCTGCACCAGCGAAGAGGCGCCTTCTTCAGGGCGAGTGCGGCGTACCGTACCAACCGCCAGCTCGAGCGCGCCCTCCGTGATGGGAATACGAGGGATCAGATTTAAGAGCGGCCCGAGTTCTGCCCGACTCACGACCCGTTCTAAGTTGGGAACGATGCCGCTCGTGGTGCGGCGCGCTATCTCGAGTTCTTCCGCTTCGGAAGGGTAAGTGACGCGAATCTCGAGCAAGAAGCGATCGAGCTGAGCTTCAGGCAGGGGATAGGTTCCCTCCTGTTCGATGGGGTTTTGCGTAGCCAAGACCTGAAAAGGGGCAGGTAGGCGATGCGTCTGCCCACCCACCGTGACCGACCCTTCCTGCATGGCCTGCAGCAGAGCCGCTTGGGTCTTCGGCGGGGTACGATTGATTTCGTCCGCGAGCAGCAAGTTCGAGAAAACAGGACCGGGAAGGAATCGCGTCTCGTGGCGCAGCCGCCCTTCGACCTCGACCTCAGCTAGCACATCGGTGCCCGTGATATCGGCGGGCAAGAGATCGGGCGTAAATTGAACGCGCCCGAAGCTTAAATCGAGGCAATGAGCGAAGGTGGAGACCAAAAGCGTCTTAGCCAAACCCGGTACGCCGACGAGCAGCGCGTGCCCCTGGGCGAAGAGAGAGATCAAGAGCTCCTCAATCACGGATTCCTGGCCAATCACGACCTTGGCCATCTCGCCCCGCAACCGCTCACACGCTTCTTTGAGCTGTTCGAGGAGCAAGGCGTCACCACCTGAGTGCATGACGCTACCTTAGGGGCGAGGCCACGGGTTCGGCAAGGGCTTGCGCCACTTGGGTTAGGCGGTGAAAGTGCCGAGCGATGAAGGGATTTGGCCAAAAGCTGCTGGTGGCCCTGCTGCTCGGCGTGCTCGTGTACGGAGTGTTCGTCTTCATCGCGGGGGGCGAGAAGATCGGCGCTGCCGCCTCCGAGTTTCGTTGGTCGGCCTTTGGCGTGGCCCTCGTCCTCTCAAGCAGCAACTATCTGCTGCGCTTCCTCAAGTGGGAGTACTACCTGGCTCGCCTCTCGATTCGGAACATCCCGAAACTCGATTCGCTACTCATATTTCTATCGGGCTTCGTCCTAACGGTGACACCGGGCAAGATCGGCGAGGTCTTCAAGAGCGCCGTACTCGAAAAGACCTACGGCGTGGAGCTCGCCCGCACAGCACCCATCGTTCTCGCGGAGAGGCTCACTGACGTCATCGGCGTCGTAGGACTAATTCTGATCGGCAGTCTCGGTTTCTCAGGTGGGCTTTTTTGGGCGGCCTGCGGCGCCGTCGCTGTGCTGATTGGCATCGTCTTCATTTCGTGGTCGAGGCCTGCCGAGGCCCTATTCGGCTGGTTAGAAAACAAGAGCGAAAAGCTCCAAAGGCTGAGCCAAAAACTCCGTATCTCCTATGCGAGTTTGCGCACCGTGGGCAGCCTGAACGCCCTGCTCGTGCCGAGCGTGCTGTCGTTGGTGGGCTGGGGACTCGAGGGTTTCGCCTTGAGTGAGCTCCTGCGCGGTTTCGGCGAGAACGTGAGTTTGCCGCTTTGCCTCTTCTTTTATTCTACTGCCACCTTGGCGGGAGCACTTGTTCCAAGCCCGGGCGGACTGGGGGTGGCTGAGACCATCATGCAATCGCAGCTCGTGGGACTCGGCGGGATTGCCGAGGGCCGCGCTACGCTCGCTATGCTGCTGATCCGACTCGCCACGTTATGGTGGGCGGTGCTGGTCGGTTTTATGGCGCTCGGAGCCTTGCTCCTCCGCTACCCTCGGCTTTTGCGCGGCGCGCCTGCTGAAGGTTCGACCGAGGAACCCAGCCCTCGAAGCTCGGCCAACGCCGACTGAAAATCCGGGGGCAAAGGGGATTCAAAGCTCATCCGTCGCCCATCTTGCGGGTGCAAGAAACCGAGCGTCCTGGCGTGGAGTGCTTGTCGCCCCAGGCCCGTCGCGATCACCGTTACACGGGGGTCGCGCGGAGCACGCGCCGTAACATACGTCGCGTCTCCGAGCAGAGGCGTGCCACGCTGTTCCGAGAGGTGAACTCGAATCTGATGCGTGCGTCCCGTCTCCAGCTCACATTCTACAAACGCTGCCGCTCCCCCAGCCAATTTTTCAGCCCGGCACACCCTCGTCACGGCCCGCTTACCCTCTTTGACTCGGCTCGAGAAACGAATGCGAGAGCGAGCATCTCGACCATAGAGCGTTTCGATCCGGCCAAGCTCAGGGTATCCGTAGGTAAGCGCCGCATAAGCGCGCTCGATCGAATGCATAGCGAACTGGTGCTTCAACGCTTCACGCGCTGGGCCCGTCTTGGCTACCACGAGCAGCCCCGAGGTATCCTTGTCGATGCGATGCACGATGCCGGGCCGATAGTGCTCGAGAGCAGCCGGACTCGGGTCGTCTTCGTCGCCTTCTAGTTCTTCGACTGAGAAGCTGCCATGAGCCAAGAGGCCATTGACCAGAGTGCCGCTCAGGTGGCCGCGCGCCGGATGAACGACCACGCCGGCAGGCTTATCCACCACCAAGAGCGCTTCGTCCTCATAACATACAACAAACGGAACCTCCGCGTCGGGTTCTGCTTTGGTCAGGAGTTCCTGCCCGCGTACTACGCTAATGGTGGAACCTACGGCGAGCCGGTCCTTGGGGCGACAGACACGTTCACCGACCCGAACGCGCTCCTCTGAGATCCAACGCTGCACGAGCGCTCTCGTCACCTCGGGCAGGAGCTGGGCTAGGATCTTGTCCACCCGGTCGCCATGCATCGCCTCGGGAACGACGATGGTCTCGAGGGACGGAGGCCGAGACATGGGTGGGGCTTAAAACGAGGTGCCGGGAAGCGCTGCCGGCTCAGCCGACGGGCGGCTCCGAAAGCGCGAACCGCAGCCACCCTTACCAGATGTCGCTTTTGATGTGACCCTTGGCGCGAATCAAAATATCAACGATAGCCCGATCGTAGTAGTTTGAACTGAGCATTTCGGGGGCCACGCGACTCTTGAACAGAGAGCGCCCTTCGTCGATTTCGGCAGAGAGCTCTTCGAACAGGTTATCATGCTCGATGCCCTTCGTGATCTTGTCCTCGTTGTAGAGGGAGAGGTCGCTGGCGATTGCGCGTGCCAGTCGTCGCGCAGCGTCGGGGGTATCAATCAGGGCCATAAGCTAATTATCAGGGGCAGGTCCTCGGCTTGTCAAAACTTGCGCGGGATCCTTATCGAAGGCGAGCGCTGCTAGGGGCGCGAAAAGGGGCAGAAGCGGCAGCGTGTAGCGTCCGGCGCCGAAGAACACGGCGTGAACGAGGGCCGTGAGCCCCAAACTCCAGAACAGAAATGCGAGCGAAATCGGGGGCCGAGACCGGGCCGTAGCGCGCGTCGCGAGCCATAACCCGAGGTGGCCGTACGCCGCGCCCAGCCCCAAATAGCCAGCTCCCGACAAAACGGCCCCCAGACGCGCCGCCCATGGCATGTTGCCGAACGCGCCCCCCCTGCCCCGGCTCGCGCGCACCACCGCCACGAGCGCCAAGCCAAAGAGGAGCCGCTGAGTAATGATTTCTAGACCGCCGAGCCGGAGCCGCCCCGGCTCCGACAAAGCTCCGGCCCGCGACAGGTACTCGGAAGCCGCCCCTGTGTAGTCAAAGGTGACGCGGAGCTTTTGGGGCACGAGCCGAAGCCAGGCCCAGGGAGCCTCAGCGATTCGAACCCGTCCTGCGGCGCCAAAGCATGCATCCTTGGCGGCCTCGGCGAACACCTCGCGGCAATTCGAAGGAACGCGGGCCCCCTCGACGGCGGCCCACCCTCCCTCGCCCTCAGGAAACGTACCAATCAAGAGATTCCAGCCACCATTGGCACTCACCAACACACAACGATCCATGCGGGCGCAGTTGCGAGCCATCCAAGGCGACACCGTCAATAGCACCACAGTCGAGACCAGTGCCATCAGCCCAATGCGCCTGCTGATGGCTAGCCTTCGCCCGAGCAGCCAGCCGAAGACCGGCGCAAACAAGACCGACTGCGGGCGCACCAAGGTCGCGAGGCCGAGACCCAGGCCAACCCCAATCGAGCGCAGGCCCAGCCGCCCGTCGAGCTGACTGGCCTCTTTGGCTTCCGCCACACCCACAGCACTAGCCAAGATAAAGAGCGTCACGAGGCCCTCTGTCATGAGCGCTGGCGTATAGAAGAGAAGTGTCGGCAAAATGGCCACGATCAGGCCCGCAAGAAAGGCCAGAGCACGGCTCCGCTCTGAACTAAGGCCCGCCGTAAGACTCAAGGTCAGGCGATAGATGCAGAGTGCACAGAGCGCGCCCACCAGCGCGTTGAGCAAGAATCCGATCCAGAGCGAAGGGCCGAAGAGTGCATAGGCTCCCCCGAGTAGGGCTGGGTACCCCACAGGATAGTGTGCCGCATAGGTCACGGCTCCATCGGGCCATTGCCAAGTGTAGCCTTGTCCGAGCGCAATCCGCCTCGCCACGATATCGTAGAACGTTCCGTCCATGGCCGCGGCGACGCGACCGTTCGAGAACCAAGCGATAAGGGCGCGGAGCGCGAGAGCTAAGAAAAAAACGGCGGCAGGGCCACTTTTCGGACCGCTGGGAAATCTCACGCAAACGTCTCCCAGAGTCCAAGTGCGGCCAGGTCTTCGCTCACTTCTGCAGCCGGTAAGCCAATGACCCCACTCACAGAACCCTCGACAGAACGAACCAACGCGGCCCCCCGCCCTTGCAGCGCATAAGAGCCCGCCTTGTCGCTGCCTTCACCGCTAGCCGCGTAGCCCTCTAGGTCGCGCGGACTGAGCTTCCGAAATTGCACGCGACTCCGAACGGTGCGCTCAAGGACTTCACCGGAAACTTCCACGGCATAGCGAGTTATGACCTCGTGCGTCCGGCCATTCAGGAGCGATAAGAGGCGTAGAGCGTCCGCGTGATCGACGGGCTTACCCAAGATCATGCCCTCAATCGCGACCAATGTATCGGCCACGAGTAGCGCGCCCCCGCTTCGCCCGAGTTCCGCAACTTTGGCCCGAACCGCCGCCCGCTTCGTGCTCACGATGCGTTCGACGTAAGGTTCGGGTTCTTCTCCTTCCAGCACCGCCTCATCGATGTCGGCCGGCATGACGAGCAAGGGCACGCCCAGGCTGGATAATATCTCTCGCCGCCTTGGCGAACCCGAGCCCAAAATGAGCGGATTCTGTGGCGATAGAAGGCGATTTCGTTCACTCCTGGACATGGCCCGTCGCGCATAGCACAGCCGCGGCCTTAGGGCGGTTTGTGCTCGTGGCCGCAAGCTGATACCCCTTGCCTCGTGCGTCGATGGTGGGCCCTTCTGGGCTGGATACTTTGGGCTCATCCAGCCTTCGCCGATGGGCCAGCGTACTTTTCCGCCAACCAGTTCGACCTGCCCGCACGCGGTGAAGGCCTGCTGGGGCTCGAGCCAAGTCGCGCCTTGCAAGACAGGCTTCAGACGAGCGGTCGAGTCAGCTATTTGCTCGCACCTCTGAACGTGAAACTCGGTGCTCCGTCGGATACACCGACGCGAGGCGCAATCGTCAGTGACCTGTTTTTGGTGGAGGCAGGAGCAGCAGTCAGGGTCCTTCGTGGGCTCGACGTCGGAGCTGTTTTGGTTTGGCACGCTTTCCAAGCGGGGTCAGGACTGTCGGGGGTCTCGAGCGGTGCAGCTCTCGCGCCCACAGCCTTCGGAGATGCGCGGCTCAGCCTCGGGTATGGTTTCGATTTCACCAATTGGTCTTTGCGGCCGTTTGCCATCGCTCACCTACCGACGGGCGACGCTACCAACTTCGCGGGGGAAGGGAGCTTTCACGCTGAGCTTGGCGCGGCCCTTGGTCACTTCAGCTCCGACTACGAGTTGAGTCTCGACGTCCGCGGCCATTTTCGAGAGCCAAAGACACTCGGTCTCTTCACGCTCGGCCAGCAATTGCGGGTGGCCCTCGGCGGACGCTTTCGGCTGGGTCCCCTGTTTTGGCTCGGTGTCGAAGGCTACGTCGCGCCCATCCTCGATTCACAACCTGCTCCCGAGGACGGGCAGGCGGCTTCGTACATTCCGAGCGAGCTCCTGGCTCACGGCTCGCTTGAGGTCGACCGCTGGCTCATCACACTCGGCCTGGGAGTCGGACTACCCCTCGGCCATTTGTCGTCGGTGAACCAAGATGCGGGCGGGCAAGTAGCGCCTTCTACCCCAGCCATGCGCAGCCTGCTTGAGGTGCGTTACCAGCTTTAGGTTGTGGGCTGTTGATGTGTGAGTGATTTCGGCCCGCAAAAAAACCCACGGCTCAAAGGCAGCGAAAAACTCAGAAAATGCGTTCAGGAACGTAGATCCTGTCACCGGGTTGCAGGGGAACGTCGGGCGCTCGACCCTCCGAGATGGCGAGCACGTCGACTGTTACCGTCTTAGCCTTGCCCGACGTAGTGCGAGACAAAGATACGTGGCTAGCCTGAGCCACGCTGGTGAAGCCGCCACCCAGCGAGATGGCCTGGAGCAAGGTCATGCCCGGTCCGACGGGAAAACTGCCCGGCTCCTGCACCTGTCCGAGGAGAACGATGCGCTTACTGCGATACTCGGTCACGCTGACGACCACGCTCGGATCCATCAGAATCTTGTTCTCGATCAGTTTGGCCCGAACGAGCTCCGCGACCTCATGGGGTTCGAGACCCCCCACGACGATCGAGTGGACATAGGGGAAGGTCACCGTGCCATCCGCGGCCACTTGGTAGTCCTTCGGGAGATCGCGTTCTCCGACGATCTCTAGCGTAAATGTGTCCCCGGGGCCGAGCGTCGTGTTTTGAGCGGGGGGCTCAAGATCGGCCGGATTCCCCGCCGGAGGGTGCGAACATCCCATCGTCATAAGCCCAATCCCGAGCCCAAGCCCAATCCCGAGCCCAGACGGGGTGCAGAGGCCGAAGATGAGAAGGAGCGACCCGAGCGGCCGTCGCACTACATGAACCAACGGACACCCAAGAAGCCGCGAAAACGGTTGAACGACAGGTCATCGGAAAAGTCGTCCCCGTTGAGCACTCGCGACACGTTTTGGTCGTAGCGAAGCGTGACATTGATGCCCACGGTGGCAATCGGGCGGTACTCGACGAATCCTTGCGCATCGATGCGGACTTCACCGAACGAATCGATTTGGTTGCCGTCGAACAAGAGGTCTGGATAGTGAATAGATGAAGCGCCCCCGTCGAGGGACATCACCCAGCGCTGCCCGGCAACAACGCTCAGCTTCCCGTAGCCGCGGTCCTTCTGGAAGAAATCGCCAAGATAGCTATTTTCGAAGGAGCGATCATAACCGATCGCAACCGAAGATAGCTCTGGAGTGGCTGTTCCTGGCTTCAGGTTATCGGCCGGGCCGAAGTAATACTTGAGCTCCGCCTTCGCTACGAAATCGTCGTAGGCGCGAGGGAGACCGTTGTCGTTATCGCGAAAGCCCACGGCCCAGCCGCCCATCACCAACACGCCGAGCCGCGTGAGGAGCAAGCCGTTCAGGCCGATGCGCGCTCCAGTATCGATGCCGTTGTTGTAACCCGGGTTATTGTAACGGATGAGACCGAAGGTACCGTCGTAAACGAACGCCGTCTTAGGCAGGAAGCGCCACTGCCCGGAGGTCGAGAAGGAGTGGTCACCGTTATCGTTTACGTTGAAGCCCGACGTCGCGAAGTAGGTTAGCGATGTGCGATAGGTGAGGACGTCCCAGGAGAAGGCTCCGCCGCCCGGGGCGAAGCGAGCGCCTGCGCCAACATTGACGACATGTCGATCATTGGAGCCAATAAAGCCGGCCACGTTGGCTGGCTCGAAGATGTAGGCGTATCCCGCTTCGACGTTTCCCGACCACGAGCGACCCCGCAAGAACTCGAGGTTTGCGCCGGCGGCCCCCTGAAAGTTGCGGTCATTCCCAACGGTGTTGGGACCGCTCTTCAATCCCACCAGCTCGTTGTAATTAAAGTAGGAATCCAGGTGAAATTGCACCACGCGCGGCAGCGGTTTTTGGCCGGGCGCGAGATTGGTTCGCTGGTCTAAGGTGCTGAACGAGAGGCTCGGCGTCACTCGAAAGCGAAGCGCATCGGCCACGGGGCCCACGGTGTCGCGTTCGATTTGCGAGTTAGCTCTTTGAAACCAGTTCGAGTCGTAACCAGCTTCGCCCGAAATCCCCGGATGAAGCTCGAAGTCGCCTAGGCGAATTCCCATTCCCTGACCCACGCCTCGATTCGCGATCCAGGGCGGCGGCGACGAGCCCGAAGGAGCCATCATCGATTGCGCCGAAGCCGAGCCTGCTATGAGCAATGTAAAGGCAGAGATTCGGAGGCTATGTTTCATCTAAGCAAAACCTTGAGCGAACCCTGCGAAATACCCGGCAGTTCTCTAGATGACCGGGCTCGCAGCCACAGGCGGAGTACTGATATTCGGGCTCGACGGCAAGCTGGACGTGTCCTCTTTCGGAATCGCAGGAGCGAACACGACCTGAAGGCTGGCCCCCTGGCCAACTGCCGCCTTCTCTTCGCCGATACATTGGTTGGCCTCTCCTGAGAGAGCCGAGATGCGAACGCCCAGGGCGCTTACGACGGAGAAGTCATGGTCGACAGCCTCGGTATTTCCGGAGCCCACCGAGCCTTGCAGACTTGCCACCCGCTCGGATGCAGTCAACTTGGCAACTTCAAGCTGAGAAAGCTTGTCGTCTAAACAGAGGGATTTGACCACGTCGTTCTGGCGGCGAGCTTCACGTAGATTCTGACCGATGGTCTGCGAGGCGCGCTCAGCTCCGGCCACGATGGCGTTTGCTTGGTCGAGCATTTGTTGAGTCGTTGCCGGCGCTGATGAGTTCGAGGCTGACGACGCGCCGGACCCCGACAGGGGCGGTGAGTCGGCCGCCCAGGCAAAGGCGCTCGAGCAGAGCAGAGCAAGGACTAACGAAACCAACTTGGGACGTCGAAACATGGTACCTTCGATTCTGACATTCCTTGAGCGCTCCGACGAGCGCTCACCCTCACCCGCAATCTACCCAGCCTGCAGCCGGAAACTACTGAGTCTTTTCGGGAATTTCAAGGCCCCTGCCCTCCTTCCACCCCGGAGCCTCTAAAAAATATTTGAAGGGGCTCGAAAACGCTCTAAACGGACACGTTCCCGCGAAACAAGGGAATTTCGCCGTTGGTCGTATCCCGAGCTCCGCAAGCGGGGTCCTCGCCAACGAACAGTAGCGCAGGCCCGCCACGGCACATTGAGCATTGCGACTGCCCATTGAGCATTGCGACTGCCCATTGAGCATTGCGACTGCCCATTGAGCATTGCGACTGCCCATTGAGCATTGCGACTGCCCATTGAGTACGGCTCTGCAGCATGTTGACCGCTGCGTTGAGCACGGCGCAGCACGCTGAGCATCGAGCGCTGCCCGTTGAGCGCAAGAGATTCGGGGCAATCAGCGCGTCCGTGGGCGCGAAGCCACACAGAACCCACGAAAGCGCCGAAACTCTATTGTTTCACAAATGTGACCGGCACATTCACCACCGCCGAACCGCCGTCGGGAGGCGAAAACTGCGCTGCGCGGGCGCGAGCCGATACGCAGCTAACGACCGAGGAGGGGATGTTACCCGAAGGCGTAGCCGACACGTTGGACACTTCGCCGCCCGGACCGACACGGATGACGAGGCGAATCGAACCCGCCGCATCGGGGTTCTGTTCAAGCGATTGTTCATAACAACGCTTGAACCCAGCCCTCATGCCAGCGACCACTCGGCTCGCATCGGATACATTGCCCACGGCGACTTCAGAGCCGGCGGTGACGTTCCCCTTCGGACCTTGGACGACTGTTGAAGTGCCCGTGCCCGTACCCGTCGAGCCCTTGGTGTTGCCGATCGAACCGAGCCCTGAGCTTCCGCCTGGTTTGATCGCCCCGCCACCACCACCGAGCTTCAAGTCACCACCGACGCCCACGCCCGCTGAAGATGCGGCAGCCGAATCGAGGAGTCCCGTAGGAACATCGCCCCCGCGAAGCACGCCTTCCGTTGCAGGACCCGAGGCCCCCAGCGCCGCGAGCGTTGCCATGCTGAACTGCTCGAGTTCGTTGGAAAGCGCTGCAGCTTGCGATTCATTCAGCTTGCCCCCAGCGCTAGGTTCTGGAACTTTAGGTTCGCTAGACGGTTTCGGGCTGGGTTTAGCCTGGGCTTCCGCGGGCGTATCCGTCTTGTCCGGTGCGGCTTCTACCGGCGCTTCCTCTGCGGGTGGCGGAGGCGGGAGTTGGTCTAGCGTATCGACAAGCCCAGCGAGGCTGGCCTGTTCATCAACGATTGGGTCGAGCCAATCCGAGTACATGGCGCCGATGCCCATGAAATGCGCCAAAAAGGCGAAAGCTGCGATGATGGTGGTGTTCCAATCAACACCGCCTGCGCCGCGCGTGACCGCCACGGGCAACTGCGGGCGGGGCTGAACGGGCGGGGGTGAGACGAACTGAAAAAGAAACGAAGTCTCGCCGATCGTCACCTTGCCGCGGGAGTCTTCGGTCAGCCGAACTTGATAGCCTCCGGAGGAAGAGCGACGAGCCTGGCCGCGAAGGACTTCGAGATCTGAAACACCCGTGGGGAGCGCGACGCGCCCCGACATGGCTTCGTTGAAGTTGAGGACGTACTCGCCCCCCAATAGCTCGAACAGGATCTGGCTCGACCGAACGCCAGGCCCCGAAAAGACGAACATGTTCTTTTCGCTCGAACCGACGGTGACGTTGAGGCGATCACGCACGATGCGCTCTTCAATCACTCTCCCGTTCAGGACGACACCTACGCGCAGCACCTTGGGGCCAGTCGGGGCCACTGCGCGCATCACAGCCGTCATCTGACCGGGGCGTGCTGGATTGTGTTGGGTCTGCTGGCTCATCAACTTCCCTCCGAGGGACGCCTCGAAATTCCGACTCCTAGACTAGGCGCTCGGCGCCGCACGGTCCACCTTTCGTGCGAAAACTGCAGCGCCTTGGTCATTACGGCTAAGCTTCGATTCGGATCTTCTCGTTCTATCCGAGCTATTACGGACGGCCCCTCAACTTGTTTCGAGTCGACCCTCAAATTTGAGCCTTGGCCCGCGAAACCAAGGCTTCGGCGCGCTTTTGGATTCGACCGCCTAGGCCCACTACCAATCCTTGAGCCACCAGACCCGTTCCGAGGCAGGCCACCCCCAGCCAGGGCGGCGCCCCACTGGGGAGCCCCGAGGCCAGTTCGATAAAACCCGTACTTGCGCCGATGAAGAGCGCCGCGCGGCCCAGCACTTTCGGCAGGCGCTTGAGCATCGAGGCCCGCACCTGAAGGAGGGAGACCAACTCCAAGTTGGCTTGGGCCCGCTCTGTCTTTCCACCGTGCTGAGCCTCCTCGAGGAGCAGGCGTACTCGCGCCGGACCGACGCCGACGCTACCCGCGAGTTCCCTCTTCACACGGTCGAGTTCGAACCCTTGATAGATCACGCTAGCGCAGAGTCCCGCGCACAGCATAGCAGTGAGCCCTAAGAGCAACATTTCGCCGGAGGACCCAGAAGCTCAACTGCGCTCAAAATGGCGCGCGATAGAGAGCCTTTTCAATGGCTTCGCTGAACGATTGACGAAGCTCGGCCAGCGTTAGGTGAGGTTGAATACGGCTCACGTCGACTGCAGCGATCGGCTTCTGCACTCGACCCACAATCGTTACCTCGCTGATCGTAACGACGCGCCCCTCCGCTCGTACGGAGCTCACACCTCCAAAACTGACTAGCCCAGCGACGAGCGCACCCAGAACATAGCGAATCGAATGAGACCGGCTCATGGCGTTCCTCATTGCCCCGCTTCGAGCAGAGCTTTCTTGGTCTTAGCTCGAGTAATGAGCTCATCCACGTCGTCAGGCCCACCGCGAGGAACTTTCTGCTTGAACGTCTCGAGGTGGGAGATGGCTTGATCGGCTGCGGCCTTCGCCGTTACGCCCGGGATTTTTTCGCTCATCAAAAACACGAGGCCGAGCGTATAATGGGGGTTCGAATCGGTCGGATCCGCCGAAAGGGCCCACTCCAGTTCGCGCTTAGCGTCTCCCGGCCTGTCGAGGAGCCGATACGCGTCACCGAGCGCCGCGCGCAGCTTCGGATTTTTCGAATCGAAGCGAACAGCCGTCTCAAGGTGCGAGACTGCGTCCTTGGCATTGCCCGCTTCCAGCATGAAGGCCGCGAGCACGGCATGAGCGTCGACGAGGTCCGCTCGCAGCTTGGTCGCCTTGGTCAGGTCATCCATCGCAGGACCTCTGAGGCGTCGCTCAGCATAAATGAGCCCGCGCAAAGCGAACGCCTCGGCGTTCTTCTTGTCGCGTGCGGGGTTGCCTTCGCCGTACCCATCTAAGATGCCTTGCAGCGTGTAGAGGGCGAGATCGATGCGTCGCGAGCGGTAATGATCGCGAGCCAAGGTGACCATGGCTGGCTGAAAACCCGGATCGCGTTTGAGCGAGTCTTGCGCGTATCGTTGCGCGTCGCTCGAGCGAGTCAGCATGCTTTGAACCTCACCGAGCGCTGCCAGAAGCGCAGCGCTATCGGGCGATTTACTGAGTGCGGTCTCGAGGTTTCCACGCGCCCCTTCGGGATTGCCCTGACGCGCCAGCAGCACGTTCGCGGCGTAGAGCGATGGCTCATACCCGGGCAAGGCGCGGAGGGAACGGCTATAGGCCTCGGTCGCCTCGCTCTGGCTACCCAGTCGCTCCTTGAGAACGCCGAGAGCGTATTGGGCCTCGGCCGCGTTGGCATCAGCAGAAATGGCCTTGCCGAGCTGCGTAGAGGCACCCGCAAGATCGCCCTTGTCGTAAGCCTTGAGGCCCTTGTCGAACGCCGAACGAGCGCTGCCGTTCATACTGGCCTTAGGCGCTTTCGCTGTCTTCGTCCCAAAGACATGCGGTGAGGGCAAGGGCAACTCAGGCGCTTTGGGCGGCTCAACTACGCTCGGACGCATGCGCTGGAACATACCCGCTTCGTACTTGAGTTCTTTGTTAGCGGCTGTGTAGCTCGCCATCTTGGCTTCGCCGACTACATCCGTCAAAAAGGCAAGCCGGCGAATGGCCCGCGTCACACTCGGGTGTGAAAGATTGTAGCGACGTGCGAGCAGCACCGACGTCGCATAACGATCGACCACGATCTTGTCAGCACTATTGAGCTCGGTGTCGCGCTTCTGGCGCCAAGCATCCGAGACGGAGAGACGTATTTGATCTGCTTTGTCGATCAGATTGTCGTCGCCGCTCTCTTCGGCCACTTTGAGCGCCTTCTCTTGCTGCGCCGTGAACATCTTCAGTTCCGGTGGGCGCGTATTGTAGAGGCCTGTGCGCAGAGAATCGTAGAGCGACGCCTGGCGGGCGATCGCCACGGCCGCCCACTTCTGCGATGCATACTTGTCTACGATGGTCCCTAACCGATCGTACCAAGACTTCGCCGAGGTGGCGTCCTTCGTGTAGGATTGAATCACCTCGACGACGGTGCCCTTGTAGTGGTGAAACCCGGCTTCATAGTCGAAGCTTGCCCGCAGCGTCTTGTCTATACCCAAGTACTCGGCTTCGGCAGCCATCGAGGCTTCCTCTGAACCAAGCGCCGTGCTGATGCCGTTCTTTTTCGGTGCCCCGGCCGCAAATGAATCGTAGCTGGTGATGGTCTTCTTCCACCAATCGCCCGCCTGCGGCGTCTTGCCGATCTCGTTGGATAGGGCAACGTAATAGGACGCTCGCACCAAGTAGCGACCCGCCCCTCTCTTGCTCCTAAAGGCCGTGAAGTACTGCTCCATGGCATTTTGCGCAGTCAATCGGGCCTGCCGATTTGCGCCCGTGTCTTTGCTCTCGGGATCCCAACGCTTGAGGGCCGCACTGGCGACAAGGAAGGCCGCTTCCGCTCGGCTGTCATCGGTTGCGCCCAGCTCCGCGTAGAGGCGCTCAGCGCGATCGAGACCGCTCTTATCATCTAAGTTGGCATACAAAGTGAGCGCTTGCTTAGCGGCATCTGCGCGCACTTCCCGAGGAAAATGTTTGTTTTGCGCAATGGTGTCAAAAGTCTTAGCGGCCTTGGGGTAGTCGAAAAAGAGGACGTAAGCGCCGGCCTGAGCGCGATAGGCTTCTTGAACGAAGTTCACTCGCGTCGCGTACTTTTCAGCATCTTCTGTCTTCAGCTTCGCGAGCGTCTTTTCATTGCCGTACTGCTCGATGAAGAGCCCGTAGGCCGAAATCGCCTTCTCGTATTCACCGACCTGCTTATAAGAGTAGGCCGCGTTCATGGCGGCCTCGGGAGCGTCATCTCGATCGGGAGCGGTTTTGAGTGCGACCTCGTAAGCAGCGGCAGCCTGCCGCCACTTGGTATCTCGTTCGGGGCCATCCTCCATCTTCATGGCCTGCTCGAATAACGCCCGAGCCTCCATGTAAGCCACGCCCTGACGCACCGGAGCGCGAATCGCATCCTCGGCGATCTTGGTTTGCTCGTCGTACGCGCAGCTCTTACCTTCGACGAGCTTGCGGCTTTCGGCCGCGTTGTTCTCGAAGTTGCTCATGCTCACGAGCTTCTCCCAAGCGTTGTAGCCCCACTTGTCTTGGCCGCAGTAACGCTCAAAAATGGGCTGCAATCGTCGCTTGGCTTCGGCGAACTGGCCGTAGACGAAGAAATACTCGGCCGCTTGGGTGGCGTAGAGAAGGCCGTTTTGCTGAGGATCTGACTCGAGCGGGATGCGCGCGTTGTACTCGTCTCGGGCGCACACGGCCGCCTCAACTAGCGCCGGCAGTTTTTCTTTGACGACCGTGCGATTCTCGCCCGACGTGCTGAACTGAACTTCGTCGCGCCGAGCGAGCCCCCGGCTCCCCTCGCTCGCGTCGAAGGCCATAGCCGCGGCTTCGAGTACCTTCTCGGCGAGCGTGACCACGTAGTAGGCCGCAGGCTGCTCGTAACGATCGTCTTCATTCGAGTCGCGCACAGCGCTCGCCGCAACGCGTGCCTCCTCGACCTCTTTCGGGCTGGGTTCGATTCCGAGCGGAACCTGCAACACGGTCGCCCAGAAACGGGCATCTGCCAGCCAAAATCGGCTCTCATATGCGTCCGCGGCGCTCGTGTCTTGGTCGAGGTAACCCTGCCAGCCTTGAGCCGCCAGTTGATACTCGCCGATGGCTCGTTCGAGCTGCTGCCGCTGGGCTGCTGGATCGCTCAACTCAAGCGCCCTGTCCTTGAAGGCTCGACCGAAGTTGGTGTGGTCCGCTGCCGCCCGTTGCAGGCCGGTCCGGACTAAGTCTTCAGCTTGAGAGAGCGCTTCGGGATCTTCTTTGTTGGCTTCAGTCCATGGCGTGTTGCCCACGAACTGCGAGAAGCGCGTGCGAGCTTCGAGGGCCTTCTTGGCTAACTCTTCGCGCACAGGCGAGCCGAGCGGCAAGAGGCGCCCCTGCGCGTCGTAGAGTTCGGCGATGCGGTTGACGATGACCGGTGCGTCGCGATCGAGCGGGAATTTATTAGCGACTAGTTCGAGAGTCGCGATGGCGTTTTGATTCTGGTTGAGCTCGACGAACTCTTGGGCGAGCGCCTTGTAGATCTCAACGGTCCACTTCTTATCCTGAGGGATGAGCTCGGGGTCTTGAAGTCGTTCAATCGCCACCGCCATCTTCTCCTCAGCGACGAGCGGATCTCGCTCGAGGTCAAGGGCATCGCTCCGAGCGATGTAGGGATCAGCGGCAGGGGGCCCCGCAAAATCGACGTAGGTGAGCGAGCCGGCGACGTAGGTGTACGCTTCGGCTCGAAAATCTGCACCAGGATCGCCGGTTTTTTCCTGTTGTTCGTCAGCGTAGTGCAACAGGCGCACGAAGCGTTCGACGGCTGCTTGGTAGCGTTGCTGCTTGAAGTGCGTCCAAGCCTGCTTGTAGAGCGAAACGCCATAGAGCGGCGGTTTTTTGAACTCGAGCGAATGCTCGTAGGCGCTGGCCGAGCGATTCAATTCGTAAGGGCCACCACTGCTTAGCTGGTCGAAATGGTAGTTACCAATTTGCCACCAAACTTCAGCTAAGTAGCGCGGCTCGTCTCCGGGCAAGGTACCCGTCTCTGGAATGGGTCGACACTCCTGATACGGATCATGAAAGACTAGCTCTTCATCGCGGGCCACAATGGCCTGACGATCTCGCGCCTTGGTCCCGAGCTGATCGAGCGGGATAGGGTTCTTGTTGTACCACTCAGTCCAGAAATTCGGGTCGTGGTCTTGCGGAAGCGCCTCGAGCCCCAACATAACAGGTTGGCTCGATGTGGGTTGAACGTGATATCGATTGGAGCAGACCAGCGAACGAAAGGCCTGCTGAGCCTCTTCGAGTCGAGCTGAATCGTTTAGAGCGTGGCCGAGATAGTAGAGGACGGCTCCCAGTTCAGAGTACCCAGGGAACTCGGTAGCGACGGCCGCATAGAGCGTAATCGCCGGCTCGAGGGCGTGGACTAAGTCGGCGTCGGACTCGCCGCGCGCCCGCTCTTCGTACAAAGCCGCTAGCCGAAACATGGCGTCTGGCGTGGCCTGAGGATCTGAATTGGACCCACTGTAGCGGGCAATAAAGGCCTCGAGGCGGGAGATGGCTTGATCTCGAGCGGTGTTTAGCTCCTTTTTCTCGACCAGGATCTCTCGATCGATGGCTGCCAAGATCTCGCGTCGTCTCTCTTCGTAGTGATGAAGCACGATCGCTTTGAGGCGCTTGCCGAAGTCGGTCGCATCAGCTCCAAATGCGGCGGACTCTTGGGTGTAAGCGGCGAAAGCCTCGAGTTCTGCGGCCGTCGGCGGAGGAACCCGCGCGGTCGTCTTCGATTCGACGGCGCCCCCACTGACACTGCATTGAATAGGATAGGCGGAAGGATCCTTAGAAATGACCTTCTTGGCTTTGGCCGCTGGCTTCGGAGCCCCCGCCTCGGTCGAGGCTGCCCAAGCGAGCGACGAAATAAGCCCTATGCCAAGGGGCGCGACCCATAGCGAACGGAGCTTTCTCACGGCCCCTCCCCCATGTCATCGAGGACTTCGCGCAGCTCATCATTGATGAACTTGTCCTCTCGGGCTCGCTCGCGAAGCAGCGACCGCACCCGGCGCATCTGCTTTTCGCGAACTTCCCACGATTTTTGCACAAGACCGACGTCGGCTCGCATCACGACCCGCATGACCCGCTCGCGCACCAACTCGAAGTTGTGTCGCGCAACCTCCCCCACCAGCACTCGGGCCCCCTCGTCCAACGCATTGAGTTCAGCCGCGTACGTTTCCATGGCAAGGCCCTCCGCGGTGACCTGCTCTAAGAGTCCTCGTGCGCTCTGGGCGATATCCCCACTGAGAGAGGCTTCGACCCGACCCAATTTGGCCTCGGCCGCGTCGATGCGACGCAAGGTGGCTAGGATCGTCTGCGCATAGCCGCGTGCTTTGCCATCTCCGCCCGCCAAGGTGAGCTGTACTTCCTCGCCAAATAGTCGGCGAAACTCGCCCCGAACGCGCGCATCTTCCACAAAACGCTCATCACCGAAGCCCGATTGAGCCCGGCCCAAATCAGCCTGATTTCGGAGCGCGGCGATCGCCAAATTGTGCTCGTGAATCTGGCCTTGTTGCTCCACAATTTCTTGATGATAGCGCTCGAGAGCCTCCGGGGAGCCTTGCAGCCCGTAGCGGTCCGCCTCCCGAAGCACGCGCTTGAGTCCGTTGGTGAGCGCGTTCAAATGCTCGACCTCGAGGTCTAGCCGCAGCAAGGTTTGGGTCACCTTGTTGAAGCCTTTTTCAACCTCGCCGTCACGCACCGAAAAGTCACCCGGATTGGTCGGAACCTGACCCAACCGACTCATGAGCGCTCGCCTCTGATTTCGCACCTCATTCAGCGTGGCTGACGGCAGGCCGGCCTCGTCGTCCATGCCACGTGCAAGCGTGAGTCGAGCCACCGAAAGCTGGTTGATGAGACCCGTAACCAGCTCGAGTTCGCGTCGTGCCTCAGGAAAGACCTTGGCCTGTGCGCTCGAGCCGAGCGCCGCCTTCAGCAACATGGCCATGCGGCGCCCTTCGGCGATCATTTTTCGCGACCGCGCCACGTCGTCTAAAATCGTGAAAACGCGTTCACCCCGCGCCTCTTCCCGCGCCCAGTCGAGCGCGATCTTAGGCAGACCGAGAATCTCGATATCCGAGACTGTGAGCTGATCGTAATAGACGGCCGGATCGTCGTGCCCCAATAAGAATTCTTCGACCTGAGCCTCGAGTGGCTGGTACTTAGCGCGCACCTCGGAATAGGCCGTCTCTGCGTCAGCAAAGCGGCCCGACCTCAGGATCAAGTCAGCGCGCAATAAAGCCGCATCCGCTCCGTCGACTAAACCAGGGTCGAGTACGGTGAGCGCCTCCAGAGTATGTTGCGCGCGTTCATAGTCGCCCGAGCGCACATACGTCCACGACAGCTCAAAGAGGGCCTTCGGAAAGTGCTTCGAGGTGCGAGGTAGCTTCTGGTACGCGCGAACCGCTTCTGGATACTTGCCCCGTTCGTAGAAAAGCCGCGCCACGGCCAGAGTAGCCAGCTCGGAGATCTCGCGGGCGATGTCTGGGTCGACTCCTCGTGGAACCAAAGCTGATGCTTCGAAGGCCAGTTGGGCGGGCCCGTAATCGATGGTCGTAGTTGAGCCCTCGGCCTTACCTTGATCGGCGACCTTGAGGAGCGCCACCCCGCGCAAGTAGTGCGCCCGCATGCCATCGACGCCCGAGCCCTCTAGGTTGTCGGCTACGCCGAGCGCGTCATCGTAGCGGCCGAGCGCAAGCAGCGCCTTGGCGCGGGCATAGTCGATCGAACTATCCCCCGCGCTGGAACCAAGTCCTTCGATTTTGGCGAGGACGTCGGGCAGAAGATCGCGACGGTCGAGGCCTAGCGCAACGTCGACCAGGCGACCGCCGGCTCGACCCGCAAGCCGAGAAAACGCGGGGTCGGTGTGGCGACTCATCACTACCTCGAAATGGCGACGCGCAGAGTGTAACTCGTCGTGCTCAAAGTAGGCTTGGCCCAGCAGGAGGTGGGCGTCCGCTTCGATGGCGGGCGTCGCTTGGCCCCGATGAGCCAGCTCTATCACCTTCACTAGGTCCAAGATGGCTAGCTCATGCTGACCCGTGCGGAGATGGAGTTCACCCGAAACGAGCAGGGTTGGCGCGTGATGTATGGGCCGAAGCTCCGCCTTCGAACGCACCTTGGTCGCGGCCAGCTCGACCTCCGAAATCGAAGCGGCGGCTCGAGTTTGGGCGTCCTTGCCTGAGGCCCAGGCTACGCTCGACAGCCCTAAGGTCGTAAGCACGAGTGCTACGAGATTTCCGGGCCTCTTTCTGAACTTCATCCGATTCCCCACGCGTTCCTTGGCTCACTTAAGCTCAGGGGACCGTTGCTTTGACGGGAGCGCTGCCCCCCGTGCTTGCACCAACTTGCCCCGAGGAGGGCTGCGCTGGGGCCGGCGTCTCCGTCGCTTTGCTCTCGCTTGTCGTTGATGAAGTTGTGAGTGGCACGGCGCTCGGTGCGCGCGGCGCATCGCCGATGGCCCGAATATTCTCAACGAAGCGAACGGTTGGCTGCTCTTCGACCGGAGTGGTTGGCCCACCTTGCTCCCAAGCGATGGCGCGGAGTTCAATCATCTTTCCGTCGTTCAGCGTAAAAGCGTAGTCATTTCTGACCGTAGCTTCGATGCCGCGTAGGTATGAGAACACGCCAAAGCCATGACCCCTCAACTTCAGCATCACCTGCAGAACGTGATCGCCGCTCGGGATCGAGCCGGTGAAGATCGGAATCGTCTTCTGCGCAGCGAGCACCCCGGTATCATCGGTTTTTTTGAATTGTACCGCTCCGTCGAGAACCACAACGGCCTCAATCAGACGCCAGGCGCCGCTCAGGTCGTTCTCTAAGACAACCTCGGCGCGAGCACCGCCGACAGCCCCTGAGAGTACGGTGTCACTGAGGAGGGACAGGCGCGTATGGCTCTGACGAATTTTTTCTTTGAGCTCGTCGACGCGTTGCTCGAGGTCGCGAAGCCTCACACGATACGTGGCTCCATCCATGTCGCTGGCGGGGCTATTCGTAGCGGGGCTTGGGGTACTGGCCGCCTCAGTTGGGCTGGTTACTGCTGGAGGAGTCTCCAACGTGCCCTGCGCTGCAGTGCGGCTCGGCGCTTGCGCAAGCGGCGGTGCGTCCGAGGTTGGATTGGCTTTCGTGTTAGCCGCGGCGCCGGCTGCGCTAGTCGCGGGCGGGTTCTGACCGGCCGTGGCCCCGGTTGATCCCCCACTCGCTGTGGGTTGGGCCAACACGGGACTCGCCCAGATCCCTGTAAAGAAGGTCGCGCCCCAAACTAGGGCAATCAGTCGAACCAAGGACGCAACCGCTTTCATGAAACCCAAATCTTCCCCGCGAGCACACTCTGCGCGATTTGACATTGAGGCTCTCCCGTCTCGGCGGCGTACGCAAGCCAAGATTATTCCTAGGGAATGCATAACCCGACCCCGCCGCCCCGGGAAGAGCCCCGGCTCCTCGAAAAGGTGGTCTAGGTAATTTTTTCTACGGGGCCGGTCCGAAACCTCCGCGGAGCTCCGAAAACGGCCGTCGTCAGATTTCCCTACATGTTCGGGCGGTTAACGAACAGGATGGGTCGTCCACCGCTTGTGCCGGCCCCCCTGAAAAGGTTACCGTGCAAGCTGCCCTTGAAACCTCGGCGTCCGTTTCGCCTTCCCGTGCAGCAGCGGTCCGTAAGTCGCGCAAAAGACCGTTTCTGCGGATCGAATCGCAGACGGAGCCGTCTGATGGAAACGTGGAACTGTGTTGCCCAGCCTTTCGAGCTCAGCTCCAACCCCTGGGGTTCATCGTGAACGGAGCCGAGACCGAAGCGAGCGACGAGGCGCTCATGCTGCGCTACGTCAAAGGGGACCAGCGCGCTTTCGCTATTCTGGTGCGTCGCTATGAGAGGCAGCTCTTCACGTTCGCGCTGCGCTTCTTGCGGGGACGCGAGACAGCGCGCGAAGTCACCCAGGAGGCCTTCTTGCGTGTGGTTCGCCGCTGTCATGAGTTTCGCCAAGAGGCGCGCTTTTCGACCTGGATTTTCGCCATTCTACGGAACCTGTGTATCGATGAATTGCGAAAGGCCCGGCACAGAAACCATCCGTCCCTCGACGCAGACCGCGGTGACTCGAGCGGTTCACTCCTCGATCACATCCCCGCGAGCGGTCCCGATCTCAACCCGGAACGCGCCGCGGCCAAAGCCGCGCTCGGACGCGACCTCGACGAGGCACTGGCTTCTTTACCCGCGGAACAGCTCGAGGTGTTTCTGATGCGCGAGGTGGGTGGCCTGCCTTTCCGCGAAATAGCCCTCGCCACCGACACCCCCGAGAACACCGTCAAGAGCCGCATGCGCTATGCTCTCGAACGACTACAACAGGCCCTCGGAGCTCACGAGGCAGAAGCTAAGGCATTGAGGTAGCAAGTGGATTGCGAGCGATTCGATCAAGACCAACTCGGTCTGCTCTATGAAGAGCTCGATGAAGTCAGCGCTTCTGCGCTGCGTCGGCACATCGCACACTGCCCGCGCTGCCAGGAGGCGTGGCAACGTCTCGTGCGCGTGCGGGAAGCCAGCCGCATCCCGCTCGAGTCAGCCGGATCTGATTTTGTCGAGCTCATTCTTCAGAAAGAGGTCACGGCTCTTCGCGCTGCGTCACTTCGTGAGCGAATGGGTAGAACCGTCAGTGTGTTGGCGGAGTATGCCATGCGACCCCAGCTCGCCATGGCCGCGCTCCTCGTGTTGATGGTGGGGACGAGTCTGGTCTTCGTTCGCTCCGGGCCTGGTCTCGGCGATCAAGTTGCCGTGCGTGAGGTGGGAAGCCCCGAGGCCGAGCGGCCTCTCTCTCGACCCTTGGCCGAGGCCGAGCCCATCGCGCCGCTCCCTTTCGAACGCGCCGAGGCGGCTCGCGCCGAGCCCAGCCTTGAAGGGCCCGACGCCAAACCGCGCGCCAAGTCACTAGCGGCCGCGAGCAGCGGCGCCCCGGTTTTGCCGCCCACTTACGAGGAGGCGATGCGCGCCTATCAAGATGGGCGCTATGCAGAGGCCGAACGGCTATTCAGCGAGGTCTCCAAGTCGGGAGGAGAAAAGGCTGGATCCGCAGCCCTGCATGAAGCCCATGCGGCCAGGAATGGCTCGGGCTGCCAAAGGGCAGCCTCTTACTACGATGAAGTGGCGCTCCGTTTCGCCGGTTCGAGCGTCGCGGACGAAGCCGCTTGGCACGCCGCACTCTGTTACAGGGCCCTAGGTCAGATGGATCGAGCTCGGGCCCAACTCGAGAAGCTCGAACAACGTCCTGCCTATCGCGCTCGCGTCGAGAGACTCCTCGCGCCCAGCGAACCGGGACCCTTAAACGCAAGTGCCGAAGCCGACGCTGCGGGAGCAAGGGCTGCTCAAGAACCAACCCCTGCTGCCTCGGCCCCTGCCGCTTCGAACGCGGCCCGTGCCAAGGCCACCAGCGCGCCCGCTGCCAAAACTGCTCCGGCGGCGCCCCCGGAGAGCACGAAGGCGGTAGAAAAGTCGCCTTAAGCCGGCCGAAATCCTCGGCCCCCGACACCTGCAGGCCCGAAATGTGCTGAAAAGGCTCGAAGCTACGATTAGTTCGGAGCGTCGCGCAGGTAGGCGATGGTATGAATCACTTCGACCAACCGCTCGCGATCTTCCGGCGAAAGATGGTTGAAATGGAGGCCCATGCCTTCGTTCTTCGACTGCCGGAGCGCGCTGCTCTTGTTGACCCACTGCACACGGCCCGGGAGGGTGAAGGGCTCGGTCGTGCCCCCCGGCGCGAAACGCAGCTCGACGAGCGCTCCTACGTCAAAGGGCGTCTTCGTGGCCACGAAGATCCCAAAAAGTGAGATATTGGTGATGGAAGCGTAGAGGAAAGTGTCCTCTGAAACGCAATCCACAGACCAACTCGTGGAAAACCGCTGCGAAACCCGGCGTTCGGCGCCTTGACTCTCGGGCGGCACTGAGCCCCCCTCCGGGTCCCCTTCGGATGTGGTCACAAAAAAGGCCATAGCGCTGCCTCGGCTCGCTGTCACCCTTCGTTTTGCTTGTCTCAGCCAAATGCCAAGCTATGAGGAGCGGCCCCATGCGCTTCGGGACGGTTACTCTCATCGGTCGAACCAACGTCGGAAAATCGACCTTCCTCAACTGGGCCTTAGGCGAGCGCTTAGCGATCACCTCACCTTTGCCCCAGACCACACGCGACGCGTTGCTTGGGATCTTGACCCGACCGGACGCTCAGCTCGCCTTCCTCGACACACCCGGTCTCCACCAGCCGCGCACCGAACTAGGACGACGCATGAACGTGTCGGCCTACGACTCGCTGACCCGGGCGGATGTGGTGGTGATGCTGACGGACATCGACCCCAAGTCGAAGGCCGAGATGGCCAAGGCACGCTACATCCCTGGAGCTCCAGCCGCGGATGCTCTACGCGCAGGCGATCGGGAGATCCTGACGGAGATTGCTCGCTACGAGCAGGCACGCAAGGTCCTGTTAGTGAATAAGGTGGATCGAGTTCGCGACAAGAACCAACTCTTGCCCATGCTCGAAGCGTACCAGGCGGCTCTGCCGTTCGACGCCATCGTGCCGATGAGCGTCCTTCGCAACACGAATCTCGACGTCGCGCTCGGAGAAATATCGCAACTCTTGCCGGAAGCTCCCGCGGGTTACGAGGCCGACACCCTCACCAACCGCCCCGTGTTGTTCTTTGTTCGAGAGTTTGTGCGCGAAGCCATCCTCAATCAGCTTGGCCGTGAAGTGCCCCACGCCGTTGCCGTAACCATCGACCGCGCCGAGGATGCCAAGCAGATATTTCGCGTGCAGGCTACAATTCACGTCGAAAAGACGGGGCAGCGCAAAATCGTAGTGGGCGAAGGGGGCTCTCGCATCAAGGCCATTGGCACTGCGGCCCGCTTACGCCTGGAAGAGATGTTAGAGAAGAAGGTCTACCTCGAACTCTTCGTGCGCATTTCGCCGCTCTGGAAGGACACGCCGCGCAAGCTCAAGGAGCTCGGTTACGATGAAACCGGCGTCGGCCCCGAGGGAGAACAATCATGAAGCCCATTATCGCCATCGTGGGCCGGCCCAATGTGGGCAAGAGCACACTCTTCAACCGCTTGGTCGGCGAGGCGCTCGCCATCGTTCACGACGCGCCGGGCGTAACCAGAGATCGAAACTACGCAGATTCGAGCTTAGCCGGCCGAAGCGTGACCTTCGTCGACACGGGAGGGTTCGATCCTACAACGGATGACCCGATGGGTCAGGGCATCGCCAAGCATGTCCGAGCCGCCATCGAAGAAGCTGACGTCATCGTCTGTGTTCTCGACGGCACACTGCCCCCAACCGCGCCCGACCGAGATGCTATCCATCTCTTGCGACGCGCCGAGAAGCCGGTCTTGTTCGTGGCGAACAAGATGGACGGCGCCGAACGCGAATGGGGTATGGGCGAGCTCTACACGCTCGGGCTAGAGCATTTGATCGGAGTCTCGGCCCTCCACGGCCGTCATGTGGGTAAGCTGGAGGCGGCCATTTTTGGGCTCTTGCCCCCTGAAACAATCGACGAAGAGGTCGACACCGACGGCACGACGAACCTTGTGCTCTTAGGGCGCCCCAATGCGGGCAAGTCCTCCCTTTTCAACCGGCTGAGCGGAGAAGAGCGCTCCCTAGTTGACAGTCGACCCGGCACGACACGCGATCCGGTCGATTCTTGGTTCGACTATAAGGGCCGAAAATATCGCGCACTCGACACGGCAGGCATCCGGCGAAAGTCCAAGGTCGACCCGGGGGTTGAGGCGGCGAGCGTCATCCGTAGTTTGAGATCGATTGAGCGCGCCCACGTCGTCATTTTGATGGTGGATGCTATCGACGGCCTCGCGGAGCAAGACGCCCGCTTGCTCGGGCTATGCCGCGAACGAGGTCGCGCCGTAGTGGTGGGACTCAACAAAGCCGATGTCGTACGCGGCGAGGACATGAAAAAGGCGAAGGAGGACGCTACCACTCAGCTCCACTTCGCGCGCTACGCTCACGTCGTCCCGCTCAGCGCCAAAACAGGCTTTGGTGTCGCTCAGCTCATGAGCGCCGTGGATCAGGCCGCAGCCGCCGCGCAGAAGCGTGTCACTACCAGCGAGCTCAATCGTTTCTTCGAGAAGGTGCTGGCAGAACGGCAGCCGCCGACGCGAGGGGGCAAGGCTCCGCGCCTCTATTACATCACCCAGACCAGCGTAAATCCGCCGACCTTCGTCGCGTTTAGCAGCTCGCCGGAGAATGTGGCCGAGAGTTATCGACGCTTCGTCACGAACCGTATTCGCGCCGAATTTGGCTTCGACGCGGCGCCCTTGCGTGTGCACTTTCGCGGCAAAAACAGGGACGAATGACGCGTTTAGCGCGCCTTGGGTAGCCCGAAGGCGCGCTCGAGCCGAAGCAGATCGGCCGCGTTCTTGACCTCGCCGGCAATACGAGGAAGCACGTAAACTGCAGCCTTTGGAGGGAGCTTTGCCTCGAGGAGCGCACGGGCGCGCTCGTGAACGACAGCCTCGGCTCGACTCTCTTCGAGTAGCGACTGGACACGGTTCGCCGCGCCTTCTTCCCAAAGCGAAGGTTCTACGGCGTCCAGCAAGACCTCTCCGCTTTTCACGTCTTCGGGCACATGAAAGAGACGATTCAAGACCACGCCATCCAAATTGAGCTGGCGCGCTTCGAGGAGCCCCAACATGCGCTCGGCCTCGAGAGCTTCAAAAGCACCCGCGGCAGTAATGAGCAGCACGCCAAAGGCGTCACTTCGAAATCGCTCTTCCGCCAGGGCCGCACGCTCAAAAAATCCGTCTAAAAGGCCAGAAAGTGCCCCGAGTAAGAGGGAGAGTTCGTCTAAAAGGCCGCTACCGGTAACCTGAGAGACTCCCTTCAAGAAGAGTCGCGCGCCGCGGCCGAGCACCCCGCGAGAATCATGGGTGGCCTTGCCCATATTGGCTAGGCCCCGCGTAATCGGGCTCGCGAGCAGGTCCTGCATTCGCGCGGGCGCGTCCAAGAATTCAAGGGCGCGCTCGCTCGGTGGCGTATCGACGAAGATGACGTCGTACGCGGCATCTCGCTCCAGAGACAACACCACTTCCATCGCCATGTAGGGCTGCACGCCGGCCATATTGCGCGCCAAGAAGCCGAAGGCTCGATTGTTCAACAGCGCGTCTCGAGCCGCCGGCGTCTCGGCATACCGAATCACTAACTCTTCGAGCGTCTTTCCAGCGTCGAGCATGCGAACTTCGAGTTCACCGCGAAAGGCTTCACCACCAAACGCACTCGGATCGACGCGAGTCGGCTTGCTCTGAATCTCTGCCAGCTCGAGGGCCTGAGCGAGGCGACGCGCTGGGTCCACCGTGATGGCCAGCACTCGCTTACCCGCGCGCGCAGCCCTGAGCGCGAGTGCCGCCACAACGGACGTCTTTCCCACGCCCCCGGGGCCAAGGCAGACCACGACTCGCCGCTGGTCAAAAAGAAAATTCGAAACGTCGTTCATGAGCCGCTTCAAAGGGCCTACCAACACCGACGCACGTCGATGCCTCCCCTAGCCTAGCCTCGAGGAGACTCCCCGCGAAATACCTCCGCGTCTTGGCAAGGGTTTGCTGCCCCGGGGAGCACCCCAACAAAGACAAGCCCGACGAAAGGAGCTATTCTTAAGCTGGTGGCCGGCTTCATCGATCTGCATTGTCATTGGCTGCCCCAAGTCGACGATGGGGCTCGCTCGCTCGAGGAGGGGCTCGAGCTGCTCGAACGCCTCGGACGGGGCGGATTCTCGCACGTCGTCGCCACACCTCACCTCAGACCCGGTCTTTTCCAGGGGACGCCTGAGAGCCTGCTCACCAAGTTCGAAGAGACCGCGCAAGTGGTGGCCGGACTGCGCCAAGCCGAGGACCCTTCGGAAAGCCCGACGCAGGCCGTGGCCCCCCGTAAACTTCCCCAGGTTTCGCTCGGAAGCGAACATTTTTTCGACCCCACCGTGGTGAACTGGATTTTGAGCGGACGAGGTTTGCCGTATGGCACGGCCAGCTCGGACCCAGCAGAAGACAACGTCTCACCTTTCGCTAAGCGCGCGATTTTGATCGAGTTTCACGATCTCGCTCCTGCCCCCGCGCTAGACGAACTTTTGCATCGCCTGCGGCGAGCGCATTTCGTACCCGTTATCGCGCACCCCGAACGATATGCTTCGGTCTGGGCCAAGCCCGAGCTGGTGGAGCGCATCGTCGACCAAGGTGGCACCCTCTTGCTCGATGTCGCAGCGCTCGTCGGGAAATATGGGAAGGCCAGCCAAAAGGCAGCCTTTGAACTCCTCGACCTCGAGGCCTACGGCGCAGCCTGCACCGATTCCCATCGACCCAGCGATGCGGACTTGGCCCTGGCCGGGATGGCCAGCCTGGAGCAACGCTACGGCAAAGCGGAGCTCGAGTTCCTTTTCCGCGAGGGGCCAGAAAAGCTCCTCCGAGGCGAGACTCCCATCTAGGTCCGACGGCTGGCCCGGGATCGGAGCCACAAAATCCCGAAGGATCCGGCGGTTTGTCCCCTGAAATACTCCGCTTCTTGGGCCGAGGCCGCGTTTTCGAGTAGACTTCTTGAAGTGCGTTTCTCGAGCTTCGCCGTCTTCTTTCTCACCTGCACGCTGACCGCTCAGGCTCGGGTGGAGCAGACTTGCGATTACACCAAGGGCCAGGTCTTCAACACGGCCCTGCGTTTCATCCGCGTCGACAACGGCTACCCCGTCGAAGAGAAGGACGAAGCTTCCGGGTATCTCCTCTTTGGCTATCGCAAGAGCGCCGGCGCTGAGACCACTCCGGCTAGTTTCGAGGTCATCGAGCAAGAGGATGAAGTGCAGGTGGTGGTTCGAATCCCGGAACTGCCGGAAGAATACGAGCGCCTCTTAACGCGCCGCTTGTTCGATAAGTTGAGGGCGGACTATGGGGAACCCCGGCCCAAAAAGCCTAAGGACCCTGAAGCCGAGCCCGATGCTCCCAAAGACGACGCGCCTAAAGACGATGCGCCGAACGCCCCCGACAACCGCGAGGCGCCGACCCGAGATGATGCGCCTTCGGCCAAGGTGATTTCGGAGTGAGTCCAACCAGCGTGGTGCGGACCCAAGTGGGCCGCTACCAGATTTTGTCCGAGCTGGGACGCGGCAGCATGGGCGTAGTGCTCTTGGCGCACGACCCGACGCTCGAACGAAATGTCGCTTTAAAATACCTGCGTCCAGATTTGCGCCTCACTGCCGACGAACGCGAAGCGCTCATGACGCGTATGCGACATGAGGCCCGCGCCATGGCGCGCGTTTCTCATCCCGGCATCGTCTCCCTCTTCGACATGGGAGAAGAGGAAGGAGTTGGCGTGTACCTCGTCTTTGAGCTCGCCGACGGGCCGACTCTCGAAGAGACGCTCAAACGAGGCAAACTCGCAGCCGAAGGTGCGGCGCGCCTCGCCACAGACTTGGGCGCTGCACTTAGCCGAGCCCACGCCGCTGGTATCGTGCATCGCGACATCAAGCCCGCTAACATTATATTCACAGAGTTTGGGGCGCGTATTGCAGATTTCGGCGTGGCGCGATTGCCCGAAAGCACCTTGACGCGCGCGGGGGCCAAGGTCGGGACGCCTGCCTACAGTGCACCCGAGTCGATTCGACATGGCAGCCACTCACCGGCCAGCGATCAGTTCGCCTTAGCCGCTACGCTCTATGAGGCCCTCTCTGGAAGGCGCGCTTTCCCGGGAGATGACGCGATCACCGTAGCCCGTAAAATCGAGCTCGAATCTCCGCTCGGTATTGCCCAAGGTCTCGGTTTTTCCCCCAGCGTTGACCGCGTCTTGCTCCGAGGGCTAGCCCAATCGGCGCTGGAACGGTACCCGACGTGTGCCGCGCTGGGCGAGGCACTCTCGCGGGCGCTCGGCGCCCCACGGACACAACTGCCGACTCTGCCAGATCAACGCAGCCTCACCCCGCCAGTTACCCCGGCGACTCGTTACGGTGCGCTCTTGGTCTGCCTTTTGGTCGGTGCAACTATTGGTGCCGCCCTCGGACGAAGTCGTCCTAGCCCGAAGGCCGTCGCCACTGAACGTGTCCCGGTGCGCCCAGCCCTCGTGAGTCGCACCCCTCCCTCCACAAAATGATCCTTTTGTCGTCGGCACGGGCCGGCGAACCGGGTGCTCCTTGATTCAACTGCCCATTCACCGCCAGGTCCGCTTTGTGCTCGTCACGCCCCACTACCCCGAGAACGTCGGGGCGACCTGCCGAGCCATAAAAACCATGGGGTTTTTGCGCCTGGGACTGGTTCGACCGAGCCGCCTCGCCGAGCCAAGCCACGCCATGGCCATCAAGATGGCCGTCAAGAGCGGCGATGTCTTGTCTGCGATAGAGCTCTACGACAACGTGAGCGAGGCCATCGTTGGCAGCGCGGTCGTCGTGGGCACAACCGCCCGGCGCGGAGTCTCTGGGATCGTCTCGCCTCATGCGCTGGCTGAACGGGCCGTCGAGTGGTCAGCCGCTGGCAAACAGCTCACCATCCTATTCGGCAACGAAAAGTCGGGGCTGACCTCCGATGAACTCGCTCTATGCGACTTCGTGGTGCGTGTCCCGATTGCCGCAGCCCAGCCTTCGTTGAATCTTGCTCAGGCCGTGCAAATCGTGGCCTACGAACTTTTCACAGCCGCCTTGCGGCGCAAAGATCTGAGTGAGCCTGCTGTCGATGGTGAGGCATGACCCGCTCCGCCTCGACTCGGCTCGCGTCCTGCCTCGCCCTCTGCGCTCTGGTCAACTGCGGCGGGAACTCGTCTCGCTACGACCTCGCCATGAAAAGAGCCGAAAATGCTCGCACTCGGGGTTACCCAGACGAGGTCCGAGACCAATATGAACAAGCGGCCGAGCTAGCCAAAAACGATGAAGACCGCGCCGAGGCCCTGTATCGGGCCGCTACTGTCCGCGGAGCCCCCGGCGGCAGGCAGACCCAAATTGAGCGCCTGCGTCAGGTTCGCACCCAGTACCCGAAAACCTCACGGGCGGCACGAGCCCAGCTCGACCTAGCTCGCTTGCTGGAGAAGGAAAATCAGAAAACCGAAGCCGCCGAGGCGTACCAAGACCTCATCGTTAGCTACCCCCAATCGATCTTAGCCAGTCGGGCGCTCGATGCCCTCCTGCAGCTTTGGAAAGACGATGGCCAGGCTCCCAGCGCGATGCTCGCTCAGCTTTCCGCCTTTGAAAATCTCGGAGCTGGATCTCTCCGAGAGCTAACACTCTATCGCGCGGCTTGCCTCGAGAAAACCATCGATACGGGCCGGGCCGTCGAGCGATTCGAAGAACTGGCCAAAGAATACCCCCTGCCCAAAGGTCGCTACACAGACGAAGCCTTGCTCGAGAGTGCCCGCTTGCGGCTCACGCTGGGAGACATCGATGGATCCGAAGCGCTACTCAAGATTTTGGCCGAGGCCCCTGCCCGCTCGCTGATGGTCGGCAGCTATGAGCGAACTTCGTACGCCGAGGCTGCCTTTCTACGCGCACGAATCGCGAACGAAATTCGAGCCGATCGGGCATCCGCCGAGCAGCTCTTCCGAAGTTTTCCCTCATCTTTTCCGAACAGTCGCCTGAGGGATGACGCTCAGTTCGAGCTAGTGCGACTACTTTCGACGAACCCACAAAGGCAGCAGGCTTGCGCCGCTTTGCGCGAGCTCGAGAGCATCGACCCGGGCTCGCGCTTCCTCCGTTGTCTGCCGGTCTATTGCGGCGCGAAAGGCAAGGCGGGGGAGCCGCCGAAAGACGTTCCCCCCCTGTGTGAGCGGGGATTGCCCCCGCTCCTGTCGCCACGCGATGAACCCGACTCTGTTGAACCCGACTCCGATGAGCCCGACTCGAATAAGCCCAGCTAGCTGAGCGACGAGCGCTTACTCTTCCTCGTCGAAATCGTCTTCCCCACCGCCGCCGAGTGCGCCGTCGCCCGCTTCGTCGACGCCAGCCTCGTCTTCTTCCTCATCTTCATCCTCGTCTTCGTCCTCGTCCTCGTCTTCGTCCTCATCTTCCGCCTCGTCGGCGTCCGCTTCTTTGGCGTCGAGTTTGAGTTGGACTCCGACCTCACCCAGTTGGGCCTCGAGGAGTTCGAAGAGTTCGTCGGCGTCTTCGCCGCTCCACTCGTCTAGGATGTCGGTGAGGAACTCGAACATGTCGCCATGGTCGAGACGACGTTCGATTTCGTCGATCTGGTCTTCCGTGAACGCGTCGAGAATATCCTCTCGACTGGTCTCAATGTCGCCTTCTTCGATGGCCTCCTGGGCGGCGACGCGAATCTGTCGAACGGCGCGTTTGTCGAGATAAAGTTCCATGGCTAGTTCTCTTCTAGGGCTCGCCCGGGCCACCTCAAGCAAGCTTCAGGACGACGGCGGAGCAGGGCGGCTTTATTCAACTGAGCTCCCTTCGTCAAGCGGGCAAAGTCGGTCGGCTGCGAACAGGTATCGGCCGGCGCCTCCCTGGGAGCCCGGGGCCCACTTGACTCTCATCCCCGGCCAGGTTCACCTCCCGAAGTGGATTGTTCCCGTTGCGGGCGAAGTAACCCGGTTCATGTGCGCTACTGCCTGGACTGCGGCTCCAATCTAGGGGCAGCTCCCGAGCCAAGCTCGCCGCGAGCTCCAGACAACGTCTGCGGAACTTGCGCCACAAAAAATCCTCTCGACGCGCGCTTCTGTCGCGAGTGTGGCGCGCTGCTCGGCTCAGCTAGCGCCTCGACGAGAGACCCTGCCTCCTCCCAGCCGCACAGCCCAAACCCTTACACGCCTGCGCCGTACGCCTCGCATTTGCTCGACGTCGACGCGCCTGCGCCATCTGCCAATCAGGCGGAGCTCCTCGAACGACGCGCGTATCGCTCGTCCGGGCCGAAACACGGCGAGACCTCGAAACGCTGTCAGCGCTGCAGCGGTCACTCGGCACCCACTGCCCTCTTCTGTCAATTCTGCGGGGCCTCGTTCGAAGCAAGCTCGTCGCCGAGCCCCGCACGAAAAGGTCCCGATTCACCTGCGCCGACCCCCAACCTAGAAGGGCCCAAAGCCGAACTGGTCGTAATTGCTCAGGACGGCTCGCCCGGGCGGCGATACCCCATCTCGGGCACGGATGTGGTCATTGGCTCGTCCGATCAGGCCACCGTTTCGCTCCGACGGGACCCCTATGTGTGCGCCGAGCACGCGAGAGTCATTTATCGAAACGGGGGATTCTTCGTCGAGGATGTCGCACCGGTCAACGGGGTCTATGTCCGAATTGGAGGCGCAGTCCCGCTGAAATCGGGGGATTTGCTTCTTCTTGGGTTAGCAGTGTTATGCTTCGAGATTATGGACGAGGCGGAGCGGCACCTGAGCGCAGCAATCGACGCAGGAGTCCGCCTATTCGGTACACCGCCGAGTCCACGTTACGCTCGCCTCTCACTGAAGTCGGTCGAAGGCGTAGCGCGCGACGTGTACTACTTGTCGCGAGCAGAGACAGTCCTCGGCCGTGAAGTAGGGGACCTCGTGTTTACGGACGACCCCTTCATGAGTCGAAGGCATGCTGCGATTCGTCGCGATCCAAATAGCAATCAGTTCACGTTGCGCGACCTTGGGTCTTCCAATGGAACATTCATCGCCATTCGCAGTCGGCACGCCATCGCACACGGCGATCATCTCCGCGTCGGCCAACACCTTTTCCGACTCGACGTCAGGCGGGGCGAGTAAGGGGCTATGTCACAAGACTCCCCCGTTTTGAGGCTCGAGCTGTTCGGCCGTACCGATGTCGGCCAAATTCGCGAGCACAATGAGGATAATTTCATTGTCGCCAACCTGACGAACCAGCTACGCGGACTCGGCCAGGAAATGCGCCAAGTCGTGCCCGGTGAAAACGGCGTCGTCGTAGGCGTCTGCGACGGTATGGGTGGCGCTGCTGCGGGCGAGGTTGCAAGCCAACTCGCGGTCGACATCATCTACGAGCAACTCCTGGAGAGTGGCTCTGCCAAGACACGCGATGATTTGGCTCGTCGCTTGGTCGACGCCATTGAGTTCGCTGGCGCGCAGATCTTTCAGGAAGCTCGAGCCGATCGCAGTCGACGCGGTATGGGCACGACGGCCACGGTTGCGGCCTTCTTGGATCGCCGCGTCTTCATTGGCCAAGTTGGCGATAGCCGTGCGTACCTTTTGCGGCGCGGTAAGCTGGTGCAGCTCACACGAGATCAATCGCTCGTCAATCAGCTCATCGAAGCCGGACAGCTCACGGAAGAGGAAGCCGAGACGTTCGAGCACAACAACATCATCCTGCAGGCGCTCGGCACTGCCGAGACTGTGCAGGTGGATCTCACCTACGTCGACCTCTGCCAAGACGACGTACTCATGCTCTGCTCCGACGGCTTGAGCGGAATGATCCGCAACGACGAAATCTCCGAAGTGCTCTTTCGATCAGCCACGCCGCTCGACGCGTGCAAAGAGCTCACGGATCGCGCTAACGCGGCCGGCGGCCATGACAACATCACCGTGATCGTGATGAAGGTCACGGAAGGTGAGCCCCTTCCGGCCGATGCTGAGAAAGTCGCCTACCAAAAATACGCCATCGTCGACGTGAATGAGGTTGCAGAAGAAGCTCCTAGCGAATCTCGGCTTTTCGACACGATCAAGACCAACCGGGCTGACATTGAAGCGGAAGTAGAACGTCAGAATTTGCGCGTTTCCCACACGGTGCTTGGCGCTGCCAGCCCGCTCGAGGCCATCCGCGCCGCAGAAAAAGAGAAAGCGGCTCGCGTGGCCGAGGCGGCCAAGGGCTCAGCAAAGGGGGGCTTTTCCACCAAAAGAGATGAGCGTTCCGGTCGTCCCTCGGGCTTTGATGAGCCGGTGCTGCTGCCGACGCACACCCTCCCTCCCTTGCTCATGGGCACGATCGTGCTGAGCGCACTGGTGCTAGCTGGGCTGCTCGGGTACCTCGCCATCCGCTGACCAGCTCGGCCGCCCCGAGACGCCGCGATGACGGATTTAATACGCCGACTCTTGTGGTGGTTTACGTCGTCGGCGCTCACCAGTGTCCTGCTGTTTCTGGTCCTCATCAGCGCAAGCTCATCCCAAGCGTCGCGGCTGCCGCTGCTCTTCAATCCCCAACCAATCTCTTCGTCGCGTGAGGCCGAGTCCCTCTTGGCCCTAGCGAAGCAAGCTGACGCTCGCATCGAGGAGCGAATCGCTCGTCTTGGTACAATCTTCGCTCTGCACGCGATTCCACGCCTCGGGAGCCTCAGCGTCGCTTCCCAGGCCCGCGTGCTGATTGCGCTCCGTCCCGTGCGCGCGCGCACCGGGGACACGTCGGCTCAACTCGGGCTCGACAGCGATCCCAAGAATTTGAGCGAAGACTTGCTCTTTTGGCAGCGTTTCACGGAAGAACGACAGCTCGATTTTCGTCCTCCCGCTCGAACTCGCATCGTGCGCCGTTGGCTCCAAGGCGAGCTCTCAATACGTCGGCGCGAATTGTTTGCGCTCGATACCTACGCATTACCTGAGCTAGTAGCCGAGCTCGGAAGTATCAAAACGGAAGAAGATGTCGCACGCGCACGGCTACTCGTTCCCGCTATTGCTCGTCTTACGCAAGAGCCCTGGAGGCTCACTCGCGACGCGGATCCTGATCAAGTCTCGCATACCGTCGCGAACATCCGCCGCTATTTTGATCGAAACGGTGGCCTCTATCGAGACCCTGCTCCGCTCGAAATGGTAGCGGAGGTTCTGTCACAAACCGAGTTCGCTGTACTTGTGGGAGAGGTCGGGCGGGGGCTCCTCGGCATTGAACGGAATGAAGATCTCGAGCGCGCTTTTCTGGATCTGAATCGCGCGAGCCCGGGGATCTTCGCCGGATTTTTGGGGGCATTTGCGCTCGGTCCGCTGATCGCCGCTGCACTCGGGCTCGGTCGTATCCGCTGGCCTCGTTTGTCGCGTTCGCTCTGGGAATTACCTCTGGCGGGCGTTGCCCTTTTGAGCTTTGGCCTGCTGCAGTTAGACGAAGCTCCTGGCTACGTTGAGCTCGGGGGATGCGCGCTCTTCAGCGCAACGACGGTGGCTTTTCTCTTAACGGAGGAGCTGAATCAGCGGCTGCATTTCCGTGTGCTCAGCGTGCTTGTGAGGCGGAGCACGATGCGCCGCTTGGCCGCACTGCTAAGGGAGTTTTCGCCGACCGCTCTGGCGCTCGTTCCCGTCACGGTGCTCGAAGTCGTGCTGGTACCCGTGCTTTGCTCGGGCTCCGAGGGAAGGCCTACGATTTTGAAGCAGATTGCTGCCAGTATGACGGAAGGCCAACTCGAATATCCGATGGCCTGCGGACTTGCTTTTATCGTCGCTGTCGCCACCCTCGAGTTGATCACCAATCCGCTCGTAGGTGCGCTGGGGCGAGGACTCAAAGAGCTCCACTGATGGCCACTCTCGTCGGTTCGAGCCTACTCGCCGTCCTTTTGGCCTTCTCACTGGGGTCACTCCTCGGCCGGCTAGGACTGAGCTTCGGGCTCGCCCGCGCCTTGCTCGACATCCTCACGCAGTTCCGGGCCACTCTAGGTTTCTGGCTTCTCGCGGCTCTCTGCCTGCAAAACGGCTGGGTATCGCCGATTATCGCCTTGGGGGGAGCGGCGGGGCTCATCCAGGCGATCCCAATTGCGCGCTGGGTTTGCCTGCGGAGCGACAGCGGTGAACTCAACGCTGCGCGCGCCGTTGCACTCGGGCAATCGACTGCTCGGCATGCCGCTGCCACCACCAGCCGCCAAGGTGCAGCGTTCGCTGCAGCCCTTTTCGCCATCGTACAGGTTGTCATCGTCGCAGCCGGGCTCCGCGAGCTTGCCCCGGCACACGCTCCGCTGGCCGAAATCAGCATTATCCCGAGCCTTACCCTCCTGCCGCTCTTGCTCATCGCCGAGCCGCTGCTGCGCAAGCTGATGGCGCGCCTGCCCACCTAACACTCAGCCCGAAGGCGGTCTGGTGCCCGAAAAGCTTGGCGCGAGTGAAAGTGGGCCTACTTTTTGAGATGTGTTCTGGTTCGAAGTCGTTCTAGCCTGAGCCCATGAACGCGCTCCTTCAGGTCAACGAGCAGAACTTCGAGACGGAAGTAATGATGTCCGAACTCCCGGTCTTTGTGGAATTCGGAGCGACCTGGTGCGGCCCGTGTAAGACCATCGAGCCCGAGCTCAAGGCTTTCGCCGGGGAGATGCAGGGTCGGATAAAAGTGGCCCAGGTGGACGTCGACAAGTCCCCCACGATCGCCCAAGCCTTACAGGTCCGCTCCGTCCCGACCTTCATCCTGTTTCAAGGCGGTAGGCCCGTGGATGGTCGGCAGGGTGCGATCCGCAAAGCGGAAATGTTAGCTGTCGTTGAGCGATTTTTGCCACGCGCCGAAGGCGCGCTCAAGGCCAAAGAGGTCGCCGCACTCCTGCAGCAATCGAAGATTGTACTCGTCGATACGCGCGCGCCGGAGGTCTGGCAGAGAAGTCGTCTGCCGGGCGCCGTCAATTTTCCTCTCGAGACGCTGGAAGCACGCCTCAGCGAGCTTCTCACTCTACCTTCGCACGCGGTGCTCTATTGCCGCACAGGCGCAGACTCAAAAACCATGGCCGAAAAGCTAACCCAGACCGGCGTACCGACGGCGTACCTCGAAGGCGGCGTGCTCGGCTGGGAAACCGAGGGCTTTCGTCTGGAACGCCCTTAAACGGGGCCCCCTCGCTCCGGCTTACTGGCTCGAGCCCGAGCTCCGGCTGCTCGTTGGAAAATGGAGGTGGCCAAGCTCGGTCAGCTCCTCAAGGATCTTCCGCAGCGGTTCGTGCTCAGCTTCGGCGATGCGAATTGCATCCTCAATTTCGACCTTCACCGTGAGCGCCGGTTCTCCGCTGATCTTGTAGCGAACCGGGCCGAAGCGAGTGGCTAGTTCTTCGATGCGGCGCGGCAATTCGCTGCGCGAAACGCGCCACTTGCGCACCCCGAGCGTGGTTGTTTCCGCGAACATTCGCTCCGTAAGGGTCGCTTCGAGTTCGAGTGACACGAGCGCAGACAGGATCACCCCCGGCCTCGACTTCTTCATGATAATCGGAGAGAGCCACACATCGAGCGCTCCGTCGCCGAGCAGGCGGGCCTGAACGTGAGCCAGGACCTCCGGGGTAACGTCATCGAGGTTCGCGTCGAGCCGCATGAGCTCACCCGAGTTCTGCGTCAGAGTGCTAGGCTGGCCAAGGATAGCGCGCACGATGTTGGGGCGATCGGAGAGCGTGCGTTGACCCGCGCCGTGACCCACCCGCTCAGGCTGTATCCTCGGCCAATCGTAGAACTCTTCGGCTAGGTTCCTCAAGATCGCTGCGCCCGTCGGGGTAACGAGTTCGACACTGAGTCCAGAGGGGTAAGTCGGCACTCCCTTGAGACACAAGAGCGTCGCGGGCGCGGGCAGCGGCAGAGCCCCATGGGCTGATTGGACCCAACCCCGACCTAGTGGCACAGGGCTTGAGCAAACCTTTGCTCCCAAATAGCTAATTAAAGCCGCGACCCCGACGATGTCAGCGATAGCGTCCAAGCTACCGACCTCGTGAAACTCGACGTCGTCGAGTGACATACGATGCACCTCGGCCTCAGCCTCAGCCAGCGAAAGAAAAATGCGCTGGGCCAGGGCTTTTGGCTCAGGTTCGAGCGCTGAGTTCTCTATTAGCCCCCGGATCTCCGCATAGGTTCTGGGGAGTGGATTCGCCACCTCGGGCACCACAAACTGTGTAGCGCCGAGGCTGCCAACGTGACCGCGTCGCGCTTCGACCGCGAGATCATCGCCTAAAACCGCGACAATGGCTTCTCGAACGACTCGAAGTGGCAATCCGAGATCGACCAGAGCCGCTATCGTCATGTCCCCAGCGATGCCGCTCGCACAGTCCAAGAAGAGCACCTTCCCGCGCCCCGCGCCCTGACCCAGCTCAACCCGGTCCTGAGCGCTCAAAGCGGGAACAAAAGCATACGTGGCGGCGGCAGGAGGACTTGAAGCGCGAGGGGCACTCTCCGGATCCTGAGAGAGCGAAGCCGCGTGAGCATGACCGCCGTGAGCATGACCGTGCGCGCCGTGCGCGTGACCGTGATCGCGCGTCATTCGTCGTGTCCCATAGTGCTTTCGGCCATCTGAAGCATTTTTAGGGCGGCTACCGCAGCGCCGAAACCATTGTCGATGTTGGTGACAGTAACGCCCGGCGCGCAAGAATTCAGCATCGCGAGCAAGGCCGCAATGCCCCCCAGCGAAGCGCCGTAGCCGATGCTCGACGGCACAGCGATGATGGGACACGAGACGAGCCCGGCCAAAACCGAAGGTAGGGCTGCCTCCATCCCCGCCACGACGATTAAGAGCGAGGCCTGCCGAAGGACATCAAGCCTGCGCAACAAACGATGTAAGCCGGCGACCCCCACGTCCACCATCGTCGGAGCGTCGACACCTGAGGTACGGAGAGTCCAATAGGCTTCCTCGACCACGCCCAAGTCGCTCGTACCCCCGCTGACAATCAACGGCCCTCGGCCGAGCGACCTCACGGGCGGCAACTCGCGCAACCGGAGCAGTCGACCTCGCGGCTCGTAACAAAGCTCCGGGCGAGTCTGGACGAGAGACATGCCCCGCGCCGCATCGAGTCGCGTTACCAAGAAGGGCTTCCCGCGCGCCGTCAAGGCATCGACGATGGGCAAGAGCTCTTCATCACTCTTGCCTTCGCCAAGGACGGCCTCCGGCACTCCTGTGCGCTTTTCTCGCCCCAAATCGATACGAGCGACGCCGAGGTCGAGCTCGCCTGAGCGCGAAAGGAGGCCGAGAACCTCCGAGACCTCGAGTTTGCCGGCCAAGAGCCCCTCCAGCCAAGCCCGAAGTTCGCTCTCTTCGAGAGTTCCTTGGTGCATCGGGAGCCTTCATATCCTACGAAGGACAAGAGGAGAACATGCGGGACGAATCCGAAGAACTAATGGATCTTGCGCGGAAGATCGCCAAAATGGCCCACGCTAGCAACGACCTGGCCGAGGTCAGCTTAGGGTCAAGTTGGGAGCTCAGCACCCGTGTGCGCCTGGGGAAGGTTGAGTTGGTCGAGGAAGCAGGCCAGAGGGGCGCCTCGCTGCGCGTAATTCGGGGTGGTCGCGTGGCCACTAGCTCGACGAGCGATCTGAGTCCGGCTGGCATCGAACTCTTGGTTCGCGACGCGCTCGAGCTTTCTGACCTCTCCGAGTCCGATCCCTTCGCTGGTCCCGCTCCCCAAGAACTCATCGCGAGCCCACCTCACCCCGAGCTCGATCTGGTTGATCTAAGCCTCACCGAACTGGAGGCGAGCACCGCCATCGAAATCGCTCGGCGCGCGGAAGCCGCGGCCCTGGCCTACGATAGCCGCATTGAATTGAGTGAAGGCGCAACCTTCGGTCGCTCTTCGGCAACGCGCGCGCTCGTGCTCTCAGGCGGATTCGAGGGAGTCGTGAAAGGTTCTTATGCGTCCCTTTCGGTCGTCCCTGTCGCCAAAGACCAAGATGATAAGCGTCGCCGCGGCTATTATTGGACGGCCAAGCGTCATCTGAGTGACCTCGAAGATTTCGAGTCTGTTGGGCGCGAAGCGGCCCGGCGCACTTTGCTGAAGCTCGGGGCGCGTAAGGTTCAAACGGGCACTGCACCGGTCATCTTCGACGCAGACAGCGCTCGGTCCATCCTCGGCACTTTCGCCGGACCCATCTTAGGTGGCTCGCTATTCCGCAAGGCGAGTTACCTCATCGATCGGCTCGAAACGGAAGTGGCGAGCCCGCTCGTCGATATCGTCGACGATCCCTTAATCCCTCGCGCACCCGGTTCGAGGGCCTTCGATGGGGAGGGGCTGCGAAGTCGCGTAAATAGTGTGGTCGAAAAAGGTATCCTCAAGACCTACCTCCTCGACTGTTATTCGGCTCGAAAGCTGGGCCTCGAAACCACGGCCAGCGCCGCCCGATCGGGTGGGTCGATAGGCCCGTCCACTTCCAACTTCATCTTGCGAGCAGGCTCTACCCCGGCGGCCGAGCTCATCGCCAAGACCGAGCGGGGCCTCTACGTCACCGAAATGATGGGTTTTGGCTTCAACTCAGTAACGGGCGATTTCTCGCGCGGAGCGGCAGGATTTTGGATCGAGGACGGCAAGCTGTCCTTCCCGGTGAGTGAAGTGACGATCTCCTCCAACCTGGATGCCATGCTGAAGTCGATCGACCTGGTGGGAGACGATCTTGAGCTCAAGACCTCGGTCGCAGCCCCCAGTTTCCGCGTCGGCAATATGACTATCTCCGGGAACTAGCCTCACCCCAATCTACGCCCGTCATGCTCGGCTGAGCTCCATGCGTTACCGGCTCCCGCTCGCCTCGGGCCGAATTGGCTTACTCGGTGCGCAACCGGTTCGCGCCTCCAGGCGACGAGCCCGGCTCCTCATGGAGGCCTAACACGGACGAACCTTCCAGAAGCGGGTCGAGCCTCGCCACGCTCACCCCTGATTTTCCGGGAAACGCCGGGAAATCGGCAACTTGGACTCGGTCCGGAGTGAGCAGCGAGAGCGGTACGCCGCTGTTCTTCAAGGTTAGATTGCCCGCGGGGACCCGCACCGCAGTAGCGTCCGGTATTTCATCCAGCTCCGGATCCAAGGAAAAATCGTCCCGCACGACCAGGCCAAAAGCGCCCGGTTCGAGCGTCGCATCCGGCAAGGACCACTCGGAATGATCACTCGCAAGCGTGTATCCAACCAAGGAGCCCGCCACATTGCCAACGTTCATGAGCTCAACCCACTCGCCCTCTGGTTCAGCGCCATGCGGATCGGCAAACACTTCGCTAATGACAAAATGAGGAGCTCCAGAGCCTAAGAGCAATTGTTCTTGACCCTCGCGCCGCCCCAGCTTGTCGCTGATGATGTAATCCACAACGCACGTTGCCTGAGGTCGAGCTCCGCCGAGCCGCGCCCGGCCCGCCTCGGCTACGACTTCGCGCGTTTGCCCATCGTCATCCTGAATGCGTAGGGCTGAAAAATCGGCCTCCTCGGACACCTCAATTGCGCCCCAAGGGCTAGCCCGAATCGTCTCCGTCTGACCATCGCGCGGGAGGGGTTCCCCCGATTCAACTGACAAAACCTCGGGCTCGACTTCGCCACCGAGAAACTGGACCGGGGGCATTACCAGGCTTGCCGTAGACGAGACGTGAAATTCGACGCAACGCCGGCTTGCGATCTTGGAGCTGCCAAGGCCGAGTCGATACTCGACGGCTCCCCCCTCCGGCCACTCGAGCTCTGGGGGCGATGCCGTCGCGTGGAACTCGTTCTCGGGCGGCAAACAGTACGGAACCCAGTCCCCCTGGTGCACATGAGAAGGACCGAGACGGGAAAGGAGTGGCATTTCCTCAGCCGTGGTTTGAAACGTAGCCACGATGCCCGCGCCGAGCGCGATGATCGAGTAGACGGCGCTCGCTTTGAGGCGCACGCGAGCCCACAGCACCAGCGACTCGGGCTGCCCCGTAACGAGGAGCGGCACTCGCTTTTCCTGAAGTTCCTCTGGAATTTTGCCCTGCGCCAGCTCGGTAGCGGTCGCTTTGGGCACCCGGCCTTCGACTAACCAGATTGCGTCGGGTCGTGGCAGTCGATCACCCCAGATTGTTATGGCTCCAACTCGCGGAGCGTCGTTTCCCTCGCTATCCCAGGTAACGGTCACGAGGTGCGATCGGTTCGCTCCTGAGCTGCATGCCAGCAGCGAAAGGAGGCAAAAACCAAGGGAGCTCAAAAGAACGAATAACCCGAGCGAGCGAGACATGCTCGCCCTCTCGGCCCCTCCCGGCTTCGATTGCCACCGATCTCAGGCCTTTCCGGCCGACTTCGAGCGACTCGCCAAGGAGCGCAGGTCCGTCTTCGTTGAAAAGCAGCCAGGACTGCCGACGCTCGAACGGTGCCGTCCAGGGTGGATCGGCCCTAACTCTTTTCCTCTTTCCCTGCCTCGTCGTCGTCGTCTTCGTCGTCTTCGTCGTCTTCTTCGTCTTCGTCTTCGTCGTCTTCGTCTCCGTCGTCGTCTTCGTCTTCGTCTTCTTCGTCTTCGTCGTCTTCGTCGTCTTCGTCGTCTTCGTCGTCGTCTTCGTTGTCGTCTTCGTCGTCGTCTTCGTCGTCGTCTTCGTCGTCTTCGTCGTCGTCTTCGTCGTCTTCGTCGTCGTCTTCGTCGTTGTCGTCTTCGTCGTCGTCGTCGTCTTCGTCGCCGTTTTCTTCTTCTTCGCCTTCGCCTTCGCTGACTTCCGACGTTTCGGGCGCTCCGTCGATCAGTTCGGTCGTCTCTGCGCCGTCTTCCTCCCTGAGCTCGAGCTCCTCCGACCCAACAGCTTCATCGACGTCCAAATTGGCTACTTCACTCATTTCGACTCTTTCCCCTACTTCAACGTCGGCCGACGTCCCGTTCGCCTCGACCATCATAGATTCACCTACTGCTTCAGCGAAGGATACGGGGCCCACCGGAGCAGTCTCGCCGATCTCGAGCTCAAACTTCGCCCTCGAATCCTCACTGAGTTCCGTAAATTCGCGCAGTGTGGGTAAGTCTCGCAAGGACTTCAGGCTGAATAGATCCAAGAATTGCCCGGTAGTGCCATACAGCACGGGCCGCCCCGGTTCGTCTTTTTTGCCGAGGATGCGAACGAGATCGCGCTCGAGGAGAGTCTTGAGCACGGCTCCGGAATCAACCCCTCGCACGTCGTCGACCTCGGGTCGTGTTACCGGTTGTCGATAGGCAACAATCGCTAACGTCTCGAGTTGAGCGCGGCTCAGCCTAACGGGACGCTGCGACAAAAACTCACGGATATACGCAGAATAAGCAGGGTTGGTGCGATACGCGTAGCCTTCGCTCACCTCGACCAGACGCATACCCCGCGTTTTGGTTTCGGCCAAAAGGCCCGCGATCAACTCCTGGGCGCGCAGACGATCGATGTGGGCAGTGCGCGCCACGTCTCGCGCCGTTAGAGGTTTGTCAGAAACGAACAGAATGGCTTCCACCAGACCTTTCAGAAACTCTTCGGTGTTTTCGACGAGCGACTCATCCGCTTCGAGGCCTTCGCCAATCAGCTCGGCGCCCGGATATTCGTGTTCTGGAGAGTCGCTTCCGGGAGGCGCCTCTTCTCCGTTCGCCATTTCGCCGTCTGAGCGCGATCCGATCGCGCTCCTTTGGCTCTCCGGCGCCCCTTCCGCGCTCGAATCAGTAGCCAAATCGACGACCCCAGCCTGGCCTTGGGGGTGCCCCTCCTCGTGGGGTTGCTCGTCAACTAGCTCTTCCTGCCGGGCATCGGATTCAACGTTTTCAAACTCGGCGGACTCGGCGCTCTCCGACGCAGCGCTCTCCGACTCGGCTGACTCGTCGCTTTCCAACGCGTCATTCTCCGACTCAGCGGACTCGTCGCTCTCCGACTCAACGCTTTCCGACTCGACCGAAGCCAATTCCTCCCGGGCGGGTTTTTGGGAGGTCGATGTCGCGCTCTTCTTTGGCGCGGGACGCTTTTTTCTCGCCATGTTCTGAACCAAAACCTCAATCGCCTAAGGCCTCGGCTTCCGCCGTGGCCACAGAGTTCGTTATGTCGTCCCTGGAGAGGGACGCGAGCGGATCACCCGTGTCGACCTGAGACAAGACATGTTCGTGTTCGTCACTCAACGTGAGCTCAACCAAAATGGCCTCGAGGGGGCCTTCTTGGTGCACACGCATCATGCGGAGTCGCGCCATCTCAAGCAGAGCTAGAAAGCTGACGATCAGATCCGAACGAGTTGCATCGCTTTCGAAGAGTGTTTCAAAGGCCACCAAACCCAGCCCCTTCAGGCGATCGGTGAGCTGCAAAATGCGCTCCGAAATCGAGATACGGTCGACGTCGATGGTGTGCTCGGCCGTCTGCTCGACCCGCGACAGTAGCTTCTGAAACGCGTCGAACAGCTTGAAGACGCTATACTTCGCTAGTTGAGCAGGGCCGTCCGCCTCGGGGGCGGCCACACCTCGCCCAAATACGTCGCGCCCGAGCACCGGGTTACCCCCAAGCTCTTCGCCGGCCTGCTTGTACTTCTGATACTCAAGCAGCCTTCGCACGAGTTCAGCCCTAGGATCGAGCTCTTCGCCGAGCTCTTCGTCTTGACCCGAAGGCGGCGTGGGCAAGAGCATCTTGCTCTTGATATGGGCCAAGGTGGCCGCCATCACGAGATACTCGCTGGCGACGTCGATATTCAGGTCCTCCATGAGCAAGATGTACTCGACGTACTTCTTGGCCAAAAAAGCGATCGGAATGTCGAGAATATCGAGCTGATGCTCCTGAACGAGGTGGAGCAAGAGGTCGAGCGGCCCCTCGAACGTCGGCAAAACGACGTGGTAAGTGGCCGCTCCCGGCACGAGCTCGGAAGAAGCCTCAGGCGTCTCCGTGGCGAGGGCCAGATTCTCCTGACGCGTTTTGCCGGAGTCGACTTTGCGACGCTCGACTTTCCTTGGGTCACTCATGGGACGACTCACGAACAGGACGGAAAAACGGGCTCCAACAGGACGCCGGAAGACGAACCCTCCCGCGGAGGGCGGAGAGTACTGGCCCGGGCCGGAAGGTCCATCCTTAAAAGAGAGACTGTGCGGGGCCGCTTTTCTATCCTAGACCCGCGCCCGATGGCTCTGGACTTGTCCGCTGTTGGCTTCGAGACCGACCCTTTCTACTTCGAGTATGACTGGAAAGCTTGCGCACTTTATGCGCTAGGTGTGGGAGCGCTCCGCGAGGAGCTCGACTACCTATACGAAGGTCGCGGGCCCAAGGTCGTGCCCTCCTTCGCGGTCGTTCCCACCTATCCCGCGCTCGTGCCTTTGGTGGAAAAAGCCGGCGCCGACATGACCAAGGTCGTCCACGGCTCGCAGTCCATTTTTCTTCACGCCGAGATCCCCCCCCAGGCTCGCCTGCGGACCGTGGCGCGCCTCTCAGGCATTTACGACCTCAAGCGGCTCTCGCAGGTCGTCTTCGCCACCCGAAGCTACATCGACGGGACGGACCAACTGCTGTGTGAAACGGAGTGGACGCTCATCATTCGCGATACCGGGGGCTTCGGGGGACCGCGTCCGCCCAAGGCGCATCTGCCCAAAGCTATGGGAGAAGACCAAGCTCCCCTTTTTCAAATTGAAGACAGCATCTCAAGAGAACAAGCCCTTCTCTATCGCCTATCGGGCGACTTGAACCCGCTCCACGCCGATCCCGATTTTGCACGAGAAGTTGGCTTCGAGCAGGGGCCGCTCCTGCACGGGCTCGCGACCTACGGCTTCGTGACGCGCGCGCTCCTGCGCGGCGTGCCTGAGCTCGCCAGCGGTCAAGTCTCCCTTCAGAGCTTGCAACTTCAATTCAAGAAACCCGTCTGGCCGGGCGAGGTCCTCCGGACGGTGGGACAACGCGGCGCGAATCAGAGCGTCCTCGTGACTTCTTACGCAGGTGGCCGCGATGAGGCCGTTGCTCAAGGCTTTGCCACTTTCAAATGATGAGACATTACTTATGAAGAGCTGGCCCACCTTGCCGAGCTGCGCCTTGGCCTGTTTGCTCCTACCGCTATCCTGCGTCGTTTCCACTCACGGTGGCCCAGGCGAACCCTTAGTCGTTCCGCTGCCTGAAGCCGAAGCCGAGGCCAAGGCGGTTACGCCCGTAAAGGTCGGCCCCACCGAGATCGGCGCGAAACACATCTTGATCGCCTACAAAGGTGCTCAGGGTGGAGCTTCACTCATCGACCGCAGCCGCGAAGAGGCCAAATCTTTAGCTGACTCGATCTTGGCGCGCATTTTGGCTGGTGAGAGCCTAGCTGACCTGGCCAAGGAGTTCTCCGATGATCCTGGCTCCAAGGGCTCTGGTGGGGACCTCGGTGTCTTCCACCGAGGTGACATGGTCAAGCCTTTTGCCGACGCAGCCTTCAACCTCCAGATCGGCGAGGTCTCCGCGGTGGTCGAATCTCCGTTCGGCTTCCATATCATCGAACGCACCGAGTAAGGCGGATCGAGAGCGCTAGAGTCGAGACAAACTCTGCCGCAATATTTGTGCGAGCCGACGAAGCTCGATTTCTGCCTCGAAAGGCGAAAGTTCGTCGAGCGTCGATTCGTCTGGGCCAAGACCCATCACGGTCCGCCCTTCGCGCACAAACAGCCACGATTCTGGGGTGTGCCCAGCTCTCAGACGTCGAGCCTTGAGCATAACCTCCTTCTTTCCAGAAGGTGGCGAGCCGAGGGCCTGCCGCACCATGCGCATTAAATCTTTGGCTCCTGACTCGTCGGCGCGCACGGCCAGAACCACTCGATAGCGCCCCGACGCGCCCTGAATATGAGCCTCCGCGCCTGGGCCCGAGCCAGCTATCTCGAGCCAATGGTCGGGCGTGATCCGCACCCCGGGGGGAAGAGCCCGCAAGGACTCGAGGAACTCCACTTCGAAGGGGACTTTACTCCCACCCCCCAGAGACGCCGCGCTCGGAGCCGCAAAACTAGGCAAGATCTCAGCGCTTTGAGCGCGCATTTCTTGGGGCGTTTGATCCTCACTCAAATAGGAAAACTCCGCGACCTGTCGCCCCCGCCATACGTAAAGTACGGAAGGCCCCAAGAAGGCCCGGCCTTGTCCTTCAGGCAAGAGCAGCGGGCTGACCATCGCCTCTTCGCCAGCAAGCGAGCCCAAGGCGCGGCGCTGGAAGAAGCCAAACGCACTCGAGGCCCGATCAAAACCGGTGAGCACAACGTTCACAAATCGGCCACTCTTCTTTTCGTCACCATAACGGGCGACCGTCACCTCGCTGAGACCATAGCTCCGATACAACTCACATTCGGCGTCAAAGAGTTCGACGCACACCGCACCGAGTCCTCCCCCGCCCTTGTTGCCGTAACGCAAAACGTCACTTCCCCTCAAAAGGCAGTAACCCGCAGCGCGAGCCGGCAACTCGGGCAACGTTTTCTCGGGGTCAGCCGCGCACCCGTCCCTTGCGAATGCTTCCGCTGGAAAAGGCCGCCCCTTGCCCTCGTCCGGACGCGCAGGGGTGCAGGCGAGAGCAACGCCCAGTGCGATGGTGGCGCCCAGCGCACCGTGGAAGCCCAGTGCGATGGTGGCGCCCAGCGCACCGTGGAAGCCCAGTGCGATGGTGGCGCCGTGGAAGCCCAGCGCAGACATGGCAGGGGCGAGATGTCGGCGAGTTGCACGCCAAAAACGACATTTCCCCGTATTAGCCCACCGCAACAATTTCATAGGATTCGCAGTGATTGCGCATAATGCGTTCCGCGGGGAGCGAATACGCTCGGAGCGAACTTGTAAGAATATGATTTATATTGATATTTTCGCAAGGCCTGTAGCGGCTCGCGCCAAAACTGGGCATGAAGTTTGCTATGAGAAGTCCGAGGTGGAAAGCGTCATGAAGTCCAACCGGGAGCCGAAGGGGTTCCCCACCGAGCCTAAGCCGAAGGGCCGAACGAGAGGCTTTACCTTGATCGAGATCATGGTGGTGATTGTGATTATCACCCTGCTCGCGTCCATTGCCCTTCCGTCCATTGCTGCCCGGTTGCGTTCTGAAAGAGCCCGGAGCGTTACCGAAGGCGTGGCGGGGCTCTTTCGCGGTGCGAGGCTCAACGCCCTAGGCCGCGGCGCGGCAACCGTGGTGCGATTTGAGGGCGGACAGTTAACGGTGCTCGAGGCCATCTCGGGTCCGACTTGTGACATCGCGGCCGTACCGGGTTGCACCACGATCCCCGTAAGTAGCTGCACCGATATTGTGAATCGATTTGCGACCGCGAACCAGACGAGTCAAGAAATTGGTAACGTCGACGCCACCAACGCTGGCGACCTGACCGTGGCAATGGGCTATCGGTTGCTCGGGGGCACGCTATCGTCGGATAGCGCGGTAGACATCTGCTTTTCCCCGATGGGTCGAGCATTCGTGCGCACGGGAGCCAGCAGCTCTGCGCTGGATGCGGTTCCGTTTCAACCGTTGACGACGAGCGCCCAGGTGCAGGTCGTGGATCCAACCTTACCTAGCGCAGTTCGATATACCGTACTTGCGCCCAATGGCGCGGCCAGGGCGGTGTACCAATGAACGCGTATCGGAAGACGCGGGGGCGAGCGCCTTCGCGCGGCTACACCGTAATCGAACTAGTGATGGCGATGGGCATATTTGCCATTGGCATCACGGGGGTGGCGGCCATGCAGGCGGCTACGAGCGCCTCGAATCGCCACGCCAAGAATCTGGCTATCGCCACTTCCATCGCAAAGACCTGGCAAGAAGAGCTAGCGATTGACGCATTGCGGTGGACGGATGACCCCGTCAGCCTCAACGCCAACACCTTGTGGATTAAAAACTCAATAGCCCCGATCTGGGTGTTGCCGCTGCCGAATCCAGCCAACACGATGGGGCCTTCGTTTAACGCTCTGGGCAATTTCATAGCCCAGGCCAACCAAGCCATGTTCTGTGTTCACATTCGCCTCACACCTCTCTTGGTTGCGGCAGGAAGCGGCCTAGTGCGCACGGAGGTCCGAGTCTTTTGGCCTAAGGCCGGCCACGCTTGGGAAGGTGGCGCCGCTCCTTGTACGGCTGTGCCTTCGGCCTTTCGAGAGCTCGACCTCTCTGCCACGAGTTCGGCAACCAACACCGAACTCGATAACTTTCATTTCCTCTACACAGCTAGCGCGGTGCGCCAGAGCACGGGAGCGCCCTAATGATGAGAAGGACTCGGTGGTCAGGCGCGTCTGCAAGCCCCAGAGCGAAGCGCACAAACCACGGCTTCACGCTGATCGAGCTCATGGTTGCGCTCAGCGTGGGTCTACTCTTTAGCGTCATGGTCTTCATGCTGACTCGTGATGTGTCGCGTTACTTTCAGCGCGAAACTCGGGTCGCTGACGCGACCATGGGGGCTATCATCGGCTTCGAGCGGCTCAAAGCGGATCTCAGTCGGGCCGGTTTTTTGGCTTCGCCAAACTTAACCAAGGACCCGCGGCGCTGTCCGAAGGCCCCAGCGCCCCTAGTCGCAGACGGTTGGGCTAACTTTGTCCCGCTTTCTCAGATGGGTGCGCTCTACGTGGCGCGAGGCCAAGGGGGTTCGACGCTGTCGGCTGGGGGTCAGGCGCTGCTCACGGCCAACCCTGGGCTTTCGCCCGATCGGCTACGTTTGTATGGAAATTATCGGACCGCTGAGCAGTTCCCGACGCGCGCCATCAGTGGAGCGGCGGCCACGGTAACGATTCAGCTTCAGCCAGACTCGGGCGCGCTGCTCCGGCTAGGTTATGTCGTTACGGCGGCGCAGGCAGTTCGAGACGCAATTCTCGGCGAAGCTTTTCCCGCAGGTCGTGCGCTGCGCATCGTTTCACCCGAAGGCGAAGAGCAGTATTCCCAGATCGCCTCGGCCGTATCGGATGGAACGGGCGTACCCACGGTGACGGTGCTGCACTCGTCCCTGGGGCTACAATACAAAGACAACCAACCGCTCTGCGGCATCAAGGGCGCCGGCACAGGCTACCTCATCAACGTCGTCAACATCATCGAGTACGCGCTCGATGATACGCTGGTCGCGAATAATCCCAATTTTCAGGACCTGAAGCTCGGTAACACTGGCGAAGTCTGGGCTCGCACCGATTTGGTGCGCACAGAACTCGACCCTCAAACGGGTGATCCGATCGTCGACTCCCAGGAGCTGATCGCCGAATACGCGGTCGACCTCCGCTTCGGCATCACCGCCGTCACCAACCTAGCTACTCGCGACGTCACTTCTTTCGCCGCCGGAGATGCGCTGATGGATCCCTACACTACGGAAGCGTCAGCCTCGCTCATCAACAGGGGGCCGCATCTCATCCGCGGCGTGCGCGCACGCCTCTCGGTGCGCTCCCGTGCCCCCGATCGAGGAGCCGACGTGCCCGATTCGCTAAAGACAAATCCGAACGACATCTTCCGCGTCGCGCTACCCGGTGGCGGCGGTGATACCTTTGCGCGTGTGCGCAGTTTGGTAGCGACGGTTGCGACACGCAATACGCGAGGGGTGCTCTGGCCATGAAGGCAAAATTCAAGACCCAAAGCCGGCGGGCTTCCCAGCGGGGCGCGGCGATTTTTGTCGTTGTGCTCGCACTCACGTTGGTCACAGGCTTGGGCGTGTGGTCGATGCGCACTACCTCGCTGGTCGATCAAGCGAGCGGCTTCGCTCGAGCAGCGGGCCAAAGCCAGTATTTGGCCGAAACGGGTCTTCATACCACCTCGGCGATCCTCAGCTTGGAGGGGCAAGCGAGCACAGCCGATCGCGTCGCCCGCGGCAAAATCCCCGGGGTCCCTCCAGATGACTGCCAAGGGGCAAAGCCTCGCGAATACTGCCGAGTCTTTGAGCTCTCAGACATTGAGGCGGTCACGAAAGACAACGCCGTCGCCGGGAGTCCGGGTGCGGGTAATCCCGTCTTCGACGATACGGCGGGGGGTAGCTTTAACGGGGTCAAGAGCGCCGCAGTGTCATCGCTCTTGCAAGGCCAGTTTCGCGTTGAAATGACCGATGCTCAGGATGCCTACATGGCTGGCACCGAGATCGGAAAGTCTGGCTACAAGCGGGTTGCGCTCACGTCACGCGGCATTTTGAGGCCGCGCCCCAAGACGAGCGCCGGTGTTACAGCGAGCGAGAACCGCTCGGCAGTTCAGCTCGGACTCCGAGCTCATATCTTGATTGGCCCTACGGATTCTGGAACCAAGTAATGGACTTAGCCCGACGCACGTTGCGCGAAAATCGCCCACTCCTCGCCCTGAGTGCGGGACTTTGGGGGCTCCTCTTTGCAGGCCTGGCTCAAGCTCAGGATCCTCAGGTGAGCAGGAAAGAGCCCAACGTGATGTTCATCGTCGATACGTCGGGTTCGATGGAATATCTTACCGGGACCTCGCTCGGTCCTGACGGTCAACGCCTGGAGCCCGTCTGCGACCCGAACTCAGACAATTCGAGCGGCAAGAGTCGTTGGATCGAGTTGATTGAAGTCTTGGGCGGTACAATCGGAACCTACCGCTGCGAGTCGGTCAACCGACGCAATCCTTCCTTCGCGGTGGATTTCGCCCTGCCGTCCAACACGCCCCCGCCCGATGCTGAATATCGCACGCCCTATCATCGACCCATGAGTGGCGCGTGCGCGGTGTGGCCGGGCACGGTCACGCATTCGAACCTGTTCGAGTTCGATCGCCCCAGCTTCAGGAATCTGAGCACGAACGCGAACTGTTCAGCTTCGTTTATTCAGGCTGGCGACGGGTTGATCGACGCCTACACGTCGCTCATGCGCTTCGGGGTCATGCTGCTCGATCCGCTGCCGAATCCGGGCACCGGCCATACCGGGAGCCCAGGTTACACGGCGGATTGGGCCAGCGGCACAACCGGCGCCTTCAGCTACTTCGTCGGGTCATCCGCCGCCGGACGCCCTGTCTACTGCGCAGCCAACCGCGATATGGAAGTGGGCGTTCGAAATGGCGCGGCCCCGGCGTGGGAAGGAAAGATGATCGGCTTCGGCGATCCCGAAGCGGGTTCCCAAGCGGCTCTTCACGCACAAATCAAAGACGTTGTGCTCAGCTCGCGACCCTATGGCGCGTCGCCCGTAGCTGGAGCACTGAGCGATGCTCTCGCCTATTTTTGGGACGATCCTTCCGACGATCCGCTGGCTCCGGCCCGGAAGTATAGCCCTAGATCCGATCGCTACGTGATGGGTGGCTGCCGTGAACAGCACATCGTTTTGCTGACGGACGGCGAACCTAACTTGGACCTTCGCACTCCTTGCGCGGCGACCGTCAATACCAATGGCTCACCCGCCGATCCCATGGACGGAAAGTGCCCCTTCCAAACGCCAGTGGAGATCATTGATGGTCTGAAGAAAGGGACCTTCCAGGATACGAACGGTAACCCTCATAGCGGCCAGAAAGTGAGCACCCACATTATCGGCTTCGCCTCGCCCACGACCAATCTGGGAGTCGACTGCGAGACCATGAGCGACGCGGACATCACGAGTCCAAGCGGCAAGTGCGCCACCAACAACGGCGCTGATAGACAGCTCGAGATCTGCTGCAACTTGCATGAAATGGCCTACTACGGGGGCGACACCAAGACCGGTCAGAGGGCCCTCTTTGCCGATGATCAAAACGCCCTCCGCGAGGGTCTAGGAAAGATCCTTTCCGCCTTGATTCAAGGCACGGCGAGTGCCACGCAGCCCGTTCGCTCACCCGGAGTGGGTGCTGCCGATGAGAGTGGAACCAAGGCCTACCGCCTCCTCACCTCCTACACGCCGAGCGAAGGGGGCGAGGCACTGTGGCACGGAAACATAGAGCGACTCCGCTGGACTTGCCCCGCTGGTGCTCCCGTCGAACAAGCGAAGAGCACCGATCAGGGCGACGACTTCAACTTCAATCTTACCAAGGATGGCGCAGCCCTCGACGCTCGTAAATTCATCACTTTCTTGGGCGAAAGTGGCCACTCCGAGCAGACCTTGCGGCCGGCCATCGGTGGAGCCAACGACGGCCTCGGCGTCCAGGGTGGGACGCAAGTGCTCGGCTTTGGCAAGAACATAGCCAACTCGGTAACGTTTGCTGCCATCGCTGGTGGTAAGACGAACGCCAACGCCATCTCCGCTTGCTCTGACTTAGCCGCGGGAGACACGGCTTCCTGCAAGAATCGGATTTTGGAGTGGGCGCTAGGCTACGAACCGGACGCCACGGGCAAGAATGATCGCTGCAAGACTTACGCGAATAAATCCTGCAGCGTGATTGGAGACGTCCTCCACTCCACACCGATTATTTTGGATCGACCGTCGGCGGCGGTAGCCGACGAAACGTACGAGGTCTTCGCGAATGACAACTCAGGCCGACCCATGATGGCCTACGTATCGTCCAACGATGGGCAACTCCACGGCTTCATGATGTCGCCCAATCGCACGGAAGACGTGCTCTCGGCGCCCAACGCAAACAACGAAAAGTTCTCGTTCATCCCGCCTGCCGTCTTGCCGCTGCTCCCTTCCCAATATCCTAACGTTCGCCTCAAACTGCTCGATGCCGTCTCTGTCGCACAAGATGTGGTGGCGGTCTCAGCTTCAGGCGCAACCGCTAGTGCTTACCCCTATCGTTTGGAGCGAACTCTCGGCAACGCCCAAGCTGCAGACAACACTTGGCGCACCATCCTTGTCCAAAGCTTGGGCGAAGCGAGCAATGGCTATTTTGCGGTCGACGTCACAGACGTGAATCCCACCTCGACGGCCGGGCCTCGCTTTCTCTGGCAAGTAACGACGGATTCCGCGACGACCCCTACGCCCATCTTCGGCAAAGGTGGCACTCCTCTCATCGCCACGATTAGCGTCAACGACAGCGGCACGCGCAAGGAGGTGGCAGTCGCCATTCTTCCGGGCGGAGACAGCCCCGACAGCGCCGGAGCCTGCACTCGCTTGAGCTCCAGCGCAGACTGGGGCCACATCCCGGGAACCTACGCGCCACGCACCCGCGTTCGTTGCTACGCGAACGACAGCCGAGGCCGCTCAGTAACCATCGTACGGCTCGACTCGGGCGAAATCTTGCGCACCTTCCGCGCGACGATGGCCGGCGCGGGCACCATCTCGAGTACGCGCGTTACCTTGGCTCCCATCGACTCGCCGATCACGGGTGTTCCGGCTGCTTACCCCGACGGTACAGGCGCTATCGCCGATCGCGTCTTCGTGGGCGATCGAGATGGCACGCTCTACAAGATCGATCTCTCGAAACCCGACCCGTCTCAGTGGACGATGAAGCTCTTCTTCGACACCCTCGGCGCGCATCCGGACAAGGGCAGTCGCCCCGACGTCATCAGTCAGCCCATGCGCACTCGCCCGGTGGTCTCAATTGATGACAAGAACCAGGTCGTCATTGTCGCCACCACGGGCGAGCAGGCCCTGTCGGCCACAGACGAAAAACAATACGTCTGGTCGATTACCGAGTCCGTCAATTCCACGGGCAGCGGCTTCGAGGTTCGCCCCAATTGGTTTCTCCCGCTCAGCGGAACAGGAGAGCACGTGCTCGGCCCACCGCGCCTCTTCAATGGCGCCGTCTACTTCGCCACCTACACACCACCACCGAGTGGCAATGCAGGCGCATTGGCCTGCCTTCAAGGTTCTTCTAGCGTTTATGGGCAACACTATCTCCGGCCTCGGAACGCGGGAGACATCGGCCTCGGTGGTGAAAACGCCTTACGTCGCGAAGGAGCTTCGGCTTCGCTTGAGCAACTCAAGGCTTCCGACCTTGGGCTTGCAGCCGATACGGTGATCTTCGGCGTCAACGTCGAATACCAGCCTCAATGTTACGAAGTGACGACCGGAAGCGGTGTGCTGGTGAAGGGCGCTAAGGCGCTCGTCAAAGGCGCCACCCAGCCCAGAGTTCAGCTCACATTTCAAACGACAAATACCACGACGGCGGCGAATGCCGGGAGAAACTTCCAAACCCAATTCGAGACCGTCGCCTTGGCCCCGCCAAAGATTGTCTCTACGATCGAGTCGTGGGCTGCCATCCTCGAGTGACGGGTTCTGGTTCCGGGGAGGCAGCTTCTCGGAGCCTGGGTGCCCCAAATCCCAAAAGCAGAAGCCCAGGGCCCCCAGAGTCTGGCCACCGTGAAACCGCGATCTCACGGGCTGACAGGCCGGAGTCCAGCGGCTTGAACCGAAGTTCGCGTAGAGCGAACCCGCGAAAGAGGCAGCCCGCTTCGGCCTGGGACCTGGGCCTCTTCGTGGCGCTGGCTGGCCTGAGCACGAGCTGCAAGGACCCTCCGCAAAAGCCCCCCACAGAAGTTGCCGCGCCGGACGCCCCCGCTCCCGATCGACTCACACCTGGGCAACTCCTCGAAGGGGACGACGAGGTGTTTGGCCTTCGCCTCCCCGAGCACACCACGCTGCTGGCCGTCTTTCGAACGAGCGCCAGCGTCGAGGGGCCGTATGATCCGCTCGATCTTGCGGCCTATCTCAAGCCGAGGCTCGATGCTTCTCACGTCGAAATGGCGGGTGACCACATCCTCTTCCCCAAGGCCCGCATTCGCGGCGCAAAGGACGAACTCTTCCGCATCGAGATCGCTCCCGCGCCCCGGGGAACCAGCCTCCAACTGCGAAACATCACCCCGCTCCGCGCGGAACAAGGGCTGAGCGAGGCCGAGCGCTGGCGCAAAGCAGGGCTCGCGCCAGACGGCAGGCTGCTCGATCCAAACGGCATGGAGTAGTCGGCTCCCGGCGCACCTCGATTTTCAAGTGGGGTGGTTTCGCGCTTGGCACCAGAGCGGATTTGCACGAGGCTCCGCCGCAGTGTCCGACGCGCTCAAATTCACCCCGCTCCATTCCATCCACAAGGCCCTCGGGGGGCGGCTCGTGCCCTTCGCCGGCTATGAGATGCCCGTGCAGTACAAGGGGATAGTTCAAGAGCACAGCGCCGTGCGCAACCAAGCGGGCCTCTTCGATGTGTCCCACATGGGAGAGATCCGAGCTCGGGGCTCACGCGCACTCGAGTTCGTGAACTTCCTCATCACGAACGATGTCGCGAAGGCTCAAGTGGGCCGGGCCGTGTACACCTGCGCTTGCAACGAAGCCGGCACCATCTTGGACGACCTCATCATCTATAAATGTGCGGAGGATGATCTGCTCATCGTTTGCAACGCTTCGAATCGCGACAAGATCCTGAGCCACGTCCAGGAAACGGTACGGCGCTTCGCTGGCGTGCAGATTATCGACGAAAGCGAAGAGACGGCCCTCTTGGCCCTGCAAGGCCCGCTGGCCCTGCAGATCCTCTCCTTGGCCGACCGCGGGCTCAGCGGTGTGGGCGAAGAGTTGAAATCCTTCCGTTTCGCGCCAAAGACGCTGGCGGGCGAGCGCGTGACCTTGGCGCGCACCGGATACACGGGCGAAGACGGAGTGGAGATTTTCTGCGCGGCAGCGCGAGCGCCGGCCATCTGGCAGGCCTTGTTCGAGGCGGGCACACCCCTCGGGCTCGAAGCCGCGGGCCTCGGTGCACGCGATACTTTGCGACTCGAAGCACGCCTCTCGCTCTACGGCAATGAGATCGATGAATCGACGACGCCGCTCGAGGCCGGACTAGGCTGGGTCGTAAAGTTGGAGAAAGAAGACTTCCTGGGCAAGTCGGCCTTGTTACGTTCGCAAGAAGAGGGCCTGTCCCGCACACTAGTCGGGTTTGAGATGGTAGGCCGGGGCGTCGCTCGCTCGGGGTATCCTTTCCTCGATAGTTCAGGCAACGCCGTCGGTCGCTGCACCTCGGGAAGCCCCTCACCCACGCTCGGCAAGCCGATTGGGCTCGGCTACCTGCCTGTGGAGATGGCTGCGCTCGGAACGGAGTTCGAGGTGGATTGTCGACAGAAGAAGGTCGCCGCTAAGGTCGTTTCTACCCCGTTTTATAGGCGAAAACCGGCTTCAGTTTCGACGCACTAGTTCGACCTAGCCAAGGTCAATGGGTCGCGCTACGCGGGGGCCATGACTCAGGTCAAAGCTCCGAGCGACCGCTCTTACACCAAGGACCATGAATGGGCCAAAGTCGACGGCAAGAACGTAACCGTAGGAATTACGGCCTTCGCCGTCGAACAGCTCGGCGATATTACGCTCGTTAGCTTTGACGTAGCCGAAGGGGACGCCGTCGTTGCAGGCAAGATCTTCGGCACCATTGAGAGCGTCAAGACCTTGAGCGACCTCTACGCGCCCGTTAGCGGCAAGGTCGTGAAGGTGAATCCAAACCTCGAGACCCAGCCCGAGCTCGTCAATGACGACCCTTGGGACAAAGGTTGGATGGTGGTCATAGAGCTGGAAGGGGACGCCCCTCTGCTTCTAGACGCGACAGCCTACGTCGCTCACGTCGAAGCTTCGGCGCACTAACGCTGAGCGAGAATTCCGATGCGCTATTTGCCCCATACCGAACAAGAAGTCCGAGCCATGCTCGATGCCGCCGGGCGTGGCAGCATTGATGAGCTCTTCGAGACCATCCCCACGAAGGCGCGCTTTGAGGGCGATTTGAAGGTGCCTCCTGCCCTCGGCGAAGCGCGCTTGATGCGACACATGAAGAGCCTCGCCGAGCAGAACCAGGGGGCGAAGATGCTGTCATTCCTCGGTTGTGGGGCTTACGGCCACCACATTCCCCCGGCAGTCGATCAGCTACTCTTGCGGAGCGAGTTTTACACCGCATACACGCCCTATCAGCCGGAAGTAGCTCAAGGCACTCTGCTCGCAATTTGGGAGTTTCAAACCCTAGTCAGTGAACTCTACGGCTTGCCGCTTTCCAACGCGAGCCTTTATGACGGAGCTAGCGCGACCGCGGAAGCGGTGCTGATGGCGCGACGCGTCACCAAACGCTCCCGAGTGCTGATGAGCGGCTGCGTCCATCCCGACTATCGAGACACGACGGTCTCCTATCTCTCTGAACAGGCCCGAGACGTCAGCGTCGTACCCGTTAGCGAAAGCGGAGCGGCCCACGTGGGGAGCCTTATCGAGCAACTCGACGATACTGTAGCCTGCATCGTCGTGGGCTATCCGTCCTACCTCGGCCCGCTCAGCGATCTGCGCCTCTTAGCCGAAAAGGTGCACGCCCAAGGCGCGCTCTTGGTTGTGTCTGTAGTAGAGCCCTACGCGCTTGCCCTCTCGGAGTCGCCCGGTGCACTCGGAGCCGATATCGTCGCGGGCGAGGGACAGCCCATGGCGATTTCTCCGCAATTTGGCGGACCTGGCGTCGGCCTCTTTGCCTGCCGCGACGAGCGGCGCTTCCTGCAACAACTCCCCGGCCGCGTGTGCGGAGAGACGGTCGATCAAGCGGGCAAGCGCGGCTACGTGCTCACACTGTCTACGCGCGAACAGCATATTCGTCGCGAACGGGCCACGAGTAACATCTGCACCAATCAAGGCCTGATCGCTTTGGCCTTTACGATTCGCACCAGCTTGCTCGGCAAGACAGGCTTCCGAGCGGTCGCGCTCGATTGTCTAGCCAAGACGGAATACCTGAAGGCCGAGCTCAGCCGGTTGCCGAACATCAAGCTCGTTTACCCGAACGCGCCGAGCTTCAATGAATTCGCCATTGAGCTCAGCGGAAGGTCGGCGAGTGCTGAGCTCAGCGCTCTCGAGACGCACGGTATTCTGGGCGGCGTCGATCTCGGCAGATACGAGCCGGAACGCAAGAATCAACTCTTGCTAGCGGTCACCGAACTCCACACGCGAGAAGACCTCGATCGACTGGTCTCGGCTCTTCGCGGGTCGTAATCGTTCGCGTTCAGACCTTCATCCAAGGGCCTGCGCTCAGCCGGGCATGCGCTCAGCCGGGCATGCGCTCAGCCGGGCCTAGCTCAGCCGGGCCTGGCTCGGCCGGCGCCCGCATCATCGCATCGACTCCACGTCATCCAGGGTGCGCTCGAGGACTTCCAGCGATAAGTCGCCGAAACCCTTGGCCGCCAATTTTCCTTTTTTATCGAGGAAAATCCAGGTGGGAATCACTTGCAATGGCGAGAACGCGCCACCTGCGACTCCGGCACCCGACGAAGCCAACCCCACCGGATAATCGATAGATAACATTTCTCGGTAGGCACGGACCATCTCCACGTTCTGGGGAGGCTCAAGCAGGAGCAACGCCACATTGATACGGGGCGTGTGAGAATGCCAAAGCTCGTTCAAGCGACGTGACACCGCTTGAGTGACGAGGTCGTAGCTTGCCCCAAAGAGTAAGATCGTGACACGACCTCGGTTGTCCGCGCTATTGATCAAACTGCCATCGATCGCGCCGAAGGCGTAGTCCAGCTCTCCATTGGATTTCGCCGAGTTCGCCGCTCCGGCGGGCCCCTTCGCACACGCGGGCACGAATGGACCCAAAAGGCCGCACAAGAGCCACGGATAGACTGCGTTCCCGAGAAGCTTTCGCTGAGGCCTCACGAGGCGCATCAGGCGACGTTATCCCAATTTGATGGGCGAACGAACTCAGGGGCCAACTTGCCCGAGCAAATCGACCAAACAACGAACCGCTTCAGGGATCGGCAGCCCCTCCCGTCGATGTTTGAGAATAGCCATGGCCACGAGGTCGAGGGCCGTCTTGAGCGAGACCGACTCGAGCCGAATGCCCTCGAAAAGTTCGTATTCGCGGGGTGCCCTCGAGCCGAGAGCGATTGGGTCGTGTCGCACCTCCACGAATCTGTCGCCCAAGATCGTGCAAGACAGAAGCTGAACGAAGCTCAAGTAGAGCGGCATCACGAGGACCAACGTGACCTGTCCTTGAGGACCTACGCCCATGAGCGCCCGGTGGACGCCACTGACGGGCGCGACCGGATCTCGCTCAATCTGCTGCTCCAAGAAGCGTCGCCGTTCTGGGTCTTCCTCGACTCCAAGGAGCGGCCCGAACACGGCGATCTGGGGCACTTGCGAGCCGCCAATGTCCGCAGCTAGAGACGATAGCCAACTCTCTCGCGCTGCGTCACTCAACTCGCGGTAGGCCATCGCAGCGGCCAGCGCCACCTCAGGATCTCGAGCCATCGATTCGAGCCATCCCTGCCAAACGCTGCGTTCCCTTACGTCCCTATCCCGTGCAACTCCGTCGCGCGGAGCACCGTCGCGCGGAGCACCGTCGCGCGGAGCACCGTCGCGCGGAGCACCGTCGCGGACAACACCGTCGCGGACAACACCGTCGCGGACAACACCGTCGCGGACAACACCGTCCCGTACGACAGCGGTGAACTCCAATGCAGCAGGCATGTGGCTGCGCGGCTCGTCGTCTCGGGCTGGCACGGAATCCCCCTTCTACTCCTCAGCGTTGGGTTCGCCCACAGGCTTTTTTCATGCCAATTTCGAGTTTTGGAGTCGGCCTTGAACTGGTCCTTCTGCGCAACTCGGCGAGCAACAAAGTGGGCCACTCAGGGGCAACAGAGTGGGCGATTCGGGGCTGGCAATTCGAATGCCACCAAAGGTGTTGATTCCTTTAGGATTCGAGCTCTGCTTCGCTGCTCTTGGGCCCGTCTGAAGAGCGTTCCGAATTTTCGAGACGTGAGCCCATGCTGGATAAATTTTGAAGCACGGTAGCGAATCGCGCGGCAACATCGGGTGGGCTGACTTTACTCGCCTGTTCAGCGAGAGCCTCTAACCAAGTACTGATCGACTTATCTGGTTCGGCGCCCAGTTGAAACCAACCGAGCTCAAAGCCCTGCAAGATTTTCTCAAGGGCACGCAGATGCAATTGGGGCTCGCCCAGCCGTTGGGCGAAGTCGCACTCGAGTCGACGAGCTTCGAGCGCGTACACGCTCCTCGAATCAACGCCAGCTACGGCTCGGAGGGCTTCAGCGTAGTCGCCCAGATGCCGGGCCACGACTTCCGCCAAGAGAACGCTCGCCTTGTCCATTTGCTCTCGCTCCCGAGGCGACAGCGCAAATTGGCTCTGCCCGCGAGTACGAAGGATCTTCCCGACGCTGCGTAGCAGTTCGATGGCCCGCGCAAACTCGGCCCCCTCGATGAGCATCTCGGCACATAATAGCTGGCCCTCTGGATGCTGTGGCTCGAGGCGCAAAGCCTTGTCTACCCAGAACAGAGCCCGTTCCGTCGCACCTGCCTGAAAGAACAGGTGCGCGGCCCGGAGCAAGACGGCAACGCGAACTTCAGGCTCAGAGGCCATGGTCGACAGGTATTCTACATCGCGCGCGCAGAGCTCGAGAGCGCCCGCGCGAGCCTCCTTCGCCGACAGCAATAGCTCAACGCGGGCCCAACGAGCCCGCGTCAAATGAGGAGCTCTTTGAAGTGCGCTATCGAGGAGCTCCGCAGCGATGACGGGCCGAGCTTCATCGCCGGCCTGGATAGTCGCGGCTGTGAAGAAAAGAAACCCCGCGAGGGAGGGATCGGGTTCGAGCTCCGCCGCCTTCTTGAGGCTCTGCCACGCCGATTCGAGTCGGCCGGTCTTCAGCAGAATCTCTCCTTCAAAGGCGCACAAAAGTGCTTCCGCTCCGGGTGCGAGCCCTTCCTCGCCTTGGACTCGTTCCAGCCTTTCGCGCGCATCCTGCAGGTAGCCGCGCGCCGACTCACCGTGACCCGAGAGCAGCCAATCGATTCGAGCGAGCTCGAGCAAGATCTCAGGACAGCCCGGCGAATCTTCGAGCGAACGCAAATACTCGCGACGAGCTTCGTCGAGATGACCTTCGGACAGTAGCGTGTCAGCCGGCTCGGTCGCCTCCGCAAGCCCGAGTGAACGTAGCCCCTTTCGGCCGAGAGCCAGGGGCCTCTCGCCGTGGCTCAAAGTGATCTCGAGCTCTCCACGCGTCACGGAGAACTCAGTGAGCGGCGGCTCACCGTGCTCGGGAATGCGGCAACCGAGGGCAGGCAAGAGTTCGAGAGAAATCGCTTCGAGACCCGAAGCCAGTGCGAGGCATCGTCCCTCGCGCAGGAGCTGCACGCCTGACGCTGCCGCCCCTCGGCAGATTGCATCCAGTAAATGGAGGCTGGCCTGCAAAGGGGTCATCTCGAGCCCAATGCCGCGAGGTTGATCAATCACGAGCCGCGGCTTGAGCGAAGAGCCCAGCACTAGGTCAAAAGAGAGAGCGCTCGTCTCAGACCAAATGCTCACCACGAGCTCCACTTGAGAACCCTCGCGCAGCGACCGAATCCGACCGTCGACTCCGGAGCCTAAAATCGCCTCGGCTGCGACGAGCAAGGTCTTGGTGAGCTCGGCAAGCCGAACCCGCACCTGAGCCTTCTCGAGCTTGCCACGGTGATCGACAAACTGCAGAACGCCGCGGCTGAGGTCGATTGGATATTCGAGTTCGGGTAGTGCCCACTCATAGTGCTCCATCACCAGCGGTCCCAAGCTAACCGGTTCGCAGAGCTCCACTCCCAAGCCACCTCGACTCACGCGCAGACGCAACGGAACACGCTCGAGGTCGCCTAGCTCCGAGAGCGCGTGCACTCGCGCCGCCCCTGGTTCGGGATGGGCTCGGCTACGCCGGGGCTCAAACGAAGGTTCCGGCTCGACAGCCACGGATCAAATGTTAGCGCGCCTTGGGGGCAGCGAGAACAGTCTACGTCTCGGGTTGAACCAACAGCGCTCGATCGATAACTGCGAAGCCGTCACAAATGACCCGGAGGTTCCAGGTTCCGTAAGCTAGGTCTGGACCGAGCTCGATTCGTTGGTCGAAGTATAGTCGCTCAGCAGGAACGCTCGCTTTTCCTTGTTCGCTGAGGCGACGACTCCCAGGACCGGGTCGGATAATCTCGTACTCGAGCTCATGTCCGCCAGAGCCCGACGCCGGAAACTCCACTCGAAACCCGAGGATCGGGCGACGAGAGCGCGCTACCTGGATCTCAGCCCGCTCTTGAACTTGCCCCCCAAAGAACACACCAAAAGCTCCGTGGGCATGACGAACTGCGGGAGCGGGCTCACACGCCAAGAGCCCGAGCGACAGCAGGAGCGTCAGGAGAAACCTCACGGATTGGTATCTCCATCGCTCTTCACCTCGATCGCTTCAAGCGCTCTCGTCAATGCCGCAAAGGCCTCCACGCCCAAGGTCTCACCTCGAAGATCCAAAGAGATCCCAACTTCCTTGGCGACTTGAGCCAACACTTCGGGGGCGGCGAGCCCCTTCCAAGCGTTGCGAAGTGTCTTCCTTCGCGCCGCAAACGCCGAGCTCACCACGCGACGAAAGAGCGGCGTTTCGCGCGCCACAAGTTCAGCGTGAGGCACAAAGCGAACCAACGCGGATTCAACGCGAGGTGGCGGATAGAAAGCCCCGCCCGATAAAACCAAAACGCGTTCCGCTCGAAAGCGAGCCTGACAGTAAACGCTGAGAGCCCCATAAGCTTCGCTGTTGGGTGCCGCGACCAAACGATCAGCTACCTCTTTTTGCACCAAGAAGACCACTCGCTCCCACGCAATGGGGCTGGTGATGGCCTTCTCGAGCAGTGGGCCCGTGATCTGGTAGGGTAGATTCCCGGCCAAGATTGGGCGCGTCGAGCCGGCCAAGAGTTCTTCATAATTGGCGCTCTTCGCGTCCGCTTCGATCAAGCGGAGCTTGCCAGCGGCTATCTCGCTCTCAAACAGCTCCGAAAGAGCTGGGATGAGTTCCCGATCCCTCTCAATGGCGGTAACGCGAAACCCTTGGGCCAGAAGCGCGGCCGTTAGCGCCCCGAGACCTGCGCCGAGCTCCAGGATGTGAATGTCATCGTCGGGTTCAAGACCCGACGTAATGGCGTTCGCCACTTTCTGGAGGAGACGCGGATCGCTAAGAAAATTCTGGCCGAATGAATGCTTCGGTCGAAGACCGTAGCGCTCCAGAAGTTGACGAGGCGAGGGCAGCACCAATGGGATGGCCCGAGGCGCCTAAGTGAGCGCCCCGCCTCCGCCGTGCGTCGACTCTTTCGTCTGATCGGAACGGAGTCGTGTGAGGAAATCTTCGTAACCGAGGAGGTGAGTTTCTGGCTCGAAGATCAAAGTGGGCGGCGGAGTGTCCCCATAGAGCTCGAGGCAAACCGCAGCCCAGCGCGCCTTAGAGACGGCAGCTCGGAGCGCCTCGCGAGTGTCGGCGGATCCATAGGAACCCCCACCGCCACCGAGACGCTGAAGCTCCGTCTCAGCTTCTTTCAGCTCCTTGCGGCAAACCACTGGATCGACGTCGACCTTTTTGAGGAACCGCAGTGATAAGATGGAGGCTTTGTCGTCTGTGAGTTGGACGAAACCGGGGCCCACTGCGAATACCTGGGGTTCTCCGCGGCCCTGAAGGCGCAAGAGACCCGTCTTGAGCCCAGCCAAGAGCGGTAAGTGCCCCGGCAAAATGCCGACCTCTCCGTCAACCGAAGGCAGCGTGACCTCGTCGGCTTGGGCTTTCAGTTCTACGCCCTGCGGCGTGGTCACGGTAACTTCGATTTGGGCCACAAGTGTCGCGTTTTCGTCGGAGATTCGAGAAAAAAAGGGGATCAGCGAGGCCGGCGTGCGTTACGCTAGCGCTCATCTGGGCCGGACCTTAGGAGACCTTGGAGAGCTCCGCAGCACGTGCCTTGGCCGCCTCGATGTTGCCAACCAGATAGAAGGCCTGCTCCGGCAGATCGTCAAGACCACCGGCCAGGATCTCCTTGAAGCCGGCGATCGTCTCTTTGAGGGGCACATACTGGCCCGAAAGGCCCGTGAACTGGCTCGCCACGAAGAACGGTTGCGATAGGAAACGCTGAATCTTGCGGGCTCGCGCCACCGTCAACTTATCGGTTTCGCTGAGTTCGTCCATGCCCAAGATGGCGATGATGTCTTGCAAGTCCTTGTACTTCTGCAGCGTCTCCTGCACCTGGCGAGCGACCGAATAATGCTCGTCGCCCACGATATCGGGTGAAAGCATGGTCGAGGTGGAGTCGAGCGGGTCCACGGCCGGATAGATGCCCATCTCGGAGATCTTTCGGCTGAGCACCGTGGTCGCGTCGAGATGCGCGAACGTCGTTGCAGGTGCAGGATCGGTCAAATCGTCGGCCGGAACGTAGATGGCCTGCACCGACGTAATGGAGCCCTTGGTGGTCGAAGTGATGCGCTCCTGAAGCGCGCCCATTTCGGTGGCCAAGGTCGGCTGATAACCCACGGCTGAGGGCATACGACCGAGAAGCGCTGACACCTCGGAGCCTGCCTGGGTGAAGCGGAAAATGTTGTCGACGAAGAGGAGCACGTCTTGGCCCGACTCGTCGCGGAAGTACTCAGCGCAGGTGAGAGCACTGAGGGCGACGCGGGCGCGGGCTCCCGGGGGCTCGTTCATCTGACCGAACACGAGGGCCGTCTTCGAGAGTACGGGCGCGCCGCTTTCGAGCTTCGACTCCGCCATTTCCAGCATGAGGTCGTTCCCTTCACGCGTTCGCTCGCCAACTCCCGCGAAGCAAGACACACCACCGTGCGCTTTGGCGACGTTGTTGATGAGCTCTTGGATGAGAACGGTCTTGCCTACGCCGGCGCCCCCGAACAGCCCAATCTTTCCACCTTTTCGGTAGGGAGCGAGCAAATCGATGACTTTGATGCCCGTCTCAAAAACCTCAACCTTGGTGCTTTGCTCGACGAAAGGCGGCGCGGGTCGGTGAATCGGCCAATGTTGTTTGGCGTTCACAGGCCCCGCATCATCCACGGGCTTTCCAACCACGTTGAGCACGCGACCGAGGCACTCAGGACCAACCGGCATCGAGATGGGCGAGCCGGTATCTCGCACGGCAGCTCCGCGCACCAGACCTTCGGTGGCATCCATGGCGATAGCTCGCACCACAGACTGACCCAAGTGCGACGCGACCTCGAGCGTGAGGTTATCAGCATCCGCCGAAATGTTGGGGTTGGTAACCGTCAGCGCGTTGTAAATTTTTGGCAGGTGACCCGGAGGAAACTCGACGTCGACGACTGGACCGATGACTTGAGTGATTTTTCCCGTGCTGACAGCTTGTCCCATGACTTCTCTTAACTCTTTACAGAAAATGCTTCGCGAGAGCTTGGCTCAGGAGACGCAAGGCGCGTTCCAGGCGAGCCGCCTCTACCATGCGCCTTCGCCACTTTCCATCGGTCCTAGCGAAATTTGTGGAAGCCTTGCTTTCCCCCGAATTTCCGCTGTGAGCTGAAGTAGATCTCGGGACGACGCGCCGAATCCTCGGCTCCGTTGAACCAGGCCGCCTCCCCTGGCATCGTGTCGGTTTCGAGGTCGAGCGGCGTGATCTCTCCAGACACCATTGAGCGCATTCGCGAGCGCGTGAGGTTGAGCGAGATCGTAGGCAAGAGCGTGCGACTCGAACGCCGTGGGCGGAGCTTGCTTGGACTCTGCCCTTTTCACAAAGAGAAGAGCCCCAGCTTTCACGTCCACGACGACCGCGGCTTCTTCCATTGTTTCGGTTGTCAGGCCTCAGGGGACGTCTTCAAGTTCATCATGGAGACCGAGGGCCTCAGCTTTCATGAGGCCGCAACCTCGCTCGGCGAGAAGGTGGGCATCAGCGTCGAGCTCGACATGTCGAGCGACGAACAGAAGCAGCGTCAGGCCCGCCGCAAACGAGAACAAGAGCTCTACCATATCAACGAAGCGGCAGCGGCCTTCTTCGAGCGCATGCTCCTCGAGCACCCCAGTTCGCGCCACGCCCGCGCAGAACTTGAGGCCCGTGGCCTGAAAGACGACGAGGCCACGCGCGCTGCGCTCAAGGCTTTCCGCATCGGCTACGCGCCTTCAGGTTGGGATGAACTGGGCACGGAGCTAGCGCGCCTGGGGCTTCGGCTGCAAAACGCCGAGAGCGTCGGGCTCCTTGTGCCGCGCAGCCAAGGTTCGGGGTATTATGACCGCTTCCGACATCGCTTGATGTTCGCCATCTTGGACGTGCAAGGTCGCATCGTGGGCTTCAGCGGTAGGGCGCTAGCTGGGCTCGATGTTGGCAAGAGCGCAACTCCGCCGGCCAAGTACGTCAACTCTCCTGAGACGCCCATCTACAAAAAACGCGATACAGTCTTCGGGCTCTATCAATCCCGGCAGGCACTTCGAGACAACGCGCCGTGCGTGGTCGTCGAAGGGAACTTTGACGTAGTCAGCCTCCATGCGCGGGGCGTGGTGCGAGCGGTAGCCCCTCTCGGTACCGCTTTTACGGTGGAGCAAGCCCGCCAGATTCGTCGCTTCACGAGCGAGGTCATCTTCTTGTTCGATGCGGATACAGCCGGGAAAAATGCGGTTAAAAAGGCCCGCGATCCTTGCCAAGCCGCAGACCTCCGTGCGCGCGTCGGCACGCTGCCCGAGGGTAAAGATCCAGATGACTTCAGCCGGGCCCAAGGTCGAGAGGGCGTCGAGCTCGTGCTGACGCGGGCTCGAGGTATGCTCGACTACCTCGTGGCCGATGTGCTCGAAGGTTCCGTAGCGGCAGATGACTCCGCCGCGTGGGCCGCCAAGATCCGAGAGGTCGGCGAATTGATTCGCGCCGAGCAGGATCCCACTGTGCGCGCTCTGGCCGAGCAACAGGTTGTGCAGCTAGCCGCCCGCATGGGCATCGCAGACCGTGCCCGCTTCGGTGAGCTCGAACGCGCGGTGCGGCGAGTGACCCACGACCCCGAGCGAAGTCCGAACGTCCAAGGCGCCGCCAGAGTCAAGCCCGCCGCAGCGCAGACCCGCGGGACGCAAAGGCTAGTTGAGCAGGTGCTCGGAGCCTTCCTCGACTTTCCGGAACTGCTCGACGGCCCCGAGCTCGAACCTTTTGAGGGCGCCTTCTCCGGCGACCTCGCGCTGTCGGTCGCTGTGCTCCGCCGGCTCCTCGAAGAACGAGGGCGGAGCACGAACTTCCACGAGACCCTTGCGAAGATACCCGAACCACTGAGACCATTCGTCAGCGCAAGGCTTGCCGCCCCCGAGCACGAGGATCTCACCCTGGCTCGACGTCAGCTCATGCAGAACCTAAAGAAGATCCTTGGGCTCGAACATTCCAAGATGGCCCAAGAAACGACACGAGAGATTGAGCGAGCCCGCCTCGAGGGAGACCTCGCTCAAGAAATGGAGCTCCTCCGGGATCTCGAGCGACGGGCGCGAATGCGTCAAGGAATCTAACAAGGGACCCGCTATTGGCTACCAAGAAAGCACCGCGTAAAGAGGCCGAAGGCGAAAAGAAGGCAGCGCGTGATCAAGACGCGTCGCCAGATTCTGCGTCAGGCGCCCAAGATTCAGCGGAAGGCGACGACGACGCTGAGTCCTCGACTGAAGACGAGTTCAGCGCCGAAGACGACGCCGCAGAAGAAATGGAGCTCGAGGATTTTGGCCTGGAGGAGTGGTCGAGCGGCGACGCTCCACGCGCTAGCACCGGTGCTCACGAAGAACTGCTCGAACGCGGTAAAACTCAGGGCTATCTGACCTTTGACGATATCTCGGCCACCATGGCGGCTCTCTATCAAGATCGCGCCGCTATGGCTCGCTTGATGACAGATCTAGAGCGAGAAGGAATTGAACTCTTGAATGCCGCGCCGGGGCGTACAAAAGGACCGCAGCGGCCGGCCGCGAACGCGCGAAAAGCGGTACTTGAAGACGCGACCCGAAGCACAGACCCCGTCCGCATGTACCTGCGAAAGATGGGGGCTGTTCCGCTCCTCACGCGAGAGGGCGAAGTCGAAATCGCCAAGCGTATCGAACAAGGTGAAGACGCCATCCTCGATGCCGCGTTGCACTGTCCTATGACGGTGGCTGAAGTGATTCGCCTGGGGGCGGAGCTTGAGGCCGGAAGAGCTCGTATCAAGGATCTAGTCCGAGACGCCGAGGATGAAGAGGCCGAGTTCGATGAGGCCGAAGCCCTAAGAAAGGCCACCAAGCTTTTCGAGCGTATGAAGCGCCTCGACCAGAAGATGGCCGAGGCCATGCAAGGGCGGCACGAACCAGGGCAGGCCGAGGCCTCCGAGGAGGCCATGGCCGATACGCGCGCCAAAATCATCCAGACACTGAAGGAGATGCGCCTCAACAAGCGCACCCTCGACCGCATCGTACAACGGCTGCGTTCCAGCATCGACGACGTTCTCCGAGCCGAGCGCGTCATCGCTGATCTAGAGCGCCTCGCTAGCTGCGATCGCGCTACGCTGGCGAGCAAGCTCAAGGCTGCAAAGGAAGCGCCCGAGACAGCGCAGCGTTTTGCCGCGGATATCCGCGTCCAGGTAGCGCACCTCTATCGAATGGAGGCCGAGCTCGTAAAAAGTTCGCTCGTCATCAGCGCCGCCGAGGGGCAGCTCATGGTCACGCTCGACGAGATGCTCCAGACCAACCGCGAGCTCGAACGCGCGGAGCGGCGCACAGAGAAGGCCAAAGCCGAATTAGTCGAGGCCAACTTGCGGCTCGTCGTGTCGATCGCCAAAAAGTATACGAATCGGGGGCTGCAGTTTCTCGACCTGATCCAGGAAGGCAACATCGGCCTGATGAAGGCGGTGGAGAAATTCGAGTACCGACGCGGCTACAAATTTAGCACTTACGCCACGTGGTGGATTCGCCAAGCCATCACGCGGGCCATCGCCGATCAAGCGCGGACCATTCGTATCCCCGTGCATATGATCGAGACCATCAATAAATTGATCCGCACCACGCGCTATCTCGTGCAAGAGCTGGGACGCGAGCCCACACCCGAGGAAGTGGCCGAGCGCATGGAAATGCCGCTCGATAAGGTGCGAAAGGTACTCAAAATTGCCAAAGAGCCCATCAGCCTCGAAACACCGATCGGCGAAGAGGAAGACAGCTTGCTCGGCGATTTCATCGAGGACAAGAGCGCCGTCAATCCCGCTGAGGCCGTGATCAGCATGAACCTCTCTGGACAGACCCGCAAAGTTCTTAAAACGCTAACACCTCGAGAGGAAAAGGTGTTGCGCATGCGTTTTGGCATCGGAGAGAAGAGCGACCACACGTTGGAAGAAGTCGGACAAGACTTCGAGGTCACCCGCGAACGCATTCGTCAGATCGAGGCCAAAGCGCTGCGCAAACTGCGGCACCCGAGTCGCGCCAAAGATCTGAAGACCTTCGTCGACTGAAGTTTTAGCCCGGGTACGATCCTGGGCGGGCTCGCAGGGCGCCACCGCCGAGCGTGGCGGTGGCGGTGATCATACTCAACGATGACGATACCCGGCGCCCCGCCAGCTCTCGCTCTTTCTGCTGTCACAAGAACAATCACCGACTGCAGAGCCTGCGAAGGCGGCGGGAACCATGCCCCTGGCCCGAAGTGGTGCAGAAACCCGGACCGGCTGGAGGTTGACGAATTGGCCTCCGCGATGAAAGAGTCTCGCTCGAAACGCTCGGGTAGCCCCCAAGTCGCTCATATGCCGAGAAGGAGAATTTATACATGATGTCCGCACAGTATCCGACTGGGCCCGCGCCCTGGAGGCGCCTCGCCGCGCCCCTAATGATGTGCGCGGGGTTAGGCCTCGCGGCCTGCGGTGGCCAGATCCCGTTCAGTGGAACGGCCAGCGTAGAGGGAAATCCACCCCCGCCCCCCAAGGCCCCGTCTCGCGTAGAAATCCGCGACAACAAGATCGAAATCCACGAGAAGATTCAGTTCGAGTTGGCGAAGGCGACGATCAAACCAGAATCGTATTCGCTGCTCGATGAAATCGTAGCTGTGATCAAAGCCGCGCCTCATATCAAAAAAATTAGCATCGAAGGCCACGCCAGCGCCGACGGCGACGCAGCCTTTAACAAGCGCCTCTCAGCCGATCGCGCCAAGTCAGTCCGCGCGTACCTGGTCGAGCACGGCATCGCTGAGGATATGCTGGTGGCAGCCGGTTTTGGCGTCGAAAAGCCGATCGCTTCCAATGACAGCGAGGACGGCCGCGAAAAGAACCGCCGCGTTGAGTTCAATATTACCGAACAGGACGTGACGAAGAAGAAGGTAGAGATTGACGGCAGCGGAAAAGAAAAAGTTCTCGAAGAGAACACACACGAAGCCGCCCCCGAGAGTTCTTCCGGCCTCTCCAAGCCCAAGAAGTGAAAGGATCTGAACGTGAAGACTCAAATTGTCTCGTACTCGTTTTTGGCGTTGTTGGCTTTGGGCTGCCAATTCTACGCTCGCTCCCCCGAAGAATACTCGGCGGAGACCAGCAAGCTCCTCGGAACCAAGAGTGAAGAGTTGAAGTCTTGTTATGATGAGGTGTTAGAGAAAGATGGAGAGGCCAAGGGCACCGTCGCCGTTAATTTTACGGTGGAAGCCAAGAGTGGCAGCCTCAAAGACATCGTCATCGACAAGGAAAAGACGACCGCACCCGAAGCCCTCCAGACCTGCCTGACCAACGTCATGCAAGGACTCAAGCTGTCCCCGCCCGATCAGCGCGAGGGTAAAGCCTCGTGGTCTTACGACTTCAGCGCTGGTTCCTGAGCAGGGCTGGTTCCTGAGCAGGGCTGGTGCCTGAACAGCGCCGGTGCCTGAACAGCGCCGGTGCCTGAACAGCGCCGGTTCCGAAACAGCACCAGTTCCGAAACAGCTTCAGAAGTGCCCTCGATATACCCTGAGGGGAAGAACAACCCAGGCGGCTCATCCAGCCCCCTGGGTGTTTTTTTGTTATCGAGCCGCGGAGCTCACCTCTGTGACAAACGAGCCTGTTCGCGTGAGCTCAAACTGTGGCGAAACGCCGCGCTCTTTGCGTTAGAGAGCCATCGATTTTCCAGCTTTTCGGCCGTCTAAGGTCAAGAAGTATGAGCATTGCGTCGGTATGCTCTTTGCAGAGGCTAAGGCAAGACATGCAACTCCCCAGCTCTGAGACACATCCGTACGGCGCAGGTCAGTTGGCAGCGCGACTCGGTGTTTCCCTCGCGGGCCTGCTCCTCTTGAGCCTGATTCTCAGTCAATTGTTCAAAACCGAACTGGAGGGCTTGGCGCGTCTTTTTTATGATAGGTTTGGGAGCGGCGGCGCCTTGGTTGGCACCTGGCTCGCCGACGGCTTCAGCTTTCCTGTGCCCCCGCAGGCCTACATGCTCTTGGCGGAAGCAAACGGAGCCGGACTCGAAACCTTGCCAGCTATCGTCTTGGGCTCGCTTGCCGGCGGTGTGTCTGGATACTTGGTGGCTCCCGTTTTGATGAGATTTGGTTGGGTCCGAGCTTGGGTTCGGCGCTCGGAGTCAAAGGTCACCGCCTTTTGCGAGCGACGCTGGGTCATGACGACGTTCTTGCTGAGCGCTTCGCCCCTCGCCTTCTCGTGGCTTTGCTATTCGGCCGCACTCTATCGAGTTCCGAAGCGAAATCTTGCGCTGCTATGTTTGCTGCGCATTCCGAAGTTGGCGCTCTATCAGCAGCTCATCAGTTGGGGCTGGTCATGAAAGAAACCCACGCGCTACGGGTAATGACCTACAACGTGCATAGCTGCCGTGGCAGCGATGGCGTGCTCAAGCCTGAGCGCATCGCAGACGTGATTCGTCGCTTTGTACCGGACGTCGTGGCGCTGCAGGAGGTTGTGCAGAGCAGTGACCGAGCCCGCGATCAAGTCCGCGAAATTTCAGCGCGCACGGGCATGGAGGCGCATTTCACGAAGACACGACCGGACGGCGACGACGCATTCGGTATCGCGACACTGGTTCGGCACTCGTTCGTCGTGCATCGCGAGGCGCCACTCCCGACGCGGCGCGGCGAGCCACGCGCCGCCCATTGGTTGCGTGTTGATACCGGGGACACGACGCTCGATATCGTCAATACCCACCTCAGCATTCATCTGCGAGAACGGCTAGGGCAACTGCAGGCCTTGCTACGTAAGCAGCAACCAGGCGCACCAGACGACCGAGGGCTGCCGACCGGAACACGTTTTTCGCTCATGCCCGTTGCGCCTTCATTGGTCCTTTGTGGGGATTTTAACGCTGGTTACTTGTCTGCGGAGTACCGTTTCTTGTGTGTCCATTTGCAGAACGCACAGCGAGCGGTTCGCCGATGGCCGCGACCGACCTTCCCTGCGCGCTATCCGCTGCTCCGTCTTGATCATGTGTGGCTCGGGCCTGCCTGGCGAGTCCTGCGGGCGCACGTGTCGGCCTCTGCGCTTGAACGCAGCGCCTCCGACCACTTGCCGTTGATCGTAGATATCGAAAAGCGGAGCGCCCCCGTCGAGCCTGCGGAAGAGGCTGCGTTTATCGAGCCGATCCCCGCATTGGAGTAGAGTCTTATGTTAGAACCAATTACGAAGTCACGGCTGCTCGAGCCTGGTGCGACATGTACCTGTATCAAAGCGAGTACGGACGCGCGAGTTTTGGTAGATGGCGAGAACTACTATGCCGCCCTGTGTGAGGCTTTGAAACGGGCCCGCAGCTACGTGTGCATAACGGGATGGCAGTTCGACACACGCGCTAATCTGGCTCCCGAGGAAGGAAAACAGCCCCGCGAGTTTTTGCAATTTTTGAATGCTCTATGCGAGGCGAACGACGAGCTAGAGGTGTTCATCACCGCCTGGAATTACTCAGTCGTGTATGCCGTGGAGCGGGAATGGTTCCAGAATATTCGCTTTGCCCTGGGTGCCCACAAGCGCGTTCACTTCCGCTTTCTGGATCACCCGGAACGCGGCGCGTCACATCACGAAAAGCTCGCGATCGTTGATGGGGTCGTCGCCTTCGCGGGCGGCCTCGACGTCTGCGACGAGCGTTGGGATGGTCGAGCACACGCCCTGGATGACCCGCGACGCACCAATGCGCACGGCGAGACCTATGGGCCATTTCACGATGTACAACTACTACTCAGCGGCGAGGTGGTGGCCACCATCGAGGATTTCTTTTGGCAGTCCTGGGTTCAGGCGGGAGGCAAAGCAGAGGATCGCCCCGAATCAGACGCCCTGTCGCTCGATGACGCCGAGTCGTTGCGCCGAGCTCGGCAATTTGGGCTACCCCTCCGCGCTCCGCGTGCCGCCCTGAGTCGAACCCGTATCGAGGACGAAGGACGATTCGAAATCGAAGAACTGTTGCGACGCGCCGTCGGGGAAGCGGATCGCTCGATCTACCTGGAGAATCAATATTTTACCTCCAAAGCCTTCGTCAAAGCTCTGATCGCCCGAATGCAAGACGTAGAGCGCACGAAGTTAGACGTCGTGTTCGTGCTGCCTGCAGGCGGACATTCGAAGAAAGAAGAGATGGTCCTAGGCAGCAGGCAGCGCTTAATGCTGTGGCTGACGCGACAAGTGGCTAGCACCCAGGGTCATCAGCTACGCGTGCTCAAGTCTTGCACCGAGGACGAATCCGGCCGACCCGTCGCTACTTACATTCATTCGAAGCTAATCGTCGTCGATGATCGGTTCGTGAGTATCGGCTCGGCGAACCTCATGAACCGCAGCATGCGTGTCGACCACGAGCTCAACGTCTCCTTCGACGTCGATTTGTGTGACACTCAGGAACAGAAGGTTGAACTCGAAGCCGATATTCGCCGGCTAAGGGCTTCGCTTCTAGCGGAACACGCTGGCATGCCTGAACCCGACCCAGTCATGGACAGCAGCGATATGGTGACGCTCGTCGACCTCTGGTGCTCTGAGGCGACCTCAAAACTTCGACTCCAAGAAATAGCGCTGCCCCAAGAGGATGACTCGTTCTTCAGCACACTATGCGATCCTACTGGGCCCCTCGACTGGAACTGCATCGAAGATGCGGTTGACTCTCTTTTTGAATCAGATCAGGCCCTGCTCAAACGTACGGCTAGGCGCGTAGGACAGAGGTTCGGTGTGGTGGATATCGATCACGAAAAAAACGCCGCCCGGTAAGCGCGGGTTATCGAACGACGATTGTGAGACTCTCGAACGGTCCGGCTCAATGACCCAGTCGAGTGACAATCTGCTTCATGGCTCGGACGGCTTCGACGCGATAGGCCGAATCTGAGGGGCCGTGCTCGATGAACGCTTCCCAATGGGCAAGCGCTGCCCGATCGAGACCGAGTGTCATGGCGAGGAGGCGATGCGCGTCCCAAACCCAAGGAGGCGCATCGGCCGCGATCTTCTGCTCGGCCAGCGCCCGTTCTAGATGAGGCTTGGCCTCGGGAGTGCGTCGATTGTCGACGAGCACCTTGCCGTAACGATACTCGACATAGGGTTCGAGTGGGCCACCTTGGGCCGCCAACGCAAACTCGTTGAGTGCATCGGCCTCTTTACCCATCTGCAAATAGGCCTCGGCCAAGGTCGCGTGCGCTTCGTAGCGAGAAGGATTGAGCGTGATGGCACGCTTCAAATCTCTCTCCGCGTCGGCGATGGCTCCTTGCCGCACTCGCAATAGTCCACGCAACCAATACGCATCTGCTAAGCTTTGGTCGAGCTCCAGCGCACGATCGAAGGCACGTGAGGCCGCACTATAGTCACGGAGCTCGATCGCGACCCAGCCAGCATACAGATAGTATTCGGGGCGGGTTCCATCGAGCCCGATGGCGCGATCCAACGTACGACGCGCCGTGGGTAAGTCCTTGCCGGATTTGAACTGCGCGAGGCCCAGGCAAAAATTGACCTCAGCCGACATGGGGCGCTGCGCGAGCACCTTGGCCAAAAGCTCCGTCGCCTCGCTCGTGCGCCCTGCGTTCGCCTTGCCGCAGCCTACCCGCAGCATCAAGTCCGGATCGCTCGGCGCGGCAGCTAAAGCGCTCTCGTAAGCCTTGAGCGCCTCCGCCGTGCGCCCCGCAGCTTCGTAGAGGTTTCCACGCTCGAGAGACAGCCCAGGGTAACCCTTCTCAGCTTGCTCCACTGCGTCTAGTTCCCGCGCGGCCTCTTCAAAGCGACGAGCTTTGCGCAACGCTACTGCTCGAGCGAAGCGGATCCCGAGGTTACTCGGATCGAGCGTCAAGGCTTTCTCGAAGTTCAGGACGGCATCATCGTAGTTTCCACGCCCTTCCGACAGTTCACCCAGAGCGCGAAATACCCGAGGCTCGTTGGGAAAACGTACGAGCGCGGCCTCGATGGCCTTCGAGGCCTCCGCGTGCCTCCCGCTCTGCCCGAGTAAGCGCGTAAGCGCGACCGTGGCTTCCACGAGTTCAGGCACGTCGTCGCCAATCTGCACTGCTTTTTGGTAGGCCTCTTCGGCTGGGCCCTTTTCACCCAAAGCTTCCTTCGAACGAGCCAGCCAATACTGAACGGCCGTGCTCGCGGGGAAAGTCGAAGTGAGCTGCGCTAAGCCTTTGGCCGCGTCTTCGTGTTGCTCAAGACGGATCTTCGAACGCACGATCCCCAAAAGGATCTGCAGGTCCTCTGGTTGAAGCCCCGAGGCCGCCTCGAAACGCGCTAAGGCCTCGGCGTATCGCCCCCCCTCAAACAACACATTGGCGAGTCCGCGCTGCGCGAAAGGACTGCCTGCATCCAGGGCTAGCGCGGCATTGAAGGCTTGTTCGGCTTGCTTGAGTCGTGAGCTCTTGAGGAAGAGCTCACCCTGTAGCGTGAGGGCACGGCTCTTCTCGAACTGTCCGGCCTCGCTCGATTGACTGATTTCAGTCAGGAGTTCTTCGAGGTTTTGGGCTTCACCGCGTTTACCGAGCGAAAGCTCGGCCTTGAGCAAGCGAGCTCCGACATGACGCGGCACCTTCTCGAGAGCGCTCGCTACGTGCTCGGCGGCTTCAGGTTTGCCGAGCAGACTCAGCGCGCGGGCGAGCCCGAACTCTGTACGAGCCGAAGGGTTGGCTTTAGCGAGTTCTTGCCAGAGGGGCAGCGCCTTCTGCGCCTGGCCTTCACGGAGAAGAATTTCAGCGGCGAGGATTGTATACTCAGGGCTCAGGCGGACCTTGCCTTCGTCGACGAAGGCCTCTTTGCCTCTCTTTTCAAGCGCCCGAGCCGCGAGTCGGGCTAGGTCTAGCGACTCGACATCGTTCGGTTCTCGCTCGCTCAACGTGCCGAGTAGCGCTCGAGCCTCAGCGCCGGTCTTCGTGTCCGAACCAAACTTGAGCTGACGGACGAGCCCTACGTACGCGGTGTAGGCTGTGCGGGAACTATATCTTGGGGCGCGCTCGCGACCGTGCAGGAGATTGCGGAAGGCCGCGTCGAAATCAGCGGCGGTGTCGGCGTTCGTCTTGAGGCGCGCGCTTTGGATGTCCGCCGCGAGATCGCTCGCATACTGTCCGGAGCGCACGATATCGATCAAAAGGTACGCCCCGAACGGACCCACGCTTGGAAAGGCAGACAACCCAGCGCCAATAGCCACCGTTAGAACGGCGCCGAGCGCGCCGATACGAACGGCACGAGAAACCCCAGGCCCCTTCTGCTTAACCTTCTTCGGCAGTGCTTCGTCGGCCTGAGGCCGGGTCACCTGAGCCGTCATGGCGGCTGGTGCTCCCAAGGGAGCCCCTTCTGGCGCAGCCCCACGCGACTCAAGCTCATCGCCCAAGGCCAGATCGCCCGTACCGCCATCCAGCGCTACTTCGCCATAACCACCGCCTGCACCCGTTGCCGTCGCAGTCTGGCGAGCTTTCGCGCCAGTCTCGGTGGGAAAGGCATCGAACTCGTCTTCGTCGAATCCACCCCCAGCGGGGCTGCCCACGAGAGCCGAAGGATCGGTGACGGCGCGATGCACCGGACCCGTACCAAAGAGGTCTTCGCCGGGCATACCAGCCGGCGCGTGGCCAAACTCGTCTCCCAATTCGCTACTATCTATGGCGCGGGGCTCCGAGCTAGGCGAACCGTCCGGAGGAAACGACGGCAGTTGAATGCTACGGGGACCTTCGCTGGAACCGCGTCCGCCCGCGTACGGCAACTCAGCGGCTAAATCGGGCAGGCCGCCACCCGGGCGCGGCAAGCCCGCCGCGAGGTCTGGCAACGAACCACCAAGACCCGGCAAGCTCGCGCCAAGGTCAGGCAGGCCTGCGCTTAAATCAGGCAACGATGAACCCAAGTCAGGGAGACCCACCGCCAGATTGGGCAAGTTGTTGCTGGAGGGGGTCGAGAGCTCCGGTAGATCAAAACCGGTTGGGTCTGGGGGCGAATTCGCCCGCGGCGGAGGGCCTCCGGCAGCCGAAGGCGACGTTCCCGCTGACGGGCCGAAAGGAGCGCGAGGCGCCGCTCGCTGCATGCGGGGCGCCTCACCTTTTGGCCCGACGAGCTCCGGTAGGCCCCAATCCTTGGCTCCGCCCGGATTCGCAGGCAGGGGGAGATCGAGTGAACCGCTGCTGGGTGGGCCTGAGGGCGCGACCGAGATGTCTTCGAGTTCGAGGGACAGACCTCCGGCTTGGGGCGCCACACCCAGCATGGTGCTTCGACCGAACGCCGAATCTCGATCCCGAATTTGGGGAGACACAGGCGCCTCCGTCATCGGCGACTCAGGGCGAGGCGAAGTGAACCCCAGGGCTGCGCCGAGGACCGGGGCACGGGCAGGTGCGGGAGGCGGAGCGGGCCGAGCGGCTGCGGGGGGCTGAGCCGCAGGTGCTGCTGGAGGTGCCGCTGCTGGAGGTGCCGCACCGGGACGGTCCACTCGAAAGGATTCACCGCACTTAGGGCAGCGCATCGAGTGTCCGGAAGGGGGAACGCGGCGTTCGTCAATCTGATACGTCGCCCTGCAACCTGGGCACCCAACCTCGATCATACAGAGTCCTTCTACCAGCAAGCGGCCTAGCGGCGACAGGACCTAACCCGGATCGGAGGCAATTTTCGTGCGGCCCCGATTGGGACGAGCCCAGGGTCGTGCTAGTCCGCGCCCCGCGCATGTCCGACAAACTCCCTTACTTCGCTGCGGGACTCGCTCTTGCTCTGCTCACAGTCGTCTCGACGTTAAAATCCGGGAACCAGACTGACCTTCACCCACATTGCCCGCCTATTGAGCCCAAAGCGGCCCCCCAAGCGGAGCTGCCCGCCGCGCCTCGTCCCGTGGCGACCGCGCTTCTAGCGGGACCTGCCGGCTTGCCGAGTAAAAACGACTTCAACCGCATGCCGGATGGCTCAGCGGTGCCCCCGCTCCCGGCCGACGCTCCCTCTAAAATAAGGCTCGCTGTCGCCTTGTTCCGCTACGCGGGCGCCGAGGGTTCGAGTCCGAAGGACCGCACGCGCCAGAGCGCGCTCGCGGCCGCGACCGAAGCGCAGAGCCTCGCGCAAGAGAGCTTTCGTCGAGCGATCGCCAAAGCCGATCCTGGGTCGAATGAGGACATCGGTTGGGTCCGCCTCGGCGTTCTCGAAAAACGCGTCGAGTTCGAGGCGTTTCGGCTCAAAAGCGGCGAGCTTGCCGGAGCGCCCCTTGAAACGCCCCGCGGATTTTGGGTCGTCAAGCGCGTGAAATAGCCCGGCTCCGCACCGGCCGAGCCTCAACCTCGCGGGCTTGGTCCTCTGGCCGACGGAAAAAAGCACTGAACGTCTGGTGTGGACCGGGCGGGTGAATCTAAAGTGCGGGCGGAGCGCGGAGCACCCATAGCCGCACGCGTGACGGAACCCGTTGCCTATTCCTCCATCGCCTGCGGCCTAGCATGAGAGCCAACTTCCCCGTCCACAGCGCGCGCACCTTGCGAGAGGAAATTAGCGCTACGAAGGACGATTCCGATCGGGCGTTGCTCTGTCTTGAACTCGCCCGCATTCATCTTGCACTTGGTGACTTTGCCAGTGCTGCACGCGAAGCAGAACGGGCAAGTACACTCGCGGAAGCGTTTGCGGAACCGCTCGAGACCTCCGTCACGCTCGCACATTTGTTAGGTACACCTGAGGTGTTGCCGGACCTCCTAGGAAGACTGGCCAGTACCAAGGGCGATCCGCAATGGGTAGTGCGATCAGCGTTCGAGTTCCTCGCCGCTTTGCTCGTGGGAGCCGAAGGGGCCTCGCTCAGCAAAGAAGACATTTCTCCCCTCACCCGCCAGCTCCTTGAGCATGGCGCTCAAGATCCCGCCGTATGGTTGCTGGTTGAGATCGCGGGCGCGGCCGTGGGCGACGCCGATCTTCGCTTGCAAGCAGCCCTCGGCCGAGCTGGCCTTGCCCACGGCAACGAGGTGCGAGCGGCTCTGCTGGAGCGGGTAGCGAAAGAGCTCGAATCCAGGGGCCGACATGAGGAGGCCCTCGCCTCCCTCGAACAAGCCTTCGCCGAGAAAGACGCGCCTGACCTGCGCAAGAGACTCATCCGGAACTCGCGCTCGCACCAGAAATTCGAGCGCGCGCTTGAGCTCACTTTGGAAGCCCTCACCAGCGCCCCGGATGACGAGAAGAGACTCGGCCTCACAGAAGCCTCTCTGTTTGCAGTTCAAGCGGGCGATGTCTCAAAAGCTCGAGAGCTCTTGGCCGCGCTCGAAGCGCTCGATCCTTCCGATGTATTTCCTCCGCTCTTTGGGGCATGGCTCGAAAAGAGCGACGGCGACTTCACGGCTCTGCTTCAGGCATTTGAGCGCGCCAGTTCTCGCGCCACTCCGGACGATCAGAAGACCCTCGCACTCCTGTCGTGGTTGATTAGGCGCAGGCTCGATCCAAGTCTCGGAACGTCCAGCACGATTTTGGACCAAGCCTCGGAGATAGCCGATACGGAGCTCCGCTTTGGCTTTCGTGCGGGTTACATCCTCCGGTACGAGAACGATGCGGACGCACTGCTTTCCGCGTTAGTCAGCGAACTCCAGGCCTTCGTCGATAGGGGCCCCATCGGAAGCGAGTTCCTGAAATTTCTCGAGACGCGCAGCCGGTACGAGAGTGGCACGCAGAAAACGCTCTCGGGCAAATCTCGCCCGCCGCTCGACCTCGATACTCTCGGGGAAACGAGCCTCAGCCGCTTCCTGTTCGAGGTCTTCGCGCCTCGGCTTGGCGCTCTCGACGCCGAATCGCCCCATCAACCCAAGCGAATCGAAGATTTGCGCCGCGCCTTCTCCGAGGCTCGCCTGCCCCACGCCACCCAGGCCTTGGCGAACCTGGTCTTGATCGATTGGGAGCTTCGCGACATTTCCTCTAGACCCTCGGCGCTCCGGCGGCTCGAAACGTTGCTCGCCACCGATCCAAGCGATGCTTTGGCCGCAGAAGCCCTAGCCGGCGCGCTCGCGCAAATCCCCTTGGCGCGGGCCGACGTGCTCTTCACGGCCGCGCGGAACGCGACAGAACCGAAACTCCGGAGCGTCTGGGCCATCCAAGCCGGACTTGAGTACGCCCGCGCCGAGCGAAACGAGATCGCGGTCTCCGCGCTCCACCTCGCCGAAGAAGCGGCCCCCGGGTGCCTCGGCAAAGGGCTCCTCTATTTACCCCAATTCGAAACCACCGGCGACGAGAGTCACTCCGCGCAAGACGGGCTTACGCGTCTGCTAACTTGGACGCGCTCGCTCCCAAGACGAGAACTCGAACACCTGAGTGAACAACTTCTCTTTCGAGATCCCGAACGAGAAGTTGTCTCAGCGTTGCTCGGCGCGCTCGTGGCGGGCGCAGTTGCTGATACCGAGCGAACCGGGACGTGGCTCGGCCAGCTCAAGCTCCCACCCGAAGAGGCTCTGCTATTCGAGGCCGGTGTTGCTCTCGACGCGGGCCAAGTCGACCGAGCCTATGAGCGGCTCTCATCCCTATCCGAGCTCGGCACCATCGATCCAAGGCTAATCACGGCCACGAGAGCCCTCGCCGTCCGCATGGGGCGAGACGTGACCGACGCACAATCTAGTGTGCAATCGATGGCGTCAGGTTCTGCGCTGGGCGCGGCCGAAGCTCACCCGAGAGCTTTCTTTGCGGAGGCCCAACGGGTCTGCGAAAATGGCCCCTTTTCTGAAGCGCTCGTCGCGCTCGATCGCTACCTAGACGAGGAGCGCTCACCGTCGCTCGAGGCCCTCGCGCTCGAGCGCAGCTCGGCGCTGGTCGTGTCCGCGTTTCAACGATTGACCCTCGGGCTCTATGGCCACGACCCCAACGTTTGCCGTGAAGCTCTCAATCTCTTCTCGGCGCTCGAACAGCAGACCAAGAGCACCGGTGCCGAGCTCGCTCGTGCGCTTTTGGCTCGCGAACTCGGCTTAAGCGAAACGGAGCTCGAAGCGACGCTCGCCTTGGCTTCTGATCTCACTCTCGAGCCCCTCGAACGAGCCCGTTTCTGGCAACGCGCCGGTTACCTCGCCGCAGAAAAACTTGGGCATTTCGAACCGGCCCAGAGATATTTCGAGCAAGGACTCGAGCTCGATCCCACATTGAATTTTGCCTTCGCGTGGCTCGTAGAGGCGGCAGAGAAAGAAGGCTCCACGCCGCGTTTGCTGGAGCTGACCGAGCTGCGGCTGGGAGCTAGCGCGAACCACTCGCCAAACGAAGTGGAGCTTCTCCAATTCGCTCGAGGTTCTTACCTTCGTACCCTCGGCCGCCCAGGCGCGAGCCTCAAGGCGCTCGAACCCCTGCGGCATAGCTCGGCATTCCGCGCCCGCGCGCTGTCGCTGATGGGCGAGATGAACCTCGAACTCGACCGCAAGAGCCAGGCCGCCGACTGTCTCGTCGAATTGGCTCGGATAACACAGCTTGGCGAGGTCGAAAGAAGGGCAGCCGCGGAACACGCCGCTCAACTGCTAGAGGTCCTCGGCCGTTCCAAAGAAGCCGTCGCGCTCGTACTCGAAGCGGAAGCGCTCGGTTCGCCCGAGCCGAAACTGCGCTTGCTGCTGGTACGTGCCGCGACAGCCGCGGGCCTCTATCAAGAAGCTTTCAACGCCTTGACGCGGGAGAACGACGCTCAGGACGAGATCCCCAAAAGGCTCCATGCGGCCCGCCTCATGTTAGCCATTCAAGAGCGACACTTGCGTGATCCAGCCGCCTACGCCGACGCAGCGCGGCGCGTTCTGCGGGACGACCCGCTCGAGGCAGACGCTCAAAACGCAGTACTTTCTTTGCCCTTTTCCCGCGAGGAGCGCCGCCGTCTGCTGACCCCTGCCCTCCATGCCATCTTGCCTCAGGTTCAAGAAAATCCCCTCGAGGGCCGAAGAGTGCGGCGCTTCTTCGAATTGGCACTCGCCGCGGGCGACTCTGACACCATCCGTAAGGCCGAAGGCCTGGCTGAGCTCCTCGGCGCGGAAGCTCCGAGCCAAGGCCTAGCCCCTCCTCCGAACGCCTACGGTGTTCTTGGCGACGAGGATCTCAAGCTGATCTGCCCTCGTTCCTTGCTTGAGGCCGATCTCGTCGCTCTTCGCACCATCGGGAGCGCTGTGGCCACGCTAACGGAGCCGGATCTCGAATCGCTCGGCGTCTCGTACCTTCTGCGAATCGACGGCGCGGGTGATCACGCCCTTTGTGCCGAAGTAGACCCATGGGCGAGAGCTTTTGGCATCGAGAATCTAGAGCTCTACGTCGGTGGCTCCGATCCGAGCGCCTGCTTCATCTTGCAGCGCGGCACGGGCGTGGGTGTGCTCGGCTCGGCTCTCGAGAGCCCCCTCACGAGGCGACAATGCGCGCGGCTCGCGGCGCAACTCTTCGCGCTGCGCCAGGGATTTTTGGCGCTTTCCGCCCTTCCCGACCCCGACCTCGAGCTTTGGCTCGAAGCCGCCTGCGCGATTCCGGGCAGCCAGGGTCAAGCAACGGCGGGTCAAGCAACGGCGGGTCAGGCAACGGCGCCGCTCATGGAGCGAGTCCAAGCGTTGAATGAGCTTTGGGGGCCCGACGAAAAGGCGATCGTAGAACGAGCTCGAGCCGAGTGGGCGGCTCGAGACATGACAGCCAAAAGTCTTCGCATAGCTTTGCGCATGGCGACGCTCCGTTCGTGCGTGGTGGCCATCGGCGACGCCTCGATCTTGCGCAGCTTGCAGGATGACCTCCCCGACGACGATTCTCGGTCCACCGTTCTCGTCGACGTGCTCGCGTTTGCCTTGTCGAGTGGGCAGACCCGCCTGCATCGAAAGGTGGTGGGACGGTGAGCCTGTCTCTGCTCGGTTCTCTCGCCACGGCTCTCCGCGCCGAAGAGCCCATCCCCGACGCCCTCGACAGCGCTCTCCTCGCCGGGCCGGATGCCCTCGCCGCGCGCCTGGAAGAACTAGGCGACCGAGCGTCATCGGCGCTAGCCCGAGCCCAGAATTCCCTGGCCGCGGGCGCGGTTTCGGCCGAAAGCGGCGATAGCGTTCGCGCCGTCGACTCCTTCCGTCGGGCCAGCGATACGCTACCGCGTCTAGCGGTGGCGGGCCTGCTCTATCGCGCGGTGGGAAAAAACACCGAGCCCGACGAACTGCTTCAAATCAGCCTTGAGCAAACGCTAAAACACTCTCCCCTCGAGGGCGCTCGGGCCCAAGCGGCCCTCGAGCTAAGTTTCGTCGAGCAAGCGAAAGGCGATCTAACGTCCGCGCTCGCGCTCTTAGATAGCTTAGGGCCCAAGCTGGATGACCCTAACCTGATCGAACGCAAGTCACTGCTGCGGCTGGCCTTAGGTGAGCCCGTGGCCGCCCAAGGCAAGACGAGTGCTTCGTGGAGCGAAGTCGAAGAGGTCTTCGATCGCCGCAAGGTCAGCCCGGAATCGAGTCCGAGCCTTCTGCTATTGCGAGCTGCCCGCGCCCTCCGTACAGGTGAGTTCGAACGCTTCGTTGGCTCTTTGCAAGACTTCGCCGACGCTGGACAAGCCGGAGGCTGGTTGGGCGAGGACGAACTCGGCATCGTGGAAGCCACGCGCATCGCGCTCCTATTCGCGCGCAAGTCGACCGAGGCGGCCGCGCTCGCCCGGGCGAAAGATCTTGTGGTCCGGCGGCGGGGCGGCAAACTCATGGTGCGACTCTTGGCGCGCCTTGGCGCTGCCCTAAGAGACGGAGCGGGCATCGCTCTGGCCCTCGAAGCAGGAGGCCCAGGCTCGGCGGTCTTTGATGCCTCGGAACAAGTACTCCTGACCCACCTAGGAGGAGAGCGCCTCAGCCTTCCGGAGTCTGAAAGCGAGTCGGGGGACGAGCTCCGTGAAGAGCTAGCCTGGGCCATTAGCGGTCGACTCGGGTCAGGCCCCAAGACCCGAGACTTTGCGCGGGCGCGGCTGGGAGCCAAGCTCGGACAGCTCGATGATCCCGGCGCTCTCGAAATCATAACGAATTGGGCGGAAGCGGAGCCTGAAGCTTCGGGCGATCTGCTCGGGCCCCTGGTGCAACTCTTCCAGGGCAGCCAAGAGGCGGAAGTGTTGCAAAAACTCGCCCAAAGGGCCGCGGAGCCAGCGCTAGAGGTCTTGGCGGCGCGCTGGGCCGAGCACGCTGGGCTCCTTGAGCAAGCCGCGGCCTCGTTTGAGCGTGCCGCTAGCTCGAGTGAGCCCGCCCTCGCCCTGGAAGGCGTGCTGGGACTCGATCGCACCGTAGGAACGAAACAAGCGGACGTTCAACGCTGGATCGAGATCGCTCGGAAATTGCCGGCGCAAAGGGGCGCCGAGATTATGGTGCTAGCGGCCCTGGCGCTCGAGGTCAGCGAGAGCGCTGCCGCGCTCCGCGAGGCCTTTGAGCTCGCACCCTTAGGCTCGCAGCTTCGCCCCTTCGCGCTACTTGGCTCCTATGTGCAGGAGCGGCGCGCTTACGCTTCCACATCGAGAGCCGATGCGCTCGAAGACTACCTCAACGCAAACGAACCCGAACTTGCCAGCGCGGTCGCTTTCATCCTCGCCTTTGCCGCACCCAACCCCGAGGAGAGCCGTGAGGCGCTCAGCCGACTTTCGCCGATCGAGCGCAAAGAGGCCATCTGGGAGCGGATGTACATCGCGCTCGGAGATCCGTTCGAGCTCCTACCTTGGAGCGCGACGTCGACCTGGGCCGCGGCCGATCACTTCTTGGCCCATGCCGCGTCGGGCGACCGCAGGGGCGCTTATGATGTCCTCGTGAGGAGCCCCGACTTGAGTTCGCCCCTGCTCCGAAGCCTCCAAAAGTCGCTTGAACTCGAGCTAGGCGTAAGCGGCAGCTTGGCCATCGACTTGGTCGAAAACACCCCGAGCGAAAACGAACCCGAGCAGCGCGAGGCAGCGCTCGTGGACCTAGTTGCCTTCGAAGAAGCACGAAACGACATCAAGAGCGCCGAGATGTGGCGACGGCTCTTGGTCAACGAAGGGCTCGGCGGGGCCCGTGTTTTGCTCGGTCTCGAGACGGAAGCGCTCGAGAGCGGCGAGCTCCCTCACATTCGAGCCTTGGGGCTCGAGGTATCCGAGAAGCTGAGTCCCGGAGATGCCGCGCCTTATCTGGCAGTGGAGGCAGCGTTCGCGCTCGGATCCGGAGAGCTCCGTGCCACCCGGCGCGCCGAAGGTCTGGCTAACTCGCCTTTCCTCCTTCGCACCCTAGTCACTGAGGCCTGGGATCGTTCCGATTTGCCCAAGGTGCGTGCCTATACCGAAAAGCTAACTCATTACCCCAGTTCGGAGCTCGACAGGATCGGGCTCGGGACCGAGCTGGCCCGACTGGAGTCGAGCGCCGGTGAGCCCGCCGCGGCGCTAGCCCGCATGACGGCCCTGAGCGACCTGCGCAAGACGGCTTTCGTTCCTGCGTTGCTCGCCTTCGAGGCCTGGGAACAAGCCGAAAACCTCGAGGGCGCCGCACCCAGCTCGCTGAGGGCCGGGCTCCTGTCGCGACTTGCCGAGGCGTCTTTAGTGCCCGAACACCAGGTCTTGGCCTGGCTGGAGGCCGGCAGCGAATTTGAGCGCGTCGGAGCCAACCTAGAGGCTGAACGTTGCTTCGAGTCCTGCCTCGCTATCGATCCGTCGCTCAGCGAAGCGTTCGGCCGCTTGCGCGCCCTCTGTCAGGGCAACCAGGAAAAGACTCTCGAGGTCTTGATGCGCCGCCTCGCGCATCCGTTGCCCGCCGTCCTCCGCACCGATCTCGAACTCGAGGTTGCACAACTCTTGTTCTCGATGGAGCGCGCCGAGGAGTCGGAGGCGCTGCTAAGAAGCGCTCTCAAACGCTCTCCCGAACAGGTTTCTTTGCTCAAGGCGCATGCCCAGAGCGCCGAGAGACTCGAAAAATGGAGCGAAGCCGTCGCATCCTTGCGCAAGGCCTGCGAGCAACTGCCAGCGGGTGAAGAACAAATCCTGCTTCTTCGCCAGCTCGCGACACTGGCCGATCAAAAACTCGAGCGAAAAGAGCTCGCCATGGACGCTTACGAGGCCATTCTCGGGCAGAGCCCGGGCGACCTTGGAGTGATGAATTCATTAGTTGACATCTTCTCCAGCCTTCACTTGACCGACCGCGCCACCACCCTGCAGACGGAGGTCATTCAACGCACCGAACCAGCCGAGGCCAAGGTGCGTTCGGTCGTCAAACTCGCTTACCTCTATCACACGCTCGCCAAAGATCGTGGCAAGGCGCTCAGCACGCTCGAACGTGCCAGTCGGGCTTGGCCCCTCGACGCGCAAGTGCTCAGCGTGCGCGCGGAGCTGCTCGGCGAAGCGGGCGAGAGTGGGGCCAGGCGCATGCTCGTCGAACGGGCCGGCAAAGAGGCCAGGCGTCAACTCGAATCGGGCCGCCTCGAGCTGGGGCTCCTCGATACCCTAGCCACATCGCTTAAGCTGCTCAGCCAAAATGCCCAGGCCCAACGTGTAGAGAGCGCCATGAAGGTCCTCCAGGGGACGGGCGCGAAACCAGAGAGCGGCTACGGCCCCGCCGCGCTCGACGCAGGCCTCAATGCAGGACTCGCTCCCTCGCCTCTCAGTCGTGCTTTGGCTGCGCTACTCGGGCGCACGGCATCGGCCCTCGATCTGGCCTTTAGCTTTGATCCGGCTCGAAGTGGCGCAAAGAAAGTCGACCCACAAAGCCTGCCTGAATTGGTTAGCCTCGCCAAAGCGATCGGCCTGACCGATTTCGAACTCTACGCGGCGCCCGGTGTTCCCGGTGGACTCATCCCCGCCACGCATGAGCCGCCAAGGTTTCTCGTCGAGCAGAGTTTTTCCTCGCGCGCGGCGCTCGAGCAGCGCTTCTTGATACTGCGAGCGCTGAAACTACACACCCTGGGCGTAGCAAGCTTCGCGCGGCTCCCTGTCGAGGATGGTGCCGCCATCTTGGGTGGGCTCCTTCTGCTCTTTTCCCCCAACTTTCGGCCCCCCGGCGGCGAAGTTCGAAAGATCGGTCAGGCCCGTGCCCTTTTGGAGCAGGCCTTTACTCGGACCGGCTACACGAACGACGTCCCCACCTTGGCCCTCGAGGCCGTCGGGGCGCTCGGCTCCGCTTCTTTGAGCCGACCCGGTTTGAGTGAACTCGCCAATCGAGCGGCCTTTTTGGGGGCCGGAAACCTCGACGTGGCGGCGCGCGCTCTCGCCCAAGCTCCACCTCTACCCGACGCAGGCGCTCCCCGCTTGCGCTGGTTCGAGAGCGAGCCTGAAGCGATGGATTTGCTCCTCTTCCAGACTAGCGAAGCCTACCTCAAACTTAGCGAGCGCCTCGGCCGCCGCTAAGCTCAAAAGACCTGGGCTCAGAGCCCGTGGGCAACCTGAGCCGAGGCCCGAATCCCCTCGGTCGCCCCAGGCACAGGCGTGGAAAAGCTCGCACCATGGTCGGCCGACAAGAGCACGGGATAGGGCGCCCGTCCGTCACCCCCGCCCAGAAGGAGAAGGTCATCGCCGACGCGCAAGAAGCGATCCGGGCGCGATGCAAATGGTTGCCGCAGGCGCCTCTCATCGAAAGCTAACGTCCATGGAGTCCAACTGGCCCCGGAGTCGCGGCTCGAGATGACTCGAGTGAGCCCACCAGTTCCGAGTGAAAGCACGATATCACCGCCCACAAGCGCAGCGTCGACCCGCCCCGCAAAGGTGCGCGGCCCGAGCGCGGGTGGCACGATGGCTCGACAGGCTTCGTCGAAACCACACAAATAGAGGACGGCAGGCAGTCCCTCCCGAACCTCCACCATGGCTAAGAGCGAGCTCCGATTGCAGTCCACCGAAACGAGGCGATGACTCAGCGGAGCCAGCTTGGCCACATGACTCGCTCGACCGTGGTCATGCGAAAGAACGAGCCAATCGTCCGATTCGCTCAATACGAGCGAGAAGGCTCGGCCGTCTACGGCATCACCGCAGAGGTCGCCCAGGGCCAACCCGGGCCCAAGCGCTGAGGCTCGAAAGCTCAGACCCCGGTTCGACGAAACGTAGCTGTTACGATTCACCCCTGAGCCCAGGCCCAGCACAAAAACGTCGCCAAAGGCGGCGCTAGCTCGCAAAGCACCAAGCTCAGCGGGCAGGCCAGAACCGAGGCCAGGTTCGGGCAAGAGCCCCGGGTGGGGAGCTTCTTTGGCGTGCCTTGAGGCGACCACCAAAGCGAGCGGCGCATTGGATCCGAACGGCCAAGCCCGCTCATTGAGCTCTACTAGCTGACTCGGATCGACGCTCAGGTCGCGCACCGAGAGACTTCCGCCGGGCTCGTCGTAGTACTCAAAAAAAATGGAGGCCGGTTCGTTCAAGAGCGCCTGGCTCCGTAGCTCCATGCGCTCCGCGAGACGACGGCACGACGCGAAAGGTCGATCATTTGGGCCGGCGGCAACCAGTCGTGCGCGCAAGAGCTCAAAGAAATCAGCGGAGCCCTGCCGAAACAGCTCGGGCCCGGTCGGACCCACCATGCACAGCGAGTAGTCAGCGTAAGCTGAAGCCAGCGTGTGCAGCCGAAACACAGCTCGGACTCGCGGCACCGTTAGCGCGACAAGACCGGCGAGCGCCGCCAACACAAGTACCGACCGCAAACGGAACGGCAACGGACGGGCCGGCGAGGAGCTACGACGAGAAGAAAGAGAAGACGCGGGCGCCAAGGCCCGAGGATGCCTTCATCCCATCTTATCGGGCCAACAAAAGCGATGCGGGGCCGCCCTCTTGTTTGGAGGAAGACCCCGATGGAAAAACCGTTTTTGCGGCTTATTTGGTGGCGAGCGCGGGTGCGGGCTGCTCGTCGGGACGAACGCGCTTGCGACGACGGCGGGCGGCTTCGGCAATCTTCTTGCGCTTGCGTACCGACGGTTTCATGTAATTCCGGCGGCGCTTGATTTCGCGAAGGATTCCTTCGGCGGCCATCTTACGCTTGAGGTGCTTGATCGCTCGCTCGATGCCACGGTCACTGACCGCGACTTCGAGGGGCTTGCAGGGAACAGCTTCGGTTGCCATTGGTTTTAGGCGCCGAGATATGGCAGAGGATCGCTTCGATCGCAAACAGTCTCGCCGTGATCCGTTCGATTGTTACATAAATCAGGAAATTTCCCCGATGCCGGCCCCCGATTCCGCCGTTCCCCCCCGCCCGTTCCCCGGAGGACGGCCCCGAAACATTCAGGCCCCCCATGGCGCACGGAGCCTTGAGGTAAGCTGGCCGGGCTCCGAACCGGGCGTTAGCCACTCCATTGCCCACACTATCCTCCGTGGCTACTGCCCCTGCGCCGGTTGTCAGGGTCACTCCGGCGAGATCCGCTTCCACGCAGGAGGAAACGAAGAGCTGCGCGAGATCGAGCCCGTCGGCCGCTATGCGTTAGCGATCAAATGGGGAGATGGGCATTCGACCGGCATCTACTCGTTCGACCTCTTGTGGCGCATGGGCGAGCTCGTCCGTTACCACGGCACCGACGCTGCGATCGAGCTTGGCCTGCTGCCTCGGGGCCCTTCGGCGTCGGCGTGAACTCGGCCATCCTCGTCCTGACGACGTCGTATCCGACGCGGCACGGTGACCCATCGGGCCATTTTGTGCGAAGTGAAGCGAGAGACCTAGCCCGATCCGAAGAGGTCCGGGTCATCGCCGCAGGACGAGGTCAGGCGACGCACAGCTCCGATTTGGAGTTCGAGCCGCGTGTCGAGTGGCTCGGCGGCGAGGCCCTTTTTGGCTTTCCGGGCGCACTCACGAAACTCCGCCAAAACCCGCTCTCTGTCATCTGCCTTGGGCCGGTGCTGATTCGAGCCTGGTTCGCGATACGAAAGCACCGCGGAGATATTCAGGCGCATTGGCTCTTCCCCTTCGGCCTACTCGCGGCCCTCAATCTGCTAACCCGAATTTCAAGCTCTCAAGGGCCGGCGCCGCGGCTCAGCGTCGTGGCGCATGGCAGCGACGTGCGTCTCTTGCGTCGTGCGCCACGATTCATTCAATCACTATGTGTTAGCTTATTGTTACGCGCAAAGACCGAACTCGTGTTCGTCTCGAATGAACTCCGCGCCGAGCTCGGACAAGGCCTCAAAGGTCAGCTCAAAAACTACGTGAGCTCGGCCCAAGTCCGCCCGGCTAAGATCGAGTTTGAGGCCGTCGAGCCGTCACGCGAACGGGCGCGAGAAGTCCTCGATGAGAATCAGGGACGCCGGCTGGCGGTGGTGGTGGGTCGGCTGATCCCAGGAAAACGCTGCGAAATCGCGCTCGGGGCGCTCTGCCTGGTGCCCGAGCTCGATGTGATCTGCGTCGGGGATGGCCCACTTCGCGCTGAACTCATGGCTCGCTTTCCTGAGGTGCGCTTCGTCGGACAATGCGAGCGGCCTCGGGCTCTGTTGTGGATTCAAGCTGCCGATGTACTGGTTAGCGCGTCCCGCCTCGAGGGCGCTCCGACCACGATTCGAGAGGCGCTGGCGCTCGGTACGATGGCTGTCAGCGTCAAAGTAGCGGACCTCGAGCTTTGGGCCGAAAGCGACCCCAACCTATTAGTCGTGGGAGCGGCCCAGCCGAGGCAGGAGCTCGGCGAAGTTGCAAGGCCGCGTGCGGATGTCGAGCTGCGCTCGCAGTATCTTGTCCGTCGCGAGCCGAACAGCGCCGGTTGAGCCAGGCAGCGCGAACACCAAGACGCCCTGTACCAGCCCCGCGTGCGCTCGAGACTGGATGGTCGAGGTACCGATGTCCGCCCAGGAGAGCCAACGAAATAGCTCGCCAAAACCAGGGATCTCCTTGTCGATCAGGGGCGCGAGCGCCTCAGGCGTTACGTCTCGCGAGGTGATGCCCGTGCCGCCCGTCAGCAAGATCGCGTCGACCTCGGGCCGAGCTACATGGAGCGAGACGGCAGCTCGCAAAGCCCCGATCTCATCTTTCAATATCTCGCGCGCCTCAACGCGATGGCCTGCGGAGGCACAGAACTCAACCAAGGCGTCGCCACTCTTGTCAGTTTCGAGCGAACGGGTATCGCTTACAGTTAGGATGACAATGCCAAGCGGCCTGGGAGTGGGGCCAAGGAGCGCGGGTTCGGAGTCAAAGCTCGGTGGAGACATCTCCCTCACCCTAGCGAAAAATTTCCCCAGCATGCGAGCCTGCGAACCGCGTTGGCGCACGTTCGCTTTTCTGCTGCTCATTTGCGCCTGCGATGGGCCGAAGCAGCCCCAAGTCCCCGCGCCAAGTCCGGGAAGCCCTGCGTCCCTCGTTCCTCCGCTCCCTCCAGGCGTTCGGGAGCCGGAGCGCTCCGCGGGCTTACCGGACCCGCCGGACGCGAATGGTTCCGCCGTCGCCGAGCCAGCCCCTGCCGCCCTCGAATTCACGGTTCCGAACCTCCCGGTCACGCTGGAGCAGCTCCACATCAAAGGTCCGGTTACGAGCCCGAACGGAGTTGTCACCAGCGTAGAGCGGCAAGCGACTCAGATCGGCGTCGACATCCTCGGTCGAGGCGGGAACGCTGTCGACGCCGCTGTGGCAACAGCCTTCGCCTTGGCCGTGACCCATCCGAGCGCAGGCAACCTGGCTGGCGGCGGGTTCGCTGTGCTTCGCATGGGAAAGCAAGTCATGGCGCTCGATTTTCGAGAGCAATCTCCGGCCGCACTCACAGATGCATCCTTTTATCGCATGCTCGAGGCCCAGGCCAAAACCGGAGCGGCAGTCGGGGTACCCGGCACCGTCGCTGGGCTCCTCCTTCTTCACCAACGATACGGCCGTCTCAAACTCGACGACGTCGTGGCGCCCGCCGAGCGATTGGCAGCAGATGGTTATATTCAGGGACCTCGTCAGTCGAGCACTGTCAGTTGGGCAAAAGATGATCTCCTCCTCAGCCCGAACGCACGGCGTGCCTTCTTTGAGCAAGGCAAGGTTCGCCCACCCGGTAGCACGATCCGTAGGCCCGACCTCGCCCTGGCTCTAAAGCGCGTGCGCGAAATGGGCCACGCTGGCTTTTACGAAGGGCCGACGGCGCAAGATATCGTGCAGAGTTTGGGCCCCGACGGGCTGATTACGCTCGAGGATCTTCGCTCCTATTCAGCAAAGTGGCGAGAGCCACTCGCCGCGAACTATCGCGGCACCTCGGTCCTCACCATGCCTCCGCCCTCGGCGGGGGGCGCGGCGCTGCTCACCATCCTATCCATTCTGAGCTCTGTCGAACTTCGCCCCGGCGACGACGTTCGGACATTTCACTATTTCGCCGAGGCCTCGAGAAGAGCCCAGGTCGAACGCCGTCTTTACGTGGCAGCACCAGAGCGATTCAACGAGCAGCAGTTGAGCACACTGAAGGCGCGTTGGACGAACCCCAAGACCTGGCTCGACTCCCATCCCATCGATCCGCTGCGAGCCTCGCGGAGTGAAAGTGTTTACTCAAGCCCCGGCCTCGCAGAGACCGAACAAGAACACACGACCCACATGGCCACAGCGGATGGCGAAGGCAACGTCGTCAGCCTGACGTTCACGCTCTCAGCGAGTTTTGGCACTCGCCTCTTCACTCGCGAAACCGGCATGGCCTTGAACAACGCAGTTGCGTCTTTCAGCCCCACAGGCGCAAACACGCCCAAGCCCAATGTCCGCACCGTGAGCTCGATGGCGCCCACCTTGCTCGTGGCCTCGGACGAAACCGTCGCACTCGGTTCGCCGGGCGGCGACACGATCCCGAGCACCGTGGCTCTCACCTTGCTTCACCTCGTCGATCTAAAGGACGATTTCCAGAGAGCCGTGCGCGCACCGCGTCTTCACCAGGGCCTTTTTCCTGATCGCATCGAGACCGAGAAAGCCCACCCCCTGTTCCCCACGGTCACGAGCGACCTCCGAGCGATGGGCCACGCGCTCCAGGCCAAACGCTACGCTCAAGGCGACGCAAACCTCGTCGCCTGGATCGCAGGGACGAGCCACGCCATCGCCGATACTCGAGAGGGCGGCCTAGCGCTCGGTGCCCACTTCAAAGCGCCCTCGCCCGCTCCGCTCACGCTCGCAGCGCCCTCGCCCGTGGCTTCAGCGCTCGCTCCACTGACGCCCGCAGCCTCACCACTGCCGCCCGTGGCTCCACCGCCGTCCACTCCACCGCCGTCCACTCCACTCCCGCCAGCTCTACCGAAGGCTCCTTAGAGCCGCCCTGGCCTGGGTACAAAAAGGTGCGGCGCATCGGCCTCGCCCATAGGGGCTTGGCGGGATGCGCCGCGTTCTGGGTGGCTTTCCACCGCACCGAGTCGTTCGCTCGTTACTCGAAGATCAGGATCTGGCAGCCTTCGCAGTTCGGATCCTTGTTCGGGTCCGCATCGTCACATTCCTCTTCCTCTTGAACGATGCCATCGCCGCAGAAGGCTCCCAGGGTGCAATTGGCATTGCAGCGATTGAAGCCGCCCACGTTGCCTTCGACTCCGTCGTCGCATTGCTCCCCGGCGGCGATGATGCCGTCACCGCACATCGGCAAGCAAAGGCTGCGCGAGGTATCGAACCCGGAGAGGGTAAGCTGGAAGCTAGAGCCCTCGGGTTTGCGCTCGGCGTGGAAGACCTTGATTTCGTAGACGCCACCGGGGGTGAGCCCGAGATCAGCCACGCTCGACATGCCGTTGGCAATCGGGGTGTTGGCGGTCTCCCCCTCGCCCGGATCCGGAGGAGTCCAGGTGCGATAGGTTACGTTGCCGTTCGCCGCGAAGTCGAACTGGCCAATGAGCGGAACGTGAATACCACCGAGGTCGATGAGCAAACGACGGTTCACGAACACAAAGACGTCATCATCCCCAATGAACTCGAAGGATGCCGTCATGCCTTCTTCGTACTTGAACCAGTAGGCGATTTCGGAGGTGAAGTGGAAGTTGTGCTTGGGGCTCGCAGCTTCCGTGCCGCCTTCCCAGGGCCAACCGATGCCTTGATAAATCTGGGCCGGGATCTTGGCCGCGCCTAGGTCCGGGTTGGGCGCGTCGTCGATGGGGAAGAACAGCGGGTTGCCGTCGAGTGCGATCTGCTCGCCGCCAATGCAGAATTGGTCGGCGTCATCGCTGCAAGGCAAACATTGCGCCGCACACTCGGCCGTACGAGCATCGAGCTCAGCCTCGCACTCGGCTTGATTGGCATCTCTGGTAGCGATGGCTTCGTCAACTTCAGCCTGTTTAGCCTCCACATCCGCCTCAAGCTCGGCGATCACATCCTCATCGGGCGTAGCCTGGGCCTCAGCTTGCGTGAGCTGATTTTCCAGCTGCATGAGCTGGTTTTCGAGCTGGGTTACGGCGTTCGAATCCTGGTTAAATCCGTCGTCGCACCGCAAATTGGGCTGCCCGGTGAAAGGTGGCTGCGAATCGCGAGCTCGTTGCCTGCAGCTCGTTTCGCAAGCCGCCAGCGTAGTTCCGGCGTGCTGCTCGGCCGCGGTCTTGACGCTAGCCATGTACTGTTCGCCGTTCTCGCCAAAGCGGTTCACGAAGCCGCCCTTCGCATTCGGGTAGAGTGTGATGTCGCCAACGATCATGCGGTCTGTCGCGGTGTACCACTGGCCGAAGCTATCGGCCGACGTCACATGGGTTGGCTCGGGGGAGCCCTTGTAGACGGGCTTACCCTGTGCATCGAGCCGATCGGCAACGACGCCCGGCGCATGCCCGTCCACGTCGCCTGCTTTGAACGGCGGGAGGAAATCTGGATGCTTCAGATCGAAATCGCGGAAAACGATCGGTAACTTGAGCGTACACGCATCTCCCTCGCAGGGCGGCTCGGTGGTGCAGGTATAGCCCGGCTCAGGTTGGCAAGCTGCAGAACAGCCGTCGCCATCGATGCCGTTGCCGTCGTCGCACTTTTCGTCGCCGATAATCAGACCATCACCGCAGCTCGAAGTGCAACCATTGTCGGTGCAGGCGGGCTCTCCCTGGCAAATCACGCTGCAACCATCAAAGGGTACGCCGTCTGCCCCTTCACACGTCTCTGAACCTTCTTGCGTCCCATCGCCGCAAACCGTGAGCCGGCATTGGCTCGGAGAACCGTCGCAGGTGTAGCCCAGTTCGAACTTGCAGTCTTTCGAGCAACCGTCTCCGTCAGCCGTGCCGCCGTCGTCGCATTGCTCGGGGAACCCGGCGACGCCATCTCCGCATACAGCGAACCGAGTGCAGGGTGTGCCGGCCTCGCGACAAATGTAACCGGGCTCGACGTAGCGGCAGTTGTTGGCGCAGCCGTCCCCCGAATTCTGATTGCCATCATCACAGGCTTCGTTGGCCTGCCGCTCACTATCGCCGCAGTTCGCGTCTGGCGGGGACGTATCGGGCGGGATGAAGTCATCGTCGTCGATAGCGGGAGGCTTACCCCCCGACCCTGGTCCGAAGTCGTCCGAATCGGAATCGCTCGATTTGTCGTCACCATCGGTCAGGTCGTCTCCCGGTGACGGTGGTTTGGCCGAACAGGCCAAGAACAGCGCGACAGCAACGGTTGGCCAGGGTATTTTTCGGAAGAAAGGTTTCATGGGCGGGTCAGATAAAAGGCCTATCTTCCCGTAGTGTGATGCGGAAGACGGGCACAGGGTACCCCAAAAAACTCCTCGTGGCGGAAAGCGACGAGCTTTTTCAGCTTCCTCCAAAAATCACTTTCCAGAAGGAACTCTCCTGCAAAATCAGCCCGTTTCGACCGAATTCAGTAAGTTCGCACCAGGCACGAACGCGCTGGCACCTGGGGCGCGCACCCCAGTCCCCGGGCTACCCCGCTTGAGCCAGGCGCCCTGATCGAGCCGGGCTGCCCCCGAGCTCGTCACTTGCCCATTTCGCGACGAATACGCCCGACTGCTTCGGCGTGAAGCTGGCACACGCGAGACTCAGTCACGCCCAAGATCACGCCGATCTCCCTCAAGTTGCACTCGTGTTCGTAGTGCAGCGAGAGCACCACCTGCAGGCGCTCAGGCAAGAGCTGAATCATCTTCTTCACCCGCGACACCGCATTGGAACGCTCAGCCTGATCTTCGGGAGACGCCTCACGCGACGGCGCATCCACCGAACCCGGATCGAAGCGATCGAGCCCTGCCTCATGAATGTCCGCGGTCGTGCGCTGCAGCTCGGGGAGCGTCAACTTGACCGCCTCGGCTAGCTCTTCTTGCGTGGGCGGGCGACCTAAGCGATTGCTGAGCTCACGAGTCTTGGCGTGCAATTCACGTGAGAGCCCACGTAGCCGACGCGACAGCGGATCGAGCGCGCGCAAGTAGTCGAGGATTGCGCCTCGGATGCGATAGGATGCATAGGCTTCAAATTGGTCTTCTGGCATCTCCGAAGGCCTTCGGCCGAGCGCTTCGCTCATGCCGACCCAACCCGCCGATAAGATGTCTTCCAGTAGGATCGTGCGCGGTAGGCTGCGCACGGCGCGAAGAGCGATGCGGCGCACGAGCGGTGAGTAGGCCTTGTAGGTCTCGTTCCCACTCGCCGGTCGGCCACGTTTCTTCTCGATCGACCCCGGAGTCGGCAAACGCCATACACCGGATTCTTCGAGCGGCTCAGTCGACCGCGTCGGCTGTACGAAGGTGCTCGGTTCGTCGTCTGGCCAAGATGTCTCCTGCTCTAGAGGTGCGACAGACAGATGTTTGCTCATGATCCGTTCCTTCGTGCCGTGTGTGAGCTCTCGAGGAGTCAGCCACTCGACCGCAAACGACCTTGCATGCCGAGTGCCAACCCACTGACGCGGTTCATGCACCCGAAATGTGAGACATTTGCCCCTGATGAACTTGAGCTAGGTTTTGGGGCGCAATCCACCCCGCACGCCCCGGACCGGGTTCCGCCTGACCCAAACCAGCTACGTGAATTCGCGTTCACAGTGGCCGGGCCGTCCCAGAGCGAGACAAGCGGGATACGACAGCGCAAGTCAGGATTACCCCAGGGGGGTCCTAGGCGACTCTGGCTTCTAAGATATTAATATTAAACGTATTTCATTTCAGCATCCCGCCCCTTTCCGCGCTACGAGGGTCTAACTCGACCCAGAACCGACCCCGCAAATGCTAGAAGTCCTGAGCTCATGAAGCCTCGATTTACGCCCCCCACGAACTCCTATGGCGGATACATTTTTGATTGCGACGGGACCTTGGTCGACACCATGCCCCTCCACCACACGGCTTGGTCCGAAGCGCTAGCCCTGGCCAATTCGGGTATCGACTTCACCTGGGATCTGTTCGTTAGCCGCGCGGGCATGAGTCTCGAACAGACCGCCCACGAACTCGGTGCACAGTTCGAGGTCGCGTTGGACGTGACCACGGTCGTCGGCCATCAGCGACGTGTCTACGCTGGCCTAGCGACAAAGGTCGCGCCCATTGCCGAGGTGGTCGCCTTCGCGGAGACTTTGTATCGACAGGGCCTGCCCTTGGCCGTCGCGTCGGGTTCGGCAAAGCCCGATGTACTCGCGGTGCTGAAGCAGGTGGGGATAGCTACCTGGTTTCGCTCGGTGCTCGGCCCGGGCGATGTTGCACGAGGTAAACCCTTCCCTGACATCTTCTTGCTTGCCGCCTCGAACCTGGAGCAAAAGCCCGAGGGCTGCCTGGTCATCGAAGACGGACAGATGGGTATCGAGGCCGCCAGGCGCGCAGGTATGGACTGCGTCGTGGTAGGCCCGCCGCCCCATGTACTGCCCACCTTGGCCGTGAAAATCGGCTAACGATTCACAAATTGGCGCCGTTTTGGCGGATGACTTCTTGATACCAATAAAAGGAATCTTTGGGTGTTCGCTTTTGCGTTTGGTAATCAACGTGGACCAAACCAAAGCGCTCACGGTAGCCCGCCGCCCACTCGAAGTTATCGAGAATTGACCAATGAAAATAGGCCTTGGCCTCTACGCCATCGTCCATCGAGCGCCGAAATTCGCGCAAATAGCGCTGAGTAAAATCGATACGGCTCGGGTCGTGCACCTTGCCATCCAGAGATACAGCGTCGCGACAAGATAGGCCGTTTTCTGTAATGGCGATCGGCTTCTTGTAACGCTCCCAAAAAAAGCGCGGCCCATAATAGAGCGCTTCGGGTGTGACCGGCCAATTGAACGCAGTGTGGGGAAAACCGGGCGGCCATCCGATCAATCGATAGCCTCGCGCGTCACTCGCGTCGGGCACCGCAGTGATGGAGTGGTAGATGTTGATGCCGAAGAAATCGAGCGGCTGACAGATTGTGCTCATGTCCGAAGCGCCGATCTTCGGTGCGTCCTTGCCGTATTTCTCGAGGCCATGAGCGGGATAGTGACCCAGGTACACAGGGTCCATCCACCAAGCGTTGTTCCAGGAGGTATGTGCCTCGATATCGAAGGTTGCTTGGCGCGCGACCTCAACGTGGGCCGGGTCGTCTGAGAGTGGGGCCTTGGGCAGACCCACCGGGGCAAAACCCACGGTCAATGGCTGCTTTTGCGAGGCTCGCAAGGCCTGAACGCCTTTGCCGTGAGCGAGAAGCGCGTTGTGGCCAGCGCTCAACACTTGCGACATGGGAAGCGTAAGACCCGGAGCGTGGCGCCCTTCATGCAGGCCAAAACCAATGAAGACTTGTGGCTCGTTCAGAGTAAAAAAGTGACTAACGCGGTCGGAGAAATGCTTCGCGACGAGCGTCACGTAGTCCGCGAACCAATCTGAACTGTCAGGAGAGAGCCAACCACCTCGTTCAAATAAGCGGAGAGGATAGTCCCAATGGAAGAGCGTAACCCAGGGTGTGATACCGGCCTCTAACAAGCGATCAATCAGGCGATCGTAGAAGGCGAGGCCCTTTGGGTTCACCTGCCCTGTCCCATCCGGCAAGAGTCGCGGCCACGCAAGGCTGAGCCGGTAGGCCTGGACGCCGAGCTGTTTCATGAGCCCAACGTCTTCGCCAAAGCGATGATAGTGATCGCAGGCCACGTCCCCGCTGTGACCCTCGAAAATCGCGCCTGGCTTCCTGCAGAAGGCGTCCCAGTCACTCGGACCCTTGCCGTCTGCCTCGAAGGCGCCCTCGATCTGATAGGAGGCCGCCGCCGCGCCCCACACGAACTGCTTGGGAAAAGAAAAGCTCGACCGTGGCTCACTCATGCGTCGGGTTCCTCGGGGCCATGGACCTTCCTCTAGCGGAAGAAGATTCTCTTAGGAACTCCCTCCGCGCTCCCGCTTAGGGCCCAGGCGTGGCCTTGACCGGACGCCTTCTATAGAGTGAAGGCGAGAGGCGGGGAGCCCCCCGCCCTCACCGAACGAAGGGGGCAACGCAGCGTGGCGGATAGCGCGAAAGTATTGGTCGTTGATGATAACTCCGGCATCCGCACGGCCCTGACGATGCTGCTCGAGGTCCACGGCATCTCGGCCGTGGCCATGGCCACGCCGGGTGAAGCGCTCGACGCCGTGGCGCGTCTGGATATCGGCGTCGTCATCCAGGACATGAACTACAGCGAAGACACCACGGGTGGGGCCGAGGGTGTCCGCCTGTTTCGCGAGATCCACGAGACCGATCCTGATTTGCCCATTCTGCTCATGACAGCCTGGACGAACCTCGAGACCGCGGTGAGTTTGGTCAAAGAGGGCGCCGAAGACTACTTCGCCAAACCGTGGAACGACGACAAGCTCGTTCATAGCGTAACCAAGCTGCTCACGCTGCGTAAACTCCGACTAGAAAATAGGCGGCTCTTGGCGCAGAGCGATCGCGCACGTCGCAAGCTGGCAGAGAACTTCGATCTGTGTGGCATCGTCTACAAGAGCTCAGCCATGCAGGAGGTGCTCGCGCTCGCCACCAGCGTCGCCCAATCCGACGCGGCGATCTTGATCACGGGTCCAAATGGCTCAGGCAAGGAGAAGATCGCCCAAATTATTCAGGCTAATTCTCGCCGGCGAGGTGAACCGTTTGTAACGGTCAACGCCGGTGGCCTTCCTGACGATCTGCTCGAAGCCGAGCTTTTCGGGGCGGAGCCGGGGGCCTACACAGGCGCTAAGACTCGACGCGAAGGGCGATTCGAGGCAGCCCATGGCGGCACCCTATTCTTAGACGAACTCGGTAACCTTTCGCCGAAGGGTCAGATGAAATTGTTACGAGTCCTTCAAACGGGAGAGTTCGAACGGCTCGGCTCGAATCGCACGCAAAAGGTCGACGTTCGCATCTTGAGCGCTACCAACGCCGACCTGCGCGCTGCCATTAAGAGCGGAGCGTTTCGTGAGGACCTCTACTTCCGCCTGGCAGTGATCGAAATTCATGTGCCACCCTTGCGCTCCCGCGTCGAGGACATCCTCCCGCTCGCCGAATGGTGCCTGCCCCGCTTCTCCTCTCCCGACCGACCCGCGCGCGAGCTCTCGCAGGCCTCGCGGGAGGCACTACAGCTCTATGACTTCCCTGGCAACGTACGCGAACTGCAAAACAAAGTGCAGCGGGCCAGCCTCGTGGCTCAAGGCTCGATGATCGAGCCGGCAGATCTCGATCTCGAGGGCAACTTGACCATGACCGCACAAGGCCAGGTGCGCCGTCCCGCAGAAGAAGCGAGCCTAGACGGTGAACCCTACGCTCCAGAGCTCTCTGAAATCGAAGAGGCGCTGGCTCGTTCGAGCGGCGTCATCAGCCGGGCCGCCGCCGAACTCGGCATGAGTCGTCAAGCGCTCTATCGGCGCATGGCGAGGCTCGGCATCTCGATGGAGCGTCGCATGACGGCGCGGCAATGACGGAAGATCGGCCTAGCTTCCCGTGGCACGGAACCAAAGGCGGAAAGAAAGGGGCGCTTGGCGTTCAGTTTCTATTAGGCGGAATAGCCTTGGTAGCGATCGCTGCTCTATTCGTCGTGACCTATGGGCTCATTCAGGCGGAGCTGAGTAGGGCACTTGAACAAGCCTCGGCGTCGCGGCCCGAGCAGGTGCAGAGCTCTTTGCGCTTCATTCGGCAAGCCTTCGTCGCGCTCGGCCTGCTCCTGTCGTTGGTGCTGGTGGGCTTCGCTTTCTTGGTGCGCTTTACGCTGCAAATTCGCCAAGAATCCGCGTTGGCCACGCAAAGACTAGGCCGCCTAGCGCGCTCGATTCAACCGCTTTCAGCCGCTCTTGAGCACGACCCCGGCGCGGTCCTCTTAGTCGATGATGAGGGTAACGTCGTCTACGCCAACATGGCTACACGCACTCGCCTAGCGATCGACACGCCCCTCATTGGCAAACCGGCGCGCGAGGTCTTTGAGCGACTGCACACCGAGCTCCGTGAGGCCTTGGTCTCAGGACTCGACGCTATTGTGGCTGAAAAGCCGGGATATTCGTTGGCCGGGAGCGGCGAGACGCTGCTCGTGACGAGCCGCCCCATCTCCATCGAGCAACGGCCACACTTCTTGTACACGATGCGACCGGTGACGCGTGAGATTCGTCGCCAAGAGCTCGAACATTGGAAGAAGCTGATCCGCGTCTTGAGCCACGAACTGAATAACTCCGTCGCTCCCATCGTTTCGCTCATGAGCACGGCGCGGAAGCTGAATGATCAGGGCTCGAAAGACGAACGGCTCACCAAGATCTTCGACACGATTCGCGAGCGAACCGAGCATCTGCTGGCATTCCTCGAGAGCTATCGTTCGATCGCGCGCCTGCCCATGCCCACCCCTCGCTACGTGTGGTGGAGCGACTTCATGTCTGGGCTCAAAGCCCAAAAAGATTTCCAAATCGAGGGCAATTTGCCCGCGAGCCCTGGTCTTTTTGACCCTATTCAACTGGAGAGGGTTATCCTCAATGCCCTCAATAATGCGGCCGAAGCGGGCAGCACCGCCGCCGAAATTGTGGTCGGGGTCGACCAGTCTGAAGCCGGGACTCGCATCGAGATCCGCGACCGGGGCGGCGGCATGAGTGAGGCCACGCTGAAGCAAGCCACGCTGCCTTTCTTTTCGACGAAGCCGGGAGGGACGGGCATCGGTCTCGCCCTCAGCCGAGAAATCGTAGAGGCCCACGGTGGACAGCTAACGCTTTCCAATCGCGAAGGCGGAGGTCTCACCGTCGCAATTCTGCTACCCCCGGCGCGCGCTGGATTTCTGACTGAGCCTGCGTCGCGCAGCAGCCGCACCGTGCAAAGCTCGCCAGCGAGTGAAAATTCTCCCATATCGCTTACAGATACGAACGGGCTTGGGTCAGGCGAGGCCACGGGGAGCTGAACGTTCGCTATTGGTCCCCCTTTTGCTCTCGCCTCGGCCCGCGGACCCAACTTGCCTACGGGTAAACCTAAAGGCGCGCTGGAAAAGTGCGATCCGGGTCAACAAGGGCTGCGTTAACTTGCTCAAAAGGAGAATTCGACGAATTCATCTGTGCAGCCAATTTTGGACAAGTCTGTGAAAAATCGAGTGCTAAGGTGCCAGAGATGATGCGCGCTCGACTTACCCAAGCAGCACTTGGGTTGCTCCCGAAGGGGCAGGATAGGCCCAACCCCAGGGAGAAACGCTGTAACGTCGCGCCAAGGGCATTTTCGAGGTTCACGTCGGCGCGCGTATTTTCGCTTTTGCTCATTACCCTGGCCAGCAGCGCAGCGTGCAATTTGGCTGATGGCTTCACCAGCTTGGGCGATGACCTATTGCTCCCAGATGCGGCCCTCTTGGATAGGCCCGGACGACAGCTCGCCCAAGGCTCCTTCGCGGGCCTCACCGTGGATGGATCGCTGGAGGACGGCGGTCGAGTGTTGGCCATGCGCTATGAAGACGACGAAGCCGGTTTTACGGTCGTTCCGTTCCTAGATGATGAGTCGTGTGAGATTTTCCCGGCCGTCAATTTTGAACGGGTCAGTAGCCGTATCAACCTCGACTTGCCCGCGATTGTTGCGGTGCAGACCACGCGAGACGAGACGGGTCGCGGCCAAGTTCGTTTCGTAGATTTCAAATGCCAAGACGTCCTGGCCCCGCTCGAAGACGCCAATTTGCCTCGAGTCCCGTTCCCAGATGGAATGGCAAGGGGTCTGCTCTTGCTCGCTGACTCAAACACGCTCTATTTCATCGACGCCGAGCAGAAGGAACAAAAGCTCGTGGCGAAAGACGTGCAGAGGGCGCGCGTCTCGGGCTCTAAGCTGTGGACGATCGAGTCGGGGGTCTTGGTGGGTCGAGACGAAGACCTGGTGGAGATCGCCCGAATCGGCAGCGCCGTAGAAGATTTCGCGCCCGACGTAGGTCAGGATGACGTCGCGTTCCTCGAGGGAGGCGAACTTTTCGGCTGGAAAGCTGGAAAGGACGAGAGCGACGAGGACGAAGGCTCTTCCGATACGCTACGCCAGATCGCCGAGGACGCGTGCCATCTCGAAGCACCTTCGCCCAAGATTCTCGCCTACTATTCACCTTGCGCCGAGCGGAAGCTCGAGCTCGAAGTTGCGGCGAGCGCTGTGGGCCTCGAGGGCGCGAACGTAAAAATCCGCGGGCCGAAGGACACCCTTCTTGAAACCAACATCAACTTCGGCTTCGACAAGCAGCCCTCGCGGATCATCGTCCTGCAGAATTCAGAGCCCGATGCCAGCGCTGGCGAGCTATTATGGGCCGATATCCCGGTAGGGCCCGAACTCGAAGACGACCGCGTCATCGAGCTCGAATGGGCGAGCCTCGGCGAGGACATCAGCTACGTGGGGGGCAGCTACGTTCAGAGTTTTGACGGCGTTCAGGGCACGCTGATGGACTTCAAAGAGGCAGACGACGAAGCGCCTCAGCTCCGAAAATTGTTAGAAGGCGTCACCCAATTGCCAGGCATTACCCCTTTCGACGATCCCGGAGTCCTCACAGGGTTCGATGGTACGAGTGGCACCCTGGTGCGTCTCGGAGAGAAGAACGGCAAGCTGACCCAAAAGGTTCTAACCGAGCGCGTCCCGCTTCAGAGCATCACCTCCGAGGGGGAGTCGATAGCCTATGTGGGCAACTTCGACGGCGCCTTCGGAGACGTTTTTTTGCTAGACGATGACGACCTCGAGGCCGTGGCCCAAGATGCCATGCCTGGGACGTTGCGGTTTTTAGACCAACCCCGGGCGGTCGCGTACCTCGGGAAGAGCAAAGCGAAGAGCGGAGCCGCTCTCCATGCTTACCTCACGGATTCGGGGATCGACCTGCTCATCGCAGACGGAGTCAATGAGTACCGGGGCCTCCCCTGGCCCTCGCCAGGCGTGCTCTATTCGGTGTGGGAGGGAGAGAACGCCGGGCTCTGGCTTTCGAAGGCGCGCTAGAGCTCGGAGCTTACTTGCACGGTGCTCCTGATTGCTTCGTGGCCTGAGTCGCACGATGGGCCGCTGTGCGTGAAAGCAAGCACTATCCCTACCCATCCCCACCTCACCAGCAACGGGGGGTGCTGATTGGCTTAACTCCGGGCGAGACGTGTCGTCCTTGGTCTCGTTATGCCGCCTTCGGGGTCCAATCTGGAAGTAAAAGTCGTTGAAGGCATCTCGCACTTAGCGCTCCCGACCCGCTTGGATGCCTCCAACGCGCGGGAGTTACTCGACACGTTGCGGGATGAGTTGGGCGTCGGGCACACCCAGCTCTGCGTAAACTGCGGCAAGACCGAGTCTATCGACTCGACGGCGCTCGGGGTGTTGATCCAAGCGCTGAAGCGGGCACGGTCCCAAGGGGGAGATCTCGTGCTTGCGAATGTCGGTGACGCTGTACGCATGGTGCTAGCTATCACGCGCGTCGACCGCGTGTGTCGCGTGTTCGATAGCGAAGATTTGGCCCATATTGCTCTGCGGGGCGTCGTTGAAGCGTGAAGAGTTTTCTCCTGGGAGTCACGAGGTGCTGGTCGTTGATGACACCCAGGCCAACCTGCGTCTCTACGGCTGCCTATTAGAAAAAGCCGGCTTTTTAGTGCGAACTGCCAGCGGCGGCGAGGAAGCACTCCGCGTGATCGAAGAGCGAGTGCCGGCGCTCGTTTTGCTCGACTACATGATGCCCCAGATCAACGGTATCGATGTACTCAAGGTGCTGCGCAAGGGGGCAGACACCCAGATGGTGCCCGTGATCATGTTGACCGCCTCTGCGGCCCCAGATCACATCGATCTAGCCCTCGATGAGGGCGCTAATGATTACATCACTAAACCGATCAACGGCAAGGTGCTTGTAGCGCGGGTCAAGGCCTTGATTCAAAGCCTAACCACCGAAGCCGCGCGCGCTCAAAAGCCAGCCGACACGGCGCTCTGGGCTGAGCTAGAAGAAGCCGCCCGCGTGCAGCAGGCTCAACTGCCACCGGTCCCTTTCGAATGCGAAGACCTGCGAGTCAGCGGGGCGGTCATTCCCTCGGGCAAGGTGGGAGGCGACCTGTTCGATATCTTCTCGGCCGACGACAATCGCTTTCTGTGCACGCTGCTCGATGTAGCCGGGCATGGCACTGCCTCGGCGCTTGTGGCCTCGGAGACACGCGCGCTTTTACGCAGCGTGCTGGAACGAAGACCCCCAGGTGCTGCACTATTTCGCGTCAACCAGAGCATGGCCCAGAGGGCCACGGGGAAGTTTTGCTGCACGGCCGTGGTCGAGGTGCGCGGCACCAGTGTAACCCTGGTCAACGCAGGGCTGCCTCCGATCGTCGTACTCCGCGGCAGCGAGGTGCTTGCCACCGTATGGGGTAACGGCGCGCCGCTCGGCATGTTTGACGATTCACTTTACGACGAAGTTCGACTCGAGCTCGCTCAAGGAGATCGCATCGTGCTTTTGAGCGATGGCCTAACTGAGCCCTTCGGCAAGATTGACGACAGCGCGGGCGCAGTCGCACGGCTCCGCCTCGATCCGTTGAGCAGTCCAGAGCTCCCCTCGCCGAGCGCTCTACACGAATTGATGCGACAAAACGCGGGTCCCGGAGGCTTAGACGACGATCGTACGGTACTCGTGATCGATCTCCCTCAAATCCAGAGCGTGGAAGTTTCGGTGCCCGCCCAAATCGAAGCCATAGCGCCCGCTATTCGTTCGGCGCTGGCCGAGGCCCCGGCCTGGGTGGATCCAGCAGCACTTGATCACGGCCTCACCGAAGCTCTAACAAACGCCATCTTGCATGGAGTCCACGGAATCGGCTCGGAAGGCCGTGAAGGTGAGGGCTACCTGGATTATCTGGACGCAGTCGCGAGCGCGAGCCGACGTGCACCCGCAGCACGGCAGGCCGTTGAGCTAAAGATCCGGCGGAGCTCGGGGTGGCTCGAGTTCCACTTGAAATGGAGCGGGGTTCCCTGTCCACCCGAGAACCGGCATCCCCTGAGACCGGACGGTGAGCGCGCGTCTAGCTCCGAGGAACTTTTAGGTCTCGGGATGGGCATGAAGATCATTGCCTCCCTGTTCGATGAAGTGGCCTGGGACGAAAATGGCTACGGTGTACGACTCCGTTTCGTTCGACCCACCAACGACAATTCCGTCGATCTGGGGCGTCCGCGCACGAATGCCGGCCTAGGTTGAGTCGGTACTGTTCGCGCTTGGCTGCACTGCCCGACACGAATTTTGGCTTCAGCTCGCGGGTCCTGAATTTTGGCTCCAACCTGCCGTTCAAATGTGAAATGAGCACGGCTGCGCGTCCGCGATCCTTCAGCCAAGCCGCCACGGCTCGTCCGGAAATCCTGGAGACGCTCCGGCCCGACGCGAGCCCCGTCTCATCGGCATCCCCACCCGTTTCGATGGTGCCCAGCACCATTCCGGGGTCCGAGATCCTCCTGACCGAGTTGTTGCCCGACCTACCGCGCGTCGGCGAGCGCATCGGTCGTTATGTCGTGTTGGAAGTTCTCGGACAAGGCGGAATGGGCATGGTCCTCCGTTCAAGGGACGATATCCTGCAACGCGAGGTAGCTATCAAAGTCATACTACCTGCATATCTGAGCTCTGATCCTGCGGCTGGGCTTCGCTTCCTACGCGAAGCTGAGATTGTTGCCAGCCTTGATCACCCCAACATTATCCGAGTCCTCGATGCGGGACTCGACTCGGGAATCGCGTTCATCGCATTCGAATTTGTCGCGGGTTTGAGCTTCTCGGAGGTGCGCGACCTCGGGCAACACGAGCCGACGGCGGCGGTCGACTTACTGTTACCCGTGCTAAGCGCCGTCGATTATGCGCATCGCCGAGGCGTGGTGCATGGCGACTTGAAGCCTAAAAATCTATTGCTTGGGCATGATCACGCCGGAAAACCGCGCCCCAAGGTGCTCGACTTTGGGGCCAGCTTCCTATCTTCAGTCGAAGCGCGTCTCGACCCAACCCGCAGCAAGATCCACGGTACGCCAGGTTACCTCGCGCCCGAGTGGATGGAATCGGCTGAGATCGACGGTCGAGCGGATTGTTTTGCTCTCGGTTGTATCCTCTATGAGCTCATGGTCGGCGAAGGTCCGTTTCGGACCTCAACCCGCCTCAGCGACGCGGCCCTTCGAGCCAAACAAAAAGCCTATATTCGCCCCAGCGAAAAGAGCAAATGCCCGCTTCCGCTCGAGCAAATCGTCGTGCGCGCACTAGAGCCAATCCCCAAAAATCGCTTCGCCACACTGGCTGAGTTCGGCGCATCACTCTTGCCCTTCGCCTCGAAGCCTAGCGCAGGGCTATTTCCAGAGTTCGCACGCTAGCTCTGGCGCTCGGTTCGCGAGCTATTAGCTCGCTAACTCCTATCTAGCTAACTATGTGCCGCTCTGTCGCGGCACAACCATTGTCATAGGATAGACTAACCTACGCCCTTCCTCAAAGAAGAAGCCAGGCGAGCGCCGTGACCTTGCATCCAAAGGCAAGGGACCACCAAATTGCTAACTAAAAAAGCGGCGCGCTATGCCGTAGCCCTTTCAGCTATTGCTCCTTCTTGCGCGTCTTTCGGACAAGCCAAGGCTTTAGACGAGAAATCCCGTATCGGCTGCCGCTGTTTCACTCCCTATGGTCGTGGCGGCCAGTTGACTTGTTCTGCCTAAGCCCTGCGCGTCATAACGGCGAGGCGTTCGCCCACTCCCGCCTCATGAACCAAAAAGCTCGAAACATGCGACTGCCGCGCAAACTCGAGCGCGGCAGTGAGACGGTGACGCAGGCGCCCTCAGCTTCCTGAGGTTTGGCGGCGCTGGTAGGCCGGGATGTCCCAGTCTGTGTCGAGATGAGACGGGAAATGACCCGAATCCGCACGTGCAGGCAGTTCACCGGGACGCGCCGTGGGCCGCCGGGTGTACGCCGGGACGAGCGCTTCAGGGCGCCCCGAACCCGCAGCCATGGCGGGTAGAAGAGTTTCGCGAACGACGTTCTCGCGCACGGCAGGTCGCGACGAGATGACTCGCGCTTCCGCCACGTGGCTTGCCTCTTCGGCACTGCGTTCGAAGCCGGTAGCGATGACCGTAACCTTGAGCACATCACCCATGTTTTCGTCAATCGAAGCACCAAAGATGATGTTGGCGTCTTCGTGGGCCTGCTCTTGAATGAGGCTGGCTGCTTCCTGAATTTCGCGCATCTTCATGTCTGCGCCGCCTACAACGTTGATGAGCACCCCGGTCGCGCCTTGGACAGAGATGTTATCGAGCAACGGCGACGTGATGGCCTGTTCGGCGGCGATCCTGGCTCGACCTTCGCCGCGAGCGCAACCGGTGCCCATCAAGGCCCGGCCCATGCCAGCCATCACCGTCGTAACGTCGGCGAAGTCTACGTTGACGAGCCCGTCGAGCGTGATGAGATCGCTAATGCCACGCACCGCTTGATAGAGTACCTCGTCCGCCTTACGGAAAGCTTCAACGAAGGTGAGTTCGTCATCAGCCAAGGCAATCAACTTTTCGTTGGGAATAGTAATCAGAGTGTCTACATGCTCCGAGAGAGCCAAAAGGCCCTGCTCGGCGCGACGCATACGCTGACGGCCCTCGAAGGGGAACGGCTTGGTAACGACGCCCACGGTGAGCGCCCCTATTTCCCGAGCGATCTGCGCGATGATCGGCGCGGCTCCTGTGCCCGTTCCGCCGCCCATGCCCGCCGTAACGAAGACCATGTCAGCGCCCTGCAAACGCTCCTTCAAGAGCGCTGCGTCTTCCAGCGCGGCCTTGCGGCCTCGCTCTGGCTCGGCGCCTGCTCCTAGGCCCCGCGTCACGCCAGCGCCGATATGAATGCGCTCGGCCGCGGCGTTGGAGTTCAACGCCTGGACGTCTGTATTGACGCTGAGAAAGTCGACCCCGTCGAGGCCGAAGTGAATCATGGTGTTGATGGCGTTGTTGCCCGAACCGCCCACGCCCACAACCTTGATTCGAGCCCGGTATTGCTCGGTGTCATCCGCAAATTCAATCGAAAAGCTCATACGTCCTCGCTCGCAGTAACAGAACCCGAATCACTTATCAAATTATTAGCGAAACACTCTCGCTCGTCGCCGCCAGAAACGGGCTCCTTAGAAGGCGCCCCTTAACCACTCGATAATGCCTCGACCTACGGGCAGATTGGGCTCACTCGAACGCGGCTGACTCACCGCTTCCGTTTCGCTCCGCATTTGGGCATCGACGAGCTGCCTCGTGCCATACCGGAGTAGCCCCACGCTCGCCGCGTACTGCGGGCCTTGCACGAGCTGCACGAGCCCCCGCATTTGCACGGGAAATCCCATTCGAACTGGCATACCGAGCACCTCTTCCGCGCACTCGACCATGCCTTCCATCAGATTCGCCCCACCGGTGAGCACTGCCCCGGCGTGAATACTCTCGAGAAGACCGGTGTCCTCAAGGCGACGACGCACCTCGTGAAAAATTTCTTCTGCCCGCGGTTCGACGATATCGCTCAAGAGGCGCCGCGGCACGCGGCGCGGTGAGTGCCCCCCTACCCCGGGTACCTCCACGTCTTCGTCATCGGCAATCATGCGACCCACAGCGCAGCCGAAGTTGCGCTTCAATCGCTCAGCTTCTCCCGTTGGTGTACGGAGGCCAGCCGCTAGGTCGCTCGTGATATTGTTGCCGCCAACCGGGATCACACTCGTGTGAGCGATGGCGCCATCTGTGTAAAGGACGATATCGGTAGTGCCACCGCCGATATCGATGACAACAACGCCAATTTCCTTCTCATCATCGCTCAGCACAGCCTCACTGCTAGCGAGCGGAGCCAAAACGACATCGGCCACGTCGAGTCCCGATCGCTCAATGCAACGCACGACGTTCTGGAGACAGGACGATGCGGCCGTAATCAGGTTCACGCGAGATTGGAGGCGCACCCCGCTCATGCCGATCGGATCGCGAATGCCGTCTTGATTGTCGACCACGTATTCACGAGGCAATACATGCAAAATGGCGCGGTCTGCGTCGGTGGGTACGGCGCGCGCGGCCTCGAGCACTCGATCGACATCGGCTCGAGTCACCTCGCGACCGAGCACGGCGCACATGCCATGCGAGCCAATCGACCGCAGGTGGCTGCCGCTCACCGAGGCATAGACAGTGTCGATCTCGACGCCCGCGCAGTTCTGAGCCGCGTCCACGGCCTCGCGGATAGATCGAACCGTCCAGTCGATGTTGGTCACTACGCCTTTGCGCAGCCCGCGACACGGAACGTTGCCCGCGCCCAAAATGGTGATGCCGTCGCTCTCCACCTCGCCCACCACCACGGTGACCTTCGTTGAACCAAGGTCGAGCCCCACCAGGATCTCGGGATTATCAATGCCTGTATTCATGTTCTTGAGGTTCCGCCAGAAAAGGTCCTCGGTCTGGCCGGACGCTGCCATGGGCAGGATCGGGTGGCCAAGTTTATCGAACTCGGCTCACAGGCTGATTTTTCTCGAGAATTCGCCGCTAACGCGCCCGCACAACGACGCGCTCGGGATGCGCGCGGCTATCGAGAAAAATAGCGCCTGGTAGGCCACCCAAAGACTTCGACTCGTAAACAACTCGCTCGGCCCGCTTCAGCTTGTCGCGAAACGGAGCCAGGCCGAGATGAAGTTCAAGGCCATCCCTTCCCACGGTCAAGACGGCTTCGCCTTGCTCACTGTAGTGCAGCTCCTCGGCGCTCAGGGACGCGCCGAGCGTGGTATGGGCATATTCGTCGAGCAGCTTGACGCCCTCGGCTAGACGAAGCTCCATGGCACCCGGCAGTGCCGAGCTATCCGCGCCCGATAGAATTGGAAAGTCCCGCGGATCGCCCGCGACCCAAGCTTTGAAGGGCTCTCCGCGCTCGGAGACCAGATAGAGTTCACCTTGGCGAAGAACTAGGGCGCGCGGCTCTCGTTCTTCGAGCTCGATCCGCAGCGTACCCGGGAGCCTGCGCTCCAAATGAACCGCTCGGATCCAAGGGCTCTTGGCTAGGGTCTTTTCGACGCCTTCGAGATCGAGAGCGAGCAGGTTTTTTCCTAGATCGAGCCCGCCTAGGGTCAAGATCTCCGGTTGCGTAAGGCGTTTCGAGCCCACGACTTCAACCTGGACCAGAGCGAAACGAGGCGTAGAGAGCGCGTAGCGATGAGCTCCCAAGGCGAGCGCTAGAGCGCCGCCCAGAGCGACAAACACTCCCAAAAGACCCCGCAGGTGCTGGACCCAGCGCCGTTCGAGCCGTCCTCCGCCTTCACCGTCGCCCGACTCCGCGGCGTCGCTTCGAGAGTCGGCGGGAGCGCGGGCCACCTTGCGGGGGCGGCTCTTTTGCCTGCGATTGGTCAAGGACCAGCTCCTCCGCTCGACTCGCGAATTCTACGCTCTACGTCGGCCAGGACAGCGTTGATATTCCCCGCTCCTTGAGCAATCACCACGTCCCCGGGACGTGCCTCCGCGGCTAGAAGGCGCGCGAGCTCGGAGCGCTCTGCAACGTATTGGGCTTGATGATGCCCGTGAGCGCGCATAGCTCGAGCCAGGGGCTCGCCTTCGGCTCCAGGGATGCGGGCCTCTCCGGCGGGGTAAACGTCAGTGACGAGCACAACATCGGCGTCATTGAAAGCACACGCGAAATCATCGAATAACGCTTCGGTTCTCGTGTAGCGATGCGGCTGGAACGCGACGAGGACTCGCCCCGAGTAAGCTCGACGGGCCGCGCTCAGGGTAGCGCGAATTTCGGCAGGATGGTGGCCATAGTCGTCAACCAAGGCGATTGAATTCGGTTCGGACACCACAGAAAAACGCCGCGCCACCCCGTGGAAAGTCGCTAGAGACGACTTCATCACGTCGAGCGGTAGCGCAAGTTCATCGGCTACGGCGATTGCAGCCAAGGTATTTTGCACGTTGTGCTGGCCCGGCATGCGCACTGAAAACCGCCCCAAGCTCTCGCCGCGCCGATAGGCATCGAACGACATGCTCGTGCCCTCAGCGTGCAAATTGCGCGCTGAGTAGTCTGCTTGCTGGCTGAGCCCATAGGTTACGTGCCGGCGATGAACCCGAGGCAAGAGATCTTGCACATCGGGGTGATCGAGGCAGAGCACAGCCAAGCCATAAAATGGCACTTTCTCAATGAATTCTACGAACGCCTCCTTCAGGCGTGCGTGGCTGCCATAGTGATCGAGGTGCTCAGGGTCGATGTTCGTCACGACCGCAATAGTCGGCGTGAGACGCAAGAACGAGCCATCGCTCTCGTCCGCCTCGGCGACGAGAAGGTCGCCCTGACCGAGTTTCGCGTTGCTCCCGAAAGAGGCCATGCGCCCGCCAACCACCACCGTCGGATCGAGTCCCCCAGAGCGCAAGATCGTCGCGACGAGCGAAGTGGTCGTGGTTTTGCCGTGCGAGCCGGCGATCGCCACGCCGTATTTCACGCGCATTAGCTCCGCCAACATCTCGGCCCGGGAAATCACGGGAATGCCGAGCTCGTGCGCTCGCAGGAGCTCCGGGTTTTGCGGGACGATAGCCGAAGAATAAACGACGACGTCAGCTCCGGTTACGTTGGTGGAGCGATGCCCGACGTCGATGCGCACGCCCAGGCGCGTCAAGGCCAAGGTGTTTTCCCCTTCCCGCAGGTCGGAGCCCGACACGTCGAAATCGAGATTTTTGAGGATCTCGGCGAGACCGCTCATGCCGATCCCACCCACCCCCACAAAATGAACATGACGAACTCGACCGCGGAACATTAGGTTCTCTCTCTTAGCAAACTGATAAAATCTTTGGCAATTGCCCGCGCGGCCTGGCCTCGCCCAAGCCGACGAGCGGCCTCGGCCATGCGCCACAGAAGCGCCTCGTCCCCCAAGAGGCGCTCAATCTCATGAGACAGCCGGACGGCGCTGGCCTCCTCCGAGGGCAGACAGATCGCCGCACCCTCTCTCTCGAGCGAAAGAGCGTTGATCTTCTGGTGATCTCCCGAAGCAAACGGGTAGGGCACGAGCAAGCTGGGTCGACCCACGGCGAGAAGCTCACTCACCGCTGAGGCCCCCGAGCGTCCAATCACGAGCTCCGCTGAAGCGAGCGCTTCCGGCATATCCTCGATAAAGGGCAGAACCTCGAAGGAAAGCTCTGGATTTTTCCCTTGGGCAGCCTGATAGCGATCCATGACAAGCGGCGCGGTAGCTGGGCCCGACTGGTGGCGAACGAACAACGGACCCGAGAGCGAAGCGATCGCGTCAGGGACCGTCTCGTTCAAAGCCTTCGAGCCCTGCGACCCGCCGAGCACTAGGATTCTGCGAGGCGTGCCGGGGACGCGGCGCGGGTACTCGCGGGCTTCGAACCCCTGACGGATCGGCACGCCAAAAGCGCGGATTTGATCGGGAGCGAAATCTTGCTCCGCTTCGGGGAACGCCAAGTAAGCGCGCTCCGTGAAGGGCGCCGCCAGGCGATTGGCGAGCCCCGGTACGCTATTGGGCTCAATCAGACCGAGCGGTAAGCCCCGCAAATAGGCGGCAAGGGTCATGGGCCCCGCGGCATAACCACCAATTGAAAGTACACCCCGCACTTGCAGCCGCTCGAAGAGCCGCAAGCAGGCCGGCACGAGCCCACCCGCGCGCAGGAGCGCCCGGCCCGCCTGCGCAAGCCCTCCACCCCGAAGCGGCAACACGGGCAGAAGCTCGAGTTCATAGCCGCGTGCGGGAACCAATCGTTGCTCCATGCCGCGCGCCGTACCCACAAACACGAGGCGCAGCGAGGGCTCGAGCTCTTTGAAAGCCTCGGCCACGGCCAGAAGCGGAAAGACGTGACCGCCCGTTCCTCCCCCCGCCAAGACCAGAGTCCCGCTCACGAAGCGAGGCCTCCGGAACCGCCCAAGGGCAATGAAAACTCCGAGCTGGCTAAGACAACATCGCTCGCTTCTGCGCTCGGGCCGAGGTCTAGCGGTCGCGACGCCTCACGGCGCGGTCGCGACACGTTCAAGAGCACACCCACGGCCGCCGCGTTGACCAAAAGCGACGAGCCACCGTAGGAGACGAAGGGCAAAGTGAGCCCTTTGGTGGGCAAAATCGACATCGATACCGCCAAGTTGACCAAGGCTTGCACGCCAAAAAACATCGAAAGTCCAAAGGCAACGTGCGAGCCGTATTCGTCTTCGGCAGATAGAGCGATACGGAGCCCCCTAGCCACAATCAAGAGGTAAGCCATCGAGAGCGCGACGATGCCGATGAAGCCCAACTCTTCACCGATAATGGCGGAGATGAAGTCCGTGTGCGATTCCGGCAGGTAAAGCACTTGCAGACCGTGGCCGAGACCAAGGCCCGTAGTCTGGCCGGAGCCGAAGCTCATCGCTGCCTGAAACGGTTGATACGCGAGATCTTGGCGATGCTCGGCCATGTTGGACCAAGCGATTACGCGCTCCCAGCGATAAGTCGTGAAACGCACAGCCCAAACCGCGATGAAGCCGACCAGCGCCAGAGTCCCCATCAGGTAAGAAACGCGCGCGCCGGCCACGAACAACATGGCAAAGGTTAAAAAGAGCAACACCGCCGCGCTGCCGAAATCCGGTTGTTTGAGGCAGATACCGGTCAAAAGTGCCAAGACCAAGAAATGGGGCATGAGCCCTATCGAGAAGGTCTTGATTTGATCGCCCTTTTTATCGAGCGAGTAGGCGAGCCACAGCACGAGCACGACCTTGGCCATCTCGGACGGTTGAACGTGGATAGGCCCGACTTTGAGCCACCGCGCCGCTCCGCCACCCGAGTGACCGAAACCGAGCACGCTGAGCAGCATCAGAAGTACGACCGTGCCCAAGGCGAAATACGTCAGCAGGCGGATCTTGTGATAATTGAAGCGAGATACCGCCCACACCAAGCTGAGCGCCACAAGCGAAAACACGCCCTGCCGCTTCAGAAAGTGGTGAGGGTCACCGAAATCCGACGCTGCCTCGATGACGCCCGCGCTCTCGACCATGACCACGCCGAAGCCGAGCAGCGCTACGACCACGGCGCACAGGATCGGATCCATGGCCCCCACCTGGGGACCCCGCGAAAAAAGGGCTCGCAAGTATTGTTTCACGTCACTCTAGTCCGGGAGGGGGTTCACTCGCCGAGAAGCGCGACAGCGCCCTCACTGCTTCAGTAAACCTTTCTCCGCGTTCTGAGTAGTTTTTGAACATATCGAGGCTCGAGCAGGCCGGGCTCAGCAAGACAGCGTCTCCCCGCTCGGCATGCCGAAAGGCTATGAGCACCGCCTCGGGCAAGCTGCGAGCCCGCTCGAAGGGGACCACACCCAAAATAGCCGCCTCAATTCGATCGGCCGCCTCCCCCAGCGTCACGACGAAACGCGCCCTCTGGCCCAGCGCGGTTACCAGCTCATCGTAGCTGCCCAGCTTGTCCCGCCCACCCAGTAAGATCACCGCCTTCGGTTCGGTGATGCCCCGGAGGGCCGTTACCGCGGCGCCAACGTTCGTCGCCTTGGAGTCGTTATAGAATGATACACCCCGAAAGCGGCCACTTAGGGTCATGCGATGGGGCAAGGGCATGAAACGGCGCAGCCCTTCCTGGATCGCTTCCTTTGAAACGCCGAGCGCGCGCACCGCTGCCACAGCGGCCGCAGCGTTGAGATGATTGTGACGACCGTGGAGGTCAGCCTCGTCCAACGAAAAGTGCTCCTGCGTCCGGCGCTCGAAGATGGCTACAGCGCCGTTGGCGTAGCTCACCTCGTAGTCGCCACCGGGCCCAATGGCGCGCAGCTCGCCCCGGCCACGGCGGGTTTGCTCGAGGCAACGCGAATCGCCATTCGGGGCAATTGCGATATCGCCTACACTTTGGCGTTGAAAGCAGTTGCCTTTGGCGCGGGCGTACGCGGAAAAATCTGGATAACGGTCGAGGTGGTCCTCCGTAATATTGAGCAGGACGCCGACCTTGGGCCGAAAAAATTCGACGCGCTCCATCTGAAAGCTCGAAACCTCGAACACCGCTACATCGGGATCTTGTTCGGGCGCGTCGCAGGCAGGCTCCCCTAAGTTCCCCCCCACGAAAGCGCGAACGCCAGCGGCCTCGAGCAAGTTGCCGACTAGCGTGGTCGTAGTGCTTTTTCCGTTGGTGCCCCCGATGGCCACAATCGGAGCGCGCAGGAAACGGGACGCCAATTCGACCTCACCTATCACTGGCACACCGGCTTCTTCGGCCGCGACAAGGGCAGGAATCGACGCTACCCCCGGCGAAACGACGACCAAGCCAGCCGCCGCAAAATCGACGTCTCTGTGCCCACCCAGGGCGAGCCGGATACCGAGCTTCTCGAGGTCTTTGCCGAGGCTCGCGTCAGGCGAAGCATCCGTGGCCAAAACGTCTGCGCCCTTTTGCGCAAGGAGGCGCGCCGCGGAACGGCCACTCGCACCCAGGCCGACGACGATCGCTTTCTTTCCCTGAACCTCAAACTTCATGCCTCAACGGACCTTCATGGAAGACAGCGCAATCAGGGCGAGCAAGAAGGAAATAATCCAAAAGCGGACGATGATCCTGGGCTCGGGCCAGCCCTTCTTCTCAAAATGGTGATGAATGGGCGCCATCAAGAATACGCGCCGCCCGAATATCCTAAACGACACCACCTGGGCAATGACGCTCACGGTCTCGAGGAAGAAAATGCCCCCAAGCACCACGCTCAAGAACTCGTTTTTGGTCAAGACGGCAAGCATGCCGAGCCCGCCGCCTAGCGCTAACGAGCCGACATCCCCCATGAAAACTTGGGCTGGGTAAGTGTTGTACCACAAAAAGCCTATGCCCGAGCCGATGACAGCCGCGGCATACACGCTGAGCTCCGTCATCTCGGGGATGCCCGCGATGTCGAGATACGCGGCCAAAGGCCGCCCAAAAAGCACCGAACCGGCGATGTACGCCCACAGCCCATAGGTGCCGGCGCTCACCATCACCGGACCAATCGCGAGCCCGTCGAGACCATCTGTCAAGTTGACTGCGTTGGAGGTCGCGACCAGGACGAGGAGCGCGAACGCTCCGTAGAGCCAGACGGGCAGTGAAATAGGATATTTCTCGAAGGCGACGAACGGCAAGGACAGTCGATATCGAATAGCTAACCATTCAGCCGAATGTTCATTGCTATAAAAGAGATAAAAAATAACGATGCCGCCGATCAAGATCTGGCCCAAGATCTTGTAGCGCCCGGGCAGCCCCTTCGAACTCCGCCCGGTAATCTTCATGCGATCATCGAGGTAACCTACGAGTCCGTAGCCCGCAGTGACGGCCGTTGTGGCGAGTACAAATTTATTTTTTACGTCAGCCCAAAGCACGGTGGGCACCAGACAACTGAGCAAGATCAGCGCCCCGCCCATGGTGGGCGTGCCCGCTTTGCTAAAATGGCTCTCGGGGCCGTCCTTCCGGATGACCTGCTTGATCTGTTTGCCCTTCAAGGTGCGAATGAACCACGGCGCCAAGGCGAAGCTCATGAACATGGCAGTGATCACCGCCATAATGGCGCGAAAGGGCGTGTAGCGGAGCACGTTGAGCACGCCGGCCCAGCCGAAACGTTGGCTCAAAGGATAGAGAAGCTCGTAAATCATCCGTCCATCTCAAATAGAACTAGCGCCCGGGCTTAGCAGAAATCGGCTCAAGAGGGACGGGCCTACCTTCGCGCGGCAAAAGGGCTTCGAGCCGCACGCCTCGCGAGCCCTTGAGGAGGATCAAATCGTCCGCCCCCACGCGGCCCGCCAAAGCCCTCTGCGCGGCCTCGCTCGTGCTGAAAAACTCGGCAGGAACGCCCTTCATCCTTGCGGCTTCAAAGGCGAACTCGGCATCACCTCCGACGAACACTGCCCGTGCGGGCCGAGCTCCCGCCACGTACTGGCCCAAGATCTGGTGTTGGCCTTGGCTTTCGCGCCCGAGCTCCCGCATCTCGCCGAGAACCAACGTGAGCTGCCTGCGGAGGGCCTGGCTCAGCTCGAAACCCAAGTCGATGCACGCCCTCGCGCTCGCCGGGTTCGAATTATAACTCTCATCGATCCAAACCTCTCCGCTCGCGCCCTCGAGCAACTGTCCACGCCCCGCAGGAGGACGCTCATTCAGGGCCGCAGCAAGAGCTTCACCGCTTAGCTGGCCCGGAAAAAGGGACTCCGCCACGGCCACTGCGGCTCCCGCCGCGAGCGCACGGACCGGACTCAAGAGTGAGGTCGTGCCACGGAACGCTCGCGCGCCGTATTCCAGAACAAAGTTCGAGGTCAGGTTCGGCAGAACCGAACGTTGAGTGATCCGCACGTCAGCCAAACTGGAGGTGCCGTAACGAATGGCCCTGGAAGCTGGAAAGCGGCCCACCTGACGCGCCACGCGCGCGTCGTCGACGTTGCCAATCGCGAGCCCGCCACTTTCTAGCAAAAAATCGAAGAGCGCAGCCTCTTCAGCCTCGACCCCATCGATATCGATCAGCCCTTCGGTGTGCTCGAGGTCAATCAGCGTAAGTACCCCTAGGTCGGGCCGTACAGCCCAAGTTAGGTTCGAAACCTCGCCGGGCGTGTTGGTGCCAATTTCGAGCACCATCACTTCGCTGTCGATGGGCAGAGCCAAAAGCGACAGAGCCACTCCGATTCGGTTGTTCAGATTGCCGCGCGTGCTGTGCACCCGGTTGGGACAAAGCCCTTCCAGCACTGCGCTTGTGAGGCTGCGCGTGGTGGTCTTCCCAGCCGAGCCAGCCACCGCCACAACCGGACCGGAGAAGCGCGCGCGATGAGCGGCTCCCAATTGTAGCAAGGCTTGTTCCGGGTTTGGAACTTTGAAGACGACAACGTCGCTCGGCACGGGCGGCGAAGCGCGCTGATCCATGAGGATCCCCTTCGCCCCACCGGCTGCAGCTTGGGGAATGAAGGAATGAGCGTCAAAACGTTCGCCCGCTAGCGCGACAAACAGCTTACCTTGAACTTGCGCACGGGTGTCGGTGACAACACCTTCGAAGACGGCCTGGGAAGCCGATGACTCGATCTCCGCCGAGGTCCAGCGCCGTACCTCATCCGCGGTGAAGACCGCTCTATTTTCAGGCAGCGGAGTGCTCACGAGCTCACCTTCGCTCGTCGCAGCGAGAGCGCCGCTCGGGCAACCTCGGCATCATCAAAGGATAACTTTTCTTTGCCGATGAGCTGATAGGTCTCGTGGCCCTTGCCGGCAATCAAAAGTGTTGTGCCAGGGCTCGCACCTTCGATAGCAGCGTCGATGGCGCGCTTTCGGTCGAGCTCCAGTTCGACGTGGTCGCGATGAGCTTGGGCCACCCCATCCAGGATTTGCTCGGCGATGAAGGCTGGATCTTCTGATCGTGGATTGTCGCTCGTCACCGTGGCGCGATCGGCCAGCCTAGCCGCGATTTCGCCCATCAGAGGCCGCTTGGTGCGGTCTCTGTCCCCGCCGCAGCCAAAAATACACCACAGCGGGCGAGCGCCCGTTTCTCCGAGCGCCATCAGCGCACGCTCGAGAGCGTCCGGAGTGTGGGCGTAGTCGACTAGAACTTGAATGTCGTCTTCGTTCGAGCTGACTCGTTCAAGGCGGCCGCGAGCCATCTCGACTCGCCCTAGAGCGTCCAAGGCAGCGTCCGTTGGAATTTCGAGTGCCCTGAGAAAGCCCAGCGACAAGAGCAAGTTCTCAAGATTGTGAGCTCCGAGCAACGGCGAGGCCAGGCTGCATCGTTGGCCGCAGACGTCAAGCTCGGCGCGAAGCCCGCTCGCTCCAAACTCCGCCCGACCAACAGAAATTTCCGCGGCACTCCGAGCACCCCGCCCGAGGTCCGACGAACTCGACCGCGACGAATAGCGAATCAAGCGAGCACCGTGCGGACCCTCACCTCGGAGCCAGCGCTCGATGATGTTTCGGCCCAGAGGGTCATCGGCATTCAACACGGCATTTTTCGGTGCGTGCTCAAAGAAAAGACGTGACTTCGCATCACCATAAGCGGCCATCGAGCCATGAAAGTCGAGGTGGTCTTGTGTGAGGTTCGTGAGGCCCGCGGCTGCGAAATGCACGCCTTCTACTCGGCTTTGCACCAGGGCATGACTGGAGACTTCCATCACGACTTCGCTGGCCAAAGCGCGCCTTGCCGAGGCCAACATCTGTGCCAAATCAACAGCGCTCGGCGTGGTCAGCGTCTCCTCAATGAGCTCACCTTGAATAAAGAATCCCAGCGTGCCGATGCGCGCGGGCGAGCGACCTAAGTGACGAAGAGCCTGCTCGACGAGGCAGGTCGTCGTCGTCTTGCCGTTGGTGCCCGTTACGGCCAAAACGGGAAGCGTCGCGCTCGGATCGCCCGCAAAGAGTTGAGCGAGTCGACCCAAAGCAACCCCGATGTCAGAGACCACAATCTGCGGTAGGTTCGACTCCGCAATCTCCGTCGACGTGAGGAGCGCCCCTGCCCCCGCGCGCTCCGCGGCGGCCACATAGGCTCGCCCGTCGTAGTTTTGCCCGCGCCGCACCACAAACAGGGACCCTTCCACCACCCGCCTCGAGTCCTCCACTACGCCGGAGAGCGGGCTGTTCAGCTCGCCTCGCAGCGTGGGCTCGAGCCCGCGCAGCGCGAGCAGCACATTCGGGGGACTCGGTAGGGTCATGCTTCGTCGCTGATCGGTTTCAGGTTCTAGGACGAAAGGACAAGGCAATGCGCGCGCCCTTGTCAATGATCGCTCCCGGACCAGGTCGCTGCTCAACCAGAAGGCCCGAACCTTCCACGTCAGCTTGGAGGCCGAGGTCCGTCACTTCGCGCAATGCTGAGCGCATGGGGATCCCCATCAAGTCGGGAAGCCGAATTTGATTCGGCCCAGGACGACCGCTCTCCGAAATCACTTGCACCCTCGAAGGTTCACCGCGCCCTCGTTCCAAAATCGCATGGGCCGCTTGCGCCCGGTCGGGCGCGCGCCCGAGCTCACGCAGGTTCGCTTTGGCAGAACGCTCGGGAACCACACCCAACAAGTTGAGTCCGGCCTTGGCGACCTGTCGAAACACAGGGGCCGCGACGTTGCCACCCGAGTGGTCCGCCCGCGGAGAATCTAGCGTAACGGCGATCACCAAACGAGGATCGTGGGCTGGCACGAAGCCCACGAACGAGGCCACGTAGTCGTCGAGCGAATAGCGTCCGGAGCTCGGATCTGCCTTCTGAGCCGTTGCTGTTTTTCCCGCGACCAGGTGACCCGGCACACTCGCTTCGACGCCAGTGCCGCCCTCTTCCGTCACGGCCACGAGCATCTCTGCTAGCTGACGCGCTACCGCTTCGCTCACCACGCGACGACGGACATGCGACGAGGCTGAACGCAAGAGCTCCCCTGTCGCGGTCTCGACTTTATGAATGAGTAGTGGGGTCAAGAGTTCGCCCCCGTTGGCGATGGCAGCGGTCGCCAGCGCCAGTTGCAAATTCGTTACGCTGATGCCCTGACCAAACGCCGCGGAAGCTGTCTCCACCTGCACCCAGGGTCGCCCTTGCGGCCGCAGCGTGCCCGACACCTCGCCGGTGAGCTGGAGTTCGGTGCGTTCGCCAAAACCAAAGCGGCGGAACGCATCATAGAGAGCCTCGGGGCCCAAGGAGAGCCCGATTTTTGCGGCACAAATGTTGGAGGATTGAGCCAAAACCTGGGCCACCGGCAGCCATTCCGCGGGGTGCGTGTCGCGGATGGTCACGTTATCCACGCGTAAAATGCCTTTTTCGCAGTAGAGCTGCTCAGTCGGCGAAATCGAATGCTTCTCGAGCGCGGCGGCTACCGTGAAGATCTTCATCGTCGAGCCAGGCTCGAACGCGTCACCCACGGCGCGGTTCTTACGCGACGCTGGATCGCTCGTGCGATAGTCGTTCGGATTGTAGCCCGGTAAGCTCGCCATCGCGAGCACTTCACCTGAACGAGGGTCGATGACGACCACCGAACCGCCGATGGCTTCGAAGGTGTTGAGTGCGTTCCCGAGTTCTCGCTCGGCCGTCGCCTGCAAGGCTTGATCTATTGTGATGTAAACATTATGGCCGGCAAAGGCGCGCGCGTCGTCGGTGCCGCGATCAAAGATGAGCTTGCCGGCGCGGTCACGCAGGCCACGCAGGTGCTCCGGGTGCCCAGCGAGCTCCTGATTTTGCCCCAACTCGAGGCCGTCCTTGCCTTCGCCATCGGGCGAAACGAAGCCTAAAAGTGAGGCGCCCAGCTCGCGTCGAGGATACTGCCGCAGGGGTTCGCCCTCGACGATCAGGCCGCGCAGCCTCGGCACGCGGCCTGGCTCGGAGAGTTGACGCACGGCCTCGACTTCGGCCGCCGTGACATGCCGCTTGAGCCAACTCCAGCGGCGCCTCTGCAGGATTTTGCGTTCGACCGTCGCCGCGTCGAGACTCAAGGCCTGAGCGATGGGTTCTGCCGCCTCGCGCGCCACACGCGGCACCTCTTCAGGCGGGACGTTGCGGAGGAGCTCGACTCCGTCCAGGGTTACAGTGGGCACCTCAACGCTCACAGCCATGGCGTGACCATGCCGGTCAAAGACAGAACCTCGCTTGGGCCGAACCCGAAGCCGGCGCTCTCGTTGGGTCTCAGCCAGCTCGCGCCAGGCGGGACCATCTTCAACCATGAGTTTGTAGGCTGACGTCAGCACAGCACCGAAGCCCATGGCCAAGCCGAAGCACAGGAGCATCAAGCGCCTGCGCATCCAAACGCCATCTTGACCTCGGAAGCGACTCACTTTCGATCCTCGTCGAGGTGGGCTACCGCACTTTCCTGGCCTTTTTCGCTAGGTCCACGCACTCGCACGACTCGGCTCGGCGGCGCTTCAGACATATCGAACAAGGTGCGCGCAATCAGGTCCACGCGCTCGGGGTTTTCATGCGCGGCCACCTCAAGCAAGAGCACTCGCTCAATTTCGCGCAGACGGCCGAGCTCCTGGTGAGCTTTGCCGAGCTCGTAGCCAAGTTCTACCGTACGAACGCGGAGCGCCAGATAGAACAAGAAAGCTAGACTTGTCGCGAGCACGCTCAAGGTCCAAAGACCGAGGAATACGTTGTCTCTCTTATCGTCATACCGCGCCATCAGACCTCCACCTCCGAGTCAGACTCCTCCACGTCGAAATCAAAAACTGATTCGTCCACTGCGCTGTCGTCGAAGCGCACAGCGGCACGCAATTTGGCGCTGCGGCTGCGCGGGTTCTCGGCTTGCTCTTCCAGGCCGGCCACCACGGGTCGCTTCGATAGGCGCTGCCACACGCTTCGCTCCAAAAAGGCTCGTTTAACCAGACGATCTTCGAGAGAATGAAAGCTAATGATGGCGGCGACGCCCCCTGGCCGGATCAGATTCTTGCTCGCCCGCAAAAGTTCGGTCAGCTCTTCGAGTTCGCGATTGACGGCCAGCCGTAGCGCCTGAAATGTCCGCGTTGCCGGATCGATACCGCCGACTCGTCGCGGGCCCACCGCCCTAACGATGGCACGACGCAGGTCAAAGGTACTTTCGAGTTCACCCGCGTCGAGCGCTTGCTTGATGCAGCGAGCAACACGACGAGAGCGTCTCTCTTCGCCGAGGTGGTAGATGACATCGGCGAGCTCGTCTTGAGTGAGGCGCACCAAGAGGTCCGCTGCGGTCTCTCCGTCTGTTGGATCCATGCGCATGTCGAGCGGGCCTTCGCGACGGAAGCTCATGCCCCGCTCGGCCGTATCGAGTTGAGGCGAGCTCACACCTAAGTCAGCGAGGAGGCCATCGACGGGCCCGATGCCGCGCGCGCGGAGTTCGCTCTCGGCGTCTGAGAATTTGGCTTGAATGAAGGTCACTCGCGACCCAAATCGTTCGAGTCGACGACGCGCCGCAACGATCGCCGACGGGTCCCGATCGATACCGATCACCTTTGCGCCCGCATGCGCCTCAAGAATCGCTTCGGTGTGCCCGCCCGCCCCCAGCGTCAAGTCGAGGTAGATGCCGCCCTCTGTGGGCGCGAGGTAGCCGACGGTTTCGCGCAGAAGGACCGTGAGGTGATGAAACTCCGGGGGCTCGTCGAAGGCTGGCATGGTCATATTCTTATCTTTTCGAGGATTTCGCGCCGAAACGCCTGTTCATCTTCGGGACTGAGCTCAAGCGCTCGCTCCCATTCGGAGTGAGCCCAAAGTTCGAGGTGTCTGCCCATGCCCGCCCACAACACCTCTTTGTCGAGCCCCACCTTCACTCGAAGTGAGACAGGTATGAGCACGCGGCCGGCCTTGTCGATCTCGCATTCAGCCGCGGCCGATAGATAGCGACGCTTCAGGTGCACCACGTTGGGGTCGAGGTTCGAGAGCTTGGCGAGCTCGCGTTCCATGTCTTCAAAAGCCGAGAGCGGATAGATATGTAAGCAGCGGTCCCAAGGCGCCGGCGTGACGAGAATTGGCCGCGCCGCTCCATCTCCGGCACATTCACTCAAAAGGCCGCGAAAGCGTGAAGGCACGTGGACGCGACCTTTGTCGTCGACGCTATGCTGTGCCTGCCCTCGAAACATCGTCATCCTCAACTTGCGGGGTTTGGATCCACTTTGATCCACTTTGACCCACTGCCGGCAAAGTAAAAGGCTAAACCCCCCGCGTCAACGATTGTGCGAGGCTCTAGCGCAGCAAAATTTGGCTTCCAGCGGGTGCTGAAAGCCCTCACCTGAACAGAAGAGCCCCCTTTTTCGGCCCCCCGCAGGAGCTACTGCCTAAGACTGAAGGAGCGCAGCGGCCCGCGCCACGCCGAGCGCGACCGTCACGGCCGTCTCGGCGCGCAGCACGAGTGGCCCCAGCGAGGCTGGAAGAAATCCCGCTGCTCCGAGGGCGCGACGTTCGTCGAGCGTAAGCCCCCCTTCAGGCCCGATGAGCAGCGCAAGCTCCACGTCGGCCTGCCAACGCTCGAGTCGCCTGAGCAAGGGCTGCGCATCCGGATCCAGCGAGAGCTCGAGCTTGATGCCTCCCACCTTCTCCAGACATTCGGCCAAGGGCAGCGGACCGAACACCTCGGGCAGCGATACCCGCCCCGATTGGCGAGCCGCGTCCAGCATCACCTTCTTTTGTCTCTCGACTTCGCGTCCGCTCTGTCTGCCTTGCACGCGTTCACTTTGTACTAATATAACGCGCCTGGCCCCGAGCACCGTGGCTTCACGCAGGGCTTGTTCTGGCTTGTCGCCTTTGCCCAGACAGGTGAGGAGCGAAACAGGCAAAATCGTCTCCTGGCTAGGCGCTACGCTCAAAATCTCGACTTCGACAGCCGAGCCCGATTTCGATACTCGAACGAGCCTCGCCTGCGCCACCAAACAAGCGGCGTGGTCAAAGATTACGACCTCGGCCCCCTCGGGCAGACGATGAACGCGACTCAAATAGTGAGCCGCCTCGGAGTCTAGCAAGAGCGGCCCCACCGCAAGCCCGGAGGCCCAAATGCGCACCTGTTTCATGGTCGGCTTGGGCTATTCAGCTAGCCTATTCGGCGCGAGGACCATAGTTAACATACCGATCATGGGAGCGAACGCTCACGATGGCCTGAGCCCGCTCCGAACTCGGCGGTGGAAGTTGTCCTGCCTCGAGCACTAGCGCCGAAAGCGAGCCGCCGTAGACGCACGCCGTATCGAGCCCTGTTGCATGGGAGGCCAGTTGGAGCCCCGCCTGCGCGTTGTGCCCAAAGACGATGTGGGGGGACTCCGTGTAATGCTCCGTCCACGAATTCTGCGAAAAGCGATCGCTCGGAGCACCATGCCCGGTCAGTGAGCGAATATGCATCAACGTCCAGGCTTGCTGCTCGAGAAAAGGAACACCCGGCACCACCCCCGCATGGACCGCTCTTACATTATGCTCACTAAATTCCAACGATAGCGGCATACTCTCTAGGTAGCCCCAATCCTCTTCCTTCAGCTCTTTCAACAGGGCGGCATGCGACGAGCCGAGTCGCGGCAGTCTTTCTCCGCTTTTGCGGGCTGCATGGGCGAGCAAGAGTCGATGTTCGTGATTCCCCCGCACGGCTTGTGCGTTGAGCTCGCGCGCGAGCCGCAATACGCCGGGCGTATCGGGGCCCCGAGCCACCAGGTCGCCGACGAACACCACCTGGTCCGCCGTGACGACGGCGATACGTTCGAGCAGCTCCGTGAGCTCCCGCACGCAACCGTGCACGTCTCCGATCCAAATAGTCCGGGCCACGGGGCTAGCTAACCCTGACCTGGCTTCGATACCAGAGCTGGTCGCTACCTAGATCCAGACCTTGCCGCGGCCCCCCTCCACGGTTTACCGTCCGGCCGGAAGTCAGGTCGGCCAGGTGAGTCGACCGCCCCGGCCGACAGCGCCGGGAGCCGAGGAGAATCGAATGTTGAAGACCAGGTTGTTGCATACGTCCGCCACCCTAGTGGCTCTGATGGCTACCTTGCCCGGTTGCGGGCGAGATGATGTGAAGTACGAGCCGGTCAAGCCCGTCACGGGCGTGAGCGTGTCGTTGCCTTCCGTACCTAGCGTTCCCTCTAAGCCGGTGAAAGACGGCGACGCGTACACCGTTTGGGGAGCGAGCTACTCACTCCGCAATCGAGTGCACACGAAAGAAGTAGCCGATACCAAGATTACGGTGACCGGTTACATCGTGAAGTCCAACATTGGCGACGCTCCGGAGTGTGCCGTACACCCCGCGGGCAAGGCCGATCCTGAAGGTTGTCGCGCGCCCATCCCCACGTTCTGGATCGCAGACTCCAAGGATGCAGACGTGAAAGACGCCATGAAGGTCATGGGCTTCGCCTCGAACTACGCGCAGATCTACGACGCGATCAAGGAGTTCGATTCGGGCAAGAAGAAGGAGCTCGAGGCGGGAGAGGCTGAGTATTCTGATCAGGTGTGGGGCGTCCCCATCCCGAACCCACTACCTGCAGCTGGGGCAAAGGCCAAGGTAACGGGCACCTATAGCGTCAACTTCACCATGTCTTCCGGCGGCGCCGAGGCTGATCCGATCATGGGTATCTTGACCTATGGCGGCATCGAATACTTGGAGCAAGCGCCCGAACTCGCTACCTTGCCAGGCGTGAAGAGGAAGCCGAAAAAGGACTAAAGCGAGGTTTCCGCTGGCGCACCCCTTCCCTCAAATCAAGCGCCTCAAGCAAAAGGCCCGGGCTCTTGTCCGGGCTTTTTTCATGGCCCTCCTGACTGCGCTCTTGCTCGCTGGGTGCCATAACGTTCCGCGAGGTGAAAGCGCCGTCGACCGTTTGAAGGTGGAGGGCGCAGCAGGCCGTCAAAAGAACGAGATCAAAGAAGGCATCGCGACCCGACAGTCGCCTCGGCTGCTCGGCGTTTTTAATCCGGGCTTCGTCTTTGAGTACGAGCTCTATGACGAAGGGACGCTAAATCGCGATATCGAGCGAATCGAGCGCCTCATGAGGCGGCGAGGCTTCTACGAGGCCAAGGTGCGCGCGGCTCGTGTCGTTCGGCTCGACGAGAACCGAGTTCGGGTTGAAATCGAGGTGCACGAAGGCGAGCGCGTGCTCCTCAGGAAGGTCGACATCCGTGGCCTTGCGCAATTGCCTTTCGACGCCTCGGTCGCCGCGCTGCGCGCCAACCCGATGCGCGCGGATCAGATCTTTGACGAAGATGATTTCGAAGAGGCGAAGGTCGAGCTCTCGAATGCCTTGGCCGATGCGGGCTACGCTCACGTTCGAACGCGCGGCAGCGCCACCGTCGATCTCCGCGCGCACCGAGCCGATGTCAGTTTCGACATCGAACCGGGACCATCGACTCGCTATGGAACCGTCTCCATCGAAGGCCTGCGCGAGCTGCCGGAGCGTCCCATTCGCAGCGCGCTTTCCATCACCCGAGGTCGCCCTTACTCCCGAGCTGAACTAGAGCTAGCGCGTGGAGCTCTGGTGGACTTGGGAGTGTTCTCAAAAGTCGAGGTCATTCCCGACCTCAGTGATCCATCTAGTACAAACATACCCATCCTGGTTCGCGTCGAGGAGTCGCCGAAACGGAGCATCACCGCCGGTGTCGGCGTTACGTTGGACGTACTGCGACTGGCTGCGACCAGTCGCATTGGTTGGTCGCATTTGAACTTCTTCGGAGGGCTCCGCAAGTTCACGATTTCAACTCGACCAACCCTCACCTTCTTCCCGACACGCGTAGACAATTTCGTTTGGCCAACGCGAATTTTGCCAGAAAACTCTTTGCTCATGGGCCTCGAGCAACCTTCGTTCATCGAGGGTCGAACGCGGGGGTTCATCAACACCGGCTACAACGTTTACCCGCTCCTCTATCCCCTTCCGGCTGACGCTCTGCCTGAAGAGCAGCGAATCATCGGCTACAACGAGCTCACCGCGTCTTTTGGCGTTCGACGCAACTTCTTTGGACGGCACCTGCCGGTGACGCTCTCAATGAACTATCGAGCCAATTTCCCCTTTACCTACCAAGGTTCTCTCCAAGACATCTGCGGAGCCACGACCGACGGCGACGCTTGTGGTCTTGAGCCCGTGGTGGTCGCCTTTCCCGAACTCACAACAGATCTCGACCTGAGAGATGATCCCATCTCGCCCACCAAGGGATTCTTCCTCTCTAACAGTCTGCAAATCGCCATTCCAGCGCTAGGCGGACAGCTCGCCGACGTTCGCATCAGGCCTGAAGCGCGTGCGTATGTTCCGCTCGACTACGGCCACAAGTTGATCTTGGCGGCGAGAGCGACGTTCGGCTTAGTTTTTCCGCAAAACTATGGCGAGGCCCTGACCAATCCCAGTGATAACACGCCCGATTCTGAGTTGATTCGTGACCAGCATCGCTTGCTCTTTCGCGCCTTCTACTCGGGTGGTCCACAATCCAACCGTGGCTACCCTTTCCAGCGCATCGGGCCGCAAGGGGCCATTGGCTTTTTGGTCCCAACCGGGGTCAATTGTGATGACCCCACGAACCTGTCGAGTTCGTGCATCCTGCCACTGGGCGGCTTCAGCCTGTGGGAGGCTTCTCTTGAGCTCCGCTGGCGATTCTCTCCCCCTTGGGGCCTGGTGCTCTTTGTAGACGCTTCGGACGTGAACCCAGGTATCGCGAGTTTCACCTTCACCACGCCCCACATCTCGGTAGGTCCAGGCCTTCGCTATATGTCGCCCATCGGCCCCGTCCGGGTGGATTTGGGCTTCCGAGTCCCGGGCCTCCAAAAGCTGACTTCAACCCCAGAAGATCCGCCAGATATCTCGGAAATCGAGCCATATTCGAGTGAACGCTGGGACCAAGCCTTTGCGCTTCAGGTCCTCATTGGAGAAGCATTTTGATGTTCTGCCCCGGGCCAGCGGCTTTCCTGCTCGCCTTGAACGAGGCAAAGTAAGGTCGCAGGATGACACGCAAGCCCTCGAAGAGCCTCGCCTTCGTTCTGGGCTTCGTTTCGTTCATTTTGAGCCTCGTTGCCAGCGCCGCGCTTCATTTGAGCCTACCCCCAGCGCGAAAGGCCGGCGCTTCTCTGCTGGAAGGCTTCCTCAATCAAACCTTCATCGGGCATTTCAGCGTCGGGCAAGTGCGAAGGCTCGACCCCTTTGGCGTGCAGCTCGAGGGGGCCGTCATTCGCGATCCTGACGGACGCGTCGTTTTGCGTGTCCCATCGCTAGAAGTGAGCTTCGACCTCGTCGATACGTTCGTGCGCGTCGTCGAGCACCACCAAAAGCTCTCATTCGTCCTCGAGCGAGTCGACCTCGAGTCGCCCGAGGTCAACCTGCTCGATGGCAAGGCCGAGACCGAAGGCGGCGCGCCCGGCCTTTCGCTGGCGCAGACGTTCGCGCTTCGGGACCAGACGCCCAGCCAATCGCCTGGCGAGCAGCGAGTTCGCGTTTGGTTCCCCGACATTCGCATCAAGAAGGCGCACGGCCAAGGCAAGCTCAGCCTGTTCAAGGCGGGCGAGTTCCACGGCGATGCTGAGGGGCAGCTTCTGGTCACCACTGCCGGCGTGGCCCTCGATGTGACCGCGCTCCGCTTCGAAGTGAATGGCATCGTGAGCCAGCCCATCAAACTCGGCGGAACGTATAGCCTGCGCTACCCAGGGCCCATGAACGCAGACCTCAACTTTGCGGTCGGGGACTGCGTGGGCGACGAGAAAGTCGAATACGAGGCGGGACGGGTAACTGCCAGCGGTTCTTTCGAAAACCTAGACCCGGATATTCTGCGCCAACTCTGGCCCGCTTCGCCCGTCCGTCGAGAACTGAACCTAGTCCATGAAGTGAGCGGCGTTTTGCCGCGACTTGGCATTCGCGCTGAAGTATCGAACGACAAGGGCGCGCTCAGCGCTGAAGGCCGCATCCGCGTCGCTCCCGAACTCGAGGCGGACCTCGATATCGATGCCAACAACTTCGACCTGAGCACCATCCGACCGGAGTGGCCAACCACGAACCTGAGCTTACGCTCGGCCGTCGAAGTTTGGGGATCTGAGGGACAGCCCGTCGTAAGTTGGAACGCCACGATCCTCCCGGGAGAGATCGAGGACACCAAGAACCCTGCCGTCGACTCGGCTGGCACGCTCGACGAGCGTGGACTTCAAGGCACCGTCACTATCCACGAGCGTGGCCTGCCCCTCCACGTGGCATTTAGTAAATTGCCTGAAAAAAAGCTGGATTTTGAAGCCACGCTCAAGCGCACCCACCTCGAAGAGGCGCCGCGGATCCAGTCCTTCATTGCCTTGCGGGGCGAACTCGAGGGGCTCGTCAAAGGTTCGCTCGATGGCGATCGCCTGCGAATTGAACCGAGCTTGAGCGGCAGTTCCTTTTCTTACCAGGACTACGCCCTCACGAACTACACCTTGAAAGGGAGCGCCGAAACCAAACTCGATGCGCTCACGAGTGGCTTCGCAAATGTTGAGCTCGACGCCGCCGAAGTGAAGCTTCTCGGTCGAACCTTACACAAGGTCCAAGCCAAGGCTGAGGGCCCGTATCAAGAACCGAAGTTTGAATTGAGCGCCGTAACCGACGACGACTTGAAGCTTGAGCTGAAGGGGCGGAGTCGTACGGACCGTCTGTTAATCCGGGAACTCAACGGCCAGATTACCGGAGACAACAAACCAATTCTGCTTTCAGCCAAAGAGATTTCTAGTTTCGAGGACCAGCACCAGGCGCTCGGATTAGTCATCGAAAGCACTGGCCGGCTGGCGGGCGACGTACGCGTGAATTCAGGGACCGCCGAACTTCACCTGCAAGGGAACAACGTGGATCTGGGCCGAGTGGGTCGCCTGCTTGGCTTCGCCCCTGGAACGCTCGAAGGCAAGCTAGACCTTGAGGCGAACGGAACGCTGGGCCAACACTCAGACGCAAAATTCGGCCTTCGGTTAGTAGACGGTGGATTTGCGGGCGTGATCGGCAGCGACGTCGACGCGACGGCCACCTTCAAAGATTCGACAGTGGTCAGCACGGTCGATGTGAACGTCAATGAGCTGGGACGACTCCATGCGCAGACGGAACTGAAGCTGAGCGGCTCACCCCTCTTAGCCTCCTCGTACCCGGACAGCGTGGGCCAAGGCCAAATCGATCTCGAGCATATCAAGCTGGCCATGGCGGCGAAGTTCGCGGGCTGGACGCTACCCGTGGTCGTTCAGAACGGCGAAGCAAACGGACGCATCGACCTAAAGAAGAAGGCGTCGTCGTCCTTACCGACCTTACATGCCGACCTCGCCACGACCGGGCTCACCCTCAAGCTACAGAGCCAAGATCTTTCCAGCAGCGGCATCGACTTGCGCCTCCGGGGCGACGTCGACCCAGAGCAAGACAAGTTGAGCATGGCTCTCGACCTTCAAGATCCCTTCGGTGAACTCGTATCGTCGAGCGGCGAGCTTACGCTACCCTTCCGCACCTGGGGTGACTCCGTCCCCACCCTCGAGGAAATTAAAAATAGCAGCGAAGAAGCGCCGCTCGCGATCTCGATTGCCCTGCCACGACGCGATCTCCGCGACATGCCCGCCGCGCTTTCAGATTGGGCCAACATGGACGGCAGCATCGAGGTGCGCAGCGCCGTCCGCGGCAGCCTGAAGTCACCGGTAATCGAGGGAAACATTGAACTTCACGACTTGCAGGGCAGCACGGCCGGACTCACGGAGCCAATCGGGCTAGTAGCGAAACTACGCTACGATCCAACCACGTCGTCGCTTGACGGTCAGGTGTCTGGCGAGGCGAAGAATCAGCAGGTGCTCTCGGGCACATTGCACGTTCAATTTGCGAAGGGAGGCTCGAGCCCTCCTAATCCAACGGCCCCAGCGTGGACCGGGCGCACCCAGTTTACATTTGATGACGCGCCGCTCAGTCTGATCGAACCTCTTAAAGAGCAAAAGATCGACGGCCTGTTGCGGGGAGCCTTGGTCGTAGAGCGCAGCGACTCAATCCCGAAAATTCGCGCGGATTTGCGGGTACGGCAGCTCACCCTTGTGGAGCAGCCGCTGGGCGACGGGCAACTTCGCCTCACTACCACTGGCTCTACGCTGAGCGCCGACGCCGAATTCAATGACGAGTTCGGCACACTCAAGGTGAATGTCGATGGACACGTAGTGGGCACGCCCTGGGCGCTAGAGCTCGCGACTCCATCGCCGCTCAACCTCCGTGTGGAAGCCAGTCGCTTCGATGCCGCAGTCCTTTCACCGGCGCTCGACGGAGTGCTCACCAACCTTCGCGGCTCGCTCGAAGGGAAACTTCAAGCCGAACTCCGTTTCCCCGAGCAAGCAGGTCAAGAGCTCGACGCAACGCTGACCGGAAACATGCGCCTAACGGCCGGAGCTATGACGCCATCCAGCATGGGTCTCCGCCTAGAAGACGTCGAGCTCAATGTCGAGGTGGCGCCGAGCCGCGGCTACAACGTCGTCAAGTTGACCGATATTCGTGCCAAAGCCCGCTCCGAAGTTCACAATCTCAAAGGCAAAGGTGTGCTGTACTTCCGTGGACTCGAGCTCAGCGAGGGGCAGCTCAATCTCAGCCAAAGTCGACTTCCCGTGTTGTCAGATGGCGTCAAACTAGCTGATTTAACAGGACAGCTTTCGCTCAAGCTCAAGAAGGAAAAGGAGCAGCTCGTCGTCGAGCTGGAGGTGCCCGAGCTCGAAGCGGTCCTACCGAACAGCACCGATCGCGACCTGATTGAGCTCAAAGAAAACGAGACGATCACGGTGATCGGCCCGACCGTGGTCAAGGAACAGGCCAAGAAGCAGAGCCAAGCCGAGGGACTGCCAGTCGTCGTAAATGTCCACTTCGGTCCGCGCGTGCGGCTCAAGAGCTCGTTTGCCAGCGTGCGACTCGAAGGCGAGCCCGTCGTTCGCTTCGCCGACAAGCTGAGCATCAACGGTCAGGTGGGTCTCGCCCAGGGCGGTCGGATCGAGGTGCTGGGCCGCGTCTTCATCATCGATCACGGTGCCGTATTCTTCGATGAAGAGGGCATCGCCAATCCCCTTGTCGACGCCAGCGCAACCTGGCGGGCGTCGAGCGGCGCATTGATCCGGGCCACCTTGACCGGCCGCGCTTACAATCCACGCCTCGAATGGAGTAGCGATCCGCCTCTGCCCGGCGGTGAGCCCGCTATCATAGCGCTGGTGCTTGGCGGCGGCGGAAACTCGAGCCAAGGGAACACCGGCATTGCGTACGGCGCAGCGGCCATCAACCAAGTTCTAGGACAAAGCGGCGTCCGCGGCATCGAGATCACCGCTGGGCACGAGTCTCAGAGTGAAGGCCAAATGGCGCGCTTTTCGAATGGCGGTTGGAACTCGTACGCAGCCGCCGTCCAAATCAGTGAAGAAGTGTGGTTTGAGGGCAAGTACACGCGCGAGACTACGGGGCCGGACGCAACCCAAAGAAGCGGCTTCAGCGGCACCGTCGATTGGCGCTTCCACCCGAGCTGGTCGGCACGCACCGAAGTTGGCACCTTGGGCCTCGGTGCTGACCTACTGTGGCAATACCGATACTAAAAGCGCATGCGAAAGGCCCCGCCGCAAAAAAAACTCGGGCGCAAAACCTCGGATGCAGCCAAGCTCAGCGCCGCGCGCTCACCGTTGCAATCTCAAACGACAACTCAAATTCGGAGTCCGACCAGTACTTGTCGATCGCACGGATCCAATAGTCGAGGACCTCCGTCTCGAGCTTCATTCCTCCGAGCCAGCTTTCGATTTGAGGCAAGATCAAGAGTTTTACGGCCGGGTCTTCCATGAACGCGAGTCCCGAGCTGAACGTGAGCGTCTGAGACTTCATCTCGATGCCGACATCGCTCAGCCCCGCGCTCTGAAGCTCCTCTTGAAGTTGCTGCGGGGTCGGACGCTGGTGTTCGAGCGCATCAACCGCAGCGTCCAGGTCCGTACGACCGTGCTTCAGCGCATACTCCGAAAGCAGGTCCACTAGTTCTTGAAAGCTCTGCCCGCTCGGCAGAGCTAACAATGCTTGACCCCCCGAATAGAGTAGGCGCGACATCTCCTGAAAGAGCCTGAGGCGCGCCTCTGGGCCACCCAAGGGGTGAAAGCTGAAGGCGTGTGAAAAGCTCTGCCCGTCGAGGCCTGACTCTTCGGGCGAAGCCACCACATAGCGCATTGTTAGAGACCCCAGATGGCTGCTAGCGACCGCGAGGAGCGCTGGGGAGGCGTCCACGCCAACGCCAGAGGTCTTCGGCATCTTCTCGAGCCAAAGGGCGTCCGGGTAGCCCGTGCGGCAGCCTAGGTGCACGACTCGTGCAGCTTCGCCAACCAAGAGAGCACCTTCAGCCTCGGCCACGAACAAAGCCAGGTAGGACGGCACCGCAAAGGCATCGAGGAGGGCAGCCTCCGTCTCTCCCCATTCTTCGGCCAGAGGGGGCAGCTGAGGGGAACGTTCTGGATCCACGCTTTCATTCGTCGTTAGCAAATCCCCGCTGTGCTATCTAGGCGCCGTGACGCAAAGGCGGCAATCGCTCGTCGTCTTCGGACTCGCGCTCTCAGGGCTCGTGCTCGCGCTGGGTGCGTTCGGGCTGGGTTCGGGTTGGCTCAGTAGGAAAGGCGCCCAAACCGGCCCCCATCCCCTGTTTCAAGGGGCCAAAACCTCCGCGAGAAGCATCGAACCGAGCGGATGCCCTCGAGGTACCCTGCCTGATCGCGGGGTTTGCATTCCGGTTCCGGCACCCTGAACCGGTACCGCTTGTCGGCCCCCTCGTTGTCGGCCCCCACGCCAGCCCTCCGCCGCCTCAGGGTACGAGCTTGTAGCCAAAGCCGTACACCGTCAAAATATGAGTGGGCTGCGTGGGGTTGCGCTCGAGCTTCTTCCTCAGCTTGACGATGAAGTTATCGATCGTCCGATTCCCCGGGTTCGACTCGAGTCCCCAAATTTTTTTCAAGAGATCTTCTCGAGGCACAGGTTGACCTGCTCGCTCGTGAAGATGCCGCAAGAGCTCAACCTCATAAAAGGAGAGAACCTCTTCCGCGCCGTTCTTCCGGGTCAACGTGTGCGAGGTTAAATTCACCATAGCCTCCCCGATCTGGAGGTTAGCCGATTCGTTGGGGCGGTGAGCCCGTCGAAACAGAGCCCGGATGCGCGCCGTCAGTTCACCAACACTAAATGGCTTGGTAACGTAGTCGTCTGCACCCGAATCAAGGCCACGGATCTTATCCGCCTCTTGGCTCTTCGCGGTCAGCATCAAAACGGGAACGGTAGGGTCTGATACGCGAATCTGCTCGCAGATTTGGTAGCCGTTCTGATCCGGCAACATCAGATCGAGCACCACCGCATCGGGCCGCTCGCGTCGATGGGTTTCCACTGCACTTGCTCCGGTCGCGGCTGTGACGACCCGAAATCCTTCGAACTCGAGGGCATCTTGGAGTCCCAAAAGAATGTGGGGCTCATCATCCACAACCAAGATCGTCTTGCGGCTCTCCACGTACCCAAACGCTAACCTCCATCCGTCTAAAAAGAAAAGGCAGCCCGTAGGGGCCGCCTTTTCGGCGCAGACAGCCCGTTTTTCAGGCCGTCTTCGCTTAGGCGCTGTTACCGCGCCTTCTTGCCCTTCCCTAGGGGTTAGGCATCCCTTCGTCCGTTACTTTCACTGCCGCCGAGCCGATACACGCCACGAACAGGGTCGTGTCGTTCGCCGGCGTCGCCACGGCATTTGCTCCACTATTGGGGATGAAGCGCACAAGTCGTTTCTCGTTCGCACCGCATTGGGTCACAAGCGCCTCATCACCTAGGCCTTGCGCAGGATCGACGTAACAATAGCCAGCGGTCGAAGTCGACTCGGCACCGCTCAAACACTGGTCAGCATCCGTGCCCGCGAGCTGTTGAATTTGGCACATCGAGTAAGATTCACATGGAATGTTACTCTTGCAGTTCGCCATGTTCTCCTGACAGCAAACGCCGTCGCGGGTCATAATGTCGTAAATCGCCTGGCTCACCTCATCGTCAACCTTAGTTCGCCCGCCGGCCGGATTCCCGCCCGTGGTGCAATCCAATGGGTCGGGATGGACCTCGCTCGTGCCACGAGTCTCAACCACCACGCAGGGAACCTGCTTGGTAACGGGATCCACCTCGAGCTGACGCGGCAGGCACTGGCCACCCAGCTTGTCAGCCAGGCGGTCGATGATGGCGGCCACCGCCGGGTTGTAACCGAACGAGGAGCCCGGCGTTGAAACCTTAGGACAAATCGAAGCCACAATGGCGTTCGAGGGGCGAATGCCGTGAAGGACGCTGAGTACACGCAAGCCCGGATAAGCCTTGCCCCAATGTTGCTGTTTCTCCAGCCCACCCGTGGGTGTCGGACGGCAAAGGGCGCGTTGCTTCGTCAGACCTTCGTCGTCGCAGTCGCAAGCCGCACCAGCCGCCGCACAGGCTGCTTCATCTTTGACCGCGCCATAGTCGGCCAAGGGGAAGATGCACGCGTACTGCAGGTCGTTCAGCTTGTTCTTGGTAGCGGTATCGTAAACATTGATTTGCTCGCTACCGTTGATGGCGTTCCACGTGCCGGGAGCGGTGGTAACGACGTCCTTAACGATTGGATTCGGCATGCCGGCCGCCCTTTGGCCAATGGACTCGACCATGAACGGGTCTTGGGGCGGAGCCGGCGCGACTCCGCAGGACTCGTCCGTCGGGTTATTGCGACAAAAACGAGATTCGGCATGATGGTTCGGAGTGCCGAGGATCACATCCCAACGGTTGTACGGAGACCCGGCCTCAATCGGGAGATCGAGGTCTTCGGTCTTCAGGTAGCTGAGCTTGGCTGGATCGCCGAGCGTCTCGGGCGTCGCGAGATCCTGCCACGGCACGCCGACGATACCGGCAAAGAACACCAAATCAGCCGGCCGCGCTGTTCCTTCGGGAGAAATCAAGAGCGGATTGTTCACCTCGGCGCTCGTCACTGAATCAATGATAAGCGGCCGAGTCAGGCCATCAATGTAACGCTCCACCGGGTACAGCAGATCAAAGCCAAAGCGGCGTTGCTGATCGAAACAACGCTCTTGGCCGTCGTCGTCGGCGGCCGACATACGAGGCTTATTACCCATGGCGTCGGGAACACAGACTGCGTTGAAGTCCGCCTCGCAACCGGCGTTCGGGCCCGTCGAGCGACAGGTGTCGCAACACAAGTCGTTGGGGTTCTCGTCGCAGGTATTTGTGGGAACGTACATACGATCACCCGTCACCATGGATAAGTAGCCGTACTTAGCGAAAGGATAGTAGTCTCCGCCTTCGAGCACGGAGCAGTCGTTTTCGTCGGTCAAGACGACCACGGCCACCAAGCTGGTGGGGCGAAGAAACGCAGCCCTTTGATCGAGCAGCTTCTTGTCGCTGTCGGCCGGGTCGTTAGCCGTAGAAGGGACGGCGATTTGACCCTCCTGCGTGATGACGCGGTAGGGATTCGGATCAATCAAAAAGCGATAGAACGCCTCAAGCTGAGACTCGAAACCACAGCCGATTTCGCCTGCTGCAGCTACGTGGTTGGCGAACTGGTCGCCGAAGGCATCCACGTCTTGCATGCCGTCCCAGGTCAAGAACGGTTCGTTCGGGTCAAGACCCGTGTAGTTGGTACCTGACGGGGGCCGAACTAGCGGAATCAGCCAGCTATGGTCATTCTTCTCGACGTCCAACGTGGCGCCAGTATTTGGGTCAACGCGAGTCTCGCACGTTCCGTTGTAGCCATGCGCGCCAATCGACGAGGTAACCACGCCGATGTGAATGTCGTCGACAGGGCTAAATTCGAGCGCCCAACCGTCAGGACACTCTCGCTGACCACCGGCGCCGGGACTGCTCACATCGCGGTCGATAACGACCCCTTTTTCGTCGCGCTTCACGCAGTCTGGCGTAACGAGGCGTTGCACCATCTCGGGCACCGCTTGCTTGAGCAGCGCCTGCTTGTCGGCCATGGAGGTCGAGTTGTCGACGACGAACAACAGATCGATCGCTGCGATGTTGTTGATCGGAACCTGGTTCACGAACACGTTGCTCGTTACCGGATCGAGATCCACCGCGGGGCGCTCGAGACAGCCACTCGCGAAGAGCGCTCCGGCTCCCACGACGAGACTGAGAAGGCCCGCGCTCAAATGACGCGAGCTCCGAGGAGCATGGCCCGCCGAACGAACGGCCGTAGTTGCGGATTCTTCGGGAGCCCTTTGAGGTGCCGAGGGAGAACGGCGCTGGCGATTGTGATCAGTCATGGTGTCAGTTCTGCTGTGGACCATCCTAAGATGGCGACGAGGGGAGGCCCTCGGGGGTCGAGGCTCGCCTAGTTTCAACGGTAAAGCAATGCCCGTTCCAACGGAAAGAGATGAAAAATCCGCAGGAAGCAGCGACTTCTTCATGCGCGTCGACAACTAAGTTGCCAAGAATGACAACTCAGTTGCCTATTTGAGCGAGGACCTAGCTGGAGCTCGCGGAAAGCTCCTCGTCGGCCTCAGGTACGCCTGCTTCAACTTCACACTCTAGTTGCAGAAGCGTCTCGGGGGTGGCGCCCGCTTCATCGCTTTCCTCGCTGCCCACGGGCTTGAACCCAGCCTCCCGCAAGGCCAAAAGTTGGCGACGCGTCACGCCCGGCACGGAGAGGATCTCCGCGTCGCTAGCTTCGCTCAAGATGGCCAGGCTTCCGAAATGCTGGAGCAAGCGTACCCGAGACTTGGGCCCAATGCCGGCGATGTCATCGAGCTGCGAGCGAAGACGCCTCTTCTTGCCCAGCTTCTCGCGTTGAACGTTGGCGAAACGATGTGCCTCATCTCGCACACGAGCCAAAAGGAAGAGCTCGGGCGTGTTGGGGCGAAGCGCGATCGGGTTCTTTTGACCCGGCAAATAGACTCGATCAACGAGTTTGTCGCCCGTCACCGATTCGCGCTCTTTGGCTAGACCCGCAAGCGGCAGATCGACGAGCCCGAGTTCCTCCGCCACAGCCACGGCCACACCGAGTTGGCCACGCCCTCCGTCGACCACAAACAGGTCGGGTAGCCGAAAACGAGCTTGATCCAGCGTCTCCTCTCGCTCCGGAAGCACCCCGTCCTCCTCCATGCGGGCGAGATCTTTTTGTTCTTCCTCGGCCTGTTGATCCCGCCCGCGGCGAAAGCGGCGCGACAGAACCTCGTGCATGGCGGCGTAGTCGTCACCATCGGCCACGCTCTTTACGTGATACGATTTGTAGAGCTTCTTGTCGGGCAAGCCGTCTGAAAGAACCACCACAGAGCCGACGGTGGCCTCGCCACCCAAGTGCGAAATATCGCAGCACTCGATGCGATGAGGTACGCGTGGCAAGCGGAGCTTCGCCTGAAGTTGGGCGAGGCGCGCGTCCATATCTTCCGTCGTGCGTCGTTTCTCGCGAAAAGCGTGCGCTGCGTTCTCGAGGGCGAGTTCGAGAAGCTTGCGGCGCGGGCCCCGCTGCGGAACGACGAGTTCGGGCCGAGCCACTCGGCCTTCCGTTACCGTCGTCCGACGATCCAAAAGCCAATCAGAGATGCCATCGGCGCCTTCCGGCAGGACGGGCAAGAGCACTTGGTCTGGAATAAACGCCGAACCGAGGCCACCTTCTCCGTAGTGATCTCGCAGGAACGCGGCCACAATTTCGTCATCCGGCACGGGAGTCCTGATGTGGCTCACATTGCAGATTTCAACCACCCTGCCCTGCCTCACATACACCACACTCAACTCGACCAGGTCTCCCTCGCGGTGCAAGCCGAGCACATCTTGATCGAGATCTGAGACGGTCACCACGCGCTGACTCTCGTGTACCTTGGTCACAGCTTCGAGCTGATCACGATAGAGCGCCGCCACTTCGAACTGCATGCGCAACGCCGCGCTCTTCATCCGCGCTGCCAGCTCGGAGCTGAGCTGATCGTGGCGCCCAGCCAAAAAGAGCTCAACCGCGCGCACTTGCACTCTGTATTCGGCTTGGTCGACCTCATACACGCACGGCGCCGGACAACGCTGAATTTGGTACTGAATACAGGGCCGGGAGCGACTCTTCAACTCTCGATCGCTGCAGGTGCGAAGCCGAAAGTGTTTCTCCACCAAGTGCAGAGTGCGCCGCGCTGCTGTCGCAGAATGGTAGGGTCCAAAGTAACGGGCTCCGTCACTCTGGGGCCGACGCACGGGCTCGAGGCGTGGCCACTCGGCTTTGAGATTCAGACGCAGGTTGAGGTACTCTTTATCGTCCTTGAGCTTGACGTTGAGGCGAGGCTGGAGCTCCTTAATCAGGCTGTTCTCCAGGATCATCGCCTCTTTTTCGCTATTGGTAACGAAAGTCTCGATGTTCGAGAGCAGGCCAGGCAAGCTCGGAATAAAGGCGCGTGTATCGGAGCCGCCCTCTTGAAAATAGCTCCTCACACGCGCACGCAGGCTTTTGGCCTTGCCGACATAAAGGACTTTGCCGTCCTTGTCGTAAAAGGCGTAACAGCCCGGTTGCGCCGGGAGATTCTCGAGTTTTTGTGCGACGAGCGCCGAAAGCATGCGGGGCATTTTCGACTAGCACACCCGCGCCGAAATTGCGCTATCAAGCCTGGGCGATGAGGAAGGCCCTCTTCTACCTTCAACAGGTTCGCGCGCCGAGGAGCGCCAAGTGGCTCGCGCTATCGCTGCTCGTGGGCTCCGCGCTGGGCCTGCTCTTAGTGCCCAGGGCCGCTAGCAAAGAAATAGGGGCGCTCGAGTCCATCCAATTTCTTGGGCAACCGCTCGCTCTCGACCGCGGAGCGATCGATGTCGCCCTCGACCGGGCACGCCACGCGAGCGAGCGGGATGTAACGCTCGTGCTTCCTGATGCGCGAGCTCTGCTCATCAGCCTCAATCGCCTCGGTGCTACCATCGACGGCGCGCGCCTCACGCAGTTCATCCGCGACGCGCGCGATCCGCATAGCCGCTTGAGTCTAACCTGGCGAAGCCGGGCTGAACCGGGCCCACTGTCGATGCCTCTCCCGTTCGAACTCGACCTCGATGCGACGCTCTCTGCTCTACTTAGCGTCAAAGATGGGCTCGATCGTAGCCCCGAGAACGCTCGTATCTCGATTTCAGACAAGCGCGTCTTGCCCGACGTTCCGGGTCGCTACCTAGACGTAGACCGAACCCTGGCCCGCCTCGCGGAAGCTGTGCAGAAAGGCGAGCTCCGAGTGGAAGTTGCCTTCAGCGAGGTACCCGCCAAACGGCGCGCCGCCGACCTCGCCGGTATCTCGTTCGACTCGGTGCTGGGCCACTTCGAGACGCGCTACAATCGCGCCCAGGCCTACGAGGCCCGAACTTACAATCTACGTCGAGCCTCCTCCAAGCTGGACGGCACAGTGCTGTTCCCAGGCGAGACCTTCGATTTCAATGAAGCGGTGGGCCCGAGGGATGAAGCCAGCGGGTACAAGGTCGCAACCGTCATCGCTGATGGAGAACTCGCCGATGGCATCGGAGGAGGCACCTGCCAAGTCTCAGGTACTCTGCATGGCGCGGCATTTTTTGCCGGCCTCGAGATCGTCGAACGCTATCCCCACACGCGGCCCAGCTCCTATATCAAAATGGGACTCGACGCGACGGTCGTTTATCCCACCATCAACTTTCGCTTCAAAAATCCCTTCGAGTTCCCGGTCGTTCTCCACGAAACCGTGAAGGACGGCGTCGTTCGGGCCGAAGTGCTCGGGCCCAGTCTTGACCAAGTCGTTACGCTCATTCGCAAGATAGACGAAGCTCTGCCCTACGAAGAACTGGAGCGACCCGTGCCGAGCCGACCCCGAGGCGAGCGTCGTCTCGCCCAACGAGGAGTTCCTGGCTTCAGGCTTCACCGTTATCGAATTGTTAGGCGAGGCGAACACACCCTCCGCGACAAATGGCGCGACGTCTATCCGCCCACCAGCCAAATTGTCGAAGTGGGCACGGGCGAACAGGTCCTTGAAAAATCCAAAGCCAAAAAGAGCGACGGTACTCCCGAATATTTGGCCGATGAGCTGCTCATTTTGACGCTGAAACGCCCTACCCAGAACGACCCGAGTGAATTCGCTGAAAATCGTGAGCCCGGGCCTTATGGTGACGCGGGTTGGACCGCGCGTCGCGGCATGTCTTTCTGGTCTAATGAGCCCCCCAAGCACGCCCCCTAGCCTTCGGCCCGGCGTTCCAAGTGTGCAGAATTGTCGGCAAGGGTAACCGCAAGCGCTGAAGATTACGGACCTTTCTTGCGGGGTCGCTGGTCGGCCGATCGGGGCGAAATGGGAGTGTTTGACGGAGCCCAGGCTCCGGGCCCAAATCCTCTCAACGTCCTGAGAGAACCCATGAACGCTACAGCTTCCCCTGCCGCATTGGACCTTGAACCCATCCAACACTCGCCGCAATCCGGCCTGGTCGAGACGAGCACTTCCCGCTCGAAGGCTATGCGCAACCCTCGGGTCCGCGGCCTGATCGAGGCCGCAGCGCACTGTTTCGCCGAGCGCGGTGTGGGCGCGACGACATTGGCCGACATCAGCCGCGAGCTGGGCCTGCGGAAGAGCATCATTCACTATTACTTTGACAACAAAGATGCATTGCTTGAGCGCGTTCAAGAGTACTCGTCGGACCAGTACCTGCGCGTATTGAAGGAAAGTCTTTCGAGCCCGGAAGGTTCAAAGCCGGAGCGAGGACGACAGGGCCTTGAGCGGGTGTGGAACGCACTCCGCGAAGGCTCGGCCAAGCCGGGTTTGGCTATCGAACTCATGAGCGAGGGCCGTCGCGACGAAGACTTGCGAACCCGCGCGCGCGCGACGGAAGATCAAGCCCAAGCCCTCGTGGCAGATCACCTGAAGAACGCGCTCGGAACAGACCATGCCGATCCCGAACCCCTCGCCTGGGCGACCCTCGCCCTCCTGCATGGGTTGATGCTGCTGTCCAACTTGGAGGGCACGGCCGACCGGGCGGAAGGCGCCATGTCGGCGTACCTTGAACTTCTTTTCGGTGCGTCAGAATCCCGCTAACGACCCGCGAGTGCCCTTGGCTCGAACAGCAAAGCGCGTTACCGAGACCGAGTGGGACTAGGCACGCTTCTCGGCCAACCGAGCGCCAAAAAGATCCTCGAGCGAGCTCTGAGCCTAGGTCGTGTTCATCACGCCTACCGCTTCGAGGGTCCGCCGGGTGTCGGCAAGCAGTTGGCCGCTAATCTGATGGCCCAGGCTTTGCTCTGCGAAACGGGGACAGGTTGCGGCGTGTGCTCCGCGTGCGAGCGGGCAGTCACTCTTGCCCCCGAGGCCCCGCACGTCCCTCTCCATCCCGATCATATCGTGGTGCAGAGGGGCCTCTATCCCCAGGGGGTGCTCGGCGCGAGCGAAGCAACGGGCATCAGCGTGGAGCAGATCCGAAAAATCGTGCTGCCCCGCATGGGCTTCCCCCCCCACGAAGGCAAGGCCTTGGTCGTGAGCATCGTTGACGCCCACGAGCTCACCATCTCGGCGGCCAATGCCCTACTTAAAACGCTAGAAGAGCCGCCTTCACGCACTCATTTCATCTTGCTCACGAGCCGCCCCCAAAAGCTGCCCGACACGATCCGTTCGCGCACCCTCAAGGTTCGTTTCTCACCGCTGCCTAAGGCTGTATTGCGCGAGCTTGCCACCGAGTACTCCCTCGACGACGAACTCCTCCAATTGGCACAAGGGAGCCTCGAGCGAGTCCGCGAATTCGCCGATGACAAGAGCCGCGAAGTGCGAACCCAATTCTGGGAAGCCGCGCGGGAAGCGGTGAGTCATAACCATCCCAGCCAAGCTCTGACCTTCGCAGAGCAGAGGCCAGAAGCACGCGACGACTTGCTCGATCTCCTGCGTTACATGAGCTCCCGCATCGCTCATGAAACGCGAACGCAAATCCATGATGAGACGTCCTTCGCCTCAGGCCGCCAGGGGCGGGCCCTCGCCTCACGTTATTTTGAAGTGGAGCGAGCAGCTCGCGAAATCGAGCAAAACGCCTCGCCCGCTTTGGCTCTCGAATCGCTCATCCTACGGCTTCGGCAGATCCCAGGCCTGTCTTTCTAGAGCGGCCAGATTCGCCTGAATCTGCGGCTCGGGCGCCACAGTAGCGTCGACGTTAGCAACTAGGGCCGAGATAGTCGCCGCGCGATCGACGTGGGCGAGCACGCCCCCGAGCGTACTCTCAGTAATGCCGCCGATAGCAACGCTGGGCACGCCCGCGGCGCGGGCATGCGCGGCAAGTTCGGCGAGCCCCATGAGGCCGAGCGTGGGTTCTGGATCCTGTTTGGAGTGAGTCTCGAAGACCGGGCCGATCGCGACGTAGTCAGGCCTTAGGTCGAGTGCCGACTCGAGCTCTTTTGCGGTGTGAGTCGAGACGCCCACCTTGAGTCGCGGAAAATGAAGTCGGGCCTGCTCAATCGGCATGTCTCCTTGGCCCAGATGCACGCCATCCGTCCTGGCTAGCTCGGCCAGGTCAGCTCGGTCATTGGCGAAGATCTCGGTTGCTGGCGAGAGTTCCGCCCTCATTTTCACGAGCTCGCGGAGTCTCGACAGGGTGACGTCGTCGCTCTGTCCTTTGGCTCGGTATTGAAGGATGCCCACCCGCGCTTCGAGTAGAGCTCGAAAGACCAGCGTCGCAGAGAGGCCCTGCTTCCGGCAAACATCTTCATCGACGATGGCGTAAACTCGGCCCATTTTTTTGCCCTACCCCCGAAATCGGGTCGTGGTACGAAGGCTAGCATGAATCGACCCCCATCTGGGAAAGGGGCCTTCACCACGCTTCTCTTCACTTCTCTCGCTCTCTCGTGCGCCACTCATCAGCACGGGCATCGAATCGGAGCGTCCACAACGTTGGCTGAACCGGGAACGAGCGAGGTCGACACGTACCCCGCAGCTTCGGCCACCCCGGAACCTGGGCCAGTTGAGCCCAGCGTGACGAGCGCCCAACCGAGCCAGGCCACGCCGGGACAGACGCTGCCTGAGCCCCACAAATTACCCGACGCTGAGGCGGTTCACGCTGAACGTGCCCTCCAGTTCGCGGACGAGTTACTCAAGGTGGCTCCCACCCCGGAGGGACAGCTCGGCTTGGTGCTCGTTCTAGGTCAGCGCTCCGCAGACCTCTTTTGGACATTTGCCGTCGAGAATCGCAGCGCAGAGCCGGTCCTCTTCGGTAGCGATCTCGGTCTCCTCGAACTCACGCTTACACCCAAGGCCTCTCTCGAAGCCGAAGCCGACGCTGACGCATCCAACGCTCCAGCTGCGCCTCACACCTGCAATCCACTCACCAAGGTGGCGTCCGGGCCAGGCGCGCCTCTCTTGCCCGGTGAGGCGGAAGTATTCTCTTTCGATCCGCGCTCGATCTGTCCTGAAGAACTGCTCACGGAAGGCACAACGGTCTCCGCTATCTACGGCTACGCCATCGAAAAGAAGACCGGCTGGCAGAAGGGCAAGAAGGTCGAAACTCTCCTCACAGACAAGCCTCCGTTCGTAGCCCAAGCGGAGGCGCCCGAGCCCGCCGCGCCGCCCGCCGCTACAGCACCTGAGCCGGCAAAGGCACGCCCCCAAACGGCGACTTCCGAAGCGGCACCACCCGGCCTCAAACAGCTCTTCGCAGCACCCATGGTGCTGAACGAGACCTATCCCCTCGATGCGTTAGAACTGTTTGCTGAGGGCGATCCTCGACACGATTCGAATGCAAACGCCCCGCTGACTCCCCTCACCGTCTCCTTGCGCGATCTGGGTGAGGCACGCACCCCCACATTCCAACTCGTCAATGTGACGCTGAAGAACGTCTCAGACGCTCCGCTCGACGTAGTGGTGCGTCGAGAGCTCATGGTGTTCGAAGTCGTGGGCCCCCAAGGAGCCACGACCTGTTACCTCGAACCGACCCAAGTCGATCCGTTGGCGCACAACTTTACTCGACTTGCGCCAGGCGTGAGCCGGGTGCTTGTGACGCGCATGCCCGAGGTTTGCCCGGCCGGAACGTTCAGCGAACCGGGCACCTACAGCGTGTTCGTGCGTTACCGTTCCCCCTCGGACGGCGCTCAGTTTGGGCGACAAGGGTTTCAAGGAGAAATTCGCTCCAAGTCGCCTGCCCACCTGCGCGTACCCGATCCGCTCAAGGGTAACGTCCAAGCTCAACCGGTGCGCCGCGCGAAAACCCCGGCGGCATCGGCCGAAGAGGGCTGATTCGAGGCTCGAACGGCTCTCAGCCGCCTATGAGCTTACGAAGCTGGCAACTCACTTAACGCTCACATTCTCAAGAGCGTGTAGATCTTCTAAGGCGGTCGCCACACGCGGATCGTCCGGATTGAGCTTTCTCGCTCGCTCGATGGCGTCTCGCGCGGCATCCAGCCGACGTTCGGCGGCCAGAGCGAGCGCCAGATTGAGCCAGGCGGACGCGAACGTTGGGTCGAGCTTCAAAGCCGCTTCGGCCCGCTGTCGCGCGGACTCGAACTCGCCGTCCAAATAGTCTGCGTAGGCGAGGTTGGTTAGCACCGCGGGACTTCGCGGGGACAGATGGAGGGCCCGCTCGAGGTGCGCACGCCCCTGCCGCGTTTCGGCTCGAAGGAGGTAGAGCGAGCCGAGATCGGCATGCGCCCGGACGCTTCCGGCGTCGAGATGGAGGGCCGTACGAAAGCTCGCTTCCGCCGCGCTGAGGTCGGACAGCAACATCTGCGTGGCGCCCAGCGCTACCCAACGCTCAGCGTTCGTTGGCTCGAGCCGCGTCGCCCGCTCGAACTCTAGCTTGGCGGCTTCGATTTGGCCCTGGCTCAGAAGCGAAACTCCGAGCGCGCCCCGCACTTCGGCGTCTTCGGGGGCCGCCGCGAGAAGCTGCCTCAGGGGCGCCTCTGCCTCGGCTCCCCTCCCCAGAGAAAGGAGCATCCGCGCTCGCTCGAGTCGAGCCACCAGCAAGCTCTCGTCGCGCTCGATCGCCGCTTCGAATTCAATCAACGCCCGCGCCGCGCCCCCCCGCCCCTCACCGTAAGCTAACGATTCGCTATGAGCTTCAGTCCGACCGCGTAGCAGATATAGAGTGGGGCTATCATCGCCCAAGGCGCGCACTCGTTCCAAGTGAGCCCGCGCCTCGCCAGCTCCAGATCCACCCCGTCTCACTAGTGCCTGAGCCGCAGCGCGAAGCTCTCGGCACACTTCACCCTCTCCTTTGCACTCTGGGGCCTCCAGAAGAGTCCGTGGCTGCCGGGTTTCTTCCGCCGACTCAGGCCCGTCACGGAAAGCTGTTTCGGCTCCGCGGCGGGCCTCCGCTCTTGGGCCTGGTTCGAGTGGCGACGCCGAACCACCCCCGGGGGCGGGGTTGGTGCAGCCAAGCTGAAGCAAAACAGCGAACCCCAGCGCGCCCGAAATGAACCTCGCCGGAGGGGCGTCGGGAGAGCTCGAGTTCATCGCGGCTCAAATAGAGGACAGTTCCACTCGTCGGTGCTCTTTGCCATCAAAACGAAGGAGTACGGGTTGCTCGCTAAAAATGGTGCGGAGCGCCACCGGCCGCTTCCAAACTCGGACCAAGGAGCCGAGCACACGCTCTGCATAGTCCATTCTGAGGTCGATACCGTGGTGCTGGTGCTCAAGTAGGAGCTCACCGCGATTCTCAAAGTTACCGTGGGTCACGCGGACCACGGGGTTGCCACCATTGGTCAGCTGACTCAACAGCTTTTGCTTGACCTTCTGAAACTCGCGACTCATCACTTCATAACTACCGCGCCGGTCAGACCATTCGAAGGTGAAAAGCCCCTGCTCCATGGCAAACTCTTCCGTCAAAAATTCATCGAGGAAGCTGACGTCATTGTAATGGGCGCGCACCTCGTAGATGCGCTTTTGGCCGAGCCCAAGTCTCATATCCCAATGCTTGCGCTCGTCGAGGTCGTCACAGGTGGCCCATTCACGGCCAAATTGTCCGCGATTCCAGCGCTCTTCAATATTCCGAAATAGCTCTACTCCGAGCTTGTAGGGATTGAGCTGCTTGCCGTTGGTCGCCATGACTCCCGCATTGTTGTCTGCGTAATCGACGATTTCGCTAAAATCGAGGATGTGCTGGGTCATGAGTCGAGAATGGTTGTAGCTCGCCCACCCTTCGTTGATGATTTTAGTCTGCATTTGAGGCTGAAAATAGTAGGCCTCATCGCGAATCAGGGTCAGGACTGCGCGCTCCCACTTCTCGAGTGGAGCGTGATCGATCAAAAACTGGAGCACGTCTTGCTCGGGCTGCTCCGGGAAGGCCTGTTTGCGAAGCTCGCGCTCATCGAGCAGGCGCTTCTTCTCCGCTAACACATGGTCGCGCGGATTGATGAACTCGTCCATGTAGTCTTTGGCCTTGAGCTTGGGCACGTCGATATCATAGGTAACCTCATCGTCCTCTAAGCTCGGCCTGCGACGCACGATGAAGGGAGCGCTCGGGTCGATCAGGTTCTCTAAGCTCAAACAGTGATCGATGAACGACTCAACCGGCTCTAGCCCATGCTTGACGATGAGACGCCTGACCACTGAGCCGTGATTGGCCATCTTGTCGATCCAGCGCCGGTTCGGATTATAGCTAGAGCCAGGCGGCTCAAGCGGCACCGTTTTGCCCGCTGAATCGAGGTCTGTAGCGCGAAAGGTGTAGTTATTCTTGAAGAAGTCGACGTGCCCATAGACGTGGCACATCACAAGCTTCTGGTCCGTCAGGCTATTGCCCTCGAGTAAGTAGGCGATCGCGGGATTGGTGTTGATCACCATTTCGTAGATCTTCGACAGACCGTATTCGTAGCTCTTGGCGAGCCGCTCATACTCCATGCCGAAGCGCCAATGCGGATAACGCGTGGGAAAGCCGCCATAGGCCGCAACTTCATTGAGGCGATCGTAAGAGAGAATCTCGAACACAGTCGGAAAGAAATCGAGCCCCAAGGAGCGCGCGACCTTTTCGATGCGCTCTTGCTCCTTCGCTAGATAGAGGGGCAAAGATGAGTCTTTGAAGAATCCGGTTAACAAAGCGTTAGTGCCCTTTCCCGAGAAACTCTTTGATGCTGCCGACGATGGCGTCCCGATCTTGAATTTCGCTCAAGACGAGGCGCGGTTCACTGGCCAGATTTTCGCGCAAATCTTTAATGAACTGACCAGAACCGTAGGGGCTATGAACCTGGCCGTAGGCGAACATGTTCGACGCCGGCAAGAGGTCGTCGCGCAAGATTTGCAGACACAATTTGGTGTCATCGGTGGACCAGTTATCACCATCTGAAAAGTGAAACGGGTAGATATTCCAATCCGCGACGGGGTAGTCCCGCTCCAGGATCTCGGCGGCTAACTTATAGGCGCTCGAGATCATCGTGCCTCCTGATTCTCTGGTGCGGAAGAAGGTATCTCGATCCACCTCACGCGCCACCGCGTCGTGAATGATGTAGCGACTCTCGATGCCGTCATATTGACGACGAAGCCAGGTGTCGATCCAGAAGCTCTCGATGCGCACGATCTCCTTCTGTTCGTCGCCCATCGAACCTGACACATCCATCATATAGAGGATGACGGCGTTTGCGGCGCGTTCCTCTTCCGAACGAAACGAACGGAACCGCTTGTCTTCGGTCTGCGGAACGATCAGCGGCGCTCCCGGATCGTAGGTTCCAGCTTGGATGCTTCTTTTGAGCGCTTCGCGATAAGTACGCTTGAAATGGCGCAAGGATTCGGGGCCTGCGCGGCGGATACCCGTGTAGCGATCTTTGCGGCTCTGTATGCGCGACTTGCCCTTGTCCTCGATAGCGGGCAGCGCCAGCTCAGAACCCAAAATATCTGCCAGCTCGTCGAGCGTCAGATCGACCTCGAGGATGTGTTCGCCCGCACCTTCACCGGCGCGTTGGCCGCTGCCGGGCTCATCACCATCGCCCACGGCCTCGCCAGGTTCACCCTGACCCTGCCCTACTCCACCCTGATTTTTCCCGCCGAAGGTGAAGCGTGGCACGTCGATGTGCGGCACGGGTATGGAGACGAGATCTTTTCCCTTTTTCCCGATCAGCTCTCCGTGCGAAATATACTCGCGAAGTCCCTGTCGGATTCGGCCGCGAACAATGTCCCTAAACCTTGCGTGGTCGCGGTCAATCTTTAGCGTCACCCTCTATCCTGCCCTTCGCTTTGTTGCCTACCCTCGACTACCATCGAAGCTATGGAAGCTTCCGCCATCGGGCCCCGAGGAACAAGCCCATCCGCGTCGCGAGCCGGCCTGGTCCTGACCTGGCTCGGGCCTGATCGCCCCGGCCTCGTCAGTAAAATCGCCACATTCGTGAAAGAATTGGGTGGGAACATCGAAGACACGCGCATGGCCAAGCTGGGCGGCGAATTTGCAGTGCTCATGTTCGTGACCGGACCCGACTCGGCCCTCGGCGCACTCGAGGCAGACCGAACGCCCAAGGAACAGGAGCTCGGGCTGACCAGTTTCGTCAAACGGACTCGCCTCGAACCGAGCATCGCACAATCGTTAGTCTACACCATTTCCGTGAACGCGCTCGATCGCCCCGGTATCGTCGAAGCTATCTCACGAGTCTTGGCTGAACATGCCGTCAATGTCGTCTCTCTCTCTTCGCGCGTCGAGCCCGCTCCTTGGTCGGGTAGTCCACTGTTCGAACTCACGGCAGAGCTCCACGTACCCGCCGGCGTGGCCATTGTAACCTTGCGCCGAGAACTCGATCGCGCTGCCGAGCGCGAGAATCTCGACTACACGCTGAAGGCCGGCCGCGGATGAACTTCCTGATCGCGAGCCACGGGCATTGTTTCGACGGGCTCGCTAGCGCCACTCTTTTCTTGCGAGCCGTTCGACGCTCTGCGCTCGGACTTTCTCCCGACTCGAAGCTCGATTTTGCGGCACTCGGTTACGGCCCTCGTCAGCCTCGCCCCGAGACGCTAGCGCCGAATTTTAGTCAGCTAGCTATCCTCGACTACCGCTACAGCGCCCAAAAAGAGCTTTGCTACTATTTCGACCATCACCGCACAGCCTTTGCTAACGCCGAAGACCGAGCTGATTTCGAGCAAAGGCGCGCCGCGCTTCCGAGTCGCTACGTTTACGACGAAACGCTGACCTCTTGTACCAAGCTCCTGGCTGAGCATCTCGCCCAGCAAGAGGGACTCGCCCTCGACGATATCAGCGAGCTTATTCGTTGGGCCGACATCGTCGACTCGGCGCGCTTCTCAGATGCCCAGGCCGCTTCCGACTACGATAATCCTGTGCTGCAGCTGGTCAGCGTCGTTGAGCAGTATGGCGACGCGAATTTCTATCGGCAGGCGGCCCCCATGCTCGAGTCCACGCCGCTGCTCGACGTTTGTCGCTCTAAATTGGTAGAGGAACGTTATGCTTCGATTTCGCCTCACCAAAAGAGCTATTTCAATTTGGTAAGGTCGAGGGGCGTCCAAGCAAACCGTGTAGCCTTCGTGGATCTCTCACAAGACACCATCCACGCCGTCTCGAAATTCGCCGTCTACGCCGAGTTTCCCCGCGCTCTTTACTCGGTCGTGTTAGCGCGCCTCAAGAGCGCGTTCCGCATTTCTGTGGGCTATAACCCCTGGTGCGGCCAGGCGCGGGAGCACGATATCGGCACCATGTGCGCAGAGCATGGCGGCGGAGGTCACCCGGTCGTCGGCGGCATTGCCTTGCAGCTCAACGAGCTGGACCGCGCCCGAACTATCGCCAAAAATCTGGCCACCGCACTCGAGATAGAAGGCGCCCCGGCATGAGCGCGTCGCCCACGGGGCGAAGTCAGCGCCCGCTCGTGCTCGGGCATCGCGGCGCACGCCAGAGCGCACCCGAAAATACTTTGCTGGCCTTTGAGCTCGCGCTCGAAGAAGGTGCAGACGGCGTCGAACTGGACGTTCGAATGACCCAGGATGGTGCGATCGTCGTCTTCCACGATGCCGACCTCGAAGTATGGGGCGGGCGAAAGAGGCGAATCTCGGACTTCCCACTTAGCGAGCTTCGTGCCGCTCGCTCCGGAACCGAACAGATCCCCACACTCGACGAAATCCTCGCCTGGCAAGATAGGAGCGGCGCCTTCCTCAATATCGAGCTCAAGGGCGACGGTCCACGCCCGCTCGAACTAGCTCGGCGGGTGGCAGACCTAGTTCGCGGACGGCCCGCCACGCTTCTTTCGAGCTTTCAAGCGTCAATCGTGCGCAACCTGTCCCGGGCCCTACCCGATATGACGACGGCTCTGCTTGTCGAACGCGAACAGCTCCTCGGCTGGGCGTTTTGGCCGCCGCGATTGCTCGGCACAAGCGCAATTCACCCCGCCGAATCCTTGCTCAACGAACGCCTGCTGGCACGCCTCCGCGCCGGCGGAGCTAGCTGGATTGGCACCTGGACCGTCAATAGCCCCGAACGCGCCGTAGCCCTATCGAAGCTCGGCGTTGACGCCATCATCACCGACACGCCGCGCAAAATATTGCAACATCTAGCCTAGATTGGCCCAAGGTCGTCACAAGGCAGCATGTCTGCTCCCGTTTTGCGAGCAGCTTGGCTACTCACAGTTAGATAACACACTCTGGACGCCTGCTGGCGCCTCGAGTTCAAACACTCCCGGGGGCAGTGGCGGATTGTGCCACTGTTCGGTGTGATCGAAGGTCACCTCGTAGCGCGTGCTCGGTACTCTAAACTGCACGCGCCGTGGAAGCTCCGCCTCACACACAGGACCGCTCACAGGTAGTGGGACGTCGAGTGGATCTTCGAGCTTCGGCTGGGGCTTCCGCTCTACCACCTGAAATTGGCTGAGGGCCACGGAGTAGCTCTGCTCGCCTGCCTGCCACAATTCACTTCCGAGGTAGCGCAGACGCTGCTCGCCCAGAGGGCGATGTCCATCGTCAGGATGAACACCCACTTTGAGGATTTGGCGTGTTTCGTGCTCGCCTGACAAGACAATGCGATAGTGAGGCGTTCCGAGCCACGGCGTTAAGAAGCTGAGTTCGGTCCTTCCTTCGTCATGCACGATGGTCGCCGGCCTTCCGCGTAAGGTCTCGACCAGAGCTCGCGGCGGGACCGGTACGCGGGTGAACTTCTCTACGTTGCAGGTGCGAGCCGGGCCGTAATAAAACCTTCGTTCACGCAGGTCACTCAACGCGAAGTCAGTCTGGTTGGCAGTCAGCGTCGTCAGGGTTGCCCCGAAAGGGCTGATCAAATCAAACCGAATGCTGCTTGGCGCTGCAGCTAGGTACATGACGCTGCCAGCGAGGCGGCGGCCTTCCCCTCGAAAGTAAACCTTCGCCTCCCCCGATACTGCGCGACTACAGCTCGTATGCTCGCGCAGCCTGCCGAGTAGGGCGTCTGCTGAATCAAAGCGCTGGCGCGGAGCGCCAGCGCAGCCAAGCCCCAAAGGGGCAACCACCAGTACGAGTCCGACAAGGCTCGGCTGAAATGCCAGCTTTACGCGAAGAAGAGCAGGAAGCCGCCACCTAGCCACTAGGAATTGCCCGAGAGCGACTCAATGAGCTCATAGTCGATGCTCATCACCTCGACCGGGGCTCGTTGCACGAGCAGGCCGTAGTCAATGAGCAGTTCGGCGAGCTCCGTTCGCCCTGTGAGGGATATTGGAGTTGCCTGGGCTGACGCTGCCTCTTCGCGCGCGCCGCTCAAGATCTGCCCGGTTGTAATCAACCAACCATGGGCCGCAGGACCATAGTGGTGGAGCGAGCCACGCAGCTCCAGCACTCGCTCGCGGCCCACGTCACGTCCGTCTTTCCGAACAATAATGGCCGTCGTTAGGCTGCCCCACGCGCTCTCAATCCCGCGCAATTTGAGCGTGGTCGAGAGATGCAGCTCAGAGCCGTGCGCTCCGGGCCTACGAATGAGGTTCGATTCGCTCGAGCCCATGCGTTCGAGCAGCATGGTGACAATGTCGCCCACAGCCTTTTGCGGCAGCCGTGCCAACTGATCGCCAAGCGCCTTCACCTGAACCGCGCGATACGTGTCCATTGCGCGAGCTAGACCCCGGCGAGCTTCGTCTACGCGCCTGTCAGTAAACCAGCTCCAAAGACCGATCCTTCCGGACGCTATTTTGAAGCGGGGTGTTCCGCCGCTGCGAGAGGCGCGAGCGTTGTCCGCTACGAGCGCGGCTACCAAAAGGCTCGGGCTCAGGCCCGGCTCGAGCCTCTGCCTGCGGCGCAAGTGATCGAGGACCGCGCCGGTCGACAGCAGGCCGCGCCCCTTCTCCATTTCACCGAGCGCGAGCTCGACTACTCGAGGCAGATCGATCGCCGTTTCCGCGAGCGGGGATTCGTGAATCGGAGCCGGCTGCTCCCTCTCTACCCGGCCCAAATCAGGCTCGTCTGGATCAGCGTCCGACACCGTGTAGGTCGGTAGATCGTCGCTCGTATCTTCATCGCCCTCTTCGCGGCGACCCCGACCACGACGACGACGACGGCGACGCTTCGAAGCTCGGTCGCCTCCGTCAGCCTCGGTTCCAGCGGCGGGAGCCGCTTCTTCCTCCTCTTCGACTGCGAAGATGGGCTCGTCGTCGTCATCTTCGTGAGCGAAGAGATCTTGCGCCCCATGCGACAACTCCGCGCGGTGCTTTTCCTCATCATCGGTGGACGCGCTAGCGCCACTGAGCGGTACGTGAGCTGCGGTACTGGGCTCTACTTCTTCCTCGCCTTCCGGCATTTGGGCGGCCTCTAAAATAGCCTGTTCCAGCGCGGCGGGGTCAATGCATTCGAGCGGCGAGCGGCGATCGGCGAGCCCTTCGTTGATTTTCTCATCGCTCCACTCACGGAGCGCAAATACACCGGGCTTGACCCGTTGCAGCGGATTTTCCTTGTCCGTCTTCTTGAGCAGGGCGTTCAGCCGCGAACCCATCGTCACTTCCGGGCTCTTGCCGACGTGACTCAAGAGGCTCTTCTCAATCGCAATTTCAGTGATGTCTTTGTAATGGAGCGGCTTCCCACACAAGCGTAGGACCAAAGCAGCGGCTTCGGTGAAGGTCATATTCTCGATTGCCTTTCAGAGTCATTCCTTCCCAGCCGCGCCCGTGAACCTGGAAAGCCGAGTTTGGCTTCCGCCTCCGGTGTTAAAGGCCGCAGCGAAGATTGAATACCCGAGAGAGTGTCTAAAAAAACTAGGATGAACGGAGCAGAGGAACTCAGCTAGGTCGGCCGGCCCGAATTGGCCTGGCCTTGAAAGCTGCTTTTAGGGAAGTCCTCGGGCAGCGGCAAGCCGAGCCCCGGTTCGCGCGCCCCGCTGGCTTGGGCGTGAGCTGCCTCGCCTGCCGCCCCCCAAGGGCCTCCCACTCCGGCGCGGCAAAGGCCACCAGCTTGCTCGAAGCTCACGCCCTTTTGGGCATGGACGCGGCCGGTGTAGCTTCATCGACGCGTGGCGACCGACGGTCCACAAAAGAGAGGGAGCCTATTTCGAGAGCTCCGAGGTCTGCTCGCAGATCGAGGCATCACTGTCCGCGTCGAACCCTTCCATACGCCGCTCGACAAGGCTGGCGGCTATTGCCAACTGTTCGGCCACCGCTTGGTCTTGCTTGATGCCCGGGCTTCCGAAGCCGAACAAGTTCGAGCTCTGCTCGAGTCCATCGAAGCAATCGGTCTCGAAACGTTGGGGCTCAACGGCAAAGACCTAAGCCCAGAGCTACTTCGCACGCTCAACGGCCGTGGCCACATGCCTTGGCCTCATAAGACTCAGGCCCCTACTCTTGCTCGCGCCATGGAACGCATCGATCATCAAAGACCCCTCGCGCCCTTCACCACGCTCGGCACCGGTGGGCCTGCCCTGCGCTTCGCGCGAGTGTCGGCTCGACTGTCGTTAGTGAGTGCTCTATTAGCGCTGCGCGAGGAGAATCTGCCCATCTTGATCCTGGGCGGAGGGAGCAATCTAGTCGTCTCCGATCGCGGGGTACGCGCGTCTGTGGTCGCCATGAACACACGCGGACTCGAGTGGCAAAAGGACGGCGAATCCGTGCTGGTTACGGCGCAGGCGGGCGAACCTTGGGACGCGTTCGTAGCGGAGACGGTAAAGCGCGGCCTAACGGGGCTGGAGTGTTTGTCGGGTATCCCCGGGCACGTCGGCGCAACACCCATCCAAAACGTCGGAGCCTATGGCCAAGAGGTTTCGGAAGCCATCGAGTGGCTGAATGTGCTCGACACCACGACCGGAGAGGAGCTCCAAGTCTCAAAGCTGGAGTCTGAATTCGGCTATCGCGATAGCCTTTGGAAGCGCGCGCCGCGCGGCCGCTACGTGGTGCTCGACGTCACGTTTCGCCTCTTTTCGTCGAGGCCGCCCACCTTGCGTTACGAAGACCTGAAGCGCCGCTTGTCGGGCTCAAGTCAGCCGAGCCTCGCCCAAGTTCGGGAGGCAGTACTCGAACTGCGACGCAGCAAATCGATGGTCATCGACGCTAGCGACGAAAATACTCGGAGCTGTGGTTCGTTCTTCGTGAACCCTATAGTTAGCGGGGAAGATCTGGCCAGAGTGGCCCGGGCTAGCCAAAAAGAGCCGCCTCACTTCGTGGACGGCACGGACCGCTTCAAGGTGCCGGCGGCCTGGCTGATCGAACAAGCCGGCCTGACACGAGGGACGCGCCTCGGTCCCGTGGGACTCTCCACTCAGCACACCCTGGCCCTCGTCGCGCATAGCGGCGCCACGTCGAGCGACGTCGTTCGCCTGGCCCATGCCGTGCGTCAACGAGTCGAAGACAAGTTTGGTGTGCGCCTCCGACCCGAGCCCGATTTTTGGGGCTTCAACGAACTCGAAGACGGCCTGCCAAGCTTGGCCGAACTCGATGCACCGGCCTCTGGACTGCCCGGTGTCGAGCCCGTAGCTCCCGACCAGGCTCTCTGACTAGTTGATCAAGAATTCGCCCTGATCGAACTGTTGCGGGCTGATCTCACGAATGCCCTTTTTCGAGAGCTCGAGCACCCGCGTCGCAACCCGGCTCACCATGTCGCGGTCGTGGGTTACGAAGATCACCGTGCCTTCGAACGCGGCCAGACCCTGCGTCAGAGAGCGAATGGCCTCGAGGTCAAGGTGGTTGCTCGGCTCGTCGAGGAGCAAGATATTGCTTTGTGTAATCATTAACTTGGCTAAGAGCAGCCGCACCGTCTCGCCACCGGAAAGCACCTTGGTGGGCTTGAGCGGCTCGTCTTTGGTGAAGAGAAGCCGCCCAAACAGGGCGCGCAAGTTCTCTTCGTCGGCATGGTTGTTAAACTGCCATAGCCATTTGTGAGCGGAGATCTCACCCTTCTCGATGGCCTCGCCGTGATCTTGCGGCATGTAGCCGATATGCGTTTCGTAACCCCACTCGACCTTACCCGCATCGGGCTTGACGTCGCCGTGCATCAATTTCACGAGCGTGGTTTTGCCAACACCGTTCGGCCCCACAATCGCAATCTTGTCTCCGCGCATGACGCTCAAGTTGAGACGCTCGCAAATGACTGTGTCACCAAAATGTTTGCTCAACATCTCGACCTGCAGCACCTGCTTGCCTGCCTGACGCTTCTGGTCAAAGCGAATGAACGGCCTTTGAATGTTGGAGCGCTTGAGGTTCGCCATATCGCGCCGCTCTCGATCGAGCTGTTTTTCGCGGGATTTGACTTGGCTGGCGCGTGACCCGGAGCGAAAGCGCTGCACGAACTCCTGCAAGTCTTCGATCTTCTTTTGTCGCGCGCTGTTGACCGTTTCGAGGCTCGAACGGGCCTCAGCCTTAGCCTCGACCATATCGTCGTAATTGCCCGGATAAACGATGATGGTTTCGTAATCGATGTCGGCGATCTTGGTCGCGACTGAGTTTAGAAAGTGCCTATCATGGCTGATGACTACCAGCGTGCCCGTGTAGTTGACGAGAAAGGACTCTAGCCAACGAATGCTACCGATATCGAGGGCGTTGGTGGGCTCATCGAGCAAGAGGGCGTCGGGCTTTCCAAACAAGGCTTGAGCGAGCAAGACTCGCACCTTGTCGCCGCCCGTAAGCACACTCAGCGTCTCGTAGTGATGATTCGCATCGATGCCGAGTCCTTCCAGGAGCGACACCGCTTCGCCCTCAGCCGTATAGCCATCTTCCTCGGCGATGGTCATCTCGAGCTCGCCCAGGCGAATTCCTTCATCATCTGTGAGCTGGTCACCCTTGGCGAGGAGGGTCTCTTTCTCGCTCAACGCCGCCCAAAGCGGGCCATTGCCCATCAGTACCGCGTCTAAAATGCGGATCGATTCGAACTGGTAGTGATCCTGCCGCAAGATGCCCGTCTTCTTGGGGCGCTGGACGTGCCCGCTCATGGACTCGAGCTCGCCGGATAGGATCTTCATGAAGGTGGACTTACCTGCACCGTTCGGACCGGTGAGGCCGTAACGCTCTCCGTCTTGGAAGGCCACGTTCACTCCTTGAAAAAGGATCTGCGGGCCGAAATTCATCGAGACGTCGTTCACGTTAATCATGACAGGCTTTCCGTTGGCTTTTGAACCAACTCGGAGTTCCGCGCGCGTGAAGCGAATGGCTCAGCGCCGGAACAAGGGCGCGGACACTAGCAGGCCCCGTACCTCCCGCCACCGAACCGGCCTGTCGGACAGGAAATGCCGTTCAAGTAGCGCGAACCAAGCTGCACGGGTTTTGGGGGTTGCTTCGCTCGCTCGGTCTTATTTAGACCTAGGACATATTTCATCAGTTCCGGGGCGACCCCACTCGAGCCAAGCTGGGCCCATGCTCGATACGTTAGAAGTTGAGAATTTCGGTTTCATCGAAGCGGCCAAGTTGCCCTTTTCGCGGGGACTCAACGTCGTGACTGGTGAGAGCGGCACGGGGAAATCGCTCCTGCTTGAGGCACTCGGCTTCGTGCTGGGCGCGGAGCGCAAACGAGCACCGTTCAGGAACCCAACTAACCGGCTTCGCGTGGCGGCCACCTTTCGGAGCGAAGGCGCACGCGAATTTCGCTCTCCATTTCTGGAAGGCCCGGTGACTAGCTTAGAGCTCGTTCGTATCGTCGAGTCGGGTGGAAAAAGCAGCTGTTTCTTGAACGGCAAAAAGGTGCCGCGCGCAGCGTTGGTCGAAATGGGTGCGGTCCTCGTCGAACGCTCATTGCAGGGGGACGCCCATTTTCTTCGGCACGAATCGGCACAGCTCAAGCTCATCGATAGCGCGCTCGGCTTGAGCAAGTTTGCTGAAGAAGTGCGGACGCTCTACAGCCTCAGCTCCAAACTCGCCGAAGATCAGCGCTGCCAGGAAGAAGCTCTGCGGCAAAAGGCAGGTCGCAAAGAGCTTCTCTCCTATCAAGTCGACGAGCTTCGCGCCCTAGAGCTCGAAGACCCGGCTCGGCTCGAAGACAGACTCCGCGAGCTAGAGGGCAGAATTCATGCCTTAGGCGCGGCTGAGGCGATCCTGGCTGAACTCGCGCGGGGCGCCGCACCCGGCACCGAAGAAACCCTCGGTTTTGCGCTGCGCCTCGTGCGACGAAACCCCGAATGGACGGGGCTGGAGGCCGATCTGGTACTCGCCCTCGAAGCGGTGAGCCGAGTCGCCGGTGAACTCGAGCGCCGTCTCGAATCCTCTCTGGATGACCGGGAGCAACACCAAAAACTAAGCGCACAAATGGCCGAAGTTCGTGCCATCGCGCGCAAACACCGCGTCACTCCCGTCGAACTCGGCGAACTCGAAAGCAAACTTCAGGGCGAGCTTGAGTCTATATCGTCGATGGAAGCCGCGCTCAGTGCGACGGAAACTCGAGTCCAAGCTGCACACAGTGAAGCCCTGGCCCGTGCCACGGCGCTGCATGAGGCGCGAAAGGCCGGACTCGCTCCGCTGAGCCAACGCATCGCTCACAATCTGTCGCGACTCGAGCTTGGAACGAGTCAGGTCGAGCTCGTGATCCGGGACGCGCCGCTCGGACCGCACGGCATCTCCAGCCTCGAGATGAGCTTTCGACCCAGCCGAAGCGCAAAAAGCGCCCCGCTCGGGCAGATCGCCTCGGGGGGTGAAATTAGCAGGGTGCTCCTAGCCCTGTTGCTCACGGCCCGAGATCATGCAGAGCTCTTGATCTTGGACGAAGTCGACGCGGGCACCGGTGGCCGAACCGCGGCCTCGATCGGCGCGACCCTGCTCGAGGAGAAGGAGGCCACCCAGGTGCTGTGTGTGACTCATTCACCCCAACTGGCGAGCCTCGCCGAGAGACACTTCGTCGTTTCTCGAGAGGACCGAGAAACCGGGCCGCTCACGCGCGTCGATGCGCTCAAGGACGAAGAGCGCAGCGTCGAGCTGGCGCGCATGCTCGGAGAAGGCGACGCGGCGTTACTGCACGCACGCGCCCTGCTTCAGGGTCGCGCCAAACCCGTATTGCGGAGAGTCGCCTAAACCAACGACTCCCCAACGACTCACAATAGAATCAGACGCCAAGGACCGACGGCTGAGGCTCGTCCTTGTCCTCTTTGCCTTCGCCGCCGCACAGCGCTGAGGGCGCGGGCTCGTCCTTGTCTTCTTTGCCTTCGCCGCCGCACAGCGCTGAGGGCGCGGGCTCGTCCTTGTCCTCTTTGCCTTCGCCGCCGCACAGCGCTGAGGGCGCGGGCTCGTCCTTGTCTTCTTTGCCTTCGCCGCCGCAGGCGAGTGCGCCGGGTGCGAACGACAAGGTGGCCAACGCCAGACCGAAAAATCCAACCGACCGGAGTTTGATCATGAGCCCAGCATGACTCTGCAAAAAATCACGGTCAAGGCGCGCCTTCGTCCTAAAAAGACTCTTGCCCGCTTAGCAAAGCTGCGCCGAACACGAGAATAGGCGAAGTCTTTTCAGCGGGATAAGCCGAATACCGGCCCGCTCTTCGAGAAAAGCGCTGGGTAGATGCCTGATTGGGGAATAAAATCCTCGGGCCCAATCGGTCGATTTCTGGCAGCGAGAGGTCGCGGGTGGGCCCTGCTATAGAGGCCCATGCTCGAAGATTTGCCGCGAATCGGCTGGCGAGAATGGATCAGCCTTCCCGAACTCGGCATCGAGCGTATCGCGGCCAAGGTCGACACGGGAGCCGAGACGAGTGTTCTGCATGCTCGAGATGTCGTTGAAGTTGAACCCGGCTGGGCCGAATTTACGGCGCCTCTTCTCAGGAGTCAGCTCGAGATGGACGACTGGGAAACAGGAGGCGTGCGCCGGGTGCGGGCCAGGCTCGTTGATCAACGCATCGTGCGGTCCTCGAACGGTCGAGATGAGCGGCGGCCTGTGATTGAAACAGCGCTAGTGCTAGGCGGAGAGGAGTTCGTATGCGAATTTTCTCTCACCAGTCGCTCGCGTTTGGCTTACCCCGTCTTACTAGGACGGTCAGCTCTTCGAGGTCGTTTCCTCGTCGATCTGTCGCTACCACGACCCGAAGAGCCGCCGAAGCGTGATGCCGAGGACGCGCGGGCGGAGTCAGTTTAAATCTCCTGGATCTAAGAAGCTATGCTTAGCGGATTATTCGATGTTCACGCTCATCTGACGAGTGAGAAGTTCAACCTTGACGTTGACCAAGTGATTGCTCGGGCCGCCGCCCGGGGCGTGACCACGATCGTTAGCAATGGGCTCAATCTAGCCGACAACCAGCGCGTATTGGAGCTTGCGGAGCGCTACGAGCAAGTGAAGCCGGCCATCGGGTTTTATCCGGTCGACGCGGTCTTGCCGGAGATGCTGGCGCTCGGACAATCGTACCCGCGGGAGGATGAAGAGGTCGCGAGTGCAGAGGAAACACTTAGCTGGCTAGGGGACAACCTCGGACGAGCCGTGGCCCTAGGGGAGATCGGACTGGATCATCATTGGGTAAAGGAGGAGCTGTGGCAGCGACAGGAGCAGATTTTTCGCGAGCTCGTGGGCATCGCTATCGACCATAACAAGCCCATCATTATCCACACCCGTAAGGCCGAAGCGCACGCGCTCGAGGTCCTCATGGAACTTGGTCCGAAGAAAGTAAACTGGCACTGCTTTTCAAGTCGCGTCAAACTCGGGCGCCGTATCGCAGAGCAAGGCCACTACTTGTCGGTGCCGGCCAATGCCCGACGCAGCGAGACCTTCACGGCGCTACTCCGCGATTTGCCGCGCTCTCAGCTTCTACTCGAAACGGATTGCCCTTACCTCGGACCGATCGCTGGCGAACGAAACGAGCCCCAAAACGTGGCGCAGACCTTGGTCTACGCAAGCGAGCTCTGGCAGGTCAGCGAAGAAACGGCGCTCGGGATCTTCCGCGAGAACTTCGAACGTCTGTTCGGCTTCGCGCCGTAGAAAAGCGCGCCCTCGAAAGGTGCGTCGTGCTAGCTGGGCGTGCCTGAGTCGAGTCGGCGCGGCTCGTGGTCAAGCTCCGGCAATAGCGCCTAGATCTTCAGGCGTCTCTTCCGGATTCGGGATCCAGTTTTCATCGACGATTTCGGGCGGCAAGAGCACGATTTTTCCGTCAAAAGTGCGGCGTCGCCCCGGGTAAACGAAGGTGCGAATGAGGTACGCCATCATATTGGGCTCGTCCAAACGCGGGTCGAGATAGGGGCGAATATGCTTGATATGCGCCGCTGGCAAGAGCGACCAGTGAAGCCCCGGGGTCTTGTGATGCATCCCGTGATAGCCGTTATTGAAGGTGATGAAATTGACAACCCTACCGACGAAGTTCCGCGAGTGATTGTAAGGGTGCTCTTGGTCGCAGCCGTCGTGCTGTAGGTAGTTCATCCCGATGATGCCCCAGGCCGCGTAGAGGTGCGGCGCTACCCAGAAGGCCAAGCATTTTCGCCAATCTAGCAGCGCGAGCACCACCGTGACGGCGAGCACGGTATACTTCTCGATCTGCATCTGTCGAAACCACGCGCGGTGCTTGGTGCGCATGGCCCCGGTATAGACCGCATCATTTTTCATGATTGCGATCCCCACGCGTGGCACAAATTCGAGCATGTTGATCAAGTTGTGCTCGTGCCGAACCTTGGTGGTACGCATCACATCTCGCGGAGTCTGCGTAAATTTGTGATGACTTAGGTTGTGCCCGGGCACAAACGAGCTCACCGGAGATCCGTACGTAAGCGACAGGATCACCTGCAGGACGCGGTTGGCCTTCCGCGACGTGAAGACGGGCGCGTGAATCGTGTTGTGGGTGATGACCGCACCGAGGAACGAAAAAATCGCGACGACGATCCACAATCCACCGAGCAACCAAAGGTTGTCGGGCGGCTCGATCCAAAGGTAAGCCGTCAGCGCGAAATAGACGAGAACCGTCACCAGCGAACGGAGGTCGGCAGAGAAACGCAATTTCATCGGAGAAGGGTCCTCGAATCTTCGAGAGGTACCTTCTTTTATGTCTCGAACTTTCGTCTTGCCAAGGGGGAATCGATCCTTCGTATCGAGGATTCGGCCGCGACTAACCCAGCGGCCAGTTTGGGCAAAAATTGCGTGATTCTTGCGGCACTTGGCACCCCGGCTGGGCCTTGGCTATCTTGAATGCGTTGCCGCCCCCGTCATCGAAAGTATCTGAAATCGAAGAAGCCGTGGAGCTTCTGCGACGAGGCGAGGTCATTGGCCTGCCCACCGAGACCGTCTACGGCCTGGCGGCAGATGGGACCAATCCGGCGGCAGTTCGAAGAATTTTTGAGATTAAAGGTCGGCCCACTGGCCATCCACTCATACTGCATTTGGGGTCGGTCGAGTGGTTGCCCCGCTATGCGGCCCACATCCCGGAGGCCGCAAAGCTCCTAGCGACACGCTTTTGGCCCGGTCCACTCACGCTGATCTTACCTCGAACGCAAGCCGTCCCCGACGAAGTGACCGGGGGACTCGAAACGGTAGCCCTTCGCGTGCCGAACCATCCCATAGCGCTACAGGTACTCGAAAAGCTCGACCGGCCGCTCGCTGCGCCTTCCGCGAATCGATTTGGTCGGGTGAGCCCCACGACGCGCGCTCATGTGCTGGCCGACCTGGAGGGTGACGTCCCGCTCGTGCTTGAAGGAGGTTCATCAATGGTCGGTGTCGAATCCACTATCGTTGATCTAAGCGGAGAAACTCCTCGGCTCTTACGCCACGGAGGCATATCGCAACAAGCTATTGAGCAAGTGCTGGGCACGACTCTCGAAGAGCTCATAGTCATCACGTCCGAGCAGATCCGTGCGCCGGGCATGCTTGAATCACATTACGCGCCAAAGGCGCCAGTCGAACTCTATGCACGCCACGAGTTCTTCTCCCGGCTACGGGAGGAACATCGGGCGGCCCCTGGCACGCGCCGATGCCTAGGCGCGCTCATTTGTGGCGCTTCCCAGGCTGAAATTGACGCAATCGGCCCAAACGTTCGCGTTTTGGCGCCGGCCGAGCTGCGGGTCGAGTCCTTCCGGTACTACCGGCAAGACGGCCAGACGCCCTGGCTCGAGCTCGCTGTCGTTCCCGGTGGCGCAACGGAGCTGGCTCATAGCGTCTACGGAGCACTTCGCTATCTAGATAGCTTGGAAGTAGACGTCATCCTCGCCTCGAGTCCGGATGGCGACGGCCTGGGGCGTGCCGTTCAAGATCGCTTGGCCCGCGCTGCCGCTCCGCGGCCCGATGCCTCTTGTAAGGCGTGAAGAAACTCAAGCGCCTTAAGGCCGTTCCAACTGTCGAGGTGCGCGGCCCCGAGCTCGCTCAAAAGCTCGAGCTCCGCCTCATTCAAGCCACGCGCTGTACTAGCGGCGGGTGACTCCGCTACACCCGAAGCGGCTCCAGTACGACCGCCCGCGGACGATTCGAGCTCAGCCAAACGCGAACGAGCTCCCCCGACGACGCGCGCAGGAAGCCCCGCGAGCTCTGCCACTGAAACACCGTAGCTTCGCGCAGCCGCGCCGGGCTGAACGCGGTGGAGAAAGGTGATTTTACCCTCCGCCTCGATAGCTGCCACCGAATGATTTTCGACCGCGGAGGACCGCGCCGCCTCTGCCGTAAGCTCTTGATAGTGAGTGGCAAAGAGGCACCGACAGCGCACCTCATTGGAAAGGTACTCGAGCACCGACCACGCGATGGCCATGCCATCGAAGGTGCTCGTGCCGCGGCCTATCTCATCGACGATCACCAGCGAACTCTGCGTTGCAGTGCGAAGAATGTGAGCCATCTCACGCATCTCGACCATGAATGTGCTCTCACCAAGAGCTAAGTTGTCGTTCGCTCCCAGCCTCGATAGCACCTTGTCGACTATGCCGATGCGAGCCGACTTGGCCGCCACGAACGAGCCCATCTGCGCCATGACCACAGCCAGCGCAGTCTGACGCAAAAATGTGCTCTTACCGGCCATATTGGGCCCAGTGATGAGCCAGAGCTTCGAACTTTGGGCCCCTAGGTCCACGTCGTTAGGAACGAATCGTTCCAGCCGATTCATGCGTTCGACGACAGGGTGGCGCGCCTCATGAAGCACCAAGCTGGGTACGTCCTCGATGATAGGTTCAACGTAGTCGAATTGCCTGGCGACTTCCGCAAGGCTCGCGCTGACATCTAGTGCAGCAAGCATGTGGCCCAGAGCATGGATGCGGCGTGCGGCGCTCGCTGCGGAGGCTACGACCGTTCCGAAGAGCTCTAACTCGCGCTCTCGGAACCGTTCCTCACTCTCGAGCATTGACGCGGCAAGCTCGTCGAGCCGCGGGGTGGTGAACCGTTCCCCGCTCGCCACCGTTTGTTTTCGCGACCAATCGCTCGGGGCACGGCCGGCCTGCGAACGCGTCACCTCGATATACCAGCCAAAAACACGGGTATACTTCACGCGCAGATTCGATATTCCAGTTTCCTCGCGTAGTGTCGCTTCAACCGCGGCGATATCGCTTGAACCTTCCAGCCTGGCAACCGCCAGTCGATCGAGCTCAGCGTCATAACCCTCTCGAAAAATAGATCCTTCCTTGCTCAGCACAGGTGGACGTTCGACCAGCGCCGCCTCAAGAAGAGCGTGAAGCTCGGGGAGCACATCGAGTCCCGTAGGCGGCACGCGCAGGGGACCCAAGGTCGGCGGAGCCAGAGCCAAGAGCGCGTGGATGGCCGCCGCAGCGCTCAGTCCGCGGCGGATCGCGCCGAGATCGCGCGGGGTGGCCTCGCCGTAAACGACGCGCACGCAGAGTCTCTCGAGATCGGGAACACGGGCGAGTTCTGCGCGCAAACCGGCTCGAAGTGGGTCTCGCTCAAACAGCGTGCGAACCTCGAGCAAACGCGCACGAATCTCGGAAGGATCGAGGAGTGGGCCCAAGAGGCGCGAACGCAAGAGTCGACTACCGAAGGCCGTTTCGGTCTGGTCGAGCACTTCGAGCAAGGTCGTGCCCTCGGCCGACGAATTCGAACGAACAAGCTCGAGGTGGGCCTGCGCCGCGGCCCCGAGCTCGAGGTACGCCGTGGGGTTCAAGAGCGCTACTCGGTAGAGCTCCAGTTTTTTCTGTGGCAAACAGCGGCGCGCGTAACCGAGCACGCGCTCGACCGCGCCGGCAACAGCGGCCGAAAAAAGTGACGCCCCCTCCAGACCGGCGGCGAGCTCCGGTACGCGCGCTCCTTCGTCTACGCGCACGGCCGCGCGCGGAAAGGCTCGTTTGAGGTCGGCTGCTACTGCGGCTGCCGAATCGCCCGCAACTAAGACTTCTCGAGCATTGAGCCTACCGAGCTCAGCAAAGGCCATCGCGAGGTCCGCTACCTCGATGGCGCGAAGCTCAGCCGTTGAAATGTCGAGCACGGCGACCCCCACCTCACCCTCGGCGCTCAAATCAATGGCTGCCAAGAAGTTGTTCTCGGCATGCTCGAGCTCGGGCGACTCGGACCAGGTGCCGGGTGTCAGGACCCGCACCACCTCACGCGGTACGATACCACGAACGGTTTTTGGATCGGCCATTTGCTCACAAAGAGCTACCCGATGGCCCTTCTCCAGGAGGCGCGCGATATAGGAATGGGCTGCATGATGGGGCACCCCGGCCATCGGGATCTCATCCGGTTTGCCGCGATTTCGGCTCGTCAACGTGAGGTCAAGTAAGGGCGCGGCGAGGACCGCGTCCTCGCCAAACATCTCGTAGAAGTCACCTAAACGAAAAAATACAATGCAGTCAGGATGGCCGCGTTTGGCGGCGGCATGCTGTTGCATCACGGGCGTATCTTGAGCGGCCATGGCGTACGGCGGGACCGAGCGCGAAAGACTCAGTAGAACTGGGAAACCACACTATTCGAACGCACCTCGATCAAAAGTAAGCCCCGATCCTGGGCGTCGACCACACCCACGGCTCCAAAATTGGGGACCGCTTCGAGCGTGACCGGCAGCACATTGGTTCGCGTCACCGAACTCAGGTTTACAGAATCGATGAGGAAGCCCCCGCCCACGTCAAAGAGAAAGGCCATTCCCCGCTGGCTCGCTTCGAGTCCCCGATACAGAGCAAACCGGCGCGTACCGTCGTCAAAAATGCAATTGCCAGCGGTCGAGCCTGGACGCACCGCCCCAGAACTCGCGTCATAGGCGCAAATGACGTCGCGCCCGGTCCGCGGCCCTACCCCGCAGAAGTCGGCAATCTCAGGACGTGGATCGTCGCACGCGGTGCTGGAAAGTTCGGTGACCCGACCGCGCCTGAGTCCACGCACGGGATCACAGGCGACTTGGCAGGCCAGCTCGCCTTGCTCGTTGCGGACGGCCACGATCGGGTGACGGTACCCGGATGAAGTCCCCTTCACGACCCATTGCTCCGAGGCGCGAACTCGATAACTGAGCGCGCTGGGAAAACAGCAACGCAAATCGTCTAAACGGCGACTTACATTGGCTGCCCCAGCGAGATCCTTCGGCAAAACTAGCAGATGGTCATCATAGGCTGAGAGGATTTTCAGATCGCGCTCGCTCCGCAAATCGTCAGCCGTCGCATCACCAAAGAGAGAATCACATCCGGCAAAACCTTGGCCCCCGGCGCACGCCGCGCCCGCGCCCTGCCAATACGAGTCGTCTTCCAACGGCGAAGCTGAGGTCACCTGCACGTAGTCAGCGTAACGCGCGGCGAGCTCGGCGAGAGGCTGACCGGTGAGGCCGTGGTCTTTCTCCAATAGCTCAGAAGTCGCGCCGAGGTCTTGCGTGCCCAACTTGCAATACCTGGCGTCCACGTCCCAAAGCCGAAGCGTGTTATCTTCCGTTAGGTCGAGCTGCCCGGCGGTATGAAGGCCGTCCAGGTCGCCTTCATAAGAAACGGTCACAACTTCGCTCTCCGGATACGCGCGAGGCTCGACGAAGGGCAAAACGAGGTTCGTTTGCTCCGCCGTGTTTGGGTTAATATCGAGCGGTTGATCTTCAGAATCACGAGTTCGGAGAGTCGTACCTACGTAGACCTGAGCCTGGGTGACGGGGAGCCCCCCTTCACCGCCAAAGTCGACGCCAAGCAAGAGCGGGCGCTTTCGCCCCTCGATCGTTTCTCGACTCACCGGTTGGCTGCGCCCGTAGAGCGTCAACCGAGGCAAGCTCAAAAGGGTAGGCGCGCCCGTGCCAATCGTCTCGTTAGTGATAACAAATCCGCCTCGGCCCCGGGCCCGGGCTCGATGCGGTACCACTACGCGACAGCTCACTTCGTTCGTGACCGTGGGACTTCCGTTTTCTTGACCGTCAGCCGTGAAGTAGTCGAAGTCTTCGCTATCGCCGCCACAGCCCCTAAAATCGAGCGTAGAGCTGCGATTCACGCCGATGGGGCGCCGACACGCGCTGTCGTAGTCATCGACGTCGACAATGTTGAGATTGCCGTCACTGGTGAGAATGTACGCAAAAATGCCGCGCCGATTCACGCCCGCTCCGGCGGTTAGGCTCTCATCCGTACGATAGCGCGCGCCCGGGTCCTGGTTGTTCAAGCTGGGGTCCGGATCGCAAGCCACGCCGAATTCTCCTACGTCCGTCTCTGGGTCAACGCTGGGCTCGTCGTTTTGGACGAAACCGACGTCTTTGGCAGCGGCCGGGAACTGGATGCGATCTGGCACCTCGAAAGGCATGTACTTCGAACCCGAGCGGACGAGGGGCGTCTTGGGTGAACCTCCGCTGGTGACATCGAACACCATTACGTCTGCGGAGCGAGCCGGCGCCTCGTCGATGGCATACAGGAATTGTGAGCCCTCTGTGGTGACCGGGCTAAGAGCGATTCGCGAACTGACAACCACGCGCTCGGGCTCGAGCATCGACGTAGGAAGAAGCGGTGCATCTTCCGTCAGCCGACAAACGTCGGTCGTGTTGACACGGTGGATCACCGGGGCCGTCTGATCGCCGATAAAGAGAACGTCGCGCCCCGAGGCCAATCCGGCCGGCCTGGCCTCGAACTCCCCTTCGAGCTGCGGATACTCGAATTCATTCGGAAAGCAGCCTTGACCGGCCAGGTCTGCGGGCAAAGGTTGAAGGCGCGACCCTTGAGGCTCCGGATTCAACTTGAGCTCGAGTTCGATCGGGCATGGCCCAAACGAACCGGGGGGGCGGTCGAGCAACGCCTGAGCGTCTACGACGGCAATCGAACCCCGATCGGGAAGGGTCACGACCAGCTTTTGGCGCCCCGGAGGGCCACTCTCCGTCGCTAGGTCAACGGAACAATCTTCTCCGGCGTTGTTTGCCCCGCCCGCGCCTGCGGTGCCCAAACTCTCGTAGGGCTCATCACAGCTCGTTCGCACTCGACCTTCTTGATCAGCCCCATCGTTCACGATCACCATTTGACCAGGCGTGGTCGGTAGAGAACACGCGGGCCAGGTAGTTAGATCGCGCGCACTCTCCGGAGCCTTAGCGGGCCATAGGCAGCTAGTGGGTAACGCAAAGATGCCGGGCTTGCCCACTTCGCGCACACTGACGAAGGTGGCCTTACCACCGGGTGTGGTCACGATATCGACTGGATTTTGCCCTACTCGAAGCGGCGTGACCCCCGGGTTGGACGGATCGACATCGATGACGGTGGCTCCGGAAACTCCTACTCGGGCCGATGCGCGGACCAAGGCGATTTCACCCGTCACGGTTTGAGTGACGAGCGCATAGAGATCGTGATCGGATGCAGCGACGGTGAGATTGCGGGCCGATGTGGAGGTGGAAATCGAAGCGCCCACCGGACACTGCTGGAGCGGCGCACCTTCGCCGGCTGAGTTGGCGCAGAGGAAGGTAACCTGCCCGCTTTGCCGAAGAGAACTCAAGCCCGGGGTCGTACTGTTATTGTTGCAAGCTAGCCCGAGCCCAGCGGACACGGGTAAACTAAGCAGTAAAAAGGCTACGCTTTTACGGAAGGACAAGCTGAAACTCACGGGCCGCTTCGTCATTTGGACGCTCGAGGCTGGATGGGGATGCCTAAGGTAGCGAGTGTCGAACCGTAGGTCTCCGGGAAACGTTGGTCGAGACTCATCACACTCACATAAGAGTCGGTAAATTGTGCGACGTACATCAGCGCTTGAGGCTGGGCGTCTGCATCCGGACGCACATCAAATGCTACAGATTGGGGGCCGCGGCCAGCAAAAAACTCTGTTTCAATCCGCTTCCGCTCTGGATCAATGACGTAGACGACCGAGGAGTCGAAGCAAGTGACGAACACGCGCGGTTCGAGTTCCCCCTCGGGATTGATGATGTCACCGAGAAACACGCCCGAGGGTCCTTGGGTCAGAGGGACGCTACCAAAGAACGTGGGAACGTCGCTCGCATCTCCTGCATCGGATGAATGCCCTGTCGTCCCCAGCAAGAGTGAGTTGGGGGAGCGATTGGCGACGTACACGCCGAGCGGGATTCGACCAGCGCTATTCAAGCAATCCGAATCGTTCGCGTCGCATTGGGCCGTAGCTGCGTCTCGCCGTCGCGAATCGACCACCAACCCACGAGAAACTACGCCACTGGCGTTGAGGGTCACCGGGACACGCGCAACATCGAGGAGCCGCGGGCCGACTAAGCTGGGTTCGCTCCCCGAAGCGGCGCTGACATCGTCGATAAAGCGGAGAACGTGCACCTCCGCCCTGTCTTTGAAAGTGGCGAAAAAGCCGGGGCCAGTTTGGCCTCCAGGCGTGGACGCCGGCCGCGAGGGAAAGCTGGCTATGCCGAGCGGATTACCTGGAAGCCCTCGAGCCAGCGCGACTACCTTCGGACCTTTGACCCAGTCGTGCGTAAACGCGCTCACCAGCGCGGTCGTTTGGTGGGTCACAGCGAGCACTCGTCCGTCCGAACTCGCGGCCACCTCGTACGGTTCAGGGGGCACCTCGAGTTCGCGCCGCGGATCGAGCGACAATAAGATATCGGGGTTATCCCGCGCCGAATACTCGGACGAACAACCCCCGCGCGAATGCTCTTGGCCGCACTCGAGCTTGCCGTCGGTAACGTCAAACCAGTGGAGGGACGAATCTCCTCGCACCGGCACCAACAATCGTTCGGGAGCACCAACGGGCGCATCGCTCGGGCGCTTGAGCAGGGTGGCGTCGGTCGCGAACGCCGCGGTCTGCACCACGTCGGCAATCAAACTTTCATCGCCGTCCTCGGTTTCGAGTGGCCACGGCGCGCACGTTCCCGGCGCCGTCGCGAGCTGGGCCCAGGGTTTCAGTCCGACTTGAGGGCACGGCTCGCCTTGATCAGGCCCGCTGGAGGCCACGCAGTAGAAGGTTGGACGGCCCTTGTTTTCGTCGCTCGCCTGGGTGTCGCAGAGCTGCTCGGCTCCGCAATCGTCGTCTTTCGAGCAAACCCTCGGCAGCCGAGAACGGATCCGCTCAAGGTCGAGGCTATGCACCGTGCCCTGATTGAATTGAAGATCGAAGTCGCTCCCCACTACAATCAGATGAGCCTTCGACTCGGTGATCTCGAGCGCTACCGGAAAGTAGACGCGGTCCATCGGCGGAGGAACGCCATCGCCTGGAGGCACACAACCGATCGAAACCAGCCCCAATACAAATCCGAGGTTCAAGCTGCGGCTGCCAAAAATCCGCTTGGGTCCGGCAGCCTTCGCGGCGCGGAGACCCTCGGTTCCAGGGCAAGGCGCTCTCGGATGGGGCGCTCTCGGACGGGGCGCACTCGCGCGGTGCGCGGGGTGCTGGGGGAAGGTTCGCATGAGTCGTCGATGGAAAAAGCTAGACGGGTCGTACCCGGGCCCTGGGGCCGCGACACTGGTACCGACGAAATCCCAAACTGAAAAGGGGAAGTGGGGATTTTTGCCGCGCCGCCCCGCTACGGAGCCCCTCGGGCCCGCTCACGACTCAGCCGGACGCCCAATCCCGGCCTCTCAGCGACTCAACCGAGCCTTCAGGAACCCGACCTGTTCAGCAAAACAGAACCGCGACGGCTCAAACGAGGACGATTCAGAAGCGCGACGGCCCAGAACCCACGACGGCCCAGAACCCACGACGACTCAGAACCCCAACGCTGCGTCGGCTCAGAGTTCTAGAATGACGACACCCCTGGGTGTGTCGTCGCGCTCGTCTTCCCGAGGAAAGGGCGAGGCCCCTGGGGGGAGAAGGCCATCCAAGGGGAGCTCCAGCCGAGGCTGTTCCTCCCACCGCTTCTGTTCCTCGCGCTGTCGGATTTGCTCGATGATGAAGGGTGGCAGCATGAAACCTCTTTCCTAATGGAGAGCTGTCGAGCCACAGAGGCCCTGGGTCCGAGGTCGACAGGTTCCAAAGTGAATTCTGGAATCCCTTCCGATACTGTAACCAAGAATAGGACAGGCGCAACCCGGTCTCCCGACCAGTCGGCGAAGTAACTGTCAAATTCAAGGAGTAATGGATGCGCTCGACGACCCTTTTTCTTTTGCTCCGTCATCGGTGTCGAGACCGAAAAGGCTCGTCGCGCTCGGCTTCGATGTTACCGAGTAATTCGGTATGACACGACAGTACTCCCGCCCATCCGCTGCGAAACGACGTGCTCTTCCCTCCTCGCAAAGCCCACACTGTCATGTCGCTGCGGCAAACCGCAGCCCGCAGTGGGTCGCAAAGGCGAACGCGAGCGGCGCAGCCCTCGGCCTCTCTCGCTATCTGGAGCCTGCTGCTCGCTGGCCTCAGCATTTTCGGTCCAATTCGAACGACTTGGGCCGCTGAAGGCGCGCCATCGTCGCACCAGCCGTTTGGCGCCGCCAACTCCGATTGGGATGGTCACAGCGAGTGGCTCGAACTCGCACGGCGAGTCCTTGGCCCGTCCCGCGTGTTGCCCCGAGCGAGTCTAGATTTCGCTGAACTGGGACCAGAAGACGCCGTTATTTTTTTTCACCCTGAGAAGCCGCTGCGTGCTGATTCGTTGGCTCGCTTCATGAACGCCGGCGGTCGCGTGGCGGTCTTCGACGACTATGGCGAAGGCAGCACCCTTTGGCGCAGATTCTCGATTCGAGACAACCCGGGGCCGCTCGAGCCGCTTGCGACGTTGCTCGACAACCCTGCCCTTCCGATTGCTGAACCGCACCTAGCACATGGCCCGGACGAGGGGCGCCATCCTATGGTCAGCGGCGCCGATAGAGTCGTCACCAATCATCCGATCATACTAGAGCACCCAGGCCTCACCGCGTTGCTCGAGTTTCCCACGCGCCGGGGGCCGCGCACGCTCGCCGTCACGGGTGTCATCGAGGGGCGAGGGCGGCTCGTCGTGTGCGGAGACTCGTCCGTCTTCCTCAACCTGATGTTGCGCTATCCGGGCAACCGGGCCTTCGCCGAAGGGATCGTGCGCTACCTCTTGGAGCGCGAAGATCCGATCCCGAAAGGCAGCCCCACCGCCACAGGTAGGCTCTATGTGTTAAGCGGAGATTTCGACCAAGTAGGCGATTATGGTCACCAATCGTTCGACGAACAGATACGCGAACGGATAGATGGTGCTCTGTCGGAGCTTCGTAAGGCCTTCGAGGGTGGCCTACCCCCCGCCTTGTGCTCCGCGCTCGGGCTCGTACTCGTGCTCGCACTCATCCAACGCATCCGCAGCCAGGGCAACTTGAGTCGCGTTCATATCGTGCACGGCTTCACCAAGAACGCGCCTCCGGCGCCGAATCCGCACCTTCGGCTCGACCTCTTGAGCGCACCGTCCACCACGCCACTCCTGGCGCTTGCCGAGCTCAGCATCGCGCTCGAAAGTCTAGTCGACGAAGCGGGCCAAACGCCCTCCCGGAGCGGCGAGGAAGAAGCGCGCCTCCAGGCGCTTCGGCAGGACTTGGCTCGTTACAAGCGACAATTACCAAAAACAGAACGCAAGGTCCCTGCGCCGCGCGAGCTCGAGGAGCTCTACCAGCGCGCCCGACAAGTGATTGACTCGGTCGAAGCTACCGTACGAAGAAAACCGAACCGAAGAGAGCAGAAGGCACGCACATGACGCCCCCCCCTGACGAACTCGCGCTCAAGAACGCAGAAAACCACCTGAACCAGCTCCGGAGCGAAGTGAGCCGCGTCTACCTCGGCGAAAGTTCGGCTCTCGACACCCTGCTCATTGCGCTCCTGGCTGGGGGTCACGTTCTGATCGAAGGGGTGCCGGGTGTCGCCAAGACCACACTCGCCAAGGCATTCGCTGCTGCACTGGGGCTCGGGCTCCGTCGCATCCAGTTTACTCCCGATCTCCTACCGAGCGACATCACAGGAACGTACGTGCTCGATCCGAGAAGTGGCGCGTTTACGCTTCGTCATGGGCCCATTTTTGCCAACGTCGTCTTGGCTGACGAAATCAATCGCGCGCCCGCCAAGACGCAATCGGCGTTGCTCGAGGCGATGCAAGAAGGGCAAGCTACACTCGAGGGAGAGCGACTGGCTTTGCCCTCGCCTTTTATGGTGATTGCCACTCAAAATCCCGTCGATCTTGAGGGGACGTACCCCTTGCCGGAGGCGCAGCTCGACCGCTTCATGATGCGCCTCGAGCTAGGCTATCCGGAGGAGAAGGTGGAGGTCGCTATGCTGCGTACGCACGCGGCGGAGGCTCCGGCCATAAAACCGATCTGGGAGGCTTCGCTCACAGCAACGCTGCAAGCGCTAACGAAGCGCGTGCACGTCGAAGGGGACCTCTATCACTATGCAGTGCAGCTTACGCGCTACACGCGTCGACACTCCAAGGTCCTGCTCGGTGCGAGTCCCCGTGCTTCGCTCTCGCTTTGCCAAGCGGCGAAGGCCAGCGCCGTCCTGGCCGGACGGGCCTTCGTTACACCCGATGACCTGCGCCAGGTCGCTCTGCCTGTGCTTGCGCACCGCCTCATCTTGAGCTCCGAGCACGGCGCGGAAGGCCGAGCTATCGTCAATGAAGCCCTCGAACGAGTTCCCTACTCCCGAGCGGTCCGCTGATCGAGCGAACGACCTTCGTCATTTCCCAGACGAAGCCCGGGGGAGCCGACCACATCGATACCTACCCGCCGCAGCTCTGCGAGCGCCTTCCGCTCCGAAACCTCTCGGCTCACGGAGACGGCCAGGCTCGCGAGCCGAGCTTGAGCGACCTCACCCTCTTTCGAGCTCCCCGCGTTCTGCCCCCGCGCGAACGGATGAAAATGAACGCCCACGCCCAGACCTCGTGCGCGTTCGAGAGCTCGATAGTAGGTCGGCGGCGCTTCTGCACCCGGAGCGGCGGCGAAGATATGGACGTGATGAGGCCGAGGTCGAGCCGCGGCGAGTTCCGGCAAAAGTCCGGATAACGTCATCTCGGATAAAGCCTGCTCGCTTTCGCTGGAGGGGGGCGCATCGATACCATACGCCCACAAATAGCGCCGCAAGCTCGCCTCATCTTGCGAACGCGCAAAGGGCCGCGGCGCCGGGAAAGGAGCCTTCCTCCGCAGCTCATCCACCAGAGAAAGGAACTCTCTGGGTTCGGCGAAGCGGGCAAAAGATCCGCTACTAAACCGAGCGTGCTCAGCGACTCTGGCTTGAACCTCAGCCAGGGAATAGCCGCTACGATCCGCATCCAGGCAATGACAGTGCAGACTCAGCCCCGCTATCATACGACTCACATGACCTGGCCCTCGGCCTAGCTCGGAACGAAATAGTCTGCGCCGGCCAAACACAATCAGGCCCACACGCTGGCCCCGTGCCGAAAGCTCCGTTAGCAGCGTCGCCACTCGATCGACCGCGTGGTCGAGCGGTGCCTCTCCTAGCTCGCCAGCCCAAAAATCCTGTGACATGTCGAGCAACACCCAAGCCGTCACTTGATCTCGGACCTCGTTCTCGACCACGAGCAGCTTGCCGCGACGCGCCGACGCCTTCCAAGCGATGCGGTGATAAGGGTCTCCGGATCGGTGCTCGCGCAGTTCGCGGAAATCACCGCTCGGCGTGGCTGTACCCCGTCCGAGGCGTTCGAGGCGCCCAAACCAAACACCGGAGCGACCTTTCGTTTGCCCTTCGGCGTGGGTGCGGGGCAAGACCTGGATCGTGAGCGAGTTGGGAAACACGAGCGGGGCTTGATAGAGTCCGGGGGCACGGATCGTCTCCAGTGAAAGCCCAAAAATGCCGTGAACGCCGACTCGAAGCGGCACAACCTGGAGCCGCACCAGTAAGCTTGCGTGCGGCGGCACCGTCCCGGCAGTGGGCGTGACCACCACCCTCAGCCCCCGAGCGTGTAGTACATTCAATTCACGAAAATCGGTGGGTGCGCTGTCACGATTCTGTAACTCGGCCCATAGCTCAAGATTCTCGAGCCGCTTCGAAGAAATGTTCTTGGCCTCGACGCGCCACAGCATCTCGAAGCCTGACGCGCGAGCTCGACCGAGGCTCACCTGGCTCATGGCACGAGACGAAAAAAGTCCCAGCAAGAGGGCGCCGCCGAGTAGGGTCAAGTCCGGCGCCGTAAATAACACCCCTAGCGACAGGCAGCCGAGCGCGGCCCGGGTTAGGTGCATCGCGCGGAGCGTTGGCAAGAGGTGCATGAAAGACTCGGCGGCCGCTAAGAATAAAAGGCTAGCGAAATTGAGGGCTCTAGGGGAGACTGGCTGGGTTCGCGGCTAGGCGCGAGCGAAGACTATCGGAGCGAGGGACCAGTTGAGAAGGGCGAGACTTAGCCAGCTCCTCTGCCTATGGACAGGCGCCTTCCTTCTTACGTTCAGCTTCCAAAGGGGCCTCATCGCCTCGGAAGCCCAGGCGCACGAGCGGTCCAAACTTGAAAAATCTCTCATTTCGGAGGCCCTCGATGAACTCGGGCTCACTGAAGAGCAGAACCCCCGTGGGAAGACCATCGAGTCTATTGAGCTTCATACGGTAGACGTCTTCGACGAACGCGATCCGGTGCCAGATTGGCTCAACGTGCTCCATAGCACGTCACAAGAGCGGGTCATCCTTCGTGAGCTCTTACAGGGACAAGGTGAAGCCTACGATCCGGCCAAGATCGAAGAGACCGAACGCAACTTGCGTGCGCTGCGCCAGTTGTCGCTAGCCAACATCGTGGCCGCGCGGGGTTCGAGTCCTGATCGAGTCAGGCTCATCGTCATCACCAAAGACGTGTGGAGTTTGCGGCTGAACTCGGACCTCGCTTTCGGCGCGACGGGCGTAGAAAGGCTCTTGCTCAACCCGAGCGAAGAGAACCTGTTCGGGACCCACATTTCGTTCGGCTTGCTCTATCAATATGAACGCTACCGTCACACCTTCGGCGCGCGCATCATCTATCCGCGCATCGGCGGCTCGCGGTTTCGAACAGCCGCCGAGTCCCGCGTATACGTCGACAGAGAGACCGGCAACACCGAGGGCACCTCAGGTGTGTTCACCTATTCCTTGCCTCTTTTTTCCCGCTATTCGCGCTGGGGCATGTCGACGAGTCTCGAGTGGTTCGCCGCCCCCACGCGCTTCACCAGCAAAAATGAGCTGATCGAGGTGCCCATCAGCGTCGATGGCACGGAGTACACCGTCCCTTGGTACTACCAAGAGCAGCGCCTTTTGGGCGAGCTTTCGGGCACTCGTTCCTTCGGTATCAATCGCAAATTCAACCTGCGCGCCGGTGTAGAGGTTGATGAGCGCCGCTATCGAGCCGACCAGCTCTCCGGAAACCCAGACCTACAGCGAGCTTACGAGCAATCGAAGAACGTTCCCGTCAGCGATGTGCAGCTCCGGCCGTTTGTGTCGTTTACGCTCAACGAAGCCAAATTCTTGCGCGTCGTCAACTTCGAATCAATGGGTTTCCAGGAAGACATCCGCGTCGGCTATTCGGTCACGTTGAGTACCTGGGTGGCTTCGCAAGCTGTAGGCTCAACCCGCGATATCTGGGGCGTGTCGGCAGCACTCGGCTACGCGCGTCCCCTGGGCAATGGCCTCATTTCAGCGCGCGTGAGCCACTCCACGGCGCTCGGAAACGATTCAAAGGACGACGCCGTTTTCGCCGCCGGCTTTCGTTTCGCTTCGCCCTGGCTCGGGATCGGTCGTGTCCATTTCGATGTCGACATGGCGCTTCGCTATCAAAACTATCGTCGCGTCGCGCCTTACTTCTTAGGCGGTAACACGCGCCTCCGCGGTTACCCTTCCAACTATCTCGACGGACCGACCGAGCTCGCAGCTAACTTAGAATTTCGCTCGGCATCGGTGGATGTCCTTTCGGCACAGCTAGGGCTCGCCTGCTTTTATGACGTGGGCGACGCCACGAGCGACCTTTCGCACTGGAAAGCCCACCATGGCATCGGCACTGGCATCCGCCTCGTATTCCCTCAGGCTGAGCGGCAGGTCTTGCGCGCCGATTGGGGCTTCCCGATCGGCGACTCGGCCCTCGCCGCATGGCCCGGCAGCTTTTTCGTCACCTTCGGCCAGGCCTTCGGTTTACCCTAGAAAAGACCGCCGCGGCGCCGGGGGCTCTTGGGGGCTCCGCGCCGGCTAGGGCATGAAAATCGGCGAAAATTCGCGCATTTGACGGCGGAAGCCCCCCTGTTGCACTCTGCCGTTGTCCCTGTTTTCCGATGACCTCTGCTGCCTCAAGCTTCACCCGCGCCGCGTCTGCCGGATTTTCTTGGGCCAAAATGGGCTTGGTCGCCGCGACAATGGCCACAGGGATAGCTCCCGCTTGTATCGTCGCACCTCCCCCTGACTTTCAAGATCCGATTTCCGAGCGCCCCAATATCAACGCAGAGCTCGTTGTGCCGCCGCTCGGTCAGATCCTGGTCGCCGAGCGAAACGGTCCAAGCATCCCCTTCACTATCCCCTACTCAGGGCGCGACGCAGGCGAGGAAGTGATCGTCCAATTCTGGATCAACTGGGGGCTAGAAGATGAGCTATATATTAGTCAAGTCTCAATGGACGCTTCCGGCGAAGACGTCGAACGGACCTTCCAAGGCACTTGGCAGGCTAAGTCGAACGTGCCCACAGGTTGCCAGCAGCTCACCGTCTTGCTGAGTCACGAATCGAACGTCCCGAATGATTCGCCATTCCGCCCCGTGGACCCCAACCAGGTTGGCCGGCTAACGTGGTGGGTGAATATCGACGTCGCAGAGAACGCCCAGCAAAACCTGATCAACTGCCCCACTTTCGGCCCCTAGCCTTGCTGGGCCCGCGCTCCCTTTCGGGAGAGCCACCCGGATCGCACAATCCGCCCAGCGCCTGGGATGAACTGCCTTTTAGGGGTGTTTGCGCGGCGGTTCGCCGGGACCCGCGTAGTCGACCCAGTAAGCGGTTCCACCTCGCACATCGAGGTGAACGAAGCTCGAGTTCGGATAGTAGCCCACGCCGACATTGGGTAGCGTGCGCAGGTAGTCACGGAGCGCCTCGTTGGGGACGCCGAGGATGCTAAAGTCTAGCGCCGCGCCTTCTTTGTGCTTGGAAGCGCTCACCCAGCTTCGGGTTCGGTACCCACTCACAATTCGCACATCGCGCCCGCCGAAGGCGTCGCTGACTTGGGCCAAGAGGCGAATCAAACGCGGATCGATGCGCGGGCCATCTTCTTCTGCGCCCAGCAGCCAATTGATACGCGTACTAGCCTGACCGAGCAGTTCGCCCTCGGCCCCCACAACATAGCCTTTCCATTTGAGGTTATAGCGAAATAGGCTGACGTAACCTCGACGCCAAGGCTTCTTCAGGTACCGCACGTAACTCCGCGACGGAGAGTCGCCGTTGCCGCGATCTTGATCAAAGTGGCCCGCGAGGCGCAAACGCCGCGCCTGGTCGCCATCGGGATCGGCCTTGTCCGGAACGATCACGATCTGGCCGATATCGAGCGGCTCATCGCGATTGAGGCCGCTAGCGCGGCAAATAGCGGCGATCGAAACACCATAGCGATGGGAAATATCCGTGAGCGTATGGCCCCGCGTAACGACATGAACACGCGCCCGGGCTCCCGCGCCTGGGTCATTCGCTGACTTCGCCTGGACCGAAGGCGCGACCCCGCCCGGCGAGGCCTGAGATTTCGAGTCGGCAGGCTTCGAGTCGGGGTCAGGAATGATTAGGCGTTGCCCCGGCCGGATCGGAGCCGTCTCTCGGATACCATTTCGTCGACAGAGTTCTTCGACAGTCACATTGTATCGATGCGCGATGGAGCCCAACCGCTGGCCTGCATAGACCACATGGACCTTTTCGCGGGCTCGAACAGGCGCTATCGGAACGACGAAGACGAGCCCGAGCGCCACGAAACCAAAAACTAGCGCCCGAAACCGCATCACAAACAATGGCCTACGAATTGCGCAGCCGCGACCTTCCTGGCCAGCGCACAGCGACGGACAGTCTTTCTAAAGTTGGCCCTGCTCGCAAGGGTCTGTTAGGGCGAAAAACAGCGTGACGCGGTCGCTTTCTGGCGTTCATCTGTGGATTATTGCGGCCCTGGCCGCATCGTCTTCGCTCGTCCTCTCGGGGCAAGCGGTGGCGTCATCTTTGCCGGGCTCGGATCCCGAGGGTATCCACACAGCGCAGACGACGCTCGCCCCAGCCGAGGGCGCTCGAGCCCCCAGCACTCCGGCCCCCAGCACTCCGGCCGCCAGCACCTCGGCCCTCAGCACTCAAGCCTGGTCCGTCGAATCGCTGACTCTCAAAAATGGGCTGCGCGCGCGCCTCGAACCAACCAGCGGCGGGGCCGAGGTCGCAGTCTGTACAACCTTCGGCGTACCCTTAAGCAAGCCGTTCTCGTCGGAACCCGACTACGCGGACGTCCTAGCCAAGCAGCTCGCCTCGGGCGGAGCTCGGGGCCAAAAGCCAGCGGACGAGCTCGTATCAGAACGGGGCGGACACACCGTCGTTCGAGTCGAGCCGAAAGCCGTGAGCTATTGCACTGTAGTGCCGGCGCGCGAGTTGCCCTTTGCGCTGTGGCTCGCCGAGAGTCGATTTCTACCGCTTCGAAAGGCTGCGCCCAGTCTGGACGCCGCTGCTCGAGAAGCAGGGAGCGAAGTCCCGAGTGACGCCGCCCTCAGCAGCGAAATCCAGCCCGGGCGGGGAGCTCCCGCCATCGTAGAAGCCAAGCTACGCAAGTTGGTCTACTTGGGTCGCTACCGAACGTCAGAGGGCAATCTGGGCGAAGTGCCCACAACCGACGAGTTGACCCAATTCCATACTAACTACTATGTAGCTAATAACGCTGCCATCGCCCTCAGCGGCGGATTCGAGGTCGAAAAGGCCAAGCAGCTACTCGACGACTATCTCGGTCATGTTGCCCGAGGTGTGGAGCCTCCTTCAAGCCCGGAAGGGACCGAACCCCAAACCACGCAACGTTTCAGCGTCGCTTTTGATAGCGAAGCCAAGACGCCGATAGCGGCCTACGGCTGGGCCTTGCCCGCCGGAAAGCACGGGGATGAGGCGCGAATTGCGCTAGCTGTTCTTTCCTCCCCATCTCGATTGGGACGGCGACTCAAGGCTCCGGGCGGCCCGGCTTCTGAGGTAGAGAGTTACTTCGACGTCGCGAGTCCGCTCGGGCTGGGTTTTCTCTACGTGGTTGGACGGTACGCTTCAGCGCCCGAACTAATCGAGCGCGAGGTCGGACGCGCCATTTTGGAACTGGCCACGACGGGCCCCACGAGGGACGAACTCGAGGTAGCGCGTTCCCGACTTCAGACTCTTCGTAGTGACCTGGTTCGGACCCCCGCTGGGCGTGCCGAACTATTATCTCGGGCGGGTCTCTTAGGCGATCAGGCGCTCCAGTTGTCGGCCTTCGAAGACCCAGGCAGCGAGCCGGGTATTGATTCGCTCCGCCCCGAGCAAGTTCGCCTGGCCGCAAGCGAGCTGCTCGTAGCCGCTCGACGTGCGACGCTCGAATACTATCCAAAAGGCTGGAAAGATCCGTGGGAAACCCCCATGCGCGTCTATCACATCGTGAGCGCCGGGCAGAGCTTGTCGAGCATTGCCAAAGAGCACAACACGACCGTGGCTGTGATTGTGAGCATGAATAAGCTCAACCAAAAGTCGCCCATCTACCCGGGCGACAAGCTGCGGGTGCCCCGCGGCAAACCCAAGCCAAAACTACGAGTCCATACGCTCAAGAGGGGCGAGACGTTGTCGCATCTGGCTGTCCAGTACGGCGTCAGCGTGAAGGCGTTGACTGACCAAAACGGACTCGGCGCAAAGCAACGCCTCAGAGTGGGGCAGACCCTCGAAATCCCGTCGGGCGCCGCCAAGACCAAGGAGTCGAACGACGCGCCAAGCGCACCCACCGAGGGACGTAGTCACACCGTACGCTCGGGTGAGACCTTGAGCGGCATCGCGCACCACTACGGGCTGGGAACCGACGAGCTAGCAAAGGAAAATGGGCTGGGCCCGCGCGCTCTGGTGCGCGTCGGGCAGAAGCTGCGCATTCCAAGCGCTAAGAGCCCGGCGAGCGACGGTCCCACACCGACGCTGCCCGCTCTCAAAGGGCAAGCTCCAAACGGCAAGGGCTCGCCGCCAAAAGGCGGAACCGAGACGAAGCCGCCTCTTAGCGCGCCGAAGACTAAGAGCTACACGGTGAAGAAAGGCGACACCTTGATCGGAATTGCTCAGAAACACGGTGTGAAGGTCGATGAGCTGATAAGGCTCAACTCGCTTTCCCGGAAGAAGCCCCTGCAATTGGGTCAGAAGTTGCTGATCCCGCCCGACAAGACGCCCTGACGCCTCATTGTTAGCGTGGATTACCCTGGGCTTGGCGCTGTCCCGACGTGTTCGCCTCTCGAGGCGTACGCGCTCTGGCCAGGAGGGAATACGTGGTCACGAAAAAAGATTCGCCATGTTGGGCCCGCAGCCGAAGCGTCTGGATCTCGAGCTTCGCGCGCACGGGCCACGCCCCTGTGGCCGAAGGGAGTCGGAAATAGGAATGGGCCCCATTGTTGCGCCCCAGCCAGCCCAAGATCGCGTGGACGTGTTCCTTGTCGTCGCTGGGGACGGAGTAAAACACGGTGACTTTTGCGCGCACCGTGCCCGACTCGGGATGATGATGTGCGCTGACAAGCACGCGATCGTCGCCTTGCTTGCGCACCACGCGCGCGAGCAAATCGACCGTCGTCTCCCCGAGCCCGGCCAGGTGCTGCAGATCGCTTTTCAGAAAATCGCCCAGCAAACGGTCGAGTCGACAGCCGAACCAGCGGCGGGGGCGAAAATGCAGGCTGCAGACTTTGCCCGTTGTTTCGGTGAGCTCTAAACTTTCTTCCTGGCTCGACCGGTTACCCATATGGGGTTGTACGGTCGCGGTTTGCCGAAGGATTAGGCAAAAGCGGCAACCTTTCAGCTCGGAGCACTCGGCTGCGTCAACTTGCGAGCTCGGTTCCACTCTAGGCATTCGTCATAACGAACCTGATGCCCCCCAAATAGGTCTAGGGCGCTGCCATAAGTCAGGTCGAGGCGCCCGCTACTGAGTCGCTCCACCAGAGCTAGATCATTCAGGCTGGAGGCTCCCCCCGCATAGGTGCACGGTAAATTTGAAACACTTCCAAGCAGAGCCACGAGTTCAGCATCCACGCCCTGACACAATCCTTCGACGTCTGCGGCGTGAACTAAAAATTCTGCGCAACGCCCTTCGAGCGACGTGACCAAGGCTTCATCCACAGCGGTACGGGAAATAGTCTGCCAACGCTCCGTCGTGACCCGATAACCACCCGTCTGAACTTTGCGGCAACTCAAATCAATGACGAGCTCCTGCGGCGAAACGACAGCCAGCATTTGATCCAAACGGCGCTCTGAAAACACATCCCCTTCGAACAAGAAGCTCGTCACGATCACATGGCTGGCCCCGAGATCGAGCCAGCGCCGAGCATTGTGGGGCGTAACGCCTCCCCCGAGCTGGAGGCCCCCGGGGAAAGCCAGCAACGCCGCGGTCGCGGGAGCTTCGTTGCCAGCACCGAGCAAGATGATGTGCCCACCAGCGAGAGCATCCTGCGCGTACTTGTTCGCGAACCAGGCCGCGTCGTTAGAACTAACAAAATTCTCACGCGCACCGTGCTCCGTGAGGGAGCCTCCGACAATCTGTTTTACCTTGCCTTCGTGCAGGTCGATACATGGCCGGAAGAGGGTCACGCCGAGAGCGATATCAGGGCTCGGCCGGTGGCGCTATATGGCGACGGGCTAGGCTTCCGAAACGGGGACGGCCCTTCGCTCCAAGAGTCGCTCGATAGCGCCACGACATGATTCACGAAGGGCTGGAACATCGGCAGCGGTGAGGCCCTCGGTAGACAACGGTGTGCCCACCGCGATGGTGGCCTTAGCTCGCGAGGGTCTCCAGTCACCTTTGGTGAGCAACCCAGCCGTGCCCGACACGGCTATGGGCAAGATTGCCGCCTTGCACTCGACGGCCAAACGGAACGCTCCCTCTTTGAACGGCAAGAGCTGTCCATCTTTGGAGCGCGTGCCTTCGGGAAAGAACAGTACGGGCATACCTCGCTCCACGTAGAACTTGGCGCGAGCGAGCGCGGCCCTAGCGCTCTTGGTGGAGCCTCGAACTAACGAAATATCACCTGCCAGGTTCATCCCCCAGCCCACGAAAGGAATGGCGAACAGCGCCGACTTAGCCAGGAACTTCATCTCCCAGGGCAGGTGAATGAGCACAAAAGGGTCAATGTTCGAGGCGTGATTCGAGACACACACAACCCTTGGTGGAAGGGTCTCCGGCATGGCCCCGAGCAGTTCGACCTGCCACGCCGGCACCGAGCCAAACATGGCTCTCCCGACCGCACGAATCCCGCGGCCGGTATGTTTCCGCGTCGGGTCGAACCAAGCCGTAGTTAGAAAAACCACCGCACAGACCACGAAACCGAGGGCCGAAACGACGGCAAAAGCAAGCCAAGTCCAAATCCCAAGCCAAGCCCTCTGCATTTGCGCGCGGTCTCTACCATTGTCTCGAGCGTTATGCGAAACCCGATCCATGTCCGAGCCCGAAGCTCAGCCCAAAGACCTCGCCCTACACAATGACATGAAATGGCTCACCGCCGCCCTCGGCCGCGTGATGCTTCGCCTCGAAGGAAAAGCTGCTTTCGAAGCTGTCGAAAGACTTCGTCGAGAGTGTCGTGATCGACGACGCGGCTTCGGTGGCTCAAAGTCACTCAAGGAATTGCTCCGTGAAGTGGATGAGCTGCCGCTCGAGTTGGCAGCCCCCACGGCGCGCGCCTTCACCCTTTTCTTCTTGCTCATCAATACAGCCGAGCAGGTGCACCGGGTTAGGCGACGTCGTGCCTACGACACAGGCGTCGAATCGAAGCCTCAACCCGCGAGCATGCGCTGGGCATTCGAACAGTTGAAAGCCGAAGGTAAATCGGCGAGCGACGTGCGAGCCAAGCTGAGTGGTCTCAAAGCGCGCCCCGTGCTCACCGCGCACCCCACCGAGGCCACGCGACGCACGCTGTTGAATCTACAAGCTCGACTTGCGGACGCGCTCCTCGCGCAAGATTCCGCGACGACCTCAGAAAAACGCCGTCTCGAAGAGCAGCTCGAAGCTGATATCGAGCTCTTGTGGTTAACCGACGAAGTTCGAAAAAACCGCCTCAGTGTGATGGACGAGGTCTCCACGGTAATCTGGTACCTCGAAGATCGCCTGCTCGATGCGACCGCCCAAGTGCATGAGTCTTGTGCCACCGCCTTCCGTGAAACCTTTGGCGAGGAGCTCGGTATCGACGTGCCCATCACTCTCGGTAGTTGGGTCGCCGGCGATCGAGATGGCAACCCCTTCGTTACGCCCGAGTTGACGATAGCGGCAGCCCGGCGCCACTCTCACGCTATATTAGGCCATTATGAGAAGCGCATCATGCGCCTCATCGAGCGTCTTAGCATCTCCAGCCGCATCGCTCCCGCCAGCTCCGAACTCCGCACTTCGCTTGAGGCAGATAAGTCGATCGTGCCCGAGGTATGGCAAGCCAACGCTAAGCGCGACGCCGAAGAGCCTCTGCGCCTCAAGTTGTCGTTCATTTTGGGTCGCCTGGGGGCGACGCGTAGCCAAATTGCGGCACGCGATGCCGGCAAGAGTACGACCTACACCGCAGCCTATACGAGCGCGAATGAACTCGTTCGCGACGTAGAATTGGTAGCCAAGGCGGTTTTGGGCGCCAAGGCGACGCGGGCCGAGCGCTCCTTACTTGCTCCTCTCTTGGCTGAGATTCGCCTCGTGGGCGTTCATGGTTACAACCTGGACGTGCGGGAAGACTCCGACGCGCACACCCAGGCGGTCGAGGCCATCTGCAACTCGGTTGGGGTGGGCAAGCTGAGCGGCGCTTCCTTAACGGGCGAACTCCTCGGGCGCAGGCCCCTCACCTCACCCAACCTCGAGCTCGATCCGCAGACCACCAAGGTGCTCAACGTCTTCGATGTTGTGCGCGACATTCAAGATGAGATCGATCCTAGAGCTGCTAACACCTATATCATCTCGATGACGCACAGCGCCGACGATCTGTTGCGCGTGCTTTTGCTCGGTCGTGAGCGCGGCCTTTGTGACCTCAGCTCAGATAGCCCGTTCTCCCGCTTTGACGTCGTACCCCTATTCGAAACGCGGGACGACCTGGCCGGAGCGCCCGAGGTCATGCGCAGTTTGTTCGAAAACGAGGCTTACAAACGTCAGCTCGTGGCGCGAGAGATGCACCAAGAGATCATGCTTGGCTATTCCGACTCTGCCAAAGATGTGGGCGTCGTAGCGGCTGCTTGGGAGCTCTATCTGGCCCAAGAAGAATTGACCAAAGTGGCTCAAGAGCACGGCGTGTCGTTAACGCTCTTCCATGGCCGCGGCGGAACTGTGGGCCGGGGTGGTGGCTCACCCGTCTATCGGGCCTTGACCGCCTTGCCGCCCGGCACGTTGAACGGAAGCATCAAGATCACCGAACAAGGCGAGACCATCAGTCAGAAGTTCGGCATCTTATCGATCGCTGAGCGCACCATCGAGGTCATGCTGAGCGGTGTGCTCATGGCTACCAGCAGCGATTTTCGCAAGGACATCTCACCTCAGGAGTTTGCTGAGTATCGGGCGCTCATCAGCCAGATCGCCGAGGATTCCCGTATCGCGTTCCGTAAGGTCATCCACGAAGAGCCCACTCTGTTTGAAATTTTCCTCACCGCTACGCCGGTGAGGGAACTCGGCCACGTCCATTTTGGTTCGCGCCCCGCGTATCGAGACAAGGGCGCCGGCACCATGAGCGGCATTCGCGCCATTCCTTACAACTTTGGTTGGACGCAGACGCGTCTCATGCTCACGGCTTGGCTCGGCGCCGGTGAGGCCCTCGCCAAAGCCGCCTCGACTCCGGCTGGCCTAGCCCTTTTGCAGCGGATGGCGGTTCATTGGCCCTTCTTTGACGACCTCTTGGCCAAGATCGAAATGGTGTGTGCCAAGGCAGACCTCGAAGTGGCCGAACTCTATCTAACCGAACTCGGTGACTACGGCGCTGTCTTCCAGAAGCTCAAGGACGAATACGAGCAAATGGTGGGCACAGTGCTCAGCATTCGCACACATTCTGTTTTACTCAGCGACCATCGTTTCTTGGGCAACGCAGTCGACCTCCGAAACCCCTACGTCGACCCTCTGAACCTGCTCCAGATCAGCCTGCTCAAGAAGAAGCGTCTCCTTCCCGACGACGCTCCGGAGCGACGCCTGATTGATCAAGCGCTCGGCACAACTTTGAATGGCATCGCCCAAGGCCTGCGCAACACGGGCTAGGCCGATTTCGTCGTTTCGCTAAGCACGAGTGATCCTTGCGGCTCCAGAAATGGAAACCCGCAAGGATCATCCGTCATCCACCTAGAAGCCCCCTCGCAGCGCAAACGATGCGTATCTAGCTTGGATTCTGGCCCCGGCTGGGGCGTAGCCGACCTTCGTGGTACCCTGATCGACGGTACTCATGTCGAAACTTGCTTGGTTGGGCTCGTGTGGGCTCGTGTCGGCTCTTCTCTTCGCGTGCACTGGAAGTGACATCGATGGCGGTGACGGCTCCGGTGGCGCGAACTCGGGCGGCCCGAACTCGGGTGGCCGCGGAGCCGGAGGACGTGAAAGTGCGGTTGGCGGGAGAGCCTCGGGTATCGGAGGCGCAACTGCAAATGGCGGTGGGCCGGGCGCGAGCGGGGCGGGGAGCGAATCGGACGGCGGAAACGAAACCGGCGGAAACGAGACCGGCGGAATGCCAGGGGATGATCTCTGCACCACGAGGGACGCCTGCGGGGTCTGCGACGGCGACGGCTTGAGCTGTGAGTGTACGAGCCCCCTATGCCAAGACATCGTCACGGAGCACAACAAGATCCGAAATGCCGTGAGCGCCGGCGAGTACTATGAGCAACCCGCCGCCGAACCGGCACTCGTCCCCTTGGTTTGGGATCCGCTCATTGCAGCTCGCGCGCAAGAGTACGCCGACTCTATGGACGACTGGTCACAGGGTCACAGCTCGTCCGAGTTTCGAACCTACGACAGTACCTTCCATCAAGGGTATCACGGCGAAAACATGGCCATCGGTGGCGGTCGCTATGCCGATCCCAGTTACTTCGTAGCCGAAGGCTGGGGTGCGAACGAAGCCCAGGACTGTCAGCTAGCTTCTTGCGGAGGCCATTACACACAGATGGTATGGCGAGAGACGATCGCCCTCGGCTGCGGGCGCAAAGAGGGCGTCACCTTCGACGGCAACGTCGGCACCTTAACGGTCTGTCAGTATGCGCCAGGTGGAAACATCAACGGCCGCGCGCCCTACTGACAGCCAGCGCCGGCCTCTGCAGGCGGCACCTAGGCGTCGGCCGCCGCGCCTGAGACCGACCTCACTGGCAGTAATGTGAGAGCCAGAGAGAACCCTAGCGCTCGCAATGGAACTGGCATAAATTGCGATCCAATGTTGAGTCCTTTGCGCCCTTGGAGTGAGCATGTCTGAAGCCCAGGCTGGCCCCCCAGCGGTGACTCGAGTGCTGAGCCGGTTGCCTCCGTTCGTGGGCAGCCGCGTCATCAATCGTGCCCTCCGTTGGAGCGGGATCCGCGTCGGACGCACGGCGAATTTCTGGGGCCCGCCCACTTTTCGGGGTGATCCACGACGCTATCTCACGATTGGCGAAGCCTGCGGATTCAATATCGGCTGCGTGTTCGAACTGGACGATGAAATCACTTTCGAAGATCATGTATCGGTCGGCCATGAGGTCCTATTTCGCGGCCAACGCCCCATCCGCATCGGGACTGGCGCATGGCTCGGAGCCCGCGTCATCGTTGAGCCCGGCGTTACTATCGGTCCCGGCGCTGTCATCGGTGCTGGAACGGTCGTGCGCGAAGACGTGCCGGCCAATTTGATGATTTCCGGTACGCGTAAGGTTTCCCTTGCGAAGTGGCGCTAGCCGCTTGCCAGGACTCAAAGTCTTCAAACTTCCTCGAGGGCACGTTGCTGCGTGACCTCCGTCATTATCACAAACCGTAAACCCTAAACTGGGGCAAAAGCCCCAAGAAGCTCACGACAATGGAACAACAAGCTGCGCAAGAGATCGTGCTCCGGAGCGTCCGGGCTGTATTCGAACAAGCTGGAGATGCTCCTCCTGCAAACCTTTCTATGGAAAGTGTGCTCGTGGGCCCAGATGCCATCATCGATTCGCTCGGTGTGGTGTCGCTCATCGTTGAGGTCGAACAGATCGTCGAAGCCGAACATTCGGCGTCAATCATCTTGGCCAATGAAAAAGCGATGTCGGCAAAAAATAGTCCTTTTCGCACTGTCGGAATACTGGCTGACCATGTCGTCGCCATGGTTCAGGAAGTGCGGGCAGCATGAGCAAGGTTTCCGATAAGAAGGTGATGCTCATCACCGGTTCCCGCAAAGGCATCGGTCGATATTTGGCGGAGTACTACCTGAAGCAGGGCTATTTGGTCGAAGGCTGCAGTCGAAAAGAAGCTGACATCGCTGACCCTGGGTACCATCACCATTTCGTCGACGTTGCCGATGAAAAAGGCGTTCGGGCTATGGTCGCAGACATCGTGCGCCGGCACGGTCGCCTCGATGTCGTCCTCAACAATGCCGCTATTGCGAGCATGAATCATGTGCTTTTGACGCCAGCTTCGTCCGCCAATCGCATGCTTGAGGTTAACGTCACCGGCACCATGCTCGTGTGTCGTGAGGCCGCCAAAGTCATGATGCGGCGTCGCCATGGTCGTATCGTCAACTTCACCACCATTGTAGCGCCCATCGCCCTAGCTGGTGAGGCCGTCTATGCCGCCTCGAAGAGCGCGGTTGTTACGTTCACTCGCATCTTGGCATTCGAGCTCGGCCAATGGGGCATTACGTGCAACTCCTTTGGAGCGACACCGATCATGACGGACATGATCCGCGGTGTGCCAAAAGAAAAGGTCGACCAAGTGGTGAACGGGCTCGCGATCAAGCGCCTCGGAACTCCGCAAGATTGCTCCAACGTCTGCGATTTCTTCATCGCCGATTCGAGCGACAACATCACGGGCCAGGTCGTGTATCTGGGCGGCATTACCTGAGCGAACTAAAATAGGAGAAGCAGCGTGCTCGAGTGGTTTAGTGAACGGCTAAAGGGCTTCGCCTCTGAGCGGGGGCTCGTCTATCCGCTCGCATCGGGCGAAGCCGAGGCCAGCTACGCACAAATTTTGGCGCGCGTAGAAGGCTTCAAGGACGAGCTCGAGGAGCGAGGCGTCGGCCCTGGCTCGGTCGTCGCTGTGGAGGGCGCATTCACGCTAGGGGCAACGGCGCTCTTGATCGCCCTTTTTCAACGAGGTGCGGTTGTCGTGCCACTCGTGCGCGAAATGCGCCCGCATCGTTCGACCTTCCTCGAAACGGCTCAGGTCGAGTGGCTCGTAGAGTTCGACGAGTCGGATGTGTCAACCACAAGCCAGGTAGCTGCGCGGCCCGAGCCCGCTAATCCACTGCTCACGAAGCTTCGTGAACGCAAATCGCCGGGGCTCGTAATATTTTCGTCAGGATCCACAGGCAAGCCCAAAGCCATCTTGCATGACTTTGGGTTGCTATTGAAAAAGTTCGAGAAAGTTCGGCAAAGGAAGTCCACACTCTGCTTCCTTTTGTTCGACCACATTGGCGGAATCGATACTCTCCTAAATACTCTCGCGAGCGGCGGGACCCTCGTTACCGTTGCTCGCCGCGAACCCACGCTCGTCGTGGACGCCATGGAGCGGCATCGTGTTCACACCTTGCCGACGTCACCCACCTTCCTCAACATCTTGCTCATGTCGGGGCTGATCGAGGGGCGTGATCTCTCAGCCTTGAAGGTGATCGCATACGGCACCGAACCTATGCCCGAAGCCACGTTAAAGCGCCTGAGCGAGGCTTTCCCTGGCGTAGCCCTGGTGCAGACCTATGGCATGAGCGAACTCGGTGTGTTGCGTTCCCGCTCGCGTGACTCCACATCGCTATGGATCGAGTTTGATCAGACCGGCTTTCAAATCAAAGTCGTCGACGGTCTGCTTTGGGTCAAAGCGGACACAGCCATGCTGGGTTATCTCAATGCGCCTGACTTGATCGACGCCGAGGGTTGGCTCAACACACAAGATGCCGTCGAAGTGGATGGAAAATATCTGCGGATTTTGGGGCGAAAGACCGATCTCATCAATGTAGGTGGTCAGAAGGTGTACCCGAGCGAGGTCGAAACGCACTTGCTCGAAATGCCGAATGTGAGTGATGTCTCAGTTTTTGGCAAACCTCACCCCATGACGGGCCAGATGGTCGCTGCTCGATTCAACCTGATAGAACCGGAACCGCTAGCTGAATTCAAAGTGCGCATGTTCGCCTTCTGCAAGACGCGTCTGGCTCCCTTCCAAGTGCCCCGCTTTATCGAGCTCTCTGAGGACAACCTGTTCGGCGCGCGCTTCAAGAAGTCGAGAAATGTCCAATAGTTTAGCAGACAAGTTGCTTCGCTTCGGGCAAGTCCTCGGCGACGAACTGAAGGGCTATAGCCCCGGGCTGGTAGAGATTCGCTGGCTCGAGTTGTGGACGCGCTGGGCAAACCCTCGTCTCCGAGCTGAGGGCTTGCGCCGGCTCGGGATTCAAGTCGCACCGGGAGTCAGCGTGGGCGGCGGATATTTGTTTACCGGTTCGCGTGGCGCGAAAAAGAATCTTGTCTTGGGCGCCAATTGTGAGGTTAAAAACGGCGTGTTCATTGATTTGAGCGCACACGTCGAGATTGGCGCGAACGCGAAGATCGGTGAGCGCGTGATGATCCTAACCAGCTCTCATGAGCTGGGGCCTCGCGAGCATCGCGCGGGCGCCGTACAAACCGCCCCTGTTTCCATTCACGAAGGCGCGAGCATCGGCAAAGGAAGCATCATCTTGCCGGGCGTCGTGATTGGGGCCAGGGCGGTCGTGGAAGAGAACTCCGTGGTCGCCAAAGAGGTGCTCCCCGAAACACGGGTGCGAGGCAATCCGGCAGCGGTCGTAAAAGTTACGACCTCGGAGTCCTCAACGTGAGTGGCCGCGGCGTAGTCTGGCTCTCGATGAGTCTAGCTGTGGTGGCTGTGTTCAGCCTCGCCTTCGAATTTTCCGGCTTTCGTGCACGTTTTTTTGGCCGCAAGCGCTTCCGCTTCGCCTACGCCACGGCCAGCTCTCGAGCGGACGAGGGCAAGTCGCTAGAGGGCGAAGGTTGGAAAAGTCAGGCCGTAGAACTCGAGTCCGGCGCGACGCTGCAAATCCTGCTGCGGCGCGCCCAGGGCAATGATGCGCCATGGCTCTTCTACTTTCCCGGAAACGATCCCAAGCAGCTAACCGGCGGCAAGTTCGTGCTGGAGAGAATTCGCGGCAGCGAAAATGTTAACCTGTGCGCTTTATCCTATCGTGGGTTCTCAGGTTCGACGGGTGAACCCGAATTGAGCGACATCCAAGAAGATTTACGGAACTTAGCTCATAAGTTCATTCAACAAGAGCACATCCAGCACTTCCATTTGGCTGGATTTTCGATCGGTGGCTACTTCGCGGCATGGACGTCCGCTCGCCTGACTGAAAACGGGCATAAACCTGCGAGCCTCACGCTGTTCGCACCAGGCTATGATTTGGTCATGCTTCGCCCTTCACGCTGGGAGCGCTACGCCGTCGGCGATGACTATCAGATGGCTCCTTTTTTGGGAGGCATTCACAGCCCGACCTTAGTGTTGCAAGGCACGGCAGATGAGGCATTTGGTAGTGTTATTCAAGGTCGCGCCGCCGCAGCAGGAGTTGCAGGCTCCACCTATGCCGAGTTTGAAGGAATCGGCCATGAAGCGATTCACGAACACGAGCCCGCTCTAGCGCAGGCTCGCGACTTCTGGCCCCAAAAGCGGTGAGCCCAACGAACTACTCCTTGGCGCCACTCAGGGCTTTTTGGGCGCGGAAACGGCCAGCTTGCTCCACGAGGCCCGCCTGCTCTGCAATGTCGGCGAGCCCAAGCCACGCCGCCGTCTGGTTTGGATCCAAGATGGCAGAGCGTCGGTACAGCCTTTCGGCCAGAGCAACGTGGCCCCCTTTCCAAACCTGCACCGCCTGAGCCACAAGCTGCCTAGCAATCTGCTTCAGAGCGGCCGGCGACGGATCTTTTTGGCCGAGCGCTTTGAGCCAGAGCTCGAGGGCGCGTTCTGGATGGCCGAGTTGGCATTCGACGTCGCCGGCCAGCTCAAGCGTCTTGGGTCGCTCAGGGCGCTCCTTGAGCGCTCTCAGCGCAAGCGGCTCGGCTCGTGCAGGTGCCCCGAGCGTGAGCAAATGCTCAATCAGCGCCTCCGTAACGAGACCCGAGGGCACGACCAAGCTTGCCTCACAAAGAGCTACGTGAGCGGCCTTCATATTTCCGAGGAGCAGATAACCCCTCGCCTGCTTCCATAAGCGAGAGCCTTGATCGCTATCTCCCAGGCGAAGGTGAGCCTGATTCGGTACCAACGTCTCACAAGAAGGCACGGAGCCATCTTCACGGACTCGCCACAGGCCGTTCACCGCGTCTCGTGCTGCGTCGGACGGCTCCAGCGAAGCCCTAGGCTCGCCGCTAGGAGGAGAGGGCAACAGCGACTCGCCAGACTTCGGGGCATTAGCGTTTTCAACCTGGGCTCCAGCAGGCTCGTGCTCTCGGTTAGCTCGATCCTTCAAAACGGGAGCGACCGTCGCAGCCACTTCGGCCGTTCTCGGCAGGGTCGGCTCGGGACGGAACAACCACCAAGTGAGCGCGCCAATTGGCACTAGCAGCGCTGCGCCCCAAATGATCGGAACGGAGCGAGTTGGCGCCGCTGCGATTTCGCGCGACGTCGGGAGGGTCCCAGAATCAGCTCCAAAAGAACGTACCGACCCCACAGCAGACGGTTCGCCAACTTGGCGGCGCGCCACTTGGGAACGTTCGCCAGCTACGAGCTTGCTTTCGTCGGGAATCAAGGAGGGGAAGGCCGGCGTCTTCTCGTGTTGAGCATCAAAAATTGCGGCCAAGTCCCGCTCGATGACGACCGTATCCCGATCGTCCTCTTCCAGATCGGCCAGGATCGGCTCGGAGCTCCCGCGCACCTCAGCCGTTACCCAAGGCGATTCCGCAGGCGAAGCCTCGACGACGACCTCGCGGTCGCCCGCCGCTTCTTCCTTCACGTCGCTGAGCGATAGAGGCGGCTCCGATTCATCGCTGAGCGACAGAGGCGGCTCCGATTCATCGCTGAGCGATGGAGGCGGCTCCGATTCATCGCTGAGCGATAGAGGCGGCTCCGATTCGTCGCCGAGCGACAGAGGCGGCTCCGATTCATCGCCAGGCGGCGTGACGCCCACATACGGCGAAAATTCGTAGCCCAGCTCCTCGGGCGCATCGAGCTCTTCGTCGGCCTCATCTTTCTCGGAAATCACGGGCGGCCTCGAGCTCTGAACCCAGACTCGAATCTTCTCTTCTGCACTCGATGAGAAACCGGCTGCCGGCCCCCCCTTCGGCATCCCAGACATCTCTTCTGCGACAGAAGGCCCAACCGCGACTGCCTTGAGGCCAAGGCTCACGATGCGTTCGACTATCAATTTTTCGGGGATATCCAGCGCTAAGACCGACTGGACGACGCTTCGATCTAGGCTCCGTAGCTCCGTCAACTCCGCTCGCGACCCTACCAGGACGAGACGCGTGGGAAGTGTACGTTCGCCTTTCAGGAAGCGAACCGTGGCCTCGGCGTGCGCCGCCCCGACGTGCACAACCAAATCGGGCGCGACGACCGTGTAGGCGCTAGGGAGATCAGCGTACGCAACCACCTCGACAAATAGGCCCGCCGCCTCGAGGTGCGCGACGAACTCATCTGGGAGAGGTGCAGCCTCAACGATGAGGACTGTAGCTTCGTTCGTCATCCCTCTTCCCTCGGCACCTAGGGGACGGTCGCCTCTTTTTTGCTGTTTGGCAAGCGCGCCGACTAGGACAAAAGGGCCACAAAGTAGCCTTTAGCCACCGCTGCTATCAATGGGCCCCTATCCAAAAAAAGTGCGCCGGCGGAGTCTCCCCCACCGGCGCAAGTTCTGCCAAAGGCCCGAGCTCGCCTCAGCCGCCTACGCTGATTTTCTTCATAGCCGTCATGTAACCGCGCAGCTCTTTGCCGATGATCTCCACGGGATGACTCGTCACCGCGTCGTTCACGCGGTTCAGCGCCAGGTTATCAACGCTGTTGTCGCCGCCTGGGTTAAATCGCTGACCAATCACCTTGGTGTCGACCTTGGACATGAAATCGCGGAGCAAAGGCACACAGGCGTGGCTGAACAAGTAACAACCATACTCGGCAGTATCGCTGATGACCTTGTTCATCTCATACAGCTTCTTTCGGCTGATGAGATTAGCGATGAGCGGCACCTCGTGCAGCGACTCGTAGTAGGCGCTCTCTGGCTTCATGCCGACCGCAGTCATGGCCTCGAAGGCGAGCTCAACGCCAGCTTTGACCATGGCGATCATGAGCACCCCATGATCGAAATACTCTTGCTCGGAGATCTTGGCTGCGCCGGCGGGGGTACGCTCGAAAGTGGTGTCAGCCGTGGCTGCGCGCCAGCCCAGTAGGTTCTTATCCCCCGCGTCCCAATCTTCCATCATCGTGCGCGAGAAGTGCCCGCTGATGATGTCGTCTTGGTGCTTGTCGTAGAGCGACTTCATGATGCCCTTGAGCTCAGCCGCAAGCTCGAAAGCTTTCAGCTTGGAGGGGTTGTCGAGGCGATTCATCATGCCGGTGATGCCGCCATGCTTGAGCGCCTCCGTCACTGTCTCCCAGCCGAACTGCATGAGTTTAGACGCGTAGCCAGGGTCGATGCCTTTTTCGACCATCTTGTCGAAGCACAAGAGCGAACCCGTCTGCAGCATGCCGCACAGAATGGTCTGCTCGCCCATCAAGTCGCTCTTCACCTCAGCTACGAAGCTCGACTCGAGCACGCCCGCTCGATCCCCACCGGTTGCTACGGCGTAAGCCTTGGCGATTTCAAGCCCATCTCCGTTCGGATCGTTCTCTGGGTGCACAGCGATCAAGGTCGGCACGCCGAAGCCGCGCTTGTATTCCTCGCGCACCTCGGTGCCGGGGCACTTGGGCGCTACCATCACGACCGTGATGTCTTTGCGAATCTGCTGACCTTCCTCGACGATGTTGAAGCCGTGCGAATAGGCCAATGTCGAGCCCTTCTTCATCAGCGGCATCACCGCGGTCACGACCGGACCATGCTGTTTGTCGGGGGTGAGATTCAACACCAAGTCAGCGCCCGGAATGAGCTCTTGGTAGCTGCCAACGCGAAAGCCGTTATCGGTGGCGCTCTTCCAGGAGGCGCGCTTCTCACTGATGGCGCTGTCCCGAAGCGCGTAGGAGACGTCGAGCCCCGAGTCCCGCATGTTGAGGCCTTGATTGAGCCCCTGGGCGCCGCAGCCGATGATGACGACCTTCTTGCCCTTGAGCTTGTCGACGCCACCGCGAAACTCGCGCGAGTCCATGAAACGGCAGCGGCCGAGTTGATCGAGCTTTTGCGCGAGAGTCAGTGAGTTGAAGTAGTTGCTACGTGCCATGTTGCGCTCCTGGGTCTATCCCGGTCGGTGGTCGAACCTCGGTCTGAGGGCTCGCACGATCCGTACGGGACCGCCGAGCCGCCCCATTTCTAGCTCGTCTTTTGGATTGCGTAAATTGCATCCATGAGCACAACTCATTGCATATTTTGCAATATGAGCCATTCTTGAGGGATCCGCGCGGTCGGTGCGCCGATCGCTCCTCCGCTACTTACGGCCCGGCCCGCCATCTGCCCATGGAAACTCGAGATTTCGTCGCCTTCGACCGCCTCTGCCAGGTGCTTCACTTCAGCCGCGCCTCGAAGAGTCTCGGCATGAGCCCGTCCGCCCTAACGCGGCGCATTCAGGCGCTCGAAGAAGAACTGGGGCGGCCGCTCTTTCTTCGCGACCAGCGCGGCGTCGAGCTCACCCCTGCGGGCGAAATTTTCCGCGACTTCGCGCGCGGTGAATTGAATCGACTCGCCGAAGTGAAGTCAGCCATCCAAGAGCAGGAGGGTTCGCCTACGGGCGAGCTGCGTATCGCGTGCACGGTGACGGCGTGTCATTCCGTGTTGCCGCGCCTATTGGCCCAGTGTCGCGCTGAACACCCCAAAATTCGAGTGCGCCTCAAGACGCAAGATGCGCCCCTTTCCTTGGAAGAATTGGAGCGCGGCGAGGTCGATCTAGCCGTGGTGCCCCTCGATCCCGACGAGCGACAGAGCCTCGAGGTTCGCGTGCTCGGCCATACCGATCTCGTCTTCGTTGGCCCCGTCGACACCCAGAACTGGGCGGGTGAAGGGCTCCGCCTAGGTCCTCCCAGAAAGGTCGACGAACTGAGCGCACTGCCTATCGTCGCACCGCTCGGAGGGCTCGAGCGGAAGCGACTCGAAGACTTCTTTCAAGCGCGCGGCGCGACGCCCAACATCGTCGCCGAAGTTCGAGGCAATGAGGGCGCTCTGGCGCTCGTCAGCTTGGGCAGCGGCGTGTCGCTCGTGCCGCGACTCGTGCTCGACGAGAGCGCGCTGGCCGGTCGCGTTCAACGCTTGACGGGTTGGCGAGCTCCAGACGGCTACGACATCGCCCTCTGCGCCAAGGCGAAAACGCTGCGTCGCGCCGTAGCCCGAGCCTTCTGGAAGCTAGAAGAGCGAGGCCCCAAGCCCCTCAATCCTTGCTGATTTTCTTGTCGAGATCCGGAACGACCCGAGCCACGCGCTTGAGCACCAGCTCCTTAACCAACTTCCAGAGGCTCTCTTCGTCACTGCACTCAGCCAAGAGCCCCAGCGGGATCTGGAATCCGCCCATATCGGCGCGACCGCCACCGAACGGCCTGCCGTCTGCATCGGTACCGAAAGCGTTCTGCATGAAAAGGGCTGGGTCCACGCTAGCGCGGCTCGTACGGAGGGAGCCGTCGATCCGATCATCGACCACGCCGTAAACGAGAACCGTATCGATGTCTTCGCGTCGCATGATGAAATCTGCGGCCGTAGGGATTGCGTCGCGGTTGAGCGCCGAGACGCGCCCCACGCCCGCGATCGCGAAGTCTCGCAAGACCTCGAGGTCTTGCAGGGCAGTCCCCACCGCGTCCATCGCCTCCGCCGAAAGACTGCGCCGCCCGATGCGGCTTAGGATATCGCTGTCGCAGTGCGACTTGAGGTAAGCCGCGGCGCGAAAATCTGACGGCGTAGCGTTCGCGAAATCGTCGGTATCGGTTTGGATGCCAAAGAACATCGCGGTGGCCACCGGCGAATCCTCGGCCCCATCGGCACCCAGCGGCGCGAGGCCATGCTCCGCGTACTCCGCGTAAATCGTTGCCGTTGCACCCACGTCGTAGCGCACGTCGACGAAGGGAGCTTTTGGCACCTGTTTCGGGCGATGGTGGTCCACAACCGTCAACAGCTCGAGACCTGGCGGCAACTGCACGCTCGCTTCCGAGTAACAGGCATCTACCAACGATAAGTACCCGAACTCCGAGAGCTGTTCTCCGCGATCAATCTGCATCATGGGCACACCCAGGAGCTTGACCAGCGCGCGATTCTCGCTGCGCGAAAGGGGCAAGACGTGCGCTATCGTCGCGGAAACGCCAAGTCTCTCGCAGATTCGGCGGTGCGCGAGCGCGCTGCCTATGGCATCGGGATCGGGATGGCCTCCCAGCAAAATCACATGGGGCTTGTCCGTCGCCTGCGCGAGAACCTGCTCAAGTCGCTGGGCTCGAGCCAAGGGGCCCTGTTTTCCGTTCACAGTGGGGAGCGAGTCGTTCATTCCGAGCCTCTGGCGAAGCCGCCAACTGGAGGAGTCTTACCACCACCCGGCGCCCAAGAAAAAATTGACCCAACGAAACTTGGTGGGAGCCCGCCCCACCCCAGGGGGACCCCGGGTGCGGCAAGGCCCGGAGGGGGCATGGCGGCGCACCCCGGCGGCCAGTTTTGCCGTGTTGGGGTCGGCTCGGGTCACCGGCCGAACCGCGGGTTTAACGACGGAATCGGCCACAAAAGCAACCAAATCACCGCCTTTCTCCTTGACGAGCCGGGGGACCTTAGGCAGCTTTACCAAAGTCGAGATGTCGGATCCCCGATTTTCCCTTGTCCTCCCTACCACCCGCGCTGCCGTTGCCACCCGCGCAACCGTCGGCGTTGTGGTAGTCGGTGTGATTGGGGTCGGCCTGATTGGCCGCGTACTCCTTCCAGGAGTGCGATGCGGGGCGAAGAGCGAGTAAGCCGAGCACGGCGAACCTAAGCTGGAAAACCCCGCACCGAGCCGGTAGCGGGGTTTTTGGTTTTCCGAGCTGGTTCAAACGCCAATCAATCTAGACCCATCCAGAAAAGCGCAAATCAAGAAGGCAGCCATGGAAGCATCGAAAAAAATTATAGCGCACGCCCAGCCCGAGCTTGAAAAGCCCGCGCCGGGAGCGGTGCCCGAACCGCGGCTCATGCCGGGCTCCGAGATCCTTTGGGACGCGCTCGTGAACCTCGGCGTCGATGTGGTGTTCGGCTATCCGGGCGGCGCCATCATGCCGGCCTATGATTCGATGATTAAGTTCCCCATCCATCACGTTCTGGTTCGCCACGAACAGGGTGCTGCGCACATGGCCGACGGCTATGCGCGCGTGAGTGGCCGCGTGGGTGTGTGCGTCGCGACCTCGGGGCCAGGAGCGACCAACCTCGTCACTGGTATCGCTAACGCCATGATGGACTCGATCCCAATGGTGGCGATAACGGGACAGGTCCCCTCAGCCCTGATCGGTTCCGACGCTTTCCAAGAGACGGATATCACCGGCGTGGCGCTGCCTATCACCAAGCACAGTTTCGTGGTGACGCGCCCCGAAGACATCTGCTCGGCGCTCAAAGAGGCATTTTATATCGCCTCCTCGGGGCGTCCGGGGCCCGTTTTGGTCGACATCACCAAAGACGCTCAACAAAAGAGCTGCCTCTACGCGTTCGACCCTAGTCCGGTGCGTCTGCCCGGCTATCGCCCGGAAACCGAGCCTCTGGAGCGAGAGCTAGCCGAAGCGCTCGACCTCATCTCCCGCGCCGAACGCCCGATCTTGTTCTCGGGCCACGGGGTCGTTCAGGCCAACGCCACCGAGCTCATGCTCGAGCTGGTTGATAAAACGCACATTCCCGTCGCGGCGACTCTGCTCGGCTTGGGCGGCTTCCCGGCCTCGCACCCGAGCGCCTTAGGCATGATGGGCATGCACGGCGAAGCTTGGGTCAATACGGCCATCCAAGAATCCGACTTGATCATCGCCGTCGGCATGCGCTTCGATGATCGCGTAACCGGGAACCTTAAAACTTACGCCAAAAACGCCAAGAAAATTCATATCGAGCTCGATCCGGCCGAGGTCAACAAGAACGTGCACGTCGATGTGCCGCTCATCGGCGACTGTCGAGCTATCTTGAAGCGCCTCTTGCCTCATGTGCAAAAGCCCGAGATCGAACCGTGGCTCAAACACATCGACCAGATGCGCGGCGAGAGTGCCGTGATTGATATCAAAGAGCTCCCTGACGAGGGCAAGCTCTACGCCGCGCACGTCATCCACGACTTGTGGCGGATGACGGAGGGCAAGGCCATCGTCGTCACAGACGTTGGGCAACACCAAATGTGGGAGGCCCAATACTACAAGCACGACTACCCGAGGCGCCTCGTCACTTCGGGCGGGCTCGGCACGATGGGCTTCGCCCTACCCGCTGGAATCGGCGCCAAATTCGCCGACAAGTCAGCCGAGGTTTGGGTCATCGCCGGCGACGGCGGCATCCAAATGACGGCGGCAGAGCTCACCACGATTGCTCAGGAAGAGATCAAAGTGAACATTGCCATCATCAACAATGGCTTCCTCGGTATGGTGCGCCAGTGGCAGCAGTTTTTCTACGGTGGCCGCTACGTGGCCACGCCCATGAAGAGCCCCGATTTCGTTAAGCTCGCCGACGCGCATGGCCTCTTGGGTCTGCGTGCAACCAATCGCACTGAGGTTCGGCAGATGGTCGAACGGGCTCGCTCGCACCCGGGAGCCGTGGTGATCGACTTCCGAGTCGAGCAAGAAGACTCCGTCTATCCCATGGTGCCCACCGGCGCGGACCTCGGCGACATGATTCGCCGTCCTAAGCGCGAAACCTCTGAGCACAACCCGATCTACGAGACAGGAAGCGACGAATCATGAGCTCATCCACAGCCCAGAGCGAGGCCAAGCTCCGCACATTTGTGGCCTATGTCGAGGACAAGCCGGGCGTCTTGAATCGCATTTCGTCGCTCTTTCGTCGACGCAACTACAACATCGTGTCGCTCAACGTCGGCCGGACGCACGAAGACGGCGTGAGTCGTATGACCTTCCAAATCGAGGCAGACTCCGACATGGCGCTTCGCATCGAGGCCAACCTCTACAAGTTGGTCAATGTGCTCTCGATCGCCGATCTCACCGAATTGCCGCGGGTTGTGCGAGATTTGGCGCTAATCAAGGTCAAAGCGACGCCGCCCGATCGCGCCGAGGTTCTGCAGCTCGTCGAGATCTTCCGCGCTCGTGCGGTCGATGTGAGCCCCACCACACTCACGGTCGAAGTGACCGGTGACCAGGCCAAGATCCAAGGCATGGTCGATTCGCTCCGTCCTTTTGGCATCGTGGAAATGGTGCAAACTGGAACGGTCGCCATGTCACGCGGCCCGGAAGGCCGCGCGGCGCGGGTGGCTCACGGAGCTTCGCCCGGATTCGCGGCAGATGAAGCCGCCGAATGAAGTGAAATTTCTCGAATCCAGAAATCGAGGCACGCGATGAATATCCCTGGCAACTACGTTCGAATCTTCGACACAACCCTGCGCGATGGCGAGCAGTCGCCTGGCGCGACGCTCACCTCGGACGAGAAGCTCGAGGTCGCCAAGACGCTCTCCAGGCTCGGGGTCGACGTGATCGAGGCTGGCTTCCCAGCCGCATCACCCGACGACCTCTCGGCCGTGCAGAGAGTGGCAGAGCTCGTAGGACGAGTGTGCCCGGAAGGTCGCCCCGCTCGGCCCTGGAAATCAGGTGAATTCAGCCTCGAACCGCCCATCATCGCCGGCCTCGCGCGCGCAACCCAAAAGGACATCGATGGAGCTTACGCTGGCGTGCGAGCAGCGAAGCACCCCCGTATCCACACCTTCCTCGCCACCTCGCCGATTCATCGCGAGCACAAGTTGCGCATGACGCGCGAACAAGTTGTGAGCCGCGCGGTAGAAATGGTCCGCTACGCTCGTTCGCTCTGCGCTGATATCGAGTTCAGCCCCGAGGATGCGGGCCGCACCGAACCTGAGTTTCTTTATGAAGTGCTGTCCGCCGTGATCGAAGCCGGCGCGACGACGCTCAATATCCCTGACACCGTCGGCTACACCCTGCCCAACGAGTTTGGCGCGCTGATCGCCGGCATCAAGCAGCACGTCGTGGGCGTCGAGAACGTCATCATTTCTGTGCATTGCCACAACGATCTGGGCCTGGCGACCGCCAACGCTCTCGCCGGCATTCAGAACGGGGCCCGCCAGGCTGAGGTCACGATCAATGGCATCGGTGAGCGCGCCGGCAATGCTTCGCTGGAAGAGGTCGTCATGACGCTCGCCACTCGGCATCCGGTTTTCGGTCTAGAAACCGGCATCGATACCACTCAGCTCACCAGGGCTAGCCGTCTGGTCTCGACTCGCACGGGTATGGTCGTGCAGCCCAACAAGGCTATCGTGGGTGCTAACGCCTTCGCCCACGAATCCGGAATTCATCAAGACGGCATGCTCAAACACGCCGAAACCTACGAGATCATGCGACCGGAAGCGGTTGGTGCTCACAAAACACTCCTGGTATTGGGCAAGCACTCAGGCCGGCATGCTTTCGCCAATCGCCTACAAGAGCTCGGCTATGCGCTCGAGGGCCCGCAGCTCGACGCAGCCTTTGGACGCTTCAAGCTCTTGGCCGACAAACGCAAACACATCACAGACGCGGATCTGTTGGCGCTCGCGTCTTCCGAGCTCGATAACGCACCAGAGGCGTACAAGCTCATCGCCGTTCATGTTAGCTGCGGTTCAGGCTTGCCCACCGCTTCCGTCCGCCTGGAAGGACCCGACGGCACCGAACTGATCACGGCCGCCATCGGTACTGGCCCGATCCACGCGATTTTTACCGCCGTCGATCAGCTCGTCCAAGCTCCGGCCGAGCTCCTCGAGTATTCGATCAACGCCGTCACTGAGGGCATCGACGCCCTGGGTGAAGCCAGCGTCCGCATCCGCGTCCATTCCGAAGCCCTGCGCGAAAACCCGCAGCTCGGCACAGCCCGCTCGCCCATCTTCCATGGCCACGCGGCGGATACAGACGTCATCGTCGCTAGCACCAAGGCCTACCTCGCCGCTATCAATCGACTCCTATCGATGGTCCAGGCAAAAAAACCGCTCGAAGCGGTCCAGCCTAGGGTGAGCGGAGGCGTTTAGCCTATGGTCGAGCTCTACGACACGACCCTGCGCGACGGTAGCCAGGGAGAAGGCGTCAACTATACGGTTCAGGATAAGTTGCGCATCGCCGAGCGGCTCGACGCGTTTGGCGTAACCTTCATCGAAGGTGGCTTCCCGGGTTCCAATCCCAAAGATGCGGAGTTCTTCGCGCGGGCGCGCGACATAGAATTTCGTTACTCCTGCTTAACGGCATTTGGCGCGACACGCCGAGCGGGCAAGGCTCCCGAGGACGACCCGAATCTGGTGGCGCTCATCGAGTCCCAAGCGCCCGCCTGCACCATCTTTGGCAAAACCTGGACGCTGCACGTCAAGAACGTTCTCCGCACAGACCTCGAAACCAACCTGAAGATGATCGAAGAGAGCGTGGCTTTCCTCGTGAGTCACCAGCGCAAGGTCATGTTCGACGCCGAGCACTTCTTCGACGGTTACAGAGCTGACCCGGGCTACGCCCTAGCAACCCTCGAGGCCGCACGGCGAGGAGGAGCGCGTACGCTGGTTCTCTGCGATACCAATGGCGGCTCCTTACCGTGGCAAATCGAGGAAGTTGTTACCCAGGTCAAGAAGAAGCTCGACCACCCGCTCGGCATCCACGCTCACGACGATACGGGTTGCGCCATCGCCAATAGCGTCGCCGCTGTGCGCGCAGGGGTGAGCCAAGTTCAAGGCACCATCAATGGCGTTGGGGAGCGCTGCGGTAACGCCAATCTCAGCGTGATTATTCCTAACCTAGAGCTCAAGCTCGGCATCGCAACGTTACCTCCAGGCCACCTTAAAGACGTCACGGACGTCTCGCGTTTCGTGGCCGAGGTCGCGAATCTGACGGTGAGCAAGAGCCAACCCTACGTGGGCCAATCTGCGTTCGCTCACAAGGGTGGTGTCCATGTGGCAGCCATGCGCCGCGAAAGCCTATCCTACCAGCATATCGAGCCGAAGTTGGTTGGCAACGAAATGCGCGTCGTTGTGAGTGATTTATCAGGTCGCGGCAACGTGCTTTCGAAGGCAGAAGAGCTCGGCATTTCTGCTGAAGATGTGGCCGAAGAGACGCTTGAGCATATCAAAGAGGCCGAGGCGCGCGGCCTCTCTTATGAGGGCGCAGAGGCGTCGGTTCACCTGCTCTTGCGTCGAAAACAGCCCGGATATGTGCCGCCGTTCCGCCTCGTCGACTACCAAACGCTCGTTGGTAAGAGGCAAGGCGTGGAGTTCGTCGAGGCCACTGTTCGGCTCGACGTGGCCGGACAGACGGTCCACACGGCGGGCGAAGGCAACGGCCCGGTGGGTGCGCTGGACTCAGCCTTGCGCAAGGCGCTCACGCCTTACTTTCCCAAACTCGAGGCAGTCCATTTGGCTGACTACAAGGTCCGCATCCTCGACTCGAACTCCGGAACGGGCGCGACCACGCGCGTGCTGATCGATAGTCGCGACGAACGCGGCTCGTGGAGCACGGTTGGCGCCTCAGCCAACATCATCGACGCTTCGATGTCCGCGCTGCTCGACTCTCTTGAGTTCGCGCTCGGAAGCTAACATCATCTTGGCCATGAAATTCGCCCTGCCGCTCGCCTTGGCTTTGCTTTTTGCCCTCAAGCTCACCGGATGTGCGAGCAGCGAAAAGCCCATCTCGAGCGGCGGAGGCGGAGGTGACGAGAGCTCGGACAATAGTGGTGGCAGCGCCGGGCATCCGGGCCAGGCAGGTCAGGCAGGGGCCGAGGCTATCGATCGCTGCTGCATGCTGGGCGCCGTTTGCCACGTAGCCGGAGAGAGTGCTCCGGAGGTAGAGGAGTGTCACCACCTCGGTCACGAAAACGTGGCCGGGCAATGCGCAGCTCGCTACGACGAGTGCATGGCGCTCTGCGAAGGACTAAACGATCATCCCGAACCGCACGCCTGTTCGAATTGAATTTCTGAGGGCGCTCGCCCTCCCTTGAACTCTTTCCTATGGCTCGCCTTCGCTTCCGCCGGTCGACTCGAGCCAGAGCTAGCGTTTCGCTTGAGCGACGAAACACGATAGTGGGCCTCATAGGCTGCCTTTTTTTGCTGGGCTGTGGCAGTAGCCGGAAGGCCCCCGAGGCGACCTGCGACGAGTCCCCGGGTGCACTCTACGAGCGTCGCATCGCGCCGCTTCTGTCTACCGACAGACCCTCGACCTGCAACGCCTGCCACGCCGGAGGACTCAATCTAAAAGACTTCGCGCGCGAATCACCGTGCGAATCGATGGCGTGCCTCGAGCAGGCGGGGCTCGTAAACTTAAGCGATCCTGAGAGCAGCGTGCTGCTCTCTTGGATTCGGCGCGCTGACGACGCCAACGCCAACGTCCGCCAAAAATTGGTCGATGAAGAGCACGACGGCTTCTTGGAGTGGATCCGCCACGAAGCTGAATGTCGTAGCTGCGCCAGCACCGCCTGTCCCGATGCACCGCGGCCGAATTGCGACGTCACCTTCGGAGAAGGTGGAGCAGCCGGCGCTGAGACCAGCTATACCGCGAGCGGTGACCCCGGGGACTGCGGTCGAGAAACCCTAGAAAAGCTATTTCGAGGCACAATCTACGCAAATCGCGGGCGCTGTTATCCCTGTCATTTCGATGAACTCGAGGACGCAGCCCCGCTGGCTCCCAAGTTTTTTATGGAGAGAGGCGGTTGCGAGGTGGGCGCGCTAGCGACAGAAACGAATATCATCGCAAGGAAACTCATCGACGTAGAGTACCCGGAAGCCAGCCTATTTTTACTCAAGCCGCTCGCCGAGGTCGACGGGGGTATCGCCCACGGTGGGCATGACAAGTTTACCAGTGAGGGCGACGCTGGTTACGACGCATTTCTTTACTGGGTGCGTCGCTACGCTGCGTGCGAAGCGCGTTAGGCGCGCAGGCAACAAAGATCCATCAAGCAGCGCGGTGCTTGAGCTGCTCTTGCTCTTCAAGGAACGCGATCATCTCTTCTCGAAGATCATAGTAGCTCTCATGCGCTAAGACCTCAGCGCGCCGACGCGGGCGCTCGAACGGCATATGAAGAACTTTGCCCACGCGAGCTCGCGGACCGTTCGTCATCATCACCACACGATCGGCCAGGAAAAGAGCCTCGTCCACGTCATGCGTCACCATGAGCGCCGTCTTGCCGTCCGCCTGAAGAATTTCCGTCAATACCTCTTGGAGTTCCATGCGGGTGAGTGAATCGAGCATGCCGAACGGCTCATCTAAAAGCAGCATCTTGGGCGCGAGCGCGAAAGCTCGAGCCAAACCCACGCGCTGCTGCATGCCCAAGGAAAGTTCGCGCGGCAACTTGTTCATCGACTGGCCGAGCCCCACCAGCTCCAAATAGTACTCCACCGTGGCGCGCCGATCCGCCTTAGAGGCCTTAGGGAAGACCCGTTCCACGCCCAGAGCGACGTTCTCAGATGCGGTCATCCAAGGCAGGAGGCAGGGTCCCTGGAAGACCACGCCCCGATCGGGACCAGGCCCGTTGATCTCTTTGCCGGCCACAACAATCCCGCCGTCTGAAATCGAGTTCAAACCCGCCAGCATGGTGAGCACGGTGGACTTTCCACACCCCGAATGGCCAAGAAGCGCAACGAACTCACCTTTGTCGATGTTGAGGTCAAAGTTCTCGACGATAATCGAAGGACCTTTGGGCGTGTCATAGGTCTTGCCAACGTTAAATAGCTCTACGTAGCCGCGCATGGGATTGTCCTAGTTGAGAGGGAAAAGACGCCATCTTGGCGCTCGGAACAAGGCAGGTCAGAATCGTTGGCAGGGGTAGTCGACACTATTCGAGGCGCAGATCGACGGGCACGAGCTTAGGGCACTCTCGCTTTTCGCCGTTGCCCTGGGCCTGCGCACTTCGCGCTTCTTGTCGCACTCGATTGAGGTAACCAACGATCTCGTTCCTGAGCTTTTTGAACTCAGGGTTGTGGTTCAAACCCGACCGATCTCGGGGTCGCTCGAGGTGAACCAAAAACTCATCACCCAAGGCCGCTGCCGGACCGGGCTTCAGCGGGATGATGCGGTCGGCTAGAAGCAGGGCTTCGTCCACGTCATTGGTAACGAGCACCACCGTCTTCTTATCTGTGGCCCAAATATTACCGATCTCGTCTTGAAGCACCGCCCGCGTGAGTGCATCGAGCGCACCAAGTGGCTCGTCGAGCAAGAGCACGTCTGGGTTCATCGCGAGCGTGCGCGCCAAGGACACGCGTTGCCTCATCCCACCCGAAAGTTCACGCGGGCGTTTGGCAAGCGCGGGCTCGAGGCTGACCATGCGGAGATACTTCAGCACGCGTTCGTGTTTCTCCGTCTCGGGCTGGGCTCGAAAAACCTGGTCAACCCCGAGTCTCACGTTCTCGTAGACGGTTAGCGTCGGCAAAAGCGAGTAGTTCTGAAACACGATCCCGCGGGACGGCCCGGGCTCCGGATTGATCTGCCCCTTGAACAGCACCTGTCCCCGATCGGGAGTTAGGAGGCCCGTGAGTAGATTGACAAGGGTGCTCTTGCCACTGCCGCTGAAGCCCAAGATGGCAACGAACTCCCCTTCGTCGACCGCCAGGTCAACGCTCCGGAGCACCTCGGTCCGCGTCCCGTTGGAGGTGAAAGATTTTGAAACGCCCTTGAGCTCCAGAACAGGCATGGTCAGTCCTCTTTTTCAGCCGATTTCTGCAGGGCGCTTTCGCGTCCGTGTCGGCCTCACTCCCGAAGCTTCGCCCACGCCATGTTTCGGGCCGGAACCCTGCTTCGGTGCAGTTCGGTAACATTCGCGACCAACCGAAACGCAAGCCACCCAAGAAACAGAACCGAAAAATTGCAACCTGCTCCGACGCGGGCGTTGCAGGCAGGTACACCCCAGGGGCATCCAACCAGCAGGAGAATCCAAAGGTTTCCGGCTGCATCCTGCCCCTGGGCAAGCGCCGTTGGCACTCGCCTTCCCCCAGGCGAACCGCCCATTTTTGGCCGTCGAAGGCGGCCGAGTCGCTCCAGTAAGTGAAAGGAAACTCCCCAAAGACCGGCAAAAAAGGGCACCATCGGGTAAAAAATCGGCTGCCACGGCGGCGAGAACCCTGGTAGGAACCAAGAGCGGATCCCGGTCTGAGCGGGTAGCACGAATAGGAAGTCTGAATTGAAAAAGCTATTTGTTGGGAACCTTCCGTGGACGGCTACGGAAGAAGAGGTGGCTGCACTCTTTACCGAGTTCGGCGAGGTCATGACGGTGCGCGTAGTCACGGACCGCGACACAGGACGCTCCAAAGGATTCGCGTTTGTCGAGCTCGACGATGCGGCCGCGTCTCAAGCGCTAGGGAACGCTGAGCGATTTGAGATGGGTGGCCGTCCGCTTCGCGTCAACGAGGCCGAAGAGCGGCGTCCTCGCGCTGGTGGCGGTGGCGGTGGCTTCGGTGGCGGTGGCGGTGGCGGTGGCTTCGGCGGCGGCGGTGGTGGCGGCGGTGGCGGTCGACGCTTCGGCGGCGGTGGCGGTGGCGGCGACTACGGCGACGAAGGCGGCGGCGGTGGTCGTCCTCGTGGTGGTGGCGGCGGCAGGCCCCGACGATAGGTTGCGCCAACAGATTGGCGACTGGAATTCAGAGTCGAGGCCCGCGCCGGACGCGGGCCTCTCGGGCCCCCGATTGTTTGGCCTCCGAAGCACTTCCCCGGGAAAGCGCGTCCCCATGTCGCTTTGCTGAAGGGCAACCCTTGGCCCAGAGGCTGCGTGCACGGGGTAGGCATCTTGGCATCTGCACGCTCGGTGCTTGGATCAGCCTGGCTTGCGCGGCCCCCCCGGCAAGGCCACCCGCGGCCCCCCGGGGCGGCGCATCGGTGCAGAGTGCTCAGCCACCCACCCAGGTGAGGCCCGTTCCCCCCTTCCTGCTCGAGGGTAAGCCGTTCTGCTTTCACGGTGCCAATAACTATTACCTCCACCATAAACCGCGTGCAGCCGTCCTCGAGGTACTCGATGCCGCGAGGTCGATGGAGCTCAAGGTGCTTCGCACCTGGGCTTTTCTAGACCGGGGCTCACTCGACGAGAGCCGTGCCAACGCCAAGGAACCGGGACACGCAGAGGGGGTTTACTTTCAGTACTGGGACGAAGCCCTGGCGCGGCCAGCCTTTAACGATGGCGCGAACGGTCTTCAGCACCTCGATTTCGTGCTTCATGCAGCGCGCGAACGCGGGCTCAAGCTCATCTTAGTATTAACTAACAATTGGCGCGACTTTGGCGGCATGGACCAGTATCTGATTTGGTTCGGTCTTACGCGACATCACGAGTTTTATGGCGACGACCGGGTCCGGGCTGCCTACAAAGACTGGGTAATGCACCTCGTTTCACGTCAGAATTCGATCGACGGCATGCTCTACAGCGAAGACCCTGCCATTTTTGGCTGGGAGTTGGCGAACGAGCCCCGCACCATCAACTTTGGCGCGTTCGATAGCGCAGAGGGCTGGAACACCAGCACATTAATCGATTGGGCAAGCGAGATGAGCCTCTTCATCCAAGGGCTCGATCCAAATCACTTGGTGAGTGTTGGCGACGAGGGCTTCCTGGATGGCGGCGGCCAAGGCTGGCCTTACCAGGCGGCGTACGGCGTCGACCACAAACAGCTAACCTCGCTACCCAGCGTAGATTTCGGAACCTTCCATCTCTACCCCGAGCATTGGGGCCAGCCCAAGAGCTTCGGAGAGTCATGGATAAACGCGCACCTCGAGCTCGCACGAGCTATCCGGAAGCCCACTCTGCTGGAGGAGTATGGCGTGTCAGTTCAAAGAAGCGACGAGACGAGCGGTGAGGTCGTCTCCGGCCTTCCGGCGCGCAAGAGCGCATATACAAATTGGAGCGACGCGCTCAGAAGCTCCGGCGGAGCCGGCGGCCTATTTTGGCTACTATCAGGCCACGATGGGGCCCAGCTCTATCCGGACTTCGATCATTTCACCGTCTACCCCCATGACGAGAGCGCTCTGCTCCTTGAAAAGGTAGCTACACTCGCCGCACACAATCCTCTGTGCACAGCGAGTGCGTCGCCTTTAGACGCAGCACAAGAGTCGCCATTCGTGCGCGTAGCTGGCCCTTGAGAGGCGACGCTCCGGCCTTTAGGACCCTTCCCCGCCCAACCCCCCGCTCGAACTTGCCGCGCTGCACTCGCCAATATACGTCCAGCTCTGGCCATCTTCAGGCCGCTGCGTTAGGCAATTGTTAACGTGGGATTGGTTGCACTCAAAAAGGTAGTCGGTCTTCAGCTTGAGCCCACTGCACGCCGACTGAATGACTGTGCATTGGTGTACGACTTGGTCGCCCTTGTCGGGCATATCCGAGTCCTCCCACTCTTCGTAGGTGGGCTTTCCAGCGCATGCGCCGCTAAACGCTCCACCGCTCGGCGCCCCACCGCTTTCGCTCCGACCACCGCTCGAGGTGCCTCCGCTATTGAGCAAACCACCCACGGACGAGCCGCCCCCGCTCGCAGCTCCGCCGCTCGTCGAGGCGCCGCCCGAGGCTGACCTTCCGCCCGAAGGAAAGGTCCCGCCACTACTATTTCCGCCATCACTCGATCCGCCGGCAGGGGACGCTCCTCCGGAGTGCGTTTTTCCACCCGCCGCGGGGCTGCCTCCACTCGAAGCCTTGCCTCCTGTCGCCTTGGCGCCACCCGTCTCAAAACCGTCCTCGGGAGGGGGCGCAGTGGTCGCACAGGCAACGGGAAGGAAAAGTACTAGGGCCGAAAGAAAAGCGAGGCGAAGCGTCACCTTGCCATTGTCCCATCAAAATCTGCCAGTAACAACGTAACTAAGCTCCCGACAGCGACACACAAAACCACAAGCCCATCCGCCCTTTCCTGCGCGAAAATGGCTTCTTTTCTGGGAGACCGAGCCGCAGCCTCCTGGCTCGATGGACAACCCAAGCGTAAAACAGGCGCAGAAAAATACTGGAAAATAAGCATGAGCACTGAAGACGTAGCCATCTCCGACCTGATGTCTGTTTCGCGGGTGGCCTTCGGCACGAGCGGCGCTCGCGGCCTGGTTCGCGACATGACCGATCGGGTATGCGCGGCCTATACATTGGGGTTCCTGAATTACATGGACCGCGCCTATCACGGCCCACGGAAGCTTGCGGTCGGCGGCGATCGGCGACCCAGCACTCGGCGCATCATGACCGCCATCGGTTACGCAGCGCACGCGGCGGGTTACGAGCTCGTGAACCTCGGAGAGCTGCCCTCGCCCGCCGTCGCTCTCTACGGTCTAGACGAGCAATGTCCGACGGTAATGGTCACGGGTAGCCACATTCCCGCGGACCGAAACGGTATGAAATATACCACTCTCCACGGCGAGTTCAGCAAGCTCGACGAGGCGAGGATGCTCAGTGAGCGAGTTGTGATTCCGGCTGCCTTCGATGAGGAAGGACGGCTGAGCGAACCTTTCGAACTCGGGCCGCCGCTCGCTCTAGCCAAGACTCGCTACCTTGAACGCTATCTGAAGGCGTTACCCAAGCGCTGTTTGGTTGGACAACGTATTGGGGTCTACGGCCATTCCAGCGTAGCTCGCGAACTGTTGGTTGAACTGTATGAGGCATTCGGCGCGCACGTCCTGCCTTTCGCCTTCTCCGACGAGTTCATTCCGGTCGACACTGAGGCGATTCGCGCGGAAGACGTAACGATCGCACGCGCGTTCGCGGCTGAGAATCGGGTGGACGCAATCGTCTCCACAGACGGAGATGCCGACCGGCCACTCATTAGCGACGAAGCCGGAGAATGGTTCCGCGGCGACGTCGCGGGTATCCTAACGGCTCAATATCTAAACGCGGACGGCGTGGCTTGCCCGGTGAGCTGCAATACGGCGCTCGAGGAAGGTGGCTACTTCGCCGAAACCCTACGCACGCGCATCGGATCCCCCTTCGTCATCGAGGGCATGGGGGCGCTCAGGGGCCGCGGTCGGGAGCGGGTCGTTGGTTACGAAGCTAACGGCGGCTTCCTTACGGCCTCCGCACTGCCGATTCCGGATGGTGACGTTTTGCCCGCTCTCGCCACCCGCGATCCGGTCGTCGTTCATCTGGCCCTACTTCAGAGTGCGCAGAGAAAGCGGCTCAGCCTTTCTCAGCTCAGAGCGACTTTGCCGGCAAGGTTTACGGCCAGTGATCGCGACACTCGGTTCACCACAGAGCGTTCTAAGTCTCTGCTCGCGCTCTTGCGTGCACAGCCTCTCTCACAACTGGCCCATTCACTCGAACTCGGTCCACTTTCCCTCGTCGACGAAACTGACGGCTTTCGGATGCATTTCTCGAACCGAGAGGTCTTACACTTCCGCCCCTCAGGCAATGCGCCCGAACTGCGCTGTTACGCAGAGGCTTCGTCGAGCGCACGGGCCGAAAGCTTGGTTCAGCATGGCCTAGAAAAAGCGCGTGCACTTTTTCCTGCGTGAGGAGCTGTCTAGCGGCCGCCTTTTCGAGCGGTACCGCCTCCCCGGGCGTTGACCCGATCAGGCGGAGCCGCCGTTCTGCCATCTTCGGGCCAAAGATGGCGAGGGTACTTTCTCATCAGCTCGCGACGAATGCCCGCGTAGTGTCGCTCCCAAAAACCCTCGAGATCTGTGGTGACTTGAACCGGCCGGTAGTTCGGCGCGAGCAGATGAAGCGACAGCGCCAGGCGACCCCGACAGACGCGGGGGCCTTCGCGTAAAGAAAAGAAATCTTGAAGCCGCGACTGCACCCAAGGGGGCTTGCCCTCTGCATAGCCAACTTGCAGGCGAAGGCCGCTCGGTAACTGGATCTCGCGCGGGCAACATTCGCGAAGGGCGCGTTCCAGAGCCGGCGAGCGCTCAGCGAAGGCTCGATCAAGTTCGATCTCCAGCACCTGTTCCAGCGAGGTAGCGCCGGTGCAAGCGGCCTCGAGGGCCAAGCGAAACATGGCCTCAGGCTCGTGGCTGAGCTCGACACACGCTGCCCGCTCGTCCTCGCTGAGCACCTCTGGACAATGACGAAGCAAGAGTTCGAGCCGAATGCGGAAGGACTCGAGGCGCGCGTTCGGGTCCACCACTGCGGGCCCCTTGCTCTCCAACGCACGATAGAGAGCCCGCGCCGAATGGGGTCCTGGCTGGGCTCGGCCGCGCGACTCATCCAGGGCAATTACGCCCAGGTAAAGACCACTCAACACGTCCACACGCGCGGCGTCGCCGTTGTAGACATACTCCTCCCGAGCTTCGATGCGCTCGCTCAACATATCCATCACTTCGTCCGGCGACACGCGATGGGCTTGGCGCACGATGGGTCGACCGGAAATGCGCCCGCCCCTATCACCTCGATCGGGAACATCCCAAATCAGCGCTAAGAGTAGCCCGCGCTCGGTGATCACGCTGCTCTTGTCGAGTTCAGCGGAAACCCCCAGCATCGTTACCAGCCCTTGCTCCTTACCGCGTCGCTCGCTGAGCCGATCCCCAAATGCAGCCAAAAGACAGGCCGTAAGCTGCTTGTCTCGATCGACATGATTTGTCTTTCGAGGCGCGCGTCGCGCGATGGCCAAAAACTGATCGCGGAGCTGAAGGACATTTCGCGCACTCGCAAAGGAGAGGTCAAGCCGCCGACAGTGGGCCTCGCTCACGCCCAAATATTCTAACTCTTCTAGGCGTTCGACTCGATCGAGAAGATCCGACGGGCCAGCTTCGCGGCTCTTGTCTCTCGTCTTGCCTGGCGCCAAAACTTCGCGCTCTGAAAGAACGGCCGCGGCAAGAGCGCCCAGTTCACTGATGCCGCGCTGCTCTGCTTCCACTAACATTCTGGCCACGCGCAGCGGCGCCGGGTAGCGCATCATGCGCTCGCCCAGCTCGGTGAGCTCGCCGCCTTTGAGCGCCCCCACGAACTCGAGCTCCTCCTCAGCCGACCGCCATTGGCCATCGGGCGGCGCGTCTAAAAAGCTCAGTTCTTCCGGCCTGAGCCGTATTCCACGTATAAATAGTAGTGACTCGCTTAAGCTAGCGCGAAGGATCTCGGGCTGGTCCGCAGCCGGGCGACTCTTCATGTTGTGTTCCGAGAAGAGTCGCAGGACCCGTCCGGGCGCGGTCCGTCCGGCGCGACCAGCCCGCTGCGTCAGCCGGGCCTGACTTACCTCGGTCGTGGCAAGTCGACGCACCAGGCTATTCGGGTCGTGCTTCGACATCCGAGCGAGCCCCGAATCCACGACGGCACGCACTTTGGGAATGGTGAGCGAGGTCTCCGCGATGTTCGTGGCTAAAATGACCCGACGCCGACTCTTTTCGTCAGGCCGAATAGCCCGAACCTGGGCCTCGAGCGGCAGTTCGCCGTAGAGGGGGAGCACCTCGAGCGCATCGAGCTCTGCAAGTGCTTCTTCGGCACGACGAATCTCGGCCTGGCCGGGCAAGAAAACGAGCACGTCTCCCTCAGACTCAGCGGCGAGCAAGCGTCGCACTGCACTTCGCACTTGGATCTCGAGCGGTCGCTCGTCCGCGCCCAAATGCTCTATTTCAATCGGAAAACTTCGGCCCGCGCTGGAGACTCGCGGCGCGCCCCCCAAAAAAGCCGACACGCGCTCGGCGTCCAGAGTGGCGCTCATCGCCGCGAGCAAAAGCGGCGGTCCGGAAGACTGACTCCGCTCGAGCGCAGCGCGCTTGGCGAGAGCGAGGAGCAAATCGAGGTCCTGGCTACGCTCATGAACTTCATCAAAAATGATGGCGCCCACATCAAGCAAGAGAGGGTCGCTACTGAGGCGCCGCAGGAGCGACCCTTCGGTCGTGTAGATTAGCTCTGTGCTCGCCGAAACGCGTTCGTCAAAACGGACGCTATAGCCGATGCGTTTGCCTAGCGCTTCAGCTTGTTCTTCGGCCACACGCGTCGCGCTCATCTTGGCTGCGATCCGTCGTGGCTCGGTAACTATGATCTTTCCCTTCACCCGACGCGACTCGAGGAGCGCCCAAGGCACGCGTGTGGTTTTGCCTGCCCCCGGCTGGGCTTCCACCACAAATGCAGGAAAAATTCCTGAATGTGCAGCCAATTTCTGGAGCAAGCTCGGAATCAGCTCATCAATCGGTAGCGATGCATTTGCCATGGGCCGCCGCTTGCTAGTGGGCGCTATTCCAATCGAGACCATCCCCAGCGGTGACCTCGAGTGGAACCGAGAGTGGGTAGGCCTCACTCATGCGCTTGACGATCTCGGGCTTGGCCTCTTCGAGATCGGCTAGTGGCACCTCGAATACGAGCTCATCGTGAACGGTTAGCACCAGGCGGGTTCCCCGGGTCACCGGTTCGCGAAACTTCAACATGGCTAGCTTGAGGATATCAGCCGCTGAGCCTTGAATGGGCAAATTGGTCGCGATGCGCTCGGCGGCGAGTCGGCGGGCACGATTTCCGCTTCGGATATCAGGCAAGATACGGCGGCGCCCGAGCAAGGTCGTCACCGTCTCCCCTTCGCGTGCCTTCTGCAGCGTTAGGTCGAGAAAAGTGCGCACGCCGTGATAGCGCTGAAAGTATTTGGCAATGAAGTCGGCTGCTACGCGCCGCTCGATGCGAAGCGCCTTCGACAGGCCCCCCTCGCCTTGCCCATAAATCACGCCAAAGTTCACGGCTTTGGCGCGACTCCGCATCTCACGCGTCACGCCTTCGGCCGGCACTTCGAAAATTTCCATGGCCGTACGAAGGTGAACGTCTTGCCCCGTGCGAAAGGCTTCGAGCAAGAGCTCGTCTTGAGACAAATGGGCCAAGATGCGCAGTTCAATCTGCGAATAGTCGGCGCTAATCAAGTGATAACCTGGTGGCGCAACAAAGGCGGCCCGAATTTTTCGGCCTAGTTCGCTGCGAATCGGAATGTTCTGCAAATTAGGGTCGACCGACGAAAGCCGGCCGGTAGCGGCCACAGCTTGCTCCCAGGCCGAGTGCACGCGACCCGACTTGGCATCGACCAGTTGGGGCAGCGCATCGAGATAAGTATTCTTCAGTTTGGCGATTTGCCGATGCTCGAGGATGACGTCGGGCAGAGGGTGCTCTTCGCTGAGGGCCTCGAGCGTCTGCGCGTCGGTTGAACGCGCCGTTTTGGTGCGCTTGATGGGCTTTAGGCCCAGATCATCGAACAAAATCGTCTCCAGCTGACGAGGCGAGCTAACATTGAATGACTTACCTACAATTTCAATGGCTTCGTGCTCGAGTCGAGCCAGTTCGCCATCACAAATGGCACCCAACTCTGACAAGCGCGTAGTGTCGACGAGCACGCCGAGCTGCTCCATCTCGGCGAGTTGCTTCGAGAGCGGCAACTCAACGTCTTCGTAGAGTGACGTCAGGCCAAACTCCCCTAAGCGCTCACGAAACGTCTTCATGGCCGAGAGAGCCACGAGAGCGCGTCGCTCGGCCCAGAGAGCAACTTGGTCCTCCGACAGTTCATCGTGGTAGCGCTGCTGTCGCCCTTCCTTCGATATAGCTGAGAAGTCCAAAACAGGATGACCCACGTCCACCCCGAGCGACTCCAGGGAATGACGTCGCTCGGGGTCGACCAGATAGGCCGCGAGCTGTGCATCATCGAGCGCGAGCTCCGCCGCGAGCTCAGGGAACTCACTGGCTAAGATCACGCGCAAGCGCTTGGAGTTAAAGGCGACCCACAGGCGGCCTTTTTCCCGGCCGAACACCGCAGGCAACGACTCGAGAGGAAACTGTGCTTTTCGTTCCAGGCTCCGGTGACGAAACGGGATGTAGCAGGCTTCCGTCGCGCTTGTGATGGCGGCAGCAATGAGCGGCCCCCGATGCTCGGCGGGGGAGAGGGTAAAGAGCTCGAGAGCTAGCGCTTCATCGCGCTGTGCGTCGAGCCAACGCTCGAGGGCTTCTGGCTCCGAAAAAAACTGGACCGGCTTCGCCTTGACGACATGCCCTTCGAGTGAAGGCGAAAGTGGCGGCGTAGATAAGGGTGACGGCGCAGGAGCAGGCGCAGCAGCAGGCGCAAGCAGGTCTGGTGTGGACAATGCCCGGGCTACTCCGAACAAGCTCCCCCCACCTCGCACACTCTGAAGTTGCCGCGTGAAGCCTAGCTCTTCAAACAGCCCGAGGAGATGTGCATCGTCGCGTCCTTGACCCGCGCCAAGCGCGAAATCAGAAAGCTCAACCCGCGGGGCCGAGGAACGGTCCAGTTCGACGAGCTTCCGGCTGAGGCGCGCGTCCTCGCTATGGGCGAGCAGCATCTCCTTCAGCTTCTTTTGAGGGACTTTCGCAGCGTTCTCTAGAATCGACTCCAGGTCACCGAACTCGGTCAATAACTTGGCTGCCGTCTTGGGGCCCACCGACGGCACGCCGGGGACGTTGTCGGAGCTGTCCCCCGTCAGCGCGAGGAGATCGCCGAGCAGGGCCGGAGCCACGCCAAATTTCTCAATGACTTCTGTCGGACCAAAGACCCGATTTTGCATTGTGTCCCACAGAACGACGCGCTCCGAAGCCAGTTGCATTAGATCTTTGTCAGCGCCCACGATCACGACTCGAAGCCCGCGCGCATCAGCCCACGTCGCGACAGAAGCGATCAGGTCATCCGCCTCTACCCCTTCCTTCTTCAGCACAAAGAAGCCCGCGCTACGCACAATCTCCTCAGCGCGACCCATTTGCACCCGCAGATCGGGCGGCTGCGGCGGACGATGGGCCTTATAGCCAGCGAAAATTTCGTGACGGAAGGTCGCCCGGCCCGCGTCCATGCAGACACCGACGAACTCAGGGCTTTGCAAACGGAGCAGACGCTCAATCATGGTGACGAGGCCATGCACGGCGTGAGTGGGCTCGCCGCCTGGCGAAGTAAGGGGCGCCACGGCGTGATAGGCCCGCAGCAGATAACTGCTCAGATCAATGAGATAGAGGACTTCGGGCGCCCCCGGCTCGGGCAGCTTCGTGGCCATGCCCGGCCCTGATAGCCCAGGCCGGCCCCGTCCCCTACCCAGCGGCTTTGAGGCGCTCGATTAGGTCCGTCCAGCTCGCGAGCCGCGCCGAATCGAGACCGTAGGGGGCAACCTGCATAGAGGTCATTCGTCCTTCCGTCCGACACTGTTCGATTCGCACCCAGAAGCTCGGCGCTAAGCTCTGAGACTCCAGGCTGATCTCCGTAATCCACATCAAGGGCAGGGCCCGAGGAGAAACGAGGGTCGCGGATTCAGGGGTGACTGCGCTCAGCTCGCCTGAAAACACTTCACTACCTTTTCGCATTCGCACGCGAATTGAAGCGCCCGGGGTGGGCGAGGAACGAGGAGCCGCTCCCGGCTTGGTAGCTTGCGGACTCTCACTCGTGGCCCCCTCGTTGGAACTGGTACGAGCCGCGCTCCCCTGAGTTTGCGGCCCGAGGGCAGCGATGCTCTCGGGGAGCATGGGCAAGAAGTTTAAGATGCGTGCGCGCTCGTTGGCGTCGGGTAGGACGGCAATGAGCAGCTTGTCGGTCACCGCTGGATAAGCCTCCACCATACGGGCCACTCGGCTACCGTCCGCCCCAATCCGGCAGAGCGCAGAGCTAGGCACTGAGGCTTCAGATTCCTCTGAAAGGGCCTTCCTAAACAGCTCCGGTAGGTTCCAGCGCTCGGCTATGCGACGGCTCACTTCCTTCTGAAAGCGCTCCGTGGCCGCCAAGATTTCTCGGGGTCGATGTTCGGCGCTCACTTTGCCGGACGAGACCGCCGGTTCCAGGGTAGCCAAACACACAGACTGCCCAAAATCTCGCAACAAGCCGACCAAGAACCCCTCGCCGCGCCGCTGTCCGCGCAATCCTGCAAGCTCCTGAGCAAGGAACGCCGAGGCCAAGCTCTTGCGCCAGGCTAAGAACCGAAAATGTACAAGAGGCCCTTCCATGCAGGCGCCTTCGGCGAGCGCGGCTGCCAAAGCGAGCTCAGCCACTTGGGTGACGCCGATGCGAGCGACAGCAACATCAATCGATCCGATCGGGCCACTCGTAGGTCGATTCGAGGCCGAATTGGCCAGCGTGATAACACGGAGCGCGAGGGCTGGGTCTGAAGCGATGAGTTGAGCCAAGTCGCTCATCGTGAAGCTGGGAGTCCCCAGCAATTCTCGAACTCGAAGTGCCACCGCCGGATAGGGGGGCACGAGCACGTTGCCCTTCATGACCTGCGCGGCCAGAAATTCCTCCGGAGCGATCATCCCGGAGAGAAGAACGACAAGTCGCAGACGACCTGAATAGGAAAAGCACGCAGGTTCAGCGGACCTCAGTCACATTTCTCCTACATTGCCCTGCAACAAATTACATTTGTTTGACAACTTGAAGGCGGGCGACCTGGTAAGAAAATCAGTAACTTATGCATTTCTTCGAGGTCACTCTCGTTCTCACGTATTTCTGTGTACTAAGTACACTCTGCCTGTTCGGATTACACCGCGCCTGGCTTTTCTACCTGTGTTTGCGCCATCGCAAGGTAGTGGAAAGCGCTCGAATCGCTGAGAAGCGTTTTCGTGATGCTGAACTCCCATCGGTTACCATTCAGCTCCCACTGTACAATGAAGCAGCGGTCGCAGCCCGATTGATCGATGCCGTGGGTGCGATCGACTACCCCCGCGATCGTCTTGAGATTCAGGTTCTCGACGATTCGAGTGACGAGACGCAAGCCATCGCCCGCCGCCGAGTCGACGTGCTACGCGAGCACGGCATTCGCGCCGAATACGTACGACGCCCGAGCCGGCACGGCTACAAAGCGGGTGCCCTCGACTACGGCCTCAGCCGCGCAAAGGGCGATCTCGTCGCCATCTTCGATGCGGACTTTATCCCCCGCACCGGCTTTCTCCGGGAGATCGTTCATCACTTCGCAGACTCCGAGGTGTGCATGGTGCAGACGCGCTGGGCGCACCTCAATCGCGACAGCAATCTGATGACCGAGCTCCAGGCGCTCATGCTCGATGGTCACCACCTCGTCGAGAATCGCGCCCGCTTCGGCGCTGGCTGTTATTTCAATTTCGCTGGCACTGGAGGCATGTGGCGCAAAGAAGCGATCGCGGCTGCTGGAGGTTGGCAACATGATACGCTCACAGAAGACTTGGATCTGTCGTATCGGGCTCAGATGGTCGGGCAAAAGTTCGTCTATCGCCCCGATGTCACGACTCCCTCCGAGCTCCCGGATAACATGACCGCCCTTCTGGCCCAGCAGTATCGCTGGGCCAAGGGCACGGTTCAGACGGCGCGCAAGCTCTTGCCCCGACTCATGCGGCACCCAAGTACTTTCCACCAAAAGGTGGAGGGTATTTTCCACATGATCCCGCATTTCGCTTACCCGTTCATGTTGGCGATGACCGTCCTTATGCTGCCGGCTCTCGTACTCCTACCTCCTTCCGACTTGCGCACGTTGCTCCTCGTCGACCTCCCCATCTCGTTCGTCGCTACGGGGTCGCTGGCCTTCTTTTACGGCCTCGCGGAGTTGATGCAGGATCGTTCCGTTTGGAACGTAGCCAAGCGTCTGCCCATGCTCATGGGGCTGGGCGCTGGGCTTTCACCTCATTTGACCCGGGCAGTGTGGAGCGGTTTGCGCTCGATGAACGGAGAGTTCGTCCGAACACCCAAGAAGGGTGAGGGCTTGACGCGTTACAAGGCCGGGTCGGGTTGGCCGCTGATTGAAATGACGCTCTGCCTCCTCTGCATCGCCAGCGCAGTGGTAGCGCTCCGTATGGGACACTACTTTGCGTCGCCCTTCGCCTTGTTGTTTGCCTGGGGCTACGGATATGTCGCGACGCAGGTGATGAGGGATCGATACCCGGCAGCGGCCTCCGAGGAGCTGGTAGACGAGCAGGCGTCGGAGCCCCTAGCGAAGGCGGCCTAAAAAGTAGGAGGCAACCCCCAAAGCGGGGGCGGCAGCCCTGTCATGTTCCCCGAATCGCCGCTAAATTGCGCCTGTCGCTGGGGCCTAGCCAAGTCCTCCTGAGGGTCCTATCCTGTGACCCATAGGCACGAGTGAGAGAGGGAGAGATCTTGAGCGGCCGAATCACCAAAGCTGATATCGTTCAAACGGTCTATGCGCGCCTCGGCGGCTTCTCGAAAAAAGAAGCCGCAGACCTCGTGGACCTCGTCTTCGAAACCATGAAGGAAACGTTGGGCCGGGGAGAGAAGATCAAGATCTCCGGCTTCGGGAACTTCATCTTGCGAGACAAGCGGGCTCGTCAGGGAAGAAATCCCCAGACCGGTACGCCCATCATGATTACTGAACGTCGAGTGTTGAGCTTCAAAGCGAGTCAGCTCTTGAAGCAAAACTTGAACGGCAGTTCCGAAGGAAATAGCGCGTGAGCGAACGGCCAGCCCTCCCGCTCAAGCTCTATTACCGCATCGGCGAAGTAGCGAATGTGGTGGGCGTCGAGACCCATGTGCTTCGTTATTGGGAATCCGAATTCTCCACGATTCGCCCCCAAAAATCAGCCAAAGGACATCGAGTCTACTCGCGTCGCGACGTAGAGAAGTTGATCGCGGTCAAGCAGCTTCTCTACAGCGAGGGCTACACCGTCCAAGGCGCCAAGCGAAAACTACAAGAGCTCGGTCGGGGCGCGGGGGCGCTCGCAGCGAAGGCGACGGTCATCGCAGCAACCCAAGTCGAGACGCTGCCCTCCGCTAGCAAAGGCGCGGAACAGGGGGCGCTCGGTCCAGCCGTTTTAGGTGAAAGGCGCTCGCCTGAGGCGGATGCTTCAGCCAACGCGTCAGCATCGAACCAGCCGACGAGCGACCTGTCCCACGCGCCACCTAGCGCGAATCCGCGTCACGCCTACGTCGAAGCCGGCGCCAAGCCGCCCAGCGTGGTCGAGATTTCGCCCCGCAATAAGGACGGCGCGTTTCACTATCGGAGCGCTCTCGAGGCCTTGCGGTCGAATCTTCTCGACGAACTTTCGACCTTCCGCACGCCCCAGCATTGAGACCGAGCTGCCTCCTAGGAGACGCTGACTCCAAAAAAAGCGACCTCAGACCCCAAGCTCGGACAGAATGCGTCCGCGGCGTCTTGACGGCATGCTTGGGAACCGCGAGATCTCCCCCCAGAAGGCCGGACTCGAATGGGAGTTCGGCAGACAAGGAAAGATCAAATGGCAGAAGGATTAAATCGGGTCATCCTCCTCGGCAATCTGGGTGCAGACCCCGAGCTTCGTATGACGGGCGGGGGCACTGCAGTGCTCAAATTGCGTCTGGCGACCTCTGAGACGTATCTCGACCGCAACAAGCAACGACAGGAACGTACCGAGTGGCACCGCGTTGTGGTGTGGGGCCGAAGGGCAGAGGCACTCGGCAAAATCTTGAACAAGGGCGATCGGCTCTTGGTCGAGGGAAGCCTGCGTACGTCGAGTTATGACGATAAAGAAGGGCATAAGCGCTACACGACGGAAGTGATCGCGTCCAACATCGTGCTGAGTGGCGGCGGTCGTGGCGGAGCCGGCGGCGGCGGTGGCGGCGGCGGTGGCGGCGGCGGCGGTGGCGGCGGACAGCGCAGTGGCGGTGGCGACGATTTCGGCCCTAGCGGCGGCTTCGAAGAAGGCGACTACGGCGGCGCGGCCGAAGAGGACGACATTCCGTTCTAATCGAAGGCTATGGTTATGGTCGGCTGACGAGTTCGAGAAGAAGGTGAAAAGTCGCCGCACCTTTCACCGTTGATACATTATGCGAACGTTAGTTCTGGGTAGCGAAGCTGCCCTCGTCGAGGCTCTAGTGGCGAAGCTCCGAAGCCACTCAGAACAAACGTTCGTGCTCGGCTCGTACCCCCATGCGGGAGCGATACCGCTCGGTGGGGATGCTGCCGCGCTCGACTTTGGTCTCAGTGGCAAAGACTACCTCTCGCTGACGGCCCAAATCGACAGGCTGGTCGTGGCCGAGGCTCCCGACCGGGGGCGCCTCGAAAGCCCGACCGGGGCGCGCCACGTTCGCGCAGCCCAGGAAGCGCTCGAGTTTGTTCGTTCTGGGGGCGGGCGAGCTCAGGTGGTATTCCTATCTTCGCTCCTCATCTTCGGTGCAGCGACCACGCGCGTGAGCGAGGCCGACTTTCGAGTCGATCAGGGCTTCGCCAACGCCTTCGAAGAGTCGCTGGCTCTAGCTGAGCAGACGGTGCGCCTGGCCGGAAAACTCAACGTTCCCCTGTCAATTGCCCGCGTGGCGCCGCTTGTGGGGAACACAGAGACAGGCCTCTTGGATCGAGCGTCACCCCTGCTTGAGCTCGTCGAACTCATTCGTTCGGGCGGGATCCACACGGATGCTATCTGGACGGATCGGCCGATTCATTTTGAAACTCACAACCACTTGGCGACAGCTCTGGCCAGCTTGGTTGAGCACGGAGGGCAGCGCACAGTTCACCTCGTCCGACCCGCCCCGCCCACAGACCGCGAACTGTGCGAGTGGCTCGAGGAAACCTTCGGCAAGACAAAAACTCCCAACGAGCGCATCGGTAGCTTGATTCGACGCCCCGCCCTGCTCGCGCTGCGCTCGCCGGAACGTCGGGCGTTCACCGGCTGGGCACTCGGCTTTGGCTCGACCGAAGCGCAAGCCCTCGGACTCAACCAATACGAGCCGTGGCCGGAAACCCTTCGGAAAGTCCTCGCTCGGAGCCTGACGGGGACGGACAGAGCAGAGCCGGACCATGCCTAGCCGCAGCGGCGTCGTGCTGCTTCTCGTTCTCGGGGCGCTCGCTTGCGCGGAGAATCCTCCCACAAAGGTGGGGCCCACAGCGAAGGGGGCCACGAAACCTCAGACCGAGCGGCAGACTTCGAGGGAGCTCGTAAAGCCAACGGTGGGCTCAGCACCGGAGTCGAAGTACCTCCAGCCACCTGCCGGGCTCGCCGATAACCAATCGCTACCTAGCGAAGCTGAGTCGCTCCCAAGCACCTCACAGAATTTTCGTCCGGCGATCGCCAACTTGAATCGGTTTTACACGCGGCTCGCTGAGCTCGAACGAAACGAGGCCACGGCGCCACTTCGCGTCTTGTGGCTAGGCGATTCCCATACGGCGGCGGACTTTCTCACCGATACCGTGCGAAACGAGCTATGGGGTCGTTTTCGCGCAGGCGGCCCAGGATTTGTTCATGTGGGCTTGAGCGGAACGCGGCACGGAGGGCTCAGTTTCGAGTCGGCAGGCCGATTTCGCAGCCAGCCCCGAGCGCCCGCCTCTCGAGAACGATCCCTCGACGGCGTCTTCGGTTACGGAGGGATCCGCACTGTGCCCGACCCTGGGTCGTGGCTACGCATGACCGCACCGCGTCCCGCCATTGGTAAAGTAGAGCTCAACTATCGCCTGCGCCCCGGAGACAGCTTCGAGGTTCGAATCAATGGGGCCCGCGTCGAACTCCCCGCGCCAGCCTATGGAGATGCGCTCCAGACCGCGAGCTGGAGCGTTCCGAATGAAGGCGCGCCCTTTGAACTCCGGGTGCGCGGCCTCGCCGGCTCTCCGGAGCTCTTTGGAGCCGACCTCGTGAGTGAAGAATCTGGGCTTGTGCTCGACACAGTGGGCATCAACGGAGCCCGTCTTGCAACTCCCCTCGCTTGGGCAGAGTCCCAGTTCGAGGCCGAAGTTAGCCGGCGAAACCTGTCGCTATTCGTAGTTGCTTTCGGCACGAACGAGGCCTTCGACAACCGGAATGTGGAGCGATATGCCGAGGATTTGCGGCTGCTCGTCGCGCGGCTCGCTGGCGCGAGTCCCGAAGCTTCCTGCTGGGTGCTCGGGCCGCCCGATTGCAACACGCGCCAAGGCGAGCCGAACGAGCGTATCCCCGCCATAAGTCGTGTCCTCGAAACGACGGCCCTGGAGCTTGGTTGTGGCTATACGAGCCAAGCCGAGCTCATGCGCACGGAGGGTGGCTTCAACGGTTGGAAGAATCATTCGCCGCAATGGGCACGTCCAGATAACATTCACCTCACTGTTCAAGGCTACGAAGAACTGGGGCGAAGGTTAGCCCGTGTCCTGCTCGGTGACAGCCCAGAAACGCCGACGCTGGGGGCTAGTCTGAGGCCCGAGCTCGCTCAACTCGGTAGCCATCCATAAGGGCCCGAAATATCCAAGTGGCGATGCGGTCCGCGCCGACTCCCGAAGGGTGCATCATGTCCGCGTTGCCGAGCCCCCGCTTGACCCAACGAGGCATCGAACCCGCTCCCCCCATGGCAGCGTAGGTGTCGAAAAACGCGCAGCCGGCTGCCTCCGCTGCCTCCCGTTGCGCTCTAACGATCAACGGAATCACTCGCATACTGACTACTTGGCCGTCCTCGAGCCGAGCGCGGTCCATCGCGCCAATGACCAAACAAGAAGCCTCGGGGACTGCCTCGCGAGCTTGCTTCAGAACCTCCAGTATGCCCCGAGTGAGCTCGGGCATCGGTACAGCGTAGCCATCCCCTGATTCGTTGATACCAAACTGAAACGCCACAAGCTTTGGGGTTCGCGCTCGAAGCTGAGCCGCAAAGTGCGCTGGATCATTCTCGCTGAGCGTCCTTAGCCGAGCGCCCTGTACGCCGAGTGCGTCCCACACCACGCCCGAGACGTTCCGCTCCATCACCACCCCGAAGAGACGGCTCTCGGCACCCTTGAGCACCAGCTCGAAACTGTGGGGACCATCGCTGAGCTCAAAAACTCGCTGCGCGCCGAGGAGCGGCCCAGCCGTAGAGATCCGGCCGAGTTCGGCCCCATCGGCGAGCACTGAAACGTCTCCGCCGCCGGGCGTTTGCAGGTAGAAGACCTCAAATCTCGAGACATTTTGGCCTATTTCTCCGCCCTTGACGGTGCCAAACTGAGCCCTCAGACCCGAACCACCTCGAAACGTTACGCCGCCAAGGCCATAGAGCCGATCAGACGTTTTCGGCCCAGAGATGCGGCTAGCTCGGAAGCCGCCGCTACTACTGCGCTGTACATCGGCATGAAAGTAAGACGGCCAAGCATTGGCTACTAGCTGAAATCCGTGACCAGCATCGCCGAACTCTTTCTGCATGAGTCGACGCAATGAGCTCGATACGTAATCACTTACGATCAGCGAGTCGCCCAAGTGGAGTATGCGCGTGACATGAGGCTCTTCTGTGGAAGCCCGACGGGTGAGGTCGAGGCTCTCATAAAACGCTCTCAAGTTTTGTGGACCGATCAGCGAAACCGGCGGCGCATCCGTGCGGGGAAGCTCCTTTGCCACCGGTTTTCCGCCAAATAGAGTGGGGCCCGCGGGCTGGGGCGAGTCGGGCCGGGGCGTAATCTGGCTCGGCCCTGAATTGGCGGCGAGCTCCGCTTCACCCACTTTCGCCGCCGCTTCAGGCTTTTCTGGCGCGACGCTCGGTAAGAGCGAACTAGGTTTCGAGAAAATGCGGAACGCGCTGAACCCGGGGCGCGCCTCGGCGACGAGTCCAAACATAAGAGCGCTGCTGACGGCGAGCAGAGGACCGAGCGCCGCAGAGACTCGCAAAAGGGCGAGTTGCGAGCGACGAATTCGCGACTCGCTGGGCCGCGCCTTAGGGAGCAGGCTCATCTCGGCGCGGTTCGTTCGTGTCGGGCACGTCACTCGACAAATCGTCGAGTGAGATGCTGGAGGTTCTCGCCTTGTCGAGGAGGCGACTGGCCTCTTGCCGCAAGATTTTGGGCACGGTTTCAGTTCGAGCGACCTCGTCCAAGATCGACTTCTTTCGAGACGCGTCGTCAGTCGAAGCGGCCAGATCGAGCTGGTGTCGGGCCCAGGCCTCTTCAATCGCGAGCAGCCGAGGGTGGCTGCTCGGAAAGCGCGGAGGCTGAACAAGCATATGGGCTAGCGCATGAGCTTCGACGATCGCACCCGTCGCCCGCAATTGCTCGGCTCGGCTAAGCGAAGTCTCGATATCGACTGGCAGCGGCTCCGCCCAACCGGCCGCAGTCTTGCTCTTTCCAAGCGAGCCCATGCGTGACGAAGACGTTCCGTAAAGTGCGTAGGCTGTAATGGCTACCGCCAGCGCCGCGCCGCCCAAGGCAGCTAACACGCGGCGCCCCGCGCCGGTATTTGGCGTCTCGGGGGGAGTCGAGCTCCTCGTCGCTCCGACCGCTCCGAGCTGCGCGCCCTCCTGAGGATTCATGCGAAAGAGCTGGCCTTCGCTAACGAACTTCAAGATCACATCGCCAATCTCGATCACGTCACCGTTGTCGAGCATAGCCCTCGGCATCTCCCGCGAATTGACGCGGAGGCCATTGGAGCTGCCCTTATCCAACACTTCAAAGTGCTCAGCATCGATGCGGCGGACCTCAGCGTGAACGCGGCTAACTGAAGCGTGGTCAACCGAAAAATCGCACTCTTCCCCGCGACCAATCAGGTGTCTTTCGCCTTCCAAAGCAAACTCACAACCTTGGCGCGGGCCAATCAAGACCACGAGCCGATTGGGCAAGTGACCTGGGTTCGTGAGAGCTTGGGATACGAGCGGCCGGTGAGCTTGCTCCTGAATGGATAGCTCTTCGTCGATGATCTCGAGCCGGTAGTCGCCGATCTGCAGCAAGTCACCGTGAGCGAGTTCCTGCAGCTTGGTGATACGCACGCCGTTGGCGAACGTCCCGTTTTCGCTACCGAGGTCTTCCAGCACGAAGCCCTCCTTGGCACGGCGAATCACGGCATGAAGCCGCGAGACATTACGCTCAGTCAGGCGAATGGCATTTCCGTCTGCCCTGCCGATCGCGTACTCGTCCCGGGCTAGATTGACTGTCGTTCGCTGCGCTTGGTCGTCAGCAATGGATAGCTTCCACATCGATGGCGCCCACCCCGACCCACGAGGACCGGGCAGCTATTGCTACCTGAAAGATTGGCCCCGCGTCGAGCCCCCCACGCTCAACGGGATTCGGAGCGCGGATTTCGACGATCGGCGCTCCCCCATAAGAAGTCGTGGACCCCCCGGCGCAACTCGGCAATCGTGACTCGGCCGGGGGGCAGACTGCGCCGCGGAAAGACCCGATTCGTCAAGAGCGCGGTCGCGACACCGCGCTCCGCGTCGCACCACAAGCTCACACCCGGAAACCCAAGGTGGCCGAAGGTGTGCTGACTCGCGAGCCCACCCGCCGACGTCGCGTTCCCCCGCGCAAACAGAAACCCGGCCGCATGACCGGATGGAGCTGGGTTGGCGAGCAAGACCGGCAGGATTCGGCTCAAGGGCCCCTGCCCTCCTCCAGCGGTCAGAAGGGCTCGCCCTAGACCCAGCATGCCGCGCAGAGTTCCAAAGAGCCCAGCGTGGCCAGCCGTCCCCATTCCGGCCAGAACCCAAGCGTTGTCATCGTGAACCGTTCCGCTGAGAACCCCACCCCGCGAGGGTTGGACCTCCGTTTTGATAAAAGTTCGAGCTCTCAGACGGGCAAAGGCTCTCGCCGAGCCCAGTTCGAGCTTCAGAGGGGCAAAAAGCCGCCGGGCCAGGACGTGATCGAGCTCGGCCCCGGTCACACGCTCAAGGACTGCTCCGACGAAAATGTAGCCAAGATCGCTGTAAACAACCTGCCCCCGCGGCCCGTGCACCAAGCTGGCAGCCTTCCTCAGGATGGCGCTTCTCGAAATCGGTCGACCAGCCCACGCCTCCCGATAGAAACGGAAATGGGCGCTGAGCCCCGAGTCGTGCCGCAAGAGTGACAGGAGGGGTGTGCCGTGAACGGCTGTTCGAGCCAGCTCAGGCAAATAGAATTCCACCGGCGCAACCAAATCGAGTTCGCCTTGCTCATTCAAGAGCCCGGCCAAGAGCGCCACGCACGACTTGGTCACGGAGCCTAAATCAAAAATCGACTCCGCATCGGCTCCTGCGCCCCCCCATTGGCTGCTCGAAAGGGTGACCCAGCCCGCGACGGCCGAGGGCGCAACACCTCGCCCAAGAGCCGCTTGAGACAACTCCGCGGCAATCTCGGGGCTAACTTCGAACTCGTGCACGAGGGCGTCATACCGAGCCCACTCCTCTTATGGAAGTAATGAGAGGCACGCGTTTTTGACCCCAGCTCCGAGGGCCGGCTATCATGGACTTATTGCCTCGGGCGCCTGCCCGTAGCCGAGAAGCAGAGAGATATGCCGGAATTTAGGTGGGAAGCGCGGAACCGCGGCGGGCAAGTCCAAAAGGGCGTCATGGAAGCGCCCGATGCGGCGACCGTTCAGAACCGCCTTCGGCAGCAACAGCTAACACCAGTGCGCGTGCGACCCCGCTCGGCTTTCTCCGGCGTGAAGTTCGGTGGCGGAGTCGGCGTGAAGGATCTGGTCACCTTCACGCGCCTCTTCTCCACCATGATCAATGCCGGCTTGCCCATCGTGCAGTGCCTCGACATCTTGAGCTCGCAACAGTCGAATCGAAATTTCAAAGCCGCTCTAACGGATATCAAAGGCAACGTCGAACAGGGCGCCACCTTCAGCGAGTCGCTTCGTCGCCACCCGATGATATTCGATGAGCTGTTTGTGAACTTGATTCAAGCTGGCGAGGTCGGCGGTATTCTCGACAGCATCATGCTTCGCCTTTCAACCTACATTGAGAAGCGATCTAAGCTTATTTCCCAGGTACGCGGCGCGCTCACCTATCCCAGCATCGTGGTCATCGTTGCCATTGGGGTGATGGCGATTCTGATGGCCTTCGTCATCCCCGCCTTCGAGGAGATGTTCAAAAATTTCGGCGGCGGCAAAGAGAATCTCCCCGGCATTACGCGCTTCATGCTTGCGGCTTCGCACACCTTCGTCAGCTACATCTGGCTGTTCGCCTTGATCATAATCGGCGCTGTCTATGGAGGTATCGCCACCATGCGCAATCCCCAGGGTAAGCGCTTCGTGCACAAGGCGCTCTTATCGTTGCCTCTCATGGGCTCGACGATGCAGAAGATCGCCGTAGCCCGCTTCACGCGTACGCTCGGTACGCTACTGCAGTCGGGCGTTCCGATTTTGGATGCGCTCGAGATCTGCGCCAAGACCGCGGGCAACGTCATCATCTCCGAGGGCGTGATGTCCGTGCGCTCGGCCGTCGGCGAAGGCCAAAATATGGCCGACCCCTTGCTGAAGGCCAAAGTTTTCCCAGAAATGGTGGTGCAGATGATCTCGGTCGGTGAACAAACCGGCGCGCTAGATCAGATGCTCAACAAGATCGCCGACTTCTACGAAGAAGAAACCGACGTGGCCGTCGCCGCGCTGACGAGTTCACTTGAACCTATCATGATGGTCGGCGTGGGCGGCATGGTCGGCGTGGTCCTTGTCGCCATGTACTTGCCCATCTTCTCGCTCGCCGGGAACATCAAGGGAGGTTAACCTGGCCTTCGAGTTCGGGCAGCCGCGATCGCTGACGCTGCGCGCAGTGACGGCGCTCTTGTCGGTGCGCTTTCTCATCTTCAGCGGCGCCTTCGCGACTGTCGCTCTCGAATTGGTCGATCAGAGCCGGCGCGCCACCTTCACCTATTCCGTGCAAGTTGCGGCAGCGATTTGGACCATCTCGGTCTTATCGGCGTTGAGCGTGCTGCTAGCGATTCGCCTGAAGAAGTCAGGTGAATACCTGCTTTTGTCGCAGCTTTTGTTCGACCAAGCCCTGCTAACTGGCATCGTGTATCTGACGGGCGGCCCGGCAAGCGGTGCTACCTCTCTCTATGGTGTGTCGTGCTTGATGGGCGGAATCGCGCTCGGCGTTCCAGGAGCGATCGCCTCTGCCGTGGGCGGCGGCGTCTTCTACAGTCTGCTCACCTTGCTGGTGCAAACGGGCACCCTCTCAGCTCCACGAGACCAACCTGAGCGCGCCTATGGCCTGCCGGCAGACGAAGTCACCTATCATGTACTCGTCAATCTGCTGGCGCTGGTTTTCGTGGCCCTCTTGGTGAGCTACCTCGCCGAACGTCTGCATCGCACCCAAGGGGACTTGGTCATGGCTCGAGAGCGAGCCGAGCAAGCAGAACGCCTGGCCGCGCTCGGTCGCCTCTCGGCTGGCTTGGCCCATGAAATACGCAATCCGCTCAGCGCCATCTCGGGCTCGGTCCAGATGTTGCGAACTAGCGCCGTCGAGCAAGACGACAAACAGCTCTGCGACATCGTCCTCCGTGAAGCGCGTCGGCTCGACGAACTCGTCGGCGACATGCTCGATCTCGCTCGCCCCCGCAAACCGGCCCTGGCACCTACGGCCCTCCTTCAGGTCCTCGAGGACGTAATTCGGCTGGCGGCGAGTTGGGGTAGGAGTCAGAGCGACGTCAGCGTTCGGCTTCTGCCCTCTGTAGCGGCCTCGCTGCATATCCCCGCCGACGCGGCCCTTCTTCGACAAATCCTATGGAACCTGGTGCGAAATGCGGTTCAAGCTAGCGCGGCCGGGGGGGAAGTACGCGTCCAAGCAGTTGAAAAGACGGATGAAATCGAAGTAACTGTTGAAGACGATGGCACCGGAATTGACTCGGGCGCGCTCGTGCACATCTTTGATGCGTACTACACCACTCGCTCCCATGGCACGGGCATTGGCCTCGCGGTAGTGAAGCGAATCGCCGATGATCACGGCTATGGGCTCGAAGTGGAGAGTGCAGAAGGAGCCGGTGCCACTTTTCGGCTTCGAATTCCCAAAGTGTCCCCGGGGAGCGCGCCCCGGGGGGAGCTCCTGCCCCGAGCCACGTAAATCAGGCCAATCTCAACTTTTTCGGTGAGTTTCATGAAAAATCTCTTCCTCCCCCGCTTCACTCTGCTCCTCGGTCTTCTTTTATGGGTCTTCCCCGTTTGGGCCGCAGACGACGCCCAGAGCTACATGAAGGCTCGCCACACGGAGATCACCGCGCTCGTCACCTCGAATGCGCCCAAGCCCCAGCTAACCACGGCCTTCGATGCGTTGCTCGACTACGACGCGCTCGCCCAGAACTCTCTCGATATGGAGTGGTCGAAGCTTTCTGTCGAGCAACGTACGGAGTTCCAGGACTTGTTGAAGGTGCTAGTGCAGCGCGCCTACACCAAGAACATCCGCGATACGCTGAACTTCGCGGTGGAGTTCAAAGGCGAAGTTGACGCGCCAAACGGGAAGCTCGTCAAAACCCTCGCCAAGCACAAGACCGACCAGCACCGCGACCCGATCGCCATCGACTACGTGGTTTCGAATGCCTCCGGCAAATGGAAGGTTCGCGACATCGTGACCGAGGGCTCGAGCTTGGTGTCCAACTATCGAAACCAGTTCCGGAAGATCATCGACAAGCAGGGATATGCCGGGCTGATCGAGAAGATGAAGAAGAAGGCCGCCGAGCCGGCCTGAGCCGCACCGCTCGAACGAAAAGCACGACGAGAGGCCAGCGCCCAAACGCTAGCCTCTTCTTGTTTTTGTTGTCTGGCCCAGTTTAGCGAGACCCAGTTTAGCGAGACCCAGTTTAGCGAGACCCAGTTGAGAGAGGTCAAGCTCAGAGAGACTTGGTGCCCCTCACTTGTTGACCGTCAGACTCGGTGACCTCGATGCGCCTTGTGCCTTCACTGCGCGGCGTTCGGGCCCGTACGTGATCACCCGAAATCGCGCTCTACGCGTTCCTGGTCTTCTTTGCAGCGAATGCACAGAGTCGTCTCGGGTCGGGCCTCGAGGCGCTTGGGAGTGATTTCCGAACTGCATTCCTCGCAGAGCCCGAAGCTGCCGTCTTCGATGCGCTCCAAGGCCTTCTGGATCTTGGTGAGAAAGACCTTCTCCCGACCGCGAAGACGAAACGTAAACGACTGCAAGTATTCGCTCGCGGCGAGATCCATCTCGTCGGCAAGGTCGTCTTGATCGAGGGTCATGTCCTCGGTCAGCGTCTGTTGGGCCTTCTTGATAATCTCCTCGCGCTTTTCCTCGAGGAGCTGCTTGAATTTCTTGAGCTGCGGCTTGTTCATGACCGGACCCTCCATAAGGAGCCTTCTAACATAGTCCCGCACTTTCGGGGCCGCAACTCTTGAGCGCCAGCTCGCGGCTGGAGCTGCCTCCGACTAACGCTACTCGTGCCTGGCCGACGCTCGCGACATGTGGGGCTTGCAGGTGACTAGGGCCGCCGCTCAGCTCCTCATTGGGGCGCAAGGCGGCGCATCAATTTCGCCCCTCCTTGTAGGCGCGAACCGCGTTGACGATGGCGTCGGCTAGCCGCTGTCGGTACGACTCCAAATTCAGCCGCTTGGCCTCGAGCGGATTGGATAGAAAAGACCCCTCAAAGAGCGCCGCGGGCATGCCTGCGCCAGCTAAGACGTAGAACCCCGCCTGCTGCACGCCATGGTCTAAAATATCGGGATAAACCTGACGCAAAGAGGCTCCCGCCGAGCGCTGCAAAAGCTCCGCAAAGAGCAAAGATGCTGCTCGCCGATCGGCACTTTGGATACCGCTCATGGAGTTGGCCAGCTCAGCGGCTGCGGCGGCCGTGGATGCGTTCTCGCGAGCAGCCACTTCTGAAGATGCGTCGTCTCGTGAGCTATCTAGTACGAAAGTCATGACCCCTTTGGCAGCCGAGTCAGGGCTTGAATTGAGGTGAATGGAAAGAAAAAGATCAGCGTGAAATGCGTTGGCGCGGGCCGCGCGTTCATCAAGCGGTACGAACGCATCCACATCGCGCGTGAGTAGCGTAGATACACCCACCTCGTGGGCCAATAGGGGAGCAGCTCGGTGGGCGATGTCTAGCGTGACGTCTTTTTCAAGTAGGCCATGGGCCCCCACAGCCCCCGGGTCATGCCCACCATGTCCGGGGTCAAGCACGACTCGACGAATTTCCCGCGGCTTAACGGCCCGCTCGGGAGGATCAACGCTGAGATCGATGATGAGACGAAACGGATGCGGCAAATAGAAAACACGATGGTAAGCGGCCCGACTCAAATCGATGGCCAGCCGCATCCCCTGGTTCTGTCGTCCTAGCCGGACCAAAGACACGAGCCCGCTCTCTTCGAAGGTCGTCGCGCCGTGATAAGTAGCTTGAGCAATATCGATATAGAGCCGCTCTCCACTCTGGCTCGTACCTCCCAGCACGCCGACGTCGAACAGCGTCGGTTCGGTGACCCGAACCACAATGCGGGCCGACTCCTCGGAAGAAAACGTCTCTACGCCCGTGATTTCGGCTTGGCGACCACTCGGCGTCTCGCCGAGACGAGGTGCGACTACGCTATGGGGCTCCGCTTTGGCGTCGATGGGGGTCGTCGAGTCGCTCTCGGCCAACGCAAAAGGCGCAAGTAAAGGCAGGATCCGATCGAGCTTCGAGCGACAAGCCGGATCCTCGAGCCGCTCACGAACCGCCATAGCTTGGGCCCTGGCCTGATCCGGGGACAGTTCAAGATGGATCTTCAGGCGGAGGCGTCGCATCTCAAGCTCACAGCGCCCCTCAGCCGGAACGAGCGCGGAGGCGCGGTCCAGGAGATCTAATGCAGCGAGTGCGTCGAGCCGCTTGCCATCTCGCAAATAGCTCTGCTCGCGCCAGCTTGCGGCTTGGACGAGAAGGCCACCTGACACACTAGCGCTCTTGCCTTCGGACTCCGCCTCGAGCCGCTGTGCCAGAGCGAGGACCTCGCTTTGGAGCTTGAGGTCAGGAACAGAACCAACTGGAACAGGCGGCACCGATTCGGATGAGCAGGCATTGCCGGCCGAAGACAGAGCGAAAACGAGCGCGAGGCGCCATTTGAAGCGCCATGGGTTGCTCGCCTGTCTCACAGGCCTCTTTTACTTTCCCTTGGCTCGGGCCACCAGAGCGCGAAAAGTCGTACGAGGCAGCCGAGCCTCTCGCGCCGCTGCGGCCACAGATCCGGACGCCTCCAAGATTCGCAGCGCCATGGCAGGGTCCACAATCGGCCCCCGTTCCTCGGCCTCACTCACCTTTAAATGACAGGGTGCAATGACTGGAGAATCGGAGACGGCGCAGGCCGCATAGACGCACGAGAAAAGTTGCCTGACATTGCCGGGAAAACGCTGACGCATCAAATACTCCAGCCCGGCGTCGGAGAGGGTCCTGCGACCCAGCTCATCTTCTTTGCGCTTGAGAAAACTCCGAACCAAAAGGGCGATGTCCGAGCGACGCGCGCGAAGCGGAGGAACCTCAATGCTGAGAACTGAGATGCGATGAAAGAGGTCCTCGCGAAACTGCCGACTTCGAACTCGTTCGTCGAGCCGCGCGCATGTGGCGAACACCAAGCGTGGCGTGACGGCGACTTCTTTGTCAGCACCCACCGGGCGAACTCGGCCATCTTCAACGACCCTCAGCAACTTTGCCTGCCCCGCCGGGCAAAGTTCTGCGATTTCATCGAGAAATAGGAGCCCTTTGTCCGCGAGTTGAAAGGCCCCGGCGCGAGCTCCCACCGCGCCAGTAAAGGCCCCGCGCGTGTGTCCGAACAGCTCTGCGTCGATGAGATTTTCACTCAATGCAGCGACGTTGGTCGCGACGTAGGCTCCGGAGAGATTCGACGTTTGATAGAGTGCGCGCGCAACCATGTCTTTTCCTGTGCCTGATTCACCCAAGACCAGCACCGGAGCCTTGAGGAGCGCGAAGCGACGCACTTGATGGCGAAGTTCGCGCATGGGCGGGCTGTCGCCGATGAGCCCCAGCGACTCTTCTTCTGAGCTTCTTTCTCGCACCTCGAGACAAAGGGTAGAGCGACCGATCAAGACGTCGAGTGAACGACCTCGAAGGGTAGCGCGCTCCACGCGAGCCCCACCCACGAGCAACCCATTCCGGCTCGAGAGGTCTCGAACCTCGACTCCATGGGCGCCCGCTTCGACCTCACAGTGAGCGGCGCTCACCGTCCTGTCAGAAACGCGAAGGTCGACGTCAGGACCCGATCCGATGAGAAGCACCTCCCCTTTCCGGAGCACGCGCGAGAAATTCTCGCGTTCATAAAATACCGAGACGCGATACGGGCCGGACTCATGTTCCGGCTGGATCTCTTGGGTGGTTTCTAGGTCTGCCATGGGCAAATAGCTCGACCGCGGCGGGGACCCGTTGCGAGAAAATCTATGGTAACGAGGCCCCATGAAATGGCTCCCTGGCTTGCCAGCACTTCTCTTCGCCACCACCTCACCGCTCGCGGCCCTCGCAGCGCCAGCGACGAGCGAAGCTGCCCCCTCCCCGGTCGCTAGCGCCAGCGCGAACGAAACTGTCCCGGACTCCACCGAGCCAGCGCCCGGCACCGATGACTCTGCGACGCCGCCTGACCCCGCGGCCGCGCCCCCGGCCGAGCTCGACACGCCTCCGTCTGCGGAACCGTCTGCGGAGCCGCCGGTCGGTCAGCCCCTTCCAACCGAGCCCAGCACGACAGACCTGCCAGCCGCACCGGAGGCTACCGTCGCCGCGCCTGCGAGCGAATCAAAAGCGGATGACATCGATACCCTCGCCGGACACCTTCGCCTCGGCGCCGCGATCTACGGCACGATAAGCGGCGGCGATCCGAGCCCACCTTTGAACTATGGCTCCACGAACAGTATTGGCCCAGCCCTTGACCTCGGCTTCGGCGTGAGCCGCAATGTCGCGCTCGGCCTCTACGGCGCCTTCGGTTGGTTCTCTCCGGGCAGTAATTGCGAAGGGTGTTCAGCGCGGGCCATAACAGGCGGAGCCTTCGTGCGTTACCACCTCGTCCAGGGCCTGCGTCTCGATCCGTGGATCTCCTACGGCGTCGGCGTCCGCTCCCTCCAGATTACGGACGACAATCAGGTTAGCGACGTGGTAGCGCTTGAGTGGCTGCGAGCTCGCGTCGGCACCGATTGGTTTCTGGCCAAGAATGTCGCCTTCGGGCCCTTCCTGGACCTCGGCCTCTCCTCGACCCTCTCCGCGCCGCGCGGCGACGCGGGACAAGTCATGTGGGAAGTCGGCCTCGGGTTCCGCTTGGCCCTCGACGTCGGCCTTTAGTTCCTGGCACAACCAGCCGTGTCTTACGCTGAGGCAAGAGTCGCTTAGTCGATCAAATAACCGGCCCGAAATGGGCCGGTTTGCATTTCAATCGACCGGGAATCAGCCAGCTTGCACGGCCACGCCGAGCGCTTTGCGAAGCGTCGAATACTCTTCGCTCACGGTGAAGGTCAAAAGGTCCTTCATCTTGTCAGCAGCCGTCAGATCGCCTGGGGTTTGCTGTTCTGAGCCAATGATCTTTCGCGCGATCTCGAGGTCTCCGCAGAGGACGAGACCAGCGCGGCAGGCCGTGTGCTCCACGCCATACGCCCAACGCCGCACGTTGGCGCGCGCCCCATCAGCCAGGAATTGCTTCACTACCTGCTTGAGCCCTTCCAGTTGAACCGGCTGGAGATACTGCGCGAGACTCTGTGCCGTCGCACGGATCTGCGGCTCCATATCGGCCGGCATCGGCTGTTGGGGCGCAGCGAGCAACACTCCCGCGAAGAGCAAGACCGTGAGTTCATCCTTGGTGGGGAAGAGCACCTTGATGAAGTGATCGGCTCGATAACTCGCGAGGTGCTTGCCGCAGATGAAGGTCAACTCTTGAGGTTGGAACCCGCTTAGCACGAGCTGCCCGGCCACAGTGCAGGGCGGCTCGGTGGGGAGCGCCGTGATATAGGCCGGAACGTCATTGCGCACGTAGAGCGGCGGGGAGGGAATGCCGAGGACTTGCGCCGCCCAACCGAACGTTTTGGCGAAGGTTACGGTTGATGTGGCTGGATCCTGACGGAAGCGCGCATCGACTTGCGGCAGCTTCTTTTGGCTGCGGAGCATGGCGATTTTGGCCTGGAGTGCAGCTTGCACGATCATCTCGAAGATCTTTGAGATGTGTGGACTCTGCCCCGCGTGCGCCAGGTAGTGGACCCAATGATCGTTGCCTAGCCTGCCGTTGACAGGGAGCATGCCGGGCGGACGGAAGTCCTGGAAAAAGCGCTCCGTTTCTTCATCGGCCTTCTGCAAGAAGGAGATCACGGACGCGCAGCACCAAGCCTCATCGTAAGACTGCTTGTGCAAGGCTAGCCGATAGAGCGCGAGGTAAGGATCGATCTTGAGCGGATCGCTCTGAACCAGTCGGCGCTGCTCTCGGATGGCATCATCCCAACGTTCGTTGGTCTCATAGAGCTCCGCCAAGATCTGACGCTGCATGGGCGCATCACCGACCAGGCTCGCCGACATACGGAAGGCCTCGATGGCCTCGTTGGTTTGCCCGGTGCGGTCGCGATAAATCAGGCCGAGTTGGTGCCATAGGTTGTGTTCAAGCTCGGGATTCCCCTTGCCAGACAGACGATGCAGCATCTTTCGGTACGAACGCTCTAGCTGCTTCCAGTTTCGCTCACCGGTCAGAATCTTGTTGATGCGCTCGAAGGCCTCGAGCATCTCCGGATTCAAATCGAGTGCAGCGTTGAAGAGTTCGACGGCACGCAGCGTGTCTTCCAACTTATCGCGACAAATCTGGGCCTGGGTGTAGAGCAACTTGGCTTTGATCGAGCCTCGAGTCTCGATAGCCAGGATGGCATCGAGTACGTCGACCATTTTTTGCCACTCTTCGGCTGCCTGGTAGTTCTGGAGTAACTTGTGCAGGAGCCCCAAGTTCTCCGGCTTGAGGTCTCGAGCCTCTTCATAAGCTTCCAGCGCCTTAGCCGGGTTCTTTTCTTGGTCGGCCCACAGGTCGCCGATCTCGAGCAACATGTCGAAGCGAGCGTCACCGTCGTAGAGATAGTCGAGAATTTGCCGCTTGTACTCGGCGACCAGCCTGAACTCCCCCGCCTTCTCATAAACAGCTACCATCGCGTCGAGTGTCGGGCGATGCTCACCGTTTAGCGCCAGGGCCTTCTCAAAATTATTGATGGCTTGTCTGTCTTGAGACTGGGCCCGCTTAATCTGACCGAGTCTGTAGTAAACGTCGGCCCGTTCATCGATCGCATCTTCACCCAGCGAGGTTAATACTCGCTGGTAGTTGCTGAGCGCCGTCGCCCAGTCACCCATTTCAAACGCAGAATCAGCGATGCCACCAATGCTCTCTTGATCCGTCGGATCGAGCTGGTTGGCCTGTTGATAGGCCTTGAGAGCTTTCTCGTGCTCACCCAGCTTCGACATCACCTGGCCGAGCAACTGGTTCAGCATGTGCTGCTCGTCCTTCTCGAGATTGCGCGAACGCCGCACTAACATCTCTGCCAGCGGCGCTGCATCACCGTAGCGTTCGAGCGAGATGTACTCGCGCACCAGGGCAAGCCCGGCGTCCTCACACTCCGGGTCGAGACCAATCGACTGTTCAAATGCCAGGATGGCACCCGCATGATCCGCGAGCATGTCCTCGCGAATGCGACCGAGTTCGACCAAAAGACGAGCCCTTTGTCGCGGCGAATCGGTACGCGCCTGCTCCTTGTCGAGGTACTCGGCTGCACTATCCCAGTCGGCTTCGTCGACGAAAATCGTGCGCAGAGCGGCTAACGACGGCAAGTGTCCCGGGTCGAGGTCCAAGGCTTGGTCGAATTTGTCGCGAGCTCCATGCCGATCCGAGAGCTTCTCCTCAAGGGCCCTACCGATGCGATAATAGAGGTCAACGCGCTGCGAACCGTCGGCCGTGAGGTCTGCTACTTGGGTGAGGTACTCGACGGCACGGTGCCCATCGCCTTGTCGCTCATAGAGTTTGCTGAGCGCCTCGAGCGCCGGCAAATGATTGGGTTCCGCGTCAACAACCGCCTGGAACGAATCGATGGCGCGATTGAGGTCTTGGCTCTCATCCCGATAGACCGCTCCCATCGCCAGATAGAGGTCGATCTTCGTCGTGCGATCCGTGGTCTCGTCCAGGTGCCGCTCCAGCGCGGAGATGAGCTCGGGCCACTTCTTGAGCCGACGATAAGCGCGCGCCAAGCTGACGAAAGCGCCTCCTTGGCTGGGATCGATCTGCACGGCTTGCTCAAGGCGCGCTGCGGCTAGATCCGGCTTCAAGAACTGTTGTTCTTGGACCTCGGCCAGCTTGAGCAGCACCTGCACGCGTTCGCCTTCCGTCGCTACGACATCGAGCTGCCGCTCGAGAGTCTTGAGCAACTCGGGCCACTCCTTGAGTGTCTCAAGGCATCGCTCGAGCCCACGCAAGGCCGGCAGGCACTCTGTGTCTACCTCAAGCGCTTCACGGTAGGCCCGCGCAGCTCCACCCGAATCGCCCATGCGCTCTTCCAACAGACCACCAAGCCGCAGCTTCTGTCGAACGGCTTCTTCGGGGCGCTCAAAGGCGCTGGCCTTCTTGGCAAGGATATCGATCAGATCCTGGATCTGCCCGCGATCTTCATAGATGCGTTCCAGAGCATCCAACGCCGGCCGATGCGAACCATCGACGTCAAGGGCGCGCCGATAGTACGGAATTGCCTGCTCTGCTTGATCGAGGTTCCTGTAGATGACATCTCCAAGATCCGTCAAAATCAGCTTGCGGTCATCGTTGCTAATCGCGGCGTCGAGCGCCTTGTTCAGCATGGTACCCACCTTCTGGTAGTTCCCTGCGAGGCGCTCGATAGCTGCCATCTGCCGCATCACGCGCACGTTCTGCGGGTCGATCAGGAGCACCTGCTTGTAGTACTCCTGGGCGTAGTTGCTCATGCCGAGCTCTTCACCGTACCACTTGCCTAGACGCAAACAGAGCTGCGTCCGCGGACGCTTCTCGGTTTCGTCCTGGAGCCAACCATTGGCGGTAGCCAATAGTTCGTTCCAGCGGCCCGTCGCGTGAGCGAGCTTTTCGAGCTGCGTCGCGGTCAGGTCGTTGGCGTAGTCTTCTGAGTAAGCGGTGACCAAGGCATCGAAGGCCTGGTTCTTGTCGTCAAGTCGATCATCAAATACCCGTGCGATTCGTCGCAACAGATCGTTCCTGAGCCCGGCGTCCTCGTAGTGCTCGAGTCGGTTCAGGTAGAGCTCAATTAGGGGCTCCCAGCGCTCGGCAACAGTGTGAAGCTTCTCCAGCTCCTTGAATGCGAGTTCGTGAACAGGATCGGCAACCAGGATCTTGTCGAACGCTGCACGCGCTCCGTCGTATCTGCCGACGTTGCTCTTCCATAGCTCTGCAACCGCAAGCAGCTCGGCTACCTTTTGCTCAGGCTCGGCTAGCGCGTCGGCGCGCTGCATCCTAACGCCGATAACGTCCTCCCACGCCTCATCGGCTCGGTAGTAGGCCTCGAGCTCGTCTAGCGCCTCGAAATCGCCTGGCTTGACCTCAAGGAGCTTACGATACGCGTCCGATGCATCTAGCGCCGAGTCCTTGTTGGCTTTGTAAAGGTGAGCCAGCTCGCGGTAACCCTCGGCGCGCTCGAGCGCGAGGAGCTCCGGACCTCCGTAGTCGGTCAGGGCGTGAAGCGCCCGCAGAAGCTCATCTAGGTCCTTCTTCCGCCGCCAAATGCTGGCGATGGCTCGCAAAGCGATAACATTCGAGCCATCGATATCGAGGACCCGCTGATAGTTTTCGAGGGCTTCATCATCGCGATTGAGCTGCTCATCAAACAAGCGAGCCCGCATGGTGAGTACGTGGATGCGATCTCGGTCGGAATCAGCGATGTCGAAGTGTCGAGCTAAGACGTCGGTGAGCTCGGCCCAGCGCTGCTCGCTCTCATAAAGGTAGGCGAGTTCCTTCAATGCCTCCGGATCTTCTCCGCGAAGGTCAAGAACTCGCTTCCAGCCATCGATCGCACCCTTCTTGTCCCCGAGCTTGTGCGCCGCGAGGCTCGCCAGCTTGGCCCAAGCGTCCGCCTCGGCAGAATCCGACGCAGCGTGCTCAAGCTCGCGGCGATGAACTTCGTCAAGCGCACGGAACTCTTCGAGCAAAGTATAAACGCGCGTTAAGCCGGCGATGGCGTCTTCGTTGTCTGGCTCGAGCTTGTCAAACACGACGCGGTAAGCCCGAGTCGCGTCCTTCAAACTCTGTCGATCAATCTCCGGAGCGGCAACGCGCGTCGCGTCCTCACCATCAGCCGAGATAGGAGCGACCGATTCGACCTCGGCCATGGCCCGCTCGGATGGCACGAGCTCATCGAGAGAAGGCTCCTCGAGCGTCGACTCCTTGATGACGGTGCTCTCATCCGAGGGAGGAGGCCCGAGACTGATCGGCTCAGCATAGGTGTCGAGCTCAGCGTTGGCCTGGTCGATCCTGCGTGCCAGTTCGCCCGAGCTCTTGTGACCATGGGCGAGCTTCTCTTCGTACAGGTGCCCCAGCTTCAAGTAACTCGAGACTTGATCTGATTTGTGCGACAGAAGTGGCGCCCGCTTCTCGAGTGTCGAGGCCAAAAGCGCCCATTCCTCGAGCTCGGCATAGATGCGTTCCAGATTCTCCAGCGCGTCAGCGTTGGTCGGCGCAATATCGAGCACGTAGCCGTAAGTTTGCTCGGCGCGCGCTACGTCTGAGAGTTCTTGTTCAAAGAGGCGCGCCAGTCTTGAGCCCACAGCCTCGCGTTCGGGCAGCGGCGTCGCGTCGGACTCCAGCACATCAGCAAATGCAGATGCCAGGCGTTCCCAGCCCCCGTCGACCACCGGAGCTAAACGATGGAGTTCGTCTGCAACTAACTCGTCGCTAGGGGCGAGCGCGACGGCGCGCAGTAAGATTTCGAAACTGCGCTCAACATCCATGAGCTGCGACTCGGCCTCTTCGGCCATGGTCCGCAGAAGCTGGAGTTTCTCGACTGGATCCGCCAGGTGTAGGAGCTGCCCCTCCTGAACGCTGAGCAATTTCTCATACTCGCCTGCCGCCTGATAAATCGGCTCAAGGACGCTGGCGACCCGAACTTGCTCGACCCCGGCAGCGAAAAGCGCCTCGAGGGCTCGCAACGTCGACTCGTGATCGGGAGCGACGCTAAGAATATCCGCGTAGACGTCAACCGCGCCCTTCACGTCGGATAGGCGCTGCTCTTTGACACTGCCTAAGCGATTCTTGAAAGTCAGGATTTCGTCCTGATTCTCGCCGAGCTCAGCCTGCTTTTGGAGGACCTCTGCGAGCTCTGCCCAACTTCCCGAATTCTCGTAGAGCCGGTCAAGAGAGATGAGCGCCGCCCGACCCTCGGGATCCGCAAGGTGAGCCTGGCGGTAGCGATCGATCGCCTTCCCAATGTCGTCGAGGCTCGTCTCGTAGAGGGCAGCGGCGCGGAGCGCGATCAAAGACCGCGTGGCTGGGTCTTTAGAACCCCCCATGATTTGATCGTAGATCTCTGCTGCACGCGCGGGTTTCTCGGCGCCTAGCGCCAGCCGTTCGAACGTGTCACGCAAGTCCTCATTCGACGGATCGAGCGCCACAGCCCTGCCAAATGTCTCGAACGCAGCGCCGACGTCAGCGAGGACGTCTTCTTGCATGTTGCCGATCCGTTCGAGGATTTCGACCGCCTTATATGGATCTTGAGCGGCCCGCGCCCGCACCTCGAGAGCGCTCACTAAGCGCGCCGCGTCGCCGGAGGCCTCGTAGACCCGTTCCAGCACCTCGGCCGCCGACTCGCCCAGCTCCGGATGTACCTTGAGACGTTCGAGCGCCCCCAGCGTCTCCGCGTGGTCGGGCTCTGTAGCCAAGATGTCGCGGTAGAGCTCGATGGCTCGTTCCACGTCACCTAGCTCGCTCTCATACAAGGCCGAAATGCGATACTGATAGCCGGTAGCTTCGGCTGGGTCCGACGTGAGTTCCGCCTGGTGATTGAGGACTCCCAGAAGCTCAGGCCAGTTCTTGGTGGCTTGATAGAGCGCGTCGAGACGACCGAGTGCCATCAGGTCGTTCGGATCCAGCTCGAGGATGCGACTGTAGGTATCGATGGCCTTGGGCACATCGTGCAGCTCGTGCTCGTAAACCGCACCGACCTCGTAAAGCACCTGCTTCTTTTCGCTGTCAGCGACCAGGTCGACCTTGCGCGAGTATACGTCCAGTAGCTGCTTCCACTCAGAGGCCGCTAGGTAGATGTTGATGAGTTCGTCGACGCTGCCGAGAGCCTCGGGATCGAGCTCCAGGATTCGCTCATGCACCAAGATCGCCTGTTCAGGTCGGCCGAGGACATCCGCCTCCAGCTTCGCTGCCTCGAGCAGCGCGTCTTTCTGTTCTTCGACGCTCTCCAGCACTCCCGCTTTCTTTTGCAGAATTTGCGAGAGTTCCGCGGCGCGACCGTTAAACTTGAACAAGCGCTCCAACGCCGATAGCGCTGGCAGCGAGCTCGGGTCTACGGCTAACGCGGCCTGATAGGCTGCGATAGCCCGCTCAGGGTCGCCCACCCGTTCCTCGAGGAGCTCAGCCGACCGGAACAGAAGCCGGGCACGAACGTCCATGCTCTCGGCGTTCTTGGCTTCTTTGGTCAGGATGGCCGAAAGTTCCTCAAAACGACCGGTCACGGCGGCAAGACGATCCAAGTTTTCGGTCGTCGCGTCTCGGCTCGGGTCGAAGCTGAGCGCGCGCGAATAGGCCTCAAAGGCGCCCACCGAGTTAGCCCCTGCATCTTCGTGGATCTCAGCGATCGTCTCGAGCAGCGCTACTTTGCTCTCGGGGTCGGTCGCTTGACGCACCTGCGCCTCGTGAACCGCGATCAACTTGAGATAGTCGCCGCTGGCACGATAGAGCGGCTCCAGAATCTCCGAGACGATCAGCTCGAACTTGGGCTGTTGTCCCAAGCGCTCGAGCGCTTCGAGTGCAGCCGACTCGGCCGAATTCCGCTCCAGGACGCTTCGGTAACCCTCGATAGCCTCGAGGGGCTGACTGAGATGTTGCTCCTGCACCTTCGAGAGACGGAGCGTGAGGCGAATCACTTCGCCCTCATTGTCCGTCATCTCTAGTTCGGCGCGAATGTTGTCGACCAGCTCGGCCCAGCGCTCTTCTTGTTCGAGCAGACGATCCAATGCGGCCAGCGTGTTGCGACTGCCGGGGTGTCCGGCCAAAACGCGCTGGTATGCCAGAATGGCTTGATCCGGCTTACCGAGTTGCGTTTCGAGAACCGATGCCATCTCCGCGTAGAGCCGCTCGGTCTGCGCAGGATCGCGTTCTATGGCGATACGCTTGTTGTAAACAACGATGAGCTGCTCAAAGCGGCCATGCTGCCGAAATAGTCGATCCTGCGATAGGAGCGCGTCGCCGCTCGATGGATCAATCTCAAGCACCTCGTCGTAAGCACGGGCCGCTCGATCGACGTGACCCAGCTTCTCTTCGATCGCCGCGATCCGCGACCAGTAGCTCATCGCGAGTTCGGCGTCGCTCGTCTCCCTCGCTATGGCTTCGAAGATAGTCGGCAGATTGCCGACTTTCCCAGAGCGGTCCGCAAACTCTTCGAGTTCGAGCCGGGTATCTTGGTTGCTGGGCTCCACGCGCAACGCCCGCGACAATGCGTCGACTGCGCCGTCTACTGAGCCGAGCTGTTCTGCGTTGAGGCGAGAAAGCTTGAGCAAGATCTCCACCTGCTCCGTAGGCGACGAAGTATTGGCGGCTCGCACCTCAAGCACTCGCGATAGGCTCGTCCACTCTTCTTGCTGCTCGAAGACTGTCTCCAAAATTGCTGCCGCATCGGCCGCAAAATCGCCATCGAGCATGCCGAGCAGCGCGTCCTTGGCGCCCTCGTGCGCCACATCAATCGCTAACACTTCTCGATATTGCTCAACTGCGTCGCCGGGACGCTTGAGCTTGCCGGCCAAGAGCCCCGCCAAGCGAAACTTAAGTTCGACCAAGAGCTGTTCGCTGTCAGCCAACGCGATACGCTTCTCGATGAGCTGCGCTTGCTCCTTGGCCTTCCCCATCTCGCCGTAGAGCGCCTCGAGTTCGGAGAGGACGCGATCGTCCCCTTCGTCTTCGACTAAGAGCGCCTCGAGCGTCTTGACGGCGGCTTTCGGGTCGCCAAGCTGGTTCTTTTCGAGTCGCGCTAACGAAAGAAATACCTCACGACGCGCATCGGCGCCCAGGTCGAGGTCGAGCTTCTTTTTGTAGACGTCGTGAAGGTCGTCGAAGCGCTCCGTCTTGGAATAGAGCCGCTCGAGCGCGCTGAGAGCGTCGGTGTTGGTTGGGTCTTCATCGTAGACGAGACGATACTGAGTCAGAGCGTCATCATCTTTGCCGAGCTCTTCGCTCAGAATCCGCCCCATGCGGAGACGTAACGCCGCGGTCACGTCGGGCTCTTTGTGCGCGGCCGCAGTGCGGGCCATGAGCTGAACCAGGCGATCGAACGCGCCGAGGGCCTTGGCCGCACGCTCAGCTGAATCGAGCACAGCCGCATCCGTGGGTGCTGAACTCACAGCATCGAGCAGATGGCCGAAGGCTTTCTCCTTGTCGCGCAGCTTGTCTTCGTAGAGCTGCGCAATACGCAAGAGGAGTTCCTTGCGTTCTTCAGAAGGTTCTAACGAAGCAAGCTTCACCTCCATCGCACCAACAAGACCCTTGAAGTTGTTGGTGTCGGCGTAGAGAGGCATGAGCCGCTCGGCTGCGTCCACGTTGACGGGATCGAGCGTGAGAATCTTTTCGAGTGACCTCGCCGCGCGATCGGGCTTGCCCTTCTGCGTCAGCCACAAGAGCGCCACCTTGCTCAGCATCGCCGTGCGCTGAGGAACCGACTCGGTACGCCCCTCGTTGGCTTCGAGCAGACGAATGAACTCATCCCAGTTACCACTCTCAGCAAATAGGGTCTCAAGATCGTCCCACCGACCCAATGTCGTGTATCGCTTCTTGAGTTGCTCTTGGGCGCGCTTGTCAGCAGGGTCCAAGATGAGCAGTTGCCGATAGGCTTCAGCGGCACGCGCGTCGTCTCGCAAACGATCGCCGACGATTTGCCCCAGCTTGGTGAGGTGCGCGATGCGAACTTTGTCGTCGTAGGTCACCTCGACGAGATTCTCGAGCGCGGTAGCGAGTGCCTCGTAGTCTCGATTGCGTTCATAGAGTTGGGCGAGCGCATCGAGTGCTGCCGGATCCCCCGGCTGACCGTCGAGGACCGCGATCCAAAGGGGAATACACACCTCTGGCTTCTTCACCTTATCCATGGCGAGCTCAGCGAGCTGGCGATACGCCTCGGTACGCTCGGGCCCATCGAGAGCTTCAGCTTCGCGACGCAGAAGACCGATCAGCGCGTCGTAGTTACGGCGCTTCTCATACATCTCCTTGAGATAGAGGCTGGCTTCGGAATCAGTCGGATCGAGCTGAATGACAGCTTCGTAGGCTTTGACAGCCTCGACTGGATTACCAAATCGTGTTGCATAGAGTTCCGCTCCGCGCCGATAGAGAGAAACCTTCTCTTCATCGTCAGGCGTAGCTTGAGCAAGCTCTATCAATGCCTTCACGTATTCGTTCGGGCGAGATTCCACCTGGGCCAAGCGTGCGCGCAGCGCCTCGACTCTCTGAGGATCCGCTACCGTTGCAGCGCCTCGTTGCGACGCCACAGACTCCACCCCCGTGGACGGTTCGATGGCTTCCAGAGAGGTGTTGGGGGTTTCGTCCATTTTCATCGGCTCCTGAATACTCTCGTCTACGTGATGGGTCGTCTCTCGACTAGTCCAGAATGGCTAGCCCGCGTCCTTACGGAAGGCGCGGCTCTAAACCAAGATCTCGACCTCGCTAAGGATCGCCAACATTTGCGGCTAGGTACAGTGCGGCAGTGCGCAGAAAATCTAGAGGGGTAAACCCACTCAGATAGCTTGATTCGGTGTAGGGGTGACGACGTCGTCGGCCTACATAGGATTCTCGACGCTCTTGCTCGACGCATGGCGCCCGAGCGCGCCTAACTGGGGGAATTGAAACCTCCCAAATTGCACGCGGGACGCCCAGCACAAAACTGGCGTCCCGCATGACGGACTCTTGAGGTAGGCCGCGTAAGGGTCACGTCCCCAGATTCTGCAAGAAGGCGTTGGCCTGCGAGCATTGCGCTTTGAACTTCTTCGCGCCTTCGCCCGCGCAAGCTGTCTTCGTGAACGACTCAAGCAGACGCTTGGCCTTCTCGCGCTGGGGCGGATCCATCGAGGCATAGGTGCTGCCGAGGTGGAACTTGGCCTCAGGGTGTGTCTCACCGCCGATTTCGTAGGCGCGTTCGACCGATGACAACATCTTGGGCTTGTCCCCGGCGAACTGGGCTACGTTGAAGGCGAGCAAGTACATGTTGTAAACATGGTCGCGACTCTCTTCGGTGGCTTCAATGTTCTTCGTGCCTTGGTCGAGCACCTGGCCCGCCTCGTTGTACATGCGAAGAACCTCGTACAACTCAGACAAGGTGACGTAGAAGTAGGGCTCGCGTGGATCGTGCTCGATCGCTTGAGTCAAGCTCTGCAGCGCGCCCTGGATATCGTCCGTCCACCACTTGGCTTCGCCGAGCAGCTCATAACACCAGCCCCGATTCGGATCAGCCTTGATGCATTGTTCTAGAGGCTCCTTAGCCTCGTTCCATGCATCAGGATTGCCAGCTTCGGCGCGTTTGGTGAGAGCGAGAGCTCGCTTTTCCCAGTAGTTCGCGAACTCGGGAGCAGTGCTAACTGCCTTCGATAGCGTACTCGCCATCTTATCCCAGTCTTCTTTCTTCTCGTAGGCGCGTGAAAGCTTCCACAAGATGAGATGATTGGCAGGATCGAGCTGCAAAGCTTGCTCGTACTTCTGCACCGCGCCTTCGGGGTTCACAGCAACTGCCTTGTCACCTTCGTTGGCGAGGTTGATCGCCTCGATGTGGCTTCGGCTACACGCCGAAGATGCAAGACCCATTGCCAACACCAGGAGCGCCTGCGCTCGCCTCTTCGCTGTCAGAAACATATTAGGTACCCTCTCCACTAGGCCTCATCCTCACACGCAATGATTGGTTCTAACTTGAACCTCCAAGGGTGACGGAACGACCCTTAGGCGCGCAGGAAACAGGCGCTTTTCGCGGCTCGACAATAGGCGAATTCCAAGCTGGAAGTAAAGGCATGGAAGCAAAAAGCGCGCAACCTTGTGCGCGCTTCTTGTCCACTACCAAACCTACACTAACCTGAAATTTCGAGCCTTAAATTTCGAGCCCGAAATTCTGAGCCCGAGACTCCGAGCCCGAAGTTCTGGACCCCGGAACTCAGAGCCCACAAGACCTAGAGTTCGAACACTCCAGGGCGTGCAGACTCGCAGAGGCTGATCACCCGGGGCTGAACATGATCGGATACGTGACGGTGACGATACCGCCCTCGGGCTGTGGGAAGCCAAGTCCGTAGAAGGCCTGAACCACACAGCTCACAACTGAGCTGTCCGGAATATCCGATCCGCCGTTACCTACGTTGGACACCGCGCCGTCACGCCCAATTACGAAACGCACCGATACGCGACCTTCGAGGTTGGGATTGCGGGTGAGCCCCTGCTCGTAACACATGCGGAAGCGACCAAAGTTCTGGCGCACGATACGCTGAATAACTTCAGCCGGCAGACGACCGTTCACGCTCGTCGCACCCATACGAACCTTGGGTGTGCGCGTCGCGTGAGAGCCACCCAGGCGACCGTGACCTGAGCCAAATCCTTGGCCTGTGCCCGTCCCCGCGCCATGGCCCATCGTGCCGATGTTGCCGAGGCCGATACCTTCACCGCGACCGCCACCGCCTTCGCCGATACCGGTAAGACCTAGGCCACCGGCGCCGAAAGCTTCGCCGATTTCATCGCCCCACATGTTGCCTTGAGCACTCACTTCGTCGAGACCCGACGAAGTTTCGCGGCCAAACGGTGACGTGGGAGCGTTAGGATCGCCCGCCGCGCCGGCGTTCAAAAGACCAATCATGCCGAAGTCGCGTGCTTCGCGGAGCGCGGCCTGCTTGGCCAAGTGCGGATCCGGATTATCTGCGGCGCCTTTGACGGCGTACTTCTTGTTGTGGGCCTTGCTCGTCTCCTTACCCATGGAGCCTTCTTCGCCCTTATGACGCTCGCCAGTGCCGCCTTCTTTATTGTCGGAATCCTCTTGAACGACCTCTTCGGTCTTCTCTTCCTGCTCACGCTCTGCAGCGGCATTCAGGAACTGCTGGATCAAGAGCAAGCGGTTCTTGTCGATCTCGCTCTCGTCGGTGAGTCCGAGCGGGGGGACGAAATACGCCATCGAGGCCAAGAGACCGCCGAAGGCAGCAAATGTGAGCCCGAAGTACATGGCTACCGACCAGTCAAAGCCAGCTCCAACACCCTTCTTGATGGGCTTTCCGGCGTAAACCGAGCTGACCTGGAAGGTGAAGCCGTTGTAAATGATCTTCGCAGAGCCACCCGTCGGCAGGTTGAACTGCTGCGCGCCCGGAAGCTCCCCACAGGGCGGAGCATGGGGACGAATTTGGTCCACCGTCATTCGTGCCTGGCCCGGGATCTGAACCCAACCCGTTGCGCCGGCGGGAAGGACCACTGCGCATTGCATCGAATCACCGATAACTACCGGCATCTTCCGCGTCGGCAACTTCTCTTCGGGAATGAAGAAGTCGGTCTTGTCTTTCTTGTCTCCGGGATTCGGCTCACCCACGTAGAACGTGCGCGGAGGAGACAGATGCGAGACATGGAGCACGTTCGTATCCCATGAAACCATCACCTCAATAGCCGGAACGTGACTCAGCTCTACCTCGTCGGAAGGGACCGTGGGACCGCTCCTCAACATCTCATAGGTGTACGTCCCCGGCGCCATGTCGTCGTGACCATGACCACCACCGTGGCCATAGCCACCCTGCTCATAGCCACCTTGCCCGTAACCACCCGGCGCCGCCGCGCCGTACCCGGCCACCGCGCCTGCAGCGAAACCACCACCGCCTTGAGCCGCAAAAGGGTTAGCCGACGCCGCAGCCGCAAAAGGATTCGCCGCCGGCGCCGCAGCCGCAAAGGGATTCGTACCAGGCGCCGCGATCGGACTCGATCCGGCCGCAAACGGGTTCGACCCGCCCGCGAAAGGATTCGACCCTTGAGCCGCAAAAGGATTGGAAGGAGCCTGAACCGCCGGAGCCTGCGCAGCCGCCGCAAACGGGTTTGAAGATACCGAGGCAGCAGACTGAACTGCGGCTCCAACTGGGTCGATCCGCTCAAGCACAATGAACGTGCCGCCGACGATGATCTGATCTCCTGCGCCCAACTTACATTTATTGACCGGCGTGCCGTTCACCTGAGTGGCAGGCTCGTTTCCGAGATCAATAAGCGAAATATCGTCAACGTCGCCGACCTCAATCACCGCGTGCATTCGGGAAGCCAACTCATCATCGACCTGCAAATGACTCTTCGGGTCCTTACCGACCTTGATGATGTCTTGGCTGATCGTCTCGCGGCGAACGAGGGTGTCTCCCTGATAGAGGGCGAACGTTAGAACTGCTTTTGCCATGATTCGTTACTAGGAATGGGCGTCGGCTAGACGCGAAACTCAATCAAGAAGACAGGACAGACGGCCCTGAACTTGTAGACTCGGGGGCACTTCAATTGTGCGTTCGCTGACTCAGCGAACACTCGCCCGGCCGTTGGCTACCGGGGTAATGCTTCTGACACCGCGTGGGCTCAAAGGTTCTCAACAGACTTCAGAAGTTCGTTGATGAACTGAGTGCGCGGCTTGATCAGAGTGGAGCGGGTGGCCGCTTTCCGAACGCGAATTCGGGAGTCGTTGGGGCCAAACCCGGCTGCAGCGAGGGGATCATCGTCGAACTCGTAGCCGTAACCGTCGCCACCTGAGCTCTCCTTGGCTGCTTGCGCGGAAGCAGTACCTGCTGCTCCGAGGATCAAAATCGAGCCTAAAAGAGCCGCTGCGCGACGACGAAGAATGTGCTGTCCGTGGAGCATACTACCTCACTGAAAATTTACGTCTGATTACAGTGTAATTGTATCTGCGCTGACCGGGGAACGTCAATGCTGATCGTCCCCCGGCGCGAAGACACCTTCACTTTTTCGGCGGCGTTGCTGCCGGTGGCGCCGCTGCAGGCGGCGTTGCTGCGGGCGGCGTTCCGGACGCAGGTGCTGCCTTCTTGGCCTCTTCGGCCTTCTTGGCCTCTTCAGCCTTCTTAGCTTCGTCAGCCTTCTTGGCATCCTCTTCAGCCTTCTTGGCGTCAGCTTCAGCCTTCTTGGCAGCTTCCTCCTGCGCTTTCATCTCGACTTGCATGCGCGCGTCCTCTTCGGCCATGCGCTTGCTTTCGTCCATGAACTTCAGCGTGTCGGAAATGTCTTGAATACGTTCCTTGGAGCGCTTGACCGCTTCATCGAAGCCGTCGCGACCGTTAGCGCGCGACACGAATGAGTCGTATTGAGCTGACGCCTTACTGTATTCGGCCTTCGTCGCTTCTTCGCTAGGAGCGCGTTTTGCGACGTACTCCTGAGCGAGAATGGCTTCGTTGTAATAAGCCTCGGGGCGTTCGGGCTCAAGCTTTTTGGCCTCGTTCAGGTGAGCCTGAGCGTCTGCCAGGTTCTTCTTGAAGTTAGCGTCGCTGATGCCACCACGGAGAGCCAACGCCAGCCCGAGGTGTGCCTCGTAGGTGTTGGGTCGAAGCTGAAGCGCAGCCCGGTAAGCTTTCTCGGCCTCACCGTAGCCGCGGAACGAGAGGTTCACAGCTGCGTAGTTCATCTGAGCTTCGAAGAACTTCGGGTTCAATTGGACAGCCCGTTTGAAGGACTTTACCGCCCCGTTGTAGTTCTCGAGTTCAACAAGAATGAGCCCACTGGTGTTATGAATGGGTGCGTAGTTCGGGTTCTTGCGCTGAGCTTGCGAGGCCACGAGCGCAGCCAAGTCGAGGCGTTGCTTGTTGACACGCTTCTTCTTGCCGCTAGCGACGACGAGTCCCTTCTTGACGCCTACCTCGGCTCGCGCCTGATTGAGGTAATAGAGCGCAAGCTGGTTGAACGCAGGCATGAAGCTATCGTCGATAGCGAGCGAACGCTGCAGATTCAAAAGCGCACACGACATGTCGTCGGTGCAACCTTGCCCGCCCGTCGAACCACCGCGTTGCATTTGCAACGAGGCCAAGCTGACTAGACCCTCTACGTTCTGGAACTTGCCGTCGCGAATGATCTGGTCGAGTTCAGCGACGGTAGAGTCGATGTTGCCCGTCTCTTTGAAAGAGTAGAGAGCGAGCTGGGCGCGCGCGCGGTGAAATTCCCGGTCAGCGTCGGAAGCCTTGCGGAACTGAGCCTTAGCAGCTTCATCGTTTCCACAACGCTGATAAGCAAGTCCGGCGTCGTAGAGAGCCTCAGGCAGTTGATTTCCGCCGTCTGACCTCTGCGCGTTCGAGGCTTGTTCGAACTGATCGGCAACGACCTTGCATTTAGCGTCCGTCCAAGTGCCCGCTGCGTCTTCTTTGGCGAAGGCATCGAGCGCCTGATTGTAGCTCGCCATCGCTTTCTTCGAGACTGCATTGCCCGAACGGTCGCTCTTCCCGCTAGCGTCTTTCGGGTCCAGCTTGCTGCCGCCCTGACTACCGCCGCCACCGCAGGCCACGAGACTCGCGCTAAGCGCGAGACCCACCATCATGTGGAATGTCTTCTGGTATCGCATCTTCGTCCTCATTCCTTGGCTGGGGCGCCCTTTCGAGCGCCCCGATGGCCTCACTTCTTCGCCCCCGCCTTGTCGGCTGCTGCCTTGTCGGCTGCAGCTTTCTTGGCTTCCTCCGGATCCATTTTCGGTGTCACGACCAAAGGTTCACCGCCGAGTTGCAGCGGGTTGGGCTGCTCATCGAGAGGATTGTTGACCTTGTCAGGAGCGCCGCGGAACTCGTCCACGAGGTGGAACTCAGCCTTGTAATTGTTCGCCAGCCACTCTTCGCAATCGCGGCTGTATTGATCGAAGTACTGGTACTGCACCGAGTAGCCTAGACACACCGAGTAGGCGCCCTTGGCCTGAACCTTGAAGGGCTCAGAAGCGTCATCGAGTGCACCGTAGTAGGCAGTGCGGATTTCGAAGTCGCTCTCCCATTCTTTGGGAATGGGTGCTGAGCGGAAGTCCGAAACGAACGTGCCCCACATCTTACCCACTTGCGAACCCGCTGCGATAACCCAACGCGGTGGAGGTACAGGCATCAGATCGATGATCTTCTTGTACTCCTTGGTGGTCTCCGCGATGAGGTCCTTCTTCTTCGTGTACCAATCCTTGACCTTGGTCGCGATGTGCTTGTTGATGCCCTCTTTGTCCTTCACCCCGTTGTATTTGGGGAAAGAATAGGCATCGACCTTGGTCTTGGCCTTTTCCGCGAAGTAGAAGAGCCCCTCACCCGCCGCTTCAAGAGCACGACCGAGCTCGCGCTGCGTGCCGCCGGCGTCTTCAATGGCCTTGGCCCCCTTGGCGGGGTCTGACCAAAGCCCGACTACCGTCTTGTACTCACGATCAGCCCCAGCTCCGGTCTTGAGCTGAACGAACGCGCGTCCGAGCAAGGCGTGAGCTTGCAGGCGCACGTCGAGCGCGGCGTTCTTGTCGATCGCGCCCATCGAACCACTGAGTGACTTGCGTACGTCCTCCCACTTGCCAGCCGAGGCATAGTGATCAGCGATAGCGAAGCCAATCTGCGCTGCTTGAGCAGGTTTACGAGCACCAAAACGAGCCTGGAAGATCTTGGCGCCATCGAGCGCCTTCTCCTCTTGTCCGAGACCTAGCCGAAGCACAACGGCGTCGGACAGAGCTTGGTCTGCATTCTCGCCCTTGTATCCAGACTCCGCAGCGTAACGCTCGTAGTAGTCCGCGGCCTTATCGTAGACAGCGATAGCTTGGTAGTTACCGCCAATTTCGAAGATGGCCTTCTTAGCGAGCTCGGACTTGTCCATCCCATACTTGGGATTGATCAAGATCATGCGCGCTTGGATCGACTTAGCGAGCAAGCGACCCGCTTGGTAAGCGCGAGCCATGTTGTAGACGATTTCATCCGCCGTCTCACATTGCTTGGGCGCCTCACCGGCAGCCATGGGTGCTTCGCAATACTCGCGCCAGATAGCGAGGTAAGAGTCACCTCCCGCCTTGTAGTTCTCGAGCGCCTGGCGGAAGTTCCCCTTCTCGGCCTGCGAGTCGGCGAGCTCGACGCGCTTCTGCGCAGCGAGACGCTTCACGTCGAACTGAATGCGGGTGAGTAGCTCGCACTGCTCCTTGTTCTCTTCGAAGTCTGCGCCTTTGCAGAAGTTCTCGAGGAACTTGGGCACATCGGCTGCCATCTGGTCGAAGCACTGCGGGCGAGGCGGCTCAGCCTTGGCACCTAGAACGTTCAGAGCTTCTAGGTAGAGCTGGGCGGCGAAGATGCCTGCATCATGCGTGGGATGATTCAGAGCGACGTCGCGGAAGCCGAGTGCTGCTTCTTCCCAGTGTTGGGCCTCGAAGTAGGTGCGCGCGCGGGCGTACTTCACTTCGATGTACTGATCCTGGGCCTCGGCGTTGCCTTCGGCGGGCTTGATGTAACAGACGTATCGATTGAACGCCGTTACCATGCCCTTTTGTTGCTCGGTAAAGTCCTTCGGTTTGAACTTAGCCCACTCGCCAGCCTTAGCCTCGCGATCGGACTCGGAGGCGCCCTTCGGGCCAAGGCCCTTGCCTTTGCGATCCGACTCGCCCTTGTACATCTGGTCGTACATCTTCTGGTAGCAAAGTACCGAAGCGTAGGCGGCTTCTGGAGCGTCCGGGCCGGTAGGATTTTCAGCTACGACCGCATCAAATGCCGGGCCGCATTCTTCCCAACGCTTGCGGAAGTAGAGCAAGTCCGCGACGGCGTACTTAACCTTGTAGATTGTCGGCCAGTCTTCCTTAACGATACGGGGGAACTTGAAAACCTTGAAATCTTCCGGCGAGAAGTTGGTGATAACCAACTTGTAGATATCGGCCGCGAGATCCATGGTCTTCTCGTCGCCCGTTCCGCGTACGCCGCCGGTACCCACAGCTTCGAGGTGCCAGCTCATGGCTGTTTCAGCGAGTAGACCCGCCGTCTCGTTGGCACACTCGAGCTTCTTCGGGTCGGGCGCGCTCATGCCGTCGAATACTTTTTCGGCTGCAATCTGCGCGTCGAGTTCCTTGCGGATACGTGCCTTATCGCCCGAATAGGCGGCCTGCACAGCGTGGGTAATCTGCGTCTGGTAGCTGCACCAGAGCTCGCCCTTGTCTCTCGACAACAGGTTCTTGTAGAGGTCGATAGCCGCAGGGTAATGACCCGTATCGATGTAGGCGAAACCGAGGTCTCGCATCATCTGGATGGTCTGATCGTCGCTGTTCGGCTTGTCGCCGCTGAGGGGCTTGAAGTACTGGTAGGCGCGATCCGGCGGCTCAATCGCGGCATAAACCGGGATTAAGTCGTTGCGGGCCTGCTTAGCTAGCTGGGTCGCGTTCGGGATGTCCGAGTAGGTCGTCCCGTACTTGATGACCTCTTTGAACTGCTCGAGGGCCTGCTTGTACATGCCCTGGTTCCAGTAGACGTATGCGAGCTTGTAGCGCGCGTAGCCCCAGAGCTTGTTCTTCGGCGGTGGGTGCTTGAGCACCTCGAGATACGCGGCTTCTGCCGTGGCCCACTTGGCGGGATCGGCCGAGGCTTCTTGGAAGAAGAGCTCACCGAAGGCCAAATAAGCGTTCGGCACGTAGGGCGACTTGGGAGCCTTCTCGATCAACTCGTAATACGTCTTGCGAGCCTCGTTGAGGTCTCCGGCTTGCTCGTATTCGTAAGCCAAATAGTAGAGGACTTCATCGAGCTTCGAATAGCTCGAGTAGGACTTCACCATCTGCTTGTAGTACTTGATGGCGCTCTTACGGGCGCTCACTTCCATGGCCTTGGCCTTGGAGATTTCCGTCTTCTCGGCGGTAACTGCCCCACCCTTACGCTTCTTGTCTTGCAGCTTGATGTCGGCCGCGATCTTGTCGCGAATAGCCGCTTGCTCGAGCTCGGCGTAACCTTCTGCGAGTCGTAACGTGAGCTGAGGACGGTCCGGTGAGTCCTTCGGAGTCTGCTTGTACAGACGCTCAAGGCCCTGGATTTCCGTGATCAAGAGGGCACGAGCGCGTGCCTGCATCTTGCCCTTACGCGTATCGCGTTCGGCCAAGTTGCCCAGCATCGAGAGATCACCGGGCTTGAACTCTTTCTGTTCTCTGGCCTTGAGTGGCGGCGGAGCAGTCTTGAACGACGTTCCAGCTCGCTTGTGGCCTTCCGTTTTTAGTGCCCCCTTCGGACACTCATTGATCGCCTTCTCGGCATCGGGGGAGATGCACTGACCAGCAGAAGTCGATGCCTCAGCCTTCACGGCTGACGGCTTGGTGGCGGATGACTGAGCCGCGGACTGGGGAGCTCCGAAGGCTTCAGCACTGGCCAATAGGCCAACGGCCGCCAGAATGGTTGCAACAAAATTAGACCGCATTTCCCTTACCTTCCACACGCAGACATGACCTCTTGGCGATAGAAGCCAAGTTCATCGCGCCAGTATTCGCCGTCAAACGGCCACATGAAGTGTTCATCATCCGGATTCACGACACCGAAGACCTCAGCTTCCGTCTTGCTGACCTGACCTTCTTTGATGGCTTGGTCGAGCAAGTTACGTTGCGCTGCTGTGATGTCGATGAGAATTTTTTCGCCGTTGCGAAGATGCTCACCCATCTCGTCGACGTAACGTTGGTAGCGTTGAATGGCGAGCTGACCAGCCTGATTGACGCCCCTGGTACGAGCCTCCTGGACCTGCGTTTGCACGTAGGCACCTACGGCCGAGGCTTTGAAGTCGGGCGGAGCCGTCGTGTAGTGCTTGGCTTCTTTGTCGAGGAACTCGACGTAGGAGATGTTCCTGAGTAGCTGACGATCACCTAACGCAGCAGCCACGAGGGGTTCCACGTCGGCGTCAATGTTGGCCTCGCCATCGCGAACCTGAACCAGAAACTTGTAGAAAGCCTCCGATTGGTTCTCGCCCCGGTACTTGGCCAGGATCGCCTCGAGCTTCTCTTTGAGGGGAGTTGTCTTGGTGTTGAAGCGCGCCACCACCGTCGTTGCTGACTCGTAGTCGCAGTTGAAGAAGTAAACGATGGCCTTGAGAATGTCGGCCTCTGGATAGAAAGCGCGCGGAAAATACGGCGATTTCAAGGTATGAATGTTACCGAGCGCGCGCGTGTACTGACCGGCCATATAGTAGGCCCAGGCTTCTTCAAAGTGAGCGTCGAGCCAATACTCAGAGCTCTCTTCCACCTGGTTCCAGTACTTCACAGCCGCACTCAAGTGGTCGGCCTTAATGCTGGGCTCGTTAGTCTCAGGGTTGAGCTGAATAGACGCGCTGTACATGGTGCGCGCCATCGACAGGCGAGCGAGATCGCGCATGCGATTCGCGTCATCTACCTTGGCGCCTTCGTCAACGGCCTTCTCGACCCGCTTGAACGCCTCAACCGCTTTAACGGCCTTCTTGATTTGGATGTAGCTCACGCCCGTGAAGAACTGAGCGCGCACGTATTCAGTCGACTGACTGCTCACCTTCTGAAATAGGCTGATCGCTTCCTCGAACTCACCCTGCCGGTACTTGTAGCGACCGAGTAGGTAGTTCAGCGTCCAATAGAGTTCACGCTGCGCGGCGTTGTCGAAGCTGGCGAGGTGTCCAGCGGAGTACTTGCCGACGTGAGAAACGATATCGGCAGGCTCAGGCAGGTCCGTGGTGAGCTTGGCAATCCAGAGCAAGGTCTCGCTGAACTTGAGGTGCTTCGGGTTGCTCGCGATCTTGGCGAAACCGTCAAAGCTGGCCTGGTAGAACTTCAGGTGATAGAGCGCCTGAGCGAGATAGAACTCGGCCAACTGCTTGTTACCGGCGTCGTCTCCAGATTCGCCAGTCACCACTTCGTACATAGCCGACGCAGCTTGAGACCAGTTTTTTTGGTCAAATGCCGACTTGGCCTTGACCATGGTGTCGCTCGGCTTGCCGGCGACCGCAGACTCGCCCCCCGTGTCCATGCTGCTCTCATCGTCGAGGTCGATGACCCCGCCCTTTTTCTTAACACCGCCCGAGGGTCGCGCGGGCTTGGGGGCAGCTTCGCCCTCTTCATCATCGAGGTCGATAACCTCGGCCGAGGCAGGCTGAACAATTAGGCCCGACGCGGCAGTCAGGACTGCAGCTAGAGCGAAAGGGGCGACGCGTCGCTTGAAAATCATTGTTCCTCGTTGGGTCGGTGGTTTGGAAAAGGGTCGTCGCTCCATTGGAGCTGAAAAGCAAAGGGGATCGTGCCGGGCTACCCGTTTTGATTCCGCTGTGACTGCAACAATACAAGGTGAAAAAACTGAGTATCTACGGATAGATAGGCAGAATACAGTCGGGTCGGATGTTAGAGGTCCGCTGAACAGAATGTCAAGACGCACCGGGCCTGAGTTTCACTCTCACCGTGACGACCGGCCCTCAGGTCGGTATTCCAAAATGGAAAAGTTCCGATAGAGACCGAACCAAGCAACAAGATCTCAACTTCCGTCCGATCGGCAGGTGGCGGGCATTGCAGTCAGAAGGTATTCTGAGGTACAGACTCAGCCTCAGTTTTAAGGACGACAGAATGCGACTCTATCTTCTTCTTGCGATCATTCTTGGTGGATCGTTCATCGGATCCAGTTGTGGCGGAAGTGGTATCGGCGATCCGTGTATTCCTGAAGAAGAATACTTAACGACATTTCCCGGCTTCAATGTCGGCGAAGTGAACGTAGAAAGCCGCTCTTTCCAGTGTTTAACGCGCGTTTGCTTGGTGAACCATTTCCAGGGTCGCATTTCGTGCCCCTACGGTCAGACCGAAGAAATGGCAGCGACGTGCACGACGAACCCCGGCCAGTGCATGCCCAATAGCACTGGGGATACTGCTCTTCAGCACGAGTCGAGTTGTCGCATTCCCGATCGAGATGGAGCAGATGTTCTCGATCGCGTCGCTGTAGAGGTGGACGAACAGTATGAGGAGCGGCCCGCCGTGGATGCAGTGTATTGCTCCTGCCGCTGTTCGGGACCCAACGGCACAAAGGATCCGAACTCGCGCTATTGCGATTGCCCGAGTGGGTTTAGCTGTGAGGACATCTTCGCGGACCTCGGTCCCGTGGCAAAGGGTAAAGGTCAGCTCGCAGGAGCTTACTGTGTTCGGGAAGGCACCCAGTACAACGCGGCAAATCCCCCGCAGACTCCCTGTCGAAGTGGTGACCCCAAGAAGTGCGGTTACTATAAGGACACGAACGCGGGCCTTGTGGGCGTAAATCCCCCGAACCCCGAGATCGTACCCGAGTCCGTCTTTTGAGGTTCGCTGAGTCAGCGAACTCCTAGGAGGACAAAAGCCGAGCCCCTTAGGCTCGGCTTTTGCTGTTTGTGCGCTTTTCCGCACCGGCCCCGCAGTCAGGTTAGAGCCATTCTTCTCGACGAATCATGCGACTCGGGCAACGCAGCTTCCGTGCGGTCGAACGGGCGTTATGGTTCGGGCTGGTCAATGGGGAGAAGCTGAGGTCGCTCGCTTGCTCGAGAGTTGGGGCCTCGAAATCTGGGGTCGGAACGTGCGGCTCGGCCCCCTGGAGCTCGATATCGTTGCGCTCGAAGGGCCGGTCGTCGTGGTCGTCGAGGTTCGGACACGGCGCGTCTCAGGACTGGTCTCGCCGTTTGCTTCCCTTACGCCCAAGAAACGACTCCGCTTTCGGCGCGCCGGAGAGCGCCTCTGGGCTCGATATTTTAGGATGAATCCCCGAGTTGAACGCCTTCGTTATGATGTTGCTGCCGTGTATACCGAGGGTGCTCAGCACTCGATCGAGTATCATCGAGGATTCTTCACAGGTTAGGTAATGATGAGACGACGGCTCAAGAATTGGACTCAGTCCTTGGGCAGTGGCGCTCTCGTCCTCTTGGCAGCTTACCGCGGGGCAGCAGAGCCGAACCGCGCCCCCTTAGAGATCGTGGGCACATTGAGAGCGCGCGTCGAGCTCGAGTCGGGACCAGGTCGAGAGCGGATCCACGGTCGCGTCGAGGACGAGCTCGGCCGTCCGATTTCGGGTGCGAACATCCTCTTGCCGGGAGTGAGAGGGTCGCCTTGCAATGACAAGGCTGGGGTGGTTACTGCGCTCGACGGCACCTTTTGTATTCAGCCCGAGTCTCAGGCTGAGGTCGGGTCAGTGCGCATCGAGGCTAACGGCTTCGAGGCCGTCGAGTTTCCGTTGCAAGAACAGGCTGCGCGCACTGGCCTCGAGCTCACGTACACGCCGCACGTTGTCGATCTGGGAATCGAACGCCCAGAATCAGTAACAGCTCGTCATCCGCGCACCGATCCGAGCGAACTCGAACTCGTCCTTGAAGGTCCCGAACGGAGCTTGGTACTCGCGCACAGTGCGCCGTCCGAGAGCGGACAAACGGATCTCAGTTTCTCCCCGAGCGAGTTGAATGCGCCGGGCGTCTATTCAATCTACGTTCGCCAAGGAGCGGAAAAAAGCACTCCGCGAACCCTGCTGGTCCGAGCCAAGGTCAACCTTGAGCTGATCGACGTAACCCGAGAAAGAGGAGCTTTACACGTCACCTTGGCCACTTCAGCCCAAGGAGCGCTCGTTCAGAGCGGCCAGGTCGAGCTCACACTCGACCCCCATCGAATCCTATCCTCCGAACTCGAGTCGGGTCGAGCGCACCTGGAAGTCCCGCGTGGCGACAACCCATTCCAGGCGAGCTTCTCGTATGTGCCCCTTTCCCCCGAGTACCTCGCGGGCGCACCCCTCCGCCTCGACATTCCGAAACGCGAGTCGCTCTTTCCGGCGTGGTCGGTCCACGCGCTCTTGCTCATTCTTTTCCTGTTCTGGTTCCGAAAGCGCTGGCGACGTCGATCGAACGCTGCGCCTGGTCCGAACGAAGTCGTCGAGTCCATCGCTTTGGAGCCGGAGGAACACCCGCTACCCGGTGTGAGAGGCACGGTGGTGGACGCACACACGCAGGAGCCACAGGTTTGCGCCACGGTGACGCTCCTGTCGCTCAGCGCTAGCGGTGAATCGAGCCTCGGCCAGACAAACACGGACCAAGCCGGACGCTTCACGCTCCTCGTCGAGGCGGACCCCGGGCGTCCCCTCGCGGTGCGAGTGGAGCAAAAGGGGTACAGGTCCTTACGTGGAACCGTGACCCGTGGGCTGCTCCGCATACAACTCATCGAGCAGCGACGCGGCGCGCTGATGGACCTCGTTCGCTGGGCGCGCGGCGCTGGCTCAGGTTGGCGGGAAGCGAGGGCGCCTACCCCGCTCGAAGTGGCTCGACAGAGCCATGCCGAGGGCCGCAGCGAACGCGGCATATGGGCCGAGCAGGTGAACGTCGAAGCTTTCGGCGCAGACTCCCCCTCGCCGCCCTCAGAGACCCCTCCGCCTCAACCATGACCCCTTGCATCGATTGCCAAGAAGTCGCCAGAGAATCCTTAGCAGCGCGTTGACCCGAGACCGCGCCTCCGTATAGTCGCGCGGTCTCATGGAAGTCGTCATTGTCGTCGTCGTGCTCCTCATCGTCCTCGGCGTCTTTTGGTCGCGACAGAGGGCGAGAAAAGCAGAGGCCAGCACCACATGGAATGATGCCGGGTCGGGTACCCTTGACGCATCAGTACCGAGGCCATCCGAACCCGAAGCAAAAAAGCCCGAGGCTGCTCCGCCCGCGGAAACCGGTTCGGCGAAGGCGCCCGAAATTCACCTGCCAGCGACGAACATCGCGCCCGAAATTCACATCGCTCCGGATCCGACCGTCGGACTACCTTCGATCGCTCCGGTCGAGGCATCCCCGCCGCCACCAGATAGGTCCAAAGAAGCACCTCGCTCCGCCTCACACGTCGATTATCAAAGCTTGCGGCGAGGGCTCGCCAAGTCGCGACAAGACGATGGCTTCTTTGGTCGTCTGCGCTCCCTGCTCGGAAGCAAGAAGCAAATCGACAAAGGGCTCTCGGAAGAGATCGAGGAGCTCCTCCTGACATCCGATGTTGGAGTCAAAACCACCGAGCGTATCTTGAGTTCTATCAATGAACGACTCGGCCGGGGCGAACTCTCCGATCCGAATCGAGTTTGGGAGGCTCTATCTGAAGAAGCCTGCAGAATCTTGGATGTCGATGGTCGCAAAGGACAGCTCTCGAGCTTAGGTTCGCCCACTGTAGTGCTGTTCGTTGGCGTCAATGGTGCTGGCAAGACCACCACCATCGGTAAATTGGCCAAGCAGCTCAAGGCCCAAGGCAAGTCTGTTATGTTAGCGGCTGGTGATACGTTCCGAGCGGCTGCCGTCGAGCAGTTGCGTGCCTGGGGCGAGCGTACTTCTTGTGAGGTCGTGTTCGGCAAAGAAGGAGCTGACCCAAGCAGCGTTTTGTTTGATGCCGTGGCGCAAGCGAGCGAGGCGAAGATCGACTTCTTGCTCGCCGATACCGCGGGCCGCCTTCACACCAAAACTAACCTCATGGCCGAGATGACGAAGATTGAACGCAGCTTAGGCAAAGCGCTCGCGGGCGCCCCTCACGAGACGTTTCTCGTCATTGACTCCACCAACGGTCAAAATGCGCTGGCCCAGGCGCGCGAGTTCAAGGAGGCGCTGCCGATCAGCGGCCTGGTGCTGACGAAGCTCGACGGGACGGCTCGTGGGGGGGTTGTTTTAGGTATTTGCGACACCCTCGGGGTCCCCGTGAGGTACGTCGGACTGGGTGAGCGGACCGAAGACCTTCAGGAATTTGGCGCTGCGGAGTTCGTTGAAGCCCTTTTGGGACGCGACGAAACCCGAATTTCGGCCTGAGCTGAAATTTATGGTTATTGATCGGGTGAAATTCCACGTGATATATTCCCGCTGCGTTTTTGGGTCGCGAAAATTATTGAATATTTTTGAAGGGTTGCACAGGTCATCGCTTATGAGGGTCTCAAGCCATCCGAAAGTCCACCCAGAACAGAACCAAGATCTCGCTACGCGACCAAGAACGGAAAATGAGGCATCGATGAAGTACACGGCCATCGGGCTCCTGGCGGCCTTAGCGTTTTGGGTCATTCCCACGACGGCCCTAGCTCAGGACGAAGAGGAAACAGCAGGCGAGGCGAGCGAAGGCGCTCCTGAAGCGGAGGCAACAGCCGACGCCGATGAGGAAGCCACTGAAGGTGAAGGCACCGAAGGTGAAGAGGAAGAGGAAGGACTCGGTGATATCTGTAAGATTGATCCCGAGGCTTGCCCGACCCTCGACATGAAGAAAGAGGCCGCAAAGCCTCTCGACGAAACCATCTTCGCTGTTCAGCAACGCTTCATCATCAAGAAGCGTCGCTTCGAGATTCAACCGTTTTGGGGACTCACACTGAACGATCAGTTCGTGGGCCATCCTGGCCCGGGTCTCGCGCTGAACTATTACATCACCGAGGTTTTGGCCATCGGCGTCAACGGCCAGTTTTATCAGCCGTTCAACAATGAGTCGTCCTTCAACGCTCAGGTGCGCCGCGCAGCTCGTATCGTTGTGCCTCTCACAGAGTACCAATGGGCGGCAGCGTTGAACTTCACCTACGTCCCCGCGGCGGGAAAGTTCTCCGGCTTCGGCAACTTCATCTTCCACTACGACGCGTACGTGGTGGGCGGTATCGGCGCCATCAGCACGCGCCCCATTCCGGTCGTCGACCCCGATAGCCGTAACTTTGACTGGCAGCCGAACGTCGCCTTCAACGCCGGCATTGGTTTGAAGATCTTCTTCAACCGCTGGTTCGCTGCTGTGCTCGAAATGCGCGACTACATCTTCATCGACAAACTCGAGAACACGTCGATCGACGAGGCGAACCCCACCAACAAGGACAGTTGGTACGGAGACTCTACCCTCACCAACAACGTCCAAGCTCAGCTCGGCGTGTCGGTCTTCATTCCCTTCTCGTTTGAGTATCGCCTACCCAAGGCCGGTGCTGACACCTCCGGAGGGTCCAGCAAGTGAACCACTCCGCCGTTGGTCATGTGACCGAGAGGACTTCCATGTTGAATCGCATTACTTACCGAATCCTCGTCGCCGCCTTGGGTGCCATCAGCATCCTAGGCCTCCCGAACGAGGCTCGCGCCGAAGAGCTGCAGCTCTCCGGCCCGCTTGCCGGCGCGCCCGCCGTGCGCAACATGCGCCTGTATCGCAAGGGCCGGCTCGAACTTTCGCCGAACATCAGCTTCTCTATCTTGGATGAGTATCGCCACCAGATGGTGATGGGCCTTCGCGCCAATTACGGCATCTTCGATTGGCTCTCAGCGGGCGTTTGGGGTGGCCTCACCACTTCGATGCTCGGAGCCGACATCGATACGCATCTCACGAGCGAAATCCAGGGCAAGGCCGTGGAACCCCGCGAGTGTCATTCGAATCCACCGGCGCAAGGCACAGAGTATTACATCGACTGCGAACTCACGGCCGTTAACCTGAGCTCCGACTTCCCCAAGCAAGTCGCGAACATCAACTGGATTATTGCTCCGCAGCTCACCGCTGTTCCGTTCCGCGGTAAGCTCGGCCTGTTCAACAGCATCTTCGTCGACTCTGAGCTCTACTTTTTCGCGGGCCCCGCGTTCGTAGGCATCAAGCAGCGCGCCGAATGTGCTGTGGGCGATTGCGTCACCGCACCCTCCACAGACGCGGCAGGCCGCTTCCAGATGGCAGAGTCGATGGCTGTCGCACCGACCTTTGGTATCGGGATGTCGTTCTTCCTCAACAAGTGGATGGCTGTGGGTGCCGAATACCGTGCCCTGCCCTTCTCTTGGAACACGGGCGGTTTCGACATCGCCGGTCGGGGTGCGGGCTCGAAGTATCCTGACGGCGCTATCAGCAGCTCGGACAGCGAGTTCAAGTTCAATAACTTCGTCTCGCTCAGCTTCAACATGTACTTGCCCACCGACTACCAGGTCACTGAGTAGGGCACGCTGAGCGCTCAGAGTGAGGCCGGAACGAGAGTTTCGGTTCTCCCCCTGACCTTTCAACGCGAGTCGCCAATGTCAGGCCACCCCACGGGGTGGCCTGATGTTGTTTTAGGGCTCGAAGAACGAGCTCCTGCAAGGTCGAGTCACCCGAGGGTCACCCGCTTCGCGCACCCCCGGTTCGCACTGAACCGCGGTATCTTCAACCGCGCGGCGCGCCCGAGACCTGCCCACCTTGGAGCAAGAATCCGGGCGGAAGTCCGGCGTTGAGGCGGATCGTCCAGCTCTCGGGAATTTCCCAACGTCGCTCAGCCAGCCCCACGGCGATGCGATTTTTGACGCGTAGGGACTCCTCATCCACCAGAGCGCTGAGAAGGCTCTCGAGCCCCTCAGTCGAACCGATGGCAAAGAGACAGGTCACGGCCGAGAAGCGAACCGCTTCACTCACGTCGCCCACGAAGGGAGCCACACCCCGCCGCGTTTCTTCGTCTTTGAACTCTTCGAGCGCTTGAAGAAGCTGAACCTTGGGCTCCGGATTACGCAGATACTCCGTATCATATACGTCTAACAATCCGAGCAGCTCTTTCCGAAGCTCATCTTGATCTAAAACTTCGCGCAAGGCCTTAATCGGCCAAAGCAAGCTCTCTGCCCGCTCGCAATATTCGCGAATGGGCTCAAGGGCTGCACGCCCGGCGCGCGTAATACCCTCGAGAGCCATAGACTTCTCTTCTTGGTCGCGAATCGAGGGATCTAGGTTCCAACGGAAACGCCCGAGCAAGATGCGCGCAGACTCTTTCGTTCCCATGGCACTCAGACGCTCGATTGCGTCGTAGCGATCAGGATCTTGAGACAGCTTGCTACCCAGGCTCTTGGCGAGCCGCGATAGTTCTCGCTCTCCGCTAGGGCCTGACTTATCAGATTTTTTTTTGAAAAGATCGAAGAGACTCATGGGCTTTTCGGCGGGAAGGAACGTACCCTTGCCGATTTCGAGCGCAAGGAGAGCCGTAGCTTTTCGTGTGGCATTTCGAGCCAGCCTCGAAAGACCTGGCTCAGGGCCGCTCACTCACGATCGGAGCCGACGCGCATGGCTTGAGCCGGCGGGTCCCTCGGAGTTTTCCGGACCTCACTCTGAGACGTCGCTTGGCGGGCTGCCCCCGGAGGCAGGCGTTTCGCCTTCATCGACATCGAGAAGCTGATTCAAGAGGGCATTGACGCGCGAGGTGAGCCCCCCCAGCTCGGCATGCTCAAGGTCAAAACGGAGCTCGCGGTGGCCATTGATGAGCAAGAGCAGGCCCTCTTCGATCTCAGCGATCGGCTTTGAAATGTAGTTGCCGAGCATCACGCCACAGATCACAACCAGGGTGATGCCCAGGCCGAACGCCAAAAGGATTGGCCAGAGCAGCTCCACAGGGCTCGGTCCGCTGGAGGCTTCGACGGCCCCGACGATGATCGCTTTCGACGCGCCATACCCGTTGAGAGGCGAGGCAGCGAAGATGACACCGGCCTCCGCCACGCTGGTGCTCACACTGCCGGCTCGCGCTTCACGAACCGCGGAGCGAACCGCTTCTCCATCGAAACGGCGTGAACTCGAGGCAGCGATGGGCGGCCCGTCATCGCCCACGATCACAGCCAAAGCCTGGCCGCTCGTAGCATTGCTGGTAGAGCGTAGGCGCTCGTCGTTGAGCGGGACGCCGAGCACGAGCGCGCCCAGGTGCGTTCCTGCGTCGTTCGATACCGGAGCAATCGAAACCAGAAATTGCTCTTGGCGCGCCTGGTTGACCCACAAATCACTAGCAGCGACGCCTAGCTGGACCGTCTCGAGCAGCCCCGGATAGGCCTTGCTGAAGTCTTCGCCGCGCATGAGTTGCGAGCCGTTGCGACCGAGGCCAATGCCCTGTGCATCCGTGAACAATACCAAACTAGGCGAGAGGCGGCCGATGGTCGGATCTGCGGCGGCAGCGTCGCGAATACGATTCGCTTCCGACATCGCTAGGTCTTGACGGGCCGAAATGATGCCAGCCGAATACACAGAACGAACGCTGTCTTCGGCTGCGCGAACGCTCAACCATTTTTCGACTCGTGACGCTTCGAAGCCGAGCTGTGCGTCCGCCGCTTGAACGGCGCGGCTGGCCTCTTGACCCTGCTCTGCAGGATTGACGAGAAAATCATGCAAAGTGGCGCGAACCAAGAAGAACGTGAGCAGGGCTACGAGCCCCAGAATGCCACTGAAGGTCCAGATGATTTTCGCGCGCATCGCTCGTCTCGCGCGCCGGCTCGGGCCTCCCCCGCGCAGCGCATAGGACAGGCTAACATTGGACGCGGACTAAGGAAAACGGGCGAACCCGTAAGACACACCGGCCGCTTACTCAGTCCGCTCGTGGACGGAGGCCTGCGCCCGCTCATCCAGCCAGGGAATCGGCTGGGGCGAACTCGACCTCAAACTTGGGGTGAATGACGGGGCTTGAACCCGCGACACCTGGAGCCACAATCCAGTGCTCTACCACTGAGCTACATCCACCGTAGGACTTGACCCTTCACGAAGGTCAAGCGGCCACCTCGACACCTGCACGCCGAGTTGGGCGGCCCATGTAGCGCAAGGGGTTTGGCTGACGCAAGGAGGGGGTGTCCGAATTCCAATGCTCCTGGCGCGCTAATTCCAGGCGCCACCGCTCGGCCGTGACCCCATTGAATTTCAATCCTAAGAGAATCTTGCCTCCAGCCAGAGAGCAGCTCGGAACAAGCGTAGCGTTATCGTGTGCCGCGCCTTCCTTCGGGACGGGAACAGTCTAAGCTGTAGCGCGCGATGCTTTTTAAGATTCGATGGGGCAGCTTGCTTACCGCGTCCAGCCTTGCCCTCACCGGGGTAGCCTGCGGGGACGGTCAAGGGCCCGCAGAAGGCCAGGCTCATTACCGTTCCTATCGCCCACCGGCCGATTCTATCCCAACGGAATATGCTGGGACCCGATGCTATGAAGCGTATGCTGGCATCGGCGCCGAGGTCCCTCTCCGCGCGAACGCCGGTACCGGAGTCCCCGAGCTTCCGACGGGCGTCGAAGGAACCTACCCCAAAGACCCTGGCGGCCCCGTTCAGGACGGCCAGGTCCGGCCATCCGGTGGCGGGCCTTACGAGATTTCTTGCGTAGTGAAGGGTTCGGGGGCGGGCCCCTACCAAGTCAGCGCGGAACTGGTCGGCGCCAATTTGAGCGATTACGCCAAGACGCCCAGCACCACGTCCATCAAGCTCACGGCCACGATTGGGCCGGACGGAAAGGGCGTCGGAGACGTTGGCTTCTACTCGTTCGAATCGAAGAGCGTACGTCCCCTACCGGGCCGAAACTGCACACTGGAAGTCGTCCCCGATCCCGCCACCGGGAGCCCCTTGATTGCCCCCGGGTCTGCGTTCCTCATCTTCAAGTGTGAGGGGGCCAGTTCGGATGGCGTGGGTAGTTATTGTTCCTCCGAGGGTACCGTCATCCTCGGCAACTGCGGCCAGTGAGCACGCTTCGTCTCGTGGGTAGTGCGGCCACCTTGCGCAGCCTTCGACGCGATCAGTTCTGAGCTCTACTAGTTCTCACCGCAGCTAGTTCTCACCGCAGCTAGTTCTCACCGCAGCTAGTTCTCACCGCAGCTAGTTCTCACCGCAGCTAGCCTCGCCCGCGAAAAATGAAGGCGAGGCTCTGGGCCTCGCGCTTCACGTAGCTTGGAAGTGAGCCCGGTTACGGCTGAATATCGGGCAACGTTGCGCGGAAGGCGTCTGACGTGGGGGCTTCGACGCGCAAGAGGAGCGCGGTCACGTTGTCTTCTCCACCGTGAGCGTTGGCTAAGTTGATGAGACGATGACAAGCCGCATGAATATCGCTCGTCGACTGGATGACGGCGCACACGTCTTCATCATCGACCATGCCGCTCAAGCCGTCCGAACAAAGTAGGAAAACGTCCCCCAGTTCCACGTCGAACTCGGCCAGGTCAACGGGGATGTTTTCCTGCATGCCGAGCGCTCTGGTGATGACATTCTTGGGCAGATCGTTCCGCCGCTCCTCGCTCGTGTCGGGATTGGCATCGAGGTACTCGTTCATGAACGAGTGGTCGCGCGTGAGCTGATCGATCTCACCCGCCCGCACGCGGTAGGCGCGACTATCGCCGACATGAGCGACGTACATCTTGCCCCGTGGCGCACTAAAAAGTGCCGCAACTACCGTCGTTCCCATGCCGTGAAGTTCAGGGCGACGATTGCCAAGCTCGACGATTTGGCGATTGGCCAACTTCACGCCCGAGCTCAGGCGGTTCTCGTCTTCCGAGAGCTGAGGGTCGAAGTCGAAAGGCCAGGTCAGCTCCTCACCACTCGTCGACCGAAAGAATTTGACGATCATCTCCGTGGCAAGGCGACTCGCCACGTCACCAGCCTGATGGCCGCCCATTCCGTCAGCCACAAGGAACAGGTCTAGCTCAGGCTCAACGGCGAAGCTGTCTTCGTTGTGGTCCCTTTGCAGGCCTACATCCGAAAATCCGTAGGCGGACACACGCATTATCATGTGTTTCGCGCCTTTCCTCGCAGGTGCTGCGTGACAAGCATGGTCGAACCTCTCGTGAGGCTTTCATGGCCGGATCCGGGTGTCAAGGCGAGGCTCAGTCGGTACACGGTCAGAGTCGATTCAAGCTGGAACGGCGGCGCGGCTCGAAACGGCGCGGCTCGAAACGGCGCGGCTCGAAAACGGGAGATGTAGGTGCCCCCGATGGGCGATTGCCCCAATGGCTCGGCGGCCCAGGAAGGTGAGGGAAATGATGGCAGCTGAACCGTGGTTCAAACGGGTTTAGACTGTGAGAATTTCCTTCTCTTTGGATTGGGTCAGCAAATCGACGATCTGACCGGCTTGCGCCATCGCGTCTTCTACCTTTTTCTTGGCCCGATCAATCGCGTCCTCACTGGCGTCGCCACCTGACTTCAACTCATTGAGCATATCCAAGGCATCGTGACGCGCCTTGCGAATGGCGATCTTGCAATCCTCGCCGTTCTTCCGCGCCAGCTTGGTCAGATCCCTGCGACGTTCCTCACTGAGCGGAGGAACGGGCACACGAATCAGATCTCCGTCAACCTGGGGATTGAGGCCAAGGCTGCTTTCGCGAAGTGCTCGATCAATCGCTTGAACTGCGCTCTTCTCCCAAGCTTTGATGGTCAAGAGGCGAGGCTCCGGCACATTGACTGCTGCCATCTGCGAAATGGGGGTAGGCACTCCGTAGTAGTCTACGCGGATAGTCTCGAGCATACCGGGGTGCGCCCGCCCTGTTCGCAGCTTCGAGAGCTCTCGCTTCAGGGCTTCCTGGGCCTTTTCGATTGCGCTATTCAACTCCGCGACAATTTCCTCGAGCATCTATATTTCTCCGTCAACTAGGCGAGGTACCTTCAAGCGCACTCCGTAGCCCAAGGGCTGGCTTAAGACCACCCAGTCCTGGCACCGCTTGTCACCCAGCTTCTCCCAGGGGAACCTGGCTGGAGGCGAGCCTCCCCACTAGGTCCGTCCCCCGCGCCCATGAAGATTCGCATCCTGAGCTGGAACATTCATAAGGGGGTCGGCGGCGTGGATCGACGCTATGTCTTGAGCCGTATCCTGGATCTCATCTCGGAAGCGCAGCCTGATTTGGTGCTGCTGCAGGAAGTGGCCCAAGACTGGCCCGGCGCCAAGCGAGAAAACCAGGTGGAATTGATTCGCGAAGGGCTCGGTCTGCCCCATTTTGCGTTTCATCCCGAGCATCGCTTCAATGTAGGAGGTTACGGCAACGCCATCTACAGTCGCTTCCCGCTGCGCGACATCCATCATTTGGATCTCACAATCGACTGGCGCAAAAAGCGTGGCGCGTTAGCGGGACGCGCCATCGTCCATTTTGATGACGAAGATGGCGTTAGCCATCAGAAATCGATCTTGCTCTCGAACCTGCATCTCGGCCTCGCCGAGAGTGAACGATCTGCCCAGCTCGAGCGCTTTTTCCTCAGTTCCCCTTTCGCTCATTCACACAAGGAAACGCCCTGGATCGTGGCCGGGGATTTGAATGATCTGTACGGCGGGCTCGGGCCCAAACATCTGACGCCACGCGGCTTTTCACGCGCTGGTGCGATCGTGAGTACGTTCCCAGCGTTCGCGCCGATTCGACCCCTCGACGGCATTTTCTTGCGCGGCTCCGTCCAAGCCATTTCGGGCGGAGTGGCTAAGGGACCAAGCTATACACGAGCGTCCGACCACCTGCCGCTGATCGCTAATTTTCAGCTCATCTAGCCCTCACATCACCTCGACCGAAGTGCTATTCATCGCGTCCGGACGACCCTGGTGCCCCCCACTTTCGTGCCATGGCTTGGGCATGAAGGAAGGCCAGCCTCCAGCATGGATGCGAGCCAAAGCGCTGCAGCAATTCGGCACGGCCCGGGTACAGCGCTCGCGCGAAAACGGCAAGTGCCCGCTCGGGCGCGAGCAGGACAAAGGCTACAAGCGGCGTTCGAAAGCCCGGGGCCCGAAAGCGTGGCAGGAGCCCGTCAAGCAAACGTACGCGCAATGTGATGCTCGGTCGGTTGGTCCACAATATGGAGAACGGAGGAAGGGCTCGGCCCAAGCTCGAGCTACCCCCTACCAATCTGCAAATCGTCTCGAACGCCGTAAGGCCCACCGTCTGCCGGGCGATCGCGCGAGTGCGTTCGAAATCAAGTGAGGGGCCGAGCACTGACATCGCCGTGTGCAGGTCCTCGAGAGTGCGTTCCGAGAGCCCGTGACTGATGGCGTGGGCTACCAGATGTACCAGGGTGAGCTCGGGGCAAAACGTCTGAAGTAGGCGCCCATGCAGCTCGCTCGACTCCAGATTCTGCCAAACGCTGGACTCGTTGGCAGCGAAGTGTAGGCGCGAGAAGGCGTAGCGATGTAGATCGAGAACTACCTCGGTACGCCCGACCGGAGGGTAAAGTTCAAGCTGATCGAAAGCCCCGAGCCGTTCAGGAGTGGAGCCGATGGGGCCAAAAAGCCGATAACCTTGGGCCAAGAGGAGCTCAATGGCATGTTCGAAATCTTCAGGGTGAACGAGAAGATCGTTGTCAGTCGACACCCGGCCCGACAGGTTCCCGTGCAAGCGTCGCGTCAGGAGCGTCCCCTTGAAGCTCACCACGTCGAGCGAAGTGAGTACTTCAAGTGCGTCGAGCAAGGCTCGCTCGAGACGCAAATTCTCGAGCAAGCTCGGTAGGTCTTCACTCGAAGCGCTTGGGCTCGAGTGGCCTTGATTCGACAGGCCTGGTTTGGACTGGCCTGGTTTCGAAACAGCGTCGCCTTCCAAACGCCGGCTCGGCTATTTGCACTTCGCCGGTTCGGCGGTCGGAGGAATAGTGAACTCGAGCACCGACCCAGAGGGAGCAGCCTCGACCTTAAAAGTCACGGCTGACGCGTCACGAAGCTCGAGATTTACGAACACGCCTTGCTTGCCTTTGTCGAGTTTGGCCTTAACCAAGTTGACGCAAAAAAACTCGGCTTCGAGGGGGAAGGTGTTGGTTCGTCGAGCCACCGTCGCGCCTTCAATCAAAAATTGAGCGTGTTTGCCCTTCTCTTTGGCTACCACCACCGCGCTCTTCGAGAGCTCCACGCGAAACTCGACGCTGCCGTCGCTGCGAACGGAGAGCCCCGTGTAGGTCACTACCGGTTTCTCTTGCTTCTTCTTGGCGCTGGCCGAATCAGGCAAACCCAAGGTGCTGATCGTGAGCGCGAGCGCCCCGAGCCACAGCGGGCTGCGTGACCACGACCAACCGGACTCACGACGTGCTGGACGACTTGAGGTTCGTTCACTTGCAAGAAGGCGCGCTCCCACCATCTCAGTTTATCCTGGAAAAGGACCCTTGTCTGGGCAAAACGCAACCACTCGCTCCAGAAGCTCCTGGGGCAAGCGCTGCTTCAATAGGTGGCGGACCTCAGCCGGCTGGTAGATCTGGCTAAAATGCATCAGCACGATGTGTTCGTTCTGCAAGAGATGCGCCCGTTCGAGGAGTTCATCGAGGTGGATGTGGCACTTCTCGCGACATTCCTCGCGTGATTTACGGTCATCGAGGAAGGTACACTCCAGGACGAGCACACGCGCCGAGCGAAGAAGTGGTTCTGTCTCGAGCACGTCAACCAGCGTATCGGTTGCGTAGGCGAGTTCGTGCCGCTCGATGATGCTGAAGAGGTCTTCCCCACTTTCGCGCAAACGCCGTATTTCGACGCCTGGGAGTCCGAGATAGGCGGTCTTGAGTTTCGGAACGCGACGGAAAAAAACGTAACCCAGGGAGGGGACGGTGTGCAGCGTGCGCACGGCTCGCACCCAAAGATCTTCGCGCACCAGGGCCTCCTGACCGGGTACGAGCTGTACCAAGCTGACCGGAATGCCCCGCCCTTGGACGTGCGTAAATCGGCGTACCCCTTCCGCCAAATCTTCGGCTATCTCTTGAGGCAAGAAGATGCGCAGCGGGCCCGCGCGATTCAATCCACGAATACCGAGCAGCGAAACAAGCGCTCCCATGTGATCGGCGTGGCCATGGCTCAGGAACAAATCCGATGGCCCGGTGAAGCTACGAGGGGCAATGCCGATATCCAGGAGAACGCTGAGCTCGGAAACCATCAAGCTGGTGTAGACGCCTCCCACCGATACGCCTGAGATGCGAAACCCGCCTGCCTGAACGTCGGTCAGCATGGCTCAGCTTGCCAAACCTGTCCCTGCTCGGCGAGCGGCCAGCCGCCTCCGCCCGAAATAACGCTTTGACCCGAATCAGCAGGCCCTCGGCGGAGCGCTTGACCTTGAGCGCCCCTGTTTTCATAAAGGCGCCTCCGATTTTGGCGGTACACTCTGGCCCCCTCGCGAGCGCCACCCCCTTCGCCCAGGAATGCCCCCTCGACACCGCCTCAACTCATGAACAAAATTCGGGACGCAGTTCGGAGCCAAGCTTTGCCGGGCATTTGGTCTAAGGGCGTCAGCTTGAACCAAGGGCACGCGGCTTACTTGGAAAGCGAGGAGCGGGGCGAAGCTTTTTTTCGAGTCCGAACCCCAAGTAGGCCCATCCCCCAGGAGGTGACCTTATACCTGGAGGAACTCGATTGGAGCTGCGATTGCGATTCCAAATTCGTGCCGTGCGAACACATCGTGGCGGCGGCGCTCGCCCTGGCCGATCGAGCCGCCGGCCGGGTGAGACCTGAAAGCCCAGAGCCCCCCCATCTGGCGTATCGACTGCAACGTCACGATAACGAAGCGCTCACTATTCTTCGCGTCATCGTCAGCGGCGACAAAGAAGAGCCCTTGGCCGAACCCTTGAGCCGCCTCCTGGCCAGGCCCGATCGGAACTTGCTCAGCTCGGCAGAAGACCTTGAAATTGAGCGAATTTTGCTGGCCGCAGGTCAAGGCCGAAATCGGGCCTCTGAGAGCCGAGGCCTTAGCCCCGAGGGTTTCGCCAAAGTGCTGGCGGCGCTGTCGCGGACTCGTCATCTCAGCCTCGACGGGCAGGCCGTGCGCGCTTCAGCAGAGCTCCTCAGCCCGAGCGGGACAGTCGTCTCCGTCATGGCGCCAGGACCTAGCGGAAAAAAGGAGCGAAGAATTCGCCTGCGCGTCGAAGCCCCACCGGGAGTTCTGGTCGTGGATCGCGGGGTCGGGATGCTTGCTGGAGTGTTGCATCCCCTCGGCGCTGTGAATGTGGCCGGCCCACGCTGGGAACGTTTGCCGCTCGAAAAATTCGTCGCCCCAGACGAAATTGCTGAGCTCGTCACGGCGGTCTTACCTGCGCTCGAAAAGGAGGTGGCGCTCGAGATCGAACCTGGTCTCTTGCCCGGGCACGGACACGACGTGCGACCTCGCATTCACTTCGATCTCACCCCACAAGGCCACACGCTGAGCGTCTTGCCGACGCTGGTCTATGGCGAACCGGCTCAAATTCGCATCGACGGCGACAAAGTCATCCATCTGTCCGGAGACATCCCGAAGCGCACGCCCTTGCTGGAACGGGACCTCACCCGGCGGTTGAAAGAAGACCTCTCGATCGTGGTGGGCCGCATGAGCCATTTCGATGGCGGTGATGCGGCGCGCTTTGCCAAGCGGCTACAAGCCTTCCAAGAAGCGGTGCGCACCACTTCCACGCACGAAGTGGTGTCGAAAGGCATACTCGAACCGCGGCTCTTCATCGAAGGGACTCGCTTCGACCTCGAATTTGAGACGCAGGAAGCAGTGCCTCGCAAGGCCGATGTCAGCGCCGTTTTTCAGGCCTTTTCGGACGGTCTCGAACTGGTTCCCTTGATTGACGGTGGCTGGGCGCCTCTACCTGCAAACTGGCTGGAGCGATATGGCGATAAGGTTCGAGAACTCCTAGCGACCCGTAACCGAACCGGCGACGTTCCCGCATACGCCACCGAAGGACTCGCGGAGATCTGCGAGGAGCTCGATTTACCCCCGCCCAAAGAGGTCCAGGCACTGCGCCTCATTGCTGAGCATTTTGAGCAGATCCCGCACTATCCCCTGCCCGCGAATCTTCCGGTAGAGCTCCGCAGCTACCAAGAAGAGGGCGTTCATTGGCTCGGTTTCTTGCAATCCCACGGCCTCGGTGCGGTCTTGGCGGACGATATGGGCCTCGGCAAGACACTGCAAACGCTGTGCGTAGCGCACGGACGAGTGCTGGTGATCTGCCCTAAGACGGTGGTCTTCAACTGGGCTCATGAATGCGAACGCTTTCGCCCTGACCTGAGCGTCAATATCTACCACGGCCCCAAACGCGAGCTGCGGGATGCGAACATAACGCTAACTACATTTGCCGTGCTACGCATGGATGAAGTCAAGCTCGTCGACGCAGACTGGACGCTGGTGATCTTGGATGAAGCCCAGGCCATCAAGAACCCAGAGAGTCAATTGGCTCGCGCCGCTTACGCGCTAGCCGATCAGATGAAATCGGGCACCCAGCGGGTGGCTTTGAGCGGGACGCCCATCGAAAATCGACTCGAAGAGCTGTGGAGCATCTTCCGCTTCACCCACCCCGGATTACTCGGCCAGAAGCGCGATTTCACCCGACGCTACGCGGAGCCCATCGCCCGCGGCGACAGCGAATCGGCCCACCGTTTGAAGCGCATGGTAAAGCCTTTCTTACTTCGCAGATTGAAGAAGGACGTGCTTCGCGACCTGCCTCCGCGCACAGATGTCGTGCTCACGGTCGAACTCGAATCAGACGAGAGGGACCTCTACGACGCCATCTTAACGGCCAAGCGACAAGAGGTAGCCGATGCGCTTCGCGAAGGAGGCTCGGTCATGGCCGCTCTCGAAGCGCTCCTTCGCCTCCGCCAAGCTTGTTGCCACATCTCGCTCCTGCCAGGACAAACTCGCGACCGCTCTTCGAAAGTCGACGCGCTCCTCGACGCACTCGAAGAGGCGCACGCGAACCAGCATAAATCTATCGTCTTCAGTCAGTGGACGTCGCTTTTAGACCTCGTGGAGCCCGAACTTCGCGCTCGCGGCCTGGGCTTCGTCCGTCTCGACGGCGAAACCGAAGATCGAGGCCGCGTAGTCGCGGAGTTCCAAGCCGAGGGTGGGCCACCCGTGTTTATTTCGTCACTCAAGGCGGGAGGCACTGGGCTCAACCTTACAGCCGCAGATCACGTCTTCTTGCTCGACCCGTGGTGGAATCCGGCGGCCGAAGATCAAGCCGCAGATCGAGCTCACCGCATGGGCCAGATGCGGCCGGTGACGGTGTATCGCTTGATCGCCAAGGATACGATCGAAGAGGGTATCGTCGCCTTGCAGGCGCGCAAACGTGGCTTGTCGGAGACTATCTTGGCGGAGGGCGGGGCACGCACGGGCCTGACCCGAGACGACCTACTTGGCCTGCTCGAGATGTGAACGACGGGCGCTTGCCGTTTTTTCAGATGCGTCGGATGCTCGCCCCGCCCATGACAGTCGCGGAAGCAGAGCCAGTAGGTCCAGCCACGGAAGGACCCCACTTCATTGCAGAAATTGTCGATGAAGACCTGAGGCAAGGGAAAAACGGCGGGCGGCTGCAGACGCGCTTTCCTCCCGAGCCGAACGGCTTCCTGCACATTGGCCACGCCAAGGCCATTTGGATCAACTTCACCATGGCCGATAAGGCGAGTCATGGCCATTGCAACCTAAGACTCGACGATACGAACCCCGCCGCTGAAGAGGATCGCTTCGTGCGCTCCATTATCGAAGACGTGCGCTGGCTTGGTTTCGATTTTGGAGATCGCCTCTTTTTTGCCTCGGACTACTTCGAGCGGCTGTACGAGTGCGCCGTCATCTTGGTGAACAAAGGGCTCGCTTACGTCGACAGTCAGTCGCCCGACGCCATCCGGGAGAGCCGTGGCAATTTCTATATTCCAGGGCAAAATAGCCCGTTTCGCGACCGCTCGCGCGAGGAGAATCTCGAGCTCTTGGGCCAGATGCGAGCAGGCAAACTGGAAGAGGGCGACGCCGTGCTTCGCGCCAAGATCGACATGGCGCATCCCAACATGAACATGCGCGATCCGCTGCTCTATCGTATTCGGCGCGCCGAACACCATCGCACGGGCAACGATTGGTGCATCTACCCCATGTACGATTTCGCGCATCCGCTCTCCGATGCCTTTGAAGGTGTCACTCACTCGCTATGCTCGCTCGAGTTCGAAAACCATCGCCCCCTCTACGACTGGTTCGTGGAAAACGTGGGCGGATTCGAGCCTACGCCTCGACAGATCGAGTTCGCGCGTTTGAACATCACCTACACGGTGCTGAGCAAGAGGAAGCTCCAAGAACTCGTGCAAAAGGCCGTAGTCACAGGCTGGGATGATCCACGCATGCCCACCCTGGCCGGTATGCGCCGCCGAGGCTTTTTGCCCACCTCGATCGTGGCCTTCGTCGAGCGCACGGGCGTCGCCAAGCGCGACAATCTGATCGAGATCGAGCTCTTTGAGCATCAAATCCGCGAAGATCTCAACGCAGAAGCCAATCGCACCATGGCCGTGCTTCGGCCACTCAAGGTCACGCTCACCAATCTGGCCCCCGGCGAAGCCCATCGCTTCGAGGTGCCGGTGCATCCCGAGTATCCCGAGCGAGGCAGTCGCGAGGTCGTGCTCCGGCGCGACGTCTGGATCGAAGCCGACGACTATTTGGAGGTACCTCCCAAGAAATGGTTTCGCCTCGCGCCGGGTCAAGAGGTGCGGCTACGCGGAGCGTGCATCATTCGTTGCCAGGAGGCGATCAAAGACGCTCAGGGCAATGTCATCGAACTCTTATGCACATGGGACCCTGAATCTCGAGGAGGTTCCCCAGCCGACGGGCGTAAGGTACGCGGTACCATTCACTGGCTCTCTTCGGAAGAAGCGGCCCAAGCTGAGGTCAGGCTCTACGATCGCCTCTTCGACGTAGCCGATCCGGAAGCCGAAGGGCGATCCTTCCTCGATCATATCTCGAAGACAGCGCTCGTAACGGTCGAGGGTGCCTATGTTGCTCGCGGTTTGCTCGAAGCCCCTGCAGGGACTCGCCTTCAATTCGAACGACTTGGGTATTTCTGCGTCGATATCGACAGTACCCCGGCACGCCCCGTCTTCAATCGCATCATCGCCCTGAAGGATAGTTGGGCTAAGCAGTCCGCGAGCTAGCTACTTCTTCTCGTGGTGTCCGCCGAAGCCAAGCCGCATGGCCGAGAGGATCTTGTTCCCAAAGTCGGCACGACCACGCGAACTGAACCGATCGAATAACGCCGCTGAAAGCACATGTGCGGGTACGCCTTCATCGATCGCCGCAAGCTGGGTCCACCGTCCTTCTCCTGAGTCCGAGACTTTACCAGCAAACTCGGTGAGCTGCGGAGCGTCAGCTAATGCCTCGGCCGTTAGATCGAGCAACCAAGACGGAATCACGCTGCCGCGCCGCCAAAGCTCAGCGACGTCGTCCAGGTGAAAGTCGTACTCGTAATACTTGCGCTCCTTGAGCGGCGCAGTTTCGGCGTCTGCGCTCCGTTCTTCTCGACCGATGCCCGCGTGCCTTAGGATGTTAAAACCTTCGGCATAAGCCGCCATCAAGCCATACTCGATGCCATTGTGAATCATCTTCACGAAGTGACCCGCTCCAGGACCTCCGCAGTGCAGGAAGCCGCGTTCGCTATCCTGAACGTCGCCTGTTCGAGAAGGGTTGCGCGGCGCCGCTTCGTGGCCAGGCGCCAAGGTTTCGAAGATTGGGCGAAGGCGAGTGACCGCATCTGTGTCGCCTCCGATCATGAGACAATAGCCGCGTTCGAGGCCATGAACGCCGCCGCTCGTGCCGACATCGAGATGAGAGATCCTGCGCTGGGCCAGGAGCTCCGCGCGATCGACCGCGTCCTTGTAGTGACTGTTTCCGCCGTCGATTAAGGTGTCACCGCTCGAGAGCAGCGCGCCCACTTGCTCGGCCAAAGTCCCGGTAACCGCTGAAGGTACCATCATCCAGACAGCGCGCGGCGGAGCGAGTAAACGCACGAGGTCTGCCAGATCCGCCGCCGGCACAGCCCCTTCGTTGTGCAAAGGCTCAACCTGCTTGATATCCCTGTCCCAAACGACGACCCGATGGCCTTGTCGCAAAAGGCGTCGTGTCATGTTCGCGCCCATTCGACCTAGCCCGACAATCGCGATCTCCATGAGGGCCGTCTAACGCAATGAGTCCGAACGAGCAAAGGGATTCGCGGATGCGCGAAATACTCCCGAAATATTTATTGAATGTTTCTGTTTCGATACCTCTAAAAACTTAGTTTCTTTGACGTTTCTAACTTTCTGCGCGGCATGCGCCAGCTTGAAACAACTTCCGTTGAAGAATGGGCTCACAGGTTGGAGCCATGAATGTCACGTCCCCCCGCCAAACCCAGCGTCAGCTCACGATCGCCATTACACAAACTCCGCTCGCGACCTCTCTGACCGCGGCGCTGGAGGGGCTAGGTGCGCGAACCCTGCCCATAGGTAACGGCGAAAACCAGGGCCAAGCGATCCCTCTCGAAGGTTGGATCGTACAGCTCGTGGAAGGCGAGTTCGACGACGTGATCTTCACCTCCGCGCAAGGGGTAACTCTGCTGGTTGAAATGGCACGGCAGATGGAGCGCGAATCGCAACTCTTGGATGCGCTCCGCACCGTACGAAAATTCGCCCGGGGCCTGAAGCCCGCCCGAGCCCTTTCAGACCTGGGCGTGGAAGCTGATCACATTACTCGCGCCACCACGCCCGAAGGCATGCTGGAGCAACTCGGGAAGCACGAATACCGCGGACGTGTTGTCGGCATTCAGCCCTTCGACCAAGCGACCGAGCTCGCCATCGCCAATTTGGTCGAAAGTCTCGGAGGCGTAGCCCGTCGCGTCCTGTCTTCGACCACGGTCGACCCCGAGGCCATCGCCTTCTACGAACGCGTCGAGCGTTCCGAAGTAGGAGCCGTCGCTTTCCTGACTGAACGAACTGCATCGTGGCTATTCGATGCGTGCCAGGCCGTTGGCCTCGCACCCAAGTTGAGCGCGGCGCTCCGACGAATCCCCGTACTCGCCTCCGAACCCGCTACCTCGGTCCTTCGCCGCCGAGGAGTCCACCCTGACCTCACCTTGAGCCACGCGACTATCATGCAACCGGTACCCAATGATTTAGCCCAAGCACTTGGCATTCGGCTCGAGCGGGACCAATCCCCAACGCCGAAGGTGTCTGGCCGCCATCGCGTTGTCGTCGTCGGCAACGGCATGGTCAGCTACAAGCTTTGCGATCGCCTGACAGAAAACGGTCTCGACCACGGCCTTCGCATCACCGTACTCGGCGAAGAAACGTGGCCGGCCTACGATCGAGTTCATCTTTCCGAGTATTTCTCGGGAAAAACAGCTCAAGATCTCGTTATCGAACCGCGAGCTTGGTACGAGGAACGCGATATCGAGCTCTGCTTGAAAGAGCGCGTAGACCGCATCGATCGCGACCAGAAGGTGGTGATTACGAGCGGTGGACGAGAAGTTCCTTACGATTCACTCGTCCTGGCTACGGGCGCGGAGCCGTTTGTTCCGCCAGTGCCGGGCCTCGATAAGGCCGGCGTATTCGTCTATCGCACGATCGAAGACCTCGAGGCCATCACCGCCTATGCCAAAGATTGCAAAGTTGCAGCCGTCATCGGTGGCGGGTTGCTCGGGCTGGAGGCGGCCAAGGCTGCCCGCGATCTGGGCCTAGCCACGCACGTAATCGAGGTGGCCTCCCGCCTCATGCCACGGCAACTCGATGATGCGGGCTCAGCGCTCTTGGCCCGCCAAATCGAACGCATGGGGCTCAAGATTCACCTCAACGCGCGCACCTCAGGCGTGCTCGGTGATCGCTCGGTCACGGGCCTTCGCTTTGCAGACGGCGAACGACTGCCGATCGACATGATCATCGTGTCGGCAGGTATTCGCCCACGGGACGGCGTAGCCCGAGCGGCGGGGCTCACCGTGTACGAGCGAGGCGGCGTAGTCGTCAATCACCTTTTGCAAACGAGCGATCCGAGCATCTTCGCCGTCGGCGAATGCGCGATCTACGAGGGAATGTTGTATGGCCTCGTAGCGCCCGGTTACGAGATGGCGACGGCCGTCGCCAAGACGCTGCTCGGTAACCCCACCGAGTTTCGTGGGGCCGACATGTCCACTAAGCTCAAGCTACTCGGCGTCGATGTAGCGAGCGCGGGCGACCCCTTCGCCGATGCAGACCCCAACACGACCGCTACCGTCGTCTATCAAGACTTGGTGAGCGGCGTATACAAGAAGCTCATCGTATCCAAAGAGGGTCAGCGCTTGTTCGGGGCGATCTTCGTGGGCGACACGACCGAGTACGCTCAAGTTTTGCCCTACGCCAAGAGCGGCGACCCCTTGCCTATCTCGCCGGACGCGTTCCTGCTCGGCAGCAAAGACGGCGGGGCTCTTCTTCCCCTGCCCGACACCGCTCAAATCTGTTCCTGCAACAACGTCGTCAAACTCGATATCGTTCAAGCGATCGACAAAGACCCCGAATGCACCGTCGATTCGATCAAAAAGTGCACAAAAGCCGGGACAGGCTGCGGCGGATGCATGCCCCAAGTGATCGATCTCTTCAATGCGGAGATGGCGTCGCGGGGCAAGGTCGTGAAGAAGTCGCTCTGCGAGCACTTCGACTACAGCCGCCAAGAGCTCTACGACATCGTGCGCCTCAAAGGCATCACGACCTTCCACGAACTCGTCAACTCGCACGGGCGTGGCCATGGCTGCGAGGTCTGCAAGCCGGCGGTAGGGGCGATCTTGGCTTCAACCCACGCCGAACCCATCCTGAACCACTCAACCCTGCAAGACACCAACGACCGCTTCCTGGCCAACATTCAACGCCAGGGCTTGTACTCAGTTGTACCCCGCATCCCTGGCGGCGAAATTACCCCTGAGAAGCTGATCGCAATCGGCGAGGTAGGAAAGAAATACGGTCTCTACACCAAGATCACCGGCGGGCAGCGCATCGATCTATTCGGCGCCCGCGTGCACGAACTGCCCGACATTTGGGAGCAGCTAATCCAGGCTGGCTTCGAGAGTGGTCACGCCTACGGCAAGGCCCTCCGCACCGTGAAGAGTTGCGTCGGTTCAACCTGGTGTCGGTTCGGAGTCCAAGACTCTGTGGGCTTCGCCATTCGCGTTGAGAATCGTTACAAAGGTCTGCGCTCACCGCACAAATTGAAGGGCGCCGTGAGTGGTTGTATTCGCGAATGCGCCGAAGCTCAGTCGAAAGACTTCGGGCTCATTGCCACCGACAAAGGCTACAACCTGTACGTGTGCGGTAATGGCGGTTCGAAGCCGCGCCACGCCGACCTGCTCGCAGGCGACATCGACGAGGCCACCGTACTCAAATACATCGATCGCTTCTTGATGTACTACATCCGCACGGCCGATCGCCTCACCCGCACCAGCGTTTGGGTCGATAAGCTCGAAGGCGGCATCGAGCATGTGAAGAACGTCGTCGTAAAGGACTCTCTCGGCCTTGCAGCAGAGCTTGAGGCCGAGATGCAGAAGCTCGTCGACAGCTATGTCTGCGAGTGGAAGGACGTGATCGATAACCCGGCTAAGCGCGACACCTTCCGCCACTATGCCGGCGAATCGAAGGCCGACGAACCTCACCAAATGGTCGAGGAACGCGAACAAAAGTATCCTGAGCCGTGGCCCAAGACGACCGTGCCTGTGCGCAAGTTGCCTGTCTTGCCGAGCACGAGCTGGGTCAAAGTGGCAGCGAGCGCAGAGGTACCCAAAGACGGCGGCGTCGCCGTCAAGTACGGCGAAACGCAGCTCGCAGTATTCAATTTCAGCTCACGAGGCCAATGGTTTGCCACCCAGAACATGTGTCCACACAAGCGTGAGATGGTCCTCGCGCGCGGCATCGTGGGCGATGTGGGCGGCTTGCCCAAGGTCGCCTGTCCCTTCCACAAGAAGACTTTCTCGCTGGAAACGGGCGCCTGCTTGAGCGGCGACGAGCTAGAGCTCGCGACCTTCCCGGCCAAGGTCGAGGACGGCTGGGTCTACCTGGATCTGCCGCCAGCGGCAGAGCTGGATCGAATCATGGCGGCGCACTGCAGTGAGCCGTGTGCTCACGAAGGCAGCGAGGCCGCTGAATAGGCCTTCTCGCGTCTGGCTCTGTCCGAGCACGCATCGACGAATCGTTCTTCAAAGACTCTAAATCAGGCCACTCATGGGCGTCCGTCTTCAAGTCATCAATAGTCTACTCACAGAGCAGCAAGACCTGCGCTCTGTGCTGCGTTTCTCGAAGAAGCACTCCGCGCACGAGGTCAATACGGAGAGCGGGCTCTACGAAGCGCAGATCCCCTTGAGCCGTCCGCAGGCGGGACAGCAGTATGCTTTCTCAGTCGATCTCGATGCCTGCACGGGTTGCAAGGCCTGCGTCGCCGGCTGCAACAAGCTGAACGGGCTCGATCCTGATGAAGCTTGGCGCTCGGTCGGCCTGCTTCACGGTGGAACGGCTGAAGCGCCGGTGCAGAAGACCGTAACTACAGCCTGCCATCACTGCTTGGATCCGGCCTGCATGAATGGTTGCCCCGTCGGCGCTTACGAAAAGGATCCCGAGACGGGCATTGTTCGCCACCTCGATGATCAGTGCATCGGCTGCCAATACTGCACGCTGACGTGCCCCTACGAGGTCCCCCAATATAACGCGCGGCTCGGCATCGTGCGCAAATGCGACATGTGCTCGGATCGCTTAGAGGCAGGTGAGGCCCCGGCCTGCGTCCAGAGTTGCCCCAACGGAGCAATCTCGATTCGCATCGTCGACGTTCAGGCGGTATTGGACGACGCTCAAGGCGACGCGTTCTTGCCCGGAGCACCTTCGCCAGGCATCACCGCCCCCACCACATCTTTTCGTTCGGAAAAGCCCCTCCCCCGCAACGCGCTACCCGCTAATTTCTACAACGTTCGCCCCGCGTCCCAGCATCGACCGCTCGTCATCATGCTCGTGTTGACGCAGCTTGCCGCGGGCGCCTTCGGCGTGGATGCGCTCTTGCACTCCACTCCGAGCGGCGCCGAGTTGGCGGCGACACTTGGTCCCTATCATAGCTTGCTCGCCCTCGGGCTAGGCCTGCTTGCACTGGGGGCCGCCACCTTCCATCTGGGCCGCCCGCTCTACGCTTTTCGCGCTGTAATTGGCCTCCGGCGGAGCTGGATGAGCCGAGAAATCGTAGTCGTCGGTGCGTTCGTCCATTTGGCCATGGTGTACGCGTTGATGCTCTGGATGCCTGACCTCGTTGAGCAAGGGCTGACCCGAATCGGGTTAAGCGAGCTTTTGCTCCCTGGGCTCGAGCGCGCCGTCGGTCTGACAGCCGCCGCGCTGGGTGGCCTCACTATCATCTGTTCTGCGATGATCTATGTCTCCACAGAACGGCTCTTCTGGAACGCGAGTGCGACGCTGATCAAGTTCTTCGGTACGGCCGCTCTGCTGGGCCTCGCGACCATCAATTGCGCAGCTTTCTTGGCTGGTTACCTCGCCGAGCGAGTCACGTTGATCGACGCTGGGCAGACTCAATCGCTGTGGCTGATCGGTGTGGCCGTCTTGAAGTTGAGCTACGAAGCGAGTTCCTTTCACCATTTGCTCGACAAGCAACACGGGGATCTCAAGCGCTCGGCGATGCTCATGGTCGGCCCCTTATCGCGGGTGACGAAGGCGCGCTTTGTTCTCGGCGTATTGGGAGGCATAATTTTGCCACTCCTCGTGAACGCCGTCCCGCAGACGGAAAGCTTCACCCTCTTACCCTTGGCCCTCGGGCTCGGCTCTCTCCTCTTGCTTACCGCAGGCGAGTTTCTCGAGCGTACGCTGTTCTTCGGGGCGATGAGCGCGCCGCGCATGCCGGGAGGAGTGGGTCGATGAACGAGCTACTAAAACGAGCCAAGAACTTGCTGTTTGAGCGCCAGGGTCCGCTCACGCGGGAGCTTTTGCGAACGCCGGGGGGCTTCGGACTCGGGCAAGTTCCGGCCCGTCTCGAACCCGACGCCACCACCACCGCCGTCTGCGGCTTCTGCTCCACCGGTTGCGGCCTCGACATCCACCTCAAGAGCGGCGAAGCGATCAATCTCTCCCCGGCCAAAGACTACTCAGTGAATCTGGGTATGGCCTGCCCCAAAGGTTGGGAAGCACTCGCACCTCTGCGCTCCAAGAATCGGGGCACGACGCCCCTGCTCAAGGACGATAAAGGCGTGCAACGACCTGTGGATTGGAACGTGGCGCTCAGCACCTTCGTGCGCCGGATGAAGGGCATCCAAGACAAGCATGGCCAAGAGAGCTGTGCATTCTTGAGCACTGGGCAAATTCCGACCGAAGAGATGGCCTTCCTAGGCAGCTTGGCCAAATTTGGCATGGGCATGCTGCACGGCGACGGCAATACCCGGCAATGCATGGCGACGGCGGTCGTCGCCTATAAGCAGTCGTTCGGTTTTGACGCACCGCCCTACAGCTATGTGGATTTCGAAGAATCCGACGTACTGGTTTTCGTCGGTTCAAACCCCTGTATCGCCCATCCCATCCTTTGGGAGCGCGTCTGTCAAAACCCTCATAGTCCTGAGATCATCGTGGTCGATCCGAGAAAGACGGAGACTGCCATGGCGGCGACCCAACATCTGCCCCTCTCGCCGAAGAGCGATCTCACACTTTTCTATGGTATCGCCCGAGCCCTCATCGAACGAGATGCCCTAGCGCACGACTTCATCCGAGATCACACCGATGGGTTCGAGGACTTCCGCGAGCATGTCGCGCCCTTTACCCTAGAGCGCGTCACGACCGAGACAGGCCTGAGCGAACAGCAAGTACTCCACCTGGTGGACACCATCGCTCGAGGCAAGCGCGTTTCGTTTTGGTGGACCATGGGAGTCAACCAGAGCCACGAGGGGGTGAAGGTAGCACAAGCGCTGATCAACCTAGCGCTCATGACGGGCAATATCGGTCGGCCAGGAACAGGCGCGAATTCGATTACTGGTCAATGTAACGCCATGGGTTCGCGGCTGTTTTCGAACACCACCAATCTCCTCGGCGGCCACTCCTTCGAATCCGGAGCCCATCGCGAGAAGGTCGCGAATGTGCTGGGGATCGACAAGGCAGCGATCCCAACCTCGGGCAGCTTGGCCTATGACCAGATCATCGAAGGCATCCACCGCGGTAAAATCCGCGGACTATGGATCATCGCTACCAACACGGCTCATAGCTGGATCAATCAAAAGGATACCGTCGAGCTCTTGAAGCGGCTCGATTTTTTGGTGGTGCAGGACATGTATCACAACACGGAGACCTGCCAGCTAGCCGACCTGGTGCTGCCGGCGGCTGGGTGGGGTGAGAAGGAAGGCACCTTCATCAACTCCGAACGCCGCTTCATGCTCTTGAAGAAGGTGAGCCGTGCCCCTGGCCAAGCTTTGGCCGACTTCCATATTTTCAAGCTAATCGCCGAGGCTTGGGGTGTGGGCGATATGTTTGAGCCTTGGAACAAGCCTGAAGATGTCTTCCACTCGATGCGCAAGCTCTCAGCAGGCCAGCCGTGCGACATCACAGGCATCACCGACTACGCCATGATCGACGAGATGCGCGGCATCCAATGGCCCCTACCCGAGGGCGCGAAGATCACCCCTCGCGCAGAGCGGCGACTGTTTGAGGATGGCAAGTTCTTCACCCCGAACGGCCGGGCCAAATTTATCTTCGCTAGTCCGAAACCCATTCCCGAGCGGACCAGCAAACAGTTCCCCTTCATCTTGCTAACGGGCCGGGGAACGTCAGCGCAATGGCATACTCAAACTCGCACCAGCCAGTCGGAGATCCTTCGTAAGCTCTATAGCGAAGAGCCGTACGTCGAAATCAATACCCAAGATGCGCGACGCCTCGGACTCAGCCCCTATCAATGGGTCACGGTACTGTCGCCGCGCGGGCGCATGCGCGCGCGCGCCTACATCACCCAGATCGTGGCACCCGGCCAGGTCTTTGTGCCCATGCACTACGCCAAAACGAACGAGCTGACTTTCCCATCTTTTGACGAAGAGTCGCGGCAGCCTTCGTACAAGTACGCTTCAGTGAACATCAGCACCGAAGAATTCATCGATTAATCCGACTGCCTTTTCCCCGAGCCCCGGGGCAAGTAGGATGGGGGCAGCGTGGATTTACGGAGATTTGGCGCGCGCGTGCTGCTTTGGCAGGCTGGTTTCACCGGGCTCACCATTGTTCTCGTCTATCTCTTGCCGGCCGGCCTGCTGCTTTTGCCGCTTCACGCCGCGTCGAGCCTGATCAACCACCTGTGCGGGGCGCTCGCGCTGGCAGGACTCTTGAGCGCGCTCCTCTCGAGTAACCTCGTCTTCCGACGAGCTTCGATTCTACGTGCCGCGTTCGTGAGTGGTTCCGCCTTCGATTTGAAGCTCTTGCCCAAGTTGAACGACGACCCCTGGAAAGTGGTGAACTACTGGGCTTACTCGCAGATCCTAGCCGCGCTCAGCGCCGTTCTCCTTTTTTCGCAGAACGTCGTCCCCCTACCTATCCGCATCACGCTCGGCCTCTTCACGTCGATCTTGGTCGCAACCGCCAGCCTACCGCTGCTCGTCGCCGTGCGGCACGAGTTCGTCAAGGTGCTCGAGCGCGTTCCACCTGAGACCATGAGCGAAGTCATCGATGCGCAGGTCGCTCTGGGACGCCTCCGCGGCAGAACTTCGCGTCGCCTTTTGGCCGCGATCGTGACGCCGGTCGTCTTCCTTGGTTTTGGAACGGCACTCATCGTGGGGGCTCATCATGCCGCGTTCGAAGAGCGAGTCCTGGAAAAGAGCTGGAATGACCTAGGCCGAATCGAGGTCCAGAATGAAGCTTCACGCCGACTCCTGAGTCGCCCGACCTGGCCGCTCGATTGGAAGGCCTTGTTGGTGAGTGCCTCGGCGGTCGTAGTCGCTTCGTACATCGGTCGAGATTTGGCGTTTCGTTTGTCGCGAGACTTGAGCGTCGCCAACCGCGGCGTGCGTATGTTGGGAACCGAAGCGGCGATCGAAGGCACCCGCGTCATGCGCCCGGCGCGTTTTCGAGCCGTCGAGGAGTTTGGCATAGCTATCGAGTTGCTCTCCGATAGGTTTCGTACGTTTGCGCAAGCCCAGGAGCAGTTCATCGAGAAGAGGCAGGCTGCCATGCGCGCACGCGGGCGCTTCTTCGCCAGCGTGAGTCACGACCTCAAGAGCCCGCTCAATGCCATCGTGGGCTTTGCCGAGCTGACCAAACGCGATCCGAGTACGAACGCCGCTCAAAAGGATAGCCTGGAGCTCATTCTCCAGGGAGGCACCGAACTCTTAGCCTTGATCGAGACCATCTTGGATGCGGCTCGTATCGAGGCCGGCCAGCTTGTCCTGGAATACACGGAGGAGTCGGTCGAAGACATGCTGGAAGGCGCGATGGAGAAGGCCAAAGAGCTGAGCGTTCATGCAACGACGCGCGTCATTTGCGATATGCCCCAAGACCTGCCCAAGCTCGTCGTCGACAAGCTGCGCTTCCCCCAAGCGCTCGCGACTTTCATCGCCCATGCCCGCCGCACGGCCGAACGCGACCAAGTCCGCGTGCTAGTCGAGGCCGAGGAACGGCGACCCAAACCCAACCTCGAACGGCGTAAGGTGGTCTTCTTTATTGAGGTCCCGTCGGCCCGCTTCAGCGCCCAGGAGCTCGAAGCCATGCTCTCGCCCGAGACCCATCCGGGCCAGCATCGCGGCACGGCCTTGGCACTGCGTCTGGCCAAATCCATCCTCGAACTCCATGGCGGCTCCGTGAGCCTGACCGGACGCACAGTGACCGAACCCGCCTTCGCCATTCAAATGCGCGCGCGGCCCGGTCAATAAATAAGAGCCGAACTCAGGCGAGCTCGAGGTGGATCTCGACGCGGCTACCCACGGGCGCAATGGGAATGCGAGCGCCGCGCTCAGCCGTCAACTTGAGCTCACTCCCGTTTACTTTGCAGCGCACAGGCTTACCCGACCCTGTGATATGTATGTGATAAGTAGCGCCGCGGAAGACCCGGGTCACCTCGGCCTGGCCCCAAGCACTAGGCAAAACCGGATCGACAATAAGCGCATCATAGTCAGCTCGCACACCGAGGATGTATTGAGTGAGCGCCACGTAGGCCCAAGAAGCCGTGCCCGTCAGCCATGAATTCCGCGCCCGACCAAAATGGTAGGGATGCTCCTTGCCAGTGATGAATTGGGCATAGGCGTAGGGCTCCATCGAATACTTGTCGGCGCTGTCATTCTTGGCGGCCGGCAAGAACGCCTTGTAGAGTTCATAGGCTTGGTCGCCGCGGCCCAGCATGGCCTCAGCCACGACCGGCCAAGTGTTGGCATGGCAGAAAATGCCGCCGTTTTCCTTGAGTCCAGGAGGGAACGTGGTGATGGCTCCGACCTCAGCGTCGTGCTCGACGTAGCAAGGGGCGTTCAGCACCGCGCCGTGTTCCGTGGCTAGCTTTGTGTGCACCGAGTTCATGGCCAAAATACGCTGCTCGGGCGAGCCCACTTCGGCCAGCACGGCCCAACTCTGGGCGTTGAGGAAGATGGTGGAACCCGTGCTGTGCTGGCTCCCGATGGGTTTGCCACTATCCACGAACCCGCGCAGGAACCACTCGCCATCCCAGGCGTGATCGTCGATGGCCTTCAGCGTGGCACGCTCCATTTCCGCGTAGCGCTCGAGGTCAGGCGCCCGCGTCGAAACCTGAGCCACAGTGCGCTCGGTGAGCCAGCGGAACTCTTTCAAGGCGCGTACGAACAAGAACGTCGAGAAAGTGGATTCGCCCTTGCCGCGCAGGTTGAGGCAATCATTCCAATCGGCAGACAACCCGAGGCAGAGCCCGTGAGGCCCGCGCGATTCCCACGAGAAATCGAGGGCCTTCTTGAGATGCTCGTAGATACTCGCCTGACCCTGATCCGCATACGGAACGACCTCATCCAACATGGTGAAGTCGCCCGTTTCGCGCACGTACGCCGGTACGGTGAGCAAGAGCCACAGGTGATCGTCAGAGAAATGCGGCGGCGTTACGTTGTGCGGCCCCTGCGTCCAAGTGAGCGGCTGCACGTGGTGCATAGCCGCACCAAAGGAATGCTGGGCGCGGAGCAAGTCGAGCAGGCGGGGCTTCACCTTCTGCCCGAGAGAATGCAAGACCCCCAGGATGTCTTGGCAGGTGTCACGATAGCCAAGCCCATCGCGCCCGCCCGCCTCGTTGAACGAGGCCGAACGCGACCACTTGAAGGTCGTCTGGCACTGCACTTGATTCCAGATATTGCCCATGCTGTTCAAGGCCGCATCTGGGGTCTTCATTTGAAAGTGGCTGAGCCTTTGGTCCCATTCGCGAGCGATCGCCTGTTTGGCCTCGCGGACGGCATTCGGAGCGCGAAAACGCTCTCGTAATTCAACACCCTTGTCGCGAGCGTCCCCCACGCCTGCGATGAAGGTCACTTCGACCGACTCGCCCGGCTCGAGGACCAAATGATGGTGCAATGCGCCCACCGGCGTCCCGCCCACTGCCAAACTGCCGCTCAGCTTTCCGAGCCGGACTCCGCGCGGCTCTCCTTCGTGACGATAAGCTCCAAGAAATGCGTCTCGATCGGTATCGAAGGAGTCGACCTTCCGCGTTGAAGCAAAATATCCCTTGGGCTCTTCGAACGGCCAAAGACGAAGCGAATAGTCGATGATGCCGTCGTTTTGCCCCATGCGGCAGACGTAAAGGATATATTGGAAGTTTAAGAGATCTTGCGAGATGTGCCAAAAGCACCACTCGACGTAGCCAAACAAGTCGAGCACGCGGCGGCGATCGCTCTTGTTCTCGACGGTGATAGCCCAGACCTCGGCGTTCTCACCGGGCGGCACGAAGGCCTCGGCTCGTGCGTGGATGCCGCGATATTCGCAGAAGAACGAGCTAATGCCGGGTTGGTGCTCGGCACGATAGGCCGCAGCTTCGGCCTTCGGATCGGAGCCCTCCATCCGCACAATCTCACCGCTCGGCGTGCGAAACGGCTTGGCGACGGGTTGCCACGTTACGCTCCAAACATCGCCGTCCTCGGCGTCGCGCAGGTAGAAGTAGCGCCCTGGGCGATCTTGCGGGACGCTGTTGAAGCGAAAACGGAGCATGCGCCCGCTCTTGGGCGAACTGTGGAACGCGTAGCCCGCCGCATTGTTGGAAACGATGGCGCAATACTCATCGCTACCGAGGTAGTTGACCCAAGACATGGGGGTGTCGGGGCGCTCAATGACGTAGGCACGGCGGGAGTCGTCAAAATATCCGTATCGCATGGCGGGCTCGTGAAACGCGGGGCCGGGACGCACCCAAGGCTCGAAAAGCCACAATTCTAGTGGGGGCGACCGGCTTTCGCGCGCGAGCTAGCCACGGGAGGACCAGGGGTGGCAAGGACAACTTGCGTCCTCGGCTTTTTTCCGAAAGCCTGGTTGAACGTCCATGGAACCCAACCAGCCGAACAGTCGGATCTCTCCGAGCCGGCATTTCCGAGTGCACCTGGTCGACGAGGCCAGCGTGGTCGCGCACGGGGAGCAACTGCGGGTTTGGTTCGTCCAAGAAGGCGAGGAATTCGTCAAGGCTGCACAACACCCCAACACCGAGCCCGAGACGGTGGATGCGGGCGACAACGTTCCGGCGGGGGTAGTTTGGCGGCGGAACCTCGAAATGGTGTTGCCTGAAGGCAAACTGCTGCTCTGCAGAGTCACCTTGCCGCGTATCGAACGGCGCGACCCCTTAGATTATCTGACGCGGGGTGCCCTCGGCACGTTTCGTAGAGTCTCCGAGTCCTATTTTCGAGTCCTGGGCAACTACCGTCTCGAACCCACGGCCCGGCCCGAGGACGTTCCCTTCTCGAGTGAGACCCAAGAGCCGCGGAATCCGCGGGTCCGCGACTAGAACGACCGCGACTAGAACGAGCCCCTCACGCGACCCTCCCCGAGGGGCACCCGCCTCGTTCACGCGCGGTTAGGAGGGGCGTTGGAGTCCCGTTTCCAGTGAGTGCCATCGCGGGCTACGCTCGCACTCGTATGGCAAAAGTGCCCCCCAGTGAACTCTTCACGGTAGCCGCGCGCGGCGCTCGCCCCTTGTCGATTGTGCTCGAATCGGTAGCGGCTAGCGAACGCGCAAAATTACCCGCCAACGCTCAACAGTGGCTCGACGCTATTTCTGCTTCGAATAGCGCCGGCAATCTATGGATTTGGCCCGGCGAGGGTGGCCTCGGAGGGGCGGCTCTCATCGTCAAGACCCGCTCGAACCCGTTTTCTTATGGCGATCTGAGCGACCGGCTCCCTCCGGGCACGTACGCGCTGAACTCGAATCTAACGCCCGAAGAGAAACGCGCCCTGTGCCTAGGGTTCGGGCTCGGAGCATACCGCTTCGATCGCTACAAAAAAGACAAGCGAAAATCGCGGACGCTCCTTTGGCCCGAGGGCGTCGTCAAACAAGAAATCTTGAGTTTGCTAACGGCCAGCTATTGGGCACGCGACCTGATCAACACGCCCGCGAGCGACATGGGACCATCTGCTCTCGCGCGAGAGGCGCTCACCTTCGCGCGGGCCCAAGAAGCCAAGGCGCGCGCCACTGTCGGCGACGCCTTACTCACAGAAAACTATCCGATGATTCACGCCGTTGGACGCGCGTCGAATGATGCGCCGCGCTTGGTCGACTTCTCGTGGGGCAAGACCACGTTGCCTAAGCTAACGCTCGTCGGAAAGGGAGTCTGTTTTGATACGGGTGGGCTCGACTTAAAGCCCGGCCAGCACATGAAGTTGATGAAGAAAGATATGGGCGGAGCAGCGCTCATTTTGGCCCTCGCGAGCTACGTCATCGAACGAAAACTCCCCGTGCGTTTGCGTGTGCTCTTGCCCATCGTTGAAAACAGTGTGTCCGGTAACGCGATGCGACCACTCGACGTCCTCGCTTCGCGCAAAGGTCTCTCGGTAGAGGTGGGCGATACGGACGCAGAAGGCCGGCTTATTTTGGCCGACGCACTAACCGAAGCTGGCTCAGAAGAGCCCGATCTCGTCATCGATGCCGCGACGCTGACGGGCGCGGCACGCGTGGCGCTCGGCACGGCTATGCCCGTCGTGTTCGCTTCTCAGGATTCAACCTGGCGTGCAATCGAGCAAGCCGCTGCGGAGAGCTTCGAACCCGTATGGCGCCTGCCCCTCTACGAACCCTATCGAAAGAAGCTCGAGAGTAAGATCGCAGACTACTCGAATATCGGTGATAGCTATGGTGGTGCCATCACGGCCGCGCTCTTCTTGGAAGAATTCGTGCGCCCCGCCGCCGACTGGGTCCATATCGACACCATGGCGTACAATCTCGAAGCGACGCCGGGGCGACCCGCGGGTGGTGAAGCGCAGGCGCTCCTCACTTGGGCGCACTTTCTGGAGCAACGTTACCGAGTTGCCGGCGCACCGAACCGAGAGGGCGCGAAACCTACGAAACTTGCGAAACCAGCGAAAAAAGCCGTACGGCAGGGAAAACTCAGCTAGCACGAGAACCCGAGAGGCGGGAGCTAGAGTGCGATAAGCAGCCCTCTTTGTAGGCGCAACTCTTACGATCCCGACACGGCAGCGCCGGAGATGCTCAAGACCCGCCACGTTTTCCCGTACAATGGGCGTAATGGGCATCTTTCGCGACTCCAAGGACTCCCCCGAATCCCTCGACCTACGGCGGCCGAAAATCCCCAAGGCGCCGCCGTTGCCCCTGATTCGAGGGCCACGCGGAGGCCTCGCTTACGAGCCGCATCCGCGGGACCGCAGCCTGATTCCTGAGGCCCCTGCGCCCTCTATCAAAAAGATAACACAAGGAGCCGACCCCAGCACGCCGGCCCGTTCGTCGAGCGGCCGCCGCTGAAGTTGACGCCGTCACTGAAGGTGAGCCGTTGGCTAGCGCGGAGTCGCGCCGAGTCCTGCCAGCGTTTCAGTGGCCCCCGGCTTCGACGGGTGAAACTCGAGGTGCGTTGAGCTTCTGAGGGTCACGGAGCAGGCTCGGTCGAGGGCGGCGGGGGCCGAATTGACAGGGCCAGGCGCCGCTCCTAAGGGCAGCCCATGGCCCAAGACACCACCCCCCGCGCCATTCCGAGTCGCAACATCGGCGCCGATGACCCCGTCCCCGGAGCGAAGAACATCGTGCTGGTGATGAGTGGTAAGGGCGGCGTCGGTAAAAGCACCGTCGCGAGCAATCTCACGCTGGCCCTGAAGAGGCTCGGCTACCGCGTGGGCCTTTTGGACGCGGACATGTACGGGCCAAGCGTGCCGACCATGTTCGGTATTTCGGGCAAGCCCTCGGCCGAGAACGGCAAGATGATTCCGCTGCAGCGCTTCGGGGTGAAGCTGATGAGCCTCGGCTTCATGCTCGAAGATCCGAGGGCGGCAGTGGTGTGGCGAGGCCCGATGCTCCACGGCGCCTTGGTGCAATTTTTAGCTGATGTGGCCTGGGGCGAGCTCGATTTCCTTTTGCTCGATTTGCCCCCTGGCACCGGCGATGTCGCGCTCACGCTCGCCCAAAAGCTGCGCGTCAGCGGCTCGGTGGTCGTGACAACTCCGCAAGAAGTTGCTCTGCAAGACGTCTACAAGTCGGTCTCGATGAACAAGAAGGTCGGCATTCCCATCACGGGCATCGTCGAAAACGCGAGCGTGTTCGTCTGTGACGGTTGCGGGAAAGTCCACCATCTTTATGGCGAAGGTGGAGGCGCTGAGGTCGCAAAATATGCCGGCGCGCCGCTCCTCGGGCAGATCCCCATCGACCCGGAGATTCGAAAGTGGGGCGATCAGGGGGTTCCAGTGGTCGAAGCCGCACCCGCCTCCCCGGCGGCTCGTGTCTTCCAGGACATCGCCGAGCGATTTTTAGAAACGCTGGAAAACGCGGGCTCGGAGGGGGACGACGACCTCACCATCGATCGCTCGGGCGGCACGAATCGCCACCTGCCGCTTTCGCGCTAGGGGCCCTGGGGCTCGCCAATCCGGCTCACGCTGCCCGGCCTGCAAACCTGGCCCATTTCGGGCCCTGGCGACTCTATCGAACCGTGGTAGAGGGCCCGGCCGCTTTAGTGTATGAGGGCGGACCCGAGGTCCGGATTTGTTCCCGGCGAGGCTTTTTCCCATGGCTCCTGAAAATCACCCCCCATCTATGGAAGAACCGACTGTTATCGGTTCCGCTGGCTCCGAAGCCGAAAGTGGCAACGAGTCCGCGTCTACGAGCGCTCAAAGTGCTGGTGAAGCTGCGCCGATCGTTGGCGATTCAGTAGAGGTCATGGACGAAACAGACGGCGAAGACGACGAAAGCGACGCCGACGAAAGCGCGCATCCTGATGCTGAGGGCACGGAAGCTGAAGGCGCTGAAGGCGCTGAAGGCGGAGTCGCAGGTGGCGATCCGTCGGCTCCCAAGAAGCGTAAACGCAAGCGCAAGAAGAAGGCTCCGGCGGAGGCACCGCGCGCCAGTGAGCGAGCGCCTTTCCATCCGGGCGAAGAGGTGTTTGGTAAGGTCACCGCCGTGGTCGATGCCGCCATCATGGTCGACCTTTCAGGCAAGGCCCTCGCCATCTTCGATCGTTCGGAGATGGAAGCTGATGACTTAGTGCCTGAAGTCGGCGACCGATTCGTAGGCCGAGTCTTGACCGACGGCGCGCGCGGCGGGCTCGTTGTGCTCACTCGCAAACCTCTGCGTGAAGAGGAAACGAAACCGAAAGTCGAGCAGGCGGCCAAAGACGGCACGCCCGTGTTCGGGCTCATTACCGGTGTGATCAAGGGCGGCGCCGAGGTCATGCTCGACGGCCTTCGAGCCTTCGCTCCGGCCTCGGGACTCGACCTGCATCCCCGCGACGCTCACCTGCAGCAGCTACTGGGCACGCGCCTCGATTTCAAAGTCACGACCTACGACAAGCAAGGTCGCGATGTGGTGGTCACACGACGCCCGATGCTGGAAAAAGAGGCGCACGAGCGGCGAAAGCTGGCTCGGGATGCGCTGACCGAGGGCGCCGAGCTAGCGGGAATTGTGCGTACCGTGGTCGATTGGGGCGCGTTCGTCGCGCTACCTGAGGTCGAATACCTTGAGGGCCTCGTGCACAGCTCCGAGCTCAGCCACAACCCGCGCGATAGGGTGCTCGACGTGCTCAAGCCCGGGCAAAAGCTACGGGTGAAGGTGATGAAGATCGACGAGAAGGGGAAAATCTGGCTCAGCCGGAAGGCCCTGCTCGAAGATCCCTTCGCCAAGGTGTTCGAGTCGGTGAAAATCGGAGATGTCGTGGAAGGCGAAGTCACGAAGGTTGAAGACTTCGGCGCCTTCATCAAGATCGCCGACGGCGTAGAAGGATTGTGCCACGTCTCCGACATCGGTTCGGTTCGTATCGACGACGCCACCAAAGCGATGAACGTGGGCGACAAAGTGCGCGTGCTCGTGCACCACTTCGATGAGAAGGCGAAGCGCATTGGTTTGCACCCTGCGTTGCCCGAGGGCGTTCCGCCCGAAGAGCGACAGAAGGTCTTGAAGGGCAATAAGGTCGACGTCGAGGTCGCGAAGGTCGAACCGGTGGGTCTACATGTGCGCCTACTCGGTGCGACAGGACGCCAGGCGCGAGGATTCATTCCGGCCGGTCAAACGGGTACACCCCGCGGCACGGAGCTCCGCTCTTCTTTCACAGTTGGGCAGCGCCTCTCGGTTTCTGTGCTCGAGATTGATCCCAAACGGGGTGAGCTCAAGCTCAGCGTGTCACGCCTGCATCAGGACGAAGAGCGGCGTGCCCACAAAGAATACCAGACCAAGGTGAAGGCCGAGTCCTCGTTCGGCACCTTGGGCGATTTGCTCAAACGCCGCATGAACGGCGAGTGAACCCCCAACAGGACCTGCTCTGGTCAACAGAAACAGGTCCAGAAATCTCTTCCGGCTCACGAATTTCAAAAAAAGAGCACTCGGGACGCCCTAGATCGCGCCCCAAAGAGTTGACACACCCCGGAAGCTCCCTCATATTCCCCGCCCCCCGAGGGGTCCCAAGAATCATGGTCTCGAATACTCGCCAATCGAAAACTCGCCGCGAAATGCGCCATCAGTCGATGGGTCGCGCTGCCGCTAAGGATCGCGCTAAGGCCGGAACCCCCGCATTCCCCCTTCATCCCCCGGGTTACGATCCGGCAGCTCCGGACGCGCGCAAAACCGCGCCCAAGACCTCAGAAAAGTAAATTTAGGATTCCATGGCTAATCACGTCTCCGCAGAGAAGAGAGCTCGTCAGAGCGAAGTTGCAGCAGCCCGCAATCGTTCGGTACGCACCGGCGTGCGTAGTGCATTGAAGAAGGCACGAATCGCGCTCGAGGGCGGAGACAAGGCCGCAGCTCAAGAGATTGTTAAGAAGGCCTCGGTCGTTCTAGCTCGCGCCGCAAGCAAGGGTGTCGTTCATCCCAAGGCTGCCGCACGCACGACGAGTCGCATTCAGAGCCACCTCGCCAAGCTCGGTTGAGAGTCGACGGCTGAGAGTCGACGCTGCGTCTTTAGGCGCTGCGCTTATTCGATGCCGCGCTTATTGGCACTGTCGATTCTACCGGCGCTGCGCAAGAACTAGTCAGAAAGCCCGTCCGCTAACGCGGAGCGGGCTTTCGGCATTTTGACGTCGAGCGCGGTTCGATGAAGGTCGTTCGCGACAAATTCCTACGCGAAAAAGGCGGCACGCCGCTGGCGTACGAACCCCACGCTCGGATATTTTCAGTTCGCCTCCGCGAAAACCATTCAAAGCCATCACTATCGAAGGGAGAAGTGTCGATGTGGCGCGCGACCGCGACTATGCTCCCGGGCCGTGGTTGGGGTCGGGCTCCAGAACGTTGAGCTGGGTCGTCCCCTTGGAGAGTATGGGGACGAGACATGGAACAGACGATTGCAGCCTTTGGACAAGACGAAAATCGCGAAGCGCCGAGCGCCGAATTCCGGGCACAGGCTCGAGTTCGCGATCTAGAGACTTATAACCGTCTCTATCGCGAGAGTCTGGACGAGCCCGATCAGTTCTGGCGCCGCGAATGCGAGTCGCTCCACTTCCGTCGCCCCTGGACAGACCTGGTCGAGTGGAACTTGCCCCACGCCCGTTGGTTTCGCGGAGCCGAGCTCAATCTGAGCGAGAGCTGCCTCGACCAGCATATGGAAAAGCGCAGTGAAAAGCGCGCCATCGTGTTCGAAGGTGAACCCGGAGATACTCAAGAGCTAACGTATTCCGAGCTCCTTTCGCGCGTCGAAGAACTAGCAGCGGCGCTGCGCAAGAGTGGCATCAAGAAAGGCGATCGAATCGCCATTTACATGGGCATGGTGCCCGAGGCGATTGTGGCCATGCTGGCGTGCACGCGTATCGGGGCTCCCCACAACGTCGTGTTCGGAGGCTTCGCGGCCGACGCACTTCGGGAACGCATCGCCGATTCGGGAGCGAAGGTCGTCTTGACCCAGGACGGCGCTTGGCGGCGCGGACGCATCGTCCCCCTCAAAGCTACCGTAGACGAGGCCATCGCCAACTCACCCACGGTGGAGACGGTGGTCGTCTATCGCCGCATCGGCGAAAAAGAATGCCCCATCCAAATGAAGGCTGGGCGCGACGTAGACTGGGACGCGTTCGTCTCGGGCCAAGATCGAGCTCAAGGCGGCGCCGAAATCGTGGACGCCGAGCACCCGTTATTCATCCTCTACACCTCGGGCTCCACGGGCAAACCCAAAGGGGTTCTGCATACGACGGCTGGCTACTTGGCTGGGGTCCACGTCACAACCAAGTACATCTTCGATCTCCAAGAAGACGACCTGTATTGGTGCACGGCAGACATCGGGTGGATCACCGGCCACAGCTATTTGGTCTACGGCCCGCTTTCGAATGGCGCGAGTCTGTTCGTCTATGAAGGGGCGCCCAGCTTCCCCGACTGGAGCCGCTTTTGGCAGATGATCGAGCGTCACAAGGTCAACATCTTGTACACCGCTCCGACGGCCATCCGCGCCTTCATGCGCGCTGGCGAAGCCACAGTTGAACCCTACGATCTCAGTAGCCTGCGCCTCTTAGGGAGCGTGGGTGAGCCCATCAATCCGGAGGCTTGGCGCTGGTACCACCGCACGATTGGCGGGGGTCGTTGCCCCATCGTCGACACCTGGTGGCAGACGGAGACGGGCGCGATTCTCATGACGACGTTGCCGGGCGTCCACGACGGTAAGCCAGGTAGCTGTGGCGTGCCGATGTTCGGAGTGGAACCTGCCATCGTCAAAGAGGACGGCACCGAACTGAGCGATGAGGCCGGCGGACTCTTGGTCTTAAAGCGACCCTGGCCCAGCATCATGCGCACCATTTGGGGCGACGATCAGCGCTTCCGCGAGCAATACTTCTCGCAGATCCAAGGCGTTTATTTCAGCGGAGACGGCGCCTTCCGCGACAAGGATGGCTACTACACGGTCGTCGGCCGCATCGACGACGTGCTCAAGCTATCTGGGCATCGCGTGGGCACGGCAGAGATTGAGAGCTGCTTGGTTGGCCATAGCGGTGTGGCCGAGGCCGCGGCCGTGGGGCGCCCCCACCCCATCAATGGCCAGGCCCTCGTCACCTTCGTCACGACCAAGCCGGGTGTAGCGACGACCCCGGAGCTCGAACGCGAACTAGCCGAGCATGTGGCCAAAGAGGTCGGCCGCTTCGCTCGACCAGAACAGGTGTGCTTGGTTCCGGCGCTGCCCAAGACGCGCAGCGGTAAGATCATGCGACGCATCTTGAAGAACATTGCCGCAGGGGAAGACCTCACCGGCGACTTGTCGACCCTCGAGGATCGCGACGTCGTCGAGGCCGTCCAAAAGGCCTTTGCGGGTCGCGTCTAGTCTACCTGGGTTCGCGTTGCCTGACGCGAACCCAAGCTCAGCCCATGCCCTTCGCCCTAACTCAAGACCTCCTCGTCGAACTCGAGCGCCGCATCAAGTCGCGCCAGGATGAATCGCCGGAAAGGCCCTTGGTCGCGTTCGACGCGGACGGCACGCTCTGGAAAGACGATGTCGGAAGCCTCACCTTCGACCACGCGTTGACTCACAATGCGCTCCGAGCTGAGGCCTTGCCGAGCCTGCGCGAGGTCCTTCAAGAGCTCGGGTTACCGAACTCAGATCTGAACGAGACGAACCAACTGGCACGCCACATGAATCACCTCCATCGGGTGGGTCGCATCGGCGAAAAGGCCATGGCTGAACTCCAAGTTTGGGCTTACGCGGGCCACACCCCAGATGCGACGTGGGAGCTCGCCGAGCAGGCACTCGGTGTGAGCGATCGAGCGCACCTCCATCACCTTGGCGTCGGGAAGCTCCTCCAGCGAGCCCGCGAGTGGGGCGCTGAGGTTTGGATCGTCTCGGCCTCCCCTCGCTGGATCGTCGAGCGCGCCGTGCGGCTGCTCGAGGTACCGAGTGACAACGTCATTGGTGGGCTGGCACGAATCGAAGCGGGCACGTTGTGGCCCGAGCTCGCGGGTCCCCTCCCGTATGGTCCAGAAAAGCTAAGCGCACTGAGGAAGGCAAGACCCAAGGCCCCCCTGGTGGCGGCGTTCGGTGACAGCAGCTTTGACTTGGAGCTGCTCGGAGCCGCCGAGTTGCCCGTGGGCATAGGAAACAAGCCCGGGCTCCTCAGCGGCCTCATGGGTCTGCCCCATGGCATAAGGCTCGTTGATCCGTAGCCTCTTTCCGTCCTGTCGAACCTTGGCTAAGCGTCGGCCAATGGAATTCACTCGATCTTGGGCCGTGCGATGCTTGGTCTCTTGCGCATGGCTCGCCACCCTCGCCTGCTCAAAACCCAAGCAAGAGGAAGCGAAGACCCCAGAGCCAATCGTCGACAACTCAGATGACTCTTCGGGTTCCGGTATGGGTGTGATGGCGGAGGTGGGTGGCCTCAACGAAGAGAAGGTAGAAAAAACTTTCAAGCGCCTTCAGCCCGCCTTTACCGATTGCCTCATGGCTGGGCTCAAGCGAGTTGAATTTTTGGGAGGCGAAGTTCAGTTCTTGGTCGAGGTCAGCCTTGAGGGACAGGCCGGCGCAGCTTTCATCGAACACTCGACGCTCGGAGACTCGGAGACGGAGCTCTGCATGTTGAGCAGCATCGCCGCCAGCAAATGGCCCAAACCCGTGGGAGGTCGTATCGGGCTCGCTCGCAGCGGTCTCACCTTCGACGTGCCGAACGACGTGCGCGGACCCGTACTCTGGACGAGCAACAACATCGCCGACACCTTGAGCCGAAACGAAGCCAACCTCAGCGAGTGTGGCTCCGGGGGGCCCTTCGAAATTACAAGCTATGTCCAGACTAACGGTACGGTGATGGCGGCGGGAATCGCCTACAGCAACGCGGCCAGCCAACCAGCGGCTGAGTGTTATCTAGAGCGGGTCCGGGCCATCAAGTTCCCGTCACCCGGAAGCTGGCCAGCTAAGGTTACCTTCAAGCGTTAGGCCTGAACCGGAGCGCAAGCCTCGGTCAGCCACCGTCTGAAAGGGCAGCAGGCGGTTCATCGTCTCCGTCAGTCGGCGCGCGCCGGGCCTGTTTTTTTGGGGCTGGGTCTGACTCTTCGTCAAGAGCTGGCTCTGCCTCGGGCCGAGTCACTTGCTTCTCTTCTGTGGCTCCCTGCGAGCGCTCAGCTCGCTCCAGCGCGAGTGTGAGTTTTTTGTTTTCGGCCTCGAGATCCTTGTTCGAGTCGCTCGCCGCATCCAAAGCCTTCCGGACCCTCACGAGTTCGGTTTGCAAGTCTTCCGCGAGCTCACGAGCTGCACGAAGTTCGCGATCGCTGGTCGTTTGCTTCAGATCCAGCTCAGCCTGCTGGCTTTCCTTCGCGCTCAAAGAGCCTTGAGATTCCTCAAATTTGCCCTCGATACGCGCGAGCCGCTGCTCGGCCGTCTCGAGCTCCACGTGAGTGCGGCGATGGGCTTCGCGTTCCACCTCGACCGCCGAACTCACTTGCTCATATTGAGGCGTTGAGACGCAAGCGGTGGCAAAGAACAGCGCCACCACGCCACGAGAGAAGACCAAGATGTGAAACTTGCGCATCGACCGCGTCATGCCACCTCTCCTAGGCTGGCCTTCGGAGCGAGCGGAGAATGACCGGCCACCCACGGGAACGGGCCTTCGCTCAAACCCTCGTCGCCCTCAAACGATAGGTAACCGCGGAGGTGGAGCACATCGAGGTGCTCAGCAATGTTCAAGCGGTCCGCGTCTGCGATCTCAACGAAACGGAAGGCCTCGTAGATGCCAAAGGCTCGAACCTGACGCGCCCGAACGAACACGCGTCGCACGCGTTCGGGCAGCTCGAGCTCGAAGGTTCGAATCCAAGCCGAATCGGCCCCCTGCCGGCGCCGGCGACGAACTACCAGCCCTGACGGCGAGATAGAGATGGCTCGCAACCTCTCCGTACCGAGACTCGACGATGCGATTACACTGAAATCTGTTCGCCCTCGTGGACCTGTCCTTCGTTCCATAATGGCCTCCTTCAGAAATCGTACCCGACACCCACATAAGGATCCAAGAAACCTACATGTAAGTGTCCATCGGAGACTTTGCCGCTTGTTCCGGTCCAGGCTCGCGGGTCCCCCGAAAGTTGGCCCAGCTCCCTGGCTTAGTTGTAACGAAAGGCATGCGCGCACGGGCGACTCGTCCCCTCAGGGTCGGCGCGACACTGCTTTTGGCTGCCCTCGCTTGGCGCGCCAAGGCAGATTCCCCGAGCCCCCTTTTAATTTCGAGCCTTTCGCTCGAGGGGGGCCAGTCCCGGGCCCGAGCTCAAAGTGGCGAAACCCGGACCCTTGGGCTCGACGCTGAGCTTCAGCGTGCCGCGGCGCGCGCCCTCGACGAGGCCCGTGCCTTGTCAGGGGCGGTCGTGCTCGTCGACGTGGCCTCGGGTCAAGTGTTGGCTGTAGCTGAGGTCGGCGTCCGAACGCCCGGTGAGCTTTTATTGAAACCCAATGCTCCTGCCGCCAGCCTGTTCAAGATCGTCACGACAACGGCGCTCTACGAACGCGGGCACGTTGGGCCCAAAGACAGAGTCTGCACGCGAGGTGGCCTACGAAACATCGACGCGTCCCACCTCGAGGCCGCCCGCGGTCCGGGTGCCGTCTGCGCGCCCTTCCAGGAGGCCCTGGCGGTGAGTCGCAACGCCGCCTACGCCCAGCTCTCGACAGCCAAGCTCAAAAGGACCGATCTTCTGGAGGTGGCGGAGGCCTTCGGGTTCAACGGCTCACTGTCCCTCGATTTAGTGGGCCAAGTGGGCCTACTCGAGGTCCCCTTCAATGACCTCGATTTTGCACGCACGGCCGCCGGCTTCGAGAACTCGAGTTTGTCGGTCTTCGGCGCGACCGGACTGGCTTTGACGATCGCCTCGGGCGGTGCCCCTCGGGCCATGCACTTGTCGGCCGAGCAAGAAGCACAAGAGCCCGCGCGCATTATCGACGAAAAGACGGCGTCTAGAATTCGCCGTTCAATGGAGCTCGCTGTGCAGAGCGGAACAGCCCATGATGCATTTGTGAACGAGGACGGCCACAACTATCTTGGTTACATCCAAGTCGCCGGCAAGACGGGTACGCTCAAGCCCAGCCGAACAAGCCCTACCAGTAGCTGGTTCATCGGCTTCGCCCCCAGCCAAAAGCCAACCGTCGCCGTGGGGCTTCTACTCAAGATCAGCGACCATTGGCACAAGAAGGCGGCCACCACCGCGCGTGATCTGTTGCGTTACTATTTTGCGCGCCGCGGTGCGCGCAATGTGACGTTCCCTTTCGAGCTAGCCGGAACTCGCTCCGCTAACCACAAGCAAGAACCCCGGATGGATCCGCCGGGCGTCGATTCTCCGCAAGCTCTGCCCGTGAAAGCCAAGGACGGAGGAGAGCCGACGCCCTAGGGCGCATCACGCCTTCTTGTTTTTGCGGCGCCGGGCCAGCACGGCCAGACCCATAGCGCTCCAAACGAGTCCTAAGCCTGTCTGGCTCAACTCGGGCACGGCAAAGCTGCACAGGCCGCCCTTCTTTTCTTCGACAGGTGCGGCCGGCGCCTCAACTGGAGCTGCCTCTTTCTTCGCGGTCACAGCCTTGCCCGGAATTCCGAGGTCGGGCACGGGCGTAAACACGACGTCCTCCAACTTGATCTTGTCGCGCTTCTTGCGACTCAAATCTTCTGCGACCCAAATCTTGTTCAGACCGCGATAGGTGCGAGGCGACTTCCCCCATCGATAGCGCTCAGGCTTCTCACATTTCAGCACGGAGATATCAGGGTGCACATGGTTGAAGCGCGTTTGCAGCGCGTTCTCTGGAGCAGCGGTCACGCTGGTGTCCGCCGCACCCATCTCGCCTTCAGGCAAAGCAACCCCGCCCGTCACGGCTGCCCCCCCACCGAGCTCGATGTCGGTCGGCAGCGAAGCTGCGTCATAGCGATAGTGCAGGCGCGAAAGGATATAGCGGTGACGCGCCAAGGTCGCTTTTCGGGCAGCCAATTCCTCCCGATCGATCTTCCACTGCTTCTCGAGCTCTTTCTTCTCCTTGGGCGTTTTGCCTTCAGCGACCGTCTTCTGTTGAGCCTCTTCTTCTGGCGTAAGCGGTGCAGGCGCCGGGCGCCTCTCGCTTTCGGGCAGCTTGGCGTCAATGGCGTCACCGCCCAGGCTCAAGAGCTCGTGCGGAAGGAGGCGTTCGTTAGGACAGGGCTTTCCGCAGTCCCACGACGGGTACGCGTACTCGAGTAGGAACGTCTTGGGGTTCTTCTCCAAATAACGGTCGTGAAGCGCGGCGTAGAACTCGCCCATCTTCTCCTTGATATCGAAAGAGACCACCCAATTCGTGGGCGCCGCTTTGGTCGGGTAGTTCTTCACCTGAGTGCGTTGGTCAGGAACAAGAGTAAAAATGTAGAGCTCTTGCTTCGCTGCGGCGGAAGGCAGCCCGAAACGCGCGGGGATATTCGAGTAATCGCTGCTCGTCACGAAACGGATTGGCGAAAGCTGTGCGCGGTTGCCACCAACCAGCTCCACGCGTCCTGTCTCCACGTCCGCCACCAGAAACTTGAAACCTTGCCCCTCGTAACTCGTGAGGCTCTCTTGGCCACCCGTTGGTAACTTGAGGCCACGCTTTTGAAGGTGCGCCGAAACTCCAGCCGCATCCAAGATAGAAAAGGCATACTCGCCCTTCTTCGCTTGGCTCTTCATGTCCATGAGCAGCTCTTTGGCCACCTTCTGCGTAGGGCCCGTTTCGACCGTTCCCAGAAATCCATTGGCCGCCTTGGCCGTAAGGTCTCGTTGCCATTCTTGCTGAACGGGAGTTGGATCACACGGATCTTGCTCCCAAAACTCCGCGAACTTGGGCGCGGTGATGTTGTCGAGGCGATCGATGAACTCTCGCTTGAGGCCGATCACCTGGTCGAGCCCCACGTCGGAGGGTATAGCGATGATGAGTGAGAACGGGGAAAGTGAACCCTGGTAGTCCGGCATGATCGACACAGCACTCGTGCCGGGTTGTTTCAAGATAGAAACATGAGTCGAGTGGACTTTCTCTGTCCCCTCGCCCGCGATCATGACAGGCGAAGCCTGGGCAGGAGTAACGAAGAACCCGAGAGCGAGACCTAACGGCGCGGCGCGACCTAAACTGCGTAGCGGCAACATCTTTGCGCAGGCTAGTCGCGACCCAACTACGAATCGAGACCCAATAGAGTCCTAGTGCCGCGCCCGGCCCGGAAACAGAAATTCGCCATGGAACCCAGCGCCGAACACATCGCCCTCCCCGGAGCCGCCGTTGCGCTCATCATCGCCGGCGCGCCCCCGCAGCTCCTCCTGATTCGGAGGGCCGCGCATCCACTCGACCCCTGGTCCGGTCATGTGGCGCTCCCCGGAGGGCGCATCGATCCAGGTGACACGAACTCGCTTCACGCCGCCATTCGGGAAACCTTGGAAGAGGTCGGAGTGGTTTTGGAGCAAAGTTTTCTTCGCACTACGCTGCCTCCCACGACGGCCTTCGCCGGCACGGCGCGCCCCCGCCTGCAGGTCGACGCACACGTTTTTCGTTTGCCTGATTTACCCGGAGTCCGGATTGCCATCGACGAAGTGGCCGAGGCCTTTTGGATCCCCCTGTCGGAGCTAAAAAACCCTGCTCGAGCTACCAGGCACATTCTGGCCGGCCAGAGCGCCGGTATCGCTCAGACGCATTTTCCAGCGCTCGAATATGAAGGCCGTATTATCTGGGGCCTCACCTATTCAATCGTTCACCAGTTTTTGGCGATGACGTCTCGATTCGAAGACTTCTAAGTGGCGTTTTGGTGTGCCCGCGGCTACCTTTCGGCCGACTCACGCGGCCATGCAAGGAACGACGGAAACTGCACGGTATTTCGATGCGGACGAAGCTACGCATCGCGGGCTATCCCCGGCTCGGGAAGTCGGGCTGCGCATTGCCATCCGCGAGCTCGCCCTACAGGATTGGGTGCTCCTCGCGTATCAATCTCTGCTCGTTCTCTTGGTGCTTTCCGGACAACGGGGCCCTTCGTATCGGGTAGCCCTACTCGAAATGACGGGCCTGCTCGGCGCCGCGCTGCTGGCGATTCTCTTAATCCGAAGCGGCTGGCTCGCACGCAACGCCCTCTACGGAAATTTTCTGGAAGCGATCACCTACGGCCTCTGCGCCATCGGGGTGATTGAAGGTAGCTACTTCTTCTTCCGTGCCACCCTCCCTCAGATCAATCCCACGTCGGTTGATTCGGAGCTCTATCATTTTGACATGCGCGTGTTCGGGTTTGAGCCTGCGTTGGCCATCGAGCCATACGTCTCGGGCCCGCTCACCGAATGGTTCGCTTGCACGTACCTCGGTTACTTCCTTTTGGTCGCGGCGTTCGTTCTGCCGATCTTGTTCTTGCCGCGAGCAAGACACGTTGTGGTGCAGTTTGGGCTCGGCCTGATCTGTATCTTCGCGGTGGGTCACCTCACCTACACGATCGTGCCAGGATTCGGCCCCCATCGCGCCTTGGCTCACCTGTTCGAGGCACCTTTACCTTCGGGCTTCTGGCAAGACATCCAGCTCTCGGTCGTCCAAAAAGGTGGCGCGCAGAAGGATATCTTCCCTTCGATTCACACGGCCGTGCCCCTGTTCTTGACCGGTTATGCCTTTCGGCACCGACATCTTCGGCCTTTTAGTTGGGGTTGGCCGATCGTCGCCTTCCTCGCCGTCAACATTATCCTGGCCACGATGTACCTGCGCTGGCACTACCTGGTCGACGTCGTAGCCGGCCTCGTTTACGGCGGCTTTGGCCTCCTCCTGCAACCTGTTGCAGCTTGGGAAACCGCACGGCGCAAGGCCCTCGGTCTTCGCCCAGCTTGGCCCAACTTCTTTCCCGACCAGACGGAAGCGAGCACGGCCGAGATTCGCAAAGCGGGATGAGAAGTCGAGAAGTCGCTACTTCTCGAATACCTGTCCAGCGGCGACGCCCTGGCCCTTTTCTGCCAGCAGATAGAGCCACACCTGCGTTTGGCTCGCCGTAGGACGGAAGCAGGTTTCCTTTCGTCCGAGCACAGCCTGCGCTCCCGGGACTTCTTCCTCCAGCAAGGCGGGCGAGACGATGCCGTCGGGGTTTTTGGGATCGACCAAATAGAATCCGAGCCGGATCTCGCGCAGGGGTGAGAGCCCAGCCGCCAGAGCGGAGTAACAGTGCCCCGCGCCGAGTTCGAGACGCTGGCGCAAGACCTGTCCCTCCTGAAATTGCCCAGCAAAAGGCGCACCAAAGGGCTTAGCACCAGCCGGCACATGACTTTGCGCGATGGCCTGAATCAAGGGTCCCGCTGCCGCTGCCATGGTGACGTCGACGGGTACGGCGTAGCTCACTTGCGCTTCCGAGCTTCCCTCTCCTGCCGCGCTCCCACCCGTCGCAGCGCCGCCACTACCCGCAGCGCCCCCACCACCAGCAGCGCCCCCACTGGCGGCCGATGAGCCACCACTCGGAGCCGCCTGCGCCCCGCCACTGCCTTGGGCACTCGCGCCTCCAACGGAGACGGGCAGGGCATTATCGACGATGCAGAAAGCGCCATCGAAATGTTGTCCTTCGGGGCACGAGCCTTCGGCCGCCGGCGCCTTGCCCTCGGTTTTGGGTCCACATCCAACCGCTAACAAAGAGAGACCCAGTGCACAGACAAGAGCCTGGCTCCTCGAGCCTGAGGACATGACGGCAGCAATCATTGGGCCATCATGCCCTCCGAGCGGGCGCAGCGAAAGCCTCGCCTTCCGAGAGCTCGCTTTGGGAGCAAAAAGAGCGATGGCGACTAAGAACGCACACCTAGCGCGCGCAAAAACCTTCGTAGTCGACGTAGCTCCGAATCGTGGGATTCGTGCCGCAGACGGGGCAGTTTTTGTCTTGCCGGAGGCGGAGGGTACGGAAGCTCATGCGCATTGAATCATAGGTGAGCAGCCGGCCGATCAGGGGCTCGCCCTGGCCTAGGATGAGCTTGATCGCTTCCGTCGCCTGCAAGGTACCGATCACGCCAGGCAAAATCCCAAGCACACCGGCCTCCGCACACGAAGGCGCGAGATGAGCAGGCGGAGGTTCAGGATAAAGGCAGCGATAGCAGGGCCCATTATGGGGAGCGAAGGGCGCAAACGTGGTGACTTGGCCATCGAAACGGAAGATCGAGCCGTGAACGACGGGCACCTTATTGAACACCGAGGCGTCGTTGACGAGGTAGCGGGTCGGGAAGTTGTCACAACCGTCCACAATGACGTCCCACTTGTCAGCCAGGATCCGATCCACATTCTGGCTGTTCAGGCGCTCCTTGTATTTGACGACCTTCACATCGGGGTTGAGGTCTGTGATATAGGCCTCGGCGCTGTCGACCTTGGCCATGCCGATGCGCGACGTGGCGTGGATGATCTGGCGCTGCAAGTTGGAGGCGTCGACTGTATCGGCGTCCACGAGGCCGAGCGTGCCTACGCCAGCGGCCGCGAGATACTGAGCCGCCGGCGCACCGAGTCCGCCCGCGCCCAAAAGGAGCACGCGAGCCTGAAGGAGCGCGGCCTGGCCTTTCTCGCCGACCTCAGGCAAGAGCAAGTGGCGCGAATAACGGTCGAGCTGGGCCGCGGAGAGGTCCGGCGGGGTATCCACGGGAAACTTCAGGTCCTTCCAGCGCACGAAGCCCGGATTGGCGCTGGTTACGTTGGAATAGCCAAGTTCGGCCAGGCTCTTGGCGGCAAAGGCGCTGCGCGTTCCACCTGCGCAATAGAGGATGATCTCGGCATTCTTGTCGGGAAGCTTCTGCTCCGCCTGCATCTCGAGAAACCCGCGCGGCAAATGCAGCGCACCGGGGATAAATCCCTGTCGAAATTCATCTTTTTCCCGCACATCGACCAGAGTGGGGGCGGGCTTGCTGCGATCTTCGAGGCGAGCCTTGAGGGCCTCGAGGCTCAGAAAGCGCACGCTGTCGCGTACGTCAGAGAATAGATCGCTATACGTCTTGGCCATGGGAGCGTTTTTTCCTTGGGGCAAACCTTCGAGAATCTAATTCTCGCGTTTCCCGATGTAACAATGTTGGAGCCATTATTAGTCCGCCGGGGGGCGCGTCAAGGGCTGAGCCGATATCCACGGTCAGTGTGGGACAGCGGGCGAAAAGACGTCCTTCAAATTCGCTGAACTATTCAGGGCTTGCGGGCGTTGCTAGTCTACGCCCCCTAGGGCTTGGGGCCCGACGGCCTCCCGCCGAGTCTGTTCTCTGAAATTGCCATCGTCATGTCGACCAACCGTCTGGGTGAACTTCTCGTCCGCGAAAAGCTGATCAGCTTGCAGCAGCTCCGCCAAGCTCAGGACGAGCAAAAGAAGTCGGGGCAAAACCTCGGTTTCGCGCTCGCCAAGCTGGGCTACGTCAACGACGAAGAGATCACGAACTTCCTCTCCAACCAATATCGCCTACCGGCCGTCAATCTCGACGAATACGAGGTCGACGCGGAAGTCATCAAGATTGTTAACAAGGACGTTTGCGTCAAACACGGCATCGTCCCCGTCTCGCGCTCGGGTTCTTCGCTGATTGTGGCGATGAGCGATCCCACCAATCTGCACGCGATCGATGATATCAAATTCCTAAGCGGTTATAACGTCGAGCCTGTGGTCGCCTCCGAAACGGCGATTTTGAGCGCGATTGAGCGCTACTACAACGCGGGTCCCACCTACGAAGACGTCCTTCACGACTTTCAGCTCGAAGACGAAGACATCGATTTCGCGGGCGACGAAGCGGGCGCAACCAACGCGGTCGAGCTCGAACGCGCCAGCGAAGACGCACCCGTCGTACGCCTCGTGAACGTGCTGCTCTTGAACGCGATCAAGAAGCGTTGCAGCGATATCCACATCGAGCCCTACGAGAAGCGTTTTCGCGTTCGTTACCGCGTCGACGGCGTGCTGCAGGAAGAAATGAGCCCCCCCCTTCGGCTCAAGAACGCGCTGGTCAGCCGCATCAAGATCATGAGCCAGCTCGACATCGCCGAGCGACGTCTTCCCCAAGATGGGCGCATCAAGCTCAAGCTGGGCAAAGGGCGCGAGATGGACTTTCGCGTGTCGGTACTGCCCACGATCTGGGGCGAGAAGGTCGTGCTGCGCTTGCTGGACAAGGGCAACTTGCAGCTCGACATGACCAAGCTCGGCTTCGATCCCAAACCGAAGGCAGACTTCGAATGGGCCATCAGTCAGCCTTGGGGCATGGTGCTCGTCACGGGCCCCACCGGCTCGGGCAAGACGACGACCCTCTACTCGGCTCTGAGTGCGCTCAACCAGCCAGGCACCAACATCAGCACCGCCGAGGACCCGGTCGAGTACAACTTGCACGGCATCAACCAGTGCCAGATGCACGAAGACATCGGCCTCAACTTCGCGGCCGCGCTCCGTTCGTTTCTACGGCAAGACCCTGACACCATCATGGTCGGCGAGATTCGAGACTTCGAAACGGCAGAAATCGCCGTAAAAGCAGCGCTCACCGGCCACATGGTGCTCTCGACGCTCCACACCAACGACGCACCGGCAACCATCTCGCGCCTCTTGAACATGGGCGTCGAACCGTTCCTCATCACCGCCAGCGTCAACTTGGTCTTGGCTCAACGCTTGGCCCGCAAGATTTGTGTTGAATGCAAGCAAGAGGTGCCCGTAGACACAGAGGCCCTACGCGAGCTTGGGGCCACCGAAGAGCAGATTCAGAACACCAAGAATATGTTCAAGGGCGCGGGTTGTCCCACTTGCAACAGCAGCGGCTACAAGGGTCGCATCGCGCTCTATGAAGTGATGCGCTTCACCGACGCCTTGAAAGACCTCGTGCTTCAGGGCGCTTCCACGGCCGAACTCAAGCTGGGCGCGATCAAGAGCGGCATGTCCAGCTTGCGCATGGCCGGCATTCGCAAAGTACTCGAAGGCGTGACGACTCCCGAAGAAGTAGGCCGCGTCACCATGGCCGACTGAAAATAGAACGTCACTTCCCGCAGGAAAGCAGCTCGAATGGAACAAGGCGTCAAGATCAATCTTCATCAGCTCCTCCGCGCCGTCATCGAAAAGGGCGCGAGCGACATGCACATCACCACCGGCTCCCCGCCGCTGCTTCGTATCGATGGCCAAGTCGTACCCCTCAAGCTGGAACCTTTGACTCCGGTCGAAACCAAGCAGCTTTGCTATTCGGTGTTAACGGAAGAGCAAAAGATCGAGTTCGAAAAGAACAAGGAGCTCGATTTGTCGTTCGGCGTGAAGAACTTGTCGCGCTTTCGCGCCAACATCTTCATGCAGCGCGGCGCAGTATCGGGCGCTTTCCGTTCCATCCCCTTCAAGATTCTGAGTTTCGAGGAGCTCGGCTTACCGGCCGTCGTGGCCAACCTCGCCAAACGTCCCCGAGGCCTCGTGCTTGTGACTGGGCCCACCGGTTCCGGCAAGAGTACCACTCTCGCCAGCATCATCGACAAGATCAACGCCGAGCAGCGGGTCCACATCATGACGGTGGAAGACCCGATCGAGTACCTTCACCCGCACAAGAAATCGGTGGTCAACCAGCGCGAAGTGGGGGCCGACACGGGGACCTTCAAGGCCGCGCTCAAGTACGTTCTCCGGCAAGACCCAGACGTCGTACTGATCGGTGAGATGCGCGACCTCGAGACGATCGAAGCCGCGCTCACCATCGCAGAGACGGGGCACCTCGTGTTCGCGACCCTGCACACCAACAGCGCCGCGCAGAGCGTCAATCGCATTATCGACGTCTTCCCGCCCCATCAGCAAGGGCAGGTGCGCGCCCAGCTCTCTTTCGTACTCGAGGGCATCATCAGCCAGCTTCTGCTCCCGCGCGCGGGAGCTCCGGGGCGCGTACTCGCCATGGAGGTCTTGGTCCCGAACGCGGCCATCCGCAACTTGATCCGAGAAGACAAGGTGCACCAAATTTATTCGCAGATGCAGATGGGGCAAGCGGGTCACGGCATGCAGACCCTGAACCAATCCCTATTTTCGCTCTATGCACGCCGCCTGATTACGCTGGAAGAAGCCTTCGGACGCAGCAACGACACCGAAGAATTGCGCATGATGATCGAGCAGCGCGGCGGCGGCGTACCGCGCAACTAGAAGAACGAGGCCGGGCCGCGGAACGGGGGCCTTGAGGAAAGCGCTGACGAGAGGGTCAATTTCATTGCAGGGCGCAGACGTTGCGGTATGAGGAGGGCCGTTTCGTTATGTGCGGCGTTTTTGGAATCTTTGGCCACGGCGACGCCAGCAAACTCACGTATCTGGGCCTCCATGCGCTGCAGCACCGCGGCCAAGAGAGCGCGGGTATCGTCGCGAGCGACGGCAAGCAGCTCAAGCTCTTCCGCAACATGGGGCACGTCATCGACGTATTCCCTGCGGCTCAGCTCGAAGAGCTTCAAGGCATTTATGCCATCGGCCATGTGCGTTACTCAACGGCTGGCGGCTCGGCGCTGCGCAACGCGCAACCCATTGCCATCGAATATTCCAAGGGCACCTTGGCGCTCGCTCACAACGGCAATCTCACCAACGCGGACCAACTCCGTCGCGATCTGGAGCTCCGTGGGTCGATCTTCCAAACCTCGAGCGACACCGAGGTTATCGTGCACCTTTTGGCTAAGAGCCTCCAGCAAGCCACGCCCGATCGGTTGGCCGACGCGCTCGGACAGGTGGAAGGCGCCTATTCGCTCCTTTGCCTAACGGAGACATCACTGATCGCCGTTCGTGACCCGCTGGGCATTCGCCCGCTGTGTCTGGGCAAAGTGGGCGACGCCTGGATCGTCGCCAGTGAGCCCACCAGCTTCGAGCTGATCGATGGCGAGTACGTGCGCGACATCGACCCGGGCGAGATGCTGATCATTACCCCGCAGGGGCTACGCTCGGTTTACCCTTTTGCCGCCGCTCCCCGCCGAAGCTGCATCTTCGAGTACGTGTATTTCGCTCGCCCCGATTCGACCATCGATGGCGTGAACGTCTACGAAGCTCGCAAGAATTTGGGGCGCCGCCTAGCGCGCGAGCACGCCGTCGAGGCAGACGTGGTGATACCCGTTCCCGATTCTGGGGTGCCGGCCACCATCGGCTACGCAGAGGCCTCGGGGATTCCGTTTGAGATGGGCCTCGTTCGCAGCCACTACGTGGGCCGCACCTTCATCGAGCCAGAACAAAGCATTCGCCACTTCGGCGTGCGCCTCAAACTGTCGCCCATCGCCGACATGCTCCGAGGCAAGCGCGTGGTCGTTGTTGACGATTCAATCGTACGCGGCACAACCAGCCGCAAGATCGTAAAGATGCTGCGCGACGCGGGCGCGAGCGAGGTGCATATGCGCATCGCAAGCCCCCCCACCCGCTGGCCCTGCTATTACGGCGTCGACACACCGAATCGCAGCGAGCTCATCGCCGCCACTCACACCATCGAAGAGATCAACCAGTACATCACGAGCGACACGCTCGGGTATCTGACTCTCGACGCGCTGACGGAGAGTGTATTGGCTGCAAAAGAGGCTCGGGATCAACTTCACCTCCGCGCCCATGATGACCTGAACGGCAGCGGGGGCGAGCCAGGCTCGAAACGCACTGCGCCTTTGTCGAAGACGACCTTCTGCCATGCCTGTTGGAGCGGCGACTACCCCGTACAGTTTCGCCCCTCCGAAAAGAAGACGCAGCTTCCGCTGTTGCACGTCTAGGTCATCTCCCAGCGGGGTCATTTCCCAGCGGGGCCCTCTCCTAGCGGGCCATTTCCTAGCGCGGGCGTCTCCTAGCGGGACCCTCTCCTGTGGCGCCCTCTCGGCGCACCGCCGGGCGTCTGCGCGGTCGGCCTCGGAGGAGCGATACCTCTAGGCCACCGCCGTCTCCGGGCAGCACTGCCTCTGCACGCTATTGTCCGCGTCAGAGCTCCGCAGAGCGGCGAGCGGCGAACGTGTCACAAGCTTTCGCGTCACCGCTCTCAAAGCCACGGCGGAACCAGCGCATGCGCTGAGCGCTCGAACCATGCGTGAATTGAGCCTGGTCGGCGTGCCCAAGCGAATCATCTCCGATGGCGTGAGCCGCGTTCAACGCCTCCTTTAGGTCTTGTTCGTCGATGGCTAGCGTCGAACGAGCGGTGTGGCCCCACACGCCAGCAAGGCAATCGGCCTGCAATTCGACCCGAACCGAGACTTGATTCTTGTTTTCCCCGGGAACGTCGAGTCGCGACGCGCCGATCAGGTTCTGCACATGGTGCCCTACTTCGTGAGCGATCACATAGGCCTGCGCGAAATCTCCGGGCGCTTTGAGGCGCGCAGCCATGACGTCGTAGAAGGTCGGGTCAATGTAGAGCTTCCGATCGGCCGGACAATAGAATGGCCCTGAATCCGAGCTGGCTCCGCCGCACCCACCCGTCGTTACCCCTCCCGAAAACACGACTAAGGTCGGCTCCACGTAGGGGCCTTTCGGCACGCCGTACTCCGGAAGCGCTCCCTTCTCGAACTCGCCTTTCCAAACATCTTCGGTCGACGCCAAAATAACGCGAGAAAAATCGCAAGCCTTCTTGTTTTCCGCAGTGGCTTGGCACGCGCTCCCCGCGCTTGCCCCCGGAGTCGAAGAACTCGCACCCAGGAGCATCTGCTTCACGCTGCTCGGCATGAAAAGGTAAAGCGCCCCCAGCCCGACGCCCGCAATCAGCGTTCCTTTGAGACCAAGACGCTGAACGATCGCCAGCACGAGCTGCACCGGAATGCCCCCCGCACCCGCGCTTGTGCCCTGACCCCGATCCTCGAATTTATCCGAACGCCTACGGCCGCCGATTTCCAAGATTATTCTCCTTTGAGTTCGCCTACTCTTATCCGACTCGCGCGAGCCAAGGGCAATGCCCTTGGCCGAAGCCCTGAGCGAACGAACTCGGATCCAAATCTTGGCAGGCTGAAAAGGGGAGTGTCGCGCCGGTCGCCACCCTAGGCTCCGACGAGCCAATAAAAGCGCAAATTCGCCGCCATTCATGCGCCATGGGCGACACTCGTCGGGCCAAACCCAGGGCCCCTAGCGGGCAGCGCTTAGGGCGAGGCGTTATTGCAGTGTGCCCGCGGAGCAACCGAAGCTGAGGAAGTAACTCAACTGCGGCCCCTCCCGAAAATCATCAAATAACATGCCGATCTTGCCGTCTTCGCCGCGCGCAAACTTTGGGTCAATCGACGCGCCCTCCGTGTCCGTCAACTGAACGGGCTCTTCGGTGACCCGTAAGTTCTCGTCAATGACCTCAGCGTAGACCTCATACTCGCCGCTCATGTCGTCAGACCAAGCCAGCAGCGCTCGATCCCCATACGAGACCGTACTGTTGCCGCGAGCATGCCCGCTGAAAGGTGTGATGGCAGTAGGAGCGACGAGCACGTTACCCTGCTCGTCGAGAACGGCTCCCCAAATCGCTGGCTCGGGGAAACCATCCGTCTTGTTATGCCAAGTGACGAGATATTTGTCTCTGAGCGCAACAACGCGGGGACTGCTCGGCTTCGAAGTGGCGCTCTGAACCACTGTGACGACCGGGGCCACTTCGGTCAGGTATTGCTTCTCAAACGTGCGAAACTCGAGTGAAGCGCCGCTATCGTCTTCGACGGAATAGATGAGCCCGTAGGTCTCGGAGGCGGCGGCCGAGGAGGGAAACTCCGCGTCGACATCACCCGAAGGGGTGAGCTCAACGTTGCCGCCGAGCAGCTTACCGCTTGCGCTCAGGATCTGCAGGAAGATTTGGCTGTGCCCGTTGCGCCGATCCGGCCAGAACACGAGAAAGCGACCCTGATCGTAGAGCACGTCCGGATCGAGGGACATGTTGTCTGCCTTCGAGAGCTGCAAATCGGCGATGCGTTTTTCGCCTGTCGGATCAAAAAGCGTAAAGTAGATTTCGTAGTTCTGCGCGCTGCGACCATCTGACCAGGCGGCGCCAAAGGCCGCGCCTGACCAAGCCAGGCTCGCGCCCCATGCCGGCGAATTGATTTGGTTGACGCGCGACTCCGGAATCACTTCGAGCCCGTCCGATGCGAGCCCTCGCCAGAACGGCCGCACTTTGTCGAGCGAGGACAAATATGCCCAATAAGTCATCGCAAAATAGCCCGCTCCATAAGCGATGCTGCGGGAACCCGAGCGGTTGGCTTCAGCGCTCGGTACGCGAATGGGGGCCAGAGTGTCACCGGGGCCGGGCAAGAGTGAGTTGCCGTTGTCTAGAGTCCCGTCGCAGTCGTTGTCGACGCCATCACAAATCTCGACGCCCCCGGGGTGGGCTAGCGCGCTCGTATCGTCGCAATCGTCTCCGCACTTTCCGCTGCCGGCAACGCCACTGCCCGGAAGCGGCGCGAAAAAGCCATCTTGATCTTCGTCGGTCGTGAGCCACGTTTCATCGCACACTCCCGTCTCAGAGTTGCATTCGCTCGTCACGCACTCACTCGAGGGCACACACACGACCGGCTCAGCGGCCACGCACTGCCCCATTTCACAGACCTGAGCTGCACACAAATTAGCCCGGTCGCAGTCAGCATCTTCGTCGCAGAAATGCACCGCCGCAGCGAGCCTGGAACGCGAGCCGCAGCCCACGACAAGCAGCGAGCCTAGTAGACCGAAGAGAACGTAGCTGAGGGGCGCTAGGCGAGATCCGCGGCCCATATCAATAACAGACCCCGATATTCTGCGCGTCCGTCTCGCCGCAGAGGAGGCCTGAGGGGCAGCCGGAGCCGTCACTCACATCACAGACGCTAGCGCAGCGCGCTCCGCCACCGGTACCCACGACGCACAGATAGCCTGCTGCGCAGTTATCTCCGTTGGTAGAACACTCTTCGCCCTGACGACCAACACCTGCATACGCACAATACGCTCCGTAGCGGACCGCGCCGCATTCATCTTGATCAGGAAAGATCACATAAGGCGAACACTTGTAACCGGCGCCGCACTCGTCGTTCGCACCTAACGGATTGCAACTATAGTATTCTTCGGGAGGCAGGTCTGGGCACTCTCGTTCCATGAAATCTCCGCCGACCCCTTCGAGCGGAGCGTACCCGCCGCTCGCTTGCCCGCCGCTCGGCCCGCCCCCCGAGGCCTCTCCTCCCGTGGCGACGCTCCCTCCGAGCCCATGGCGAGGGTCTACGTAGGGCTCATCGAGGGCAGTGCCTCCACACGCCTGAAGACTCAAAACGCTGATGAGCCCCGTCAGCACGAAGCTGATCGATACCCGATGTAGCGGAAAGGCCTGTCGAAAACGCATCTGCCGGAGGAGTATAGCCAAAACGCGAGGCCTGTCAGAAAATAGAGGCGTGTGCGGCCGGTATTCGAACGCCTTAGAATTCAGCCATATTCGGCTGGTCTTTGAAGCTCGTGGCTCCACCTCACTCCAGTTCGAGCCGCGCCTGAATATTGCGCCCTCATTCCGCGCTGGCCACGAGGTACCGATCGTGATCGCGCAGCCACGGGCCGCAAGAGAAGTGCACCTGGCTCGCTTCTGGTTCGTGCCTGAACATTGGCGAAAGCCACTCGAAGCCCTACCACCGACCTTCAATGCCCGCGCCGAGACCGTTTTCGAGAAACCCCTCTTCCGTGGCGCGAGCAGCAGCGGTCGGTGTCTAGTTCCTGCCACAGGATGGCGCGAATTTCGCGACAAACAACCTTATCACTTTGTGCCCACCACCCCGGGCTTCCTCGCTGCACCCAACGCGTTCGCCTTCGCAGCGATCAGCAACGAACACCTGGCTGCCGACGGAAGCTCCTTTCGGAGCTTCGCTATCCTCACCCGCGAGCCGACCGCGGAGGCCGCTCTCATCCACGAACGGATGCCGTTGCTCGTGCCCCCTCATCTCTATCAAGAATGGCTCTCGTCGACTTCGGGTGAGGAGGTCTTGGCAGAAGCCATGGCCGCGGCTGACGGCCTAGAACTGAGCTATTTTCCGTCTGACCCCAGCGCGAACTCGCCCCGCTACGAGGGGCCTTTGGCTGTCTCTCCCCGCCCCCATGCCGAGCTCATTGCTGCGCCAAAGGCGAAACCCGACGTCCAATCCCCACAGCTTGCGTTGTTTGCAGCAGATGCGGCCCAAGGCTCAGCCGCGCCCGAAGACTCCAGGCGGACCCGCAGAAAATCGTAGGCGATCTCCGGGGAGCGACGAGAGCACCGCGCGACCTTAGCTCGCACCCGCCGAGCGGTTCCGCTGGGCCTTTTGATGCATCCCAGGTTATGAGACGTGTTCTAGGATAGTCGATGGCAAGAAAAGTTCTCGAATGCGCCGTACCGCGTCCAACGTGGAGAGACCAGACGGGCTACCGCTGTAGCCCGTTGAGCTTCGTTTGTGCCCTTATCGCCATTAGCGGCTGCAACCCTCGGTCCATAGAGGGCGATCGAACTGGTAGCACTTTGGGAGGGACGATAGCCCAAGCTGGAGGTGGCCCCGCAACGGATCCAGCCCCGAGTGGACCGAGTTGCGTCGTCTCACTCCCAACGACGCCGCCCCCTTCCGCGCTCCCCGTCGCAACTTGCCCTGAAGATCGCGACGGGCGGCCCAGCATGCCCCAAGGACGCTTGAAATTTCCTGAAAGTCGGGCGCCCGAATTAACGGTCGAACTCGCCCAAAATGACGAGCATCGCTCCCACGGTCTCATGTTTCGAAACTCGCTGTCGGAAGATCAAGGCATGCTCTTCTCTTGGCCCAGCGAGGGTCGGCGGAGTTTCTGGATGCACAACACTTGTCTCGCGCTGGATATGCTTTTCCTCGACGAAGAGCTCTACGTCGTCGGAATTTTGGAGCAAGTTCCGCCTTGGAACGACAGCCCCCGCCAGACGCGCTGCGACGCGGCCCATGTGCTCGAAGTTCGCGCGGGTTGGGCGCGCCAGTTCGGCGTGCAGCCCGGCCAAAAAGCCATCGTGGACGCGTCCCTACCTTAAAAAGCACCTCCGAAGGCGCGTGTCCGAAAAAAACCACGGCCCCCAGCTAGAGCTTGCCAGCGCCTAGTTCGTTTGCGAACTATGGGCCCCAAGATGCGTCGCATGTCCAGCCTAGAGCTCTCGTCGTCCCTCCCCCGACTCCTACCCGGGAGGAGCTTGCTGACCCAGCTCGGCTCCGGCCTCGCGCTTGTGCTGCTCGTTTCGTGCCAGCGGCGCGCCCCCGAACCCGAGCCCGAAAAGGCTACGGAACGACCCGCGAAGGCCACACCCGCGATGAAGCCCAAGCCAACGTCCGCAGCGGCCAGTGCCGACCCACTCGCTGGAAAATTCACACTAGCCGAGGCAACTGAGGGCCTACCTGCTGGCAAATCGCTCACGGCCACCATCGAGACTGACCTCGGAACCCTGAAGTGCGACCTCCTCGCCGACAAAGCGCCAGTGACGGTCGCAAATTTCGTTGGGCTCGCTCGAGGACTACGGCCCTTCAAAGATGAGACAGGCAATTGGGCCAAGCGCCCTGCCTATGACGGCACAACCTTTCATCGCGTGATCAAGGGTTTCATGATCCAAGGCGGCGATCCGAAAGGCACCGGCCAGGGTGAACCCGGCTACGTCATCCCCGATGAGCGCTGGGAGGGAGCAACCCACAACAAGCGAGGCCAGCTTTGCATGGCGAATCGAGGGCCCAACACCAATGGCATGCAGTTTTTCATCACCGACAAGGCCGCGCCCCACCTCGACAGTAGCTACACCATCTTTGGTCAGTGCGGCCCCGACAGCGTGATGGACAAGTTGGTTGATGTGGAAGTGCGAGGCGATAGCTCGGTGAAGCCCACCTCGATCCGCAAAGTCACGATCGCACGGAAGTGAAGTAGAAGTCGGAACTACAGCGAGCCGCCACAATCCCGGGCGCTTGTCGCGAACTTCGTGTACGCTAAAAAGCATGACGAGCGCTCGCTACGTCCTTCGTATTCCAGACCTCGACAGCGGGCCCAAAATCCTGCGCTCCCCTATTCCTCCGGAATGGATCGACGAGATCCTTGGGGATACGGAAGTTCGCCACTCGGGCGTGCCCGGCGAGATCTCCATTAGCATCACCAAAACCGGGGACGACGTGCTTGTGCGCGGCACCGTCTCGGTCACGGTCCAAGTGCCCTGCTCCCGCACCCTCGAGCCAGCGGTGTACGCCTTAAAACCCGAGGTGTTCTTGCTACTTACCCATCGCCGTGGCCCCGATCGGGGGCGCAGCGCTAGCGCCAAACGGGCCGCAGAAAAGGCCAAGGGCGAGGCTGCGAAGGGCAAGCCCGGTTCCGAGAAAGCCGGCGCCGCTGGCGGAAAAGGCAAAGGCGGAAAAGGTTCAGTCGGCTGGGATACTGACCCCGAGTTGAGCGACGAGGATGCCGCGACCGACACCTACAGTGGAGACGAAATCGTCCTCGATCCGTTCCTTCGCGAGTTTATTCTGCTGGAAGTCCCCATGGTTCCTTTGCGAGAGGACTTGCGCGATTCGAACTTTGAGGCTAGGCCCCCGCTCCCCGAAAACCCGGAACGAATGGGCGACCCTCGCCTCTCGCCCCTCGGGCTTCTGAAAGAACTTCTGCAGAAGAAAGAGTAGTAAAGCTGTGGCAACTCCTAAGCGCCGTCATACGAGCAGCCGTCGCGACATGCGGCGCGCTAATCACGACAAGGTCACGCCTCCCAACGTCGTCCCTTGCTCCAACTGTTCCGCCCCCATGCTTCCGCATCGCATTTGCCCTGCGTGTGGTTTCTACAAAGGCAAAGCCGTAGCTGCCCAAGCGAGCACGCCCGCTTCTGGTTCTTCGGAATAACGCGAGGCGTACGTTTTGAACTACGCTTGGCTTTTCCCAGGCCAAGGTGCGCAGTTCGTTGGAATGGGCAAGGCCCTAGCTGAGGCTAGTGCCGCAGCCCGCGAAACGTTCGAGCGCGCCGACGCAGCCCTAGGGTTCCCCATCTCTTCGATTTGTTTCGAGGGGCCAGAGGAGGCCCTGGTGCGCACCGAGCACACTCAGCCGGCTATTGTGACGGTCTCGCTCGCCGCGCTCGCGGCGATTCGCGAGGCCTTCCCGAACCTACCCGCGCCGAAAGCCGTGCTCGGTCATTCGCTCGGCGAATATAGCGCGCTGGTCGCGGCTGGCGCGCTCAGTCTCGAAGACGCGGTCCGACTCGTTCACCTGCGAGGTCGCGCCATGCAAGAGGCCGTGCCTCAAGGCCAAGGCGGCATGGCCGCCGTTCTCGGCGCGGATCGCGATAAGGTGATGAGTTTGTGTGAAGATGCTGCCGAGGGAGAAGTCCTCTCGCCGGCGAACTTCAACGGGCCAGGCCAAATCGTTATTGCGGGAACAAGCTCGGCCATCGAGCGGGCCTCGAAGCTCGGAGCCGAACGGGGTATGAAGATCATCACGCTCAAGGTGAGCGCGCCGTTCCACTGCTCGCTGATGGCGCCCGCTGCCGCGCGAATGCGGCAAGCTCTAGCCGATGCCAAAGTCGAAGACGCCACGGTTCCGGTGGTGGCCAACGTAACAGCCTGTCCTCACACCGCGGCCGACGACACCCGTCGCTTGCTCGTGGCCCAGGTGGATTCGCCGGTCCGCTTTGAAGAGTCGATCACCAACCTTGGCGCGGCTGGGGTCACGGCGGCCCTCGAAATCGGTCCCGGCAAGGTGCTCCAGGGGCTCATCAAGCGAATTAACAAAGCATGGACGGTGCGTACCGTCGGTGAACCCAAAGATATTCCAGCGCTAGCCGAGTTCTTGGCGGGCCTAGCTTGAGTTAGCGCCTCCCGAATGATTTTTGGGCCGCTCCCCGGAAGATCGAGAGCTTTTCGCCTTCCGTTCAGTCCGAGGGGCAGGTATTCAGGCCGCCGGTTCGACCGAACCTACTTTGAGACCTGTCATGTTTGATCTTTCGGGAAAAGTTGCTCTGGTAACCGGCGGTTCGCGCGGAATCGGCCGGGCAACCTGCGTCGCGCTCGCGGCGCGCGGCGCTCACGTCATCGTCGGCTACGTCCAAGGTGAGGCGCAAGCTAGCGAGACCCTCGCTAAGTTGGTCGAAGCGGGAGGCAAAGGCGAAACCCTCCGCATCGATGCCGCGCAATTTGCGCAGAGTGAAGAGGCTGTGCTTCAGGTCGCAAAGCTTCACGGTCGCCTCGACATTTTAGTCGTCAGCGCGGGTATCTCACTCGACGCGCTCCTCATTCGCATGAAAGAGGAAGACCTCGACCGCACGCTCGCGGTGAACTTGAAGGGCGCGATCGCGGCCGCCAAAGGGGCCGTGAAGACGATGGTCAAACAACGAAAAGGCCGCGTCATCTTCATTTCCAGTGTGATCGGTGAAGGTGGGAATCCCGGGCAAACCGCTTATGCAGCGAGCAAAGCTGCTCTCTTGGGCGTGACCAAGAGCTTGGCCAAAGAATACGCCGCTCGAAATGTGACTATCAACGCCATCACGCCGGGCTACGTGCGCACCGACATGACTCAGGCCTTGAGTGAAGAACAGCGCACAGCCATGCTCGCCAATGTGCCCATGGGGCGCCCGGCTGAAGCCGAAGATGTAGCAGCAGCCGTGGTGTTCCTGGCCTCGGACGAAGCCGGGTACATTACCGGGCAAGCCTTGCGAGTGAACGGCGGCATGTACGTCTAGTTCACTTCCGGCCAAGGCGCTCTGATGTCGAAATCGTCTGCGCCCACCCCGGTTCATGTTCGAGGAGCCAGGGCCTGATTCAAAAATCCAAGCCATACTCACCAAATTTTTCAATCTCAGTCTAGAACAAGGAGCCAAAGCGGCTCACACAGGAGATCATTACATGTCAGAAGGTCGCGATATCCTCGCCGAGGTCAAGAAGATCATCAAAGAGCAACTCGATGTGGAGGAGGCAGACATCAAGTCGGAGTCTTCATTCATTGACGATTTGGGCGCGGACTCCTTAGGACTCGTCGAACTCGTGCTCGCGTTCGAAGAAGCCTTCGAAATCGACATCCCCGACGAAGAGACGGAGAAGATCCGTACCGTCCAGGACGCAGTGAACTATATTCAGGCTCACGCCTAATTTTTAGAAGGGTTCGCCCGAAGCCGGCTGGGGGTTGCTCCAACCTGGATATCGGGCGTGCCCCTTTTCGTCGCTCTTCGCCGAGGCCCATTCGAGTCGTCATGGAACGCGTCGTTGTTACTGGTATCGGAATGGTAACTCCCGTCGGGGTGGGGGCTGACCTTTCCTTTACAAACTTGCTCCAGGGTCGCTCTGGGGTAGGGCCGATTTCGCTTTTTCCCATCGATGAGCGCTATCCGTCGCGCATCGCAGCCGAGGTAAAAGACTTCGATCCGACGCTCTACATGGAGCGCAAGAAGCTCAAAGAGGTCGCACGCTTCATCCCGTTCTCGGTCGCGGCCACTCACATGGCTCTCGCGCAGGCCGACCTTAAGTTGACGGACGAAGAGCGCGAAGATGTCGGCGTGTTCATTGGCGTGGGTATGGGCGGCCTCGAGAATCTCGAGAAGTGCACGCTGACCCTCGAGCATAAGGGGCCTGGCAAGATCAGCCCCTATTTGATTCCCTCCCTGATCGCCAACATGGCGGCAGGACAAGTCTCGATCCAGTTCGACTTGCGCGGCCCGAGCCTGGCACACACCAGTGCCTGTTCGTCGAGCGCGCATGCCATCGGCGAAGCCATGCGCTGGATCCAGTATGGCAGAGCTCAAGTCATGGTCGCAGGGGGCGCTGAGGCCTCGGTTGCACCAACGGGCATTTCCGGCTTCTCCGCCATGTTTGCTCTGAGCCGCAGAAACGACGAGCCAGAGAGGGCATCACGCCCCTGGGACGTAGACCGGGACGGCTTCGTCTGCGGCGAAGGCGCCGGGACCCTCATTTTAGAATCCTTAACGCACGCGCAGCGGCGCGGCGCGAATATCCTGTGCGAGCTCAAGGGCTACGCGGCAACCAGCGACGCACATCATATTACCAAGCCACTCGAGGAAGGTCGCGGCGCAGCGCGCGCCATGTCGAAGGCTCTCGCAGATGCTGGACTTCATCCCTCGCAGATCGACTACATCAACGCGCACGGCACCTCGACTCCCCTCGGCGACCTAGCTGAGATGCGAGCTGTAACGGCGATATTTGGCGAACACGCCACGAGTGGAAAGCTCTGGGTTAGTTCTACCAAATCGATGATGGGTCACCTGCTGGGTGCAGCGGGCGCCGTCGAGGCAGCGGTATGCGTCCAGGCGCTCCGCAAGAAGGCAGTACCGCCCACGATCAACCTCGATAAAAAAGAGCCAGAGGTCATGGTCGACTGTGTGCCTCACGAGGGCCGCGATCGAAAGCTCCAGCACGTCATGAGTAACTCCTTCGGTTTTGGCGGCACCAATGTCGCCTTGGTCCTGTCGGAGTTCGTCGAGTAAGGGCAAAGGAGCGCTTAGGTTGCAATGCCCGTTCTGTAAGGCAATGGACACGCGAGTGCTCGACTCTCGGCTGGCCTCGGGTGCAACCGTGACTTGGCGTCGGCGCGGCTGCGACACTTGTTCGCGTCGCTTTACGACCTACGAGCGCGTGGAGCATCAGCTCCCAGCGGTCATCAAACGAGACGGTCAAAGGCAATCCTACGACCGAACGAAGGTGCTGCGCTCGCTCGAGATCGCATCGAGCAAGCGGCCCGTGACCCGAGAGCAGCTCGACGAGATCGTTGAGGCCATCGAGACCGAACTCGCCCTCTCCGGCGACAAAGAAGTGCCGTCGCTGGCCGTGGGGCAAAAAGTTATGGATCGCTTAAAGCTGCTAGACGAAGTGGCCTACGTGCGCTTTGCCAGCGTTTACAAGTCGTTCCGCGACATCGACGAGTTCATGCGCGAGGTCGGTTCCCTCGTTCGAACCAAGCCAGAGAAGTAGGCGAGCCAAACATGACCGACGAAGAATTAATGAGTAGCGCCATCCGTTCGGCGTACTCTGGAGACCCTTCGCCGAACCCGAAGGTGGGCTGCGTGATCGTCAAAGACGGACGCATTGTTGGCGGCGCCCACCACCACGTTGCCGGTGAAAAACACGCCGAGATCCTGGCCCTCGAGCAGGCCGCGGGCGACGCAGAAGGCGCGACTGTCTACGTCACGCTCGAGCCTTGTAACCATCACGGTAAGACGCCCCCCTGCGTAGACGCCTTGCTCAAGGCAAAAGTGGCTCGGGTGGTGATCGCCTGTCGCGATCCGAACCCCCATGTTGAGGGTGGGGGTGCCGAACGCTTGCGCGCCGCCGGTGTCGACGTAGCGCTCGGAGTCTGTGGGAAAGCTGCACAAGAGCTGATCGAACCCTGGGCTAAATTCATCACCGAAGGCACCTCGTTCGTAGCCCTCAAGTTAGCTCTTTCCCTCGATGGACGGATATCCAGCCGCACCGGCAAATCCAAATGGATAACAGGCGCTGAATCGCGCGCTTTCAGCCACGCATTACGGGCGCGCCATGACGCCGTCATGGTCGGCATCAATACCGTCCTCGCGGATGACCCACGGCTCACGGTCCGCGCGGTCGCTGGGCGAAACCCGATCCGCGTCATCGTGGATAGCAAGCTGCGCACTCCCAATTCATCGCGACTGGTGCAATCAGCCCGAAACGCACCCACGTGCATCATCACTACAGCGGCGGGGACGGTGCCGGCGGCTCTAGCTCTCGCCGAACAGGGTGTCAGCCTGATCCACGTGCCTGCTACGGCCGAAGGTCGTTGCGACATGCGCGTGGCACTGCGAGAGCTCGCCAAGCGCGAGGTGGTCAGCGTGCTCTGCGAAGGCGGCGCGGAGCTAGCCGGCACTCTCCTGGCGAGCCAACAGGTCGACCGACTCCACGGGTTTGTGGCTCCCATCCTCCTCGGTCCGCGAGGCCGCCCCGGCGCCGTAGACTGGGCGGGGCCCGAGAGCCCCGATGACGCCCCTCGCCTGGCCGAGCCCCACTGGGAGCTACATGGCAACGACGCTTACGTGACGGGTCGCGTGCTCTACCCCGAAGGCGTCTAGCCTAAGCCGTGCTACAGTGAAGCGCGTTATGGCGCTCCTGCCCATCCTGACCTACCCCGATCCGCGCCTTCGTGAAAAGGCCGCCCCCGTGACCGTGTTTGATGCAGCGTTGCAGCAGCTCGTCGACGACATGGCTGAGACGATGTATGCGGCGCCTGGGGTCGGCTTAGCGGCGAACCAGATCGGGGTGCTCTCTCGCATCTTCATCATCGATATCGCGGGTGAAGGCGAGCCAAGTGATCTCAAGGTGTTCGTCAACCCTGAGCTCATTGAAACGACAGGCCTCCAGACCTACGAGGAAGGATGCCTCTCTTTCCCCGGCGCATCCGAAGACATCAAACGCGCGGCTGAAGTCACCGTGCGCGCGCAGAACGCGAAGGGTGAGTTTTTTGAGCTGCAGGCAGACGGGCTCTTGGCCGTGGCGATTCAGCACGAGAACGACCACATTGATGGTGTGCTCATGATCGACAAGGTCAACCCCATGGTTCGCCGTAAGATCAGCCGACAAGTTCAACGAGCGGCGCACAGCGCCTAGCCTCACAGTGCCTAGTCCGCACAGTGCCTAGTCCGCACAGTGCCTAGTCCGCACAGCGCCTAGCCCGCGCGGCGCACAGCGCCTAGCCCGCACAGCGCTTATTGGTCGTGAGCTTCGCCGTTCAAGGCAGAGCACACCGTATTCGCTCGTTTTTCAGCCTGCATCGCTACTGCGAGCGAAGAGAGCGGGATCGACGCGGAGACCAGCCGTTTGAAAGGCAGCCAGGACGCGAGGCACGCCCGTAGTGGGCGCGAAGTTCCCCTCGAGTGCACCGCCGGGCAGGACGCGCGTCCCGACGAAGGTAAACACATCCTCCAGCTTGAGATGCGGAAGAACCTCCGCAATACGCGTGATACGCAGGCGACCATCCGTGAGGCGAGTGACCTCGACCCCTACGTCGAAGGAACTTTCGACCCAAGCCGAGGCCAACTCGAGTGGCACGTCGCTCCGTCCGCGCATCAATTCTGCGGGCAAAGTCCGGAAAAGCTGCGAGATGCGACCGGCCGACGAGACTCCGAGATAGGTCGAAGCGCGCCTCGAGCTCATCTCGAAGAGCAGCGGCATGACCGGACCCCCATCGCACTCAAATACGATGCGTACCAAAGGCAAACGAAGAGCCAGGGCCAGGTTACGCTTCCTCGCTTCAGACTCAGTCGGCAAATGAAAGGTCACGCCCGCGCTGGTAAGGAATTCCCCACGCTCGCACAGGTTAACGACGCGTTCCCGACCAGCGCTCTGCAGAATCGATTGGGCTATGAGCCGTGCGTCGCTCTCGATCGCGCTCGATACGACTAGGCTGAGTCGCGCCTGGAGCGCCATGCCGAGAAAGCTAGCCATGGCTCGAGAGAGGCAACCGCGTCGCACTAACTCGTCGAGCGAGAGCGGCTCAGTCGCGCCCCTCTCGATAGAAAACAGCCAATTTTCCCCATCAAATGCGATTGTCGCGCTGAAGCTGCTTCCGCCGCGCTCGAAGCTCCCGGTTGAGCTGCCCGTCGAGTTCGAAGGCGCGAAGTCGCCTTCGGCGATACGAGCGCGATGGAGAACACGCCGCATGGCGAGCGCGAAGGCCTCTTGGCAAGAATAGGCAAGCGAACACGGCTGAATGCGCCCCTCGCGAACCTCCACTAGGTCGTCGGCGCGAGATCCAGAAATGGCGCTGACGCTAGCGTCATCGAGCAAGCCCGCGATAGGTCCAAGATCAAGCAATTCGAGCGCCGCTACGTCGTGCACGGCTTCACCCGTCGTGCCGACCGGAATTTCACCATCGACTAACAGTTGGTCAACGATCGCCGCTAGGTCTTCTGAGTAGCTCTTGCGCTCCTCATCGTTCGGTTCAAGCGGGGCTTCCCCGCGCGCCGCAAGGACTGCTCGAACTACACGCGCCACTGCGATCCGCTGGGCTCCCCCGTCGTGGCTGCGCGCGCTCGGTTCGACAGAGACCTCCGAACGGCGTGGCGGGGGCCCCGATGAGCCGCGACGGGCCAGGCCCTCCGAAGTGTGCTCGCCGGGAACCAGCGTGACTCGGCCGGAGGCCTCGGGCTCGACGCTAAATTTACCAGCCGGGTTCGGGATCGGCGGTGCGCTGAGACGATCGGTTGTATCGATACCGTGCACCTCGGCTGAGGCGGCACCGTCGACTCGGAGCACATAGTCACCGATAAAGAGCCGATCCTGCGGCCTTAGGATGGTAGCTTGGGCGATGCGCCGCCGATTGATGAACGTCCCGTTGGTGCTGTTCAGGTCAGTGACAATCAGCCGGCCTTCGCGAAAAAGCAGCCGCGCGTGACGCTTCGAGACATTGCCCTTGCCGAGAACGATGTCGTTCCCGCTGACACGACCGATGGTGACCTCGCCCCCACGAAAGAGTTGCTTGCGCTCGGCCCCCCCTTTTTCAGAGATGACCAGCGTAAACTCATACGCATCTTTTGAAGGATCCGCCAAACTGGCCCTTAGCTTAGCCGAGTTGGGGCTCGAAATCCCGCACGGAAAGAAGCGCATCCAACCGAACTACAAGAGCCGGGATGGGCACTGCGGCCGGGATGGGCGGCGGCTCCATGGGCGCGGCGGCTCCATGGGCACGGCGGCTCCATGGGGCACGGCGGCTCCATGGGGCACGGCGGCTCCCTGCAGAGCGACCCGAAATGTCAGGATTCGCGACTGACACCGGTCGCAACAAGGTCCAGGACCTCGCCCGCGAAGGACATGATGTCGAGGTCCGAAAGTCCACTACGTCGCAACTCTTGGTAGGTGGCACGAGCCAAGGCAGGAGGACTCAGACGAAGGGTTTCGGCTTCGTCCAGCGGAGAAGTTGCACGGTCAATTCGCACGACGGTGGCGCTCATATTCACTCCAGGCTTCGCCGGGGACACCGCCCGGGCTCAGTGGCCCCCGCTATACAAGAAGGATGCCGGAATGGGCAACGTCTCGGGAGCCCATATTGTCAGGTCAATTTGGCCAAAACGGCCCTTTCGCGTCTGGCGAAGTGCATATGAAACTTCGCAGGACGGCTTTGAGCTAGGTCGCACATTTCGCGGCTCGGGAAAATTGGTCGGACCAGTCAGCGCTATTGAGGTAGGGCCGCGGCCAGTTCCAAGCTGGGTCGTTCGATGCTTTGTACCGCACTCGTGACGAGCTCCGGGCCTTCATCCGCAAAGAATAGCGCCTCTCCAATCTGTGGCAGTTCGGGGTTGGGGCTCGCAGTGCCATCTGCCAACAGGCGGACACAGCCGGAAAGAGCCCGACCGAGGGCCAAGTGGCCATCAAGCCATTGATCCGAGTTTCGGTCGCGCACGGCCACGCAGACTCGCTCTGCCAAAAAGTACTCGGTATTCCGAGTTACCCAGATCCCGAGCCTGCGACGTTCGAGACCCCGATAGGATGCCGCCAGACCTTCGGGTTTGCGAACCAAATTCCACATTCGGCTATCCTGCACAAAACCTTCAAAGTAGGAAAATATCTTACCTTGGATCACCTGACGTAGGGGGTGCGTAAGGAGTCAGCGCCACCTCGGTCGCCGTGACTTCAACAAGTGCTTCCCGAAACTGAACCGCCCGGCGACCTTCAGCGATTGAGCTCCGAGGTAAACGTGCGAGGGAGGCGAGCCAGCACGGTACGTCCTCAGAGCATTCAACGAGTAACAACTCGATAACTACGGGCCTCGCTTCCACCAGCCAAGCCAGAGGCTCGGCGCCAGCCCCCTCCCCAGGCCGAAGGTCGAGGGCGCTTTGCGTGCAAGACGCAGCGGATGGTTCGAGGCGGTGGATGGGTTTGAGGCGGCGGATGGATTCGAGGCAGCGGATGGGTTTGCCGAGCGCCGTGCTCTCGCGCCCCTCGTTAGCCGGGGCTCAGCGTTGCTGAGCGACGGCTCCCAAATGAATCACTTTCCGAAGCGCACTTTCGGGAATGTTCGGAGCGGTGCTCTGGCATCGGCTGGCGCCAACTCTCCCGACTTCTCCGAGCCGCCGCCAACGAACTAGCCCATGGCGCGGAGACGGAGGAAAGGAGAGCTCCTTGAAGCGCGCTGTCTTCGTCGCTGCACGGATGCAAGCCAATCGTCGCTTGCGCGCTGCGAGCGAGCGCGCAGTTCCGCGCAAGAAACAGCGTCCCTGGTCTGTCGGTTGACAGGCGGGGCGAGGGAGCCCAAAAGAAAGCGCTGGGCTCGGTGCAAGAATGGCTCGCAGGAAGAAGTCGGACGAAAAGGTCATCCATGTGATCTTTGGTCCCGGAGGCGGACGCACCGGGACCTTGGGTAACGCGGAAGCGAAGACCGAGCACGAGCGCACGAGCGCGGCTGTGGATCCCTCGTCCACTGAGCCCGTGAGCGATGTGTTCACCAAGGGTGAGATTACGCGTTTGATCGGCCTCTCCGAGGCTCGCCTTCGCTCCCTCGACAAGGCCGGCGTGGTGACCCCAAGCGCGCGACGTAACGGCCGTCGCGTCTACGATTTTGCTGACCTGATCGCTCTTCGCACAGCCAAAGCTTTATTCGACCAGCGCATCCGCTTGCGGGAGGTCACCCGGGCCATTCAAGCCCTTAAGTCCGACTTGCCCAAGGTGAAGCGCCCCCTCTCCGAGCTCAGGATCGTCTCGGACGGTCGCAGCATCGTGGTCGACTCGGCCGAGGGCGCCTTCGAGCCAGCCACCGGCCAAATGATGCTCGACCTCAGCGTAAAGACCTTACGCGAGGACATCGTGCGAGTCCTGCGGCCGAGCGCTGGGCGGGAGCGAGCTCGCGCCGCCTACGAACTCTACCTTGAGGCCAGCAATCTCGATGAGGATCCGAGCACGCTCGAGCAAGCCATCGAGCTTTACAAGCGAGCCTTGGAGCTCGACCCGTGGCTCGCCATCGCGCACACCAACCTCGGCAACATCGCGTTCCGTCGTCAGCACGGCGAAGAGGCCGAGACGTACTACCGGAAGGCGCTCGAGATCGACGGGCGGCAACCCGAGGCCAAGTACAACCTCGGCTATCTCATGCTGGAACGGGGGGAACCCGAGCGAAGCATCCCCTATTTCCGCGGCGCCATTGAGGCCGATCCTGATTTTGCGGACGCGCACTTTAACTTAGCGATGGCCTACGAGCAGATGGGCAAGGCTGATGACGCGCGACCTTTCTGGGAAAGTTATATCGCCCTCGAGCCCCACGGGACTTGGACGGATATCGCGCGGCGACACCTTTGATCAGAATCACCCGCCTTAGAGGCGCCGGTGAGACTCGACCGGCATCTGGGCACGAATCGAACGAACCCGTTCGACGTCAACGTCGGCGATGATGAATCCGGGGCCGTCGGGTAGTTCGGCCAAAATTTCGCCCCAAGGATCGACAATCAAGCTGTGGCCAAAGGTCTTTCGATCTCGCGGATGCTCACCATATTGAGCGGCGGCCACTAGGTAAGATTGGGTTTCGATCGCGCGCGCGCGCAAGAGAATGTGCCAATGGGCCTGGCCGGTCGTGCGAGTGAACGCAGCGCCCAGGGCTAAGACATTAACGCCCTCTTGGCGCTGCTTCTGGAAGAACTCGGGGAACCGAATGTCGTAGCAAATCGAGAGACCGACTCGGGCGGTTGCGAGTTCAATCACAGTTGCCTCTTCCCCTGCGCTAGTGGCCACAGACTCCGAGAGCCGAGTGCCGTCGGCAAGATCGACATCAAAGAGATGCATCTTGCGGTAGCGCGCGATCAGCTTCCCAGCCTGGAAAACGGCGCTTGTGTTGTAAGGACGCTGCGGGTCGCCGCTCTGCTCTGGGAACCCTGCGGCAATCAGCGTCACGCCGAACTCCTTCGTCCAGCCTCGCAAAGCCGAGCCAATCGGGCCATCTTGGGCTGGTTCGTCGCTTACGGTCTCGGCGAGCACACGCTTGTCGCTTTCTGGGCCCAAGAAGGCGAAGCCCTCGGGTAGGACGACGACATCCGCCCCTGCTTTCGCTGCCCCCTCGACCTCGCGCCGCGCCACCGATAAATTGGAAGCAACCTGCGCCTGGCTCGACATCTGCACCGCAGCAAATCGCATCGCTGAAACCTATGCACGATCCCACCACCGCCGCAATGCAGAACTTTCGCTCCGCCGCGGCTGCCGAGCGGGGCAATCCACGAGCGGCCTTGGTTCTGCTTTATGCGGAGCCTTACACGAGCCTCGAGCCGGCGTATCTACTCACGACTGAGAAGCAGGTCATCGGCCGCGATGAAAGCGCTGACATCCGGCTTCAAGTTTCTGCCGTTTCGCGCAAGCATGCTGAGATTTTTGCCGAGCGAGGGCGCTTTTGGATCCGCGATTTGGGTTCGACCAATGGTGTGATCGTAGATGGACAACGGACCGACGAGGCCGAACTGGAGCAGAACTCCGAGCTTCGCATCGGCGACGCCATCTTCAAGTTCGTCGATACCGGCGGTGGTGACTACAGCCGCTATCGCGTGGATGGAGCCATGGCCCCAGGCAGCCGCCGGCTCTTTCAGAGTAAGAGTCCGCTCGTCGGCGGGTTCGAGATGGACCGTCTTTCGAGTGCACTCGACCAAATCTCGCGTACGCCCGTGTCTGTCCTCGTGTTAGGCGAGAGCGGAACGGGCAAAGAGGTCGCAGCGCGTTTTCTACACGATCAAAGCGGACGAAGCGGCGACTTTCATGCCGTCAACTGCGCAGCCCTGCCAGAAAATCTGATCGAGAGCGAACTTTTTGGTTACAAGCGAGGCGCCTTTTCTGGCGCAGATCGCGACAAGACCGGCATCATTCAGGCCGCTCATCGCGGCACGCTGCTCCTCGACGAGATCGGAGACATGCCGCTTTTAGCGCAGGCCAAGTTGCTGCGCGTGCTTCAATCCCGCGAAGTACTACCGGTCGGGGCGACCAAACCTGAGCCTGTCGACGTGCGCATCGTGGCCGCCACCCATCGGGACCTCTCGCGCATGCAGAAAGAAGGACGCTTTCGTCGCGACTTGTTCGCGCGACTCAATGAGTTCGCCGTGTATTTGCCGCCCCTCCGAGATCGCAAAGAAGACCTCTTCCAGCTCGTCAGGACTTTCCTCGCCAGGCAAGGGCGCACCGATTGTGCCTTCAGCTTTCCGTTCATGGCCGCCCTCCTCCACCACGACTGGCCCTACAATGTTCGCGAGCTCGAGTCCGCGATCAAACGGGCCACCGCTCTCTCCCCCGGACAAGAGCTAACCGAGCTCACCTTGCCCGAAAGCGTCCAGGAGGCGATCGTCGATTACGCTCGGGGTCCGCGCGCCAAACCCAGCGAGGGCCCGACGGCCGAAGAGTTGCGGGCCCTCCTCGCCGAAGCCGAAGGCAACATCGCAGAAGTGGGCCGACGACTGGGTAAGGCCCGGATGCAGGTTCACCGCTGGCTCAAACGTTACGGAATCGACATGGCCGATTACCGGGGCTGAGTGGGGTTGACCTGCGCCAAGCCCTCGCCTAACCGACACCACGGAAAGCCCGTTCAGGCCCGCTTGGGTCGGAACGGGGTCCCTGAGCGAGGCGACAGTTGGCGACAAGGCGTAATTCAGACACCGATGATTCCTCCTCCGCCGGGCGCGGCAAGAAGCGCGCACCTGGCGAGGATCCGGCCGAGCCCCTAACGATCGAGCCCGAACCACTGCACCAGATCGCCCAGGACCGCTACCTCACGTATGCGCTCTCGGTCATCACGAGCCGGGCGCTACCGGATGTGCGGGACGGCCTCAAACCGGTGCAGCGCCGCATCTTGTACACGATGTGGCAGCAGCGACTCGCCCCACCCGCCCGGCACCGTAAATGCGCCAAGGTCGTGGGAGACGTCATGGGTAACTATCACCCGCACGGTGACTCCGCGATCTACGACGCGTTGGTTCGGCTCGCTCAGTCGTTCTCGCTACGGCTGCCCTTGGTAGATGGTTCAGGCAATTTCGGCTCTCTCGACGGCGATGCGGCTGCGGCCATGCGTTATACCGAGTGCAGACTCGCCGCTTCAGCCGTGCCCATCCTCGACGAATTGAGCGAGGACACCGTACCTTTCCGGCCCAACTACGACGGCACGCGCGAAGAGCCCGTCGTTTTGCCTTCCCAGTTTCCCAACCTGCTCATCAATGGCGCCACGGGCATCGCCGTGGGCATGGCCACCAACATTCCTCCGCACAATCCCGAGGAAGTTTGCCAAGCAGCCATCCGCTTGCTGGACGCGCTCGTGACCGATCGCGAGCTTTCGAATCGCGAACTGTGTCGCACCATCAAAGGGCCTGATTTTCCAACGGGGGGGCAGCTCGTCTCGACTCCCGACGAAATCAAGGAAGTCTACGAGACAGGCCAAGGTTCGCTCAAGCTGCGCGCGACCTGGGAGCCTGGGCCCTCGAGCAAGCTGAATGATGTGATCGTCGTCACGAGCATCCCTTACGCGGTCAACAAGTCGACCTTGATCGAGCGCATCGCCGAGATCATTACGACCAAGAAATTGCCGCTGCTGACCGACGTGCGCGACGTATCGGCCGACGACGTGCGCATTGAGCTAGAGCTCAAGAAGGACGCAGATCCACACAAGGTCCTGGCGTTTCTTTACAAGAACACCCCGCTGCAGACCAACATCGCGGTCAACATGACCTGCCTCGTCCCGACGGAGAACGCCGAGGTTGGGCGGCCCGAACGCCTCGACCTGCATTCGATGCTCTGGCACTTCTTGCACTTTCGCCTGGAAGTGGTCACGAAGCGCCTCGAGCACGAGCTCCGCGCACTCGAGAAGCGCATTCACATTCTGGAAGGTTTCGAGAAGGTCTTCGACGCACTCGACCAGGTCATCAAGATCATCCGCGAGAGTGAAGGCAAAGCGGATGCCGCAGAAAAGCTGAAGAAGCGCTTCGGTCTGGACGATGAACAGGTGGACGCCATCCTAGAGCTAAAGCTCTACCGTTTGGCTCGGCTCGAGATTTTGGTGATCCAGAAAGAGCTAAAAGAAAAGCAAACCCGGACGCGTCAGATCCAGCGCCTTTTGGGTGAAAAATCGGGCCTCGGTCGCTGGGAGATCGTGCGAAAAGAGCTGGAAGAATCCCAGAACGCCTTGAAAGCCGCGGGGGGAAAGCGGCGCACCCTGATCGCGACCGTCGCGGACGAGCCCGAGCTAACCGCTGAAGATCTCATTATCGAAGAAGACGCGCACATCCTTTTGACGATGGATGGCTGGCTCAAGCGCCAAAAAGAGATCAAGGACCCTGCCTCGACGCGCCTCCGCGAAGGTGATCAGGTCCTGGCCTGCTTCGCTGGGTCCACGCGAGCAACCGCTGCCTTCTTCTCCAATCAGGGCACGGTCTATACGAGTCGCATCGCCGATATCCCTTCCACCACAGGCTATGGCGACCCGATCCAAAAGCTATTCAAGCTAAAAGACGGCGAGCGCATCATAGCCGCGTTCTCGCTCGACAAGCGGCTCGTCGGCGATACCACGGAGGTCGAGGGCTACTTTCCTGAGACGTTCGCCTTCGCCGCGTCGAGTGACGGGCTCGGGGTCACCTTTGGTCTGTCGGCCTTTCTGGAGCCGAGCACGAAGGCCGGCCGACGCTACATCAAGCTCGCAGCCGAGCACGAGGTAGTCGGCGTGTCGCTGGTTCATGGCGACGAAACCGTGCTCGCGGCGAGCCAAGAGCGACGCGTGTTGGCCTGCAAGCTCGAGGAAGTCAATTTTGTGGCCAGCGCTTCCAAGGGAGTGGCGCTCTTGAAGCTGGGTCCCGAGGACAAACTCATTGCGGCCCTGGCCACCGCTTCCGACGAAGAAGGGCTCACGCTCAAGACCTCGCTCGGCGGAGAACAAAAGTTAACCAAGCAAACCTTCACACGTACGAGTCGGGGGGGGCGTGGTCATGAACTGGGCAAGCGGGGCAAGTTGGTCGGCGTGGTGCCTGCCCCGCCCGTCGCACCGGCACCCTTGCCCGAGTAAAAGTCGCCTTCAAAGAACAGGATCAGGACCATGGACACCAGCTCCCAAAAGGCAACTCAAACCGCAAAAGGCGAGGCCTATAGCGCAAAGGACATCACCGTCCTTGAAGGTCTCGAACCCGTAAGAAAACGGCCCGGCATGTATATCGGTGGCGTGGGCAGCACCGGGCTCCACCACCTGATCTGGGAGATCCTCGACAACTCGATCGACGAGGCCATGAATGGTCACGCCAGCGAAATTCGAGTGATCCTCCACAAGGACGGTCGTTCGGTCACGGTCGTCGATAACGGCCGCGGCATCCCGGTCGACCTGCATCCCAAACTAAAGAAGAGCGCACTCGAGATCATCTTCACCACTCTGCACGCGGGCGGTAAATTCGAGGGACAGAACTACAAGACCTCAGGCGGCCTTCACGGCGTCGGTGCGTCCGTGGTCAACGCGCTCTCAACCAAGCTGTCGGCGCGAGTGAAACGAGAGGGTTTTGAATGGGGCCTCGATTTCTCGCGCGGCGTCCCAGACGGTGCTCTAAAAAAACTGGGCGCTGCCAAAGGCACCGGGACGAGTGTCTATTTCCACCCTGATCCCACCATCTTCCCCCGGATCGAGTTCAATGCCGAGACGATCGCGCAACGGCTCGAAGTAGCGACCTTCCTGCATCGGAGCCTCAAGATAGAGTTCTTCGATGAGGCCCAAGACAAACGCACCGTGTTCGTCCATCAAAACGGCATCGGGGACTACGTGCTGCGTTTGGTCAAGGATCGCACCGCCAAGCCCGCTCACGATTCGTTCTTCCAGCTCGAAAAGGAGGGGGAGGTTGGCGTCCAAGTGGCGCTGCTGTGGACGGAATCGACCGATGAATCTGTGCGCAGTTACGTCAATGGCATTCCCACTGGCTCCGGCGGTACCCACGAAAATGGGCTGCGCTCAGGCATTGGCAAGGCCGTGCGCAACTACATGGAGACGCACAAGCTTACGCCTCGTGGCGTAACCATCGCCGCGGAAGATATCCGCGAAGGCGCGGTGGCAGTGCTGAGCGTGTTCGTCCCCGAGCCACAGTTTCAAGGACAGACCAAAGACAAACTGAATAATCCCGAGGCCCAGGGCCTGGTCGACGCCGCGGTGCGTCCCGCCCTCGAGCAGTGGCTTCACAACAATCGCACCATCGCTGAGCAGATCGTGATGCGGATCATCCTGTCGGCGCGGGCGCGTGAGGCCTCTCGTGCAGCCTCCGCTGCCATCTCGCGCAAGACGGCTACCAGCTCGCGCCTGACTTTACCGGGCAAGTTGAGCGATTGCACCCATTCTGATCGCCGCAATACCGAGCTCTTCATCGTCGAGGGCGATTCGGCAGGCGGCTCAGCCAAGCAGGGGCGCGATAGGACGCGGCAAGCGATCTTGCCCTTGCGCGGCAAGGTCTTAAACACCGAAGGTCTAACCTTGGCCAAGGTGCTCGAAAATCGCGAACTCTCCGATTTAGTTACAGCGCTCGGTGCGGGCATCGGACCTTCGTTCGACCCAGAGAAGCTGCGCTACGAGCGCATCGTGCTCTTGGCTGATGCCGATTCCGATGGTCACCACATCACCACCCTGCTGCTGACGTTCTTCTATCGGCACCTTACCGAGCTCATCAAAACCGGCCGGGTGTTCGTCGCCGTGCCCCCGCTCTACCGCATCGACATCGGCAACGAGACTTTTTGGGCGACCGACGATGCGGCACGTGAGAGCGTGTTGAATAAACACAAGGGAAAGAAGTTCGAGATCACGCGCTTCAAAGGCCTCGGCGAGATGATGCCAAAGGTGCTCTGGGAAACGACGCTGAACCCGAGGACGCGTCGCCTCATTCGCGTCGAAGTGGGCGACATGCTGGAAACGGACCGAGTCGTCAACGACTTGATGGGCAAAGACGCGTCAGCACGATTTCGTTTCATCATGGAACACGCCGACCGCGCCGATGCCCTCGATGTGTAAGCCGAGGGCCCGCCGCCGCGCCGAATCTCCCAATTGGGAGCAAAATCGGGTCCAAAAGCGGTCCAGAACGACAATGGCAGCTTGAGACCGCGCGGGCTCTAGGCTAACGCCAAGCCTCCAAATCCGCGACCCGCTCCCTCACGATGACTCTTGCTTTCCGTCGCCTTCAGCGCCCCCCGCTGGCCCGCATGGGTAGCCGCGCCTGGCTCCGGATTTGGGTTCTCGGCGGGGCCGTCTCCAGCCTGCTCACGTTCGGTGCGCCGAGCTGGGCCCAGACCCCGCAGAGCCCTCCAGCTAGCGATCCGGCCGCACCTACCGACCCAGCCGCGCCTACCGATCCAGCCGCGCCTACCGATCCAGCCGCGCCTACCGATCCAGCCGCGCCTACCGATCCGGCGACGAGTCCGAGCGATCCAGACATTCCTCCGCTTCAGGGTTCAAGTGGTGACGTCAGCGCAGACGCTTCCGGCGCGGACGAGGCCGCCGAAGACGGCGGCGACGAAGCCCCTCCTCTGCCGACCCTACCGTCTACGGATCTGGAGTCTGCCGAAGGGCTCAAGATCTCCTCCATTGAGGTGACGGGCCTCCGCCGCATCACTCCGGGTGATCTCGCGACTCGTCTCAGGCTCAAGGCCGGGGACACGCTCGACGGCGATACCCTGAGCCAGGACGTTCGGACCCTATGGCAAACCGGCTTCTTCGACGACGTTGAGGTCGACCTCCGTAAGCAAGAAACGAGCGTCACGCTACGGTTTTTGGTCAAAGAACGCCCCAGCATCAAAGCTGTCGAGTTCGAAGGCAATAACAAGATCAAAGACGACGACCTAGCTGAGGCCGTGGGCGTCAAACCGGATACGACGCTGAGCCGCCCGGAGCTGCGCAAAGCGGCGCAAAAAATTCGCGATAAATACGCAGAGCAGGGCTACTTCCTGGCTGAAGCCAGCCACGAGATCCTGCCCGGTGAAAGCAACGAAGTCACCATTCGCTTCACCATCAAAGAGAACTCACAGGTCTCGGTGAAGCGAATCACCTTCATCGGAAACGAGAGCATTTCCGGCGAAGAATTGCGCACGATCATGTTCACCGGCAACCCCGGTATACTCGCGTTCGGCTCGGGCGGGCCTTTCCGGCAGGACGCCTTCGAGCGCGACATCGCCATGATCAGCGCGATGTACTACGATCGCGGCTTTTTACAGGTCCAAGTCAACACGCCACGGGTCATGTTGACCCCGGATCGGAGTGGAATCGAGGTATCGATCACCATCCAAGAGGGCCCGCGCTACAAGATTCGGCAACTCCGGGTGTTCGAGGTGGGCCCCACGGGAGAAGAGGTCGAACCCCTCGTGGGGCGTCGAGCGCTCCGCATGATGCTACGCGCGGAATCAGGCGATTATTTCAATCGTGCCCAGCTTCTCGACGACCTTTCGCATGTGCGCGGGGTCTATCGCGACAAGGGCTACGCCAACGTGTCCGCCGAACCTCAAACCGCAGTCGATCCCGACAGCCGCGAGGTCGATCTGATCTTGCCCGTCGTACGCGGACCGCTCGTCAAATTCGAGCGCATCGAGGTGCGAGGCAACACCAAAACCCGAGATAAAGTCATCCGGCGCGAACTAGAAATCGCCGAGGGCCACGTGTTCTCCGAAACCAAGTTGGACCGATCCCGTCGGCGAGTGAACGCGCTCGGCTATTTCGAACGGGTCGATTTTTCCACCGAACAAGGATCCGCGCCGGACCGGCTGGTCGTCTACGTCGAGGTTACCGAAAAGCCGACCGGCACATTCCAAGTCGGCGCGGGCTTCTCCAGCATCGAGAGCTTTCTCGCCAGCGCCCAGGTGCAGCAGGCGAACCTGTTCGGAAACGGGCAGAGCTTGTCTCTGCAAGGGCAGGTGTCCGGTATTCGTTCGCTCATCAACTTGCGTTTCGTGGAGCCCTACTTCCTCGACAGCAAGTTCAGCACGAGCGTTAGCTTGTTCGATACTCTGCAGCGTTACGCTGACTTTTCGCAGCGCAGCCGCGGCGGAAACTTGACCGTCGGCTACCCGTTGATTGAGCCCGAGCTGAGCATTTCGCTAACGTACAACCTGACCCACGATCAGGCCGACACCTCAACTAGCTCACCATTCCTCTTGGGCGCGCCCCAGGCCCGCAGCAGCACTTTTTCACAATTGCCGCTCGCGAATTTGTTCAACTCGGGCATCACTTCGAGCCTTCGGCCCGCCATTACGCTCGACACACGTGACAATCGCCTCTTCCCCACTTCCGGCATCTATCTGAGCTACGGCACGGAGTGGGCCTTGGCCGAGTTCGGCTCACAAAATCAGTACGTCCGTCACCGCTATACCGGGCGATTTTACGTGCCACTGTGGTGGAAGTTCGTCCTCAAATTGAACACCGAGGCCGGTCTCGTCACGAGCCCGAGCCAGCAAGGCGTGCCCATTTTTGCGCGCTTCTTCCTGGGTGGCATCATGGACGTGCGCGGTTTCTATTACCGAACGCTAGGCCCGCGCATGCCGCTCACGGAAACGACGGACCCCAATAGCTCGCCCATCGCTAACGGAGCGCGTATCGGCGGCAACTTGATGTATTATCAGAATCTGGAGCTTGAGTTTCCGATTTTCGAGCCCGTCGGGTTGAAAGGTGTGGTCTTCACCGACCTCGGAAACACATGGAACCTTGAAGGAAACTACTGCGATGCGGCGGGTGGGGCTGCGCTCTACCCCGAGGTAAGCCCATGCTTCACCGCGGATTCGCTGGCCGCCGTGCGAACCTCTTGGGGCTTTGGTTTTCGCTGGTTTTCCCCCATGGGACCGCTCCGCTTCGAGTGGGGCTTTCCATTTTCGCCCTTGCCTTTCGAAGAAAAGATGCGCTTCGAGTTCACCATCGGGAACTTCTTCTGAAATCGCGCTAGCCTAAGCACTCGTGGCAGAAGGTTCGCTCGACCCCAGTACCCTGGATCCAGGCTCGCTCGATCCGATCGAGACGGACTCGTATCCGGCCAAGGAGCCATCGGCCGCAGCGACGCTTCGAGATCAGCGCGCTCGGCTCAGTCCGCTTGAAGGGTCTACTCCGTCCCCAAGCAGCCAAGCCTTAGCTGCGACCTCGTCGAGCTCGAGCCGCCCCAGCGCGGCCCCCGAACCCGAGGGAGATTCTCATGAAACGCTCATCTCGAGTCATCCGGAAAGGCCTATTTTTCCGGGCCCCGCCTTCGTAACCGGTACACAACCCTCGATGCCCGCCTATGCCGATCCACCGACTTCGAGTCGAGATTTGCGGCGCACTTGGCACGTCGACGAACAACTCCATCGCCAAGACGCTCGCATGCGCTTGCTCGAAAAGGAGCTCGCGCAGAGCCGCAAGCTCACCATCGTGGCCACGGGGGTCGGCGTCGTCGGGGTCGGACTCGGTCTCCTTGCCTTTCTGCGCTAGGTTCCTTTCTGGTGTCGTTTCAGCGCTAGGTTCCTTCAGCGCTAGGTTCCTTCAGCGCTAGGTTCCTTCAGCGCTAGGTTCCTTCAGCGCTAGCTCCTTTTGAGCGCACTTTTTGGGACGCCTGTGGGGCTCGCCGGGTGAGGGAACCGGCGACTCGAAGGGCGTTTTTCGGCGCCGCGCGCGCCAGTTCGACGATGGGTTCGACGACGGAGCGCCAGAGCTCGCCGAAGGTCGGGGCTTGCGATTGCAAGATATGAATATTACTAATATTTTTTCTGCTGCCCGGCAGTCTAATTCGCTTGAATAGCCGGGCTAGGTCCGGTAGCGACGAAGCTGAAAAATCATGGCTGCTGAACCGCCGAACGCACCACCTCCGCCCCCTGAAGACCTAGGTGCGGGCCAAGGTTCCCATCCCTCGGATCAGGTGCCGGTCAGCATCCAAGAGGAGATGCGCTCCTCCTATCTCGACTACGCCATGAGCGTCATCATCGGGCGCGCCATCCCCGATGCCCGCGATGGGCTAAAGCCTGTGCATCGCCGCATCCTCTATGCGATGCGTGACCTCAACCTAACGCCGGGTGGGTCGTATTCGAAATGCGCCAAGGTCGTTGGTGAGGTATTAGGTAACTTCCATCCTCATGGCGACGCCAGCGTCTACGATGCTCTGGTGCGCATGGCGCAAGATTTTGCGATGCGCCACGTACTGGTCGACGGCCAGGGAAACTTCGGCTCGGTCGATGGCGATTCGGCAGCAGCCTATCGTTACACGGAGTGTCGCCTCGCTCGTTTGTCGATGGAGCTGCTGCAAGACATCGATAAAGAGACGGTCGACTTTTCACCGAACTTCGATGAGTCGCGCATCGAACCCTCGGTATTGCCGGCGCGTTTTCCGCACCTTTTGGTCAACGGCTCGGGCGGCATCGCCGTCGGCATGGCCACCAACATCCCGCCGCACAATCTGCGTGAGATCATCGATGCCACGATTTTCCTGATTGAGAATCCGAACGCGAGTATCGCCGAACTCATGGAGTTCGTTCAGGGTCCCGACTTCCCGACCGGCGCTAGCATCTACGGGCGCGCGGGAATTCATCAGGCTTACCACACCGGGCGCGGCTCCGTCTTGATGCGCGCCCGCACCGAAGTCGAGCAGATCAAGAACTCCGATCGAGAACAGATCGTGGTGACGGAGCTGCCTTATCAGGTGAACAAGGCGCGCCTCGCCGCCAAGATCGGCGAGCTCATTCGCGAGAAGCGCGTCGAAGGTATCCGTGAAGTTCGAGATGAGAGCGATCGCGACGGCATGCGCCTCGTGGTCGAGCTCAAGAAGGATGCTTTCCCGCAGGTAGTACTCAATCACCTGTTCCGCCTCACCGATCTGCAATCCTCGTTCGGCATCATCAACCTCGCCATCGTGCAAGGTCGACCTCAGGTCATGAACCTGAAGGAGTCGCTCGAGGTGTTCGTCGTGCATCGCCGCGAAGTGGTGAGCCGCCGCACCCGCTTTGAGCTATCCCGAGCCGAGGCTCAACGCGAAGTGGTCGAAGGTCTCGGCATGGCCGTGACCGAGGTGGACCTCGTCATCAGCACCATCCGCAAGTCTCCCGATCCCGACGCCGCACGCGAAGCCTTGATGAGCTTGCCGTTGCACGGGCTCGAAGCGTTCGTGCGCCGCTCAGGGCGTCCTGAGGTCGAAATTGAGCACGCCAAGAGTCGGGGCGACTATTTCCTGAGCGAACGCCAAGCCAAGGCCATCTTGGAAATGCGCTTGTCGCGACTCACGGGGCTTGAGCAAGATAAGCTCGCCACCGAGTACGGCGAGCTCTCGGGCGAGATAGTGAACCTTCGCTCCATCTTGGCCGACGAGGGCCTGTTGATGGATGTGATCATGAGTGAGCTTCGTGAAGTTCGCGAAAAGCATGGTGAAGATCGCCGTACCACCATCGAGAACAACGAAGCCGAGATTCAAATTGAGGACCTGATCCCAGAAGAGGACATGGTCGTCACTATCTCGCACACGGGCTACATCAAACGCACCGCTGCCAACGACTACGAGGCTCAAAAGCGGGGCGGCAAAGGCAAGCGCGGCATGCGCGCCGAGCTTGACGATTGGGTGAGCCAGCTCTTCGTCTCCTCCACCCATAGCTTCGTCTTCTTCTTCAGTGATCTGGGTAAGGTCTATGTGAAGAAGGTGTACGAAATTCCCCAATCGGCGCGCAGCGCCAAGGGGCGTGCTATCGTCAACTTCATCGGCCTCGAGTCGGGCGAACGCGTAACAGCTATTACGCCCGTGCCGGCCATTGAAGATGAGCGTTTTGTGATTACGCTCACCAAGCAGGGTAAGATCAAGAAGACGCCCCTAGTCGACTATAAGAACTTCCGGGAAAAGGGCATTATTGGCGTCCGCATCGAGGAAGATGACCGCTTGCTCACCGCGGCGCTGACCGATGGCACCCGTGACCTCCTCATCGGCACCAAGAACGGCCAAAGCATCCGCTTCAGTGAAGACCAGGTGCGCCCCATGGGGCGCAATACGGCCGGAGTAAAGGGCATCGAAATCGATGCGGACGACGAGGTGGTGGGGCTTGCAATCTCGGATCCCCAGCGCCAGCAGGTACTGGCCGTGTGTGCACGCGGCTACGGCAAGCGGACCTCGATCGAAGAATTTCGGCCCCAAAACCGCGGCGGAAAGGGGATCATCTTGATCGACGCATCCGACCGCAACGGCCCGGTCGTTGGCCTCGCCTTGGTATCAGACCGAGACGATCTCATGATCATGACCGATCGCGGACAAGCCATCCGCACTCGCGTCGCTGAAATTCGGGAAACGGGACGCAACGCGCAAGGAGTCCGCATCATGGATGTCGCAGATGGCGAACGCGTGGTCGCCTTCGAGACCTTGGCAGAAAGTGAAACGGACGATGGCGAGTCCAACAAAGGCGAAGAAGGCGAAGCAAGCGAGAACGAAGACGGCCCCGAAGCCGGCGCCGGCGAAGAAGGCGACCAAGAAGGCGCCAGCGAAGAAGGCGATAGTGCTTCGCGCGGAGACGAGCCCGCCGACCCAGAAGACACCGCCGAAGAAGATTGAAGAGACGGCCGAGATCCTGGAAACATTTCAGGCTCTTCGGCTCGCCCATCCCGACGCCCACTGTGAGCTCGACCACACCGGTCCGTTCCAGCTCCTGGTAGCGACGATACTCAGCGCCCAAACCACGGATGTGGCCGTGAACAAGGCCACACCGGCCTTGTTCGCGCGCTACGCGGGTCCGCGCGAACTCGCCGCGGCCGACGTTGCAGATGTAGAGAAGCTGCTCTCAAGCCTCGGCATGTTTCGACAGAAATCGAAGAACATCGTACTCATGGCGCAGAAGCTCATGACCGAACACCAAGGCCTCGTTCCGGAGCGACTAGCCTCGCTGATCGAACTGCCGGGCGTTGGCCGAAAGACGGCCAATGTCGTGCTTGGAGTGGCCTTTGGCAAACCCGAGGGTGTTGTCGTCGACACGCACGTCTCCCGCCTCTCCCAGCGCCTCGGTTGGACCACCGAGAGCGAGCCGGCAAAGATTGAGGCCGAGCTGATGCAGCTCTTCCCCAGGAAGAGCTGGGACATTCTGAGCCATACCCTGATCTTTCACGGCCGACGCGTATGCGGAGCGGCACGACCGCTGTGCAGCACCTGCCCCGTTCGGGCGCGTTGTCCCTCGGCTTTTCGAGCTGAAAACGTGGGACGCAAAGCTGGGACCCGAGCCAAGGCCGCCCCGGCCTAACAAGGTCTCGTTGAAAATCGCTGCCTAGCTTTTTTCTGAAGTTGCGTGCGCGGCATTTCGCGCCACCGCTCGCTCTTGGATGATGCGATCGAGGGTACGGGTGGTCATCTGCCCCTCCACCATATCACTATCAGCTAATATAGCCTGGTGTAACGCGAGGTTGGTTCGAATACCACCGATGATGTACTCCGAGAGTGCGCCTTGCATGCGACGAATGGCTTGACCTCGTGTTGGGGCATGCACAATCACCTTGGCTAGGAGCGAATCGTAGACGGACGGCACTCGGTAGCCGCCGAATACGCCCGAATCAACGCGAACCCCGGCGCCACCCGGCGGATGATATTCTTGGATGACGCCTGGAGACGGCGCGAATGTGTCGGGGTCTTCGGCCAGCACTCGGCATTCGATGGCGTGGCCGCGAAATTTCCAAGTGCGCGTGTCGGGCAGCTCGAGCTTTTCGCCCGCCGCGGCTCGAATTTGCTCCACCACTAGGTCTACGCCCGTCACCATCTCCGTCACGGGATGCTCCACTTGGACGCGAGTGTTCATCTCCATGAAGTAGAGGGCGCCGTCTTCGTCCCGCAAGAACTCGAGCGTGCCGAGCCCCACGTAACCTGTTTCGCGGAGCGCGCGTTGAATGACGCTACCCATTTCTTGGCGCAATTCGTCGGTAACGACGGAGCTCGGCGCCTCTTCGATGAGTTTTTGGTTCTTGCGTTGAATGGAGCATTCGCGCTCCCCCAAGCTCCACACTTGGCCATGTTGATCGGCGAGGGCCTGAAATTCGATGTGCCTCGGGCGCTCAACGAAACGCTCTAGGTAGAGCTCGGCATTCCCAAACCCAGCTTTGGCCTCGGCCGTCGCCGACTCGAAGCCCCGTAGGGTTTCGGCGTCATTGCGAGCGACCCGCATGCCACGCCCACCCCCGCCGCCTCGTGCTTTGATCATCACGGGATAGCCGATGCGATGGGACTCTCGCAGCGCGTGCTCAGCGTTTTCTAGGGCGCCACTGCCGGGCAAGAGAGGGAACCCGTACTTTCGAGCCGTCTCTCTGGCGGTGACTTTGTCGCCCCAAAGGGCCATGGCCTTGGCCGATGGACCGATGAACGTGATGCCACAACGGTTCACCACTTCGGCAAAGTGAATATTCTCGGAAAGAAAGCCGTAACCGGGATGAATGGCGTCCGCCGCGGTTACTTCGGCTGCGCTGATGAGCGCAGGCATATGCAGATAACTTTGAGCGGCCGGCGCTGGGCCAATGCACACGGCTTGGTCTGCGAAGCGTGTATGGAGAGCCCCGCTGTCAGCCTCTGAGTGGACCGCCACCGTTTGAATACCGAGCTCGCGACAGGCCCGAATGATACGGATAGCGATCTCGCCCCGATTCGCGATCAGAACTTTCTTGAACATGGGCTCAACCGTCCGTCAGTCACTCACGCGGCCCGTCAGTCACTCTTTTTGACTTTGAAGAGCCGCTGGCCAAATTCGACGCTGTGACCGTTTTCGACCAATATCTCGAGCACGGTGCCCGCCACATCGGCTTCGATCTCGTTCATCAGCTTCATGGCCTCGACGATGCAAACCGCCTGACCCACCTTGATCTGCGACCCGACCTCTACGAACGGAGGAGCCTCTGGCGAGGGTGAACGATAGAAAGTGCCCACGATGGGCGAGACGATGTAAGCCACCTTGCCTTCATCCACCGCTGGCGCGGCTGGAGCGGCGGGAGTCAGCCCGGAGACGGTTACAGCAGCAGCAGCCACGGCCGGTGCGGCGAGAGGCGCATGCTTTGCACCAAAAGTGAGACGAATGCGGCTGCTTTCGTCCTCGTATTCGAACTCGCTCACCTTACCGGCTTCGAGTGCAGAGATCAGGGCCTTGAGGTCGTCCAACTGAATTTTCATGGAGCAAAACTTTAGTTCAGGACCGAACTGGGGGGCGGACGCTAGCGCCGATGCCCAAGCAAAACTACCCAAATCGGAAGGAGCTGCAGCCAAGGAGCCCGGCCTGCGCCGGGCAGGCTAAAAAGAAGGCCTCGCGCCCAAGCGAGCGAAAGCGGCCTAGCCTGATTTCAGCTCGCCTTGGCCCGCAAATGCTCAACCAGGGCCCGAAACGCGACTCCATAGGAAGCGACTCCAAAGCCTGCAACTTTTCCCAGGCAACCGGGCGCGATGCGCGAATGGTGACGGAACTCTTCGCGCGCTTCGGGGTTCGAAATATGAACCTCAACCGTGGGCACGCCGGCTCCACGTACCGCGTCGAGCAGCGCGTAGGATGTATGGGTGTAGGCACCAGGATTGATGACGATCCCGGAGAAAGCGCCTTCTTCCGCGTTACCGATCCAGTCCACGAGGTCTCCCTCGTGGTTGCTCTGGCGGCACTCGACCTCAACCCCGAGCTCCCGCGCGAGCTCCCCAAGTCCATTATGGACGTCCAGCAGAGTCTTGTAGCCGTAGACCTCGGGCTCGCGCTTCCCTAGCCGCTGAAGGTTCGGCCCGCTCAACACTAAGAGCTTCATGGCACTAACCATTTCATGGAGCGAAGGACATCATGACAGCTCAACGAGTAACTTCGGAGCGAGCAACCTCAGCGCGTAGCGAGCCTTGCCTGCGTTGGCGTCGGGAGCGAGCGTCACCGCCACGAAATAGCGATCGTTGACGACGCGCACGATGGTGGTCATGCGCTCGCTCTGGAACGAAACTTCTTCAGTCCCGCCAGCGTGCAGCATGTCAGTCGCGCGTTGAATTTGCTTCACGAGCACGCTGACCTCGGCCCCCACAACCTCGATATCGTAGGGGGACTCTTGACCCACGTAACTTTCGACGGGGATGCCTTCGAAATCCATCAAGAGTCCAGCGTACCCCCCCGCGCTATTGACCGCGGACTTCAGCGCTTCCTTAAACATGTACGGCCTATGCTACGCCAGAAAGCCTCGGCATAGGAAGTTTCAGTCCAAGCAGCTCCGAATGGGCTCAGGAGGGGGCGCCGGAACGAAACGCCTAAGGCTCAGATTTCGCTCCAGCGTGCGCGAGCTAGTGCGACGAAACGCAAAGGTAATGAGCTACCCGTGTCAGGAAAGGCTACCAAGAGTCCGCTGGTGGGGTCCCCAAGAAGCTCGAGTCTGACGACGTTTTTTTCTGGGTAGAGGCCGCCGAGGCTCGGGGGCAAGAGTGAGCCAGGCCACTGGCCCCGAAACGAGCCAGAGCGAAAAAGGGAAAACAAATCGACTCGCGAGTCGGCATCCCAATCGATGGGCGTCGCCGACGCCTCGCCCCAGAGCCCACGAACCTCGTGCAGGTGGAGAGCCAACACGTTGACCGGACCCGGAAGGCCCTGGGCCAGCGCTTCAGCTAGCTCGAGGGGTCTCAACGCTCCCAGGATTCGATCGGCTCTCGATTCACCAGGCTGAATATCGCGCGGCGGCGGAGCCTCCGCCGCTTCCCGTGGTGCAGGAGCGCCACTGCTTCGCCCCCCGAGGCCCGGCGACGTGCGAACGCGCTCCCGCGAAGGGCCACGGCGGCGTCTCACAAGTGGCAGCGGGGCCTGAGCGCCCGACGGGGGACGCGACAAGGAGGCAATGGCGTTCCAATCGACCTTAGCGCCAGCGGCAGCCAAAAGACCCTGCAAATAGCCTCTATAGAAGCGGAGCGGCGTCTTGAGGTGAAAACCCATCTCCGCTTTCAAACTCGGATCGAGCGGCGTCACTGTGACAACTTCGATAGAGCCTGCTCGCTCACGAAAGGGAAAGGCGAGTCAGCGCTCCGGAAGTCCGGGCGGCAGTTCTCGCATCAACCCTGCGTCGAGACGCCAGCCGGGATCAGCAGGCGCACCATCTTGAGCAAAACATTCCGAGACGGCCTCGGCTAGTTCGACTTGTTGGGTGACGAGCACCTCGATCAAAGAACAACCCAGTCGCTCAGCAATAACGAACGACTCGGCCACAAGCTTGGGGCTCAGCGCGGCGTCGTGGATGAGGCGATATAAGAGATAGGCGGACAAGAACGACTCAAACTTATCGCCGATCGGCCTCGACGAGTACGACCATTTCAGTGGCCCTCACCAAACCGAGCTGATCTCGGGCCATAGCCTCTAGGGTGGCCGGAGCCTGCTTGACCGCTCGGGCCGTGGCACGAAGCTCTTCAATACGGGTTCGCTCCCTCAGAATCTCAGATTCGACCTTGGCCCGCTCGGCCTCCAAAGTCGTAAGCCGAGAGATACCCCCCGTACCCACAAGCAGCGTGGGAGCGCCGATGGCGCCCATTGCCAACACGGCGGCGGGCAAGATGCGCCGCAAGGCCTCTCGTCCGACGCGGAAACGGCTTCCATGTCGACGTGATGGAATGAGCACCCCTGGATCACTCGTCATCGCGGTAGGCTAACTTGGATCTTCCGCTCGAGGCAAAGTTCCGGCGCCCTCAGATTTCCAATATTACTATTAATTTACTGAGCGAACGAAAGCGATTTCGACGCGAAATCTGGAGAATGCAGGGCTTTTCTTAACGACCGGCCGCGCTATGGTCTCGCCGGAATTCCTGCTCCGGTGGAACGCAAGCCGAATCGGAGGGAGACGACTCCCTCGAAGCGGCGTCCCCGATGCAGGACATTTTTGATTTTCCGAAATCCAGTCTGGACAGAGAGCAGATCGAATTACGCCCGTGCGGCATATTGAAAACGCCGATCTCTCCGACCCCATGAGCGACCTATGAACCACATCGAAGTACTGCGCGCCGAACTTGAGAGACTCTTCAACCTCGACGAGCTCGTTCGTGTTTCTAAAGACGGTCTCGGCTTCGAGCCCGCAGATGTAGGTGGTGAGGCGACGCTCGGTTCGTTTGCCAAGGCGCTCGTTGCGTACTGCGAGCGACAAGAGGCCGTTCTTGCGCTGGTCGACGTGGTCCGCAATTCGGGCCGTGATCTGCACCCCGCACTCGCGGCGCTCCTTTCGGGCGAGCCCGACAAAGACGCACTTTTGAGCCCAGGCTCGGTGCTCGGAAACTATCAAATCGCTCGGAAACTCGGCGAAGGACGGCTCGGCGCGAGCTATTTAGCTCGGGGCCCCGGAGGCGATGCACGCCTCAAAGTGTTGAGCCACGAAGCCACCCGCGACAAGAGCGGGTTGCAGCGCTTTTTGGCCCTAACACGCCGGCTCGGCCAGGCTCAGATCTCTTGCTTGCCCCGGATCATCCAGGCCGACCGTGTCGACGGACGCTACGTCGTCGCTCAGGATTATCAGGAAGGACAGCCCCTCGCCGCGCGCGTTGCTCGCAGCGGTCCGATGCACATCAACGAAGCGCGCGCATTACTGTGCGAAATTGCGGGTGCGCTCTTCGCAATGCACAGCAAGGGCGCCGTCCACGGCGCACTTTCACTCGACAATGTGCTCACTTTCCGCGGATCCAACGGAGAACCGGGCGTGCTTTTGCTCGACTCCGGGACACATTTCCTCCGCACTCGTCAGGGCAAAACTAGGAGCGGGCTCAACTCGACCGGGAGTAACCCGCGGACTGTTTCGCCCGAGCAAATTCGTGGCTCTGAGGCTAGCGCCCAAAGCGACGCCTATGCCCTGGGCGCGCTCATGTATGAGCTCTTGTCGGGTAAGCCCGTATTCGAAGGCGACGTACTCGAGATGGCCTTCGGGCACCTCAAGAAAACACCGACCTCCCCGAGCTCCATCGCGCCGCGCGGTTGGATCTCTGCAGAGCTTGATCAGCTCGTGCTCGGACTCTTAGCGAAGGAGCCCGAGGCGCGCCCGACCATGGCCCTTTTGCTGGAACAACTCGAGAATTTCGTATTTTCGCGCCGAGCCGACGATATTTCATCAAACGATCTGCAAGGCCTCGAACAAAAACTGTTGGCTTCCCCCACGAATCAAGAGCTCGCGAGCTCGCTCGAGGCCACCGTCGGCCGAGGTGCAACGGCGGAGCAGGTCGCCAGTTCGTTCCGCGCCGCGGCCGCCATGCTCGACGATGAGGCCGTGGACGACTCCAAGCGGCTCCTACTTCGCGCGGCCCGCCTCTACGAAGGCAAGCGGGAGACCCTGAACAAGGCTGAAGAGGTCTACCAAGAGCTCATTGGCAAAGATGCTCGTGATCAGGTGTTGCAGGCGGGCCTCAACGAGGTTCTTCGTCGTCAGGGCAAGTTCGAGGCGCTCGTGGAGTCTTTCCTCGCTCGAGCAGAGGTCGCAAGCGACGCCAGCGACCGAGGCCGCGCGATGGCTGAGATCGGCCGCATTTACCTGCGCGAGCTGAACGAACCCGACCAAGCGGTCGTCGCGCTGACGCAAGCCTTCTGCGACAGCCCGAGTGAAGAATACGCACTAGACCTCGAGCGCGCGGCGGGTTCGAACGAGGCCCATTGGGCCGAGGCGCTCACGGCCATTGGTGAGGCTAGCCAGAACGCCGAGCTATCGAGCGAAGCTCGCGTCCTCCTGCTCGGCAAGGCCGGCGCCTGGTATCGCGCCAAGCTGAGCCGCCTCGACCTCGCTGTGCCCTGTTTTCAGGCTGTCTTGAGCTCAGAGCCGGCCAATGAGTTTGCTCTCCAAGCGCTAACGGATATCTATCGTCGTGCTCAACAGTGGCAAGAGCTCGGCATGATCCTAAACCACCGGGCTAACGCCGCGCCGACCCCTGAGCTCGGACGCGATTTGCGCGCCGAAACAGCCGAGCTCCTACAGCAAAAACTGGGCGATGTGGCCGGAGCGCGCTCGCTGTATGAGCTCATTCTGAGCGAGGACGCCACTCACCCCAGGGCGAGCGAAGGCCTGGCCCACATCTTGGACAAAGCTGGCGATTTTGCGGCTCTCACGACTCATCTCGAGCGACGCGTGGCGGCCGAAGCCGGAGCCGACAAGGTAAAGACGCTGTGCAAAATCGGCGAACTCTACGACACTCGCCTCGGCAATGCTGAGCTCGCGCTAGCTCACTTCCAGAAAGCGCTCAGCTTCGATGCCGAGAGCCTCGATGCCCTGCGCGGGATCGAGCTTCTCCTGACCAAGGGCGGCAAGTATCGTGAGCTGCTCGAGAACCTCGAGGCCCAGCTTTCGCTCGGCGCGACGGGCCGCCAGAAGGTCCAGCTCCTGGAGCGCATGGCTGCCATTGCTGAAGAAGAATTCCTCGATCCCAAGGCGGCCACGCGGTACCTGGAGCAGGCGCTAGAGCTCGATCCGCAGAGGCCAACTACCCTCACCGCCCTAGCGCGCCACTATCGTGGCCTCGGTCGCTTCGAAGAGTTGGCGAAGCTCATCGAGCGACAGCTCGAACTCGTGGCGGGCAAAGCAGAGCGGGCTGAGCTCGCCCTCACCTGGGGCCGAGTGCTGAGCGAGCAACTGCATTCACCTGAGCGCGCTCTGGTCGCCTTCGAGCGTGCGGTCGAGTCGGATCCCACGAACCCCGTGGCTCTCGAGGCCTTGGCCCGCGTCCGTGAACAAACCGGCGATGCGACACGAGCCGTAGAAACCATCCTTTCTCTCGCTGACAAGGCTGACTCGAGCGCTGGACGCGCCGAACAATATGTTCGCGCCGCCAAGTTGGTCGAGGCCCGAGGCAATCGAGACCAAGCCATCGAGTACTACCGCCGCGCCCTCGAGGTGTACCCCGAGGACCGCACGACCGCGGCTGCGCTACGCGCGGCTTACGTCGCTCGCGGCGACGTTCGAGCTGCCCTCGAGCTGCTTGAGCAAGAGATGGAAGTGACCGACTCCGAACGGCAACAGAGCAAGCTGGCCGGCGAGGCCGCTCGCATCATCTTCGAGCGCTTGAAAGACTCAGCGCGCGCCGAAGCCATGGCGGAACGCGCGTTGCGCCTCGACCCCACGAACCTCGATGCTTCCTATGTGCTCGGCGAGGTCGCCTTTGCTCAGAGGCGCTTCGTCGAAGCCAGTTCCCACCTAGCCAAGGTCGCCGAACGGACGAGCTCATTCGAACCCGCCGAGGCCAGTGAAATCCTCGAGCACTATATCGACGCTCTCAACCAGTCGGGTAAAGCCGCTGAGGCCCAAGCCGCAGTCCAAGCGCTCATTCAGCTTTCGCCAGACAGCCCGAGCGCTCTCGAACGCGTAACCCAAGTCACCTTCGAACACGGTGGCCCCGAGCAAGCCAAGGCACTCTTGCAGCAGTATCTGGAGCGGTTCGGCACCAGCATTGGCGAGGTCAAGCGGGCCCTAGCCACTTACCGTCTCGCTGAGGTTACGCGAAAGCTGGGTGACGCGGCGAGTTCCATTCAGCTTTTCGAACGCGCGCTCGGACTCGACCCTTCCCTGGAGGTCGCTCTGGGAGGGCTCGCCCTTGCTTACGCAGACCAAGAAAACTGGGTCGAGGTCATCGGCGCCAAAGCACGGCAACTCGACGTCTGTGCGGATGCGGAGCGCGTACAGCTCTTGGTCGATATCAGCGAAATTGCTGCTGATAAGCTCGGCGATCGCAACTACGCCGCCAAGAGCTTGGTGGCAGCCCTCGAAGAACAGCCTGACGATCGGCGTCTGCTCTCGCGCCTCATGCAGCTCTACAGTGAAGAGAAAGATTGGCACAAGTTGGTCGAAGTCGTGGCCAAGCTCGCCGATTTCGCTGAGGGACCAAGCCAGAAGGTAAAGTACCTCGTGACCGCGGCCTTGGTCAGCGCTCGCGAAGTGGGCGACAAAGAAGGCGCCGCCAAATATTTCGAACAAGTGCTCGAACTCGAGCCGAACCACGAAAAGGCTCTCAAAGAACTCATTGAGCTGCAGAAGGGCGCTCGACGCTACCAGGCGGTCGAACAACTCCTTTTGCGACAAATCGCCGTGGCCGAGCCCGAAGGCGACACCAAGGCCTTGGTCCGCACCTACGACGCGCTGGGCGAGCTCTATCAGAAAAACATGGGGGATTCGGCTAAGGCGGCGGAAGCGCTCGAAGCCGCCTTTGGGCTCGAGCCAGATAACGCCAGTCGCTTAGAGCGTCTCAGCACGCTGTACCTCTCCGATCCCGAGAAGTTCCGCGACAAGGGTATCGATCTGCATGAGTACCAACTGCGCAAGAATCCCTTCCGACACGAGTCGTACAAGGCGCTGCGTAAGATCTACACCGTGGCTCGCAACGCCGATGCGAGCTGGGCCCTCTGCCAAGTGCTGAATGTACTCAAGCTCGCTGAACCCGACGAAGAACGCTTCTATCGCCGCATGCGCGCCGAGACAGCAGCCCCGGCTCAAGCCGCGTTTGATGACGCTGCCTGGGCTCGGCTCACCCACCCCACGCTCGATCCATTTCTGACCAACCTATTCGCCTTGATCGAGCCGGCCGTAGTGCGCGCACGCGGACAATCCCCTGAGTCCCTGGGGCTCGGCGAACATCTCCGTATCGATCCGAGTCAACACGACGCCCCCCTCGCGCAGACGCTGTATTACGCAGCCGGCGTACTCGGCCTGGAACTACCTGCCATCTACGTCAACCCGAACGACAGCGGGGGGCTTTCTTTCTTGCTCACTCCCTACCCGGCGCTCTCTATGGGCCGCGTAGCCTTGAGCTCACAGATCCCTCCCCAAGTGGCTGCCTTCGTAGCCGCCCAAAAGCTGGCCTATTCTCGGCCAGGCGTCTACTTGCGTCACTTCATTCAAACGGGCACGGCTCTCAAGGCATGGCTCTTCGGCGCAATCAAGCTGAGCTCTCCGCAGTTCCCTGTAGCAGCAGATATCGAAGGTTCGGTGGCCGAGGCCCTATCTGCGCTTCGAGCTCACCTCACGTCAGACGCGAAAGATCACCTCGCGAGCACGGTCTCGAAGCTGATTCAAACGGGCACTTCGCTCGATCTCAAGAAGTGGGTGGCCGCAGCAGACCTGTCCGCGGATCGCGCGGGCTTCGTCGTCTGTCACGATCTGGAGAGCGCCGTGTCTGTCATTCGCGCCGACGGCGCAACCGGCCTCTCTTCCGACGAGCGAGTCAAAGAGCTGGTCACCTTCGCCTCCAGCCGAGCCTACTTCGATACACGTCGCTATCTCGGTGTCACGGTTGACGGGTAGAGCAAGCCCCACCCTTCACCCCCGAAATTAACGTTGGGCGTCGCGTTGCAGCTTGCTTTGCGGCGCCACTGAGAGGTCCGCTCTTCCGAGCTATGCGGCGGTCGCATCGTCATGCGCCGATCAAGCACCCTGATCACGCTCGGCGCTGCCGCAGAGATGTAGGACGCTCTCCTCGAGTTTGAGGACTTGTCCGTCCCTTAGCCCGCCGGTCCAGGACGCATCAACCCGGGGCTCGGCGCGCCAACCCCACGCAATCGCCTCGAGTAGAGAACATCAACATATTCCACTTCAGATGGAACGTGAGTGTGAGGCTACTCGCGAGGTTCAACTCGAAATGCGATGGATTCTGCACTCGGGCTGGGACTTTCGCATATTACGCGAAAATGTCGCAGAAAATCCGGCACGGGCATATTGGCTTCGGCCGCGAAGCGGGCGATCGCGCGCTTTTTCGCACCCTCGATCTCGTCAATAACGGCTTCTAAGCGACTCATCCGCCCAGACTGTTATCAATTTCCGTGCCCAGCCGCAGCAATTTTCGACTCGTTCCCGAAAAAAACCTTGGTCCGTAAGCCTGGCCCAGAATGCTACCGCGCGCCTGATCGTGCCCTGGAACGAGGCCCGCCGCGGACGGGTCGATACCGGCGCTGAATCGCGCCCCCGAGACTAGACCCGGTTCACAGACACCACACCATTCAATTTACCGAGCGATTTCATCACGCCCTTCAGTTGCACGAGGTCGCTACAGTGAAACGTGAAGATATTGTGAGCTCGTCCGTCACTCTCCGCGCGGCAGTTGGCTTCACTGATGTTGACGCGCTGAGCACTGAGCGCCTGACTGATGGTCGCGAGGATGCCAGGCTTATTGGTGGTCACGACCGAGATGCTCACGGGACGATTCACCTTAGCGCGACTATCCCAGTTCACTTCGATGCGTCGCTCCGGATCCGAGTCGTAAGCCTTCTGACAGTCGCGACGATGCACGGTGACACCGCGACCCCGCGTGATGAAGCCCAAGATGGGATCCCCAGGCAACGGATTGCAGCAACGTGAGTAGCGCACCAAGACGTTGTCGATACCCGAGACTTTGATGCCGCCCTCGGTGTCCCCCTTGACCTTACGCACCAGCGTTTCGAGCGCACCCGTCTTGAGTTGGGCCGCAGCCTCAGCGCCGTCGCCGCGCACCGTGGCAACGACGTCTTCCGCGTTCAGTTTGCCGTAGCCGATAGCTAAAAACAGCTCATCGAGAGAACCCAATTCGTGCGCCTTGACGACCGAGTTCACCCGCGCGTCGTCTTTCAACAGCTTGGTGAAGCTCATCCCAGCGCCGCGCATGGCGGATTCGATCAACTCGCGGCCCAGGTTGACGCTCTTGATGCGCTTCTCAGCACGGAGGAAGGCACGGATGCGATTTTTGGCGCGCGTCGTCACGCACGCTTCCACCCAATCTTTGCTCGGCTCTTGCGAGGGCGTCGTCATGATTTCGACGACGTCGCCGCTCTTGAGTCGGTGACGAATGGGAACAATCTGACCGTTGCAGCGTGCCCCCGAGCAGTGGTGTCCGACTTCGCTGTGAATGGAGTAAGCGAAATCGATAGGCGTTGCTCCGCGTGGGAAGACGAGCACATCACCCTTGGGGGTAAATACGTAAACTTCGTCGGGGAAGAGGTCGATCTTAACGCTCTCCAAGAACTCAGCCGGATCCTTCAGATTGCGCTGATAGTCAGCCAGCTCCCGCAGCCACCCAAAGCGCTTGGCGGCCTCAGGGTCCACCCCGCCCGACGTGCGCTCTTTGTAGCGCCAATGCGCGGCTACACCGGCCTCGGCCACGCGATGCATCTGATGGGTACGGATCTGAATCTCAATACGCTGCCGACCGGGCCCCACTACGGTCGTGTGCAAGGATTGGTACATGTTCGGCTTCGGGAGCGCGATGTAGTCCTTGAAGCGGCCCGGAACGGGCGTCCAGCGTGAATGAATGGCCCCGAGGCACGCATAACAGTCCGCTTCGCTCTCTACGATCAGTCGGAACGCGAGCAGATCATAGACCTGCTCAAACTCGGACTCCTGATCGCGCATCTTGCGATAGATGGAGAAGCTGTGCTTAGCGCGACCCGAGACCTGCACATTGAAACCTTGCTCGGCCAGGCGGGCGGTGATCGTCTTTTCGGTGCTCTCGATATAACGGAGGCGCTCCTTCAAAGACTTATGAAGCTTGCTCTGGATATCTCGATAAGCGTCGGGCTCAAGGTAACGGAACGAGGTCTCTTCGAGCTCATTTTTGATGACGTGGAGCCCGAGGCGATTCGACAGGGGCGCGTAGATCTCGAGTGTCTCCCGCGCGATGCGCTCCTGGGCCGAAGCGCTCATGTGCTCGAGCGTGCGCATGTTGTCGACGCGATCGCACAGCTTGACCAAGAGCACGCGGATGTCCTGCGCCATGGCCACGACCATTTTTCGAAAGCTCTCGGCTTGTGCATCTTCCCGCGAGGTGAAGTTGATCTTGCCGAGCTTGGTCACGCCATCGACGAGCTGGGCCACCTCTTTCCCAAAGTCCGCTTCGATGTCGGCCAGGGTGACCCCCGTGTCTTCGACGACGTCATGCAGTAGGCCGGCGCAGACGCTCGTGAGGTCGAGCTTGAGATCGGCGATGAGCTGAGCGACGCGCGTGGGGTGCGTAAAGTATGGCTCGCCACTCTTGCGAAATTGTTCGCGATGGGCCCACTCCCCGAATTTGTAGCACCGTTCAATGACGGCCACGTCAGCCGATTCGTGGTAGGAGCGGACGGTCTTAACGATCTGGTCAAGCTGAGTCACGTCTTCTCCTTATGTCTAGCACTGCTCCGCCGCACTTGCCTCAGGCCCCACGCATCCCCGAGGAAAACGCTGGACTCTCGGTGTACGTACATTTCCCGTGGTGCCTCACCAAATGTCCGTACTGCGACTTTCTCAGTTTGGAAGTGGGCTCTGGGCTCGATTCGAGTGACCGCGCACGCGAAGCGCGCGACGCACTTCCCCATGAACGTTACGCGACGGCCATCTTGCGCGAGCTCGAGTTGCGACGCGATTGCCTTCAATCTGGGCCGCTGCAAAGCATATTCATTGGTGGCGGGACGCCCTCGCTCTGGCAACCGCGCTCGCTTCAGCGTGTTATTCAAGGCATTTTGAGTGCCTTTGGTGCCCCGAGCGACCTCGAAATCACGGCGGAAGCGAATCCTTCCAGCCTCGATAGCGAGCAGATCTCGGGCTTCCTCGAGGCAGGCATCAATCGCCTCAGCATCGGCGTGCAATCGCTCCATGAAAAGAGGTTGGCCTTTTTGGGTAGGCTCCATTCGCCCCGTCAAGCGCTGGAAGCCGTGACGATGGCGCTTCAATCCGGGATGCCGCGCGTTTCTGCAGACCTGATTTATGGCGTGGAGGGGCAAGCGCCCGCCGAAGCGGTCGCCGAAGTGACCCAGGTTGCCCAGCTCGGTGTCGGCCATGTCTCTGCCTACACACTAACCATCGAACCGAACACGCGCTTTGGCGAACTTCACCGCCGCGGAAAGTTACCGCTGCTCGAGGAAGCCTCAGTCGCTGAGTCCTATGCGCAGGTTTCGGAGGCCCTCGAAACGCTAGGTTTTGAGCACTACGAGATCTCTAATTTCGCGCGCCCGGGCCAACGCTCGCTGCACAATCAGGCCTACTGGCGAGGCAACGACTACCTGGGGCTCGGAGTAGGCGCCGTGGGCACAGTGAGCCGCGAAAATGGAGAGCTGGGCCGCGTTCGCTACAAGAATCCCAGCAGCGTCGGTAAGTATTTCTCCGTCATCGAAGCGCTAAGGACGGGACCGTTTGATTTCAAAGAAGCCGATGCGCATCTCGAGCCCATACCCGGTGAAACGGCGATTTCGGAGAGCTTGATGCTGGGTCTGCGGACGCGAGACGGCGTCGATCTGAGCTTCGAAGGGGAACGACGCGGCCAGAACGCGTGGACGAGCGAGCGCAAGCGAGCCATCGAGCGCCTATCGAATCGCGGCCTGCTCGAGGTCGACGGCAATCGACTTCGCATTCCCAAGGCACATTGGATTGTGGCCGATCGCGTGATTCGGGATTTGATCTAAGAACCGTTGGAGCGTCTTCGTTGTTCCCGCGCCCAACCTGGACGACGCCCGTGACCCGACGCCCATGACCCGACGCCCATGACCACAGTCTGACCCACGGCGTGAGTTACGCGCTGAGGTCCGGTCGCAGCTTCTCGGTGCGAATCCAGGCTTCGAGCGCGGTGAGGGCCCGCTCGGCCATCGCCTCGTATTTTGCGCGTTTCTTGAGCCGGGAACCTTCCCAAGGGGGCAAGTGCGAGAAAGTAATGTTTGAGGGCTGATAGTCCTCGGGGTGACGACGCGTCTGCAAGAGGAGGCCGTGATGAGCCGTCTCTACGGGCGGAAAACTCGGGGCGTGGCCCGCTAGGAGAGCGTCGACAAAGTGAGCGACCAAGTAACCGCCGGCGGCCGCTTCGACGTAGCCCTCGGTGCCGATGATCTGACCCGCCAGAAACACACCGGGCGCCGCTCGAACTTGCCAAGTCTCATCGAGCACCTCGGGAGCGTTAACGAACGTATTTCGGTGAATGGCGCCATAGCGAAAGAACTCCGCGTTCTCGAGGCCGGGAATCATGCGCAGAACGCTGCCTTGTGCCGTCCACGTCATGCGTGATTGAAAGCCCACCAAGTTGTAAGCGGTGCCCGCTTCGTCTTCCTTACGTAGTTGCACGACCGCATAGGGGCGTCGTCCGGTGCGCGGATCGGTCAGCCCCGTGGGCTTCATGGGGCCGAAGGCTAGGGTTTTTTCACCGCGCGAGGCCATCACCTCGACGGGTAGGCAGCCCTCAAAATAGCGGACTTCTTCGAAGGTGTTGGGCTCAACCTTGGGCGCCTCAATCAGGGCCCGCACGAAGGCGTCATATTGCTCCTTGTCCATGGGACAATTGACGTAAGCGGCCTGATCTTCGTCGGTCTCGCCCTTGCCCCAGCGCGAGGCCATGAACACCTTGTCCCAATCCAAGCTCTCCGCAGTCACGATCGGGGCAATAGCGTCGTAATAGGCGAGCTGGCCCGAGAGCAGCTCGGAGAGCTCTTGGCCTAGCGCCTCACCGGTAAGGGGACCCGTTGCAACGATGAGCGGTCGCTGAGTCGGCAGGCGTGTGACCTCGGTCGTTACGATTTCGATGCGCGGATCAGCCCGCAGCAAACGAGTCATCTCGGCGGAAAAGAGCTCGCGATCTACGGCTAGGGCGCCGCCCGCGGGCACCTTGGTCTTTTCTGCGACTTGCATCACCGGCGCGCCGAGTCGGCGCATCTCTTCCTTCAAGAGACCGACAGCGTTTGAAAGCGCGTTGCCCCGAAAAGAGTTCGAGCAAACTAGCTCGCAAAATGAATCGGAAGATTGGGCAGCGTTTCGTTGGGACGGCTTCTGTTCAAAGAGCTGAACAGGGTGACCTCGACGCGACAGTTCGAGGGCGGCCGAACTTCCCGCAAAGCCGGCGCCAATGATAGCAACTGGAGAGGCACTCATGGCCGCGCTTGGTAGCGCAAAAGCCCGCGGGCGTCCTCAAAAAGGGCTCCTTCCAGCGTTAGAAGGAGCAGGCGATGCTGGACCAACTCGGCCGGCTCGCCGCTCCTCTCCACGACTTGATCTAACGTTTCCGCGCCGTTCTGCAGGGCACGCAAGATTGGATCGCTGGATTCGACCCGGACCTGGAGCCTCGCCGCAAAACCTACCTCACGCAGGAAAATCTCCGCCGATAGCACGGGCTTCGCCCCCTCTGCCATCAGCGCATTACTACCGATCCCTCGCTCATCTCCGTAGGCGGAAGGCAAAACGTAGACGGACTTGCCGAGGGCCCTGGCGTGTTTCACTGCATTCTTGGTGCCGCTCTGGTAGCCACATTGAGCCACGACCAACACGTCGGCATAGGCTGCCATCACTTCGTTGCGACGGTGGAAGTCGTGCCGTCTAGCTGGTTGCGGGCGCTCGACGTGGCAGAGGTAAGCCCCTCCCGCCGCAAGCACCCGCTCGTAAAGGACACGATTCTGACGCGGGTACGGATGGCAAAACCACGAGGGCGCAATCACGACCGTCCTTCCACCGGCCCCGAGCGCTGCCTCATGGGCGGCGGTGTCGATACCCAGGGCCCCGCCAGAAACAATAGTGACCTCAGCCGAAACGAGCTCTCGGACAAAGCGCTCCGTACTGCTCAGACCCGCCTCACTCGGCTTGCGCGTGCCCACGACCGCGACTGAGGGACCCCGCGGTAGCCCTCCCCAGCACCAGAGTTGGGCGGGCACCCTTCGCATGCGAGTGAATCCAGAAGGCAACTCGGCCGGAGCAAGCAAGGCAGGCAACATCCCGGTAACTCGGCCCTCGCCCCCACTCGTTGCCTCCCCGTTCTCCCGGTTGGCCCAAAGTTACCTACTTATTGGCCGCTTTCGGCGGGAAACCCGAGGCACCCTCGGAGCGAAAAGGGCCCCGAGGCGCAAAAGCGCCTTAAGACAAGCGCCGCTTGTAGTCGTCGTAACCAAACTCACGGACGACCTGTACCTGCGAATTCTGTGGTTCGTAGGTCACGATGCTCGGATGGCGCACACCATTGAAGGTGGTCGTCTTGACCATCGTGTAGTGGGCCATATCCGTGAAAACGAGACGATCGCCAATCTCAAGCGGATGATCGAATGAATAGTCTCCGATCACGTCGCCCGCGAGACAGGTGAGTCCACCGAGACGATAGGTATGCGCTTTTTCGCCTGGCTCTGCCCCGCCCAAGATCTCGGGGCGATAGGGCATCTCTAGCACGTCGGGCATGTGAGCGGTCGCTGAGGTATCCAAGATCGCTACTGGAACCGGGCCGGACACAAAATCGAGCACGCTTGCCACCAAAAAACCGGTATTGAGCGCGATGGCCTCACCAGGTTCCAGATAGACCTGCACGCCGTGTCGGGCCTGAAAATCCGAGACGAGACGGACTAAGAGCTCCACGTCGTAGTCGGCACGAGAAATATGGTGCCCCCCACCAAAATTGACCCATTTCCGGCCCGAAATGTGAGCACCAAAGCGGGCCTCGAAGGCCCGCAGCGTGCGCTCGAGCGCGTCCGAGTTCTTCTGACAGAGGGTATGAAAATGAAGGCCATCGAGCCCGGCCAGCGAGACGCCCTCGAGGTCTTTCGCCTTCGTACCCAGACGCGAGCCCGTCGCGCATGGGTCGTAGAGCTCCGTCTCGACCTCCCGATGTTCGGGGTTGACGCGCAGCCCGCATTCGACGCCGCTCGCCTTCAAGATCGAACCATACTTTTGCCACTGGGCCGGCGAATTGAACACCACATGGTCCGCTAACGTCTTCAGCTCCTCGATATCGGCCTCAGTGTAGGCCGGAGCATAGGCGTGAACCTCTCGGCCAAACTCCTCACGACCGAGGCGTGCCTCATGAACCGAGCTCGAGGTGACGCCCACCAGGTATTCGCGAATGGTCGGGAACACGCTCCACATGGCGAAGCCCTTGAGGGCGAGCAGGATCTTCGCGCCACTCTTCGCCTGCACATAGCGCAGCACCTCGAGGTTCTTGCGGAGTAGGCCCAAATCTACCACGTAAGAGGGCGACGGTACCGCAAATGGGTCAAAGGCTACCCCGTGTTTCAAGGCTAACTTTTTGGGCTGGGTCATGAACGCTGGTCCTTTTCAGGCCGAAGTGACGAGGCCGCGGCGCGCTTCCACTCGAGCACGCCGCGAAAGCTCGCGACATCTTAGCTGGGGATGGTGAGACCGGGAGCTACGTCGATAACTTGCCAAGGCAGACCATGCTTGCCGAGGAGGTCTAGGAACGGTTCCGGATCGAGCTGCTCAATATTGAAGACGCCCGCTCCTGACCATTTGCCCGTAACCATCATGGCTGCGCCAACCACGGCCGGTACGCCTGTGGTGTAGCTGATGGCCTGCGAACGGACCTCTTTGTAGCACTCTGCGTGGTCGCACACGTTGTAGATGAAGACGCGCTTCTCTTTGCCGTCTTTCTTGCCGGTGACGAGGTCACCGATGCAGGTCTTGCCCGTATAGTTTTTGGCGAGGCTCGCAGGGTCTGGCAAAAGCGCCTTCAAGAACTGAATGGGCACAATTTTTTGGCCCTGAAACTCGATTGGATCAATGCGCGTCATGCCCACATTCTGAAGCACATCGAGGTGTTTCAGGTAGGATTCGCCGAAGGTCATCCAAAAGCGGATGCGGCGGAGTCCACGGATATTCTGTGCGAGCGACTCGAGTTCTTCGTGATAGAGCAAATAGGCGCTCTTCACGCCCACTTCGGGGAAGTCGAAATCCCAGCGAATGGTCATGGGCTCGATGCTCTTGTAGCGGCCTGAGCCCCAAGCTTCCTCGGCTTGGCCTGGGCCATTTTGATCGGCGCGTTCCCAATATTTACCGCGCTGAGTGATTTCGCGGATGTTGATCTCGGGATTGAAGTTCGTGGCAAACTTGTGACCATGATTGCCAGCGTTGCAGTCGAGAATATCGATGGTGTCGATCTCGTCGAATAGCTTCTTCTGCGCGTAGGCGGCCCAAACGTTGGTCACCCCCGGATCGAAGCCCGAGCCTAAAACTGCCATCAGACCCGCTTTCTCATAACGCTCGCGGTAGGCCCACTGCCATTTGTACTCAAACTTGGCGAGGTCAGGAGGTTCGTAGTTAGCCGTGTCGAGGTAGGGAACGCCCGTCTCGAGGCAAGCGTCCATGATGGCGAGGTCTTGATAGGGCAAGGCCACGTTAATCAGGATGTCTGGCCGAAAGCGTCGAATTAGTTCAACGGTATTTTTCGGATCGTCGGCATCGAGCGCGGCTGTCTCGATGCTCTTGCCTTGGAGCTCTGAGACCTCGCGAGCAATATCGTCGCACCGCGACTTGGTGCGGCTGGCCAACATGATGTGGCTAAATACGCTCGAAAGCTGGGCCGCCTTGTGGGTGACGACACGACCTACACCGCCAGCACCGATGATGAGGACCTTACTCACTGATTCTTCTCCTATTTGGTTCAGGGCGCGCTCTGGGAGCCTTCCAGGGTCGCCTCGGCATGGCGCTGTACCAGGCCCCCGGAAGCTGTAAAGTGTCGTCTCGATGTTGTCACGGCCCCGGCGCAATCGACGCACAAAAGCCCAGCGAGACTTGGTCAAGGAAACTTACCTCGGCCCCGAGCACCTGGTTTTGCCTCTATTTGTTCACGACCACGACGAGCCGCACCCGATCTTGTCCATGCCGGGCCACGCCCGCCTCTCGGTCTCGGGCATCGTCGACAAGGCAAAAGCTGCGGCCGCGCTCGGAGTGCAAGCCATCGCGCTCTTCCCCGCCCTCGACGAAAAGTACAAGACGCCCGACGGCAAAGAGAGCACGAACCCGAATGGCCTCCTGCAGCGCACGATTCGCGCCCTCAAAGCAGAGGTGCCCGAAACTCTGGTCATCACCGACGTAGCCCTCGACCCTTATTCGTCAGACGGTCATGACGGCGTTTTGGTAGGCGATCGTATCGACAACGAGCTCACCTTGCCCATCTTGGCCCAAATGGCCGTCGCTCAAGCTGCCGCTGGAGCCGATGTCGTAGCGCCTTCTGATATGATGGATGGTCGAGTGCGAGCCATTCGCGAGGCCCTCGACGAAAAGGGCTTCTATGAGGTTGGCATCTGCAGCTACGCCGCAAAATATGCGTCAGCGTTCTATGGTCCATTTCGTGACGCGCTCGACTCCGCGCCCCGCTCGGGCGACAAGAAGACGTACCAAATGGATCCAGCTAACTCACGCGAGGCGCTGCGTGAGATCGCGCTCGACGAAGCGGAGGGCGCTGATTGGCTCATGGTCAAACCGGGCCTGCCTTACCTAGATATGGTGCGCTTAGTGCGCGAAAACTCGACGCTGCCCGTCGCCGCCTATCATGTCAGCGGCGAGTACGCGATGCTGCACGCAGCAGCCGAGCGTGGCATGCTGAACTACGAAAAATGTCTACTTGAGAGCCTACTCTGCATGCGTCGGGCCGGAGCTGATATTATCTTTACCTACGGCGCTCTAGACGCGGCGAACGCGCTCCGAGCCAACCCAGATTGAATCAGACATGAGATTTCTGTGCATCTCCGACATCCAAGGCAACGCTAGCGCTCTCCGCGCTCTGTTAGAAGAAGCGGATAGTCGCGGTTTCGATCAACTCGTCGTCTGTGGAGACATTTGCTTTCCGGGGCCGGAGCCCCTCGCGGTGTGGAAACTCTTGACCGAACGCAACGCGGTGTGCGTTCAAGGCGTCGGGGATCGAGCCCTGGCGCAGATCGACGTCAAGAAATTGCGAGGCGTCTCGGCCGAGGAGCAAGAACGAATCGAGCGCTTGGCCGCGACCAAGAAAGAGTTGGGCGAGCTAATTTTGGCTCGGCTCGCCAAGTTGCCGCCGCTCATACACCTCCCGCTCGAATCGGGGCACACCATGTTGGTTGTTCACGGTTCTCCTCGAGACCCGACCGAGTCGATCGCGCGCGACATGACCGAGGAAGAGCTCGTTTACGCCTTAGGAGACGAACCGGGTGACCTCGTTATTTGCGGTTCGAGCCACGAGCAATTCGAAGGCAAAGTGGCTGACGTTCATATCGTGAGTGTGGGCTCGGTCGGTGATGCGCCCGGCGGGGACTCCGCTTACGGGGCCCTCGTCGATTCGGGCCAAGTCGGCTACCACGTGACGCTCTTCTCCGTGCCGCTCCTGCCGCACTAAAAATTGCCAGGTCGCTTGGGCTTGCCAGCTCGCTTGGGCCAGCTCGCCTGGGCCAGCGCACGTTCGTCGCCTTTTACCGGCCCTCTGCGGCGTGCTAAGGGCCGCCCGTGAGGCGTCGAACGCAACTAAGAAAGCCACCGTTTCAGCAGGTAACTGGTCTCGGTCGGCTTTCGGCGCTCGATTGGATCGGACTTCGTCTCCGCGGACTTCGTGTCAGCGGGTCCCTCGTCCTTGGGTTGGGCCTCGTCGGGGTCACTCTAGCCGCGGGTGGCTGTAGTGCGGGAGAAGCGGGCGGCGACGGTGGCGCGCCGAGCCAAGACGACGACGGCGAACCTCGAAACACCTTCTTGGATGGCTCTCGCCTCGGCGATTTGCCAGAAAAGCTATCCGAGCTCGGCCTCCGTGCAGATGGCGCGGCCAGCGGCGCACTTCACCCTTCCGCTCACCTCTATGAGCCAAGGTTCGCGTTGTGGTCGAACGGCAGTGACAAGGAACGTTTCATTTCCGTGCCCGATGGGGAGACGATTGATACCGAGAGCGAGCCCTGGCGCTTTCCCCTGGGCACGGTCTTCTTCAAGACATTTCGCTTCGAGAGTTCAAAGTACCCCACCGAGACCCGCGTCAGTGTGATCACGGAGCAAGGCGCGCGTTTCTATGCCTATCAGTGGGACGAAGATGGAAAGGACGCGACGCTGCTCGACGGAAGGCGCGCAGTTCGCGTGGCAGCCGAGGCTGACGGCAACAAGTTCGAGCATCAAATCCCTTCGCTTCTCGAGTGTCGCTCCTGCCACGAGTCCGCGCCGAGCCCCGTCTTGGGCTTCGACGACCTACGCCTCAGCTCCCCCCTCCCCGGCGAAGCCGCGTCGCAGTTAGAAGCTCTTGAGGAAGAGCAGCTCTTCAGTGCTTCGCCAGACCTCCCGGAGCTACCCGCCGACCACGAAGCGGACCCACTGACCCTCGAAATTCTCGGATATTTAGAGGGCAATTGCGTCCACTGTCACAATGGCGGATTCGGCCCATCCTCAGCGTTCGATCTCAGGCACGACGTTGCACTCGAAAGCCTGATCGGGATCGAGACGAACTCTGAGTTACTGCACGGGCTACGCATCGACCCGGGTCACCCCGAGACGAGCGCCGTTTTCCGGGCACTCTTGGCCGATCCAGAAAATGCCGAGGAGCAGGCCATGCCCCCTCTGGGAGTTCAGCTCAAGGACGAGGCCGCCAGAGATAAGTTTGAGCGTTGGATTAACGCCCTGGATGCGGAGTAAGGTAGTTAGTTTTTTATGACAAGGATGAACCGTCTTTTTCGATCGGGCGCCTGGCTCGCACTCATCACACCCCTAACCTTAGTGCTGGCTTGCAAGGGCGAGAATAGCGTCCCGAGTGAGCCCGTAGAACCGGACTGCTCACTCGTCCCGAGCTGCTTGGGAGGCAACGGCAGCGGCGGTACGAGCAACGGCGGTGAAGGCGGTGAAGGCGGCGCCGCTTGGAGTGGCAGCGGGCCAGGCGGAAGCCCGGGAGCGGGCGGTTCAACAGGCGGTTCGGCTCCGAATTGCGAAGACGTCGAGTCGCTCTTGGATTTTAGTCCGCTCAGCGTGCCCGGCTACGAAGATGCCGCCGATTTCGTCTTTCTTCCTAACGGAAATCTTTTGTTCGCCGAACGTCGTGGCCTCATTCGCGAGCTTCATCTGCAAGACGGTCAGCTCAGCGAGATTCGGCGAGAAACCTTCCCCGATACCATCCTAAACAAGGATGCCTGCGGCCTCGCCAACCTCCTTTTGGACCCCGAGTTCGAGACGAATGGTTTGATTTACGTCAGCTATTGCACATCGGACACGATCACACGCCTCTCTCGCATTACTTACAACGACACGGGGCTTTCCGATCTGCAGATTATCGTCGAGACGGAGCTCGAAAAGGGAACAGGCGGCTGGCATCGCTTCGGTTCAATGGGCTTCGAACCCGACGGACTCACGCTGTGGGTTTTCTCGGGTGAGCAAACGCAGAAGCTCCAAGCTCAAGACCTAAGTTCGAAGCGAGGAAAGCTGCTGCGCATTGCCCCAGAGCGCCGTCCAGGTCGAGACGGTTATCAAATTCCGGCTGGAAACATGGCCGATCCGGATGTGAGCGACCTAGGAGACGAGGTTGATCCCGCCGTCTTCGCGCTCGGCTTCCGTTCTCCTTGGCGCGCCACCAAAGATCACCTCGGGCGCCTATGGATTGGCGATGTAGGTAACGCCTTCGCCGAAGAGGTGAACGTCGTGGAGCACGCTGGGCAGAACTTCGGCTGGGCGACGCAGGAAGGCCCATGCAACGAAGACTGTGAAGATTTTGAAGATCCGGTGGCCTGGTACGGGCGCTCCCTCGATCATCCCTACGCCTACGACGACCCTCTGACAGAGCCCGCCACCAAACGCGCCGTTTGGGTGGGGACCATGCCCCTGTCCGATTCCGGCCCCGAACGCTACTGCGGCCTCTTAGATGACGTGGTCCCTTTCGGTGATTTCTTCACGGGTTGGGTGCGAGGCCTCAAGCTCGAAATGAACGGCAGCGTCCAGAGCGATCGCCCACTCGGGCATCTGCCCCGAGTTACGAGTTGGCGCCCGGGACCCGATGGTTTTGCCTATGTGCTAACGCTGGACGGGATCTTGTGGCGAGCTGAGCTCCACCTGCCCGAACCTGAATAAACCGAGCTATCGTCGACTCGCACCTTCGGAGCGGCTCGTGCCTAGCACACGCTGCATGCACGGCCGCTGCTGCGTCGAGCGGCCTACCTTGGGGGAGGGCCGCTTCAAGAGCGCAGTGAGCATTACTGCGGCGCGTCAAGCGCCGTGAGCGCTTAGAGCGGCGCGTCAAGCGCAGCGCGGAGGCTTGAGACCAGAGCGCGAACCGACGCGGCTTCTTGGCCCGTCGGGCTGGCGCCAATAGCGCGGACGATTGCCGTGCCCACGACCACGCCACTCGCGCCCCCTTGGGCCGCAAGACGTGCCTGCTCCGGAGTGCCCACACCAAATCCAACCACCACGGGCAACTTGTATTGCTCTTCCAGACGACGCGCATGCTCGCCAGCCTCGGCGAGCGGGGCCACGCCACTTCCAGTCACTCCAGCGACAGAGACGTAATAGATGAAACCTTCGGCCTGACTTACGGCGACCTTTTCCCGCGCCGGGCCCGATGTGGGCGCCAAAAGGGGAACGACCGCCAAAGAAGCCGCCTTCATCGCAGACCTCAGAACCGCCCCCTCTTCAGGAGGTAAATCGACCGCCAAGAGCCCATCTCCGCCGGCCTCAACCAGCGCTTTGGGCAGCTCAAGCTCACCGAAAGCCAGGATGGGATTGTAGTAGCTGAATAGGATAACCGGTTCGGCGCGTTGCTTTCGGATCTCACGAAGTACCCCCAAAGCGGCACGAAGCGAACCTCCTTGAGAAATCGCGTCGAAGCTCGCCTTGGCGATCACAGGACCATCCGCCGAGGGGTCGCTGAAAGGAACCCCGAGCTCCAGCACGTCGGCACCAGCCTCCAGCGCTGCAAGCGCGCAAGCTAGGCTCGTCTCCACGTTGGGAAAGCCAACCGTGAGGTAGGCGATTAATACTTTCCGTCCCTCAGCCCGCCGAGCGCGAAAGGTCTCCTGAATCCGACTCAGGGTCATGCCCGGGCCCCCCCCGTCAGAGTTCGTTCCGACAAGCGAGCGAGATAGGTAGCGAGGTCTTTGTCGCCGCGGCCCGAAAGGCACACAGCAACCCGAGGAGCCCGACCGAGACGCTCCCGCTCACGACGGGCCACCTCAGGCAAAGCCGCAAAAGCGTGGGCTGTTTCGAGTGCCGGGATAATGCCCTCCGTGCGCGTAACGAGGAACGCCGCATCCAGCGCTTCTTCATCGGTCGCCGCTAAATACACCCCACGTTTCAGCTCTTGGAGGTGAGCATGTTCAGGCCCCACACCCGGATAATCGAGGCCCGCGCTCACGGAATGGGTCTCCACGATTTGTCCGTTTTCATCCTGCATGATGAGTGTCCGCGAACCGTGGAGCACACCAATAGCGCCCGCGTTGAGCGGAGCCGCATGTTGACCTGACGAGAGGCCGAGCCCCGCCGCCTCGACCCCGTAAAGCATCACCTCGGGATCGCCAAGGAAGGCAGCGAACATTCCGATGGCGTTCGAGCCCCCGCCTACACAAGCCACGACTGCATCTGGCAAAGCGCCACTCAACTCCAGCACCTGAGCGCGCGCTTCCTCACCGATCACGCGCTGAAAATCGCGGACCATGTCGGGATAGGGGTCGGGACCAGCGGCCGAACCGACGCAATAGTGCGTCGTTCCAACGTTCGTCACCCAGTCGCGGAGGGCTTCGTTCATGGCATCCTTGAGCGTCTTGGAGCCAGACTCGACCGGAACGACTCGGGCTCCGAGCATCTTCATCCGGCCCACGTTGGGCGCTTGGCGCTCAACGTCGACGCTGCCCATATAGACCTCACAAGGAATTCCTAAGTAGGCGCAGGCCGTAGCCGTCGCCACACCGTGTTGCCCCGCGCCCGTCTCGGCGATAATGCGCGTCTTGCCGAGCTTCTTGGCCAAGAGCACTTGCCCCAGGGCGTTATTGATCTTGTGCGCACCCGTGTGGCAGAGGTCCTCCCGTTTCAGCCAAATCTGGCCAAAATCGTGACCCTGTTCCGCCAACTGCACCCGTAGCCGCTCCGCCACCGAGAGCGGGGTCGCCCGGCCGACGTAGGTCGTGAGCAGCCCTCGCCATTCCGCCTGAAACTCGGGGGTAGGCACAATTTCGCGGTAGGCCCGCGAGAGTTCTTCGAGCGCTGGCACGAGGGTCTCGGCCACAAAACGCCCGCCAAACTGTCCGAAGTATCCGGCGCTCGACATGGGGCCGGGAACCTAGCTCAGCTACGCCAGGCTGACTAGAACGCATCTGATAGGCGCTCTAGGCGCTCGCAGCCCGTGCCCTCGCGATAAAATCGCGGGTTTTTTGCGGGTCTTTTACGCCCGGGCTCAACTCGACGCCGCTCGCCGTATCGACCCCGAACGGCCGGAGCGAATTCACCGCGCCCGTGATCGTGTCCGGATCGAGGCCACCCGCAAGCACGACGCGCCGTTCCTGCACCAAAGAACGAACTAGCTCCACGTCGACCTTTTGCCCCGTTCCACCTAACTGACCCAAGACCTTCGCATCCACCAAGACACGATCGCCCGAGTAAGCCGCGGCGCGCTCGACATCCTCCATCGACCCTATGCGGAGCGCCTGGTAAGCGGCGATACGAAGCTCAGCGAGAGCGCGAAGGACGTCGGGCGGCTCATGGCCGTGAAGCTGGATAAAGGACAGACCCAGCTCTTCGTAGGCTTGTCGCATCTCGTCGAGAGTTGCGTCAGCGAAGACGCCCACCCATTCGCCGACCGTGCTCGAAGCGCGGCGCGTGTCCTCGACCAACGCCTTGGCAGCTACGAGGCTCAAGGACCGCGGCGAGCTCGGAACGAAATTGAGCCCCACTGCGTCTGCCCCTGCCTCAAACGCGAAGGCAGCATCGCGCGGAGATTTCACCCCGCAAATTTTGACCCAGAGCGTGGACACCTGAGCCTCACTCGATCCGCAACAGCTCTTTGACCGTCGCGATGACCTGGGGCGCCTGAATGGGCTTGGTAATGTAAGCGTTCGCGCCAAGCTGCAAAGCGCGCTGCCGATCTTCACCGGCACCTTCGGTGGTGATGATGACGATCGGAGTATCTTTGTGATTCGGATCTGACCGCACACGCTTCACGAGTTTCAAGCCATCCATGATGGGCATGTTGATATCCGTCAGGATGATGTCGTAGCGCGCGGCCGCGAGCTTTCGCAGACCGTCTACCCCGTCGTCGGCCTCGGTAACGCGCAGGTTCTTCAAGCGCCCCAGCGCAAACACCAGAAGCTGGCGCATCATTGGGGAGTCTTCAACAACTAGACAGGAGTACTCGGGCATGATCGGGAGTCGGAAAGGTGGAAGGGAGGCGTCTTTACTACTTTAAGTCACCATCACAAGGCAGCGCTGTAGATTACCTCAGCACCGGGCAGCCTATGCCCACTTTGCTCGAAGAGCGAAGCGCCAATTAAGGCAGGGCCAGTGTGCTCGCCTAGCAAACGAAAGAGTTCAAAGTCGGTACGCGTGAAGCGTTCTTTTTGGGCCAAGAGACCATAGATGGCGATAAGCCCCACCGCGCGTTCCTCCGCCACGAGGGGAATCAGCGCAGGCGGTGCCTCCCAGTTCACTTCGTTGACGGCGTGTTCTTCCTCGATGCAAGCCTTGTGAGCCTTCAACACCTCTCCAAACCGTGAACTCTGGATAGGCATCCTCTGCAGTCGCTCGGTTGGTACGCCTTCCGACGTAATGGGCGCGAGCTCCGTCCCATCGCTGGAGAGAAAATACAAAGCGTAGGCCTGGGCCCCAATGAGCTGGCCGAGGACGTCCCGAATTCGTCGTACCACGCTGCGAGTCGTCAGCGCGGCGTGCAATTGGTTGCCCGCGACGAACAGGCTCGCCAAGTGGGCAAACTCTTCCTCGAGCTCAGCGAAGCGCGCGTCGACGTCCTCTGTGGCCAACTTCGCTCGCGACGGTGGCGCCCCAGCGTGACCGCGAGGCTCGCCCTCGGGGGAGCCGAGCCGAGCGCGCAACCCTTCGTTTTCGCCTTCAACCTCGAGGAGCCGCGAACGCATGCGGGCGTACTCGTCCATGAAGCGTTCGGTCAAGGCCGCATTGCGACGAAAACTGCGCAGCATTTCCTCCCGTTCCTTCGAGAGGTCGGGTGGAGGAGTGCTGTCCTTTCGGGAGTTTTCCGACATTAGTAATCCCGAACGGCTGGACCCAGGAAACCCTGCGCCCCGTCCGTCCATATTTCTCTAGGGAGGATAACACAGCCCCCACGTCGCCCCAACCAGGAGTGAAACGGTTCATGGCCCTATTCGCCAGCGGGGCGGCCCATTGGGGGCCAGGTTAGGCTTGCCAAGTAGGGAAATCTGGGGCCCTCTGGGCGGCGACATGGCTGACATCTCAAGCCGAAAGAATGATCACCTCGACCTCGCCCTCCACTCCGACGTCGGATTTCGGCGCACGACCTTGTTCGAGGAAGTCGAGCTGGTCCACTGTTCGATGCCGGAGCTATCCTGGGACGAACTCGACCCCAGCCTAGAGCTCTTCGGCCGAAAACTGCGCGCACCCATTTTGATCGCGGCCATGACCGGCGGAAACGAGCGGGCCCGCATCATCAACGAGAAATTGGCCTTAGTAGCCGAAAAGGGTGGTTACGCGCTGGGGCTAGGCTCGCAGCGCGCCATGGTTCGCGAGGGCTTCATCAACGAGAGCGTCGCCGAAAGTTATGCGCTTCGGAGTATTGCGCCGACCATCCCCATTTTTGCCAACATTGGCATCGTTCAAGCTGCAAAGATGCCTTCCGAGCTCATTCAGAGCTTGGTGTCCCATGTGGGCGCAGACGCACTCTGTGTTCACTTGAATCCGGCCCAAGAGTTGATTCAACCCGATGGAGATCGAGACTTTCGAGGAGGTTACCAGGCCCTCGCCCGTTTGCTCGGCGAAGTCGGCGTGCCGCTTATCGTCAAAGAGACGGGGAACGGCCTGTCGCGCCAGGTGGCGGAACAGCTTCGTGCCCAGGGCGTCCTCCACGTCGATGTGTCCGGAGCGGGAGGCACGACCTGGGTTGGCGTCGAGACGCATCGTGCGAGCGGAACACACAAACAAAGCGGCGAGCTATTTTGGGATTGGGGCATTCCAACGGCGGCTTCCCTGCTCGAGGTCAAACCAAGCCAGTTTCGCACCGTCATTGCTACCGGTGGGCTGAAGAGCGGCCTTGATGCAGCGCGAGCCATTGCCCTCGGCGCGCGCCTAGCCGGTTTCGCGCGACCTGTTTTGCAGGAGCTCGATAGGGGCGGCGTGGAAGGGGCACTCACATTTTTATCTCAAATAGAACGAGACCTGAAAATGGCCATGATGCTCACGGGGTCAAAAAATCTCGCGGCGCTCGGCCGAGCGCGTCGCCTCTTGGGCCCCAAGCTCAGAGCCTGGAGTAACCCTTCGGAATGAAATCTCTCACAGGGCTGCAGGCGATTAGCGCCAAGCTCAAACCTTTGGTCGATCGTCAACTAGCGCAAGTCCTCGGACGGCAAACCAAGCAGGCGCAAAGACTTGGTCCCGAGACGCTTGCACTTGTGTCGACCCTCGAGAGCCTGTGTATGCGCGGAGGAAAGCGGCTTCGACCCCTCTTGCTCCACGTCGGTGCGCTCTGCCACGACAGTTCGTTTCCTCTAGCGCGGAGCGTCGAGGCTGGCGTCGCGCTGGAGCTGCTTCAAGCCTATTTTTTGATCCACGACGACTGGATGGACGAAGATAGCGAACGCCGCGGCGGCCCCACCGCCCACGTCGCGCTGGGTAAGACGCTCGGCTCAGCACACCTCGGCGAACGGGCAGCCATTTTGGCGGGTGACTTTGCGATTGCCTTGGCCCAGGAATGCTTAGCTAACGTCGCTGTTCCCGCTGGAAACCTGGTTTCGGCTTCGCAGGCCTTCGCCCAGATGCAAAAGAGTGCGGTGCTCGGCCAGCAGCTCGACGTCGTGGCGCAGACGGCAGACGCTGAACTCACCTACGAGCTGAAGACCGCCAGTTACACTGTGCAAGGGCCACTCGAAGTCGGTGTATGTCTCGCCGGGGGCGACAAGAAACTGTGCACGGCACTCAAGCGTTACGCTCGACCAGCGGGAGTCGCGTTTCAACTCCGAGACGACATGCTTGGACTCTTCGGTGAACCCGAAGTAACGGGCAAGCCGCGCGGCGCCGATCTCCTGGCCGGGAAGAAGACCGCCTTCTTGCAGCTCGCAGCAAAAGAACTCCCCCCTCGCCAGCGAAAGCTGCTGAAGAGCCTTTATGGCGCGCGGCAGGCCGAACCTCGTTCAGTGGAGGAAGCCCTTCGCATGCTGGCCGATTGCAAGACGCGGGGCAAAGTTGAAGGACGCATCCAGGAGCTGAAGACACAAGCGCTGAGGTCGCTTTCCTCGCCTGCCCTCTCGCCTTCGGGACGAACTCTGCTCACCGAAGCCACAGAAGTCTTGATCTCGCGCAACTTCTAGCCCGCTTTGGGCGTGACAGGCCCCCCCTCGTCGCCTAATCCGAGAGCGTGAAAAGCACGGGAAGTGCCCGCGGAAAGATTATTCTGCTCGGTGAGCACGCGGTCGTGTACGGCGTACCCGCCCTCGTTGCAGGCATCGATCGAGAGGCGCGGGCAAGCGTCCAACGGGCGAGCTCGACTTCGATTCTTCTCGCAGGTCAGCCGCTCGAGGCAAATGATGCTTTGTTTGAAGCCCTCAGCCAGGCGAGTGACCTATACGGCCTGGGTCCCCTCGAACTCGAGCTTGAGCTCGACCTACCAAGTGGTAGCGGTTTAGGTGCGTCGGCCGCACTCGGAGTCGCAACGGCTCGAGCCCTGGCCCACCTTGCGGACCGCCTGGACGAAGCGACCATTTGGCGAGCGGCCATGGCTTGGGAGCGCGTATTTCACAAGAACCCGAGCGGCGTGGACACGACGGCGGCGATGCGGGGAGGCGTACTGCGCTACGTTCGCGGCGAGGACCCTACGCCTGTCAGGCTGGGTCAGTCCCTCGAGATTAGCGTTTGTGTCGCCGGGCCCCCTGCGCCCACGGCCGCCATGGTGGAATCGGTGGCCCGCTTGCGGGATAGACGCCCTGAAGCCTTCACCAAGAACCTCGCGGCCATTGCGCAGTTGGTCGAAAACGCGGAACCAACCTTGCGGAGCGGAGATGAACGCAGTCTGGGCCGATTGATGGACCTCAATCACATGTTGCTCTCAAGTTGGATGCTCTCCACCGAGGAGATTGAAGCCGCGCGCGAAATTGCGCGAGGAGCCGGAGCCTTCGGCTCGAAGTTGACGGGTTCAGGCGGCGGAGGAGCCGTGCTCGCCGTGGGCCCCTCAGCGCCCATCCTCGACGCCTGGCGCGCCGCAGGTTACGTCTCTTTCGTCGCCAAAATCGGCACCTGATCTGAGATGACCTCTGCCCCTCCCTTCGAATTGCGAGCCCGCGCCATCGCTCACTCCAACATCGCTCTGGCGAAGTACTGGGGCAAGTCGACGCGCGGCGACAACCTGACGGCCGTTCCCAGCTTGTCGATGACCCTCGACGCACTCTCCTCTCGAACGGAAGTCCGCTTCGACGCTAGGCTTAGCCAAGATGAGTTGATGCTGAACGGAAAAGAGCTCGGTGAACGGGAGCTCGAACGGGTGGCCGCCCTGCTCCAACGTGTGCGCATTGCGAGTGGGCTCCAGCATTTCGCACGGGTCGAAAGTGAGAATAATTTTCCCACGGCGGCCGGCCTGGCCTCGAGCGCTTCGGGGTTCGCTGCACTGGCTTTGGCTGCGCTCGGGGCAACAGGGAGGCCATTTACCACTTGGCAAGCTTCGCGTCTGGCGCGCCAGAGCTCCGCTTCGGCGGCTCGCTCCTTGTTTGGCGGCTTCGTGGAGCTAGGCACGGAAGCGGAAGCCGGAAGTCCGTACCTGCCGGGGTCTCACTGGGACCTCACCATGTTGGTAGCGGTCATCGAAGACGCAAAAAAGCCCGTGTCGTCGACGCTCGGTATGGAACACACGCGCCAGACCTCCCCTTTTTACTCGGCTTGGGTGAAAGCGGCCCCGGAAACCTTCGCGGAGGTGCGGGACGCACTCAAGGCACGTGAGTTCGCTGTGCTCGCCAGGGCCATGGAGCATTCAACCCTGGCCATGCATGCCACGATGTCGAGCGCTAAGCCGCCTGTCCTGTATTTTCGCGGTCCCTCCACGGAGCTCATCCACGCCATTCGTGCGCGACGAGAGAAAGGCTATCCAGAAAGCTTCACGCTCGACGCTGGCCCCAATGTGAAACTTCTCACACTGACCGAACATGCCGGCCGAGCCGAGGAATTTTTGAGGGGATTTCCGGGGGTGAACGCGGTCCTCCGGGCCAAGCCTGGCCCCTCGGCTTCGCTGCTCTCACTCGAAAACACGCTCGGCGAGGCGAAAAGACTCGAACTCGCGGAGCAAGTCGGATGAGCCCGCTCCTCAGCGCTCGGGCTCCCGGCAAGGTAGTCCTATCGGGGGCCTATGCCGTTTTGGCTGGGGCCCCCGCTTTGGTTACGGCCGTTGATCGCTACGCCGTGGCGAGTCGCGCTGCGCCCCCAAGCTTTCGTTCCGACGAGGTCGAAGTCGCCTTAGCAGAACTCAAGACCGAGTTTTTAGCCGCGCATCCAGCGGCAATAGAGCTTCCCTCCGCATTTTTCCATCCTCATATCGATGCGGCAGAGCTCCGGCGCCGAGTCGGAGCCGAATCCGAGAAGCTCGGTATCGGCTCGAGCGCGGCCATTGTCGTGGCGAGCTTGGCGCTCATTTTGGCAGAACAGCGTGGAAATCCAGCTCCCCTCGGAGAATTGAGGGCCCGCGCGCTCCGCGCTCACCGTCGTGCGCAAGGTGGCGGGAGCGGCGTCGATATCGATGCCGCCACGTTTGGGGGCTATCGGTTCTTTCAACGATCCGGTTCCCTCAGTCACCTCGAAGGACGGGCGCTCGCCCCGGTCGGAATCGACACAGAGCCTCGTTCTTACTCGACCAGTCTGCCGGAGGGCCTCTGCTTCGAGGCCTGGGCGGTAGCGAAGCCCGCCTCCACTCGTGAGTTCGTCGCGCGCGTGTTCGGGTCCCAAGAGCGCGACCGGAGCACCTTTGACCAACTGCTCACCGGGCAATGTTTGGCAAGCCTCGAAGCCGAGCGAGCCGTGAGCCAGGGTTCGACCGAAGGGCTGCTCGAAGCGCTCGCGGCCCAGGGGCAGATCCTAGAAAAGCTCGGTGAATTTGCAGGAGTTCCGATCTTCCTCCCCGAACTTCTCCCCCTGCGCTCCGCGCTTGGGCCCGGGAGCGCGTGGTTACCGGCCGGAGCCGGCGGTGGGGATATCATGCTCTATGCGGGTACGTCGGCCTCACCGACGCTATTTCGTGAGCGAGCCGCTGCCCTGGGCCTTGAAGAACTAGAGCTCAGCTTTGGAGCCCGCGGAGTTCATTTCTCATGAATAACTCACGCATTCCGAACTTCTTTCGCTTAGCGGTACCGGCCAGGCAGGCGGCCCTATTTGAGCCCGAATTGGCCCAAGACCTCGACGCGCTCAGGAGCACTCTGAACTCGGGCGGGCTATCCCTCGAAGACGCGGCATCCATCGTCGAAAACGTGATCGGGCGCTACGCGCTACCGTTTTCTATCGCCACGAATTTTCAAATTAACGCTATCGATCGCTTCGTACCGATGGTGGTGGAGGAGCCGAGCGTCGTTGCCGCTGCGTCGAACGCCGCAAAGATGGTGCGGGCGGGCGGTGGGTTTCGGGCTAAGATGGAGGCAGAACTCCTGATCGCGCAGGTGGAGCTTCGAGCCGTCGCCGATGAACGCGGCGCTGAAGCGGCAATTCTGGCTGAGCAGGAAGCCCTCCTTGGTAAGGCGCGAGAGGCCGTTCCTGGCCTGGTCCGACGCGGCGCCGGGCCACGGCGCATCGAAGTGAGGCGAATCGGCCCAGGACATTTGGTGGTGCATATCCTGATGGACACCGCCGATGCCATGGGAGCCAACCTGGCCAATCGGGTGGCCGAAGCGCTGGGGCCCCGCATAGCCGAGCTCAGCCGAGGTCAGCTCGGGCTCTGCATTCTATCGAATCTGAGTGACGAACGAGTCGTCCGGGTGGAAGCGGAGGTCCCATTTGAGGCCCTGGTCAAGGGCGGAAATCGAGACGAAGGGAAGAAGGTGGCGGACGCGATCGAGGCCGCCTCCGTCTTTGCCGAGCGGGATCCATATCGAGCCACCACACATAATAAAGGTATCATGAATGGGGTCGATTCTGTCTTGCTCGCGACCGGCAATGACTATCGAGCCGTCGAAGCCGGTGCCCATGCCTACGCGGCGCGGAAGGGAACCTACAGTCCTCTTGCGACCTGGCGCTCGCGGGACGACCACCTACGGGGCGAGCTAGAAATTCCCCTCGCTGTGGGCATCGTCGGCGGCACGCTCCGGGTTCATCCCACGGCTCGCCTCTCGCTCGCGTTGTCTCAAATCAAAAAGGGCCATGAATTGGCAGAGATGGCGGCTGCGGCCGGGCTCGCTTCGAACCTCGCGGCGTTGCGCGCGCTCAGTACGGACGGCATTTTGCGCGGCCACATGGCCCTCCACGCGCGTTCGCTGGCCGTTTTGGCTAACGCGGCGCCCGAGCAGGTTGACCTAGTGGCCCAGAAAATGGTGGAGATAGGCGACATTTCCGAAGCGGGAGCCGCAAAGTGCCTTGTCCTTCTTCGCTCCCAAGCGCCCGGTGGCTCTTGATTCAGTAGTAAGCGCGCACGAGTTTGATCATGAGAAAGTTTGATTTCAGTACCGTCCTTCGGCCCGAGCTCGCTGAACTTCATGCCTACGCTCCGGTCGGTGGACACTTCGAAGTCCGACTCGATGCCAACGAGGCGCCCCCGTTGCTGAGTGCAGCGGCCAAGAAGAAGCTCGGAGAGGCTGCCGCCAGCATCGACTACGGGCTCTACCCGGACGCTGGCCAAAAAGAGCTACGAAAGGCGATTGCAGAGCACGTCGGCCTGAGCCCGAGTGAGGTCAGCGCGGGCGTAGGCAGCGACGAACTTATCTCGCTACTCCTCACCATCGCCTCGCGCCCTCGTTCGCGTTCGGGGAGCGCGACCGTCCTCACCACGACCCCCACGTTCGTCATGTATCGACTGAGCGCTCGCGTGCGCGGCCAACGGGTGATGGAGGTGCCGTTAGACAACCAGTGGGACCTCGATCTGGATGCGATGCTGCGTGCAGTGCAATTTGCCGAACCCAATCTGATCTTCATCGCGACGCCGAATAATCCCACCGGCACCATGGTCTCCGACGATCGGTTGCGGAAGCTCATCGAAGCCGCCAAAGATTCGCTCATCGTCATTGACGAGGCTTACATCAACTATGCGTCCCGCGACCACCTGAGCCTCTTGGGGCAATACGAGAACGTCGTGCTCCTGCGGACACTCTCGAAGATCGGTTTCGCTGGGCTCCGAGTTGGGTGGCTCATGGGTTCGAAGAACATCATCGCCGAGGTCGACAAGGCTCGCTTGCCCTACAACTTGCCGACCCATTCCCAAAAGCTTGCGGCGCTGGCCCTCAACCAATTGCACCCCGAGATCGAGCGCATCACGCGCTACGTCAAAGCTGAACGCGCTCGGGTCGCCCAGGAGCTAAGTTCGATGAAAGCAGTGCGCGTCGTTCCGAGCGAAGCCAACTTCCTTTGGCTCGAGCTAGATCGAGCTTCAGAACAGGTCTTTCTGGCACTCGGCAAAGAGGGTGTGCTTGTGAGAAGTTTCCACGGTCGAGGCGGTCGACTCGACCGTTGCTTGCGCGTGACCCTAGGCACCGACGTTCAAAACGATCGTTTCCTCGAGGCCCTCCAACGCGTTCTCTAGCCAACCTTGCCGACATGAGTCGTCCCCGGCTGGCCAGCACCTTGAGCGGTGCACAAACAAGGCTCGAGCGAGTCCCATCCGCGCTTTTGCTCCTGCTCGTTCTGAGCGCATCCCTCAGTGGTTGTCAGAGTGCGGGCCTCGTCGAGCGCCGTGCGGGCACGGCTTCAAGCTACGGTCGCAAGGTACCCGGCGAGGCCTACGCCTGGTACAATCGTGGGCAATACCACGAACGAATGGGCGAGCTCGATGACGCCAGCTACGCCTACGAGCAAGCCCTACAGATCGACGAGCGCTCCGGTTCTGCATGGGGGGCGCTCCTGCGCGTGCGTTGCCAGCGACACCCCCAGGCCGCCCTGGAGGCCTTCGAACGGGGTCGAGATCGAGCCGAAGAGCTGCTGCCACTGCTCATCGCCGCGAGTAGCTGCGCAAAGCGCGAGGATCGGAATAGCGACGCCATTCGGTATGCACGTTCCGCCCTCACGCTCGAACCCCAGTCCGAAGCCGCCAGCCTGGCGCTCGTCGAGGCCCTAGAGGGCGCAGGCGACCATGCCGCCGCAGCCTTGGTCAGTCGCGCATTTGAGCTTTTTCGCGGCTACGCCCTGATTCGCCCACCCCAACTGGCACCCGAACACCAGTTCGCGGACGAAAAACAAGCCCGCGAGAGCGCCGACAGCGCCCTGCTGCGCGGAGACCTAGAGGGCGCCAGGCAGGGCAGCGTAGGAACGTTAGGCGATGGTGAGATAGCGCTCCGGGCCGCTCTGCTCGGAAAGCCCGCGCTCGCCCGCTCCCTCGCAAGCCGCATCCTCGCGCTAGACGGAACCAATGGCGAGGCGATCATGGCTCTTCTCCTGACTGGAGAGCTTGAGCCCAACGTCGAACTCAGCCTGAGCGACGAAGTGCAAGCTAACTCGCTCGGGCTCATAGCTCGCCAACCTTCACCCCTCCTTCTGTGCGCTTATGCCGTGTGGATGCGAAGCCGCCTCGGCGATGCTCACTTCGAAGGCTTGTCGCGCCTGTGCCCGGTTAGTCCTACCGATGCCCTCCAAACCGAGCTCTCGCGCTACCTCACCTCTCTAGGTGTGTCGCTTCCGAACCCGGCCCCTTAGCTACGACCAAAGAGCCGAGTTTACCGCGCAAACGACGGAATTCGTGGTCCTGGAGGCAAAAACTCCGTCCCTTCGTCCCTTCGTCCCTTCGTCCCTTCGGGCGACGAGCGCTGAGCGACGAGCGCTGAGCGACGAGCGCTGAGCGACGCTATCTATTTGTCGATGGCACGGGTAGAGCCGCGAAGATCTTGCGCGTTCTTCTCCATCTGCAGATCGTAAGCCTTCTTGTTGAAGGGGATCTCGAGATCCACCGTTAGGACCTGCCCCGCTTCGAGGGTCACATCCTGAGTGACGGTGCTGCCGGTCTCGGGTAGGAGCGCTCCGAGCTTCGCTTTACCGATTGGAATACCGCGAATCTCGTAGCGGCCGTCGATACCCGTCACGGTGTGTGTCGCGTACGCGAGCACGTAGACGTTAGTTCGGCTGAAAATGCGCATGCTGTCGTGCAGAACGAAACGTCCAACTCGCGTCGGGACCAGCGAAACAGGATCGCCATCAGGCAAGGCAAAGAGTTGGGCCACGGTGCGCTCACCGAGCAGCTCTGGCACGTAAGGACGACGATCCTTCGCGATTACCTCCAGGTATTGACCAAAGGTCAGCGTAACGGTGCGCCGATCCCAAGCGCACCCCACTCCGTACACCTGAACAGGACCAGAAGGTGCGGCCAACTGACCATCGTAGTGGGTCACAGACACCAGCGCATCGGCCAGCTCTCGCGCCGGACCCTCGCGAAACAACCGACCAAACATGGGTGTCGCCATGGCGCAATCGGCCTCGACGTCTTTGACGGGAGTCTCAGGTGCATGGTCGCCGGTCGCATGGAGGGTACCCACGATGGTTGCAGTCGGCCCCGTATAGAGCGGCCGCTTGCCCGAGTTCACGACACTCTCGACCTTCTCGCGCGAGGGAACGTCTAGAAGGCGCCGCTCATGAACAGCCTTCGCACTGAGCGCGCCTCCCGTTCCGCTTGCGTCAACCCCTGCTCCAGCCCCGCCAGAACCGGTCGCCTTCGCAGCACCCTCTGACTTGCCCTTGCACGCTCCTAAAGCAAGAGCCGAAACGAGAAGGACAAGCCCACCGAGGCCGCCATAGTGCCGGCCTAGCAGCATCGAATTTCGGATCATAGGCGCCGGTTATAGCGACTCCATGCTAGAAATCTCCTTCCAATGGTTGGCCCCACGAGCCCCCACAGCTCAAGCCCGACAGGCGACGTTCGCTGGCTCACGAGCGGCCTACCGTGGCGCCACGCCGCCCGAGCCTTACTGGCGCTGTCGGTGGCTTGTAGCCCCACGTCGAAGCCAACAGGGCCAGGAAAAGTTTTCGAGCTCGAGGTGCTAGCCCAAGAGAAGTGTCCTTTGCCTTCGAAGCCTGGTGCGCCCGAGCGCGCTGCACTCGGCCTCAAGGTCAAGCTCACCGCATTGGCACCTGAAGGCGTGGCCGCCAACTATTTCTACGCCTCGCTCATCAGTAGCGACGGTTCCCGGTACCTCGCCGAGTTGCCTGGTTGCGCGCCGGCCCTTAGCGCCCCTCCGCTTTTTCAGGGCGAAACCGTGGAGGGCTACCTCAACATGCCACTCCCCGTGAACAAAGTAGCGAAGGCGCTCGTCTATTCGCCACCGGTGGGAGGCTACCCCGTCGCCGCCCGCACTCTCGAAATCCCACTCCAAGCCGCGCTGCCTCAGGATGACAAAAACTAGGCGACCGCGCGACGCCGCTCGCGTAGTCGCCCCATATTTGAGATAGCCCCTCCATGCGGATCTCCTCGCGGCGCGCGCCATCTCTTCGGTCCGTCGGGTTTCTAGGTCTACTCGTGGTTGCGACTTCCGTAGGTTGCCAGAGGGACCGCGAGCGATCTGCAAGCGGCGAGAGCGCCGAGCCTGCCCAAGGTCAGCGAGAGGCCAAGTCCGTCCCGAGCCGATCGAGTAACACGGCAGCGCGCTCTCGAGCCCGCGCCACCTCGAACCAGTACGTGGATGACGACTTCGAGTTTCAGGCTTCTTCTGCGAGCATTTGCCCGGCGGAGGCGCCCTTCTTTCCCGAGGCCGGCCATGAACGGCTCTCAGTGTTCGTGCGCATCGCGTCGCGCTCGGCGCGCCCTGTCCCCGTGCAAGCGCTAGCCTTTCGAATCGAAGGCAAGCAGGGCGAGTACGCCCCTACCTTGGCCGGCTGCCGCGATGCGCTATCCGTGTCTACGTTGAGTGAAGGCCAAAGGGCGCAAGGGGAAGTAGCCTTCGACGTCCCCGCTGAGGATGGCCCTTTCGAGCTGGTTTACGAGCCGTTTTTGCTCGGCAGGGCACCGATCATCGTGCGCGTCCAGGTGCCCTCGCCGAGTGGCAAGTAACGGCCGCACCCATTTGCCTCACAGAAAAAACGAAAGGGAAGGTCGAGCGAACCTCGAACCTTCCCTACTTCGAAATCAGTTCCCTGAACTTCAGCGAAGCTTGGCCGCTTGAGCGATACCGAGCAGCGTCTCTGGCCAGATACCGAAACCGAGCACGAACACGGCGGCGATAACGAGCGCAGCCACGGTGACACCCGATTGCATGGGCTGAGCCACGGGCGCGCCCACCTTGGGTTCGCGCATGTACATGTAGACGAGCACCTTCAAGTAGTAGTAGGCGCCGAGCACGCTATTGAAGAGGCCGACGACCGCGAGGCCGTACAGCTCGACGTCGATCGCAGCCTTGAATATGTAGAACTTGCCGAAAAAGCCCAGCGTCGGGGGCACACCTGCCAGCGACACCAAGAAGAACGACATCGCCAAGGCCGCTGCCGGATGACGACGACCGAGCCCCGCTAGGTCTTCGAAGCTAACCACCTCGAGCCCACGGCGCCCCGCGAGGATCAGTGCCCCGAAGGCACCCAGAGTCGAGATACCGTAGCCGAAAAGGTAGAAGAGAACGGGCGCGTAATCACCACCCGCTCGCGATGCCGCGACCACGCCCACCAGCGCGAGCCCAGCGTGAGCAATCGATGAGTAGGCCAACATGCGCTTCACCGAGTCTTGACGACCCGCCATGGCGTTCGCCGCAAACATGCTGAGAATTGAGATGCCCATCAAGACGGGCGGCCAACCGCTACCCCAGCTCGCAAGCCGCGGGTCTGCGAAGGCTGAGAAGAGCACTCGCAAAAGTACGGCAAATGCAGCCGTTTTCACCAGCGCAGCCATATAACCGGTCGTGGGCGTGGGCGCGCCTTCATACGCATCAGGAGCCCACATGTGGAACGGTACCGCGCTGATCTTGAACACCAGGCCCACCAGCATGAACACCACGCCTACGATCAAGAGACCCGCCCGCTCATCGAGTGCGGAGGCTTTCAGACCTCCGATGGCGGAGCCGATGCCCGCCAGATCGGTGTGACCGGTTGCGCCGTAGAGTAACCCACTCGCAAACAGCATGATGGCTGCCGCGAACGACCCGAGCAGGAAGTACTTGAGCGCCGCTTCGGAGCTTCGAGCGCTGGCGCGCCTGAGGCCAATCATGGCGTAAACGCCCAGCGACATCGTCTCGAGCGCAACGAATAGAGTGAGGAGATCTCCGGCGGCGGCGAGAGCCATCGCGCCCACCGTCGAGAAAACGACCAGCGAGAAAAACTCACCGCGATCGATATGGTACTCTGGCATGTAGCCCGCGCCGAGCAGAGCCACGAGACCGCCCCCGAGGCAGAGTAGAAAGCAAAAGAACACGCTGAAGCGATCGATGACCAGGTAAGGGGCCACCTTATCGAGTTCAGGTAGATGCTCCGGACCAACCAGCCACAGCGAGCCACTAAATACTGCGCCCGCGAACAGGATGACCGCCGCGATAAGACCAAGCTCAGCTCCACGCCCCGCACCTGCATCGACGACCTCACCAGCGGCATTTCGGCCGTGACCCTCGGGCGGAGTGCCAAAGGCCTCCGCTAGCATCAGGAGCAAGCCACCAAAACCAACCACGAGCAGGGGCGAGAGCCCAAAAAACAAATTCATCATTGAGCCTTCTCCTCGCCAGCTGCGGGCGCCGCTTCGGCCGTACCCTCTGGGCCTTTGGGAGCCTCGGGGTACCCCATTTCGAGCACACTACCGCTGCGACCCAAGAGGCGGGCCTCCCCTTCACCTTGATTGGTAAACTCGGTGCGATGAGCACGGTACTGCTCGAGCACCGCGTCGACGCTTGGCGCCATTCGATTGAGGAACAGATTGGGGAAGAAACCGATAATAAAGATCATTCCGATCAACGGTGCTACCGCGATCGACTCGCGCACATTGATGTCGGGTAGGTGGAAGTTTTTCCGGTTCTTCAGCGGACCGAAGAACACCTTCTGCACGACCGAGAGCATGTACACCGCCGCCAAGATGACGCCGGTTGAGGCCAAAACACCTTGAAGGTGCGCAAAGCTGCCCAAGCCGAACTGGTCTTTGGCGAGGAAGGTACCCATGAGGACCATGAACTCGCCCACGAAGCCGTTGGTTCCGGGAACGCCAATGCTCGACATGGTGACGATGATGAAGAGCGTCGTGTAGACCGGCATCACCTTCGCCAGGCCGCCGAATTCGCTCACCATACGCGTGTGACGGCGGTCGTAGACGACGCCAACGAGCAAGAAGAGCGCGCCGGTGGATACACCGTGGTTCAACATCTGTAAGAGCGCGCCCTGCACCCCGGCCGAGTTCGCCGCAAACAAACCGAGCATGACGAAGCCCATGT